>Ga0308158_10000015_pt1 | contig 579292 bp, 532 predicted proteins | sample PhyBR2_FD_201038 | JGI IMG/M metagenome (GOLD analysis project Ga0308158, IMG submission 201038) | Phyllosphere microbial communities from UC Gill Tract Community Farm, Albany, California, United States - DLSLB.R2 | ecosystem: Host-associated > Plants > Phyllosphere > Unclassified | place...
AGGGACTTGCTCCCCGAGCCGAAGCCAGTCGAAGATACCAGCTGGCTGCAACTGTTTATTAAAAACACAGCACTGTGCAAACACGAAAGTGGACGTATACGGTGTGACGCCTGCCCGGTGCCGGAAGGTTAATTGATGGGGTTATCCGCAAGGAGAAGCTCTTGATCGAAGCCCCGGTAAACGGCGGCCGTAACTATAACGGTCCTAAGGTAGCGAAATTCCTTGTCGGGTAAGTTCCGACCTGCACGAATGGCGTAATGATGGCCAGGCTGTCTCCACCCGAGACTCAGTGAAATTGAACTCGCTGTGAAGATGCAGTGTACCCGCGGCAAGACGGAAAGACCCCGTGAACCTTTACTATAGCTTGACACTGAACATTGAGCCTTGATGTGTAGGATAGGTGGGAGGCTTTGAAGCGTGGACGCCAGTCTGCGTGGAGCCAACCTTGAAATACCACCCTTTAATGTTTGATGTTCTAACGTAGGCCCGTAATCCGGGCTGCGGACAGTGTCTGGTGGGTAGTTTGACTGGGGCGGTCTCCTCCTAAAGAGTAACGGAGGAGCACGAAGGTTGGCTAATCCTGGTCGGACATCAGGAGGTTAGTGCAATGGCATAAGCCAGCTTGACTGCGAGAGTGACGGCTCGAGCAGGTGCGAAAGCAGGTCATAGTGATCCGGTGGTTCTGAATGGAAGGGCCATCGCTCAACGGATAAAAGGTACTCCGGGGATAACAGGCTGATACCGCCCAAGAGTTCATATCGACGGCGGTGTTTGGCACCTCGATGTCGGCTCATCACATCCTGGGGCTGAAGTAGGTCCCAAGGGTATGGCTGTTCGCCATTTAAAGTGGTACGCGAGCTGGGTTTAGAACGTCGTGAGACAGTTCGGTCCCTATCTGCCGTGGGCGCTGGAGAACTGAGGGGGGCTGCTCCTAGTACGAGAGGACCGGAGTGGACGCATCACTGGTGTTCGGGTTGTCATGCCAATGGCACTGCCCGGTAGCTAAATGCGGAAGAGATAAGTGCTGAAAGCATCTAAGCACGAAACTTGCCCCGAGATGAGTTCTCCCTGAGACTTTAAGTCTCCTGAAGGAACGTTGAAGACGACGACGTTGATAGGCCGGGTGTGTAAGCGCAGCGATGCGTTGAGCTAACCGGTACTAATGAACCGTGAGGCTTAACCTTACAACGCCGAAGATGTTTTGGCGGATTTTAGAGACGATTTTCAGCCTGATACAGATTACATCACTGCGCGAAAGCGGGGTGATAAACAGAATTTGCCTGGCGGCACTAGCGCGGTGGTCCCACCTGACCCCATGCCGAACTCAGAAGTGAAACGCCGTAGCGCCGATGGTAGTGTGGGGTCTCCCCATGCGAGAGTAGGGAACTGCCAGGCATCAAATTGCAGTTAACCGGGATAAAATATCCGGGTAGTGACAAAGAAATTCGGTGGAGCGGTAGTTCAGTCGGTTAGAATACCTGCCTGTCACGCAGGGGGTCGCGGGTTCGAGTCCCGTCCGTTCCGCCACTTATTCAGGGCCATGTTATTAATTAACATGGCCCTTTTCTTTGCTTAAATTTCGGCTTCTTATCGTGTAATTACTTAAAGGTAATTACATTGTTGATTCTGCAGAGCCGCTCAGATCGACATACCAACCGTCCACTCCGCGAGTAATGGCATTGATACTCCAGTCAGCAGGGGCATCACTGTTCAGAGATAATGTCAGTGTATCTGTGGATGCATAGTCTATATTCAATGTAACCTCCCCATTCCAGGTGACAAATTCACCTTTTGAGTCCAGTGAGCCATAGCGTAGCGTACAGGCACTAATATCATTGTAAGCATCTGAATGACCAACAACACACAGCAGACTCGGTTGAGTATAAGTGGGATTATTAGAGCAGAAAGTGTAATAATTTACTGGTAGAGATATTTGTGGTACCACCAACATGCCTGTTGTAAAACTGCTCTCAATGACAAACCCTTGCCAGCTATCTGGAGCCATTGTATTAGTAAGACGTACAAATACAGGAATGACAGAGTTACTCACAACTGATCTAACCGTGTTAGAGGTGGTTTCATCAAAGATACTTTCTAAATAAGGCGCATTGTCTGAAAAAACATGGCTTTTATATGAATTGAAGTCATATCCGGCCCCCCCTTTGGGGTAAGAGGTTTGAGCCCAGTAGAAAGGATATGACTGGTCACTGATTAATGCCGCTGATTTATAAATAAAAGTGCCTTCCTCGTTACGAAGCTCAGCAAAACTATTTACAACTTGAATATCTATTTCACCACGATACTCTTCGTCTTTATAATAACGAACATAAGTAGTGTTTACAGGCATAAATTCAAATCGCACCATAAAGTGCATGTCATCTATTTTCTCAATAGAATGAGTGACGAACTTATCAAGTTCTAAAACAGTAATTTCTCTTTTTTCTTTATCATAAGTAAGCTTGATCTGTGCATCTGTTTGATACACGTATATCGATCGCTTGTCGGCAATTCGGATCGGTTGCGCAAAGATGGCAAGTGCTATAGTCACGGTATCCATGGAGTCAGCATTCATGATTGCTAATGTTCCTGGAATAGGTTCAGGCGTATAACGAGAATAACAGCTATTATAAGTAGGCTTGAGTTCTGCTTGCACAGAAGTGCATTGCGTACCGTACCCATCTAAATCCACTGAGGCCTGCATACTTACGATGACATCGCTGTGTAGGAGACCTAGAGCACTAACTGAACTTACATTAGTTGTATCACCCACTATAGTCGTAAAATCGGATATGTCTTCATTGAAGTAGTTTTCTTCACTGAATGTTGGGTTATATGTGTTGGAGTATGTTTCAATAAATAATTTATTGCCATTTAATTTTGCCGAGCGAAAAAGCCATGATGTACCATCAAAGAATAAAAGAAATTGGTGTGCAGGCAAAGAAACACTATCGCCTTGAAAATTAGATTCTGTATAAAAAGTTATATTGCTCATGGTATATCCTTACATAAAGGCAAGTCTGTAGATAAAAGTTGCTACAACGCCATTGTCGCCGGTTCTTAATATGGTAGCGGTTTACTGAGCGTCGCTATTCATAACATGACTGACAATGTCATTGTCCGAATTATTGCTTACCAACTTTATATCCAGGCGTTTGCCTATATTATCTTTTTGTTGACTGTCTCCTTGCTTTTTTGCAGCATGTTTTGTATGTGCCTCTACGGCTGTTGACGCTGTTTCACGTACTCGCTGAGAAAGTCGACGAAGGCACGGATACGCGTGCTGACCGCTCGGTCGCTGTAGTAAACCGCGCTGAACGGCATCTCAACCGGCAGGCGCTTATCTGCCAGCACTTCGACCAGCTCGCCGCTGGCAATCTCCTTATCCGTCATATAGTCAGACAGACAGGCAATACCGTTCCCTGAAAGACAAAGATATTTCAGCGTTTCGCCGCTGTTAGAGGTAATGCCGCTACTAATTTCATATAGCTGCCCATCTTCACAGGCAATCGGCCAGGTATTAAGTGAAACAGGCTCGGTAAAACCCATGCAGATATGATGTTCAAGATCCTCAACGGTCTTTGGCGTACCGTATTTAGCCAGATAGGCGGGGGAGGCGATCATCCTGCGAGAGCTCTTAAACAGTGGGCGGGCGCGCAGGCTGGAGTCGGTTAGCGTGCCAACGCGAATAGCAACGTCCACTTTCCGCTCGATCAGATTAATAAAGGTTTCTGACGAAACCAGCGAAAGCGTCACTTCCGGATAACGCTCTCGAAACGGCTTAATCATCGGCATGAGAAAATGCAGCACAACGGGCGTCGCGGCGTCGATGCGTAGCAGACCGCGCGGGATCTGCTGATGCTCCATCACCTCGTTTTCTGCTGCCGCCATCTCCTGAAGAATGAGCTGCACGCGGCGGAAATAGCGCTCGCCTTCCTCGGTCAGGCTCAGCTGGCGCGTCGTGCGGTTAAGCAAGCTCACGCCTAGCTTGGTCTCCAGCTTCTTTACCGCCCGGCTAACGGCCGAATTGGCCTGCCCAAGCTGCTCAGCGGCACGGCTAAAGCTTCCGCTCTCCACCACCGCGACAAATATAGCCAGCTCTTCGGATGTTGCCTTCATTTTTGCACCTGTAGCAAAATTTTATCCGCATTCTATCGATTTTTGTTATTTAACCACGCGCCAGCATAGAGTGTCACTCCCTTAGCAAAACATCTGTTTTTACATGCAGCGTTGAAAGTGTGCGCTAAAATCCCTATAACAGAGAGAGTGGCCCTGGTATCCAGGGTAAACAGGTTACAGAGGTAAGAAGCCCAAAGTGCGAAAACATACCCATGCCATGCGCTATATCGCGGGACAACCCGCCGAGCGGATCCTGCCGCCCGGGTCATTCGCGACCATTGGCCAGGCATCGCCCCCAGGCGCGCCGCTGAGCCAGGAAGAGAACATCCGCGTCCTGGTGTGGAACATCTTCAAGCAGCAGCGTGCAGAGTGGCAGTCGGTGTTGCAGAACTTCGGTAAAGATGCCCACCTCGTACTGCTGCAGGAGGCGCAAACCACGCCTGAGCTTATTCGCTTTGCTACTACCAACTATCTGGCAGCGGATCAGGTACCGGCCTTTGTACTGCCTCAGCATCCCTCTGGGGTCATGACGCTGGCGTCGGCCCATCCGGTTTACTGCTGCCCGTTACGCGAACGTGAGCCGATCCTGCGGCTGGCAAAGTCGGCCCTGGTGACGGTCTATCCTCTTCCTGACGGACGGCTGCTGATGGTCGTCAACGTCCACGCGGTTAACTTTAGTCTGGGAGTTGATGTCTATAGTAAGCAGCTGCTGCCTATTGGGGATCAGATCGCCCAGCATAATGGCCCAGTGATCATGGCCGGCGATTTCAATGCCTGGAGTCGCCCACGCATGAATGCGCTCTATCGCTTCTCCCGTGAGATGTCCCTGCGTCAGGTACGTTTTACCGATGACAATCGCCGTCGGGCGTTTGGTCGTCCGCTCGATTTTATCTTCTATCGTGGTCTGAACGTGAGCGAAGCCTCAGTGCTGGTCACGCGCGCCTCCGATCACAACCCGCTACTCGTTGAATTCAGTCCCGGCAAGCCTGATAAATAGTGGTGCGTCAGGTCTGCCGTAGGGCAGGCCTAAACGGGTGCTGCCCTCTTTTTCACTTAACCTAAAAGGACAGCACAATGACAGCAAAATCCCATCATGATAACGTCGAAGATCAGTTTGGCTCCCAGGCAAGCGCCTACTTAACCAGCGCCGTACATGCCGTAGGCCGCGATTTAGAGCGGCTGCGCGATCGTCTTCAGCGCTTCCCACAGGCTCACGTATTAGATGTCGGCTGTGGCGGAGGGCACGCCAGCTTTACCGCCGCGACTGTAGTAGGGCAGGTAACGGCATACGACCTCTCCAGCGATATGCTGGGGGTGGTAGCCTCTGCGGCACAAGAGAAAGGCTTGAGCAATATCAGCACTCAGCAGGGCTATGCGGAGCAGTTACCCTTCGCCGATGAGACCTTTGATGTAGTCATTAGCCGCTATTCAGCGCACCACTGGCAGGATCTCGGCCAGGCCCTGCGCGAGATTAAGCGCGTCCTGAAACCTGGCGGAACGGTATTCCTGATGGATGTAATGTCGCCTGGCGAGCCGGTACGTGATATCTGGTTGCAAACGGTTGAAGCGCTGCGCGATACCTCTCACGTGCGCAACTACTCTAGCGGCCAGTGGCTGGCGCAGATTAACGAGGTGGGACTCACTACTTGCGATTTGGTTACCGATCGGCTGGTGCTGGAGTTCTCCTCCTGGATCGCCCGAATGCGGACGCCTGATGCGCTGAGCAAGGCAATTCGGCTCTATCAGGACAGCGCATCGCAGGCGGTAAAAGCCTACTTCGAGCTGCAAGAGGACGGCTCTTTTACCAGCGATACGGTGTTTATTGAGGCGAAAAAACGCTAACTTACGCAAACAGCAATAAAAAAAGCACCGGGGGAAACGGTGCTTTTTTATGTGAAACGGTTCGATGATCAGGAGTCTGGCGTGGCGCTATCTTTCACAAACAGCGTGAGCTGATCGCCTGGCTGCAGGTTATCCGTACCGTCATTCCAGCGCATAACATCCTTAATATTTACACCGTAATCTTTCGCAATACTGGAGAGCGAATCGCCTTTACGCACGCGATACTTAACGCTATCGCTGTTGTTGGCAAGACGCTGCGCGCTGCTGCCTGCGCCAACGGTCAGGCTCTGGCCAACCTTCAGGGTTGAACCGCGCAGGCTATTCCATTGCTGGAGATCCTTAGCGCTCACGCCGAGGCGTGAAGCAATACCGGAAAGCGTATCGCCAGAACGTACCTTATAGCTGCGGCTGGTCAGCGGGGTGTTATCCGCCATCAGCGTCGGCTGTACGGCAGCGATTTCACCCGAGGCCAGCGATTCACGCAGCTGATCGGCGTGCTTCTGCGGCACCATCACATACTGCGGTCCACCGGAGCCCAGCGTCGAGCCCTTAACGCCAGCGTTAAAGGTTTTCAGCTTGCTTACCGGCATGCCAGCCATATCCGCCAGCTGGCTCATGCCAACCGGACTGTTTAGCCGAACGCGAGCCAGGGCGCGGCTGTCGTCAGGCGTAGGCAGACGAACACCGTAGCGCTTGCTGTTCTTGAGAATATCGCTCAAGGCCAGCATTTTTGGCACGTAAATTTTCGTTTCCTGAGGCAGTGACAGCGACCAGAAATCGGTAGGTTTCCCGCGCGATTTATTCGCTTTTATTGCCTTCATGACACGCCCTTCGCCGCTGTTATAGGCAGCCACCGTCAACAGCCAGTCGCCGTCAAACATGCGGTTAAGACGCTGCATCATGTCGAGTGCGGCCGTAGTCGATGCCACAACGTCACGACGCGCATCGTAAGTGCGAGTCTGTTTCAAACCGTAGTTGCGCCCCGTGCTCGGAATGATCTGCCAAATGCCTGCGGCATTGGCACCAGACGTCGCGTGCGGGTTAAAAGCGCTCTCCACTATGGGTAGTAGTACCAGTTCCATGGGCATGTTACGTTTCTTAACTTGCCCTGCTATCCAGTACATATACGGCTCTGCCCGTAAAGTTACATCGTGGAGATAGCTCTTGTTGCTTAAATACTTCTGTTTCTGTTCGCGAATCCGGTCATTTTCCGGAATTCCCATCTTTAGCTCGTCGCCAATGGAAGCCCACAAGTCCTGATCCTGCGCGAGGGATGTTCCATCGTCCATCCACCGCGCCTGACTTGTAAACGTCCCTGCTTCCCCTTGACTAGCTGCAGAAAGGCTCTGTGCGTGCTGTTGTACGTTGCCGTCGTGATTAGACGCCTGGCAACCCACAAGCAGGACAGAGGCGAGTAATATCGCTTGTGCCTTCATGTGTGTGAGTCAATAGTTGCTTAAAAGACGAGCAATCATAACGGCGAAGGATCCAGATGACAAGTATGAAATTTCAGAAAGCGTCTTTCTTTGACCTCAACCATGCAAAACGCGTATTAGGCTGTTGCAAATTTGTTTCTTTGTCGATAACGCTAATCAAATCAGGATCTTCAGTGCGTAGAAAAACATTAATCCGGCGCTCATTTTGCAGCGTAACGGGCAGCGTTGGATGGTTTTTTGCCCGTAACTGCTTTACTTTATTAAGATAATCCTCAATAGCCGCATCACCGGGCAGAATATGCTGGGCAAACTTCATATTCGCTAATGTATATTCGTGCGCGCAACATATAACCGTTTCGCCGGGAAGCGCGTTAATTTTCTGAAAAGATTGATACATCTGATCCGCAGTACCTTCGAAAAGTCTGCCACAGCCGCCTGAGAACAGCGTGTCGCCGCAAAAAAGGTAAGGAATTGTGTAGTAAGAGATGTGGCCTAATGTATGACCCGGTGTCGCAAAAACAGAAAATTCGTAGCCCAAAAGAGTGAGCTTATCACCCTCGACTACGCATTTCGTTGCCCCTTTATCTCGTGTCTCTTCCGGCCCATATACCACTACGTCCGGGAAGTGCTGGCGGAGTTCTTTCACGCCGCCAACGTGATCCTGGTGGTGGTGAGTGAGCAGAATTGCTGTAGGCTGCCACTGGTTTTCTGTAATCGCCTTAAGCACCGGAGCCGCTTCGCCCGGATCGACAATCACACAGTGACCTTGGTCATTGCTTAACACCCAGATGTAGTTATCCTGAAATGCGGGAATACTGTTAAGATTCATATAATACCTCTCAAAGCGTAGCGGAAGGTTGTGATGAAACCGGCAAGGATACCTCGAACGTTCTCAGCACCCGCCCACTGGGCTGAGTTTTCCCGTGGCGAATACTACCGCGAGGCGCTGGAACAGCAGCTTAAGCCCTGGTTCGCAAAGATCTATGGATTTCACCTGCTTAAGATTGGCAATCTCAGCGCGGAAATCAATGCCGAAAGCTGCGCTATCTCGCATCAGGTTAATGTCTCACTGCAGGGCGAGCCTGCGCAGGTCAGAGCCGATCCGCTGCATCTTCCCTTTGAGAATAAATCCGTGGATGCCTGTCTGCTGGCCCATACCTTGAGCTGGTGCCAGGATCCCCATCGCCTGTTAAATGAGGCCGATCGCGTGTTGATTGACGATGGCTGGCTGATACTGAGCGGGTTTAATCCCGTCAGCCTGCTTGGACTTCGCAAGGCACTGCCCATCAGGCGTCAGTCAGCGGTCTACCGCAGCCGGATGTTTACCATGATGCGCCAGCTCGACTGGCTATCGCTGCTCAACTTCGAAGTCGTGCACCATAGCGGTTTTCAGGTGCTGCCCTGGACCCGGCAGGGGGGAAAAGTGCTCACTACCCATCTGCCGGCGCTGGGCTGTATGCAGCTTATTGTTGCCCGCAAGCGGACTATCCCTCTGACGCTCAACCCGATGAAGCAGAGCAAAGCAAAAGCACGCGTGCCTCAGGCGGTTGGCGCAACGCGCCAGTACCGCAAACCCTAATTAGCTCTCGGGCTGATAGCCTACGTCTTCCTGGGTTGGATTCATCGCTGCACTGCGGGCCAGTTCGTCGCAGCGTTCGTTTTCCGGATGGCCCGCGTGGCCTTTAACCCACTCCCAGCGGATCTGGTGCTGGCTGAGCGCCGCATCCAGCCGCTTCCAGAGATCGACATTCTTTACCGGTTTCTTCTCGGCTGTTTTCCAGCCGCGCTTTTTCCAGTTGTGGATCCACTGGGTGATCCCCTGGCGGACGTACTGGCTATCGGTGCTTAACACCACTTCGCAGTGCTCTTTCAGCGCCTCAAGAGAGACGATGGCCGCCATCAGCTCCATCCGGTTGTTGGTCGTGAGACGATATCCTTCACTGAAGGTTCTTTCATGCTGTTGATAGCGTAAAATAGCGCCGTAGCCGCCTGGTCCTGGGTTACCTAAGCAAGATCCATCGGTGAAAATTTCTACCTGTTTGAGCATCTCTGGTAGACTTCCTGTAGTTGAAATCGACGTAAAACGACAAGTCTGACATAAATGACCGCTATGAGCACTGCAATTACACGACAGATCGTCCTTGATACGGAAACCACCGGTATGAACCAGATCGGTGCCCACTATGAAGGACATAAGATTATTGAAATCGGCGCGGTGGAGGTGATCAACCGTCGCCTGACCGGCAATAACTTCCACGTCTACCTCAAGCCGGATCGGCTGGTGGATCCGGAAGCCTTTGGCGTGCACGGGATTGCAGATGAGTTTTTGCTGGATAAGCCGCTGTTCAGCGACGTCGCCGATGAGTTTATCGACTATATTCGCGGCGCTGAGCTGGTGATCCACAACGCCTCGTTTGATATTGGCTTTATGGACTATGAGTTCAGCAAGCTGAACCGGGGCATTCCTAAAACGGACACTTTCTGTAAGGTGACCGATAGCCTGGCGATGGCAAGGAAGATGTTCCCCGGCAAGCGTAACAGCCTGGATGCGCTCTGCTCGCGCTATGAGATAGATAACAGCAAGCGAACGCTGCACGGGGCGCTGCTCGATGCCCAGATCCTCGCCGACGTCTTCTTAATGATGACGGGTGGGCAGACCGCAATGGCGTTCTCCGTTGAGGGGGAAAACCAGCAGGCGCAGGGTGAGGCCACTATTCAGCGCGTTGTGCGCCGGGCCAATTCGCTCCGCGTGGTGCTAGCCAGCGATGAAGAAGTGATGGCGCATGAGTCGCGTCTTGATCTGGTGCAGAAGAAGGGCGGTTCGTGCCTGTGGCGGGCCTGAAACCTCTTGTTTTGTGGATAAAAACAGCGTCCGGGCGATTTTTGCAGCAAACGATTCAAAAGCCGTGAAAAAGCGTTGACGGCGTGCGAGGCAATACGTAATATTCGCCTCGTTCCCCAGGGAACACAACGCGGAGCGGTAGTTCAGTCGGTTAGAATACCTGCCTGTCACGCAGGGGGTCGCGGGTTCGAGTCCCGTCCGTTCCGCCACTATTCAGAAGGCCTGAGTCAGCAATGATTCAGGCCTTCGTCGTTTTTGCTTTTCAAACGGGCGATTTCGCACCCGTGAGTGACATCACTTCTCCAGCGTAAAGGGATCGGCATCCTGCCAGGCCGGGAACTTTTCGCGATAGTCGTTCAGCGCGGCCAGCGACAGCTCGGCATCGATACGCGTGGCCTGATGCGGCTCGGCGGTCGCGAGGATTTCACCCTGCGGGCTAATAATGCGACTGTCGCCACGATAGTGATGCCCGTTACCGTCAGTGCCGACGCGGTTACAGCCTGCAACGTAGGCCTGATTCTCAATGGCGCGTGCCACCAACAGCGCCTGCCAGTGCAGCGAACGCGGCGCAGGCCAGTTGGCGACGTACAGGGCCAGGTCGTAGTCGTTGCGGTTGCGTGACCAGACCGGGAAGCGCAGGTCATAGCAGACCAGAGGCAGAATGCGCCAGCCGCGCCACTCAAAGACCACGCGCTCGGTACCGGCTTCGTAGTGGTGATGCTCGTCGGCCATGCGGAACAGGTGACGCTTATCATAGCTGTGCACCTTGCCTTCGGGCTCAACCAGCAGGAAGCGGTTTACCGGCCCGCGCTCACTCTGTAGCGCTGCGCTACCGGCCACCAGAGCATTTGTTTGCTGCGCTTTGGCCTGCATCCATGCAACGACTTCACTCTGCGGCAGCGACTGCTGTGCAGCCTGCATAGCAAAACCCGTCGTGAACATCTCCGGTAGAACGATAACGTCGCGCCCGATAATCGTTTCCAGTTGGCGATCGAAGTGCCGCAGATTAGCCGGACCATCCATCCAGACCAGCGGCTGTTGCAACAGCGTAATTTTAAAACCAGGCACGATGAGTCTCCCCATTTTTGTAGCGTCCGAACACTCTACCACGGCAAAACGTGAATGTGTGGCAATAAAAAACCCTGCCCGGAGGCAGGGTCGGTTGCAGCAAAGATAAGGTTAAGCGGCTTCGATTTTACGCACTTTTTCCGGCAGCATAGGGAGCAGGGGCTTGACCGGCTGGGTTGCCAGCGCGTCTGCCTCAAAATCATCCACGTTGATACTGCGCAGGCGGCTCTCTTCGGCTTTGGTCAGGATCCGCGCTTCGTCAGCACTGATGATCCCTTTATCCAGCGCCTCGTTGGCCAGCGCGTCAAGACGGGTAAACGGCAGGTTCTTACCGAACTCTTTACAGATGCGCTGGTGGATCGGATCCGCAGCCATCACGTCCAGCAGGGCGTCTTCCAGCAAGCCAACCGGGTTATGCTCGCTGGCGGTCAAGTACTGACCACGGCCAATGCGGGAGCGGGTGGCACACGGCGTTTGCAGGATCTTCGCCACGGCATGGTCCAGCTTGTCCGACGGGGCAAGGTAGTGACGCCCGGTAGGGAAGATGGTCGCGCGGAGCAGGGCGGCAACGCCACGGTTCGGGAAGTTTGCCAGCAGGTCGTCCATCGCCTGCTCTGCTTTATAGATCGCATCCTGTACGCCCCAGTGAACCAGCGGCAGATCGGCTTCGTGACGGCCTTCGTCGTCGTAGCGTTTCAGCGTTGCGCTGGCGAGGAAGATCTGGCTCAGAATATCCCCCAGACGCGCCGAGATACGCTCCCGACGTTTCAGGCTGCCGCCCAGCACCGCCATCGAGATATCCGACAGCATCGCCAGGTTGGCGCTCAAGCGGTTAAGATGCTGATAGTAGCGGCGGGTCGCATCCCCGGTTGGCGTGCTGCTGGTCAGGCCGCGAGTCAGGCCAAGCCAGAAGCTGCGCACCGTGTTGCTGCCCACGTGGCCGATGTGTTTGAACAGCAGCTTATCGAAGGCATTAAGATCGTTGCTCTGTGCAGCGGCCATCTCATCCAGCACGTAAGGGTGGCAGCGGATCGCCCCCTGGCCGAAGATCATCATGCTGCGAGTAAGGATGTTGGCCCCTTCCACGGTAATCGCGATCGGTGCGCCCTGATAGTTACGGGCAAGGAAGTTGCCCTCGCCGAGCATAATGCCTTTGCCGCCGGCGATATCCATAGCATCAATAATCGACTGCTGACCACGGTGGGTACAGTGATATTTGACGATCGCAGAGAGCACCGCCGGTTTTTCACCGAGCACGATAGCGTAGGTGATCAGCGACGCAGCGGCATCCATCACATAGGCGTTACCGGCAATGCGCGCCAGCGGCTCCTCGATCCCTTCCATCTTGCCGATAGCAATGCGGAACTGGCGACGAATGTGGGCGTAAGCGCCGATACCCATCGCTGCAGACTTCAGGCCACCGGTAGAGTTAGACGGCAGGGTAATGCCGCGACCCACTGACAGGCATTCCACCAGCATCCGCCAGCCCTGGCCGGCCATTTTTGGCCCGCCGATGATGTAGTCAATCGGCACAAAGATATCCTGACCACGGGTCGGACCGTTCTGGAACGGAACGTTAAGCGGGAAGTGACGGCGGCCAATCTCCACGCCAGGCGTGCTGGTAGGGATCAGCGCACAGGTAATGCCCAGCTCTTTGTCGCCGCCCAGCAGTTTTTCCGGGTCGGAGAGTTTAAATGCCAGACCCAGCACGGTCGCGATAGGGGCCAGCGTGATATAGCGTTTGTTCCAGGTCAGGCGCATACCGAGCACCTGCTCGCCCTGCCACTCGCCCATGCACACCACGCCGGTATCCGGGATAGCACCGGCATCGGAACCCGCTTCCGGGCTGGTCAGCGCAAAGCAAGGGATCTCGTCCCCACGGGCCAGACGCGGCAGGTAATGGTTTTTCTGCTCTTCGGTACCATAGTGTTGCAGCAGTTCGCCCGGACCTAAAGAGTTAGGCACGCCGACGGTGATGGCCAGAATACCGGAGACGCCGGAGAGCTTCTGCAGCACGCGAGACTGGGCATAGGCCGAGAACTCAAGGCCGCCGTACTCTTTTTTGATGATCATCGCAAAGAAGCGATGCTCTTTCAGATACGCCCACAGTTCGGGAGGCAGGTCGGCCATCTCATGGGTGATCTGAAAATCATTTGCCATGCGGCAGGCCTCTTCCACCGGCCCGTCGATAAACGCCTGCTCTTCGGCCGTCAGGCGCGGCTGCGGGTAGCTATGCAGCTTTTTCCAGTCCGGATTACCACGGAACAGATCGCCTTCCCACCAGGTTGTCCCGGCGTCAATGGCCTCTTTCTCGGTGCGCGACATTGGCGGCATCACTTTGCGGAAGCCGCGAAACGCCGGGGCGGAGATCATCGATTTACGCATGGCGGGCAGATTAAACGGTACGAGGATAATGGCGAGCGGGACCAGCACCCAGATGGACCACAGGCCGGAAACGCCAAGCGCGGCGGTCCAGGCCAGTAGGATCAGGCTACTTAAAAACAGGCTGACGCGGTGGTAGAACAGCGCGCCAATCAATACGACTGTTGCGATAAGACTCAAAATCATCATAAACAATTGCTCCCTGGCTTGTAGGAGGTCTGACCACTTTGGATGTTATTGTTGTAGTGGATGCCACTATATTTAGCAATGTGTTTACAAAGTAATTACAACCTGGTTCACATTGTTGATGATGATGAGAGCACGGATACCTAAAACGCCCGGTGATATGTATGGCTTTAGCTTCTCGCGTGTGGTGCTATCCGGTAAACTGCGCACGTAAAATTCATCTATTCGAAGGACATCTTATGTACCAGGATCTGATTCGTAACGAACTGAATGAAGCGGCGGAGACGCTGGCTAACTTTCTGCAGGATGACGCCAATATTCATGCTATCCAGCGCGCCGCGGTACTGCTGGCCGACAGCTTCAAAGCCGGTGGCAAAGTGCTCTCCTGCGGCAACGGCGGTTCACACTGTGATGCGATGCATTTTGCCGAAGAGCTGACCGGTCGCTACCGTGAGAACCGTCCGGGCTACCCGGCCATCGCTATTTCTGACGTCAGCCACATCTCTTGCGTCGGTAACGACTTTGGCTACGACTATATCTTCTCCCGCTATGTAGAAGCGGTAGGCCGTGAAGGCGACGTGCTGCTGGGCATCTCCACCTCTGGTAACTCTGGCAACGTCATTAAAGCGATCGAGGCTGCGCGCGCGAAAGGGATGAAGGTCATCACCCTGACCGGCAAAGATGGCGGCAAAATGGCTGGCAGCGCCGACATTGAGATCCGCGTTCCGCACTTTGGCTACGCAGACCGCATTCAGGAAATTCATATCAAAGTGATCCACATCTTGATTCAGCTGATTGAAAAAGAGATGGTGAAGGCTTAAGACGTCGTACGGGGGCGCAGCCCCCGATAAGCTGTGGAGGTGTTGTATGTGCGAACTGCTCGGGATGAGCGCCAATGTGCCTACCGATATTTGCTTTAGTTTTACCGGGCTGGTTCAGCGGGGTGGGGGAACTGGGCCGCACAAAGACGGCTGGGGCATCACCTTTTACGAAGGCAAAGGCTGTCGCACGTTCAAAGATCCACAGCCCAGCTACAACTCTCCGATAGCGAAACTGGTTCAGGACTACCCGATCAAATCGTGTTCGGTGGTGGCCCATATTCGCCAGGCCAACCGGGGAGAGGTGTCGCTGGAGAATACCCACCCTTTTACCCGCGAGCTATGGGGACGCAACTGGACCTACGCCCATAACGGCCAGCTGACGGGGTATAAAACGCTGGAGACCGGCAACTTCCGTCCGGTTGGCGAGACCGACAGCGAGAAGGCGTTTTGCTGGCTGCTGCATAAGCTCACCGCGCGCTATCCGCGCACGCCGGGCAATATGGCGGCGGTGTTTAAGTACATTGCCTCGCTGGCAGGGGAGCTGCGTGAGAAGGGCGTGTTCAATATGCTGCTGTCGGACGGACGCTACGTGATGGCGTTCTGCTCAACGAATCTGTTCTGGATCACCCGCAGAGCGCCGTTTGGCGTAGCCAAGCTGCTGGATCAGGATGTTGAGATCGACTTTCAAAAAGAAACCACGCCGAATGACGTGGTTTCTGTGATTGCTACCCAGCCGCTGACCGGCAATGAAACCTGGCACAAGATCATGCCAGGGGAGTGGGTGCTATTTTGTCTCGGGGAGCGTGTAGTTTGATGCCAGCTGAGGCTGGATCGCACCGCTGTTGTTAAGCGGCTTGCTCACCACGTAACGACCATCCACCACCGAAACGACCGGCGGCTGGTGGAGGGTATTAAAGTAGTCATAGCCAGGCTTCAGCTGCTTCCAGAAGTCTGCATAGTATGAGTTCTTGTGACGCGCCATGTTGGCGTCGGTCATGCGGAACGGATAGATGCTTACCTGCACGCCTTGCTGGCCAAACACCAGTGCGCCAGTGACGAACTGGAAGATCTCATCGATGCCGTTATCGGTCATGGCGTAGCAGCCCACCGAAACACATGCCCCGTGGATCATCAGGTATTTTCCTTCATAGCCGTGCGAGCGATCGTAGGCATTAGGGAAGCCGATGTTGATCGCCTTATAGAAGCGGCTATCCGGCTTAAGCTGGCTGCGCTGAACGGTATAGAACCCTTCCGGACTTTTGAAATCGCCCTGACGCTGTTTCGGACCGAGGCCGCCGGAGTAGTTACAGATCTTGTAGCTATCCATCAGCTGGTACTGCTCGCCCATCTTGACGTACAGCTCAAGCGTGCGCTCTTCCTTGAAGATCTGGATATAGACCGGGGAGCCCATTAACTGCTGCTTATATTCTTTACTAACGGGCGTTGTTGAGCTGTTGCTGCTGAGCAGGCCGGCAAACGAGATGCACGGTATTGTAAGCATCGCAATGAATAATGCGATTATGCGCATACTACTTGTTCCTTGATAAAGCGGTTACCATATTGCCAGGACGGCAAAAGAGATCCGAAATCAGACTAATCTGTATTAGGAGCGCTCACATTATCACCCCCATATTTTTTCGCAAGCCCGCCATGCGGAGTTTACAAATTGTTTTGCTCAGCCCCCATCATATCGCTATTTAAGGGCGTTGGCTAAGCTTGTGCATAAGCGGTGCTTCTCATTTCATCGGCAAAGGCTGTATACTTATCCAGTGAGGGCAGAGACTTCCCAGGCAAACTAAGCACATGCGAAAAATAATACATGTTGATATGGACTGCTTTTTCGCAGCGGTTGAGATGCGCGACAATCCCGCCCTGCGAGATATCCCTATCGCCATCGGCGGAAGCCGCGAGCGCCGGGGCGTCATCAGCACCGCCAACTACCCGGCGCGCAAGTTTGGCGTACGCAGCGCGATGCCTACCGGAATGGCGCTCAAGCTCTGCCCGCATCTCACGCTGCTGCCGGGGCGCTTCGATGCCTATAAAGAAGCCTCGCGCCATATTCAGGCCATCTTCTCCCGCTACACCTCGCGCATTGAACCCCTCTCATTGGATGAAGCCTTTCTCGACGTGACCGATAGCGTGCACTGCCACGGCTCGGCCACCCTGATGGCCCAGGAGATCCGCCAGAGTATCTTCAACGAGCTGCAGCTCACCGCCTCGGCGGGCGTTGCGCCGGTTAAGTTTCTGGCCAAGATCGCCTCTGACCTGAACAAGCCCAACGGGCAGTACGTCATTACCCCGGACGAGGTGCCCGCCTTCCTCAAGACGCTGCCGCTGGCGAAGATCCCCGGCGTCGGTAAAGTCTCGGCTGCAAAGCTGGAGACGCTCGGACTGCGCACCTGTGAGGACGTGCAGAAGAGCGATCTCGCTATGCTCCTCAAGCGCTTCGGTAAGTTTGGCCGCGTGCTATGGGAGCGCAGCCAGGGGATCGACGAGCGGGAGATCACCGGCGAGCGGCTGCGCAAATCGGTGGGCGTAGAGCGTACGCTGGCAGAGGATATTCACGAGTGGGAGGAGTGCGTGGCGATTATCGAGCGTCTCTACCCGGAGCTGGAGCGGCGGCTGGCCGCCGTTAAGCCGGATCTGCTGATCGCTCGCCAGGGGGTGAAGCTTAAGTTTAACGATTTCCAGCAGACGACGCAGGAGCACGTCTGGCCGCAGCTGAATAAAGAGGATCTGATCGCCACTGCCCGCAACGTGTGGGATGAGCGGCGGGGCGAACGCGGCGTGCGGCTGGTGGGGCTGCATGTGACGCTGCTCGATCCGCAGCTTGAAAGGCAGCTGGTTTTAGGCCTGTAAAAAAGCCCGGTGGCGTAACGCCTACCGGGCCTGTAGCTCGATCTCTGTAGGCCCGGTAAGGCGAAGCCGCCACCGGGCGTTACTGTCTATTTCGCCGGGATCGACTTCAGCAGTTCGGTCAGCAGGGTCCAGTACTGGCCCACGCTCTCGATATGTACCTGCTCATCCGGGGAGTGCGGACCGGTGATGGTTGGCCCGATGGAGACCATATCCATATCCGGGTACGGCTTTTTGAACAGGCCGCACTCAAGACCGGCGTGGATCACCTGGATGTTCGGCGTTTTGTCGAACAGGCGCTGATAGGTTTCACGCACCAGCTGCATTACCGGCGATTTTGCATCCGGCTGCCAGCCTGGGTAGCTGCCTTTCGCCGAGGTCTGCGCGCCTGCCAGCTTGCCTAACGACTCCAGCATGCTGACCACGTACTCTTTACCGCTATCGATCAGGGAGCGGATCAGGCAGATGATCTCTGCGCTCTCGTCCTGCATGGTCACCACGCCCACGTTCAGGGAGGTTTCCACCACGCCTTTCGCCACGTCAGAGTTACGGATCACGCCGTTCGGCGTGGCGTTCAGCAGCTGAACAAACGCGTCGCGGGAAGCGGTGGTCAGCGCAGCTTTATCAGAGGCCACGCTCTCCAGCTGCACGGTCAGGTTCTTCTCTTTGATCGCCAGTTCGTTGGTCAGGATAGCCTGGTACGCTTCCGCCAGCGCCTTCAGCTGTTCAGCTTTATCGGCGGCAACGGCAACGGTGGCGAAGGCTTCGCGCGGAATGGCGTTACGCAGCGTGCCGCCGTTGAAGTCCAGCAGACGCAGATCCAGCTCGGCAGCGTGACCGGCGAGGAAGCGTGCCAGCAGCTTGTTGGCGTTGCCAAGACCGAGGTGAATATCGCCGCCGGAGTGGCCGCCTTTCAGGCCCTTCAGCGTCAGGCGGAAGGTCTCAAAGCCAGCCGGAACCGCTTCGCGGGAGAGGGCGAGGGTAGAGATAAAGTCGATGCCCCCGGCGCAGCCCATGTAGATCTCACCCTCTTCTTCAGAGTCGGTGTTGATCAGGATATCAGCCTGTAACCAGCCTGCCTGAAGACCAAACGCGCCGTCCATACCGGCTTCTTCGGTCATGGTCAGCAGCACTTCCAGCGGGCCGTGAGCCACAGCATCGTCTGCCAGCACCGCCAGCGCAGAGGCCATGCCGATACCGTTATCCGCGCCCAGGGTCGTGCCGCGGGCTTTTACCCACTCGCCATCAACGTAAGGCTGAATCGGATCGACGGTAAAGTCGTGTACGGTGTCGTGGTTTTTCTGCGGCACCATGTCCAGGTGCGCCTGTAATACGACCGGCTTGCGGTTTTCCATGCCAGCGGTAGCAGGCTTGCGGATCAGGATGTTGCCAACCTGGTCGCGCTCGGCGTGAAAACCTTTCTCTTTCGCCCAGCCCATAACGTGTTCAGCAAGCTGTTCTTCATGATAAGAAGGGTGCGGAATAGAGCAGATCTTGGCAAAAATATCCCACAGCGGCTGGGGGGATAGTTGAGACAGTTCAGACATAATGATTCTCCATGTCAATGGCCTGCAAAACAGAGGGGCAGGGCATAGGATTAGTGATTACAGAGCATCACGCGCGTTGCGGGTGAGAGAAATTCAGAATACCACTTTATTGCCTGTCTGAGTGTGACACGTGTAAAAAGCGCAGGGCGGGCCGCGTAACACTGGTTTTTAGTGCGTCAGATCTCTATAATCTCGCGCAACCCATTTTCCCCTGAACACATTTAAGCCGTTTTACAATAGGCTGGGACACTTCACATGAGCGAAAAATACGTCGTCACCTGGGACATGTTGCAAATTCACGCCCGCAAGCTGGCCGCGCGCCTGATGCCGTCAGAACAGTGGAAAGGCATCATTGCCGTTAGCCGTGGTGGTTTAGTTCCGGCTGCCCTGCTGGCCCGTGAGCTGGGTATTCGCCATGTTGATACCGTTTGCATCTCCAGCTACGACCACGACAACCAGCGCGAGCTGAAAGTGCTGAAACGTGCTGAAGGCGACGGTGAAGGCTTTATCGTGATTGACGATCTGGTGGATACCGGTGGTACCGCCGTGGCTATTCGTGAGATGTACCCGAAAGCCCACTTCGTTACTATTTTCGCCAAGCCGGCCGGTCGCCCGCTGGTGAATGATTACGTGATTGATATCCCGCAGGATACCTGGATTGAGCAGCCGTGGGACATGGGCGTGGTCTTCGTACCGCCTATCTCTGGCCGCTAAGCTGCTTTTTTCCTAACTTTACGCCCGGTTATGCCGGGCGTTCTGTTATTTAGCGCCCGGCAGGTTACAATAGGTGAAGTGACGTAATCATGGAGGCTGCGCGCAATGACCCAGGCTAACCTCAGCGAAACCCTGTTTAAACCCCGATTCAAACATCCCGAAACCTCGACGCTGGTGCGCCGTTTTCAGCGGGGTAACCCTCCTGCTATGGCCTCCGCACTGGACGGGACCAACGTTCCGCACTGGTATCGGCTGATCAACCGTCTGCTGTGGGTTTGGCGCGGGGTCGATCCGCGTGAAATTCTCGACGTGCAGGCGCGGATCGTCATGAGCCAGGCCGAGCGTACCGACAGCGATCTCTATGACACGGTGGTAGGCTATCGCGGCGGCAACTGGATCTACGAGTGGGCGACCCAGGCGATGAAGTGGCAGCAGAAGGCCACTCAGACCGAGGACGATGCCCTCAGCGGCCGCCAGTGGCTTCACGCCTCTAATCTCTACAGTATTGCGGCTTACCCGCATCTGAAAGGCGATGACCTCGCCGAGCAGGCTCAGGCCCTGGCCAACCGCGCCTATGAAGAGGCTGCGCGTCGTCTGCCCGGCACGCTGCGCGAGCTGGAGTTTGCTATTCCCGGCGGCTCGCCGCTGGTGGGCTTTCTCCATATGCCAAAAGGCGACGGCCCGTTCCCCACGGTACTGGTGTGCGGCGGCCTTGATAGCCTCCAGAGCGACTACTACACCCTGTTCGAGCGCTACTTCGCGCCGAACGGCATTGCGATGCTGACGCTCGATATGCCGTCGGTCGGCTTCTCCTCGAAGTGGAAGCTGACCCAGGACTCCAGCATGCTGCATCAGCACGTGCTGAAAGCGCTGCCGGACATTCCGTGGATCGATCACACCCGCGTCGCCGCCTTTGGCTTCCGCTTTGGGGCGAACGTTGCCGTCCGGTTGGCCTACCTTGAATCACCGCGCCTGAAAGCGGTGGCCTGCCTCGGGCCGGTGGTGCACTCGCTGCTCACCGACTCTCAGCGTCTTAGCGGGGTGCCGGAGATGTACCTCGACGTGCTGGCCAGCTGTCTCGGGATGCATGATGCCTCAGACGAGGCGCTGCGCGTAGAGCTGAACCGCTACTCGTTAAAAACGCAGGGTCTACTGGGACGCCGCTGTCCTACGCCGATGCTCTCCGGTTTCTGGAAAAACGATCCCTTCAGCCCGGAAGAGGAGTCCCGGCTTATTGCCTCTTCCTCTGCCGACGGCAAGCTGCTGGAGATCCCGTTTAAGCCGGTTTATCGCAATTTTGATAAGTCACTGCAGGAAATTACTGCTTGGGTGAAGCATAGATTGCGTTAATGCGTTACTTAATTCCATTGATTTGGTAAAACAGTTGCATCACAAAAGGAGATCGCAATGACGTTACCGAGTGGACACCCGAAAAGCAGACTGATCAAGAAGTTTATGGCGCTTGGCCCTTACATCCGCGAGGAGCAGTGCGAAGGGAACCGTTTCTTTTTTGACTGCCTTGCCGTATGCGTCAACGTGAAACCGGCCCCTGAGAAGCGTGAATTTTGGGGCTGGTGGATGATAATGGAAGCCCAGGAGCAACGCTTCACCTATACCTACCAGTTTGGCCTGTTTAATAAAGAGGGCCACTGGGAGCCGGTTGCTATTAAAGATACGGAAGTGACCGATCGTCTTGAGCATACGCTGCGGACTTTCCACGAGCGTGCCCGCGAGCTGCTGGCATCGCTGGAATTAAAGCTGGAGCCTGCCGACGACTTTAAAAATGAGCCGGTTAAACTCAGCGCCTGATTAATCAGATGCCATAAATAAAAAAGGCCCTTCACCAACATGAAGGGCCTTTTTCTTATTCAGAATTAGAACTGGTAGGTCACGCCCAGGGCAACGATATCGTCGTTGGTGGTAACCAGGCGGTTATCGTCGTCAATCTGGTTGATTTTATAATCAACGAAGGCCGACATGTTTTTGTTGAAGTAGTAGGTTGCGCCCACATCAATATAGTTGACCAGATCTTCGTCACCAAAGCCTTCGATATCTTTGCCTTTGGTCAGGACGTAGCCCACGGACGGACGCAGACCAAAGTCGAACTGGTACTGGAGCACGGCTTCGAAGTTATCCGCCTTGTTGGCAAAGCCGGCAGAGGAGGAGATCGGGGTCATGTTGTAAGAGACACCGTAGAAGGCCGCCGCGTAGACGTTGTTGGCGTCATATTTCGCGCCAGCAGCCCAGGCTTCCGCATTCGCGCCACGACCCAGAGCCATCCGGTTCTGCGCATCGGTGCGGTCAGAGTTAGCGTATGCGCCAACGATAGAGAAGTCGCTGCCGCCGAAGTCATAGGCCAGAGAGGTACCGAAGCCGTCACCGTTCTGTTTCACGACGCTGCTGCGGCCGTTTTCGTTTTTACCCTGATACTGCAGGGTCAGATCCAGACCGTCTACCACGCCGAAGAAGTCGGTGTTGCGGTAGGTCGCCACGCCGCTGGTACGTTTGGTCATAAAGTTGTCGGTACGGGCCAGGCCGTCGCCGCCGAACTCAGGGAACATATCGGTGTAGGCGGCCACGTCATACAGCACGCCCAGGTTACGACCGTAGTCCAGTGAACCGAAATCTTTGATTTTCACACCGGCAAAGGCCAGACGGGTTTTCTGTCCGGAGGTGCTTTCGTCGTTGTTACCGGCAAACTCCGCTTCCCAGCGACCGAAGCCCGTAATTTGATCGTTAATTTGTGTTTCGCCTTTAAAGCCGAAACGAACGTATGTTTTATCGCCGTCGTTGCTGTTGTCATCGCTGAAGTAGTGCATGGCTTTCACTTTGCCGTAAACGTCCAGCTTGTTGCCATTTTTATTAAAAACTTCTGCGGACTGTACAGATGCGGAAGCAGCCAGACCCATTACCACTAATGCCAGAGTACTCTTTTTCATTTTGATTCCCGATTTAAACAAAAGACGCTCTAATATTCGCCAGGCTTATACCTGCTGAAAACAGAGAGGGTTTTAACGTTCGGAAATGAAAGATTTATGACAATCCAGGAATAATTTTAAAAATTGATGTTTATTTATTTCTGCAATAAAACTGTAAGGATCTGCCGTTAGGCTTGCCGATCCACGCAGCAATCATTCACCCTTTTGACCGAGGTTATTGGCAAGCGGCCTCACTCCTGTTACAACGTCAGACTGACATCACATTTCCTTATTCGTAAAACGGCAGAGAATCATGAGTGACACCCAGACGCTGGTGGTAAAACTCGGCACCAGCGTGTTAACGGGCGGATCGCGCCGCCTCAACCGCGCCCATATCGTAGAGCTGGTACGCCAGTGCGCGCAGCTGCATGCCGCAGGGCATCGCATTGTTATTGTCACCTCCGGGGCGATTGCCGCCGGGCGCGAGCATTTGGGCTACCCGGAGCTGCCCGCCACTATCGCCTCCAAGCAACTGCTGGCGGCGGTCGGGCAGAGCCGTCTGATCCAGCTCTGGGAGCAGCTCTTCTCCATCTACGGGATCCACGTAGGACAGATGCTGCTGACGCGTGCCGATATGGAGGACCGGGAGCGCTTCCTCAACGCCCGCGATACCCTACGTGCGCTGCTGGATAACAGCATTGTGCCGGTGATCAACGAGAACGACGCCGTCGCTACCGCCGAGATCAAAGTCGGCGATAACGACAATCTCTCTGCGCTGGCCGCCATTTTGGGTGGGGCGGATAAACTGCTGCTGCTCACCGATCAGCAGGGCCTCTACACCGCCGATCCGCGCAATAACCCGGATGCCGAGCTGATCGCCGATGTCCACGGCATTGACGATGCGCTACGAGCCATCGCAGGGGACAGCGTCTCCGGCCTCGGCACCGGCGGCATGGGCACTAAACTACAGGCCGCTGACGTCGCCTGCCGCGCGGGCATCGAGACCATTATCGCTGCGGGCAGCAGGCCGGGGGTTATCGGCGACGCGCTGAACGGCGTGCCGGTGGGAACGCGCTTCCATGCCCAGACCTCGCCGCTGGAGAGCCGCAAGCGCTGGATCTTCGGCGCACCGCCTGCGGGCGAGCTGACCGTAGACGAAGGGGCAACGATGGCGATCCTCGAAAAAGGCAGCTCGCTGTTGCCAAAAGGGATCAAAAGCGTGACAGGCAACTTCTCTCGTGGTGAAGTGATCCGTATTCGTAATTTGGAAGGCCGGGACATTGCCCACGGCGTCTCCCGCTACAACAGCGACGCGCTGCGACGCATCGCTGGCCAGCACTCACAACAGATCGACGCCATTCTCGGCTACGAGTATGGCCCGGTTGCCGTCCATCGCGACGACATGATCACCCGTTAAGGAGCAGACGTATGCTTGAACAGATGGGCATCGCTGCGAAAGCAGCCTCGTATAAGCTGGCGCAGCTCTCCAGCCGAGAAAAAAACCGCGTTCTGGAGAAGATCGCCGACTACCTGGAGGCCCAGGCGCACGACATTATTCAGGCTAACGATCAGGACGTGCTCGAAGCCCGGCGCAACGGCCTGAGCGAAGCGATGCTTGACCGTCTGGCGCTCAACCCGCAACGCCTGAAGAGCATCGCCGACGACGTACGCCAGGTCTGCAAGCTGGCGGATCCGGTCGGCCAGGTGATCGACGGCGGGCTGCTCGACAGCGGCCTGCGCATCGAACGCCGCCGGGTGCCCCTCGGCGTGATCGGCGTGATCTACGAGGCGCGACCTAACGTTACCGTTGATGTGGCCTCCCTCTGCCTGAAGACCGGCAACGCGGCGATCCTGCGCGGCGGCAAAGAGACGTGGCGCACTAACGCCGCCACCGTGAAGGTGATCCAGCAGGCGCTGGAGGAGTGCGGCCTGCCGGCAGGTGCTATCCAGGCGATTGAGAGCCCGGACCGGGCGCTGGTCAACGAGATGCTGCGCATGGATAAGTACATCGACATGCTGATCCCGCGCGGTGGAGCAGGGCTGCACAAGCTGTGCCGTGAGCAGTCGACCATTCCGGTGATCACCGGCGGTATCGGCGTATGCCATATCTACGTGGATGACACCGCCGAGATTGAACCCGCGCTGAAGATTATCGTCAACGCCAAGACCCAGCGCCCGAGCACCTGCAACACCGTAGAGACGCTGCTGGTGAACCAGCAGATTGCCGAGCGTTTCCTGCCTGCGCTGAGCACCCAGATGGCGCAGAGCGGCGTAACGCTGCACGCCGACGCGGCGGCGCTGAAGACGCTACAGGGTGGCCCGGCGCACGTCGAAGCGGTGAAGCCGGAGCAGTATGACGATGAGTTTTTATCTCTCGATCTCAACGTTAAGCTAGTGGCCTCGCTCGATGAGGCGATCGAGCATATTCGCGAGCATGGCACCCAGCACTCAGATGCGATCCTCACCCGTACCCTGAGCAACGCCAACCGCTTTGTGAACGAGGTGGATTCGTCTGCGGTCTACGTGAACGCTTCCACGCGCTTCACCGACGGCGGGCAGTTTGGACTGGGCGCAGAAGTGGCCGTGAGTACGCAAAAACTGCACGCTCGCGGCCCGATGGGCCTTGAGGCGCTGACCACCTACAAGTGGGTTGGCTTCGGCGACGATACTATTCGTGCTTGATTGTCGTGCTTGATTGTCGTGCCTGATTGTCTGCGGGCGACGCACGCCGTCGCCCGCGCTATCCCTGGCTCTGCTGGCCTGTTCGCTCCTGCGCAGCCGCGTCCAGCGCGGCCATCTGCTCCCGGAGCGCCGTCAGGCTGAGCGGCTTGCCGATCAGGTAGCCCTGGGTTTCATCGCACTCCATCATCATCAGCTTCTGAAGCTGCCCCTCGGTTTCAACTCCCTCTGCCGTAATGCTTAGCGAGAAGGCTTTACCCAGGCCGATAATATTTTTAACAATCGTATTGGCGCTGTCGCTCTCTGGCATATCGGAGATAAAGGATTTATCGAGCTTAATACCATCAAAGGGGAAGTTGCGCAGATAGCTTAGGGACGAGTAGCCTGTACCAAAGTCATCCATCAGCAGCTTCACCCCCAGCTTTTTCAGCGCCAGCATCAGTTCAAGGCTATTTTCAGGGTTCCACAGCGTGGCGTTTTCGGTAATTTCGATCTCCAGCCTGGCCGGGTCGAGTTGCGATGCCTGGAGTGCATCCCTGACGCGATCGATCAGACCCCATGACTGGAACTCCACGGCAGAGATATTCACCGAGACGGAGAGGCCGTGCAGAGATTGCTGCGCGTCGTGACAGGCCGTTTTCAGTACCCAGTCGCTGAGGGGGATAATCAGACCGGTCTCCTCTGCCAGGGAGATAAACTGATCCGGCATCAGCAGGCCGAGTTCCGGATGATCCCAGCGGATCAGTGCCTCTACGGCGATAATACGCGAGGAGTTGTGCCCGTAGCGCGGCTGATAAACCAGGCGGAACTGCTGCTTTTTAAGGGCGTCCCGCAGGCTATTTTCCATTTCGCGTCGCTGGATCACCTGCTCGGCCATCTCTGGGGTGTAAAACATCCATCTGTTGCGCCCGGCGTTTTTGGCCTTATAGAGCGCGATATCTGAGAAGCGCAGCAGCTCTCCCGCATCTACCGCATCCTGCGGAGCCATAGCAATACCGATGCTGGCACCGATAAATATCTCATTGCCGCCGATCACAAAGGGGCGTGCCAGCTCGCCGATGATCCGATTGCAGAGAAGCTCGATATCGCTGCGATCCTGGATGTCAGAGATGATCAGGATAAATTCATCCCCACCCTGGCGCGCCACCAGGTCGTAATCACGTACGCAACTCCGCAGCCTTGTTGACACCTCGTGCAGAACGGCATCGCCTACGCCGTGGCCAAACAGGTCATTAACCGGTTTAAACTTGTCCAGATCGAGGCTCATCATCGCCAGCGGATGCTCCGGCGTCGGCAGCGCCTGCAGCTTGCCCTCCAGGAACTCGCGCATGCGGACCCGGTTTGGCAGCCCGGTCAGCTCATCGTGCCGGGAGAGATACTCTACCCGCGCCTGCGCCTCTACCTCGAGAGTGACATCCGTCGCGGTGCCCCGGTAGCCAACGATCCCTTCCGGCGTAACGACGGGTTTAATGGCGATATGGCAGTAGCGCTGGTGGCCCATCGCCGACAGGTAGCGGCAGTGCAGCAGCCGACGATGGCCTGTCTGGCCGGGCAGCGTGATCCACTCCGCCAGCGGCTGGTTATCCGCCTCCATAAATGCCGTTACGGGACGTCCCAGCCAGGCCGAGATACTGTGCCCGGTAATGCCCGGAAAACGATCGGAGAGCCAGGTAAAATGCAGGTCAGTATCCGTCTCCCAGATCCAGTCCGTGGTTGCTTCAGCCACGTCGCGAAAGCGGCGCTCGCTGGCGGTAAGGGCATGGCGACTCTGAGCCAGCAGGAAGGTATTTTCATCATACATACGCGCTTTTTTGAGCACGTTGCGACTCAGAACCACGCTGAGAGCGCCGGTGGAAAGCGCCAGCAGGATCAGCAGCGGCAGGATGTAGTGCATGAGCTCCCGCCCCGGCTCTTCACTTTTCCACTCGAAGGTTATCTGATGGCCATCAATGGGCAGCGTCGCTATCCCGCGCCGTCCTGCCAGCGTCGGGGCATTCTTTCGCTGCACGCGCGCCTGCGTAATGCCATACTCTTCACCCAGCGCGACCAGCTTTTTATCATCCAATACGTCGACAAACACCAGGGTAGAGGCCGGGCCGGGGAGGGAGACGATCCGTGAGTCGTCGCCGGTGGTGATGCGTGCGGCTGCCACCAGCGCCGGATGCCCGGCCTGCATCACTACCGTATTGGCTACCGGCATCGCGTCCGGTTTATTGATCGCCTGAAGTAGTTTGGGGATAGGGTTCTCTCCCAGCCATTCATTGAGCGATTGGGTAACCAGTTTGCCATTGATGACGCTATATCGGGTCTGGCCGCTACCATCCAGCACAAACACCCCTTCGTAGGTAAAATCACGCCAAAGCGTCGCGCCCATATTCTGGCGGGTATAGGCCCAGTCGGTATCTACGTTAGGGTGCAGATGGCTGTAGGCCTCACCCCACCAGGCGTAGTCTTTGATGTGCGTGGTAAGCGTATCTACCCGGTTATGGATCGCCTTCTCTAGCAGCATCGCGCTCTGTCTATCGGCATCCTGATTAATATTGCGCACGATGATCAGCAACGCGACAATGGCGATAACAAACAGCCCCGTCAGGAGCGAGACCATCAGCAGCAGAGCGCGTTTGATAAAGGTTGTGGTACTTCTATGCTCCAGATCAGGGCTGGACAGGTCATCGGTAACTGCGAATTTTTGCATTAGTTTATCCACTCTATCCAGCCCATCTGGTATCTGGTCTATCTTATCATCGGCCTGTTTTGGCGGGGCTTGATCGCGGTCGGTTAAAAATCAAGATAGCTGATTTTGAAAGAAAAAGAAGACATGACGGTCTAATGTTAAAAAAATGTTGCTTGGTGTGATGGCAGACACAACCCAAAGGGGAAGGGATGTGGTGATGACCATGCTTTTTGTGCTGAATTAGCGAGGTTGTGCTGTAAAAAACAACAACTAAACGCAAGGGGAGTTGACGAGGCGGACGCTTTTTCTTAACCTTGCATACCGTAGTCACGCTCGTGACGCGCCCGGATAAGCCGATATAGCTCAGTTGGTAGAGCAGCGCATTCGTAATGCGAAGGTCGTAGGTTCGACTCCTATTATCGGCACCAATCAACAAAATCCAACATTTGAGTCATCTCCTTCGGCAATTTTGATCCTTACCCCTGACGGCGTTAGCTTTATCACAATGGGTGAGATAGAGTGAGCAAAATGACTTTATGGCTATAGCTTACAACACGGCATGTTTGTAACAATAAGAGGATTATCCTCTCGCTTCGCTGATTCCTGCACTACGAGACTATGATCCTCAAGAGTCTGATTGTTTATTACTTGAAAAATACAGGGATGCAATGGAAGGATTTCCAATATGAAGAGATTAATTATAGTGCCTGTAATTTACCTTCTTTCCGGGTGCCCTGGCGGGAATCCAGCGCCGCATCCACGAGCCACATTTATCAACGGCGATCGTCTTTGTTTCAGTGTGGATAATAAAGATCTACTGAATTATTACACGGTTGATGAAAGTGAGGATGGTAAGATACAAACAGTGGTTAGCTCGGGTTATAGTAAATTGAACACTTCTTACCCTGATAACTGTATAGATGTCAAATGGAAGAGTAATCACACCTATGTGATTAATTATGGGTTAAATGATAAAAAATATGTTCACGAGTTTTTTGTTGATAGCAATGGGAAGTTAAATAATGATAAAGGTGAAATGATAAAAACTGAATACCACTAAATGCCATTTATTCCCCATAAGCCTGTAATCTACCCTCTGTGATAATCAAGGCCGCCGCGAATCCTGCCGCAGCGGGAATATCCGTGTATTAATCATCGCGATATTGACCTCGCAGGGCGTCCCATCGTCAAGAAACACCGTCTCCGTAAGCTCAATAACCGCATCATTTTCCTTTAGTTGCAGCAACGCCAGTATATCCGCATCGGTCAAATTGATTGCCGCCAGGTTCTGATCCCTGCGCTGGATCTTTTTACCAGTAATCTGTTCAATATAGGAGAATTTCGAGATCTCCAGCTTGTTGAACTCCATGCTGCTAAACATGCTCACCGGCAGATGGCTATGCTCCAGCGCAACGGGAATATCGTCGAAGCACATCAGGCGTAAGATTTTATACACCTTGTCGCTGTTCTTGATGCGTAACGCCTGCGCCATATCATGAGAGGGAACGCGGATAATGCTGACGGCGATAACCTTTCGCACACCCTTATAGCCGTGCTTCTGTGCCTGGTAGTCGAAAGGGGAGAGCGCATGAAACCTGCCCGCATGGTTGCTTATGCCAATTGAGCCCACGTACAGGCCCGAGCCTTTAACCCGGTAGATCCTCTGCTGCTCAATTAAAATGCGCGTGGCTTCGCGAACGGTGGCGCGGGTAATACCAATGTTTTTGGCGATAGCAATTTCAGTATCCAGCTTGTCGCCGGGCAGCAGGCCGTCATCCTTAATTTTTCTCAGGATGTAATCAACGACCTCTCTCTGCTTCTCTGTTATGCCATCGACCATTGATTTTATTCCCACCTGGTGTGAAAGCGTGACTCTTCTGAGCCTGTCTATACATGTATGCCTGATATTCTCATCTCGGCACCACTTGAGTGATATAGAGATGTGATCGGCTTAACGAATTTGCATCCAAAATCAGCGTGTTCAGCGCAATTTGACTCTCGCATGTTGTATCTGCCCAGATCCCGGTCCACTATCTAGATGACTATACATCTTAAAGATGTCTATACGTAGACAGCGGCCTGAAACAGAAAAGCGCATTTTTTAGATCGGGGGAGAAAAACATGTCGCAGCTGGCAAAGTGGTTAAATAACGAAAAAGTTCAGTACGTTGAGAAAGTCGCGGACTGGAAAGAAGCCATTCAAATTGCCGGGCTTCCGCTCCTTAATGAGGGAGCGATATCACAACGCTATATCGAGGCCATTATCCGGCAGAAAGAGGAGATTGGGCCTTACTTCGTTATCGCGCCGCGAATTGCCATGCCGCATGCCCGTCCGGAAGAGGGCGCTCAGGCGCTGGGCTTATCGGTGGTCAAGCTGGCTAAACCGGTGGTTTTTGATGCAGACGAGAACGATCCGGTAGATACCCTATTTATGTTTGCTGCCCCGGACAGTAATAGCCACATAGAGATGATCTCGCAGCTGGCTGAACTGCTCTCCGATGAAGACGAAATGGAAAAGGTCTTCAACGTGCGTAGCAAAGAAGAGCTGAATGCAATTTTACTGGGCGATAGCGCGCAGTAGACGAACAGTAATCCACGATTAATGAGGTGAGTTATGAAAATGATGGCGGTGTGTGGTTCAGGTCTGGGCAGCAGCTTTATGATGGAAATGAACATCAAAAAAGTGCTGAAAAATCTTAATATTGTGGCGGATGTAGAGCACTCAGACTTGGGTTCTGTCACGCCCGACGTGGCTGATGTGTTTGTCATGGCGAAAGACATCGCCTATAGCGCCAACCTGCCCGAGAATAAGATTATCATCATCAATAACATTATCGACCTGAAAGAGATCGAGCAAAAAATACGTGAGTATTTTGATAAAAATAACGCGTAAAGCGAGATGAACATCTTCCCGTAGAGGTTAATATGTTTATTCAAAACCTGTTGCAGTTTGTCGTCGACGTGCTGAAGGTGCCCTCCATCCTTGTAGGTCTGGTGGCGCTCTTCGGGCTTGTGGCACAAAAAAAGCCGTTCCCGGATGTCATTAAGGGAACCGTAAAAACCATTCTCGGCTTTTTAGTTCTGGCTGGCGGTGCCTCTGTTCTGGTCAGTTCCCTCACACCGCTGGGCGATATTTTTAAAGAAGCGTTCGACGTTCAGGGGATTATCCCTAACAACGAAGCAATGGTTTCCATCGCCCTCGCCAAGTACGGCGCGCCGACCACGCTAATTATGGCCTTCGGTATGGTGGCGAATATTGTCGTCGCCAGATTTACCCGTCTGAAATATATCTACCTGTCAGGGCACGTGACGTTTTACATGGCCTGCATGGTGGCGATTATTCTCTCGGTAGCCGGTTTTGAAGGTGTTCAGCTTATCTATACCGGGTCTTTAGCGTTGGGTATTTTAATGGCCGCGTTCCCGGCGCTGGCTCAGCCCTATATGCGTAAAATCGTCGGCGGTGACCAGGTGGCTTTGGCGCATACGGGCACTATCGGCTACGTTCTCTCGGGCTGGATTGGTATCCTGGTGGGTAAAGGATCTAAATCCACCGAAGAGATGAACATGCCGAAAAACCTTAGTTTTTTGCGCGACAGCACCATCTCTATCTCACTCACCATGATGGTTATCTATCTCATCCTGTCGGTATCGGCGGGGAAAGAGTACGTTGAGGCTAACTTCAGCGGCGGGCAAAACTATCTGGTCTACTCCTTCATCCAGGCGATTACCTTTGCGGCGGGCGTATTTATCATTCTGCAGGGCGTGCGCTTAATCCTGGCAGAGATCGTTCCGGCCTTTACCGGTTTCTCTGAGAAGCTGGTGCCGAACGCCGTTCCTGCGCTCGACTGCCCGATTGTGTTCCCTTACGCGCCAAATGCGGTGCTGGTTGGGTTTATCTCCAGCTTCGTAGGCGGCCTGGTAGGGCTGTTTATCCTCGGCCAGCTTCACTGGGTGTTGATCCTGCCTGGCGTGGTTCCGCACTTTTTCTGCGGCGCTACCGCAGGCGTTTTCGGTAATGCTACCGGCGGTAAACGGGGTGCCATCTGCGGAGCCTTTGCTCACGGGATCTTAATTACCTTCCTGCCTGTTGCACTGCTGCCGGTTCTGGGGGCGATTGGGCTCACCAATACCACTTTCTCCGATACCGATTTCGGCGTGGTCGGGATTATCCTCGGTAATATGGCTCAATTTATGGATAAGGGGATGATTACCCTGACCATCACCGGCATCTTTGCGCTGCTGGTTATCTATAACTTTGCGGCTAAGAAGAAAATGCCAGTGGAAGAGGGCACGGGACAGTAAAATAGCGGAGGGGGTACCCCCCCTCTGTATATACTGGCTGGTTTTGTTGCAGTTAATAAAAGAGTGACTTTTCTAGGTGATATTTAAAGCTATTTTTAATATACTCAGTATTATAAATATTGAATAAATAAACAAAGCGATCAGGCATGATAAGTAATAATTATTTAACCATATTGTATAGTTTGAGTTGATTTCATTTAAAAATACTACAATTGACTCTTTGTTCTCAGGAGGGAATATCACTTTTTTGTTTTTTTTAAGGCGGCAGAAGTAATAGGCCATGCCAAAAGAACCTAAAAATCCCATTGAGGCATAAAATTGGTAAAGCGGAGTTAGTGTAAAACCTTGCTTATGATACATGGATAATAAATTTTTATATTTTTTATTGTTAATAATGAAATAGAAGAATAGAAAAACAATAATTGCAAAAGGGAGACTGGCAGAGGTTATTGCCATATAATGGGTTATGCTATTCATCTGTTTTATTTTAACCAAAGATTCATTAGGTAATCACTGGCACTAGCCCCAAGGGTTCCTCCTGCAATGGAACCTAGTGCAGCACAAGCTACACCGCCTAAGCCTGCGGTTGTAATACTGATACCTGTACATATTCCCAATCCCATCGCTGCTCCTATTGTTCCGCTTGTCATACTTGCGAAGATATTACTACTAAATTTAGTATATTCTTTAAATGCAATTTTTGCACACTCGTTCTCTCTTCCTAGAGTGCAGCCGTCTATAACTTTATTAGTTGTTCCAGCAAAAGAAAATATGATCCCAATATATCCTCCGTACTTCATAAACCGAGCGGCCCTTGCTGCATTACCTACATAATTTGAATAGCCAGGGATGCTACCTATACCAACTGTTGACCACTCATGAATGATGGAGCGGCTTGAGAGATTTAGGGCTTTGCGCATATCATCATAAGGTTTAAGTTTTATCGAGTAACGTGCTAGTGATTTTAATAGCGGCTTGCTTACCATTTCTTTTAAATGAGAGAGTAGTTGATTGCGTTCAATAAAAAATTGTTGGTTGATGAGTGTTCCTTGACCTTGGTACTGATTCTGATAACTTTCTTCTATTCGTTTCAATATCACTTCAATTTTTGAGAAATATTTTTCACCTAAATCGCTGGTTACACCAAAAATCTTATCCCCACTACTTGTCAAGCCAGCTATTAGGTCGAAATGCTGATGAAGAAAACCAGCTTCAGCGCTATTCACACCAATGAAAGCAGCATTTGTTTTTTGTTTTGCCTGTCTCAGTGTACGCAGTATTTGCCATGGTGCTGGTGTTACAGGGTCAACGAGGATGAGTATTTGTCCGGGGTTTAACCAAGGAGTATCAGCATTATTTTGCATAAACAACCCAGCCGCAGGGGAACGAGTATCTCGAAAAAGCTGACTGGCCTGAAAATCTAAGGTGCCGGGCTTTTCAACAATACAATACCCGGGAGCTATATTACGTAACATACTGAATGTCTCGCTATGATAGAATTAATAAAATTTATCTTCTCATAGAAAGATTCAAGTAAACAATTATCAACAATGTAATAAAAGGTTAAATATCTTTTCATGCATTCAGTGAGCTAATGATTTGCGTTTGTAGTATACAATTAATCTTTGGAAGTTTTTGCAGTCCAAACTAATATCTCCAAGGTTATCATCAAACTTTATCAGTGGCTTTGAAATAATTTAATAGAATGTCTATCTATTACACCCTGTCTCCATTACTGGTTTTTATTACAAGATTATCCCATTTAATATGTCCAAACCGTATTGAGATCGAGGCGGCACCACAGGGTGAACCGCCATGACCACTCTTTTAAAGCAATCGCTACAACTCCAGCATCCGTAGCCAGCCTCGCGTCCGCGTCGCTGGCTGTGCTACTGCCCTTGCAATCGCCGCACCGATCTCCGCGCAGGCGGTGATGCCCTGGATGAAAGGATGGTCGTGCATCAGGTAGGGAATTGCGCCAAAAGCAATGCGTCCGCGAACGCTGGCGGGTTCCTGGAGCGTGTAGTCATCCCCAACCGTAGGGATCTCCTCCCCGGTGGCGGCAAGCTGCTTGCGCAGCGTCGGGAAAGGCAGATCTTCCGTCTTCAACGGCTTTTGCCCGCGCGCATCGATAAACACATCGTATTGATACCGCTCGCCCTCAGCGAAGATCGTTGTTTGCTGCTCGCCAATCTCCATCTCATAGTTCGAGCCAAGCGCGAGCACGTTGAGGATCCCCGCCTCGCGCAGGGCCAGCAGTCGGCGAATCGACTGGGACGGCACGGCGGCATAGTTATCAATAAATATGCGGGCGAGACCCTCTTCGAAACGCGCGCTGTCCTGCTCATTAAGCCAGGGAACGATAGGTTGAATAGCCTCATGCAGACGCAAAATCGTGTAGCGCCACGGCACCGTCCGCCTGTCGCGTTTGTTGCGCTCCACCTCATTTAGATTGTCCTCTGCCCAGCGGAAGGGATCCTGCTTTTTACGATCGGCAAACCAGGCCGCAAAAAAGCTGTCGGCATCCAGCGTGCTGAGGGCAATCTGCTCGCTCCAGAGCGGATCCGCCAGCGTCAGCTCGTCGACCATCAGGGCAAAGACGCGATCGAGCAGCCCTTCCGGCCCGGCGGCAATCTCTTTTTCAATCGCGCTCTCCGTTACCACGGTTAGGGGCTCGTAGGGGATAGGGCAGTAGAAATCCGCTTCCGGAAGGATGCCCGAGCGGGACATGAGTACCATCTGCAATGCCTTGCTATCAGCATCGAGGTTGAAGTGCAGACGTTTATCCTCGGTCTCAAAGAAAGTGCCGTGCTGGATAGCCACGGCCATCGCGGCGTCGATGCCGCTCAGGGAGGTTCCCATGATGCCGACGCTGCACGCCGGGATGCTGGCCTCCATCAGACCGGACCAGGGGCTGGGGAAATAGTTGCGGGTCGTGCTGATCTCTTCCGGCCAGACGTGTCCGGTAGCAACGACGGCAAGATCAAACTGCTCCGCAGCCAGCGTATCCTCTGTCCAGAGTCGAACGCCCCCTGGCGTGGCCTCAATGTCCGTTACCTGACAGGACTCGTGCACTTCTATCTCAAAGCCCAGCTGTTTCGCCCGCACCACTAGTTCCAGAAACTGAGCACGAAAGTACTCCCCGAGCAGAATACGCGGCAAAAACTGGCGGACATGCAGCGACGACGCCTGCACGCCGTAACGGGCCAGATGCTCTTCGCTCAGGCTACGCAGCCAGTCGATATAGGTCAAAAAGATAGGGGGGATCTCAATGCTGGCGATATTAGCCAGCATCATTCTCGAGTTCTCTTCGCTGCTGTAGGGCATCCCAACGCCTGCTTCATGGGACTGCTCATAGATAGAAATGGAAAGCGGCGTGCTGTTTTTGAGCAGGGAGAAAAAGGTATAGATACCTGTCGGCCCTGCGCCGATGATTGCGATCTTTTTCATTTCATTCACCCATTATTATTTTTATACCGCCTGTCCGTTTGCCGGTCGGGGGCAATAAAATGAGTGTAGACCACGGGTTGTGAAGATGAGGCCGGGTAAGCGAAACAGCTTCCCGGCGCTGTATAAGATTAGAAGCGGTAACCCACGCCAACGTTGAAGCCGTTGATGGAGCGGCTGCCGGCGATATCGACGTTTGTACCTTCGTAACCGACATTGATCGCCAGCTCTTCGGTCGGATTAAACTGCACGCCCGCGCCCCAGGCGAAATCGGTGGATTTCTCAGAGAGGCTGTCGCGCCCGACGTAGTAATCGCCCGCATTCACCCAGGTGGTATCAACGTCAGCTTTAGTGTGGGCGATGCCGCCCAGTGCATAGAGAGAAACATACTCGTTAAGGCGGTAAGCCGGGCCAACCATCAGCGAGTAATATTTAACGTCGATGCTGTTATGCACCGCATCGGAGGCCACGTAATAATCCTGATCGTCATCACCGCTCATATAGGTAAAAGAGCCGAGCACGCTGAGCGGCGAATCCAGCTCATAACGGTATTGCAGGTTTACGCCACGGATATCCTTGAAGCCTTCTACGTCACTCTGCGCGTAACCGAGGGAGAGGGTGTTGCTCTCAGCCATTGCCGCGCTGCTCATCAGGATAGCCGCCACTAACATCCCCAGAGATACTTTTTTCATTCTGCCGTTCCATTTGCCAATCAATTAAGGTGCAAAATTGTTGGTTTTTTTGGGGAGGGATAAAAGAGGGAATAGTCTTAAAGGACTGATAAATAGGCTAAATAGCACCCCCTAATCTGGTAGGTGCGGACGCATTTTCTTTGCAGGGTGCCTTCATCTTTTGCAGGAGGGAACTTAACTAAAATCGCTCAAAAAAACTACTGGATATTTGAACAGGGATTAGTATAATAATTACACAACCCAATCGGGTGCTACAGTAAGTGAGTGGTGAAGCCTATGATGATTCCATTTGAAAGCCTTAATTCTCTGGATCAATCGGCAACGATGAGTAGCCGTGAAATCGCTGCGTTGACAGGCATAACCCACGGTGAAGTAAAACGTATTGTGAAAAGCCTCGAAACGGCGCAGCGTTTATCTGAGCCGGTACGGGTGGCAATGTTTGAGCGGGATGGTGAGAGCTATCAGGAGTTTCTGCTGAACAAGCGTGACTCCCTGTTGGCCGTGGCGCGTCTGTCGCCTGGCTTTACCGCTGCCGTACTCGATCGCTGGCAGGAGCGCGAAAACAAAACAGCGCTGCCTGATTTTACCAACCCGGCAGCGGCGGCCCGCGCATGGGCTGAACAGTATGAGCAGCGCCAGAGAGCCGAGCAGCAGCTGGCCCTCTCTGTCCCAAAGGCGGAGTTTTTTGACCGCTTCGTTGAGGTGCAGGACTCGCTGGGTTTTCGCCAGCTCTGCAAGATGCTGAAGGTGAAAGAGCCGGAGTTCCGTCAGTTCCTGCTGGAGCGCAACATCATGTACCGCGTTAACGGCACGCTAACACCGCAGCTGCATCACCAGCAGGCGGGCTACTTCACCCTGCGCTCTGGCGTGGGTGAAAACCAGCATACCTTCTCCCAGGCGCGCTTTACCGCTAAAGGGGTGAAGTGGGTGGCGGGTCTTTGGGCCGGACATATCGCCACGCAGCCAAAGGGTGCGGCAGCGGCGTAAAGCGGCCAGTCCTGACAGCAAACCGATCCATCACGATACATTCAGCAAATAAGTCGCCAGCGTAATGCTGGCGATGTTGTTTCTACCCGCTCGCTTTTTTCCCCCTGTTTCCCTCTTGCTGGCTGGCTCAGGTCACATCCGGCAGCGCTTCTTTTGCCGCAATGTATTTGTCACGTGAATATATAATGGCGAGTGGCTTATAATAACGCGCAGAAATTGAGTATTTCATTCATTAGCATTATTGTCATTGCAGAAAATGATCGTCCTCGGCTAAAGGCAGGCCCTATGTTAAGTAACACCATCCCTTTTAGCGGGGGCAACGCTAGTACTAATCATGAATGATGATAAAAAGCCATCTGATTCCAGTAGTGTCGACACACAACATCTGATTGATCTTCTTGATAATAATTCTGACTGGGTATGGGAAGTGGATGCCCAGGGGCGCTATACCTGGTCCTCTAAGGTTGTCACCAGCCTGCTGGGTGTTTCACCGGAAGAGGTGATCGGTTGTACCCCCTTTGACTTTATGCCGCCCGGCGAAGCCGAGCGCGTTGGCCGCGCATTTTCTGAAATCGTGACTAAACGCATCCCGTTCTCTGGATTAGTTAACCGTAACCGCCGCGCTGACGGGCGAATTGTGGTGCTCGAAACCAGCGGCGTTCCGCTATTTGATGAGCAGGGCGAGCTGCGGGGCTACCGGGGCATCGATCGCAACATCTCGACCCTGGACGAGCGTGTAATGCAGTTGGAGACTATCTACGACAAGACCCCCGTCGCACTCTGCATGATTGACCGGCAGGGGCATTTAGTGATGTCCAACAAGGCGATGGCGCAGCTGATGGACCTGGACAATACGCCTTCCGATGCTTCAGAAAGCCACATTGCCGATCTGATGCCCGGCTGCTGGCAGCAGTTTGAGGCCGCCTTTGCCCTTGCGGATACCGGAGCAGAGATCCCCAGCCGGGAGATTGTCTGGCACACGCGCTGCTACGATACCCACTCGGTGCCGGTGCACGACGCCTCCGGTAACGTCGTAGGGCTGTCGGTGACCTGGGTTGATATTACCGATCGCCGCCGTGCCGAGCAGAAGCTCGCCAGCGCCAATACGATCCTGCAACAGCATGCCCAGCATGACCATCTCACCGGCCTGTTTAACCGCCGCTATATGGATGAATGCCTCTCTAACGCCATTACTAACGCGCTGGAGGAGCAGTTTCCGCTTTCGGTGTGCCTGGCCGACATCGACTACTTCAAACGCTACAACGATACCTACGGTCATCAGGCTGGCGATCATTGCCTGCGTAGGGTTGCCGAGGCGCTGGTGGCGGCCCGCCGTCAGTCTGAAGACAACGTCAGCCGCTATGGAGGCGAGGAGTTTTTAGTGATCCTGCCGCGCACCGATAGTGCAGGGGCCCTGGCCATGGCAGAGAGAATGCGTCAGAGCATCAACGCGCTGCGCATCCCGCTTCCTGCCAGCCCAACCGGCTACCTGACTATCAGCATTGGGATAGCAACGCTTGGCGAGCGCAGCATGGTCAGCGAAGATCGACCGCTGCATATTATCGCCAGCGGTGTGATCAACCAGGCCGATACCGCGCTCTATGCTGCAAAACGGCGAGGCCGTAACGGTGTCGTGGCGGCAGGAGCGGTGCAGCGGGCGTAAAACGTTCCGATGTTTACTGGCTATCGGACGAATAGCCCAGCTTGAAGAGCAACATCACGATAGCGTATTTTACCGCCTGCGCCAGAACCTCGGTGCAGTCGCCATCGAAATGCTGTAGCGAGGTATGGACGGTATTGCCCGGCAGCGCCCAGCCAAACCAGACGGAGCCGGCAGGCGTACCGTCTTCGCCGCCGTCCGGGCCGCCATAGCCGCTAACGGCAATGCCAATATCCTCACCGGATACGTTGACCGCGCCCATCGCCATCTCCTCTACCGTGGCTTTACTGACCGCAGTATGTTTGGCAAGTGTCTCCGGGTTCACATTTAACAGCGTCATTTTCGCTTCATCCGTAAAGGTTATAAATCCGCTGCCGAAAAAAGAAGGAGTGTCTTTCGCTGCGCATAGCGTGGAGCCGAGCAGGCCCCCGGTGCAGGACTCCGCCGTGGTGAGGCGTAATTTTTTGCTCGTTAAAAGATCACCCAGTTCATTTGCCAGAAAATCCAACGGTTTTTCCATAAATTGCTGGCAAAATTGTTGCTCTGTTGTCATTGTTGGCTATTCCTTCTGTGCATCATGAATGGAACAAATCTTCTTAAGTATTGCAGCAAAATGTCAGGCTGGACGCCTGACGTGAAGAATGCTGATTTTTCCAGGGGAAGAGGGCTGTCAGCGGGCACAGAGAAAGGCGTAAAGCCTTCACCGCAAGGTATACTGATTACGTCACCTGTCGCAAAGGATCTGAACATTATGATTTCTACTCTGATTTACCGGAGCCGCCTGAGCCCTGACTTTGATCCGTCAAAGTTAGTCGAGCTGGTGTGCGTCGCGCAGAGCCGCAATGCGGAGCTGCAAATTTCCGGTATTTTACTTTTCGACGGGACCCATTTTCTTCAGGTGCTTGAAGGTCCGTTGGTGCATGTGAATACCCTGTATGCCAAAATCAATCACGATGCGCGGCACGATAGCGTCGTCGAGCTGATGCGCGACTATGCCCCAAAGCGGCATTTTGAAAACCTTGGCATGTCGCTGTTCGATCTCCGTTATGACAGTCCACGATCGGTGCTGCGTTCGGTGATTAGTGCTGGCGCGCTTAAGTTCAATCTTGCCTGCGACGGGCGAGTGTACAAATTTATCAAATCATTCCTGCGCGGCAGCTGGCGGGAGCAGTATCCTGGGCGAAGCGAGCCCGATCGCTGGGCGTTTGTGCCGATCGACCTTCCGCTGGCGCAAACCCTGCCGTTCCTGTTCCCCGATCAGCCCTGCCAGTTCGCTATTCAGCCTATCGTCGAGCCGCAGCGCGGGCAGATCAGCTCCTTTGAAGCCCTGATCCGCAGCCCAAACGGTGGCTCACCTCAGGACTACTTTGCGTCTATTCCGCCAGACAAAATTCACGAGGCCGATCTTCTGTCAAAGGAGTGGGCGTTTGCCCTGGCAAAACAGATCGGCATTGGCAGCCATAAGCTCTCAATTAACCTGCTGCCGATGTCGCTGGTGAATATTCCTGGCGCGGTGGATATTCTGCTGGCGCAGATCACCCGTCACGGGCTGGTTCCCGAGCAGGTGATTGTCGAGGTGACGGAAGACGAGGTCATCTCCGGCTATGACGAATTTACCATCGCCATTATGCAGCTGCGCTCGGCGGGCATTGGACTGGCGATCGATGACTTTGGCGCGGGCTTTGCCGGACTGTCGCTGCTTACCAAGTTCCAGCCGGGTGAGCTAAAGATCGACCGCAGCATCGTGACCGATATTCACCTGCACGGTCCTAAGCAGGCGATCGTTAACGCCATCGTCAAATGCTGCGCCGAGCTGGAGATCAGCGTCGTGGCGGAAGGGGTGGAGAAGGTAGAGGAGTGGTGCTGGCTGGAGGCTGCCGGCATCAAGCACTTCCAGGGTTATCTGTTCGCTAAACCGGCCCTCAACGGCGTCGCGCCGGTCTGCTGGCCGGTCAAGCAGGTGAAGGCCTAACATGAGAGCCTTTATCCGGCAAGACGGGGTTTTACTCGCTCATGCAGCGCCGGGTTATCGCTCTCATCTTTCAGTTTGACGCCGGTTAGGCGGCGTAAAAAAGCCTGCTCCAGCAGCCAGGCGAGCTTAAACGCAGCGGCCTCATGGCTCAGCCCCTCCGGGCGGATGTTGGAGATACAGTTGCGCTCCGAGTCCAGCCGGGTGCGTGTCGGTTGCCACGTCAGGTAGACGCCGAGGCTGTCCGGTGACGACAGTCCAGGACGTTCGCCAATCAGCATTGCCACCGCTTTACTCTTCAGCGTCTCGCCAATCTCATCTCCTAGCGCCACCCGTGACTGATGCGCCAGCACCACCGGGCCGGTGGTCAGCCCCAGCGTGTGCAGATAGGGCAGCAGGGCGGTAATCAGCGCCACCGCCTGACGATGCACCGCATGGGAAGAGAGCCCGTCACCAATGACCAGCAGCAGATCGTGGGCGGGCACCCGGCTGGCCTGGAGTGCGGCGCGGCTCTCGTCGCTCAGCCTGCGCCCGAGATCCGGCCGGTTAAGATAGATATGGCGGTCTGCCGCAGCGCTGTGGGCGTCCAGGGTAGACAGGCCCAAGGCCGTGAGCTGCTGCGCCAGCGGCTCGCTATCAAAAGGCTGGTGGACCGCATCGCGAGCCTGGGCATGGGCCAGACCGAAGCTGAGCACCTCCCGGGTCGGCAGGCTTGCACCGCTGCGACCAAGGGCAATACGGGCGTCGGTAAACGTGCGCAGCAAAGACCAGGCGTCAGGATGATTCATAGGTTTACCCCCTCAGGCGGCAGCACGCTCAGCAGCGGGTGGTTAGCGCCGGTGAGCCGCAGCTGGCCCGCGCTATCGATAATCTGCATTTTCGTCAGCCACTCGCCAAACTCTGGAGCATGCTTTAGCCCCAGCAGACGTCGGGCGTAGAGCGCATCGTGGAACGAGGTGCTCTGGTAGTTGAGCATGATGTCATCCGCCCCCGGGACGCCAATCAAAAAGGTCAGCCCGGCGTTGCACAACAGCGTCAGCAGCGTGTCCATATCATCCTGATCCGCCTCCGCATGGTTGGTGTAGCAGACGTCGCAGCCAATCGGCAGGCCCATCAGCTTGCCGCAGAAGTGATCCTCAAGCCCGGCGCGGATAATCTGCTTGCCGTCATAGAGGTACTCCGGACCGATAAACCCCACCACCGTATTGACCAGCAGCGGATCGAAGTGGCGCGCGACGGCGTAGGCCCGCGCCTCGCAGGTCTGCTGATCAACGCCGTGATGGGCGTTGGCAGAGAGGCAGCTGCCCTGGCCGGTCTCAAAGTACATCACGTTATTGCCCAGCGTGCCGCGGCCAAGGCTCAACGCGGCCTCCCGGGCCTCTGCCAGCAGGGCCAAATTGATGCCGAAGCCGCTGTTTGCCGCCTCGGTGCCCGCCACCGACTGGAACACCAGGTCGACGGGGGCGCCGCGCTCTATCAGCGCCAGCGTGTTAGTGACATGCGTCAGCACGCAGGATTGGGTAGGAATAGCAAAGCGGCTGATGATGTCATCCATCATATAATTGAGCCGCTCCAGCACCGGCAGGCTGTCGCTGGCTGGGTTAATGCCGACTACCGCGTCCCCCGCGCCGTAGAGCAGGCCGTCGAGCATGCTGGCGGCAATGCCTTTCAGATCGTCAGTAGGATGATTGGGTTGCAGGCGTACGCTCAAATGGCCCGGCAGGCCGATGGTATTGCGAAAGCGGGTGGTCACCCGGCATCGGCTGGCGGCGAGGATCAGATCCTGGTTGCGCATCAGCTTGCTGACGGCGGCGGCCATCTCCGGGGTAATGGCGCGGGCAACGCGGCTGAGCGTGAGGGGATCGGTGGCATCATCCAGCAGCCAGTCGCGAAAGTCCCCCACCGTCAGGTGGCTGATGAGGGAGAACGCGTCGCGATCGTGGGTATCGATAATCAGCCGGGTGACTTCATCCGCTTCGTAGGGGATAAGCGGATCCGCCAGAATATCGCGCAGCGGCACCTCGGCCAGCGCCATCTTCGCCGCCATGCGCTCTTCGGCAGAGTCGGCGCTGATACCCGCCAGCACATCCCCGGAGCGGGCCGGGGAGGCTTTTGCCAGCAGCGTTGTCAGGCTGGCGAACCGGTAGGTGCGGTGCGCCAGAGTCGTTTTATACATGTCGCCTCCTCAGGAGAGGGCGCGCAGCTGCGGATCCAGCCCGGCACGCTCGCGAGCGGTGGCCGTACTGCGAAACCACAGGTAGCCGCCGAGCATCATGGCCGCGAAGATCAGCGCCAGCAGCGGGTTGAACCAGACCATGGCCACCAGGCAGAGTACCGCCATGCCCAGCGCAAAGGCCGGAGCATAGGGAAACAGCGGCGCTTTAAAGGGCCGAATAAGGTTCGGCTCGCTGCGGCGCAGCTTGAACAGCGCGGCCATAGAGGTGATATACATAACAATAGCGCCGAACACCGACATCGTCACGATACAGGCAGTGAGCGGCATACCGCTGATGGAGATCAACGAGTCCGAGAAAATAGCCGCAATGCCCACCACGCCGCCCGCCAGAATCGCCAGGTGCGGCGTCCGGGTCTTACGGTTCAGCGTCGCCAGGCGCGCAGGCAGGTAGCCCGCCCGTGCCAGAGAGTAGATCTGTCGCGAGTAGCCCATGATGATGCCGTGGAACGACGCGACCAGGCCAAACAGCCCCAGCCAGACCAGCATATGCAGCCAGCCGCTGTTGTTGCCGACGATCACCTTCATTGCCTGCGGCAGCGGATCGTTGATGTTGGCGAGGTTACGCCAGTCGCCAACGCCGCCAGCAAAGATCATCACCCCAACCGCCAGCACGGTAAGAGTCACAATGCCGCCGCCCAGCGCGCGCGGAATGGTGCGCTGGGGATCCTTCGCCTCCTCTGCCGCCATAGAGGCCCCTTCAATGGCGAGGAAGAACCAGATAGCGAAGGGAATGGCCGCAAACATGCCGGAGAGGGCGAGGCCGCTAAAGCTCTCTGCACCTGCCCAGCCGTGGGCGGTGAAGTTGCTCCACGAGAAGCCCGGCGCGACAACGCCCATAAACACCAGCAGCTCGAAGATCGCCAGCAGGGTAACGATCAGCTCGAAGGTGGCTGCAATACCGACGCCGAGAATGTTCAGGGTCATAAAGATGACGTACGCCGCGCAGGCGATCCATTTGGCATCCAGCGCCGGAAACTGCACGTTCAGGTAAGCCCCGATAGCCATCGCAATTGCCGGTGGGGCAAAGACGAACTCAATCAGGGTAGCGAACCCGGCAATAAACCCGCCAGTCGGCCCAAAGGCCCGATAGGCGTAGGCAAAGGGGCCGCCCGCGTGGGGAATGGCGGTTGTCAGTTCGGTAAAGCTAAAGATAAAGGCGCAGTACATTGCCGCAATGGCCAGCGCAACGACGAGAAAACCCATCGTGCCCGCCTGCGACCAGCCGTAGCTCCAGCCAAAGTATTCGCCGGAGATCACCAGCCCAACGGCAATTCCCCAGAGACGGAAGCTGCCGAGCGTTCTTTTCAGTGTGGTTGTAGGTGTCGTCATCATTTGCTGCCTCGCCGTTACACAGTTAAACGGGAGCCTGCAAAGGCGATGCCAGAAAATTAACCCCACCTATTTCAACGAGATGAGCAAGGTAGGTTAAAAACCGTGCACCGCCACGCGCGGGGCCGTGGTGCAGCCTGCCCCGGCGTGGTGAAAAAACTGCTACGGTTGGCATAGTGTGGGTGTGTAGGCCCGCGTAAGCGAAGCGCCACCGGGCATTATTATATTGATGCTGTATTGCCGGGCGGCACTGCGTTTGCCCGGCCTACGTCGGGTGCGGTGCGGTATGTAGGCCCGCGTAAGCGAAGCGCCACCGGGCATTATTATATTGATGCTGCATTGCCGGGCGGCACTACGTTTGCCCGGCCTACGTCGGGTACGGTGCGGTGTGTAGGCCCGCGTAAGCGAAGCGCCACCGGGCATTATTGTATTGATGCTGCATTGCCGGGCGGCACTGCGTTTGCCCGGCCTACATCAGGTACGGTGCGGTATGTAGGCCCGCGTAAGCGTAGCGCCACCGGGCATTAACCCGGCATCAGATGCGCACCGATGTAGCGCGCATAGCGCTGGCTTTTCAGATGGGTGAGATCCACCAGCACCAGACCGTCCACGCAGTGGTTGAAGTCCGGATCGCTACCGAAGTCGATAAACTGAACGCCGCCCGGCGTGCACAGCTCTGAATACTGCTTGTAGAGCGGAGGAATGCCGCAGCCCAGGTTGCCGAGCAGCGACTTCAGGCGGGTAAGATCCTCGGTGTAATCGTCGCCGGTAAACTGGGCCAGCACCTCAGGAAGCGAGGCCGGCCAGGGGCGACGGGAGGCGGCCAGCGGATGCACTGGCGGAAACCAGAGGCGGTAGAAGGCCACCAGCAGATCCCGCGCCGCCGGAGGCAGGCCGCCGGAGATCGACACCGGGCCGAAGAGATAGCGGTACTGCGGGTAGCGCGCCAGGTATGCGCCAATGCCCGACCAGAGGTAGTCCAGTCCGCGACGGCCCCAGTAGCGCGGCTGAATAAAGCTGCGCCCGAGTTCAATGCCATGCTGTAAAATATCATCCATTTTATCGTCATAGTGGAACAGGCTGTAGCTGTACAGCCCGCCCAATCCCTGCTGCGCCACCTGCTGCGCCGTGGGCATAAAGCGGTACGCGCCGACAATCTCCAGATCCGCCTCATCCCATAAGATCAAATGCAAATAGTCATCGTCATAGCGGTCGATGTCACGCCGCTGCCCGCTGCCTTCCCCCACGGCGCGAAAGGCGATCTCCCGCAGCCGACCTAGCTCACGCAGCACCGGGACATCCTCCTCGCCGTTGCGCTGCCAGAGGTAGATGGTCTTGCCGTCCGTGGTCTGGCCGAGGCGCTCCGCCTGTGCCAGGGCGCGTTTCAGGAGTAGCCGCGGCTCCGGCCGGGCGATGGCGCACTCGGTTTTAAACAGCCCCGGCAGACCTTTGCCCAGGCGGATAACATGCTGGCGACACCGCTCCGCCGTCTCGCGAACGCTGGCGTGCGGGTTATGCAGGCTCTCCCAGGGGATGCGCTGGCCGAGGGTGATGGGCAGGCTGCTGCCCTGGCGGCGAAACATCTGCTGCATCAGCAGCAGCATCGGTAGGGTAGAGGAGATCAGCGTGCTGGCGTAGAAGAGCGGGCTGTTGTGAGCGCGAATAAACACCGGCAGCAGCGGCGTACGAAACTTTGCCGCCAGCTTCACGAAGCCGCTGTGCCAGGCGTTGTCGCCAATACCGTGGCGGGTCAGGCGCGACACTTCGCCCGCTGGAAAGAAGATCAGCACGCCGCCCTGCTGGAGCTGCGTTTCCATCTGCAGCAGCGAGGATTTACGCGTGCGTCCGCCCAGGTTATCGACGGGAATAAACAGCGAGCTGAGCGGCTGAAGATGGGTCAGCATCCGGTTGGTAACGACTTTGACATCCCGCCGCACACGGGAGACGGCATGAAGCAGAGCGAGGCCGTCGAGGGTGCCGGTGGGATGGTTGGCGACAATGATGAGTGGGCCATGCTCGGGGATCTGCTCAAGGTCGTGGGCGGAGAGGGTGCTGCGAATGCGAAGGTGCTCAAGGATCTGCTCGACCATATCCAGCCCCTTCAGGTGGCGATGGCGGGCGGCGAACTGCTGAAATTCCTCTTCATAGAGCAGGCGTTTTAGCAGATTGCGTTGCCAGGGGGCGGGCCTGGCCTGAGGCCAGAGGTCATCAAGAACGCTGTCGAGACTAAACATGGTGGCTCCTCCATCCGTCTTAGGCAGACAGTAGAAGGACGAGATGGCGTTTATGTGACAGAGAGGTGAACTTTAGGATGCCCGGCACGCAGAGCGCCACCGGGCACGGCGGTTTAACGCAGGATTTTCCGTTCGGCCAGATCCAGCGCGAAGTAGCTGAAGATCAGATCCGCACCGGCGCGTTTGATCGCACCAAGGCTTTCGAGGATCACTTTTTCCTCGTCGATAGCCCCGGCCTGGGCAGCAAACTTGATCATCGCATACTCACCGCTAACCTGATACGCGCCGAGAGGCAGCTCGGTACGCTCGCGGATATCGCGCAGGATGTCGAGGTACGCGCCTGCGGGCTTAACCATCAGGCAGTCTGCGCCCTGAGCTTCGTCAAGCAGCGACTCGCGGATCGCTTCCCGGCGGTTCATCGGGTTCATCTGGTAGGTTTTACGATCGCCTTTCAGCGCCGTCCCGGCTGCTTCACGGAACGGGCCGTAGAAGGAGGAAGCGAACTTGGTAGAGTAGGACATGATCGCCGTATCGGTAAAGCCTGCGGCGTCCAGCGCCTGACGGATCGCCTGCACCTGGCCGTCCATTGCGGCAGACGGAGCGATGAAATCAGCCCCGGCGGCAGCGGCAACCACCGCCTGCTTGCCCAGGTTGAGCAGGGTAACATCGTTATCCACGCCGTGATCGCACAGCACGCCGCAGTGACCGTGGGAGGTGTACTCGCAGAAACAGGTGTCGGACATGACCACCATCTCCGGTACTGCGTCCTTACAGATCCGCGACATACGCGCTACGAGGCCATCCTCTTTCCAGGCATCGCTGCCGGTAGCGTCGGTGTGGTGGGAAATACCAAACGTCATGACCGAGCGAATGCCCGCGTTGGCGAAGCGCTCGATCTCACGGGCGAGATACTTCTCCGGAATACGCACCACGCCCGGCATGGCCTCGATGGCTTTATAATCGTCCAGCTCTTCTTCAACAAAGATAGGCAACACGAAGTCATTGAGGCTCAGCGTTGTCTCTTCAAACATGGCGCGCAGTGCGGGAGACTTGCGCAGGCGGCGCGGGCGGGTAATTAAATCGGTCATGGTATGCCTGAGGTTGGTGAGTCAGAGGGCTATTATAACCCAATCAACCCCGGGGTGTTTCGCCAAAACAGGCGTTAACCACCCCGGAGCGGGGAGCGGATCAGGAGGCCGGGACGATCTGCGGCTGGTTGCCGCTCAGCTCGCTGACCAGGTCGTTAACCCCATCGCTCATATTTTTAAAGCGGGTCAGCGGAGAGCGGGTCACCACCACGAAAACGCCAACGTTGCTCTTGGGGATCATCGCCATATAGGTAATAAATCCACCGCCGCCGCCGGTTTTTTGGATAATCCCCGGTCGGCCATCTTTTGGTGACATATAGACCCAGCCCAGCCCCAGCGCGTCGGCTTTACCCGGCACGTCCATACCTATCACGCGGGTCAGCTGAGCGCGCTGGTAGATAAGAGTCTGCATCCGATCGGCCTGGTTGCTGCGGGCGTAGAAGTCCGAAGAGAGGAACTGCTGCATCCAGCGCATCATATCTCCCGGCGTGGAGTAGACGCCGCCGCTGCCGATTGCCGCCAGGGTGTTATCGCAGGGGCTGGCCCCTTTCTCCGCCACCATCAGGCGTCGGCACTGATCCGGAGAAGGGGTAAAGGTGGTGTCCTTCATCCCCAGCGGGCGTGCGATCTGCTCGTCAAACAGCTGTGGGTAGGGCTTACCGGCGGCGTTGGCTAGTGCATCGGCCAGCAGGTCAAAGGCGAGGTTTGAGTAGGCCGCCTGTGAGCCGGGGGCCGTTTTCAGCGTGGCGGTAGAGAGCCAGTTCCAGCGCTGATCGCGCGTCGGCCAGGTAAAGACCGAGCGTTGCGCCGCGCCGCCGGGCTGCTCGCGGGGCAGGGCGCTGGTGTGGGTCGCGAGGTTCACCAGGGTGATCGGCGTTCCTTGCCAGCTCGGCACCCGCGCACCGGGAGGCGCATACTTACTGAGCGGATCGTTGAGCTTCACCACGCCCTGGTCGAGCAGCTTCACCAGCATTTCGCTGGTCATCAGCTTGGAGATAGAGGCGATGCGGATCAGCGAGTCGAGCTGCGGACGCACGTTGTTGCCCGGACGCGTTTCACCGAAGCTGCGAAACACGCGCTGGTTGCCGTCGATCGCCACCATCGCCATGCCGGTCGCGCCGCTGCCATAGAAGATATGGTTGGCATAGCGATCGACAATATCGGACGCAAATTCGGGATCGGGAGAGGTCTGTGCCGCATTTACTGATGAAAAGGTCAGGGCGCACAACAGGGTGGATAAGAGCAGGCAACGTTTCAACGACAGCATCCATCACAAAAGTTAAAGAGATAGAGGGTATTTATACTACTTACCGGCCCGATGCAAAGCCCGGAAAAGCGCTTTATTTTGCGGTCAAGCGTAACGCCGGGTAAACAGACGCTTTTTTCCTGCAACACAATGTCTTCTTTTGACATAGCGCGCTTGTGGTAATCTCACTGGCTTCGGTATTTTCATACCCATAGCGAATTAACCACACAATAAGAGTGAGCCGTCGCAGGAGTATTTCATGTTTAAATCTTTTTTCCCCAAGCCGGGGCCGTTTTTGCTCTCGGCGATCCTGTGGTCGCTGATCGCCGTCATCTTCTGGCAGGCGGGCGGCGGGGATTGGTTAACCCGTATTTTAGGGGCGTCTAAAGAGACCCCAATAGGCGCGTCGCGCTTCTGGTCCGGCAGCTTCCTGATTTTTTATGCTTACTACGCCCTGTGCGTGGGTGCGTTTGCCCTATTCTGGTTTACCTACGCCCCACACCGCTGGCAGCGCTGGTCGATTCTTGGCACCGCGCTGATTATCTTTGTCACCTGGTTTATGGTCGAGGTCAGCGTGGCGATCAACGCCTGGTATGCGCCGTTTTACGATCTGATCCAGCGCGCCCTCAGCGCGCCGCATAAGGTGACCATCGACCAGTTCTACCGTGAAACAGGCGTGTTCCTTGGCATCGCGATGATTGCGGTTACCGTTGCGGTGTTGAATAACTTCTTCGTCAGCCACTACGTTTTCCGCTGGCGTACCGCGATGAACGAATACTACATGGCCAACTGGCATCGCCTGCGCCATATTGAGGGCGCGGCCCAGCGTGTACAGGAGGACACCATGCGGTTCTCCTCAACGCTGGAGGATATGGGCGTCAGCCTGCTCAACGCGATAATGAAGCTGATCGCGTTTCTGCCGATCCTCGTGGCCCTGTCGCCGCATGTGCCGGAGCTGCCGATCGTCGGCCACGTCCCCTACGGGCTGGTGATCGCCGCCATTGTCTGGTCGTTGGTGGGAACTGGCCTGCTGGCAGTAGTGGGGATCAAGCTGCCGGGGCTGGAGTTTAAGAACCAGCGCGTCGAAGCGGCCTACCGTAAAGAGCTGGTCTATGGCGAGGACGATCCCGAGCGCGCCTCGCCGCCTACGGTGCGCGAGCTGTTTGGGGCGGTGCGGCGGAACTACTTCCGCCTCTACTTCCACTACATGTATTTTAACATTGCGCGCATTTTCTATCTACAGATCGACAACGTTTTCGGCCTGTTCCTGCTGTTTCCGTCGATGGTTGCCGGTACGATTACGCTCGGCCTGATGACCCAGATCACCAACGTTTTCGACCAGGTGCGCAGTTCGTTCCAGTACCTGATCAACTCCTGGACCACGCTGGTAGAACTGATGTCTATCTATAAGCGTTTACGTACCTTTGAGCGTGAACTTGACGGTGAGGATGTGGTACACGCGACAACTTCACTCAGCTAATGACCGGAGCGGCTATGCAAGCATCACGCAGTTTGACCCTGTTGGCGGGGGCGATCCTCGTCGGCTGTAGCACCTCGCAACCGCCGCCCCTCAAAGAGGGCGAGAAGGCGGTGGACGTGGCGAAGCTGGTGCGGCAGAAGATCCCTGCCAGCGTAAAGGATCGTGACGCCTGGGCAGAGGATCTTGCCACCGCGTTCAAGAGCCAGTCTCTTGCGCCGACGCGGGAGAACGTCTGCTCGGTGCTGGCGGTGGCGCAGCAGGAGTCGAACTATCAAGCCGATCCTGCCGTACCGGGGCTGAACAAAATCGCCTGGCAAGAGATTGAGAAGCGCGCCGGGCGGCTGCACATTCCCGCTTTTGTGGTGCGCACCGCGCTGAAGGTTCCCTCGCCCAACGGCAAAAGCTACGCCGAGCGGCTCGATAACGTCAAAACCGAGAAGCAGCTTAGCGCGATCTTCGACGACCTGATTAATATCGTTCCGCTGGGACAAACCCTGTTTGGCTCTCTTAATCCGGTGCACACCGGCGGGCCGATGCAGGTCAGCATCGCCTTTGCCGAGCAGCATACCCGGGGCTATCCGTGGAAGATGGAGGGCACCGTGCGTCAGGAGGTCTTCTCCCGGCGCGGCGGCCTGTGGTTCGGGACCTACCACCTGCTTAACTACCCGGCCAGCTACAGCGAGCCGCTCTACCGCTTCGCCGACTTTAACGCTGGCTGGTACGCCAGCCGCAATGCCGCTTTCCAGAGCGCGGTCAGCAAGGCCAGCGGCGTGAAGCTGGCGCTGGACGGCGATGTGATCCTCTACGGCAGCCGTGAGGCGGGCAGCACCGAGCGGGCGGTGCGCAAGCTAGGGCCGCAGCTGGGCCTCAGTGACGCCGAGATCCGCGATCAGCTGGAGCAGGGCGATCGTCAGGAGTTTGAGAAGACCGAACTCTACAAAGGGGTCTATCGTTTGGCGGAGAAGAAGAGTGGGAAGACGCTACCAAGAGCGCTGCTGCCGGGGATCCAGCTTGAGAGCCCGAAGATCACCCGCAACCTGACAACGGCCTGGTTTGCGAAGCGCGTGGACGATCGTCGGGCGCGCTGTATGCAAGCGAATTAATTTACTTACGGCGTCACGTTAATAGTGACGCCAGCGCAGCAGCAGGGCGATAACGCCAAGCAGGGCGCTGCCAATGAGAAACGGAACCAGACCAAAAATCGTGCCCACGCCAAGTCCCATATCAATGCGTGGCCGGTTGCTTTCCTGCATCTGCATCAGATTTTCAAACACGCCAGGGGCATGTATCAGCGCATTCAGCAGTTGCGCACCCGCCCAGAAGCAGAGCAGCACGAAGACAGCATAAGCGATATTGCCCGGCGTGGAGGCGTCTCGTTTCTTCTCGTTGGCAAAGGGCTTCGACATCATAAATTCTGCCATAGTGACCTCCGATACGCGTTATTGAGCTGGTAATACACCAGTAATTCAGGCTGATTTTGACAGGTCAGGCGCATTGTCAATATCAGATTGGTGACAATTTACGCATTATTATTAGTCCTATTTAAGGTTTTACATCTCCAGTCACAAATTCATGACTTTTGTTGCGTTTTATTAACGATTTCGGATTTTCCGCATGCACCAGGGGCTTGCGGTGGGTAATATGCTGCGATGCTGTATTTCTCTACCGGAGCTGCTATGAAACTGCCTGCCAAAATTCGCCGTGACTGGCACTACTACGCCTTTGCTATCGGGCTGATCTTTATTCTTAACGGCGTGGTTGGGCTGCTGGGATTTGAGGCGAAGGGCTGGCAAAGCTACGCGGTCGGCCTGGTCACCTGGGTGATCGGTTTCTGGCTGGCGGGATTGATTATTCGCCGCCGTCCCGAGGAAGAGACAGCGGCAGAGTCGCAGGATTAAGCCATGGTACTTTTCAGGGCGCTATCGGCCTGATGGCGCTCTAACGCCAGATCGATCAGGCGGCTGATCAGATCGGTATAGCCGAGGCCGCTGGCCTGCCACAGCTTGGGATACATGCTGATGTTGGTAAAGCCGGGCAGGGTGTTAATCTCATTGATAATAATATCGTTGTCGTCGGTCAGGAAGACATCCACTCGCGCCATACCGGCGCACTCCAGCGTCTGGTAGGCGGCAACGGCGGTCTGGCGAATGGCTTCGTTCACCGCCGGATCGATCGCCACCGGGATCACCACCTGCGCGCCGTTGTCATCGATGTATTTGGTATCGTAGGCATAGAACTCGCTGTTGAGCACGATCTCACCGCAGGTGCTGGCCTGAGGATTATCGTTCCCCAGCACGGCGCACTCAATCTCCCGCCCCTTAATGCCGGTCTCTACCACCACCTTATGGTCGAACATAAAGGCGAGGTCGACGGCGGCATGGTACTGCGCCTCGCTGGTGACCTTGCTGACGCCTACGGACGAGCCCTGGTTAGCTGGTTTGACAAACAGCGGCAGACCCAGCTGCGCCTGCACGTCGGCAAAAGCGTATCGCTGACGGTTAGCGCGGGTGAGGGTGATGAAGGGCGCAATCTTCAGCCCGGCATCGCGGAGCAGGCGCTTGGTGACGTCTTTATCCATGCATGCCGCCGATCCGAGCACGCCGGAACCGACGAACGGTAGATTGGCCATCCGCAGCATCCCCTGCAGGGAGCCATCTTCCCCCAGCGTGCCGTGAACGATAGGGAAGATCACATCTACCGCTGGCAGGGGCGCGCCGCTTTCGGCGTTGATAAGCTGCGCCGTCTCTCTGCCGGGAGTATGCGCCACGCTGATAGCGGAAGGATTCAGCGCGATATGTGCCGGATCGCTGGCGTTCTGTAAATAGTTAGCCGCGTCGTTGACGTGCCACTGCCCCTGCTTATCAATCCCCAGCAGCAGCACCTCGAAGCGGCTCTTATCGATAGCATCGACGATATTTTTTGCCGACTGAAGCGAGACTTCATGCTCTGCTGATTTTCCACCAAAAACGATCCCTACCCGCATTTTTGCCATCACCACATCCACTCTTATTATCCGGAAAAAAGATACCTTACCACGGCAAAACGCGTGATTCGCGCGCTTCTGCCATAATGTTTTTAGGTGATTAAAGGGGGAGCGCGTGAGAGGCACAGGAGCCATCGTTTTTTTACTTATCGTAGGGGCAGGAGTAGTGGGCTATCGTCACCTGCCCTCATACTACAACCCCTTTGCACCGCTGCGCCTCGACGATCCGCCGGGCCGTATTACCCAGTTTAAGCTCAAGCGGCTGACGCCCGAGCAGTGCGACGCCCTGCTCGTGGAGGCCAACCAAAAGAGGCTGATTGCTTCCCAGCCCGTCGCCGACAGCACCGGCACCTGTCCATTGACCAATACCGTCCGGGTACGGGATTTTGGCCCGGTTAAGCTCAGCAGCAGCTTTCTCGCCTCCTGCCCGCTGGCGCTCAGCTCGGCGCTTTTTGTGCAGCAGCAGGCCAGGCCGCTGACCGCGCGGTATATGTCCAGCGAGCTGGTGCGTATCGATCATCTTGGCAGCTATGCCTGCCGCAATATATACCATCGCGCCAACGCCCGGCTGAGTGAGCACGCCACCGCCGAGGCGCTGGACATCAGCGGCTTTCGTCTCGCCAATGGCCAGCAGGTGACGGTGCTGCGCGGCTGGAAGCAGGACAAAACCCAGCCCTGGCTGCGGGCGATGCTGAGCGCCAGCTGCGGCTACTATGGTAACGGCCTGGGGCCAGACTATAACGCCGCCCATGCCAACCATTTTCATCTGGGGATGCGTGGCTATGGGTTATGCCATTAAGTGCCGCTAAGCATAATCCACAGTTATGCTATGCTGGAGCCTGCTGTTAAAACCTGAATAATTGCAGATGCTTATGGAATCCTGGAAGGTTAATCTTATTTCGGTCTGGTTTGGCTGCTTTTTTACCGGCCTTGCAATCAGCCAGATTTTACCGTTCTTGCCGCTCTATATTGCCGAGATGGGCGTGACCTCGCACGAGGCGCTGTCAATCTGGTCTGGGCTAACCTTTAGCGTGACCTTTCTGGTGTCGGCCATCGTCTCGCCCATGTGGGGAAGCCTTGCTGACCGCAAGGGGCGCAAGCTGATGCTGCTTCGCGCCTCGCTGGGAATGGCGATCGCCATTCTGCTACAGGCCTTTGCCACTAACGTCTGGCAGCTGCTGTTTCTGCGGGCCATCATGGGGCTCACCTCCGGCTATATTCCCAACGCGATGGCGCTGGTGGCCTCCCAGGTGCCGCGCGAGCGCAGCGGCTGGGCGCTCAGCACGCTCTCCACGGCGCAGATCAGCGGCGTCATAGGCGGCCCGCTATTGGGGGGCTTTCTCGCCGATCACGTTGGCCTGCGAGCGGTGTTTTTCATCACCGCCACGCTGCTAATGGTCAGCTTTCTGGTGACCCTGTTCCTGATTAAAGAGGGGGGACGGCCCAAAGTCAGCAAGGCGCAGCGCCTGACCGGCAAAGCGGTGTTTGCCAGCCTGCCCTATCCGAAGCTCATTGTGAGCCTGTTCGTGACCACCATGGTGATCCAGCTCTGTAACGGCTCGGTGGGGCCGATTCTGGCGCTGTTTGTCCAGTCGCTGGCTCCGGACAGCAGCAATATCGCCTTTCTGAGCGGCATGATTGCCGCCGTGCCGGGCGTCTCAGCGCTGATGTCGGCCCCGCGTCTTGGCAAGCTTGGGGATCGGATTGGCACGGCGCGGATCCTGATGGCGACGCTAATCTGCGCGGTAGCGCTCTTTTTTGCTATGTCGTTCGTGACCACGCCGCTACAGCTCGGTATCTTACGCTTCATGCTGGGGTTTGCTGACGGGGCGATGCTGCCTGCGGTGCAGACGCTGCTGCTGAAATACTCGAGCGATCAGGTGACTGGCCGCATTTTTGGCTATAACCAGTCGTTTATGTATTTGGGTAACGTTGCCGGGCCGTTGATGGGGGCAAGCATCTCCGCAATGGCCGGTTTCCGCTGGGTGTTTATCGCCACCGCCGTAGTGGTGCTGATTAATATCTGGCAGCTGGCAATCATACTTAGACAAACCAGACGAACTGCCGCTGTTGCTTCGCAAAAATAGTATTAAAAATGTTATTTTTACGTAACGTGCCATGATAAATTTGGCTGAAAACCTTAAAGAGTTGTGTATGAGGATGGTACGCGATGAAAAACCTGATTGCAGAGCTGCTGGTTAAGCTAGCGGAAAAGGAAGAAGAGTCTAAAGAGCTGGTCGCGCAGGTTGAGGCGCTGGAAATTGTCGTTACCGCGCTGCTGCGTCATATGGCTCAGCCGGAGCAGCTGGCATTGATTCAAAGTATCGAAGGCGCGCTGGAGGCGGCTGGCCCTGACTCGCAGGTACCCAGCCAGGACACCGAGCTGTTGCAGCAGTACCTAAATAAACTCCTGCACCACCCGCGCTCCCGGTAAGCTTAACCCTATCGGGTGAGTGTGATCTTCCTCTCACCCGAAATATCATACTTTCTCCCCGCCGCACCTCTCTATAATTTTGGGAAATGTTTCAGAATATTCCCAATAATGATGAATGATAACAATCTTTATTCTAAAACCGCTGTTAACAAGGAATGGGTTGAGACCCCCAGTCAGGACGAGCACTTCCTGTCTGGCCAGCTGTTTGCCCGGCGACTGCGCTTGCCGCGTATTTTTGGCCTTGGATGCCTCTTCTTTCCCTTAGGTGGCGCCATGACCTCCCAGCCTGTAGCCGGAGGCTGGTGGCTATTTCTCTTGAGCTGGTCTTTTGTCTGGCCGCATCTTGCCTGGCAGTTGGCGAGCCGCGCAAGCGATCCTCACGCCGCTGAAATCAACAACCTCAAGATTGACGCTATTCTGGCGGGGATCTGGATCGGCGTGATGGGGATGAACATCATGCCGTCGGCGGTGCTGGTGATGATGGTCAGCCTGATGCTGATGGGCATGGGTGGGCCGCGGCTGTTTGGTATTGGCATCGTCTTGCTAGTGGGCGCAAGTTTGGTGATGCTCCAGCTTACCGGCACGGCGATAACTTTCACCAGCGCGCCGCTGGAGTGGTGGCTCTGCCTGCCGTTTATCCTGCTCTATCCGCCGCTGTTTGCCTGGGTGAGCTTTCGTACGTTTACCCGTCTCGCCAGGCAGAGGCAGCGCCTGCGCATTATGAGCACCCGTGACGGTATGACCGGCGTCTATAACCGGCGGCACTGGGAAATATTGCTGCGCAACGAGTTTGAGAGCTGCCGACGCAACCAGCGGATGGCAACCCTGCTACTGATCGACGTCGACTACTTTAAGACCATTAACGATACCTATGGCCATGACGTAGGGGATGAGGCGATTATCGCCATCAGCCGCCACCTGCAGATGACCCTGCGCGGAAGCGATATTATCGGGCGCTTTGGCGGCGATGAGTTTGCAGTGATCATGAGCGGTACGCCAGTCGACAGCGCGCTGGCGGCGATGAGCCGGGTTCACGATACGCTGGCGGAGATCCGGCTACCCTGCGCCCCGCATCTGACGCTGCAAATCAGCATTGGCCTCGCACCGCTCACCCCCGGCACGGAGAACTACCGCGAGTGGCTCAAGGCCGCCGATATGGCGCTCTATAAAGCCAAGAAAGGCGGTCGCGGCCGCACGGAGGTGGCGGCATAAGGCAATTTTGTAGGCCGGGCAAACGCAGAGTCGCCCGGCGTTGCAGCCTTAGCAAAGTCATGCCCGGTGGCGCTACGCTTACCGGGCCTACAGCCGCACCTGTCAAAGTTTGCTTAACGCCTCGGATTTCTCCATGCATTTGGTCATCGCTTCAATCACTGCGGCGCGGAATCCACGCTCCTCCAGCACCCGCACCGCCTCAATGGTGGTGCCGCCCGGTGAGCAGACCATATCCTTCAGCTCGCCAGGGTGTTTGCCGGTCTCCAGCACCATTTTCGCTGATCCCATCACCGCCTGGGCAGCAAACTTGTAGGCCTGTGCGCGCGGCATACCGCCCAGCACGGCAGCGTCGGCCATTGCCTCGATAAACATAAAGACGTAGGCAGGCGCAGAGCCGCTGACGCCCACCACCGGGTGGATCATCGATTCGGCCACCACTTCCGCCTCGCCAAAGCTGCGGAAAATAGCCAGCACGTCGGCCACGTCTTCCGGGGTCACCAGCGCGTTCGCGGTGATGGAGGTCATGCCTGCGTTGACCAGGGCCGGGGTGTTAGGCATGGTGCGCACGATTTTGCGATCGTGACCAAGGGCGCGCGCCAGCTGGTCAAGGGTGACGCCTGCGGCAATCGATACCACCAGCGTCTCTTTATTCAGGCTGGAGGTGATTTCGCTCAGCGTTTTGATCATCACGTTGGGCTTCACCGCGCCGAAGACGATATCGGCGATCTGCGCGACCTCCTGCGCACTCTGCGCCGGGTTGATGCCATACTGACTGCTGAGGGCAGCGACCTTCTCAGGTGTCGGGGTGTAGACCCAAATCTGCTCTGGCTGTACCTGGCCGCTGGCAATCATCCCGCCCAGAATGGCTTTGCCCATATTGCCGCAGCCGATAAATCCGATCTTTTTCTCCATCGCCTTTTCCCTGAATGTGTGATTAATGGGGGAGTTATAGCTTATCATAGTGACCATAAACTATTCAGGAGCAGCTATGGCAATTTGGGTGGATGCGGATGCGTGTCCAAATGTAATTAAAGAGATCCTGTTTCGCGCAGCGGAACGGACACAGACGCCGCTAACGCTGGTGGCGAACCAGAGCCTGCGCGTACCCCCTTCAAAATTCATCCGCTCCCTGCGGGTGCCGGCGGGCTTTGACGTCGCCGATAACGAAATTGTGCGCCTGTGTAGCCCAGGCGATCTGGTGATCACCGCCGATATTCCGCTCGCGGCGGAAGTGCTGGCGAAAGGCGCGGCGGCGCTTAATCCTCGGGGCGAACGCTATAGCGAGGCCACCATCCGCGAGAAACTGACGATGCGTGATTTTATGGATACGATGCGCGCCAGCGGCGTACAGACCGGCGGGCCGGATACGCTCTCCCAGCGCGATCGCCAGCATTTTGCCGCCGAGCTGGATAAGTGGCTGCTGGCGCGAGCACGGCAGGACTTGTCAACGGGACGCCCTTTAAAGTAAGGTGGCGCGACAGATGCCATTTTATCTTTACACGCTGAAACACGCCATTCATCGCAGTGTCATCATAAATCCGTAACGTTTTATTTACGTATTTTTCGTACTAGTGTAATAGTATGGCGCTTCAACTATTTGTGTTCCGCAGATCGCGGAACAGGGGAGAACACCAGGTCATGACGTTACCCATCTTTTTAATTGGCGCTCGCGGTTGTGGAAAATCCACCATCGGTGCTGAGCTGGCTCAGGTGCGAGACTGCCGGTTTGTCGATACCGACCACGCGCTGCAGGAGCAGGCGCAGATGACCATCGCGACGATTGTTGAAAAAGAGGGCTGGCCCGGTTTCCGCGCTCGGGAAACCGCAGCGTTGCAGGCCGTCTCCGCGCCTGGAACGGTGATTGCGACCGGCGGCGGAATTATTCTCAGCGAGGTTAACCGCCGTTTTATGCGCGAGACGGGCGTGGTCATCTATCTCTGCGCTCCGGTAGCGGTACTGGCAGAGCGGCTGGAGGCCTTCCCTGAAGAGGCGCAGCGTCCGACGCTCACCGGCAGGCCAATAAGCGAAGAGGTCAGTGAGGTGCTGGCCCAGCGCGACGCGCTCTACCGCGAGGCGGCGCACCATATTGTCAATGCCGCCCAGTCGCCGGAGCAGGTGGTGGCCGATATTCAGGCGGCGCTGCTGCTGGCGCGAGCGAGCTGATTGCAGATCGCGGCCTTTGGCTATACTCATAGCTCTACCAATAAAAAAGGAAGCGCTATGCCTACAAGACCGCCTTACCCGCGTGAAGCCCGTATTGTTACCGTTGAGAAAGGAGGCCAGCAGGAGACGGTAACCTGGTATCAACTGCGTGCTGACCATCCCGAGCCGGACTCGCTGATTAGCGAGCACGAAACCGAGCAGGAGGCGCTGGATGCTAAACGGCGCTATGAGGATCCTGATAAAACGTAATCTACACTCTCCCGCTTCATAAATTCAGACAGCCTTTAAGAAGCGGGAGGTTGAACGTTACAGAATTGTTATGAGAGCATAGGTCAGTAGCATAATGATAAAAACAGACGACTGACGTTAAGAAAGGCGGAAACAAAGATGAGTGCAACCCTGGCTATCCTCACCGTGGGTGTGGTGCCTGTCGATGCCGTGATGCCGCTCCTGACCGAGCACATCGATGCGCAGCAGATTACCCAAATTAGTTTGCTGGGGAAGATGGATCCTCAGGATGTGTATGAGGATTACGCCATCGAGCCGGGGGAGAGGCCAGTTCATGCACTGCTAAACAATGGTGAAGTGGCTCAGGTTTCGCGAAAGAAGGTAGAGCGTGATTTGCAGGCCGTCATCGGCGTGATCGATAAACAAAACTACGACGTCATTTTACTCATGAGCACCGAGCGCTTTACCACGCTCTCCCTTTCAGCCCGTCACGCTATTTTGCTGGAGCCTGACAGGATCATCCCCCCGCTGGTCTCCTCTATTGTCGATGGGCACCAGGTCGGCGTTATTGTGCCTTTGGCCGGACTTATCGAAGGCCAGATGGAGAAGTGGCAGCTGTTAGAAAAGGCTCCCTACTACGAGGTTGCCAGCCCCCTGCACGGCCACGAGAACGAGCTGATTGCCGCCGGAAAAGCCCTACTGGCAAAAGGCGCTGACGTACTGATGTTGGACTGCCTCGGCTATCACCAGAAACACCGTGACCTGCTGCAAAAAGCGCTGGACGTGCCGGTGCTACTCTCTAACGTGCTGGTGGCCCGTCTGGCGTCTGAGCTGCTGCTATAGCCATTTTTCGTGACAGAAATTTTGCGTGACAGAGACAAAGGCTGGCCCCTATAGTGATTTTCCATACACTTATTTATAAGGGCCACCCATGCTTCAAAGTAATGAATACTTTTCAGGTAAAGTGAAATCCATTGGTTTTACCAGCAGCAGCACCGGCCGCGCCAGCGTAGGCGTGATGGCCGAGGGTGAGTACACGTTTGGTACGGCCCAGCCGGAAGAGATGACCGTGGTGAGCGGGGCGCTGAACGTGCTGCTACCCGGCGATACCGAGTGGAAAACGTACTCCGCCGGCGAGGTGTTCAACGTGCCGGGCCACAGCGAATTTCATCTGCAGGTGGCCGAAGCCAGCGCCTACCTCTGCCGCTACCTGTAACGCGTTCTGCCTGTCCCCTGCATCTGTCCCCTACACTGAGGGGACAGTGCGTGCCGTCTTAGCGCTGCGCTTCGCCACCAAGGCCTTCTACCAGACTCTGCACCAGCGCTGCCAGCTCGCCGGTCATCAGGATAAAGTCCGCGTCAAAACGCTGGGCGAAATCATCCCGGTCGATGTCCTCATTCTGGTCGCGCAGCTCGTCGGCAAACTTCAGCCGCTTGATCGAGCCGTCGTCGCACATTACAAACTGAATACGCTGCTGCCAGTCGAGCGCCAGCTTGGTCACCAGCTTGCCCGCTTCAATGTGCACCGCAATTTCATCGCTCACCAGATCCTGCTTTTTACAGCGGATCACGCCGCCATCTTCGAGGATCGCTTTCAGCTCGGCCTCGTCCTGGATCTGGAAGCCCTGCGCCGCGCTGCCGCTGCGCACCCACTCGGTCAGGGTCAGTTCGATAGGATTCTCCAGCGTCAGCGGCACCACCGGCAGCGAACCGAGGCTTTTACGCAGCAGGGCCAGGGTATCTTCCGCTTTCTTGGCGCTGGCGCAGTCGACCATGATCAGGCCGTTAACGGTATCGATCCACATCATGGTCTGGCTGAAGCGGCTGAACGCGCGGGGCAGCAGAGAGTGGAGCACCTCATCCTTCAGCGAATCTTTTTCGGTCTTCTTCAGCTTGCGGCCCTGATCGGCCTCCAGCTTGGCAATTTTGGCTTCCAGCGTCTGCTTGACGACCGATGACGGCAGGATCTTCTCTTCTTTACGGGCGCAAATGATGATTTGGCCGTTGTTGGTGTGGGTCAAAGCATCACTGTGTGAACCCATCGGCGGAACCCAACCGGTTTTTGCCATATCCTGGCTACCGCAAGGGGTAAATGAGAGCGCGGATAACTGTTTTTCCATCTCCTCTGCACGCAGCGCAATATCGCGGCTGAGACGGTAAACCATTAAATTTTTGAACCACAGCATGATATTTTCCACAGCCTTGTCGTTAAATGCAGCGGGCATGATAGCGAATTGTCTTGCCGCTTGCATTGCTAATCCCCCGGTGGGGTTCTACTCTCTTGATATTGTTAAAAATAAGGAGATCGCTGTGCGTATAGGTATTGATTTGGGCGGCACCAAAACAGAGGTTATTGCGCTCGGCGACAGCGGTGAACAGCTGTTCCGCCACCGTCTGCCCACCCCGCGCGACGACTATCAGCAGACCATTGAAACCATCGCCACGCTGGTCGAGATGGCAGAGAAAGAGACGGGCCAGCAGGGCACCGTAGGGATGGGCATCCCAGGCTCACTCTCCCCCTACACCGGGGTCGTGAAAAACGCTAACTCCACCTGGCTGAACGGCCAGCCGTTTGATAAAGATCTGAGCAAACGGCTGAGTCGTGAAGTACGTCTGGCTAACGATGCCAACTGCCTGGCGGTTTCAGAGGCCATCGATGGCGCGGCCGCCGGGGCGCAAACCGTTTTCGCGGTGATTATCGGCACCGGCTGCGGGGCGGGGATCGCCTTTAACGGCCATGCTCACTCCGGTGGCAACGGCACGGCGGGCGAGTGGGGCCATAATCCGCTGCCGTGGATGGACGAAGACGAGCTGCGCTACCGGGAAGAGGTGCCGTGCTACTGCGGCAAGCAGGGGTGCATTGAGACCTTTATCTCCGGAACCGGTTTTGCCCGCGATTTCCATCGCCTGAGCGGTCAGCCGCTGAAGGGCAACGAGATTATTCGCCTGGTGGACGAGCAGGATGCCGTCGCCGAGCTGGCGCTGAGCCGCTACGAGCTGCGGCTGGCGAAGTCGCTGGCGCACGTGGTAAATATTCTCGATCCGGATGTGATCGTGCTGGGCGGCGGCATGAGCAACGTCGACCGGCTCTATAAAACCGTGCCGCAGCTGATCAAAAACTGGGTGTTTGGCGGCGAGTGTGAAACGCCGATCCGCAAGGCGGTGCACGGCGACTCCAGCGGCGTTCGCGGCGCGGCATGGCTCTGGCCGCTGGAGAAGTAGTTTCCTAGACGATGCATGTTTCGTAGGCCGGGTAAGCGTAGCGCCACCCGGCATATTCACGTCACGGCATATTTTCCATCAAGCTTGCTGTAACCCAATCCGTTGATCTTCCTTACCTTGATCTGCACCGGGATGCGCTCCTTCATCGCCTCGACGTGGCTGATCACGCCGATGGTCTTGCCGCTGGCGTTAAGCGCATCAAGAGCGTCAAGGGCGGTATCGAGGGTTTCGCTATCCAGCGTGCCGAATCCCTCGTCAAGGAAGAGCGAGTCGATACGTGTTTTATGGCTCACCAGATCCGAGAGGGCCAGCGCCAGCGCCAGGCTAACGAGGAAGCTCTCTCCACCGGAAAGCGTGCGCGTATCGCGTACCGCATCCGCCTGCCAGGTATCCACCACCTCCAGCTCCAGCGCCTCGCTGGCTTTACGCTTCAGCAGGTAGCGGCCGTGCAGGCGAGTGAGCTGGTTATTCGCCAGCCAGACCAGGTTATCCAGCGTCAGTCCCTGAGCAAACTTACGGAACTTATCTCCCTCTTTAGAGCCAATCAGCCCGTTCAGGTAGCTCCAGTCTGCCAGCAGGCGGGTCGCCTCCTCAATCTCCTGTAACAGCGCCTGCTGGCGCTGACGACTCTCGGCGTCCTGCCGCAGCTGCTGGCGGATCTCCCCTTGACGGGTAGTGTTCTCCCGCAGCTGCTGCGCCAGCGCGTTTAGCGCGGCGCGGGTCTGCTCGACGCTGGCCTCTTCGCTCAGCCCGGCAGGCGGCTGGGCCTGATGCGCCGTCAGCGCTGCCTGAGCCTGAGTCAGCAGGACCTGGCTCTGCTGTAGCTGACTCTCCAGCGACTGCTGAAGCTGCTCAAGACGCTGGCGTTCGCCATCCTCAAGCAGAGCGGCGAGAAATGCCTGCCGATCGGGGAAGGGGCTCTGCGCCAGCTCGGCGTCAAACTGCGCCTGCTGCTGCGCCACGCGCCCGGCCTCCAGGGCCAGCTGTTGCTGAAGCGTCTGGACCTGGCCGTGGAGAGAGACGCAGTCGTGGTGCACCTGTTGCCAGCCGTCAAGGCTGACGGCAGGACCATCGGCTTGTCCATCGGCAGGGAGCGTCTCCAGCAGGGGCTGAATCTGGGTCATGCGCTCCTGGAGCGTTACTGCCTGGGTTTGGCTCTGCTGCCAGCGGCGAGACTCCTCCTCGCGGGCGGCAAACCAGGCTGACTCTTCCCCCTCTGCGGGCAGGGTCAGTCCGAGCTGGGTCAGGCTCGCTGCCAGCGTCTGGCGGCGAGAGTCGATGGTCTGTTGGGCGTGCGCCGCCTGCTGCTGGAGCTCGTTGAGCTGCTCCTCCAGCGCCAGCCGCTGGCTGAACCGGTAGAGCTGCTGCTCGCGGGTCTCTTCAGCCTGTAACCAGCCGCTGACGTCATCCTCGGGCGTCAGCGTGATATTGAGCGCGGTGCACAGCTCGCGCCACTGCTGGCTTAGCGCCACATCGTTTTGCACTTCGGCCTCGGCGGCGAGGCGATCCCTCTCGCTCTGCTTCACCAGCGCATCCAATTGCCCACGCAGGGCTGCACCGCTCTCTGCCAGCTGCTTAACCTCGCGCTCCAGAGCATCGCGCCGGGCCTGGTTGGCATCCACGGTCATCGCCTGATACTCCGCGACCGCCGGGTGGGCTGTCGATCCGCAGAGCGGGCAGGGCTCGCCGGCCCGCAGCCGTTCACGCTCGGCCTCCAGCCCTTTGATCCGCTCTTCGAGGGCACAAATCGTCTTCACCTCGGCCAGCAGCGCATTCTTCTCTTTATACGCCTGACGCCGCTCGGTCAGGGTCTGGTTGAGAGCTGCCTGCTCGGCGTTGCTCTCGACCAGTGTTTTTTGCAGCTGCTTGATACGCTGCTTAAGAGGAGCGAAGCTGGCATGCAGCACGTTCAGACGCTGGCGCAGCGGGCGCTGTTGAGCGAGATCGGCAATTGCCTTCTGCAACGCCTCGGCGCTCAGCTCCAGCCCAGGCGCGTTCAGCGCCGTCAGCTGCTGCTGAAGCTTTTCCCGGCGTGCGCTGAGCGTCAGGGCGTGCTTCTTCTTTTCGGCCTGCTGAGCAAAGTTGGCCCGCCAGCCGGTGAGCTCGCTCTGCCAACGCTGCCAGCGTTCGTGGGCGGTCAGCCAGTCGGCCAGCGTTTTCTGTTCCTGCTGTAGCGCGCTCATCTGCGCGTCGGCGGCGGCGCGAATGCGGCTGCGCGTGCTCAGCTGCTGTTGTAAGCGAGTATTCACTTCATCGGCCTGACGCTGGGTCTGGCTATGGGTGCGGATCTGCTCCTGTAAACTCTGCCACACCGGACGCAGCTGCTGGGCTGGGCGGGCCTGCTCCAGCGCCGCAAGCTGTGGCTGGGCGGTCTCCAGCGCCTGCTGGGCACTATTCAGCGTGGTCTGTGCCCGAGCGGTGTCGGCATGCAACTCGTCGCCGCGCGCCAACCAGTGGAGCAGGGTCTGCTCGCGCTGCTGGGAGGCGACCAGCGTCTGCTCCTGGTCAGTAAGCACCTGCAAACTTTCATTCAGGATCTGGATCTGCTCGGCGCTCAGCAGCTGGATGCCCTCAGCCTGGGCCTGACGCTGCTCCAGCTCGGTGCGCGCCGCCTTGTGTTTTTCAAATACCATCGCTGAGATCTGGCCGTAGATCTCAGTGCCGGTCAGCTCTTCCAGCAGCTCGGCCCGCTCTTTCGGTTTGGCATTCAGGAAGGCAGCAAACTGCCCCTGGGAGAGCAGCATCGAGCGGGTAAAGCGGCCATAGTCCAGCCCCGTCAGGGTGGCGGTGAGCTCCAGCTTATCTTTCACCTTATCGGCGAGAATTTTGCCGTCGGCGCACAGCGCCAGCTCGACGCGAGGTACCTGGAGGTTACCCCCGGCCTGGTTGCGGGCGCGGTTCTGGCTCCAGAAGGCGCGGTAGGCCACGCCTTTTACCTCAAACTCCACCTCGGCCAGGCACTCGGCGGTGTCGCGGGTCATCAGGTCGTTCTGCGACTGCGACACGTTGCTCAGGCGCGGCGTCTCGTGATAGAGCGCCAGACAGATCGCATCCAGCAGGGTGGTTTTTCCCGCGCCGGTGGGGCCGGTAATCGCGAACAGGCCGTTGCTGGCAAACGGCTCGGCGGTAAAATCAATCTTCCACTCCCCCTTCAGGGAGTTAATGTTCTTCAGGCGCAGGCTGAGGATTTTCATACGTCTTGCTCCTGGGTCAGCTCTTCCACGGTGGCGCTAAAGAGGGTGCGAACCCGCTGGCCCTGTGCGTCTTCAGGCTCTTCCAGCGCCAGGCGACGCTCGAATACCTCCTCCACGCGCAGCTCGCTGAGGGTTTCCCGCAGCTCGCCCGCCATCATTCGCTGACGCTGCTCGCGGCTGCGGCGTACCAGCAGCACCTCAACCGGCAGATCCTCGGTCATGGCCTGGATCCGGCGCTGCATGTCCGTCAGCCAGTCGTCGGTAGTAATTTCGATATCGAGCCACACCGGCGGCGACGCAGGGGATCCGCGCCACTGCTCAAGCTGCTGGCCAATGGCGGCAAGATCGCCTTTGATCACCGCCAGTTGCTGAGTCACCGGCACGGTCAGGGGCGTAACGTCCGCCAGCCTGCCGTCGGCGAAGGTCACCAGGTTAACGCTTTTCGCCTTGCCGGTTTCGTCGAAGCTGAGAGCAATAGGCGAGCCGCAGTAGCGGATATGCTCCTGACCGCCAATGATCTGCGGACGATGAATATGCCCGAGGGCAATGTAGTCCACCGGGGGAAAATTCTGCGCCGGGAAGGCGTCCAGAGTACCAATATAGATGTCGCGCACCGCGTCGCTTTTGCTGGCCCCGACGGTGGTCAGGTGGCCGCTGGCGATAATCGGCAGCGGCGCATCACCGCGCAGATCGCAGGCCTGCTGGTACTGCTGCTGATAGTAGTCGGTGATCGCCGCCAGCAGATGCTGCTGCTTCTCGCTGCCGGAGAGTCCCGCCTGGCTGGTAACGATGTCGCGCGGGCGTAAAAACGGCACCGGGCAGAACACCGCGCCCGGCGTGCCGTCGCGATGCTTAAGGATGAACGGCGCGCAGCCCGCTGCGGCCACCACGGTGGTGTGCAGAAAGGCCAGGATCTCCCGGGATTCGTTCAGCGTAGCCACCGAGTCGTGGTTACCTGCCAGCACCACCAGGTGACAGCCGGTCTGCTGGAGCTGAACCACAAAGCGGTAGTAGAGTTCGCGCGCGTAGCTGGGGGGCGCACCGGTATCAAAGATATCGCCGGCAACGATAATGGCATCAACCTGCTGGGCCTGCGCCGTCTCCAGCAGCCAGTCCAGAAAGGCGGCATGTTCAGCGGCCCGGCTCTTGCTGTAAAAGTTTTGGCCGAGATGCCAGTCAGAGGTGTGAAGGATGCGCATATCGGTTCCATGGCAAAAAAGCGTAAGGCGGATTATAAACGTTTAGGCACAGCGGGAAAGCGGCGATCGTCTTGCGGATGTCATCTGCACGCGTTCAGGTTCATACTGCCTTCATGCTTTTCATAAATCTGTCATAAAACTGACGCATAATGCGACGCAACATATTGATTACAACTATATAGGGCAAATCATGGCGAGACGTATCTTGGTCGTAGAGGATGAGGCCCCCATTCGGGAGATGGTCTGCTTCGTACTCGAGCAAAACGGCTTTCAGCCTGTTGAAGCGGAAGATTATGACAGTGCGGTGAACCAGCTCAACGAGCCGTGGCCCGATCTTATCCTGCTCGACTGGATGCTGCCCGGCGGCTCAGGGATCCAGTTTATTAAGCACCTGAAACGCGAAAACATGACCCGGGACATTCCTGTTATGATGCTCACCGCGCGCGGCGAAGAGGAAGATCGCGTTCGTGGCCTGGAGACCGGGGCTGACGACTACATCACCAAACCCTTCTCGCCGAAGGAGCTGGTGGCGCGTATTAAAGCCGTGATGCGCCGAATCTCGCCGATGGCGGTGGAAGAGGTGATTGAGATGCAGGGCCTGAGCCTCGATCCCACCTCTCACCGGGTCATGACCGGCGAGAACCCCCTCGACATGGGGCCGACCGAGTTTAAGCTCCTGCACTTCTTTATGACTCACCCGGAGCGGGTCTACAGCCGCGAACAGCTGCTGAACCACGTCTGGGGAACCAACGTCTACGTTGAGGATCGCACGGTGGACGTGCATATTCGCCGCCTGCGTAAAGCGCTGGAGCTGAGCGGCCATGACCGTATGGTGCAGACCGTTCGCGGCACGGGTTACCGTTTTTCGACCCGTTTCTAATCATTGACTGGAGTGTGACGCGTGCTGGAACGGCTGTCATGGAAAAGGCTGGTCTTAGAGCTGTTTTTAAGCTGTATCCCGGCCCTCGTGCTTGGAGCAATGTTTGGCTATCTGCCGTGGTTTCTGCTGGCCTCGGTCACCGGATTACTGATCTGGCACTTCTGGAATCTGCTCCAGCTCTCCTGGTGGCTGTGGGTTGACCGCAGCATGACCCCGCCTCCCGGACACGGCAGCTGGGAGCCGCTGCTCTACGGCCTCCATCAGATGCAGCTGCGCAACAAAAAGCGCCGCCGAGAGCTGGGCAGCCTGATCAAACGCTTTCGCAGCGGCGCAGAGTCACTGCCGGATGCGGTGGTACTCACCACCGAAGAGGGGGTGATCTTCTGGTGTAACGGCCTTGCCCAGCAGCTGCTGGGACTGCGCTGGCCGGACGATAACGGCCAGAATATCCTCAACCTGCTGCGCTACCCCGAGTTTACCCAGTACCTGAAGCAGCAGGCGTTTACTAAACCGCTTAACCTGGTGCTGAACAACGGACGGCATCTGGAGATCCGCGTCATGCCCTACAGCGAGCAGCAGCTGCTGATGGTCGCCCGCGACGTGACCCAAATGCACCAGCTGGAGGGAGCACGGCGCAACTTCTTTGCTAACGTCAGCCATGAGCTACGCACGCCGCTAACGGTATTGCAGGGCTACCTGGAGATGATGCAGGAGCAGACCCTGGCCGGGGCGACGCGGGAAAAGGCGCTGCATACTATGCGCGAGCAGACCTCCCGCATGGAGGGCCTGGTCAAACAGCTGCTCACCCTGTCAAAAATTGAGGCCTCGCCGATTCATACCCTGAACGAGGTCATTGATGTGCCGATGATGCTGCGGGTCGTTGAGCGAGAAGCGCAGACCCTGAGCCAGCAGCGGCAAACCATTGAGTTTCACGTCGATCCTTCCCTGAAGGTGTTAGGTAGCGATGAGCAGATGCGCAGCGCCATCTCTAACCTGGTCTATAACGCGGTAAACCATACTCCACCTGCAACGCACATCATCGTCAGCTGGCAGCGGGTCGCGAGCGGGGTAGAGTTCAGCGTGGTGGATAACGGGCCGGGCATTGCCGCCGAGCATATCCCACGCCTGACCGAGCGTTTCTACCGCGTCGATAAGGCACGATCCCGCCAGACCGGCGGCAGCGGGTTAGGGCTGGCGATCGTGAAGCATGCGGTCAACCACCATGACAGCCGTCTGGAAATTACCAGCGAGCCGGGCAAAGGCACTCGATTTAGCTTCACGCTACCGGAAAGGCTCATTGCCAAAACCACAGAGTAGCGCTGTCGCTGTCACTATAACTTTCCACAGGCCGCAAAATGCGGCCTGTTAGCTTTGCACCATTCAGCACAGCACCTCTTTTTCTGTGGTTGCTGCTTTTTTGTTCGCATGTTTAGCCATGTGTTTTTCTTATAATTAGCGTTTTATGCTGGTTATTCACGCCACACTACGATAACCATCTGGTTTTGCGATCCCATCTTGCCTTTAAACGTTATAAGCGTTTAAATTGCGCCCCTGTCGATGACAGACAGGCTGGATTTGCGTGGTAAATCGAAAAACTATTCTTCGCCACGCCCGGTGGGAAGCATATCCCGCTGGAATCTAATGATATTGCCGCTGTATTGTCCCGTAGGGACTGGCGAAAAATTCAACACGTTCAACACCACATCCACAGGCAGTTAATACATATGACCCATCGTTTAAAACCACGAGATATTATTGCTCTGGGCTTTATGACATTCGCGCTGTTCGTCGGCGCGGGTAACATCATTTTTCCGCCAATGGTCGGCTTGCAGGCGGGTGAACACGTCTGGACGGCGGCTTTTGGTTTCCTGATCACCGCGGTTGGTCTGCCGGTGCTAACGGTCATCGCCCTGGCGAAAGTGGGTGGCGGTGTCGATAGCCTCAGCGCGCCGATCGGCAAAGTGGCCGGTGTGCTGCTGGCCACCGTCTGCTACCTGGCCGTAGGTCCGCTGTTTGCGACCCCGCGTACCGCGACCGTGTCGTTCGAAGTGGGGATTGCTCCGCTGACTGGCGACGGTGCGATGCCGCTGTTTATCTACAGCCTGGTCTACTTTGCCATCGTTATTCTGGTCTCGCTCTATCCGGGCAAGCTGCTGGATACGGTGGGTAACTTCCTTGCGCCGATGAAGATCGTCGCGCTGGTGGTGCTCTCGGTGGCCGCCGTCGTCTGGCCGGCTGGCCCGATTAGCCACGCGATGGAGGCCTACGAGCACGCCTCGTTCTCCAACGGGTTTGTTAACGGCTACCTGACCATGGATACCCTCGGTGCGATGGTATTCGGGATCGTGATCGTCAACGCGGCCCGCTCTCGCGGCGTCAGCGATGCACGTCTGCTGACCCGTTACACCGTGCTGGCTGGCGTGATGGCGGGCGTAGGCCTGACCCTGCTCTACCTGGCTCTGTTCCGCCTCGGCTCCGACAGCGCTACGCTGGTGGATCAGTCGGCAAACGGCGCGGCTATCCTGCACGCCTATGTGCAGCACACCTTTGGCGGCGCGGGCAGCATGATGCTGGCAGTGCTGATCTTCCTGGCGTGCCTGGTCACCGCCGTAGGCCTGACCTGCGCCTGCGCCGAGTTCTTCGCTCAGTACGTGCCGCTCTCTTACCGCACGCTGGTGTTTATCCTCGGCGGCTTCTCGATGGTGGTCTCAAACCTCGGCCTGAGCCATCTGATCCAGCTCTCTATTCCGGTGCTGACGGCGATCTATCCGCCCTGTATCGCACTCGTTGTATTAAGCTTTACCCGCAACTGGTGGCATAATTCGTCCCGCGTCATTGCGCCAGCCATGTTTGTTAGCCTGGTCTTCGGTGTGATGGACGGTATTAAAGCGTCGGCGTTAGGCGGTATCTTACCGGCCTGGACGACGCGTCTGCCGCTGGCAGAGCAGGGTCTGGCATGGTTGATGCCGACCGTAGTAATGGCGGTACTGGCAATCTGCTGGGATCGCGTCGCGGGACGTCAGGTGACTTCCAACGCACATTAATCTACGGTTGCGTCTTTAACCACGGGGCTTACAATCCCGTGGTTTTTTTATTTTTAAACGGCAGTGGAAACGATGGAAAGTACGAACAAGCTAAAGCGGGGATTAAGCACCCGGCACATCCGCTTTATGGCGTTAGGCTCGGCGATTGGGACCGGGCTGTTTTATGGCTCGGCAGACGCCATCAAGATGGCAGGCCCCAGCGTGCTGCTGGCCTATATCATTGGCGGCGCGGCGGCGTACATTATTATGCGCGCCCTGGGCGAGATGTCGGTGCATAACCCGTCGGCCAGCTCGTTTTCGCGCTACGCCCAGGAGAATCTCGGGCCGCTGGCGGGGTATATCACCGGCTGGACCTACTGCTTTGAAATTTTGATTGTCGCTATCGCCGACGTTACCGCCTTCGGTATCTATATGGGCGTCTGGTTCCCAACGGTCCCGCACTGGATCTGGGTGCTGAGCGTGGTGATGATCATCTGCGCCGTCAACCTGATGAGCGTTCGGGTCTTCGGCGAGCTGGAGTTTTGGTTCTCGTTTTTCAAAGTTGCCACCATCATCATCATGATTGCCGCCGGTTTCGGCATCATCATCTGGGGCATCGGCAACGGCGGACAGCCTACCGGCATTCACAACCTGTGGAGCAACGGCGGCTTCTTTAGCAACGGCTGGCTCGGCACGGTGATGGCGTTACAGATGGTGATGTTTGCCTACGGCGGCATTGAGATCATCGGCATCACCGCCGGTGAAGCCAAGGAGCCAGAGAAGTCGATTCCGCGCGCTATCAACTCTGTTCCGCTGCGTATCCTGGTGTTCTATGTGGGCACGCTGTTTGTCATCATGTCGATCTACCCGTGGAACCAGGTGGGCACCCAGGGCAGCCCGTTCGTGCTGACCTTCCAGCATCTCGGGATCACCTTTGCCGCCAGCATCCTTAACTTTGTGGTGCTGACCGCCTCGCTTTCAGCCATTAACAGCGACGTGTTTGGCGTCGGACGTATGCTGCACGGCATGGCGGAGCAGGGCAGCGCCCCGCAGATTTTCGCGAAAACCTCTCGCCGCGGCATTCCGTGGGTGACGGTGCTGGTGATGACCGTGGCGCTGCTGTTTGCCGCCTGGCTGAACTACATCATGCCGGAGAATATCTTCCTGGTGATCGCCTCCCTGGCAACCTTCGCTACGGTGTGGGTATGGATTATGATCCTACTGTCGCAGATCGCTTTCCGTCGTCGTCTGTCGCCGGAAGAGATCAAGGCGCTGAAGTTCAAGGTGCCGGGCGGAGTGCCGACAACGGTTGTCGGCGTGCTGTTCCTGGTCTTTATCATCGCCCTGATTGGCTACCACCCTGAGACCCGCATTTCGCTCTACGTCGGCTTTGCATGGATAGCTCTGCTGCTGGTGGGTTGGATGTTTAAACGCCGAAAAGCAGTGGCGTAAACCACCGCACATCGCATACTGTTCTCTGGCAGGTTAACCTAAAGGAGAGCAGTTATGCTGAATGCCTGGCATCTTCCGGTCGCGCCGTTTGTAAAACAGAACAAAGATAAGCTGCAGGTTGTCCTGTGGCTGACCGGAGACGCGCTGCCGCTGCGGGTAACCCTGCGAGCAGAACATGATAACGAAGAGATCTCGATCCGCATGCGTCCGCTGCGCAGTGCGCCAAAGCCTGGCGTTACGGCCTGGCGGGCTGAGATCGACTTAACCAACGGTCAGCCGCGCCGCCGCTATAGCTTTAAGCTGCTGTGGGACGACCGGCAGATCTGGTTTACCCCGCAGGGCTTTAGCCGCTTTCCTCCTGCCCGGCTGGAGCAGTTCGCCGTTGACGCACCGGATAGCGGGCCGCAGTGGGTGGCCGATCAGGTCTTCTACCAAATTTTCATCGACCGCTTTGCCCGCAGCCTGCCGCGCGAGTCCAGCCAGGACAACCTCTACTATCACCACGCCGCCGGGCAGAACATTGAGCTGCGCAACTGGGACGATCCGGTTACCGCCCACGCTGGCGGCTCGACCTTCTACGGCGGGGACCTGGACGGCATCAGCGAAAAGCTGCCGTACCTGAAGAAGCTAGGCGTCACCGCGCTCTACCTGAACCCGGTCTTTACCGCCCCCAGCGTGCATAAATACGATACCGAAGACTATCGCCACGTCGATCCGCAGTTCGGCGGCGATGGGGCGCTGCTGCGCCTGCGGGAGAACACGCACCGGGAAGGATTCCGCCTGCTGCTGGACGGGGTCTTCAACCACAGCGGAGACTCCCACGCCTGGTTTGACCGCCACAATCGCGGCACGACTGGCGCCTGCCATAACCCTGCATCACCCTGGCGGTCGTGGTACAGCTTCTCCGCTGACGGACGAGCGCTGGACTGGTTGGGCTATCCGAGCCTGCCGAAGTTGGACTATCAGGATCCCTCTCTGGTAGAGGAGATCTACGGCGGCGAAGACAGCATTGTACGCCACTGGCTGAAAGCCCCGTGGAGCATGGACGGCTGGCGGCTTGATGTGGTGCACATGCTGGGCGAGGCGGGCGGGGCGCGCAATAACCTCCTGCACGTCACCGGCATCAGCCAGGCGGCAAAAGAGACCAACCCAGACGCCTATATTGTCGGGGAGCACTTTGGTGACGCCCGCCAGTGGTTGCAGGCCGACGCCGAAGATGCCGCCATGAACTACCGGGGATTTACCGTGCCAGTGTGGGGCTTTCTGGCCAACACCGACATCTCATACGATCCGCAGCATATCGATGCGCAAACCTGCGCGGCGTGGATGAACAACTACCGCGCTGGCCTGTCGCACCAGCAGCAGCTGCGCATGTTTAACCAGCTCGACAGCCACGACACCGCCCGCTTTATCTCCCTGCTGGGTAAACAGGTGGATCGCATGCCGCTGGGGGTGGTCTGGCTCTTTACCTGGCCGGGCGTACCCTGCATCTACTATGGCGATGAGGTCGGTCTGGACGGCAACAACGATCCCTTCTGCCGCAAGACCTTCCCGTGGGATAAAAAACAGCAGGATGCCACGCTGTTTGCGCTTTATCAGCAGATGGCGACGCTGCGCAAGAAAAGCCGCGCGCTGCGTTACGGCGGCTGTCAGGTAGTGAGTGCGGAAGGCGATGTGGTGGTATTTGTGCGCGTTTACCAACATGAACGCGTGCTGGTGGCGATCAACCGCGGCGAGACCTGCGAGGTGGTACTCAGCGATATACCGCTGCTGGATATTCCTGCCTGGCAGTGTAAAGTGGGCACCGGCAGCATTGAGGATAATGTGCTGTCGCTACCGGCGGTCTCCGCCACGATTTGGCGCAATCGCTGAACCTGTTGCAACATTTTTACCAGTATTGAAAAGAAATGTAATATCCTTTCGGGAGTGATCACCGAACCGAAGGTAAAACCATGGATGAGCTTTTGCTGGTTGCCGGTCTTGTTCTCTTTCTCGCCCTGATCGTCGCCCCTGCGCTGGCGATCGGCGCCTGGCGAAAAAGCAGCGATACGCAGCGGGAATTGGGCATATTGCGTGAACGGCTGACGGCGCTGGAGCAGCAGCTGGCGGGGCAGGTGAGTGTACCTGCTCCACAACCGTTGTCTGATGGGATAGCGGAGCCGGAACCGGAACCTGTTCCTGTCATTGTACCTGCGGCAGAACACCCCATCGTCGATCCCTGGGCTGCGCAAACGGCGTTGCCTGAGCCGGTCGCCGTCACTCAGATGGCGACCCGCACCCCCGTGGCCGAGGAGCCGCGCGGCGGCATGATCTCCTCGCTGGTCAGCTGGTTTATGCGTGGTAACCCCCTGGCGAAACTCGGCATTCTGTTGCTGTTCTTCGGGCTGGCATTTTTATTTCGCTATTCCGTCGAACGCGATCTGTTCCCGCTGGAGCTGCGCCTCTGCGTGGCAGCATTGGCGGCCGTGGTGCTGCTGGCGCTCGGCTGGCGACTGCGCCACAAACAGCCGGTGTATGCGCTGATTTTGCAGGGCGGTGCTACCGGCGTGCTCTACCTCACGGTGTTTGGCGCGTTCCGCCTCTGGCAAATGCTGCCGATGACGCTGGCGTTTGCCTTGCTGCTGCTGATCTGTGCGGTAAGCGTCGGGCTGGCGGTATTGCAGCGCGCCTTAAGTCTCGCCATGCTCGCCAGCCTCGGTGGTTATCTCGCGCCGCTGCTGCTCTCTACCGGCGGCGGCAGCCACATCGGGCTGTTTTCATTCTATCTGCTACTCTCCTGCGGCATTCTGGCCATCAGCGTCTGGCAGCACTGGCGTGTGCTTAATCTGCTTGGTCTGCTATTTACCTTTGGCGTCGGCGGGGTATGGGGACTTTATAGCTATCAGCCTGCGTTTTACCTTAGCTGCCAGCTGTTCCTGATCGCCAATATCGTGCTGTTTGGCGTGTTGAGCGTCGGGCTGTCGCTGCGCGCGCAGGGCGGCGGCCAACGTATCCTTGACGGTGTGCTGCTGTTCGCGCCGCCGCTGATCGGTTTTGGCATGCAGTACGTTCTCACTCAGGATTTCACCTTTGGCCCGGCGTTTTCCGCGCTCGGGTTCGGCGCATTTTATCTGCTGCTGGCGTGGCTGGTGCTGCGGCGTAAACCCGAACTCGGGCGGCCGCTGGTGCTGGCCGCGCTGGCGCTGGGCGGTGCGTTTGTCACGCTGGCGATCCCGCTGGCGCTTTCTGCGCGCTGGACATCAATGGCCTGGGCGTTGGAAGGGCTGGGCATTCTCTGGCTTGGCGTTCAGCAACAGCAACGGCGGATGAGCTACAGCGGCACCGGTCTACTGCTGCTTGCCGTGGGCAGCGCGCTGTGGGCGGTGCAGGATACGCTGCCAGCGCTGTCGCAACTGATGATTTTTGCGGTGCTGAGCCTGACGTGGATCGCCGCCGCCTGGCTGTGGCGCGGCCTGAATACGCAGGGCAGCTATGGCCTGCTGGCGGGAGGTATTATCTTCTGGCTGCTGGCCCTGCACGGGCTGTCGGCGCTGACCTTAAGCCGGTGGATGAACGATCTGCCGGGCCTGCTGGCGCTCACCGCCCTGAGCGTTCATGGCTGGCAGTGGGCCGCGCAACGGTTGCGCTGGCGCGCGTTCAGCTATAGCGTCTGGCTGCTATGGCCTTTGATGCTGGCGACGCTGGTCTGGCAGATCGCCGCCCAGGGCGCGATCTTCAGCGCTGGCTGGCAAAATCTCGCCTGGTGTGTTGCGCTACCGTCCGCGTTCTGGCTGCTGTATCAACAGCGCACGCCGCCTGTGCCTTATCTTTCACAGGGAGTGCACCTGTCGCTGTTCTGGATGATTGTCACCGCGCTGGCGGCAGAGCTGTGGTGGTATATCGATACGCTACCGTGGGGCATGTTCCCGTGGCAGGCGGGGCTGGCAATGACGTCGGCGGCAGCGACGATTTTGCTGGTGCGCGCCGGGCTGAAACGTTCGTTGTGGCCGTTACGCGTCTGGCCGCAGTGGTACGGTACGCTGGCGCTGGCCCCCATGGGCTTCTTCCTGCTGGTGATGCTGCTGCTGACCAATATCGATGATGGCGTGGTAATGGGGCAGGGCTACCGGCCATTGCTTAATCCGCTGGAAGAGGGTGCCGCCTTTGCCTTAATGGCGCTGCTCGCGCTGGCGCGGTTGTGCGCCCGCTATTTCCCAGTGCAGGGCCGTAAGATCCATAAACGTGTGCCGCTGCTGCTGGCGGGGCTTGCCTTCTGGTGGCTGAACGGCCTGCTGTTGCGCAGCCTCGCATGGTATGGCGGGATCGAATGGTCGATAAGCGCGCTGTGGTCGTCCCGGCTGGTACAGACCTGCTTCGCGCTGTTCTGGATGCTGGTGGCGCTGCTGGTGATGCTGCGTGCCGCCAGGCAGTTATCGCGGCGTGAATGGCTGTGCGGTGCGGTGCTACTTGGCGTGGTGATTGTGAAACTGATGCTGGTGGACAGCGCTGGCGGTGGCGGACTGGCCCGCGCGGTTGCCTTTATTGGCGTGGCGGTGCTGGTGCTGATCGTAGGCTATTTCTCACCGCTGCCGCCTCGGGTACAACAGACGCATAACGAGGAACAAGGATAATGACGATCGTCAGACGGATACTTTTTTGTGCGTTGCTCGGCGCGGCGCTGCCGGCCTGGAGCCAGGACGCCACCTCGGAAACGCCGCAGGATTATGCCTGGGGCGCGGCGCTGGCGACGACGTCAGCGTCACCGCTGTATCAGGTGATGCTGCCGGAGCGTATTTATACTGACAGCGTTGCGTCCGATCTGCGCGATGTGCGGGTCTTCAATCAGCAGGAGCATGCGGTGCCTTTTACGCTGATCCCGGCGGTGCAGAAACAAACGCCCCCGCGCACGCTGCCGCTGCGCCTGTTCGCCCTCGAAGCGGTGCCGGATAATAGTGCCGCGTCAGAAAATCTGTGGCTGCGCTCGCAGGACGGCATTGAAATCCGCCTTGATGGTGAAGGCAAAAAGAGGGTGAGCAAAAGCTACCTGTTAACCCTGCCGGAAACGCAAAAAGACGAATTTCTGCTGTCGCAGCTGAAGCTGACATGGAACGCCGTGCCTGCCAACTGGCAGGCACGGACAGATGTGTTCGTCAGCAGCGATCTGAAAAACTGGATGCTGTATGACCGCGATATGCCGCTGATGGATCTGACCTCTGGCAGCGACCACCTGCTGCTGAATACCCTGGATTTTAGTACCTCACTCTATCCGACGGGGATGCGTTATGTTCTGGTGGTGTTCAATGATGCCGCGCGTGCGCCGACGCTGACCGGCGCGACGGCAGTGGAGCAGATTTACAGCAATACGGCGGTAAATATCCCTCTAAACGCAGTGGCGAAAACCGTCTCCTCGTCGGTGCAGGAGTTCTCCTGGCAACGGCCACAGCCGCTGGTGTCAGTGGTGATCGAAGCCCGGGAAGGGCGCGTGCTGCCGCTGGCGATCGAGTACCGCAGCGAGGCAAAGGCCGCATGGCAGCCGCTAGCGAAAAGCGTAATTTATCAACTCAACGGTAAGTCCTCTGAGCCGCTGCCCACTGGCGGGATGGTGCAGGCGATCCGCGTGACGGCGGTTAACGGCCAGCTTGAGGACGGCATCGCCCTGGTGACCGGCAAGCGCGCCAGCCAGACGCTGATCTTCAACGCCCAGGGTAAAGGGCCGTTTTTACTGGCCTGGGGTAATGGTGCCGCGCAACCGCAGGCAATGGATGTCGATATGCTGGTACCCGCCGCGCTGCGCCAGGCAAACGCAGATATTCCGTACGCGTTAGTAGAGGATCGCATTGTGCTGGGAGGTGATGCACGGTTGACGGCAGTGGATCCGGCGTTGCAGCAAAGCCAGTGGAAGAAAATGCTGGTGTGGGCGGCGCTGGGGCTGGGTGTGCTGGTGCTGGTCTGGGTGGGGCTTGGCATCTGGCGCGAAGTGCGGCAGAAGTCAGCATAAAAATGCCGGGCGGCAATGACGCCTTGCCCGGCCGAGGATCTGCGAAGCAATAGCAGGCCTGGTAAGCGCTGCGCCACCAGGCAACACCGCTTACAGGCTGGTGAGGTGCTCGCTAAGGAACTTCGCAACGCCGTCCGGAGAGGCGTTCATTCCCTCTTTACCTTTTTCCCACTGGGCCGGGCACACTTCGCCGTGCTCTTCATGGAACTGTAGCGCGTCAACCATGCGCAACATTTCGTCGATGTTACGACCTAAAGGCAGATCGTTCACTACCTGATGGCGCACGATACCCGCCTTATCGATCAGGAAGGATCCGCGCAGGGCAACGCCCTCGTCCGGATGCTCGATGCCGTAGGCTTTCTGCACTTCGCGTTTGATATCCGCCACCATGGCATATTTCACCGGGCCGATACCGCCTTTTTCGACCGGGGTATTACGCCAGGCGTTGTGGACAAATTCAGAGTCAAATGAGACGCCAACCACTTCAACGCCGCGCTGCTGGAACTCTTCGTAGCGTTTATCGAAAGCGATCAGCTCAGACGGGCAGACGAAGGTAAAGTCCATCGGCCAGAAGAAGAGAACGGTGGCTTTGCCTGCGGTGTGCTGTTTGAAGTTAAACTTCTCAACGATTTCACCGCTGCCTAATACCGCTGCAGCGGTAAAGTCCGGGGCCGGACGCGTGACCAGAACCATATTAAATCTCCTTTTAATAATCAGGTTATTTAGCGCAACGCGGCCAGTATAAAAGGGCGAAAAGAGAACGCAATGCTTAAAGCTGCTTATTTTGCGCCTGATCCATCATGCGCGGATAGAACTGCCAGAACAGCTTCTCCAGTGCCGGATAGTGGGCGTCCAGATCGTGCCACGAGTCTCGCAGGGCGTCGAGGCGGGGACGGCGATTCGCCATGCCGTTCAGCACCTGCTGGATAAACGCCATCTCGCGGTAGCGCTCCAGCCACTTTTCCGACCACAGGTAGTTATTGAGGTTAACGAACGGCGGCGGCGATTCCGGCAGAATGGTCGCTACCTGCGCCCGAGCGTAGCGGACAAACTCGGGCAGTGGCCGATCGGGGGAGATCTGCGCCCAGTGGCGGGAGAGAAAGTGATCCCACATGACGTCCAGCGTAATGGGCGCGACGCGGCGGGTCTCCGGGCGGAACCAGGCCTTGGCCTCGCGCACTTCCGGCAGGCCGTCGGTCAGGACATCCACGCGGCGGTGCATACGGATGCCCTCCACGACCTCATGAGCGTAGGTCCCGTCCGGGTTGCCGCGCACAAAATCGGCGAGCAAATTACCAGAGAGCGAGCTTTGTGCGAGATGTGCCAGATGTAAATGAGCAAGAAAATTCATCGTCTATTCTTTATCCACAGGCGGGTAACGGTTGCAGGGAGCACGCCCCGGCACTAGACTACCCGCCTCTTAATTATGTCTTGAGTTAGCGTCATGCGTGTTGCCGATTTTTCCTTTGAACTACCTGAATCCCTGATTGCCCACTATCCGCAGCCTGAGCGTAGCAGCTGTCGTTTGCTGTCGCTTGACGGGCCGACGGGGGCGCTGACGCATGGTACTTTCACCGATCTGCTCGATAAGCTCAACCCGGGCGATCTGCTGGTGTTCAACAATACCCGCGTCATCCCGGCCCGTCTGTTTGGCCGTAAAGCCAGCGGCGGTAAGATTGAAGTGCTGGTCGAACGCATGCTCGATGATAAACGTATTCTGGCACATATTCGCGCCTCTAAAGCGCCGAAGCCGGGTGCAGAGCTGCTGCTGGGCGACGATGAGAGCATCCAGGCCACCATGGTAGCGCGTCACGATGCGCTGTTTGAGGTGGAATTTAACGATGCGCGCCCGGTGCTGGATATCCTCAACGCCATCGGCCATATGCCGCTGCCGCCCTATATCGACCGCCCGGATGAAGACGCCGACCGCGAGCTGTATCAGACCGTCTACAGCGAAAAGCCGGGTGCGGTTGCCGCGCCAACGGCGGGCCTGCACTTCGACGAGCCGCTGCTGGCCGCGCTGCGCGAGAAGGGCATTGAACAGGCCTTTGTCACCCTGCACGTCGGCGCGGGTACCTTCCAGCCGGTGCGCGTGGACAGCATTGAAGACCACATCATGCACTCGGAGTATGCCGAGGTGCCGCAGGAGGTGGTTGACGCCGTGCTGGCCGCGAAAGCACGCGGCAATCGCGTGATCGCCGTGGGAACCACCTCGGTACGCTCGCTGGAGAGCGCGGCCCAGGCGGCGAAAAGCGATCTCATCGAACCCTTCTTTGGCGATACGCAGATCTTCATCTACCCAGGCTATCAGTACAAAGTGATCGACGCGCTGGTGACCAACTTCCACCTGCCGGAGTCGACGCTGATTATGCTGGTATCAGCATTTGCGGGGTATCAGCACACGATGAATGCCTATCACGCTGCCGTAGAAGAGAAATATCGCTTTTTTAGCTACGGCGACGCGATGTTTATCACGTACAATCCTTCCGCTATTCATGAGCGTGTCGGGGAATAAGTCCGCGACACCGGTTTAAACGTCAGACTGTTTTTCTGATGCTGGAGAGTTAAGTGAAATTTGAACTTGATACCACCGATGGTCGCGCGCGTCGCGGCCGCCTGGTGTTCGATCGTGGCGTCGTTGAGACGCCTGCTTTTATGCCCGTGGGTACCTACGGCACGGTAAAAGGGATGACCCCGGAAGAGGTTGAGGCCACCGGCGCGCAGATCCTCCTCGGTAACACCTTTCACCTCTGGCTGCGTCCTGGCCAGGAGATCATGAAGCTGCACGGCGATCTGCACGACTTTATGCAGTGGAAAGGCCCGATCCTGACCGATTCCGGCGGTTTCCAGGTCTTTAGCCTCGGCGATATCCGTAAAATCACCGAAGCGGGGGTGCACTTCCGCAACCCGATCAACGGTGATCCGATCTTCCTCGATCCGGAAAAATCGATGGAGATCCAGTACGATCTCGGATCCGACATCGTAATGATCTTCGACGAGTGCACGCCGTATCCCGCCGACTGGGACTACGCCAAGCGCTCGATGGAGATGTCCCTGCGCTGGGCGCAGCGTAGCCGCGATCGCTTTGACTCGCTGGGCAACAAAAACGCGCTGTTCGGGATTATCCAGGGCAGCGTTTACGAAGATTTACGCGATATCTCGGTCAAGGGTCTGGTAGAGATTGGCTTTGATGGCTACGCTGTCGGCGGTTTGGCTGTCGGTGAGCCGAAGGAAGATATGCACCGCATCCTGGAGCATGTCTGCCCGCAGATCCCGGCGGATAAACCACGTTACCTGATGGGCGTAGGGAAGCCGGAAGATCTGGTCGAGGGCGTGCGTCGCGGCATCGATATGTTCGACTGCGTCATGCCAACGCGTAACGCACGTAACGGTCACCTGTTTGTCACTAACGGCGTCGTAAAAATCCGTAATGCGAAGTACAAAAGCGATACGGGTCCGCTGGATGAAGAGTGTGATTGCTATACGTGTCGCAATTATTCGCTCGCTTACTTGCATCATCTTGATCGTTGCAACGAAATATTGGGCGCGCGCCTCAATACCATTCATAACCTGCGTCACTATCAGCGCTTAATGGCTGGTTTACGTAAGGCTATCGAAGAGGGTAAATTAGAGAGCTTCGTGACCGATTTCTATGAACGTCAGGGTCGACCGGTTCCACCTTTGAACGTTGATTAATTTTAATAATGAGGGAATTTAAATGAGCTTTTTTATTTCTGATGCTGTAGCGGCAACAGGTGCACCGGCGCAGGGTAGCCCGATGTCTCTGATCCTGATGCTGGTCGTCTTCGGTCTGATCTTCTACTTCATGATCCTGCGCCCGCAGCAGAAACGCACCAAAGAGCACAAAAAGCTGATGGACTCCATCGCGAAAGGTGATGAAGTGCTGACCAACGGTGGTCTGGTTGGCCGCGTAACCAAAGTAGCGGAAACTGGCTACATTGCTATCGCGCTGAACGACACCACTGAAGTGGTTATCAAACGTGACTTCGTAGCTGCCGTTCTGCCGAAAGGCACCATGAAGGCGCTGTAATCTACTGTTTTCCCAAAGGGAACTGCCGTGTTAAACCGTTATCCTTTGTGGAAGTACATTATGCTGGTCGTCGTCATTGTCGTCGGCCTGCTTTACGCACTTCCCAACCTTTATGGTGAGGATCCGGCTGTTCAAATCACTGGCGCGCGCGGTGTCGCCGCCAGTGAGCAAACGCTGATCCAGGTCCAGAATACTTTACAAGAACAAAAAATTACCGCTAAGTCTGTGGCACTGGAAGAGGGGGCGATCCTTGCCCGCTTTGACTCCACCGATACGCAGCTGCGCGCCCGTGAGGCGATGATGAGCGTATTGGGCGATAAGTACGTTGTGGCGCTGAACCTTGCTCCGGCCACCCCGCGCTGGCTCTCCATGCTGAAAGCGGAGCCGATGAAACTCGGCCTCGACCTGCGTGGCGGCGTGCACTTCCTGATGGAAGTGGATATGGACACCGCGCTCGGCAAGCTCCAGGAGCAGAACATGGACAGCCTGCGCAGCGACCTGCGCGAGAAGGGCATTGCCTATACCAACGTGCGCAAAGAAGATAACTACGGTATGAGCATCGTGTTCCGCGACAGCGCGGCACGTGACGCTGCTATCTCTTATCTGACGCCACGCCACCGCGATCTGGTTATCAACACCCAGGGCGGCAACGCGCTGCGTGCGGTGATGACCGATGCCCGCCTGAGCGAAGCCCGCGAGTACGCGGTGCAGCAGAACATCAACATTCTGCGCAACCGTGTTAACCAGCTGGGTGTTGCTGAGCCGCTGGTGCAGCGTCAGGGCGCTGACCGTATCGTCGTCGAGCTGCCGGGTATTCAGGATACCGCGCGTGCGAAAGAGATCCTGGGTGCGACCGCAACGCTGGAGTTCCGTCTGGTTAATACCAACGCGGACAGCTCTGCTGCCACATCAGGCCGCGTGCCGGGCGACTCGGAAGTGAAGCAGATGCGCGAAGGGCAGCCGGTTGTGCTGTACAAACGCGTTATTCTGACCGGGGATCACATCACCGACTCCACCTCCAGCCAGGATGAGTACAACCAGCCGCAGGTTAACATCTCGCTGGACAGCGCTGGTGGTAACATCATGTCTAACTTCACCAAGGACAACATCGGCAAGCCGATGGCGACCCTGTTTGTGGAGTACAAAGACAGCGGTAAGAAAGATGCCAACGGTCGTGCCGTGCTGGTGAAGCAGGAAGAGGTGATTAACATCGCCAACATCCAGTCTCGCCTTGGCAACAGCTTCCGCATCACCGGCATCAACAACCCGAACGAAGCGCGTCAGCTTTCGCTGCTGCTGCGTGCGGGCGCGCTGATTGCGCCAATCCAGATCGTTGAAGAGCGTACCATCGGACCAACCCTTGGGATGCAGAACATTCAGCAGGGTCTGGAAGCGTGTCTGGCGGGCCTCGCTGCCTCCATCATCTTCATGATCTTCTTCTATAAGAAGTTTGGTCTGATCGCGACCTCGGCGCTCATTGCCAACCTGGTGCTGATCGTCGGCGTGATGTCTCTGCTGCCGGGGGCAACCCTGACCATGCCGGGTATCGCGGGGATCGTCTTAACCCTTGCGGTGGCGGTGGATGCCAACGTGCTGATTAACGAACGTATCAAAGAAGAGTTGAGCAACGGGCGTTCGGTACAGCAGGCGATCGACGAAGGCTACAAAGGCGCATTTAGCTCCATCTTTGACGCTAACGTCACGACGCTTATCAAGGTCATCATCCTGTATGCCGTAGGCACCGGGGCAATTAAAGGCTTTGCGATTACTACCGGTATCGGTGTGGCGACGTCAATGTTTACCGCCATCGTCGGTACACGTGCCATCGTAAACCTGTTGTACGGCGGCAAACGCATCAACAAGCTGTCTATCTGAGGAGTGCGTTGTGGCACAGGAATATACTGTTGAACAATTGAACCACGGGCGTAAAGTCTATGACTTTATGCGCTGGGATTACTGGGCTTTCGGCATCTCCGGGTTTCTGCTGATCCTGTCGATTATCATTATCGGCGTGCGCGGCTTTAACTGGGGTCTCGACTTCACCGGCGGTACGGTCATTGAAATCTCGCTGGAAAAACCAGCCGATATGGACATGATGCGTGACGCGCTGCAGAAAGCCGGTTTTGAAGATCCGCTGCTGCAGAACTTCGGCAGCAGCCGTGACGTGATGGTGCGCATGCCGCCTGCCGAAGGGGCAACCGGTGGTCAGGCGCTGGGCAGCAAAGTGGTGAGCGTCATTAACGAGGCCACCAACCAGAACGCGGCGGTAAAACGCATCGAGTTCGTGGGGCCAAGCGTCGGTGCCGATCTGGCACAGAACGGTGCGATGGCGCTGCTGGTCGCGCTGATCTCCATCCTGGTTTACGTCGGCTTCCGCTTTGAGTGGCGTCTGGCGGCAGGGGTGGTTATCGCCCTGGCGCACGACGTGATCATTACCATGGGCGTGCTGTCGCTGTTCCAGATCGAAGTGGATCTGACCATCGTGGCATCGTTGATGTCCGTTATCGGCTACTCGCTTAACGACAGCATCGTGGTTTCCGACCGTATTCGTGAGAACTTCCGCAAAATCCGTCGCGGTACGCCTTACGAGATCTTTAACGTGTCGCTGACCCAGACGCTGCACCGTACCTTGATCACCTCAGGGACCACCTTGGTGGTGATCCTGATGCTCTATCTCTTCGGTGGCGCAATGCTCCAGGGCTTCTCGCTGACCATGCTGATCGGTGTTTCCATCGGTACGGCGTCGTCCATCTACGTAGCCTCGGCGCTGGCGCTGAAGCTTGGGATGAAGCGTGAGCATCTGCTGCAGCAGAAGGTAGAGAAAGAAGGGGCGGATCAGCCGTCAATTCTGCCTTAACCGACTCTTCGGTAACAAAAAAGCCAGCGATTAAGCTGGCTTTTTTTATGCCTGACGCCGGATGGCGCTGCGCTTATCCGGCCTACGTGTGGTGCTTTTGTAGGCCCGGAAAGTTTAGAAGTTGTAACCTGCTACCAGGTAACCACCCCAGCCGGTAGAGCGGACGTTGAAGTTGCCGCTGCCGAAGTTCAGGCTGGCATCGTCATTCCACTGGCCACCGTTGTGCCAGTAACGCGCCACCACCGAGTAGTGCCAGTGATCGTAGTTCAGGGCCAGAATGTGGCTGGAGGCGATAGAGTCGTTGGTACGCGCCTGCATGCCGTTCAGATCGCGGAAATCCTTGTCGCCCAGCTCGGAACCCCAGTCAAAGTTGGTAAAGCCGATATAGCTCAGCTGGCCGCCCCACAGTTGGGTGATCGGTACAAAGTATTTCACCTTGAAGCGGTAGCCATCCCACTCGTTCTCGTTCGCCGCTTCGTAGTTCTGCCACTGATATTTCGCGTAGACGTTCAGGGAGAGGCTCATCGGCAGGCCGGTATCGATATCCGTACCCAGACCCATGTACCAGGTGCTCTGACGGCCTGCTTTGTTGCGGCCCATGTCGTAGATATAGTTGTTTGCGAAGTACCACTCTTTGAACGGACCAAACGCCAGGCTGGTGCCGGTCAGCTTGTCGATAGAGAAGCGCGGTTCAATCTCCATAAACAGCGGGGAGCCGTGGTTCCAGATACCCTGCGCGGTGCTGTTACCGCCGAAGAATACCGGCGCATCCATGTAGCCATAGAAGTCGAACCAATCTTTCTTGGCGAACGCTTCGTACTCCAGGTAGGTATCGTTACGAATGGTCGGCCCGAAACGGGTGTGGTAGCTGCCTACCACGTTAACGCTCTGATGCCACCAGTCGGAGACGAACTCGCTGTTGCTGGTTTCGGCCGCATTCACGGCGAAGGTGGAGGAGAGCGCGAGTGCCGCACCGGCGACGAGTAATGTTTTTTTCATATGTATGCCACTGATTAAAGTCCCTGATGGGATCGAAAGGACGCGGTTGATGCTTTTCAAAATGTTTCGTATTTCTGCGGGCCTATTATAAGTTTCCTTGCTCACAAAAATATGTGTTGTTTCACATATCCATCATCTACGTAATCGATTGCGTTCACGTTTGCGTAGATAAAACGGGGCGATTGTACTGGCATTCCGTGACGTTGCCAATGTTTGAGGTTTGTAAGGGGAGGTAAATAGGTGTGAGCGAGGCAAAAGGGCGGCGCTGCGCCCTTACAGAAAGTAACCGAATATGACGTTACTGCATATTGGCTGGCTGAATGTCATGGATGCGGATAAAGCCAAGCTGCTCAGGGGTGATGCCGTTGAGCTGCAGCGGCACACTGACGTCGCTCGGCGCAAGGGTGCTGGCCGGGGCGCTGATCAGCTGGTTCTGAACGTTAACTTCCTGCGGATTTTCGGTGGTACCCTGAATCTGTCCCCACTCAACCGTGCCGCTAAAGGCCGGAAGCGGTGTATTCGACTCGCCCTGAATGAGCAGCGTCAGACGCGTGCCGCCAGCGTTGGGGGCGATATCCTTCAGGGACATACGCAGCATACCGAGCTGGCTGTTCAGGCGCGCCGGGGTATTGGCACCCGGCAGCAGGTAGACGCCGCTCTCTGACTTAGCGTTCAGGCTGTTCTGCTGGGTGATCTTCACCGTCTCCTGATTGAGCTTGCTCATCTCTTTATTGAGCGTGCTCACGCTCTGATGCAGCTGACGCACCTCGCTCTGTTGGGCGCAGGCGCTAAGAGTAAACAGGCTCCCCAGCAGGGCGAGCTTCAGATAACGTCTTGTCATGATGGCGGTTTCCTTAAACAAGTTATTGCCTGTAAGGGTAGATCGTTCGGACACGCTTGGCATCGATCCTTTATCCCAAAAGTGCTGACGCCTTTGTTGTCGCGGCATATCAGGTTAAAATAGATTTCAGTTAATTTTATCTTCAGGACGCCGTATGCATTGCCCATTCTGTTTCGCCGTGGATACCAAAGTAATTGACTCTCGCCTGGTGGGCGAAGGCTCCTCCGTGCGCCGCCGCCGCCAGTGCCTGGTGTGCAACGAGCGCTTCACGACCTTTGAAGTGGCAGAGCTGGTGATGCCGCGGGTGGTGAAAAGCAACGAGGTCCGCGAGCCGTTTAACGAAGACAAATTGCGCAGCGGCATGCTTAAAGCGCTGGAGAAGCGCCCGGTCAGCGCCGACGACGTCGAGATGGCGCTTAACCATATTAAATCCCAGCTGCGGGCCACCGGTGAACGCGAAGTGCCCAGCAAGATGATCGGCAACCTGGTGATGGAGCAGCTTAAAAAGCTCGATAAAGTGGCCTATATCCGCTTTGCCTCTGTCTACCGCAGCTTTGAAGATATCCGCGAATTCGGCGAAGAGATCGCCCGCTTACAGGACTAGGCTCATGCTGGAAGATAAGCAGGACGACAAGCAGGACGAGATATACATGGCCCGCGCGCTGAAGCTGGCGCAGCGCGGGCGTTACACCACCCATCCTAATCCGAACGTAGGCTGTGTGATTGTGAAAGAGGGTGAGATCGTCGGGGAAGGGTTCCACTTCCGCGCCGGTGAGCCCCATGCCGAGGTGCACGCCCTGCGCATGGCGGGTGAGCGCGCCCGCGGTGCTACTGCCTATGTGACGCTGGAGCCGTGCAGCCATCATGGCCGGACGCCGCCCTGCTGCGAGGCGTTGATTAACGCCGGTGTCGCCCGCGTCGTCGCGGCGATGCAGGATCCCAACCCGCAGGTGGCGGGCCGGGGGCTGTATCGTCTCGCCCAGGAGGGAATCGAGGTCAGTCACGGTCTGATGATGAGCGAGGCCGAGCGGCTTAACCGCGGCTTCCTCAAGCGCATGCGTACCGGCTTCCCGTGGATCCAGCTCAAGCTCGGCGCGTCGCTGGACGGACGCACGGCGATGGCCAACGGTGAGAGCCAGTGGATCACCTCGCCCGAAGCGCGCCGGGACGTTCAGCGCCTGCGCGCCGAGAGCCACGCGATATTAACCAGCAGCGCCACGGTGCTGGCGGACGATCCGGCGCTGACCGTCCGCTGGGACGAGCTGGGTGCTGATACCCAGGCGCGCTATGCCCAGGCAGATCTGCGTCAGCCGGTGCGTATCGTTGTCGACAGCCAGAACCGCGTGATGCCGACGCATCGTCTTGTTCAGCAGCCGGGCGAAACCTGGTTTGCCCGCACCCGCGCCGACGAGCGCCAGTGGCCGGACGGGGTGCGCCACATTCTGGTTCCTGAACATAACGGCCATCTCGATCTGGTCTCAATGATGATGCTGCTGGGACGCCAGCAGATTAACAGCATCTGGGTTGAAGCGGGCGCGCAGATGGCGGGCGCGCTGCTGCAGGCCGGGCTGGTGGACGAGCTGATTGTCTATCTGGCACCGAAGCTGTTAGGCAGCGAGGCGCGTGGCCTCTGCGTTCTGCCAGGGCTTGAGAGCCTGGCCGCCGCGCCGGAGCTTAAGTTTACCGAAATCCGTCAGGTAGGCCCGGATCTGTGCCTGCATCTGATCCCCGCGTAGTGCGCTCGTAAAAGGGAAGCAGTGCGTAAAATAGTATGATAAAATCCGCCCCCCTGCGGGGGCTATATGAGAACCCTAAGGTAAGTTTATGAACATTATTGAAGCTACTGTTGCTGCCCCGGACGCTCGCGTCGCCATCACCATTGCGCGTTTCAACAACTTCATCAACGACAGCCTGCTGGAAGGTGCTATCGACGCCCTGAAGCGTATCGGCCAGGTTAAAGATGAAAACATCACCGTTGTTTGGGTTCCAGGTGCTTATGAGCTGCCTCTGGCGGCGGGCGCGCTGGCAAAAGCCGGTAAATACGATGCGATTATTGCGCTCGGCACGGTGATCCGTGGCGGTACGGCACACTTCGAATACGTCGCGGGCGGCGCAAGCAACGGCCTGGCGCACGTGGCTCAGGAGAGCGCCATTCCGGTAGCCTTTGGTGTGCTCACCACTGAAAGTATTGAACAAGCCATCGAACGTGCTGGCACGAAAGCGGGTAACAAGGGTGCTGAAGCAGCACTGACCGCGCTTGAAATGATTAATGTATTGAAAGCCATTCAAGGCTGATTTTTGTAAGGGGAATTCCGTGAAACCTGCTGCTCGTCGCCGCGCCCGTGAGTGTGCCGTCCAGGCGCTTTACTCCTGGCAGTTGTCCCAGAACGACATCGCCGATGTTGAATACCAGTTCCTGGCGGAACAGGATGTCAAAGACGTTGACATCGCTTACTTCCGCGAGCTGCTGTCCGGGGTGGCGACTAACAGCGCATATCTCGACGGCTTGATGAAGCCCTATCTGTCCCGCCTGCTTGAAGAGCTGGGCCAGGTTGAGAAAGCGGTACTGCGTATCGCGCTGTTTGAACTCTCCAAACGTGATGACGTGCCGTACAAGGTTGCCATCAACGAAGCCATCGAGCTGGCAAAAACGTTTGGTGCAGAAGACAGCCACAAGTTTGTGAATGGCGTGCTGGATAAAGCCGCACCCGCGATCCGCCCCCACAAAAAGTAATCTCAAGGCCGGTACGGCGGAGCGCAGTTGCCGCTTCGCCCCGGCCTTACTCATTTATTCTGCTGAGGCATAACGTATGGCATGCGGCGAATTCTCCCTTATTGCCCGTTACTTTAACCGTGTCAGACGTGCGCGTCTGGATGTCGAAACCGGCATCGGCGATGACTGCGCGCTGCTGAACGTTCCGGAAAAACAGACCCTGGCAATCAGTACCGATACGCTGGTATCGGGCATCCACTTTCTCCCGGATATCGATCCTGCCGACCTTGCCTACAAAGCGCTGGCGGTAAACCTGAGCGACCTGGCGGCGATGGGCGCTGACCCGGCGTGGCTGACACTTGCGTTGACCCTGCCAGAGGTCGACGAGCCCTGGCTGAAAGCGTTTAGCGACAGCCTGTTCGAGCAGCTTAGCTACTACGACATGCAGCTCATCGGCGGCGACACGACGCGCGGGCCGCTCTCCATGACGCTGGGTATTCACGGCTACGTTCCCGTGGGCCGGGCGCTGAAACGCTCTGGCGCGAAGCCCGGAGACTGGATCTACGTCACCGGCACGCCGGGAGACAGCGCCGCCGGACTGGCGATCCTCCAGGATCGTTTGCAGGTAGACGATCCCAAAGACGCCGACTGGCTGATCAAACGCCATCTGCGCCCGACGCCGCGTATTTTGCACGGCCAGGCGCTGCGCGATCTGGCTAACTCGGCCATCGATCTCTCCGACGGGCTGATCTCCGATCTGGGACACATTTTGCAGGCCAGCGAGTGCGGGGCGATGATCGACGTGGATGCGCTGCCCTATTCAGATGCCCTGCGTCGCCATGTGGATCCCGATCAGGCCCTGCGCTGGGCGCTGGGCGGCGGTGAAGATTACGAACTCTGCTTCACCGTGCCCGAGTTGAATCGCGGTGCGCTGGAGGTGGCGATTGGTCAGCTTGGTATTCCGTATACCTGCATCGGGCGGATGAGCGCCGATATCGACGGCATCAGCTTTACCCGCGAGGGCAGGGCAGTGACTTTTGACTGGAAAGGATATGACCATTTTGCCGCGCACTAAAGATATCGCCAAAAGCCGCCTGAACTTGCGTAACCCGTGGCACCTGCTAGCCACCGGGTTTGGCAGCGGCCTGAGTCCGGTGGTGCCAGGCACCATGGGCTCGCTGGCGGCGATCCCGTTCTGGTATCTGATGACCTTCCTGCCGTGGCAGCTCTACTCCATGGTGGTGATGCTCTCTATCTGTATTGGCGTCTACCTGTGTCACCAGACGGCAAAGGACATGGGCGTGCACGACCATGGCAGCATCGTCTGGGATGAGTTTATCGGGATGTGGATCACCCTGATGGCGTTACCTACCAATGACTGGCAGTGGGTGGCCGCCGGGTTTGTGCTGTTCCGTATCTTTGATATGTGGAAGCCGTGGCCGATCCGCTGGTTTGACCGCAACGTGCACGGCGGGATGGGGATCATCGTTGATGATATTGTCGCCGGGATCGTGGCGGCAGGGATCCTCTATCTGATTGGCCATCACTGGCCGATTGGTATTATTTAATCAGTGTTTATCCGGCCCATAGCGGGCCGGATAACTACCCTTATTTGAACCCTACCACCGGATGCTGCTTGTACGGCGTCTCCAGCTCGGCAATCTGCTCTGGCGTCAGGGTTAACTCTACCGCCTGAATCAACTCCTCAAGCTGCTCTTCCCGGGATGCGCCGATTATCGGTGCGGCCACGCCGGGCTTACTCAGCAGCCAGGCAATCGCCACCTGCGCCCGGGTCGCTCCGGTATCTTCTGCAATCGCCGCCAGCCGCTCGGCAATCTGCGCGTCTCCGGCGTCACTCTCGTTATAGAGCGTTTTTCCAAATTCATCCGACACCGAGCGAGCAGTGGTTTCCCCCCACGGGCGCGTCAGACGACCGCGCGCCAGCGGGCTCCACGGGATCACCGCCACGCCCTCCTGATAGCAGAGCGGCAGCATCTCGCGCTCTTCTTCACGGTAGATAAGATTGTAGTGGTTCTGCATGGTGACAAAGCGCGCCCAGCCGTTCTGCTCCTGAAGCTTCAGCGCCTCGGCGAACTGCGAGGCATGCATAGACGATGCGCCGATGTAGCGCGCCTTACCGGCCTTCACTACGTCGTTCAGCGCTTCCAGCGTCTCTTCGATAGGGGTGTTGTAGTCCCAGCGGTGGATCTGCAGCAGGTCAACATACTCCATGCCGAGCCGGCGCAGGCTGTCATCAATCGAGCGCAGGATCTGCGGACGAGAGAGCCCTTCCGGCAGATCGCCCACCTGATGGTAAACTTTGGTGGCGACCACCACCTCTTCGCGGTAGGCGAAATCTTTCAGCGCTCGGCCAACGATCTCTTCGCTGCTGCCGTCGGAGTAGCTGTTTGCGGTGTCGAAAAAGTTGATGCCGCCCTCAAGGGCGTGCTTGATGATGAGTCGGCTGCTCTCTTCTGGCAGGGTCCAGGCGTGATTGCCCCGATCCGGTTCGCCAAAGGTCATACAGCCAAGACAAAGACGGGAAACCTTAAGGTCCGTTGTTCCTAACGTGTTGTATTGCATGGTTCCACTCCTGCATAAGGGTACGAGTACCCTTAAGCATAGCAGGAGCGGAACCGGAGGCTCAGGCCAGCCAGGTCTGAATTTTTGCGATGATACCGGCGGCGTCGAGGCCCAGCTCGATTCGCGCCTCTTCCTGCGTACCCTGCGGGATAAAGTAGTCCGGCAGGCCGAGGTTGAGAACCGGAACCGGTTTACGGTTAGCCATCAGCACTTCATTCACGCCGCTGCCCGCACCGCCGATAATGGCGTTCTCTTCCAGAGTGACCAGCGAGGTATGGGTTGCGGCCAGCTCCAGAATCAGCGCCTCGTCGAGGGGCTTCACAAAACGCATATCCACCAGCGTGGCGTTCAGCGTCTCGGCGGCTTTCTGCGCCTCCGGCATCAGTGTACCGAAGTTAAGGATCGCGATCGCTTCACCCTGACGTTTCACGACCCCTTTACCGATAGGCAACGCGGCCAGCGGCTCAAGGGTGACGCCGACGGCGTTGCCGCGCGGATAGCGCACGGCGCTCGGGCCTTCACTGTAGTGGTAGCCGGTATAGAGCATCTGGCGACATTCGTTCTCGTCGCTCGGGGTCATGATCACCATCTCCGGCACGCAGCGCAGGAAGGAGATATCAAACGCCCCCTGGTGCGTCTGCCCATCCGCGCCGACAATCCCCGCCCGATCGATAGCAAACAGCACCGGCAGCTTCTGGATCGCCACGTCGTGGATCACCTGGTCATAGGCGCGCTGCAGGAAGGTAGAGTAGATCGCCACCACTGGCTTGTAGCCGCCAATCGCCAGCCCGGCGGCAAAGGTCACCGCGTGCTGTTCGGCAATCGCCACGTCAAAATATTGCTGTGGATAGGTGCGGGAGAACTCCACCATGCCCGAGCCTTCGCGCATTGCGGGCGTAACGGCCATCAGCTTGTCGTCTTGTGCCGCCGTCTCGCACAGCCAGTCGCCGAAAATTTTCGAGTAGGAGGGCATCCCGCCGCTGCTTTTTGGCAGCGTTCCCTTGGCCGGATCGAATTTCGGTACGGCGTGGAAGGTGATCGGATCCTTTTCGGCGGGCTCGTAGCCGCGACCCTTCTTGGTCATGATGTGCAGGAACTGCGGGCCCTTCAGGTCACGCATATTTTTCAGCGTGGTGACCAGACCCAGCACGTCATGACCGTCAACCGGGCCGATGTAGTTAAAGCCCAGCTCTTCAAACAAGGTGCCGGGCACAACCATGCCCTTAATATGCTCTTCTGTGCGTTTCAGCAGCTCTTTGATCGGCGGCACATTGGAGAAGACCCGCTTTCCGCCTTCGCGCAGGGTGGAATAGAGCTTGCCCGAGAGCAGCTGCGCCAGATGGTTGTTAAGCGCGCCAACGTTCTCGGAAATCGACATCTCGTTGTCGTTGAGGATCACCAGCATATCCGGCCGGATATCTCCGGCGTGGTTCATCGCCTCGAAGGCCATACCGGCGGTGATCGCCCCGTCGCCAATCACGCAGACGGTGCGGCGCTGTTTGCCCTCTTTCTCTGCTGCTACCGCGATGCCAATCCCGGCGCTGATAGAGGTAGAGGAGTGGCCGACGCTCAGCACGTCATACTCGCTCTCGCCGCGCCACGGGAAGGGGTGCAGGCCGCCTTTCTGGCGGATGGTATCGATGCGATCCCGGCGACCGGTCAGGATTTTGTGTGGGTAAGCCTGATGGCCGACGTCCCAGATAAGCTGATCGAACGGCGTGTTGTAGACATAGTGCAGTGCCACGGTCAGCTCAACCGTGCCAAGCCCGGAGGCGAAGTGGCCGCTGGAGCGGCTCACGCTGTCGAGAAGATAGCGGCGCAGCTCGTCGCACAGCTTCGGCAGGCTCTCTTTAGGCAGCAGGCGCAGATCCTGGGTGGCATTCACCAGCGCCAGGGTCGGGTATTTGGCAGTATCAAAACTCATCAGAGACTCATTGTTGTTTATTTATCACGCTGAATTATAAAGTCGGCCAGCGCTTCAAGGGTCGAGGTGTCCAGAGAGTGGGCGGCCAGCTGCGCTAACGCGCTGCGGGCGTCGTCAATCAGGTCACGGGCTTTCGTCCGGGCTTGCTTAAGGCCCAGCAGGGCAGGATAGGTGCTTTTACCCAGCTGCTGATCGGCCCCCTGACGTTTGCCGAGAGTTGCAGTATCACCCACCACATCCAGAATGTCATCCTGTACCTGGAAGGCCAAACCGATACACTCAGCGTATTGATCCAGAATTGGCAGCACGTCACGACCCCGTTCACCAGCGGTCAGAGCACCCATGCGCACCGCCGCGCGGATCAGCGCCCCGGTTTTATGGCGGTGGATTCGCTCCAGCTCGGCAAGCTGCACCTGTTTACCTTCTGCGTCCAGATCCAACGCCTGGCCGCCGCACATACCTGCCACGCCGCTAGCCTGTGCCAGCTCGGCAACCATCGCCAGCCGATCGCGATCGGTCACCTCCGGCATCGGCGCATCGGCAAGGATAGAGAACGCCAGCGTTTGCAGGGCATCTCCCGCCAGAATGGCACTCGCCTCACCGTATTTAATGTGGCAGGTCGGCTGGCCCCGGCGCAGATCGTCATCGTCCATGGCTGGCAGATCGTCATGGATCAGGGAGTAGGCGTGTATGCACTCCACGGCGGCGGCGGGGGCATCCAGCGTGTTGACGCTGACGCCAAACATGCTGCCTGTGGCATAGACCAAAAAGGGCCGCAGGCGCTTGCCGCCTAATAGTGCGCCATAGTGCATGGCCTCAACCAGAGGAGTGTTCTGAAAGGGCAGGGGAGCAATGAAACGCCGCAGCGCGGCATTAGCCTGCTCGACGCAGGTTTCTAATTGTTCAGTAAAATCCATATTACTCGGCGTCCGGGGTAAAGGGGGTGAGCGGGGCCTCTTCCTGTTCTGACAGTAGGATCTGCACACGCTGCTCCGCCTGCTGTAACTTGGTCTGCCCCTGGCGCGCCAGCTGCACGCCGCGTTCGAATTCGCTCAGGGCCTCTTCAAGGGGCAGATCGCCGCTCTCAAGACGGGTCACTATCTGTTCCAGCTCGGTAAGCGCCGTTTCAAAGCTGGCCGGTGCGTCGTTTTTCTTTGCCATAAGGATGTCTGACTCTCGTTTTATTCGTCCGCGCTATGGTAGCGAAGTCGGGCCGCGTATTAAATAACGCGCAATGGTCATGCGGTGTGCAAGGTAGACCCCGATGGTGGTATACTTGCGCGCCTGGAAGCAGCCGCGGTTAGGGGCTGCTGTATTAATCCCCCACAAGTCCACTATGCGACTTGCCAAAGAACCTTTGCCGCCATGAAGTTTATCATTAAATTGTTCCCGGAAATCACCATCAAAAGCCAATCCGTGCGTTTGCGCTTTATTAAAATTTTAACCGGAAACATTCGTAACGTTCTGAAGCACCACGACGAAGAGATCAAAGTCGTTCGTCACTGGGACCACGTGGAAGTGCGTACCAAAGACGAGTCCCTGCGTCCTGCTATCCGCGATGCGCTGACCCGTATTCCCGGTATTCACCATATTCTGGAGGTAGAAGATGTGCCTTATACCTCCCTGCATGACATTTTCGAGAAAGCGCTGGCTCAGTATCGCGAGCAGCTAGAGGGGAAAACCTTCTGCGTGCGCGTGAAACGTCGCGGTAAACATGAGTTTAGCTCCATTGAAGTAGAACGCTACGTCGGTGGCGGGCTGAATCAGCATATTGAGAGCGCTCGCGTAAAATTGACCCACCCGGATTACACGGTCCATCTGGAGATTGAAGACGATCGCCTGTTGCTGATAACGCGCCGCTCGGAAGGCATCGGTGGCTTCCCTATCGGTACCCAGGAGGATGTCCTGTCGCTGATCTCCGGTGGCTTTGACTCCAGCGTCTCCAGCTATATGCTGATGCGCCGTGGCTGCCGCGTGCACTACTGCTTCTTTAACCTCGGCGGCGCAGCGCACGAAATTGGCGTGCGTCAGGTGGCTCACTATCTGTGGAACCGCTTCGGCAGCTCGCATCGTGTACGCTTTGTGGCGATCAACTTTGAGCCGGTGGTCGGTGAGATCCTGGAAAAAGTCGACGACGGTCAGATGGGCGTGGTGCTGAAACGCATGATGGTGCGTGCGGCCTCTAAGGTCGCCGAGCGTTACGGTGTGCAGGCCCTGGTCACCGGTGAAGCGCTGGGCCAGGTCTCTAGCCAGACCCTGACCAACCTGCGTCTGATCGATAACGTCTCCGATACGCTGATCCTGCGTCCGCTGATCTCCCACGATAAAGAGCACATTATCGACGTGGCTCGCGCGATCGGCACGGAAGACTTCTCCCGTACCATGCCGGAGTACTGCGGCGTGATCTCCAAAAGCCCGACGGTAAAAGCAGTGAAGTCGAAGATCGAAGCTGAAGAGCAGAACTTCGATTTTGCGATCCTCGATCGGGTGGTGGAAGAGGCGACCAACGTCGACATCCGCGAGATCGCGCAGCGAACCGAAGAAGAAGTGGTAGGGGTAGAGACCGTCACCGGCTTTGGTCCGAACGACGTGGTGCTGGATATCCGCTCTCCGGACGATCAGGAGAGCAAGCCGCTAGTGGTGGAGGGCGTCGACGTGGTAACGCTGCCGTTCTACAAGCTGAGCACCAAATTTGGCGATCTCGATCAGAGCAAAACCTGGCTGCTGTGGTGCGAGCGTGGCGTGATGAGCCGCCTGCAGGCGCTCTACCTGCACGAGCAGGGCTTCACTAATGTGAAGGTTTATCGCCCATAAGAAAACGCCCGGCGAGCCTGCCGGGCCTACAAAGTGCATAATGTAGGCCGGGTCAGGCGCAGCCGCCACCCGGCGTTTTATTGCTTACGCTTCGTAAAAGTTATAGATCCCCGCCGCCATTACCAGTTGCGACGCTACCTCATGCGCTTTCTCGCGCCCGACCAGCAGGTCGATAATCTTCAGCGCAAAATCGATCGACGTTCCCGGCCCCTGGCTGGTGAGCAGGTTGACCCGTGGATCCCAAACTACACGTTTATCCTGCCACTGCTCCTCAGGGATGCGGTCCTTCAGCGCCGGAAAACCGGTCATATTGCCGATGGGGAAGAGATTGTGCGGAACCAGCACGATACCTGCCGCCGCGCAGATAGCCGCCACGATCCGGCCCGAGCGGTGAAACTGTTTTACCGTTTCGACCAGCAGGGGACTGTCACGAAAGCACTCCGCACCCTTAACGCCGCCGGGCAGAACAATCACGTCATAGTCACCGTCGGCAACCTCTACAAGCGGAGCATCGGCGAGCAGCTTGACGCCCCGGGAGCAGGTCACCGTTAGATTGCCGTCGCTGGCCACGCTGGCGGTAGTGACCGCTATGCCGCCGCGAACCAGCAGGTCGATAGTGGTGACGGCTTCAGTCTCTTCGCTACCAGGGGCGAGGCATATCAGTGCCGATGCGCTCATACTCACTCTCCTTACGTTTAATCTGTTCATACAGGCGGGTATTTTCCGGCACCGCAATGCCGTGGGCGCGGGCGCGGCGCAGCAGATAGCCGGTGATGTAATCCGCTTCGGTGCGGCGCTGGGCGCGAACGTCCTGCAGCATCGATGAAATGTTCTTCGCCGTATTTTCAATGACCTGATTAACGTAATAGAGCAGGTCATCCGCTGAAGTATGATGGCCTTCGCGCTCCATCACGGCCGCCACCTCATTACAGATGGCCTCGGTCAGCTCCGGGTGCGCCAGCAATTCGCCGTTTGGACAGTTCCACAGGGCCGTCAGCGGGTTGATCACACAGTTGACCGCCAGCTTGCGCCACAGCTGCGGGCGGATGGTGTTATGCCAGGCCACGTCCGGCAAGACCTCCTGCAACGTGTCCGCCAGATAGCTGTAGTCACCGTCCTGCTGCCGCGCCGGGCCAATATGGGTTGTACCGCTGGCAACGTGAATAATGATATTGCCGTCCCGGCGGGCGGCATGGGTGGTGATACCCATCAGCAGCGGGTGGGGGATCGCTTTTAACTCCTCCACCGTGCCCATACCGTTGTGGATCAGCAGCACCGGTGTGGTAGTGGGCAACATAGAGGCCAGGCTCTTTACCGCATCGGAGACCTGCCACGCCTTGAGCGTGACCAGCAGCAGATCGCTCTGTGCCAGAAAATCAGGGTCGTTCGCCGTCAGGGATTCATTGAACACGCTGCCGTCTTCGTCAATCACGTTGACGCTGCAGTAGGGTTGGGGCACCCGCAGCCAACCCTGTACTTCATGACCACGCTTACACAGCGCGGCCAGCCAAAGTTGCCCTAATGCTCCGCATCCAAGCACGGTTATTTTCATTGTTCCTCCTCACCCGCAACAGCGCCAGGTGGCAATGCGTTAAGTATAGCGCCGTCGGCTAAGCTTCTCGTTATGTCCTGTTGCGGGTATTATGCATCGCAACAAAAGTGAAAGGAGAAGAAAAGATGCCATCTTTCGATATTGTTTCTGAAGTTGACCTTCAGGAAGTCCGTAACGGCGTAGACAATGCCAGCCGTGAAGTTGAGTCACGTTTCGATTTCCGTGGCGTTGAGGCAACGTTTGAGCTGAACGATGCCAATAAGACCATTAAGGTGCTGAGCGAGTCTGATTTCCAGGTCAATCAGCTGCTGGATATCCTGCGCGCCAAGCTGCTTAAGCGCGGTATTGAGGGGGCCTCTCTCGATGTGCCGGAAGAGTTTGTGCACAGCGGTAAAACCTGGTTTGTTGAAGCCAAGCTGAAGCAGGGAATTGAGAGCGCGGTGCAGAAGAAGCTCGTTAAGCTCATCAAGGACAGCAAGCTGAAGGTACAGGCGCAGATTCAGGGGGAGGAGATCCGCGTTACCGGTAAATCTCGCGACGATCTGCAGTCGGTGATGGCGCTGGTGCGTGGGGGGGATCTGGGACAGCCGTTCCAGTTCAAAAACTTCCGCGATTAATAAAAATGCCCGGTTAACCGGGCATTTTTTTATCTTTGTAGGCCCGGCAAGCAGAGCGCCGCCGGGCTTTTTTAGGCTCTGAGCGCCTGCTCAACCTCAAAACGATTCGTTACTTTGCTGTCTATTTTCACGTAGGCGCTGCGCTCTTCCGGCACGATCAGCACCTCGCTGACGCCCGCTTTGCTCTCTAGCTGCTGCTTAAGCGTATCGGTGATCGCCACGTCATCCGGGATCTCCACGCGCAGGCTGCTGACGTAGGGCGGTTCCTGCATGGTGCTGGCGACCAGCAGCCAAACGGTGGCCAGCAGCGCACCGGCCAGGAAGACTGTCTGAGAGTCGAATAAACCGTCAACCCAGCCCCCCAGCGAACCGCCGATGGCGACGCCAATAAACTGGCTGGTGGAGTAGATGCCCATCGCCGTACCTTTATAGCCCGCCGGGGCTTCTTTGCTGATCAGCGAGGGGAGGAGGGCTTCCATCAGGTTGAAGGCCAGGAAGAAGAGCTGGACGCCCGCGACCAGCTCCCAGAAGTGCGGTCCTGCCCCCCAGAGCACAATCTCGGCAATCAGCAGGACGATCACGCAGAAGATGAAGACCCGCTTCATATGGCGCTTCACTTCAGCGTAGATAATAAACGGTACCACGCTGACGAAAGAGATAAGCATCGTCACCAGGTAGATCTTCCAGTGCTCCGATGCCGGGAAGCCTGCGGCCTCCATCTGTCCCGGCAGGGCAACGAAGGTCGACATCAGCAGAATGTGCAGACACATAATGCCGAAGTTAAGCTTCAGCAGCGGCGGGCGGGCAATCACTTTACTAAAGCAGCCTTTCACCATGCCCGACTCACGATTCAGCACGTGATTTTTGCTGTCAGGAACCACCCACAGCGTCAGAATGATGCCCGCCGTGGCCAAGCCAGCAATCATCCAGAACAGGGCGTGCAGGCCAAGCCGGTGGGTAATAATAGGGCCAAGCACCATGGCAATAGCAAAGGTGATGCCGAAGCTAACGCCGATAAAGGCCATCGCCTTGGTACGATTCTGTTCGCGGGTGAGATCTGAGAGCAGGGCCATGACCGCGGCGGCAATGGCGCCGGAGCCCTGCAGGGCGCGGCCAAAAATAATGCCCCAGATCGAATCTGAAAGAGCGGCAATCACGCTGCCAATAACAAAAATCACCAGCCCGCCGACGATCAGCGGCTTACGGCCAATGCGATCCGACAGCAGGCCGAAAGGGATCTGGAATACCGCCTGGGCCAGGCCGTAAATGCCAATGGCAAAGCCAATCAGCGCTTCGCTGGCCCCCTGTAGCGCCATGCCATAGGTGGTCAGAACGGGCAGGACCATAAACATGCCGAGCATACGCAGCGAGAATACTGTCCCTAAACCCCAGGTGGCGCGTAGCTCGCCTGGCGTCATTTTATAATCGTTCATTACTACCTCAATCAAAAAACCGGACACAGTATAGTGCAGGGGAGGGCGGGGCGGGTTATCCCGTGATGCGCAAAGCGCGTAATATAGTACATCAATGAGTTATTGATTTAATAAATAAAAAAGGGCGCCGTAGCACCCTTTTTGTAACATCTTTTTTAAATTACCAGACGTAGGTCAACAGGTTATGTGAGTCCGGAACCATAAAGTCCACGGACATCATCACCGAGAGGGAAGTGATCGCCACGATAGAGAACACGAACAGCTTACGCGCCCATACTCTGTCGTCTTCGACCTTATACCCCTTCAGCGCCATACCCAGCCACCAGACGCTAACCGCTGCCGCCACCGCCAGATATTTGTATCCAGCGTAGCCGCCCAGGGAGAGCATCAGGGTCGCCACGGCAAAGGCGATGATATAGAGCGTAATGTGGTTCTTCGCGACCGAGATCCCTTTCACCACCGGCAGTACCGGGATGTTCGCCGCCTGATAATCCTTAAAGCGGAAAATCGCGATGGCGTAGGAGTGCGGCATCTGCCACAGGCTAAAGATAGCCAGCAGGATCAGCGCACCGCTGTCGAAATCCCCGGTAACCGCGCAGTAGCCAATCACCGGCGGCGCAGCGCCGGAGAGAGAGCCAATCAGCGTGCCGTAGACGGAGTGGCGTTTCATATACAGGCTGTAGACGCCCACATACACCACGAACCCCATTACCCCCAGCCAGCAGGCCAGCGGGTTAGCACCAAACCACAGCAGCATAAAGCCAGCAATACCCAACAAGGTGGCGTACACCAGCGAAATTTTCGGGGAAATCAGGCCTTTGACCAGCACCCGGTTCTTCGTACGCTCCATTTTACGGTCAATGTCACGGTCGATGTAGTTGTTAAATACACAACCCGATGCCACCACCAGCGACACCCCGATCAACGTATAGGCGAAGAGGGGATAGTCGATGCTGCCCTTAGAGGCCAGCAGGAACCCCCCGATCACGGAGATCAGGTTGCCGAAAATGATGCCTGGTTTCGTTACTTGCAGGTATTGCTTAAACATCATACTCGCCGCTCTTAGTGAACCATCATGTTGTAATTCAGGTTCCACATAATCCAGATTGAGCCTACCACCAGAATGGCGATGATCAGCACGGTAAAGACAAAGGCCACCAGGTTCCAACGCTCTTCAGAAGAGGTGTTCATGTGCAGGAAGCACACCAGGTGAACCAGAATCTGTACCACCGCCGTCACCAGCACGACACCAAGAATAGTGGCGTGCGAGGCGGAGCCGGTCATCACCATCCAGAACGGAATAGCCGTCAGGATGATCGACAGGATAAATCCTGTCATGTAGGTTTTTACGCTGCCGTGAGAGGCGCCGCTATGATCGGTAGAATGACTCATTACATCGCCCCCATCAGGTAAACTACAGAGAACACACAGATCCAGACCACGTCCAGGAAGTGCCAGAACATGCTCAGGCACATCAGACGGGTGCGGTTAGTGCTGGTCAGCCCGCGACGGGTAACCTGGAACATCAGAATCGCCATCCACACCAGACCAGAAGTCACGTGCAGACCGTGGGTACCGACCAGGGCAAAGAAGCCTGACAGGAAGCCGCTGCGATCCGGACCGAAGCCCTCAGCAATCAGGTGATGGAACTCATACAGCTCCATCCCGATAAAGCCCGCACCGAACAGGAAGGTCAGCGCCAGCCAGGAGATAACCTGGCTTTGACGACCGTTGTTCATGGCAATAATCGCCATGCCGTAGGTGATGGAGCTGAACAGCAGCAGGGCAGTTTCAACCAGCACAAACGGCAGTTCGAAAATATCCTTCCCGCTCGGACCACCTGCAGTGCCGTTCACCAGAACGGCATAGGTAGCAAACAGACATGCAAAGAGAATGCAGTCACTCATCAGGTAGATCCAGAAGCCGAACACTTTGTTCGACCCTGTATCGTGGTGGTGCTCATGCTCGTGGGCATGAGCGTTAGCGTGAGTTAGAGTCTCAGTTGACATTTTTCAGTCCTGCCTTGCTAATTTCGTCGAAGTGCTGGTTTTCCAGTTTTTCAACGGTGGCAACCGGTACGTAGTAATCCACGTCCTCATCGAAGCTTTTCACAATCCAGGTCACGATCATGCCGGCAAAGCCGAGGATCGCCATCCACCAGATATGCCAGATCATGGCAAAGCCGAAGATAAGGCTGAAAGCAGAGATAATCACACCTGCGCCGCTGTTTTTCGGCATATGAATCTCTTCATAGTGCGTCGGCTGGATGTACGCTTCGCCTTTGTCTTTCATTTCCCAGAATGCATCACGCTCATGAATGTGCGGCACAACGGCAAAGTTATAGAACGGCGGCGGAGAAGACGTTGACCACTCCAGCGTACGCGCACCCCACGGATCACCCGTCAGGTCGCGGTTCAGGTCACGATCGCGCACGGAGGTGTAGATCTGCATGATGATGGAGAAGATACCGAGCGCAATCAGCAGCGCACCGATCTCAGCCACAATCATCAGCGGCTGGAACATCGGATCGATGTTCTGGCTCACACGACGCGTCATACCCATGAAGCCCATGGCGTACAGCGGCATAAAGGTCACGAAGAAGCCAATGATCCAGAACCAGAAGGCGCGTTTGCCCCAGGTCTCGTTCATGGTGTAACCAAAGGCTTTCGGCCACCAGTAGGTCAGGCCCGCGAAGCAACCGAATACCACACCACCGATGATAACGTTATGGAAGTGCGCAATCAGGAACAGGCTGTTGTGCAGAACAAAGTCCGCGCCCGGCACCGCCAGCAGTACCCCGGTCATCCCACCGATAGAGAAGGTGATGATAAAGCCGATACTCCACAGCATTGCTGAGTGGAATACGATACGGCCCTGGTACATGGTAAACAGCCAGTTGAAGATCTTCACCCCGGTCGGGATGGCGATAATCATCGTGGTGATACCGAAGAAGGCGTTAACGTTCGCGCCGCTGCCCATGGTAAAGAAGTGGTGCAGCCATACGATAAACGACAGAACGGTAATCGCGATGGTCGCCCATACCAGGGAGGTGTAGCCAAACAGACGCTTTTTAGAGAACGTTGCCACAACTTCTGAGAACACACCGAACACTGGCAGAACGAGAATGTACACTTCCGGATGGCCCCAGGCCCAAATCAGGTTGATGTACATCATCATGTTGCCGCCCATATCGTTGGTAAAGAAATGGGTGCCCAGATAACGGTCAAGCGTCAGCAGCGCGATGGTTACCGTCAGGATAGGGAACGAGACGATAATCAGCACGTTAGTACAGAGTGACGCCCAGGTAAATACCGGCATTTTGAACATGGTCATGCCAGGGGCACGCATGCGCAGAATGGTCACAAAGAAGTTAATACCGGTCAGGGTTGTACCAATACCGGAGAGCTGAAGACTCCAGATCCAGTAGTCAACGCCTACGCCGGGGCTGTACTCAATGCCCGAGAGCGGTGGATAAGCGACCCAGCCGGTCTGAGCAAATTCGCCCACGCCCAGCGAGATGTTAACCAGCACCACGCCGACAACGGTGAACCAGAAGCTCAGGTTGTTCAGGAATGGGAAGGCAACGTCACGGGCGCCGATTTGCAGCGGCACCACCAGGTTCATCAGGCCTACCACGAACGGCATCGCCACGAAGAAGATCATGATAACGCCGTGGGCGGTAAAGATCTGATCGTAGTGGTGCGGTGGCAGGAACCCGGCTTCGCCTGACGAGACCAGCAGCTGCTGAGTACGCATCATGATGGCGTCGGCAAAGCCACGCACCAGCATCACGATAGCAACGAGGATATACATAATCCCCAGACGTTTGTGGTCCACGGAGGTGAGCCACTCGTGCCACAGATATGACCACTTACCGAAATAAGTGAGTGCTGCAACTAACGCCAGTCCCCCGACGAGAATTGCTGCCACCGTAACCATGATAATCGGTTCATGGTACGGCACTGCATCCAGTGTAAGTTTTCCGAACATCGTATTATTCCTCGGCCCCTTAGTGAGAGGTTTCCGCGTGATTCATGTTCATGCCTTCCATGCCTTTGTGCGAGTTCTGTTCGCCTTCAGCCTGAGTCACGTCCATGCTCTTCCCAGGTCCCATAAATTTGTTAATCACATCAACAAACAGGTTAGGTTTAACACTGGAGAAGTATTCGACTTTATTGTATTCGCTAGGTGCTGCCAGCTTGTTGTACGCGTCCATGTCATTCATGACTTTCGGCGACTGCTTCGCTTGCGCTACCCACTGGTTGAAGGTCGCGGCATCCGGTGTTGCGATGGCTTTGAACTTCATGCCGGAGAAACCAGCACCACTGTAGTTAGCAGAAATACCATCGTAGGTGCCGGCTTCGTTGGCGATCAGGTGCAGTTTGGTCTGCATCCCGGCCATCGCGTAGATCTGGCTACCCAGTCGCGGAATGAAGAAGGAGTTCATCACCGAGTTCGATGTGATTTTGAATTCCACAGGCGTATTCGCCGGGAACGCAATCTCATTGACCGTTGCGATGCCCTGCTCCGGGTAAATAAAGAACCACTTCCAGTCCATTGCAATGACTTCAATGGTTACCGGCTTCGCATCGTGCACCAGCGGACGGCTGGGTTCGAGCGAGTGCGTGGTTTTCCATGTCAGTACCGCAAGGAAAATGATGATAAGGATGGGAATCGTCCAAACCACAGCTTCAACTTTGTTCGAGTGCGACCAGTTGGGGCTGTATTTGGCTTCCTTGTTCGACGCCCGGTACTTCCAGGCAAAACCGATAGCCATCACGATGGCGGGGATAACGACAATCAACATCAGGCCAAGCGCCGTCAGTATCAATGAACGTTGTTCCAGTCCAATCTGTCCTTTGGGATCGAGAAGTGCAGAATCACAGCCGCTCAGTAACGCCGCGCCTGTGATTAATGACAACATTCCCAAAATTTTATTGTATTTCCTGAGTCTCATTTAACGACCTCAATTCCACGGGGGTCTGGTGGCGCTTAAAGTGTGCGGGCATTTTACGGGAAGGTTACATTACTGTAAACATGCGTGGCGCGCTGTCAGTAGGGTGTTACTGGGTTCTGCCGCGTATGTCACACAGAAGGCAACAATCTGTAAAATCTCGCAATCGCCGCGTTCGGCCCCAAGGTTATAACCAAAACCGGGCCTAATACTTATAGACCAGGAGAAATGGTATAACCAATCCATTTTGTGAACATTTAGTTAACATTAATTCAGCAATTATCAAACATTGCACGAAGCTTAATTTGATAACCATGCTGAATCATTAAAGCGTAGTCGTAAATGTATACCGCACAAAATAATTAAACAAAAAGAGAGATGAAGCCAGAATTAAACAAATATATGCTGAAATTAAATGTTTTAATTATTTTGCGCGATTATTACCTGTAGTAACTAACGGGTTATTTTTCCTGCGCGGTTTTGCGCAGGGAGAGGTAGTCCAGCAGCCCGCCGTAGAGAATGCCGCCTACGGCCAGCAGCGCGCCGATCTCTAACAGCAGCCCGGCGAAAGCCCATGAGGTCAGACCGAGGGCGTTAAGCGCAATGACCCCCAGCCAAACCGCCAGCAGCCCACAGCCCACGGCCAGCGTGCGGAGCGCCAGCTGGTAGGCACCGGCATAGCGGGTGCGGGGAAGAAAGCCGTCGGTGCGCTGGGTATAGGCCAGCGTCTCTTTACACACCAGCAGCAGGAGCAGTCCCGGCACGGCGGCGATCACCGAGAAGAGATAAAACGTTGACCAGCCCCAGCTCTCAACAAACCAGCCAGCGATAGGGCCAACGTACACGCGCCCGATGGCCGAGAGGGCAGAGAGCAAGGCGAACTGGGTGGCGGAAAACGACTTGTTGCACAGGGTCATCAGCAGAGCAACAAACGCGGCCGTCCCCATCCCGCCGCACAGGTTCTCAAAGAAAACCGCCGCCGCCATACTGTAGAGATGCTTATCCGTTACCGACAGCAGCCAGTAGCCCGCGTTTGAGGCTCCCTGCAGGATGCCAAAGATCAGCAGGGCGCGGAACAGCGTCAGGCGCTGCATCAGCACGCCGCCGTACAGCGCCCCGAGAATGGTTGCGATCAGCCCGAGCGTTTTATTCACCACGCCGACGTCGCCTGCGTCAAACCCCACGCCGCGGATCAGAAAGGTGGTGGTCAAGCTCATGGCGAAAGCGTCACCCAGCTTATAAAGGACGATAAGCAGCAGGATCAGCCAGGCGTTGTTACGCCCGAAGAAGTCACGCAGCGGGGCAACTACGGCCTGCTCCAGCGATTTCGGTACCGGCACGGCATCATCCGGCTCGGGAGCCAGCAGGGTAGCAATAATGCAGGGCAGCATCAGCGCCGCCATCAGCCAGTACATTCCCTGCCAGCCAAGCCAGCGGTCCGCCAGCCACAGCGCCAGCCCACCGGAGACCAGCATGCCGAGGCGGTAGCCCAGCACGCTGATGGCTGCCCCTGCGCCACGCTCTTCGGCAGGCAGCACGTCCGTCTTCCAGGCATCGAACACAATATCCTGCGAGGCGGAGCAGAAGGCGATGATAACCGCCAGCCCCGCCATCCAGCGCAGCTGCGAGGTGGGCTCAAGGAAGCCCATCCCAGCAATAGCGATCAGCAGCAGGATCTGGGTAGTCAGCAGCCAGCCGCGACGACGGCCAAAGAACGGCGGCGTATAGCGGTCCATCACCGGCGACCATAAAAACTTAAACACGTAGGCCTGGCCCACTAGCGAAAAGAAGCCGATGGTCTTCAGATCAATGTTTTCGACGGTCATCCACGCCTGAAGCGTGCCGGAGGTCAGGGCAAGGGGAAGGCCTGAGGCAAAACCCAGGATCAGTAGGATGGCTGACTTAGGCTGCTGAAAGATGCGTAGGTAGCGATTGGACATAGGAGATGGGCTGACCCGGCGCGAACCGGGTCAGCGGGCAGAATTAACGCGCGTTCTGCTTGATGAAATCGTGAATGCTGGTGTCCTGAGACATGTCAGCGATGGTATCGGTCAGCACGCTGTTCACGCTGTCGGCGATGTTTTTATTCGACGCCTGCAGTGCACCTTCAACCGAGTAGTTCGCACGGTAGTTTTTGGTCATCTTGTTGCCGTTCGGGGCAGTAGCGATGATCGCGATATCGGCTTTGGTGGCGATGTTGTAGCGCACGTTGCCCTGGGAGACGTCAGCGTAGAGCTGGCTCACGATGATCTGCAGATTCACCGCGCCGTTCGGGCCAATCATGTAGCCGCGAGCGGTCATCTGTTTCTCCAGCACTTCCTGCAGCAGGAAACGCAGGTCGCGGGAGGCGGTCAGGGTCACCAGCTGGTTGTCGCGAGTCACTTTTGCCAGCGCCTGATCCTGACGCTGATCGGCACCGTTAATGCTCACGGTCACGCCCATCAGGCTTGGATCCTGCTGCGGCAGGGTAATTTTGGGGGAGACATCAATAGTCGTAGGGGGCGTAGCACAGCCAGCCAGCATAAACAGCGCGACCAGCGGGAAAAGCACTTTTTTTAACATATAAGAGATCTCTGTGAATCTTAAGCTTATAAAGGGGTAATTCGCGTCATCATAACATTGCCAACGGCCGGGGCAACCCGGCAATGCATGTAAATTCATCGCCTTGTGCATTTTGTGCTCACAAATCCTGTTTAGCCGCCCATAAAAGCGGCCTGAATGAGAATTTCTCCGGTGGGTTCATGCCTTTGAATGATAAAACGAGACGAACGCTAAATATTTGTTGTTTTCTTGTTATGGAAGCGGTAAAAGCGGCTAATATTTAAAGGGATGGGTTACATCTGAACGCTGTCTGAGGAGTCTTTTCATGATGATACGCGAACAAATAGAATCAAAATTAAGGGCAACGTTTGAACCCGCGTTCCTCGAAGTTGTTGATGAAAGCTACCGTCACAATGTTCCGGCCGGTTCTGAAAGCCATTTCAAGGTGGTGCTGGTAAGCGATCGCTTTGCAGGCGAACGTTTTCTTAACCGCCATCGAATGATTTACAGTACGCTAACCTCCGAGCTTGCCACGACGGTACACGCGCTGGCCCTGCATACCTACACCCTCAAAGAGTGGGAAGGTCTACAGGATACCCTCTTCGCGTCACCGCCCTGTCGAGGTGCGGGTACGATTGCGTAATAACTGAGTGCGTAATAAATGAGGTTTGCAACAGCGCGAACTTTTCCAGTATGTTGCGTACAGAATATGTGAAAACGGCCTGCGGGCCGTTTTATTTTGTCTGAGTTTTGTTCGATAAGGCCAAAACTCAGACAAAAATTAGCCGTGAATTGTGAAAAAGGCCGCAACAGCGTGCAATAACCGTTCTCGACTCACAAAAGTGATGCCGCTATAATGCTGCGTCCTATTTTTTGAACGCCTTCGGGATGATTCTGGTGACAGGGAATGTGTATCTGATTCAAGAGAGCATCCCGGTTCTACGCAGCCACCTGACGTGGTCTGCGGATAGAGTTGACCGAGCACTCTGATTTTTTGAGGTAACAAGATGCAAGTTTCAGTTGAGACCACTCAGGGCCTTGGCCGCCGTGTAACGATCACTATCGCTGCTGACAGCATCGAGACCGCTGTAAAAAGCGAGCTGGTCAACGTAGCGAAAAAAGTACGCATTGACGGCTTCCGTAAAGGCAAAGTACCGATGACCGTTGTTGCTCAGCGTTATGGCGCATCCGTACGCCAGGACGTGCTGGGCGAGCTGATGAGCCGCAACTTCATTGATGCGATCATTCAGGAAAAAATTAACCCGGCCGGCGCACCGACCTACGTACCGGGCGAGTACAAACTGGGTGAAGACTTCACCTACTCTGTAGAGTTCGAAGTTTACCCGCAGGTTGAGCTGACCGGTCTGGAAGGCATCGAAGTTGAAAAACCGATCGTTGAAGTGACCGATGCTGACGTTGACGGCATGCTGGACACCCTGCGCAAGCAGCAGGCGACCTGGAAAGACAAAGACGGCGCGGTTGAGGCAGAAGATCGCGTGACCGTAGACTTCACCGGCTCCGTTGACGGCGAAGAGTTCGAAGGCGGTAAAGCCACTGACTTCGTGCTGGCCATGGGCCAGGGCCGCATGATCCCGGGCTTCGAAGACGGTATCAAAGGTCACAAAGCAGGCGAAGAGTTCACCATCGACGTGACCTTCCCGGAAGATTACCACGCTGAAAACCTGAAAGGTAAAGCAGCTAAGTTCGTCATCAACCTGAAAAAGGTTGAAGAGCGCGAGCTGCCGGAGCTGACCGAAGAGTTCATCAAACGTTTCGGCGTTGAAGATGGCTCCATCGACGGCCTGCGCGCTGAAGTGCGTAAAAACATGGATCGCGAGCTGAAAGGCGCGGTACGTAACCGCGTTAAAACCCAGGCCATCGACGGTCTGGTAAAAGCGAACGAAATCGACGTGCCGGCTGCCCTGATCGACAGCGAAATCGACGTGCTGCGCCGTCAGGCTGCTCAGCGCTTCGGTGGCAACGAGAAACAGGCTCTGGAACTGCCGCGTGAGCTGTTCGAAGAGCAGGCGAAACGCCGCGTTGTTGTTGGTCTGCTGCTGGGCGAAGTGATCCGTACCCACGAGCTGAAAGCAGACGAAGCCCGTGTGAACGAGCTGATCGAAGAGATGGCGTCCGCTTACGAAGATCCGAAAGAAGTGGTTGAGTTCTACAGCAAGAACAAAGAGCTGATGGACAACATGCGCAACGTTGCGCTGGAAGAGCAGGCTGTTGAAGCCGTTCTGGCGAAAGCGAAAGTGTCTGAAAAAGCCACTTCCTTCAACGAGCTGATGAACCAGCAAGCGTAAGTCACGTTTCCCGCTTTACTGCGGAAACGAAAGCCCGTCACCTGCTGGTGGCGGGTTTTTTTTTAACATTCGGCGGCTATCGGAAGAGTGCTAAAAGCACGTTTCAGTGTTAGCGTTACGCCAAAAGATTGTTATGCTTGAATTAAGATGATGCCATCCCCATAACAGGGAGACTATCAAGATTAACGCTTGCTGCAGATCCGTCCAAGGTGGTCGTAGTCAGACCAGTCAGAGTCAAGTAGAATCGGGACAGCAGGTTTATTCATATTTATCCAGGAGACGGACATGTCATACAGCGGCGAACGAGATAACTTTGCACCCCATATGGCGCTGGTGCCAATGGTTATTGAGCAGACTTCACGCGGTGAGCGCTCATTCGATATCTACTCTCGTCTTCTTAAAGAGCGCGTCATTTTCATGACTGGCCAGGTCGAAGACCATATGGCAAACCTGATCGTGGCGCAGATGCTGTTTCTGGAAGCAGAAAACCCGGAAAAAGATATTTACCTGTATATTAATTCCCCAGGCGGGGTGATCACCGCCGGGATGTCAATCTATGACACCATGCAGTTTATCAAGCCTGACGTTAGCACCATCTGTATGGGTCAGGCGGCGTCCATGGGCGCATTCCTGCTGACCGCAGGGGCTAAAGGCAAGCGCTTCTGTCTGCCAAACTCACGCGTCATGATCCACCAACCGCTGGGTGGCTATCAGGGCCAGGCAACGGATATCGAGATCCATGCGCGTGAAATTTTGAAAGTGAAGGGGCGCATGAATGAACTTATGGCACACCACACGGGTCAATCATTAGAGCAGATTGAGCGCGATACCGAGCGTGACCGCTTCCTCTCCGCCGCTGAAGCGGTTGAGTACGGGCTGGTTGACTCAATCTTGACCCATCGTAATTAATGCCCAGGCCTGACGAGTACCGCTATAATCATTGAGAGCGGCACGACGCTGTATCGCGTCTTGCGCCTGGAGTGGCATTTGCGTCGTCGTGTGCGGCACAAAAAACAGAAAAGAGGTTTTGACTCATGACAGATAAACGCAAAGATGGTTCGGGCAAACTGTTGTACTGCTCTTTTTGCGGCAAAAGCCAGCATGAAGTGCGTAAGCTGATTGCCGGGCCGTCCGTGTATATCTGCGACGAGTGTGTCGATCTGTGTAACGACATCATTCGCGAAGAGATTAAAGAAGTTGCGCCGCATCGTGAGCGCAGTGCGCTGCCGACGCCGCATGAAATTCGCCATCACCTGGACGACTATGTTATCGGTCAGGAGCAGGCCAAGAAAGTGCTGGCCGTCGCGGTTTACAACCACTACAAACGTCTGCGTAACGGTGATAGCAGCAACGGCGTTGAGCTGGGTAAAAGTAACATCCTGCTGATCGGGCCTACTGGCTCCGGTAAAACGCTGCTGGCCGAAACGCTGGCGCGTCTGCTTGATGTACCCTTTACCATGGCCGATGCTACCACGCTGACCGAAGCGGGCTACGTGGGCGAGGATGTGGAAAACATCATCCAGAAACTGCTGCAGAAGTGCGACTATGACGTACAGAAAGCGCAGCGCGGCATCGTCTACATTGACGAAATCGATAAGATTTCCCGTAAGTCCGATAACCCGTCGATCACCCGTGACGTCTCGGGTGAAGGCGTTCAGCAGGCGCTGCTGAAGCTGATCGAAGGGACCGTGGCTGCTGTACCGCCACAGGGCGGACGTAAGCATCCGCAGCAGGAGTTTTTGCAGGTTGATACCTCAAAAATCCTCTTTATCTGCGGCGGGGCCTTTGCTGGCCTGGATAAGGTGATCTCCCATCGTGTGGAAACCGGCTCCGGTATCGGTTTTGGCGCAACGGTGAAAGGCAAGTCCGAGAAGGCGAAAGAGGGCGAACTGCTGGCGCAGGTAGAACCAGAAGATCTGATCAAATTTGGTCTGATCCCTGAGTTTATCGGCCGTCTGCCGGTGGTAGCGACGCTCAACGAGCTGAGCGAAGAAGCGCTGATCCAGATCCTGAAAGAGCCGAAAAACGCCCTGACCAAGCAGTACCAGGCGCTGTTTAATCTGGAAGGTGTCGATCTCGAGTTCCGCGACGAAGCGCTGGACGCCATTGCGAAGAAAGCCAACGCCCGTAAAACCGGTGCGCGTGGCCTGCGCTCTATCGTAGAAGCGGCCCTGCTGGATACCATGTACGATCTGCCTTCCATGGAAGATGTGGAAAAAGTGGTGATTGACGAAGCGGTTATCGCGGGTCAAACCAAACCCCTGCTGATTTATGGTAAACCGGAAGCGCAGCAGGCTTCTGGCGAATAATTAACCTATCCATACAAGCGGTTAACCAAAAAGGGGGGATTTTATCTCCCCTTTTATTTTTCCGTACTCCCGACGTTGAATGTAAGGGAAACATCCCCATATACTGATTTACATGTTAACGGTCGCATGACGCACAGACCTGCGGCCGGGTTACCAGGCGGACATTAAACTTAAGAGAGAGCTCTATGACTTCTGAGCGTTCTGAACGCATTGAAATCCCCGTATTGCCGTTGCGCGATGTGGTGGTTTATCCGCACATGGTCATCCCCTTATTCGTAGGGCGGGAAAAATCGATTCGTTGTCTCGAAGCGGCCATGGACCAGGATAAAAAGATCATGCTGGTGGCGCAGAAAGAGGCGTCCACGGATGAGCCGGGTGTTAACGATCTGTTCACCGTCGGGACCGTGGCCTCTATTCTGCAGATGCTGAAGCTGCCGGACGGTACGGTAAAAGTACTGGTCGAAGGCCTGCAGCGTGCGCGCATCAGCGCCCTGTCTGACGACGGCGACTACTTCTCCGCGAAAGCCGAATACCTGGAATCGCCCGCCATTGACGAGCGTGAGCAGGAGGTGCTGGTTCGCACCGCGATTGGCCAGTTTGAAGGCTACATCAAGCTCAACAAAAAAATTCCACCGGAAGTGCTGACGTCGCTCAATAGCATCGACGATCCGGCACGTCTGGCTGACACCATCGCTGCCCATATGCCGCTCAAGCTGGCAGACAAGCAGTCCGTGCTGGAGATGTCCGACGTCAATGAACGTCTGGAATATCTTATGGCGATGATGGAGTCAGAGATCGACCTGTTACAGGTTGAGAAGCGCATCCGTAACCGCGTTAAGAAGCAGATGGAGAAATCCCAGCGCGAGTACTATCTGAATGAGCAGATGAAGGCCATCCAGAAAGAGCTGGGCGAGATGGACGATGCGCCGGACGAAAACGAAGCGCTGAAGCGTAAGATCGACGCGGCGAAGATGCCGAAAGAGGCAAAAGAGAAAGCGGAAGCCGAACTGCAGAAGCTGAAGATGATGTCTCCGATGTCGGCAGAAGCAACCGTGGTACGTGGCTACATCGAGTGGATGATCCAGGTGCCGTGGAACGCTCGCAGCAAGGTCAAGAAAGACCTGCGCCAGGCGCAGGAGATTCTGGATACCGATCACTACGGTCTGGAACGCGTTAAAGATCGCATCCTTGAGTACCTTGCGGTTCAGAGCCGGGTGAACAAGCTGAAGGGGCCGATCCTCTGCCTAGTGGGACCGCCGGGGGTAGGTAAAACCTCTCTGGGGCAGTCCATTGCCAAAGCCACCGGACGTAAATACATCCGTATGGCGCTGGGCGGCGTGCGTGACGAAGCGGAGATCCGTGGTCACCGCCGGACCTATATCGGCTCTATGCCGGGCAAGCTGATCCAGAAGATGGCCAAGGTTGGGGTGAAAAACCCGCTCTTCCTGCTGGATGAGATCGACAAGATGTCGTCGGACATGCGTGGCGACCCGGCTTCGGCCCTGCTGGAAGTGCTGGATCCCGAGCAGAACGTGGCCTTCAGCGATCACTACCTTGAGGTCGACTACGATCTCAGCGACGTGATGTTCGTTGCGACGTCAAACTCGATGAACATCCCTGCGCCGCTGCTGGACCGTATGGAAGTGATCCGTCTGTCGGGCTACACCGAAGATGAGAAGCTGAACATTGCCAAACGCCACCTGCTGCCGAAGCAGATTGAGCGTAACGCCCTGAAAAAAGGCGAGATTACGGTAGAGGATAGCGCCATTGTCGGCATTATTCGTTACTACACCCGTGAAGCAGGTGTCCGTAGCCTGGAGCGTGAAATCTCCAAGCTGTGCCGTAAGGCGGTGAAACAGCTGCTGCTCGATCCGTCGCTGAAGCAGATCACCATCAACGGGGATAACCTCAACGAGTACCTGGGCGTTCAGCGCTTCGACTACGGTCGTGCGGATGATGAAAACCGCGTGGGCCAGGTGACCGGTCTGGCGTGGACGGAAGTGGGCGGCGATCTGCTGACCATCGAAACCGCCTGCGTGCCGGGTAAAGGCAAGCTGACCTACACCGGCTCGCTGGGTGAGGTGATGCAGGAGTCCATTCAGGCGGCGTTGACCGTGGTACGCGCGCGTGCAGAGAAGCTGGGCATTAACGGCGACTTCTACGAAAAACGCGATATCCACGTTCACGTTCCGGAAGGGGCGACGCCGAAAGATGGCCCGAGCGCCGGTATTGCCATGTGTACGGCGCTGGTCTCCTGTCTGACCGGTAACCCGGTTCGCGCCGACGTGGCGATGACCGGTGAGATCACCCTGCGCGGTCAGGTTCTGCCGATTGGCGGCCTGAAAGAGAAGCTGCTGGCAGCGCACCGCGGCGGTATCAAGACCGTGCTGATCCCGTACGAGAACAAGCGTGACCTCGAAGAGATCCCGGAGAACGTGATTGCCGATCTCGACATTCACCCGGTGAAACGTATTGAGGAAGTGCTGACTCTGGCGCTGCAAAATGAGCCGTCAGGCATGCAGGTTGTTAGCGCAAAATAGTGACCTCGCGCAAAGAGCGTCAATAAAAACAAGGCTGGCAGCGCATTTCGGGCTTGCCAGCCTTTTTTTGTATAGCTAATTTAGATGGCTGGTTTGCTGTATCATCAACAACGGGTGTTGTAAGGGCATGACAGGCCTGATATAACTGCTGCGCGGTCGCACTTCGATGGATTAAGGTGCGATATAAATTATAAAGAGAGGAAGAGAAGAGTGAATAAATCTCAACTGATAGACAAAATTGCTGCAGGGGCTGATATCTCTAAAGCTGCGGCTGGACGTGCGTTAGATGCTTTAATTGCTTCTGTTACTGAATCTCTGCAAGCCGGGGACGAAGTTGCACTGGTAGGTTTTGGTACTTTTGCGGTTAAAGAGCGTGCTGCCCGTACTGGTCGCAACCCGCAAACTGGCAAAGAGATCACCATCGCTGCCGCTAAAGTTCCGGGTTTCCGCGCAGGTAAAGCGCTGAAAGACGCGGTAAACTGATAGCGATCCCTCTCAGGATTGTGACAAAGTACAAGGGCGCATCACCAGATGTGCCTTTTTTATTTGCGATGCCGGAATTAATCGGACCTGCGGGCTGACAACCGCCCCGGTTTCTTGTCACAATACGGCTTTACGCGCAGCGGCCCTGGAGTGTTGGCGCTGCGTGAGACAGACAGTCACCTACAGCGGAGTGTTGTTACACCATGATGGACAATTTACGCGCGGCGGCCAACCACGTCGTGCTCAAGATCATTCTGGGTTTGATTATCGTGTCATTCATTCTGACTGGCGTTGGTAACTACCTGATTGGCGGTAACAATAATTATGCCGCAAAAGTTAATGGCCAGGAGATCGGCCGCAGCCAGTTCGAAAATGCCGTAGCGGCAGAACGTAACCGCTTGCAGCAGAAGCACGGCGAGCGGTTCTCCGAGCTGGCCAGCAATGAAGCCTATATGAAGAGCATGCGTCAGCAGGTGCTGAGCCGCCTTATTGATGAAGCGCTGCTGGACCAGTATGCCCAGCATCTGGGCCTCGGCGTCAGCGACGAGCAGGTGAAGAAAGCCATCTTCTCAACCCAGGCTTTCCAGAACAACGGTAAGTTTGACAACGCACGCTATAACGCGCTGGTCAATCAGATGGGGATGACCGCCGATCAGTATGCTCAGGCCCTGCGTAACCAGCTCACCTCCCAGCAGCTGATCAATGCCATTGCCGGCACTGACTTTATGCTGAAAGGTGAAACCGACGAGCTGGCCGCGCTGGTTGCGCAGCAGCGTATGGTGCGCACTGCAACCATCGACGTTAACACCCTGGCACAGCAGCAGACCGCCTCCGATCAGGAGATCGCCAGCTACTACGAGCAGAACAAAAATAGCTTTATCGCACCGGAGCAGTTCCGCGTCAGCTACATCAAGCTGGATGCTGCCAGCATGCAGCAGAACGCCAGTGATGAAGAGATCCAGGCCTACTACGATCAGCATCAGGATCAGTTCACCCAGCCGCAGCGTAATCGTTACAGCGTGATCCAGACCAAAACCGAAGACGAGGCGAAAGCGGTGCTGGATCAGTTAAGCAAAGGTGCTGATTTTGCCACCCTCGCCAAAGAGAAGTCGGCGGACATCATCTCTGCCCGCAACGGCGGCGATATGGGCTGGCTGGAAGACTCTACCACCCCAGATGAGCTGAAAAAGGCCGGTCTGAAAGAGAAAGGTCAGCTCTCCGGCGTGATTAAATCTTCCGTTGGTTTCCTGATCGTGCGTCTTGACGACGTTCAGCCTGCTCAGGTTAAGCCGTTTAACGACGTGCGTGACGAGCTGGCGGCGAAGGTGAAGCAGGAGAAAGGACTTGATGCCTACTATGCCCTGCAGCAGAAAGTGAGCGATGCCGCGAGCAACGACAATGAGTCGCTGGCGGGTGCAGAGCAGGCGGCAGGCGTGAAAGCGGTTGAGACCGGCTGGTTTGGTCGCGACAACCTGCCGCAAGAGCTGAACTTCAAGCCGGTGTCTGACGCTATCTTCAGCGGCGCGCTGGTGGGTGAGAACGGTACGCCGGGTAATAACTCTGACATTATTACGGTCGATGGCGATCGGGCATTTGTGCTGCGCGTGAGCGAGCATAAAGCCGAAGCCGTGAAGCCGCTGGAGGAAGTGAAAGCCCAGGTAAGCGATATCGTGAAGCACAACAAAGCTGTACAGCAGGCGAAGCTGAATGCCGACAAGCTGCTGGCTGACCTGAAAGCGGGTAAAGGCGACGAGGCGTTAAAAGCCGCAGGCCTGAGCTTTGGCGAGCCTAAAGCGCTGTCACGTATCGGTCAGGATCCACTGAGCCAGGCGGCCTTTACGCTGGCCTTGCCAGCGAAGGATAAGCCGGTCTACGGCGTTGCCAACGATATGCAGGGCAACGTGGTGCTGCTGGCGCTGGACGAAGTGAAAGCGGGCACCCTGCCGGACGCGCAGAAAAAAGCCATGGTTGAGGGGATTACTGAGAACAATGCCCAGATCTCTTTCGAAGCGCTGATGAGCAACCTGCGTAAAGAAGCCAAAATCAAAACGGGCGACATCGTCGATCCGCAGCAGTAATTCTTCTAGGCGTCTCGCAGACTTTTGCAACGCCCTGCAACAATCAAAGGCCGCTTTCGCGGCCTTTTCCATTTCTGCAATCTGCCGTTTGTCTCGCGTTCCCGCTCTGTTTATCGTGCAGGGGCTGTCAACACACAAGGAGAAAGCAGCATGAAACGTGGAATCAAAATAGCAGTGATGACCCTGACATTGACCTGTGCCGCCCTGAGCCAGCAAGCGCTTGCCGCTGACGCGCCGGTGAAATCCCCGCAGGCGCAGACGGTGCAGGGTAAATCCGCCGCTGCTGGGCCTGAGGCTAAGGCAAAAGCACCGCAGGCGGTGAAGGGCGATGAGGAGCCCACCCGGGTCAGCATCAATACGGCGTCGGCAGAGGCGCTGGCACAGGCGATGAACGGCGTGGGGCTGAAGAAAGCGCAGGCGATTGTCAGCTACCGTGACGAATATGGTCCCTTTAAGACGCTGGAAGATTTACAGCAGGTGCCGGGAATGGGGGCCTCGCTGGTGGAGCGTAACCTGGATCGTTTAACCCTGTAAGTTTTGCTTGCGTCGTAGCCATTTTTTGCCATGCTAAAGAGGTCATACCAGTTATGACCTTTGACCCTACATAACATAAGAAAAAAGGCTATTGCGCTATGCAGACTGAAATTAAAGTTCGTGGTTACCATATCGATGTGTACCAGCATGTAAACAACGCCCGTTACCTGGAGTTTTTAGAGGAGGCGCGCTGGGAGGGGCTGGAAAGCAGTGAAGGCTTCCGCTGGATGATGGCGAACAACATTGCGTTTATCGTGGTCAATATCAACATCAACTATCGCCGTCCGGCGGTGCTGGGCGATCTGTTAACCATCACCAGCAGCATACAGCAGCTCAACGGCAAAAGCGGCGTGCTCAGCCAGGTAGTGACGCTGTCGCCAGAGGGGGAGGTGGTGGCCGATGCGCTGATCACCTTCGTCTGCATCGATCTGCGCACTAAAAAATCGCTGGCGCTGGAAGGGGAGCTGCGGGAGAAGCTGGAGATGATGATGGAGTAAGCTCTCACGCCCGGTGGCGCTACGCTTACCGGGCCTACAAACCGCACCTTAGCCCCGTAGGCCGGGCAAACGTAGAGCCGCCCGGCATTACCAAAGCTTACTGTAGTTATATCGCCTACTTCAGGCCAGTTTTCTGCTTCATCGTCGCCATCACCGCTGGCTTCTCTGCCAGATAGTGATTGAGGCCGTTGGCGCGCAGGTTACAGGCGGCACACTGGCCGCAGCCGTCGCCCTTGATGCCGTTGTAGCAGGTCAGGGTCTCCTCGCGGACCAGCTCCAGCTTCTGCCAGTAGTCGGCCAGCGCCCAGGTTTCTGCTTTATCGAGCCACATCAGCGGCGTCTCGAAGCGAATATCTTTTGCCATGCCGAGGCTGACCGCATGGTTGAGCGCCTTCACAAACTCGTCGCGGCAGTCCGGGTAACCGGAGAAGTCGGTCTCACAGACGCCGGTGATCACCGCTTCGGCCTGCACCTGATAGGCGTAGATAGCCGTAAGGGTCAAAAACAGAATGTTACGGCCCGGCACGAAGGTATTGGGAATACCGCTGGCGTCCGGCTCGTAGTCCGGCACCGGGATGCTGTCACGCGTCAGGCTGCTGACCGCCAGCTCGTTAAGCAGGGTGACGTCCAGCACCTTGTGCGCTCGTGCGCCCAGCTTCAGCGCCAGCTCACGCGCAACGTCAATCTCGGCGCGGTGGCGCTGGCCGTAATCGAAGGTGACACAATGGACTTCATCATAGTGATGCAGCGCCTGTACCAGACAGGTGGTGGAGTCCTGGCCTCCGCTAAAGACGACAACGGCACGTTTCATAGATTTTCCTGACAGTTTCACTAGCAATAAAGCCGCTATGGTAGCGCCTGACGGCGGGCATCACCAGTAGCCATTTGCTATCGCAGCAGACGGGCAATCTCTGCGGTCCAGGGCGCGGTATCGCCAATAGTGGCTTTGACCCACTCCGGGTTGTAGTAGGTGTCGAGATAGCGCTCGCCGCTGTCGCACAGCAGGGTAACAATCGAGCCGGTACGCCCCTCGTCACGCATTCGGGCGGCAAGCTGCAACGCCCCCCACATGTTGGTGCCGGTGGAAGCCCCAACCTTGCGGCCCAGCTGGCTCTCTAACCAGTGGGCAGTTGCGACGCTAGCGGCGTCCGGGACGCGTAGCATCTCGTCCACCACGTCCGGAATAAACGACGGCTCCACGCGCGGGCGGCCAATACCCTCGATTTTACTCCCGACCGGGCTGCGCAGGCTTACATCCCGCTGCTGCCAGTAGTCAAGAAAAACGGAGTTTTGCGGATCGACTACCGTGAGCCGGGTATCGTATCCCTGGTAGCGAATATAACGCCCAATGGTTGCCGATGTGCCGCCGGTTCCGGCGCTCATCACGATATGTGTTGGGATCGGATGCGGCTCATGACGCATCTGGCGGTAGATGCTGTCGGCGATGTTGTTGTTGCCGCGCCAGTCGGTGGCGCGCTCGGCGTAGGTAAACTGATCCATATAGTGACCGTGGAGCTCCTGCGCCAGGATCTCGGAGGCAGCATAGATCTCGCAGGCGCTCTCGACGAAGTGACAGCGGCCGCCGTAAAACGCGATCTGCTCGATTTTACGCTTTGCGGTGCAGGCGGGCATCACGGCAATAAAGGGCAGTCCCAGCAGCCGGGCAAACCAGGCCTCCGATACCGCCGTCGAGCCGGAAGACGCTTCGATAATCGGCGTGCCTTCCTGGATCCAGCCGTTGCACAGCCCGTAGAGGAACAGCGAGCGCGCCAGACGGTGCTTCAGGCTGCCGGTTGGGTGGGTGCTCTCATCCTTCAGGTAGATAAAGATCCCCGGAAAGGCGGGCAGGGGAAGGCGAATCAGATGCGTATCCGCCGAGCGCTGGGCATCGGCATTAATTTCACTAATGGCGTATTTGGTCCAGGCATTGTTCATCCGGGGCGATCCTGTTTGTCAATTTGTGCCTAGCTTAACGGAAAGCGCCTAAAAAATTGTTGCCATTCCGTCTTTGAAATAGAATCAGGAGAGAAAAAATTTCTCCCGGAGGCCGCTAATGCTAGATAAAATTGATAAAAAGCTGCTTACTCTGCTGCAACGAGACAGCACCCTCTCTTTGCAGGCGTTAGCCGATGCCGTTAATCTGACAACGACCCCCTGCTGGAAACGGCTCAAGCGGCTGGAGGATGAAGGGATCCTGCTGGCGCGCGTGGCGCTGCTGGATGCCGAAAAGCTGGGCCTCGGCCTCACGGCCTTTGTGCTGATCAAAACCCAGCAGCACTGTAGTGAGTGGTATCATCAGTTTGTCAGCGTGGTCTCCGCCATGCCGGAGGTGCTGGGCTTTTGGCGCATGGCCGGCGAATATGACTACTTAATGCGCGTTCAGGTCGCTGATATGAAGCGCTACGACGATTTTTATAAACGTCTGGTGAATAGCGTGCCAGGCTTGTCCGATGTGACATCGAGTTTTGCGATGGAACAGATAAAATATACGACAGAGTTACCCATTGAATAACGCTTCTGGCCCCGGCGTCAGGGGCCGAATAAAGACCTTCAGGATATAACCGCGTGCGATTATTTGCTCAACTAGGCTGGTACTTTCGCCGGGAGTGGCGACGCTATCTCGGTGCCGTAGCCCTGCTTATCATTATTGCTCTTCTGCAGCTGATCCCACCGAAAGTCGTGGGATACGTGGTCGACGGCGTAACCCAGGGCCGCTATCACCCGCAGGATGTGATGATGTGGGTCGGCTTGCTGGTGCTGGTGGCCATCGTCATTTATCTGCTGCGCTACGTCTGGCGCGTGCTGCTGTTTGGCGCGTCTTACCAGCTAGCCGTCGAGTTACGAGAAGACTTCTACCGCCAGCTCAGCCGCCAGCACCCGGAGTTTTACCTGCGCCACCGCACCGGTGACCTCATGGCCCGCGCGACGAACGACGTCGACCGCGTGGTCTTTGCCGCAGGGGAGGGGGTGCTGACCCTGGTGGATTCGCTGGTGATGGGCTGCGTGGTGCTGATCGTCATGTCGACCCAGATCAGCTGGCAGCTTACCCTGCTGGCGCTGCTGCCCATGCCGATCATGGCGCTGGTGATCAAACGCTACGGCGATCAGCTGCATAATCGATTCAAGCTGGCGCAGGCGGCGTTCTCTTCCCTTAACGACCGTACCCAGGAGAGCCTGACCAGCATCCGCATGATCAAAGCCTTTGGCCTTGAGGATCGTCAGTCCGGGCTGTTTGCCGAAGATGCCGCCGATACCGGCCGGAAAAATATGAAGGTGGCGCGGGTTGATGCCCGTTTCGATCCCACTATCTATATCGCCATCGGCATGGCAAACCTGCTGGCGATTGGCGGCGGTAGCTGGATGGTGGTCAACGGCAGCCTGACGCTGGGTGAACTTACCAGCTTTACCATGTACCTCGGGCTGATGATCTGGCCGATGCTGGCCCTCGCGTGGATGTTTAACATCGTCGAGCGCGGCAGCGCTGCCTACAGCCGCATCCGTGACATGCTGGCGGAAGCGCCGGTGGTGGATGACGGTAGCGAGACGCTGCCGGAAGGGCGTGGCAACCTGAACGTGGCGATCCGCGAGTTTCGCTATCCGCAGGCAGCGCATCCCACCCTGGAAAACGTCAGCTTTACGCTGATGCCCGGACAGATGCTGGGTATCTGCGGGCCGACCGGGGCAGGGAAAAGTACGCTGCTGTCGCTGATCCAGCGTCACTTTGATGTCACACAGGGGGAGATCCGCTTTCACGATCGGCCTCTGCCGAATCTGAAGTTGGACGCATGGCGCGGGCGGCTGGCGGTGGTCAATCAGACGCCGTTCCTGTTCTCGGACACCGTCGGCAATAACATTGCCCTCGGCCACCCCGGCGCGACGCAGCAGGAGATTGAGCACGTTGCCCGGCTGGCAAGCGTCCACGAGGATATCCTGCGTCTGCCGCAGGGGTATGATACCGAAGTGGGCGAGCGCGGGGTAATGCTCTCCGGTGGGCAGAAGCAGCGTATCTCCATTGCCCGGGCGCTGCTGCTCAACGCCGAAATCCTGATCCTCGACGATGCGTTGTCGGCGGTGGATGGCCGTACCGAGCACCAGATCCTGCATAACCTCCGCCAGTGGGGCGAAGGGCGGACGGTAATTATTAGCGCACACCGGCTCTCGGCTCTCGCTGAAGCGAGTGAGATCCTGGTGATGCAGCATGGGCACATTGTTCAGCGCGGGCAGCACGAGACCTTAGCCCATCAGCCGGGCTGGTATCGCGATATGCACCGTTACCAGCAGCTGGAAGCCGCGCTGGATGACGAAGAGAAGGAGAGTGCTGATGCGTAGTTTTGGACAGCTTTGGCCGACGCTAAAACGCCTGTTAGCCTACGGTAAGCCGTGGAAAAAACCGCTCACCAGAGCGGTCGTTATGCTGTGGGTAGCCGCGGCGGCTGAGGTCGCTGGCCCGGCGCTGATCAGCTATTTTATCGATAACATGGTGGCGAAAAGCTATCTGCCGCTCGGCCTGCTGATAGGGCTGGCGATGGCCTATATTGGCCTTCAGCTTTTAGCTGCCGGGCTGCACTATGCCCAGTCGCTGCTGTTTAACGAGGCTGCCGTCGGTGTGGTACAGCAGCTACGTACCGATGTGATGGACGCCGCCCTGCGTCAGCCGCTGAACGCCTTTGACACCCAGCCGATAGGGCAGCTCATCTCCCGCGTTACCAACGACACGGAAGTGATCCGCGATCTCTACGTAATGGTGGTCTCCACGGTACTGCGCAGTGCGGCGCTGGTGGGGGCCATGCTGGTGGCGATGTTCAGCCTCGACTGGCGGATGGCGCTGGTGGCGTTGGCCATCTTCCCGGCGGTGCTCTGCGTCATGGCGCTCTACCAGCGCTACAGCACGCCCATCGTACGTCGCGTTCGCACCTACCTGGCGGATATCAACGACGGCTTTAACGAAGTGATCAACGGCATGAACGTGATCCAGCAGTTTCGCCAGCAGGCGCGCTTCGGCGAGCGGATGGGCGAGGCTAGCCGCTCCCACTATACGGCGCGCATGCAGACGCTGCGCCTCGACGGTTTTCTGCTGCGTCCGCTGCTGAGCCTCTTTTCTGCGCTGGTGCTTTGCGGTCTGCTGATGCTGTTTGGTTTCACCTCGGTGGGTACCATTGAGGTCGGGGTGCTCTATGCCTTTATCAGCTACCTTGGCCGCCTTAACGAACCGTTGATTGAGCTGACCACCCAGCAGTCAATCATGCAGCAGGCGGTGGTGGCGGGTGAACGCGTGTTTGAGCTGATGGATCGTCCGCGCCAGACCTACGGTGAAGATGAGCGTCCGCTGGCCAGCGGGGCAATCGACATTGAAAATCTGTCGTTCGCCTACCGCGACGATAACCTCGTATTGCAGGACATCGACCTCTCCGTGCCGCCGCGCAGCTTTATTGCGCTGGTGGGCCATACCGGTAGCGGCAAGAGCACCCTCGCGAGCCTGCTGATGGGCTACTATCCGCTGACGAAAGGGGAGATCCGCCTTGATGGTCGGCCGCTCTCGACTCTCAGCCACGACGTGCTGCGCCAGGGCGTAGCCATGGTCCAGCAGGATCCGGTGGTGTTGGCGGACTCCTTCTTTGCCAACGTCACCCTCGGGCGCGATATCAGCGAAGCGCAGGTATGGCAGGCGCTGGAGACCGTCCAGCTGGCAGAGCTGGCGCGCGGCATGCCCGATGGCATCCACACGAGCCTGGGGGAGCAGGGGAATAACCTTTCGGTGGGACAGAAGCAGCTGCTGGCGCTAGCCCGCGTGCTGGTTGCCACGCCGCAGATCCTGATCCTTGACGAGGCAACGGCGAACATTGATTCCGGCACCGAGCAGGCGATTCAACAGGCGCTGGCGGCGGTACGTCAGCATACGACGCTGGTGGTGATAGCCCATCGCCTCTCTACTATTGTGGAAGCGGATACTATTCTGGTTCTGCATCGCGGGCAGGCGGTGGAGCGTGGCAACCATCAAGCATTGCTGGCCGCCGAAGGGCGCTACTGGCAGATGTACCAGCTACAGCTGGCGGGCGAAGAGCTTGCCGCCAGTGCGCAAGAAGAGTCGCTTATCGCCTGATGCACCATAATCAGGCAGGCTACTAACAGGAGCGCCTGTTGGTGCAAAAACCGCGCGCACCATGCACTACCATGGTGCGTTTTTCTTTCCCAGGAACAATCTGAATCCCTGTCACCCTTTTCTGTATTACCGTTGCTCCTTCCGGCACGCCTTAAGCCGCTGAATTTTTCCCTTTTTCTAATTTTGGCACACCGCTTGCAATACTTTTCTCGTGTTAGCTGCGGCCATTACCGATTTTCGACTGAGGGGGATTTATGAAGCTGGTTACCGTGGTCATTAAGCCATTTAAACTTGAGGACGTCCGTGAAGCGCTGTCGTCTATTGGTATTCAGGGGCTGACCGTTACCGAAGTGAAAGGCTTTGGTCGTCAGAAGGGCCATGCTGAACTCTACCGCGGGGCTGAATACAGCGTTAACTTCCTGCCGAAGGTAAAGATTGACGTGGCCATTGCTGACGATCAGCTTGATGAAGTGATTGATGTCATTAGCAAAGCGGCCTACACCGGAAAAATTGGCGACGGCAAAATTTTCGTTGCCGAACTGCAACGCGTTATCCGCATTCGTACCGGCGAAGCCGACGAAGCGGCACTGTAACGTTAGACACACAGTGATTGGGATGGGAAAAATGAAAAAATTAACCTTAAAAACGGCGATGGCCGCACTGGCAGCGTTACCGGGTCTGGCGATGGCGGCTCCGGCCGTGGCCGACAAAGCCGATAACGCCTTTATGATGATCTGCACCGCGCTGGTGCTGTTTATGACCATTCCCGGCATCGCGCTGTTCTACGGTGGCCTGATCCGTGGCAAAAACGTGCTGTCGATGCTGACCCAGGTCACCGTAACCTTTGCGCTGGTGTGCGTGCTGTGGGTGGTCTACGGCTACTCCCTGGCGTTCGGCACCGGCAACAGCTTCTTCGGCGACTTCAGCTGGGCGATGCTGAAAAACATCGAGCTGACCGCCGTGATGGGCAGCTTCTACCAGTATATCCACGTTGCGTTCCAGGGCTCCTTCGCCTGCATCACCGTCGGCCTGATCGTCGGCGCGCTGGCCGAGCGTATTCGCTTCTCCGCGGTGCTGATCTTCGTGGTGGTGTGGATGACCCTCTCCTACGTGCCGATTGCACACATGGTCTGGGGTGGCGGCCTGCTGGCTTCTCATGGTGCGCTGGACTTCGCTGGCGGCACCGTGGTTCACATCAACGCCGCGATTGCGGGCCTGGTGGGTGCATACCTGATTGGTAAACGCGTTGGCTTCGGCAAAGAGGCGTTTAAACCGCACAACCTGCCGATGGTCTTTATCGGGACGGCGATCCTTTACGTTGGCTGGTTCGGCTTTAACGCCGGCTCTGCCGGTGCCGCTAACGAAATCGCTGCTCTGGCGTTCGTCAACACCGTGGTAGCTACCGCCGCCGCTATCCTTGCCTGGGTCTTCGGCGAGTGGGCAACCCGCGGTAAGCCGTCGCTGCTGGGCGCATGCTCCGGTGCGATTGCGGGCCTGGTGGCCGTGACGCCAGCCTGTGGCTACATCGGTGTGGGTGGCTCGCTGATTGTTGGTATCGTGGCAGGCCTGGCCGGTCTGTGGGGCGTGACCATGCTGAAACGCTGGCTGCGCGTTGACGACCCGTGCGATGTGTTCGGTGTGCACGGCGTCTGCGGCATCGTGGGCTGTATCCTGACCGGCGTGTTTGCTTCACCTTCTCTGGGCGGCGTTGGCTATGCCGAAGGCGTGACCATGGGGCATCAGGTGCTGGTGCAGTTGGAAAGTATCGGCATCACCATCGTCTGGTCAGGCGTCGTGGCCTTCATCGGCTACAAGCTGGCGGACATGATTGTTGGCCTGCGCGTACCGGAAGAGCAGGAGCGCGAAGGCCTGGATGTAAACAGCCACGGCGAGAACGCGTACAACGCCTAATCGACTGTCATCCTCAAAAAAACCTCCCGCCTGCGGGAGGTTTTTTTATTTACTCATTGCGGTTACGCATGACCCCTTCCTGCACGCTAGATGCGACCAGCACGCCATCCTGAGTATAGAACTCACCGCGTACAAACCCGCGTGCGCTGGAGGCGGAGGTACTCTCTACGCTGTAGAGCAGCCACTCGTTCATATCGAAAGGACGATGGAACCACATTGAGTGATCGATCGTAGCAACCTGCATGCCTTGCTCCAAAAAACCAACGCCGTGCGGCTGAAGCGCCACCGGCAGGAAGTTAAAGTCGGAGGCGTAGCCCAGCAGATACTGATGCGTGCGGAAATCCGCTGGCATCGTGCCGTTGGCACGGATCCATACCTGGCGGGCCGGTTCTGCCACATGGCCTTTCAATGGGTTATGGAACTCAACTGGGCGGATCTCCAGCGGCTTCTCGCAGAGAAACTTCTCTTTTACCTGCGGCGGCAGAAGGTGCGCCAGCGAGCGGGCAATGTCCGTCTCCGAAGGCAGGTTATCCGGGGCAGGGGCGGCAGGCATCGTTTTCTGATGCTCGTAGCCCGGCTCGGGAGCCTGGAACGACGCCGTCATATAAAAAATGGGCTTACCGTTCTGGATAGCGGCGACCCGGCGGGCGCTAAAGCTATTGCCGTCGCGCAGCACTTCGACGTCATAGATAATCGGCTTCTGGCTATCGCCCGGGCGTAAAAAGTAGCTGTGGAACGAGTGAACAAGACGATCCGTCGGAACGGTCTCTTTTGCGGCATAGAGTGCCTGGCCGACAACCTGGCCGCCAAAGACCTGACGCAGGCCTAAATCCTCGCTTTGACCGCGAAACAGACCCTCTTCAATTTTTTCCAGATTAAGCAACGTCAGCAGATTATTCAGCGCTTGACTCATAGGTGTCCTCAATAAAATAAAAGCGACCGGGGCGGATACAGGCAGAGTATAACCCAGAAATGCAAGTGGTCCGATGGGTGCAAAAATCTGAATACATGGCCGTTTCCAGGCAAAAATCAGTGATGTGTGCCACACTTACTGGCGTTCGATACGATTTAAGTGTTAACCACTAATTCTGGCGGGCGTCATACCTGCTGGTGCATTGAAGATAAGGAGAACTCAATGAAACTCGTGCACATGTTAAGTGGTTTAGCGGTTGCCGTTTCTCTGGCTGCCTGTGCCGATAAAAGCGCAGATATCCAGACGCCCGCCCCAAACCCGAATGCCTCTATTGCTTCAACGCAGTCTGTGATTAAGCAGCCTAACGTCTCTGGTACGATTTGGATCCGTCAGAAGGTGGCTCTGCCGCCAGATGCGGTACTGACCGTTACTCTGGCCGACGCGTCACAGGCTGACGTGCCGTCTAAAGTGATCGCCCAGCGTGCCGTTCGTACTGAAGGTAAACAGGCTCCGTTCAGCTATGAACTGCCGTTTGACCCGGCGCTGGTGCAGCCAGACGCTCGTATTCTGCTGAGCGCAGCGATCACGGTTGATAATAAGCTGATGTTTATTACTGATGGGATTAAGCCAGCCGTTAATCAGGGCGGTACCCGTATCGACCTGAACCTGGTACCGGTCCAGCAGACGGCGCTGCCGATGCAGCAGGGCGGCGGGGCGGCAACCACCGTACCGTCTACCTCGCCAACGCAGGTTAGCCCCTCTTCGGCAACCCCTGCACCGACGCAGCTGTAATCATAAAACCCTCTCCCCTGGAGAGGGTTTTTTAATATCTCCAGCGATAACGCGTTAAATCAATCTGTCCACTGCCTGTCACCTGAACGCCATCGGCGAGCAGGGCCTGACGCTGACGCTGTAAATCCGGCCCTATGAGGGAAATCTGCCCCTGACGATTCACTACCCGATGCCACGGCAGCGTGCTGCCCTCTGGCAGGCGTCTAAGTACGCCGCCCACCTGGCGCGCCGCACGGGGTGAACCCGCCAGCCGTGCTACTTCGCCGTAGGTGGTCACCGAGCCAGCCGGTATCGCGGCAACGATTTGCCATACCCGCTGGGGAAAAGAGTCGTTGTCTGCCATAACGGTTTCCTAAAGAGTCTCTTACCAGCATAATCAGCGCGTGCGAGCCTGTGAAGAGGCGGTTGCGCAATAAACCAGCATCCAGCAGGCCGCGGCTTGCAATTGCCGGGCCATACAGTGATAATGCGACCGCGCGTTGGTTAACAACGCTCTCAATGGGGGCCCTGTTGGTTCTCCCGCAACGCTACTCTGTTTACCAGGTCAGATCCGGAAGGAAGCAGCCAGAGCAGATGACGTGTGTGCCGGGATGTAGCTGGCAGGGCCCCCACCCATTTCTCCTCCCCAAACTCCTTCCCTTTGTTTATCCTACTCATCGTATATGTCTTTATGTGAAAGCCTGAAGAAGGGACTGCAATGACAAATAAAGTGACGCGTATCGTTTACGGCTTTTCACTCTTAATGGTGGCATTTTCATCGTATGCCACGACGCTACAGTCCGGCGTGTACGAGGGGTTGCTGCTGGCCGTTTCACCAACAGGGAATATCACAGGCTATTACGCCGAATCGGCTGAAGACAGCGTGAAGCGTACCTGCACCTTCTTTCTGGCTGGCCATCTTTCAGCGCAGCAGCCAGACAAGATCACGTCCTGGTCTTCCTCTGTTCTCCCAGGCCATATTGCGGCTAATTCTACGGGTGTCACATTAACCATTCCTGATGGGCAAAACCATGCTGGTTGTATGAGTGTGCTGATGCCTGAAATTGCCACAGGCCTGGAACTGGAGACGACGCAGCAGACACACTGGCAAACGCTGATGCAGGTAAGCAGCCCGCGCGCTTATTTGAGCACCACGCCTGATGCCGCGACCCGACGTAAAGCGTGGATCGTTAAAGGGGACGTGGTGGGAGTAATACAGAAGCAGGCTGGCTGGACAAACGTTGAGTTTGTTAACGGCAGTGGAAAGAGGACGCTTGGCTGGGTAAGCAGCACTGAGCTTCAGCCGTTAACGCCTCCGGCATCCTGATCGGTTTACTTCTCTCTTGAATCCAATATTGCCGAGCGGGGCTTTCGCATCGGCAATCTATAGCCTTATCTAAAATCACGCCTCTGTCGTATTGTCTGACATCGATTTGTCATTAAACTGAAATGCCAATGTCATTTTTTTGTCATATATTCCTGCCACAGTATTATTACAGTAATGCGATCGACGATGTTTTAAGAAAACTATTTCTGGAACAACGGTAAAAGCTGGTGTATTAATTACTCGTCTCATTTATACCGAAAGGGATACTCATGGTCAGCGCAGTGTTAAACGTTAAAATTGACGAAGCAGTAAAAGAGAAACTTCGCCAGTATGCAGAGGCGAATAATGAGAACCTTAGCACGGCAACCGAAAAGCTACTCCTGCTCGCGCTCGAATCAAACGAGGGCGACGTCTCCGAGGAAGATATCGACAGCCAGCATACGGAAGAAGAGAACGCATCGGCCCTGAGTGTGAAAGAGATCAAGGCGTTACGTAAACTGCTGAAGAAGAAAAAATGAAACCCCTACAGTCAACCGCCAGCAACTATGCTGAAGCCTGCGAGCAGCTGCGCTCCGGCTACGTCAAACAGGTTCGTCTGAACTGGAACGTCGGGACCGATGAGTTTTTTCGTATTGCATCGGAGTGGTGTGATGCAGGCGCAAAAATAAAAAAACAGGGCGAGCGTTTTATTATTGCCCTGAAAGGTTTTCCTATCCCCCGGCAGTAATGATATAGCGATCGGTAAACCGATCGCTGTCACATTAAATATATTTCCGTTGCCGTATAATCTGCGGCTGGTTAATTAGCGAAGACCATATTGGCTGTAAGGCCATAAATGCCTCCTGCAGGATCGCTTCCGGCTGGGTAAACGGCATCCGTAAATAACGTTCAAATGCGCCCGCCAGACCAAAGCGCGTTCCTGCTCCCAAATGAATACCCACGCTCTCCGCGCCGGTGGCAAATCGCGTCGCCAGCGCTTCCGGCAGCTCCACCCAAAATGAAAGTCCGCCCTGCGGGATCTGCGTCTGCCACTCTGGAAAAAATGCCTGCATCAGGCGCAGACAGTCGTCGCGGCGTGTGGCCAGCATGCGTCGATAAGCGGGCAAAAAGGTTTCCCCGTTCTCAATCAGCCAGCGGGCGGCGAGCTGCTCCAGCACCGGGGTACCCAGATCGATCGTGTCACGCATCTGTACCAGCGAGGCGATGGTGCGGGCCGGGGCTCGGATCCAGCCCAGCCGCAGACCGCCCCAAAAGCTCTTGGCGGCAGAGCCGAGCGAAATCACCGAACCATCCGGGCTAAAAGCAGCCAGCGGGGGCGGGGGAGGGGCGTCATACCAAAGATCGGTCATGGTTTCGTCCACCACTAGCGTGGTGCGCGTGCGGGCCGCAATCTCCGCCACGGTTTGCCGGGTTGCGGCATCCATACAGCGGCCGGTGGGATTATGAAAGTCCGGCATCAGGTAAGCGAGCCTCGGCGAGGTCTGGCCGATGGTCGCTGCCAGCCCGTCAGTATCCCAGCCCTGCATCGGCAGTGCGACGCCAACCGGCCGGCAGGATGCCCCTTCAATCGCCGCTATCGCCAGCGGGTAGGTAGGGTGATCCACCACCACCCGATCCCCTGGTCCGGTCAGCAGACGCAGGATCAGCGCAAAACCGCTGAGCGCCCCGTTAACAATCATCACTTCATCAGGCCGGGTCGGCAGGCCGCGCGCCGCGTAGCGGGCAGCAATGGCTTCGCGTAACGTCAGCAATCCCTGCTGATCGTAGCCGGTAGAGCCGAAGTGCTGCGGCATCGCGGTCAGCGCCTGCTGATACGCCTGATGGATCTCCGGGCTGGCCCCCAGCGAGGCGGTGGAGAGATCTAGCGCGCTGCCGGAGTGGGTACGGGTCGGCACCGTGCGGCTGCTTTCAGGCAGCATCACAACGGAGCCGCTGCCGTGGCGGCTCAAGAGAAAGCCCTCGTCCCGCAGCTGCGCCAGCGCGCTGGCTACGGTAGTGCGGCTGATGCCGAGGGCGGCAGCCAGCTCGCGCTCGCCCGGCAGGCGAGTCTCCAGCGCCAGGCGACCGTCAAGGATCAGCATCCGCAGCGCCTGGGCAAGCTGCTGCCAGAGCGGCGTGCGCGACGGGGTATGTTGCCACTGGCCTAGCAGGCGTACCAGCGACTGGCTTCCAAATCGACGTGATGACATAGGCAGTCCACTTTTTCAAAACTGGTCATTAATGATAATGCCACTAAGAGAGAGGATGTCACTCTCTTTGATTGAACGAGGTGAACTATGCTGCGGCGACTCCTGCAACTCTATATTGGTCTGACGCTCTACGGCGTCTCTACCGCCATGTTTGTCCGGGCGGATCTCGGGGCCGATCCGTGGAACGTGTTTCATCTTGGCGTAGCGAAGCTCCTTTCGCTCAATATTGGCGTGGTGATGATTGCCGTCGGCGCGCTGGTGCTGCTGCTGTGGATCCCCCTGCGTCAGCGTCCGGGCTTGGGCACCATCAGTAACGTAGTAATGATTGGATTAGCGGCGGACGCCGCGCTGGCCCTGATGCCCCCTCTGGAGTCGCTGTTGGCCCGCAGCCTGCTGCTGGCTGCCGCCGTGGTGGTTAACGCGCTGGCAACGGGCATGTATATCGGTGCCGGATTCGGTGCGGGCCCGCGGGACGGCCTGATGACCGGTATCAACGCCCGCACCGGCTGGTCGGTGCGCGTGGTGCGTACTGCCATCGAAGTGAGCGTCCTGCTGCTGGGCTGCGCAATGGGCGGCACCTTTGGCGTCGGAACGGTGCTCTACGCCCTGGCAATTGGCCCGCTGATCCAGCTCTGTCTGCCGTGGTTTCGCCAGCCCTCCCCGGTTGCGCCCGTCACTCAGCCGCAGGAGAGCGCGTTGTAAACCCGCGAAGCGCTCACAGCAACGGTAAACGGTTTGGGTTACACTGGCGGCACGCTGGCTGCCAGGTAACGCCATGAAATCCATTACGCTTTACGATGTCGCCCGTTTCGCGGGCGTCTCCTACCAGACCGTCTCCCGCGTCATTAACCAGGCGGAGCATGTCTCAACACGTACCCGCGAGAAGGTGCTGTTTGCCATGCGCGAGCTGAACTACGTTCCCAACCGGGGCGCGCAGCAGCTGGCGGGCAAACGTAGCCGCACCCTTGGGCTGCTCACCAGCGATCTGGCTCTCCATGCGCCGTCCCAGATCGCCTCGGCGGTGAAAAACCGCGCCGCACAGGCCGGGGCGGGGGTTATTATCGCCATGCCGGAACAGGCGACCCAGGCGGCCTGCCTGCTGGCGTTGCAAGAGCTACTGGCTCAGCGGGTCACCGGGCTGCTGATCAACCTGCCGCTGGAGGACGACCAGGCCGAAGAGCTGGCGGCGCTGGCGCATCCAACGCCAACGCTGTTTCTCGACGTCAGCCCGACGGCGCAGGTAAATAGCCTGGTCTTTGATGCCGCAGAAGGGGCACGGCTGGGGGCAGAGCACGTGTTGGCCCTGGGCCATCGCGTTATTGCCCTGCTCGCCGGGCCGTCGGGATCGGTGTCAGCCCGAGCGCGCCTTGCGGGCTGGCTGGAGACGCTGGAAAACGCACAGGTTACGCCAGCGGGCAGTGCGCACGGCGACTGGAGCGCGGCCTCAGGGTATGAACAAGCGCAGCGGCTGCTGGCCTCCCAACCGCTACCCGAAGCCATTCTGGTGGCGAACGATCAGATGGCGCTTGGCGTCCTGCGCGCCTGTGCGGAAAGGGGCTTCGCCGTGCCCGGACAGATCGCGGTTATCGGCTATGACGATACCGCTGACAGCGCGTGGTATACGCCGCCGCTGACTACGATACGTCAGGCGTTTAAAGAGGCAGGGGAGCGCAGCGTTGACTGGCTGCTTCAGCCTTCCACTGATGAGTTAAGCCAGACGCTGCTGCCGGTGACGCTGGTCATTCGCAGCTCGGCCTAAAAACCCTTTCGCTTTTGTGATCGCTCCCGCTTATAGCGATGGCGATCCTTTACCTTTCTCCCTTGTCAGGGCATCGTACAGAAAATTGTGAGCGCTTCGCAAAAATCATGAGGTCGACATGTCCGCTGCTGCCCTGAACACCCTGCTTGCCCGCCGCGACTGGGAAAACCCGGTTGTGACTCACTGGAATCGCCTGCCGATGCACGTCCCTCTGCGCAGCTGGCGTGACGCTGACGAGGCGCGCCATGACAGCGGCTCGCCCTCGTGGCGGCTGCTCAACGGCGAGTGGCAGTTTAGCTTCTACTCCGCCCCGGAAGCGGTGCCAGCAACCTGGATAGAAGAGGATTGTGGTAGCGCCGTTGCGATGCCGGTTCCCTCTAACTGGCAGATGCAGGGTTTTGATACGCCGATCTACACCAACGTCACCTACCCGATTCCGGTCACGCCGCCGTATGTCCCTGCGGAGAACCCCACCGGTTGCTACTCGCTGACGTTTGACGTGGATGCGGCATGGCTGGCAAGCGGCCAGACGCGTATTATTTTTGAAGGGGTTAACTCGGCCTTCTATCTCTGGTGCAATGGGGAGTGGATTGGCTACTCGCAGGATAGCCGCTTGCCCGCAGAGTTCGATCTCAGCGCGGTGCTGCGGCCCGGTGCAAACCGGCTGGCGGTGATGGTGCTGCGCTGGTGCGATGGCAGCTATCTGGAGGATCAGGATATGTGGCGCATGAGCGGTATATTCCGCGACGTAGTGCTGCTGCATAAGCCTGCAACCCACATCAGCGACTTCCGGGTCGAGACTACGCTTAACGCCGAGTTTAACCATGCCCGGATAAGCACCACCGTGCAGCTTGCAGGGGAGCTCGCCGACTGCCGGGTGGCCGTTGCCCTGTGGCGCGGCGGGGAGCAGATCGCCTGTGCAGAGCAGTGTCCCGGCAGCGCGATTGTGGACGAGCGCGGGGCATGGGCCGAGCGGCTCAGCGTCGATCTCGCTGTTGATAAGCCCGAGCTCTGGAGCGCAGAAACGCCGCATCTCTACCGACTCACCGTCGCGCTGCTGGATGCCGAGGGCCGTCTGCTGGAGGTCGAAGCCTGCGACGTGGGCATCCGCAAGGTGGAGATTAGCCATGGTCAGCTGAAGGTCAACGGCAAGGCGCTGCTGATCCGCGGGGTTAACCGTCACGAGCACCACCCGGAAAACGGCCAGGCAGTGGACGAGGCCACCATGCGCCGGGATATTGAGCTGATGAAGCAGCATAACTTTAACGCCGTGCGCTGCTCCCACTATCCGAACCATCCCCTCTGGTATCGGCTGTGCGATCGCTACGGACTCTACGTGGTCGACGAAGCCAATATTGAAACCCACGGCATGGTGCCGATGAGCCGCCTGGCGGACGATCCGCAGTGGTTTCCTGCCATGAGCGAGCGCGTCACCCGCATGGTGCAGCGCGACCGCAACCATCCCTCCATTATTATCTGGTCGCTGGGGAACGAGTCCGGCCACGGTGCGAGCCATGACGCGCTCTACCGCTGGGTGAAGTCCAGCGATCCGACGCGTCCTGTGCAGTACGAGGGCGGCGGGGCGAATACGGCCGCCACTGATATCATCTGCCCGATGTATGCCCGCGTCGATATGGACCAGCCTTTCCCTGCGGTGCCGAAGTGGTCGATTAAGAAGTGGATCGCCCTGCCGGACGAGACGCGCCCGCTGATCCTCTGCGAGTACGCCCATGCGATGGGTAACAGCTTCGGTGGCTTTGCCAAATACTGGCAGGCGTTTCGTGACAATCCTCGTCTGCAGGGCGGCTTTGTCTGGGACTGGGTCGACCAGGCGCTAACGAAGCGGGATGAAAACGGTAACGCCTTCTGGGCCTACGGCGGCGATTTTGGCGATACCCCGAACGATCGCCAGTTCTGCATGAACGGACTGGTCTTCCCGGATCGGACTCCGCATCCGGCCCTCTATGAGGCCCAGCGCGCGCAGCAGTTTTTCCAGTTCCGCCTGATTAGCACCGCGCCGCTGGTGGTTGAGATCCACAGCGAGTACCTCTTCCGCCAGACGGATAACGACGTGCTGCGCTGGCACATTGCCCGCGAAGGCGAAGTGCTTGCCGAGGGCGAGCAGTCGCTAGCGATCCTGCCCCAGGGCGTACAGCGTCTGGAGATTGACGCCCCTGCGCTATCGGCCTTACCGGGGGAGGTATGGCTTAACGTTGAGGTTTACCAGCCGCGGGCTACCGCATGGTCGCCGGATAACCACCGCTGCGCGTGGGATCAGTGGCGGCTGCCTGCGCCGCTGGCTATTCCTTCGCAGGAGGAGGTAGGCCCAGGCGCGACGCTGGCAACCAGCGAAGAGGCATTTAACGTCAGCTGGCAGGATCGGCGCTGGCACTTCTCGCGCCGCAGCGGCGATCTGGAGCAGTGGTGGTGCGGTGAGACGCCGACGCTGCTGACGCCGGTACGGGATCAGTTCACCCGCGCGCCGCTTGATAACGATATCGGCATTAGCGAGGTGACGCGGATCGATCCCAACGCATGGGTTGAACGCTGGAAGGCAGCGGGTATGTATGCCATGACGCCGCGTCTTCTGCACTGCACGGCGCAGGAGAGCGCCGGAGAGGTGATCCTCACCACTCGTCACGCCTGGTCACATGAGGATAAGGTGCTGTTTATCAGCGATAAGCGCTGGCGCATCGACACTCGTGGCGTGCTGCACGGTGAGGTTGAGGTGCAGATGGCTACCGACGCCCCGCCGCCAGCAAGGATAGGTCTCAGCTGCCAGCTGGCTGCGGTGGAGGAGTCCGTGAGCTGGCTGGGCCTGGGGCCGCATGAGAACTACCCCGACCGAAAGCTGGCGGCGAGCCAGGGACACTGGACGCTGCCGCTGAGCGCGCTGCATACGCCCTATATTTTCCCCAGCGATAACGGCCTGCGCTGCGATACGCGTCAGCTGGAGTACGGCGGACATCGGCTTAACGGGCGCTTCCACTTCTCCCTGAGCCGCTACGGTCAGCGTCAGCTTTATGAAACGACCCATCACCATCTGCTGCGCGAAGAGGAGGGCTGCTGGCTTCACCTCGACGGGTTTCATATGGGCGTAGGCGGCGACGACTCATGGAGTCCGAGCGTGTCGCCGGAGTTTATCCTGGCTGAAGAGCGCGTGCGCTACGCCTTCAGCTGGCGTCAGGCGTAGCTTTACCGGGCCGGAGGTTCTCTTCGGCCCATGCCATAAATGCCTCCTTCGGCAGCGCCTTGCTGTAGAACCAACCCTGAGCAAACTGCACGCCGTGATTGCGCAGCCACTCCAGCTGGCCTTTGGTCTCGACCCCCTCGGCGACCATCGCCAGCCCGAGCGCTTTTGCCATCTCGATGATGTGCGGCGTGACGTTTTTGTACTCCAGCGCATCAACGAAGGATTTGTCGATCTTCAGGATGTCGACCTCCAGATGTTGCAGATAGCTTAGGCTGGAGTAGCCGGTACCGAAGTCATCAATATAGATGGCGTGCCCGGCGCGGCGAAGCTCGGTAATGGCAGGCGAACTCACCTTAGGATCGGCAAAGCCACGCTCGGTGATCTCAAGCGCAATCTGCGAAGCGCTGAGCTGCCAGCGGGCCAGCAGCGTGCTGAGCAGCCCAGGCAGGCTCTTCGATACCAGATCGTCGGGATCGAGATTGATCGAAACGTGTAGATCCGGATGGCGCTGTAGCCACGGTCCCAGATCGCTAAATACCGTCTCAATAATCAGCTGCGTGAGCTGCGGCATCAGGCCCGACTGCTCCGCCAGCGGAATAAAGATATCGGGGGTGAGAAAGCGGCCATCAGCCTGCGGCCAGCGGGCCAGCGCCTCGGCCCCGACGACTTTTCCACTGTCCAGAGCGATAATCGGCTGATAGTAGACCACGATGTCGCGGGCTTTAATGGCATCCCGCATCCGGGCATGGGGCGATTGCATGCGGCGCAGCACGCGTAACAAAAGAAACGCGATCGCCAGGCTCATCAGTACCCCAATCGGCAGCCAAATGAGCAACTGTCGGTACAGATTTTTTTGCAGCGGGGCGAGAGAGGCGGCGGTAATAATGGCTAGCCCCAGCTCGGGAAAGCGGCGTACGTCGTACAGGGTTCCCTTCTGCTGGAAATGGGTCAGCGTACTCTGCTGCGCCTGTTGCCAGACAGCGGGATTGAACCCGCCGCTGCTGGCAATCAGCCGGTTGGTGGTCATGCTCACCAGCGACGCCTTAATGGGTGAGGCACCAAACGTCAGGACGTCGATAAACGACAGAGGATCGAGCATCACCACGTGATGCTCACTGCCCAGCGCGACCATGATACGCTTTATACCAATATCGTTCTGGGACGTGAGCCAGGCCTGATAGCCGTCCACTGTGGCCCTCTCTGGCGACGGTAGCCTGCCTTCCCGGCTGTTGTTCTCCAGCGACGAGCAGAGGGGTTGCCGATCGTTTACGTAGATCAACTCCTGCACATAGTGGTTAGAGAACGCCACTCTGCGCATGGCCATTAGATGCTCAGGGCTACAGGGCGTGCCCGTAAACTGATCGATATCATTAAGGGCTAATTTGGCTTGCTGAACCACTTTTTGGGTACGTATCACGACCCAGTTGGCATAGTCGTCCACCTCTTTTATAACCGTTTTCTGCGCCTGGCGATGCGCCAGCCAGATGCTCAGCCCGAGTGGGATAAGCATTGCAAGGAGCAGCAGAAAGGTGACTATGTTTACTAGCCGTCGGCTTGTCATCATCAAACATTCCTTTTTGATATATGGCGAAAAAGATCAGCAGCAGAGATAGGGCATGGTTATACCATTCTCTGCGGCGATCCTCTGCTAATTCCCGCCAAAATTTGCAAACGGACAATGTTTAATGAAAAAAGTCTGGCGTTAACGGCGGTGCGCCAGACGACGCACCAGGCGATCGCCGGTCATCTGTACCCCCTGCACCAGCACCACCAGAATGACCACCGTACCCACCATCACCTGATCGTTAAAGCGCTGGTAGCCGTAGCGAATAGCAAGATCCCCCAGCCCTCCGCCGCCAATGACGCCCGCCATCGACGAGAAGCCAATCAGCATGACGATGGTGAGGGTGATCCCCGCCAGCAGGGTTGGCAGCGCCTCTGGCAGCAGCGCTTTGGCGATAACGTGCCAGACGCTGCCCCCCATCGACAGAATGGCCTCGATACGGCCATAGTCCACCTCGTCGAGCGCGTTTTCCGTCAGCCTGGCAAAGAACGGAAACGCGCCGATAGTGATTGGCACCACGGCGGCGGTGCTGCCCAGGGTGGTGCCAATCAGTAGCCGGGTAAAGGGGATCAGGGCAATCAGCAGCACGATAAACGGCAGCGAGCGGCCAATATTAATTATCGTCCCCAGCACGGCATTGATTTTAGGCATCGGCAGCAGGCCGCTCGCCCGTGAAATATAGAGTAAAACGCCGATGGGTAGGCCAATCAGCACGGTGAAAAAGGCGGCCAGCGCCACCATGTAGACGGTCTCCAGGGTGCCGTTTAGCAGCATCGGCCAGAGTTCCTCCCAGCTCATGCTACGCATAGCGGCCTCCCGTTTAAGCCATGCCGTTGTAAAAACAGACGTTCCGCCTGCGGATCGGGCAGCAGCGCCTGGCGCAGGCGCGACCACGGCGTGACCAGCAGATCGGCAATCTTGCCGCTTTCAATCAGCTCGCCATTCTCCAGCAGCGCCGCATGATCGCAGAGGCTTTTTACCACCTCCAGCTGGTGGGTGATCAGCACAATGGTCAGGCCAAGCTGACGGTTGATATCCGCCAGCAGGCTCAGCACCGACTGCGTGGTCTCGGGATCCAGTGCGCTGGTGGCTTCGTCGCAGAGCAGCACCTGCGGACGCGCCGCCAGCGCCCTGGCGATACCGACGCGCTGCTTCTGCCCGCCGGAGAGCTGAGAAGGGAAGGCCTGCGCCTTATCGCTCAGCCCTACCAGGTGCAGCAGCTCATCGACCCGCGCCCGGCGCTGCGCTTTGGCAACGCCGACGATCTCCAGCGGCACGGCAACGTTGTCCGCCACGCTGCGAGCGTGCAGCAGATTGAAGTGCTGAAAAATCATGCCGGTTTGCAGACGGTGCGCGCGCAGGGCGGCTTTATCGAAACCGGTAATGTCGTGCCCGTTGACCAGGATACGGCCCTGGGTTGGCCGCTCCAGCAGGTTCAGGCAGCGGATCAGCGTGCTTTTACCCGCACCGCTGCGCCCGAGAATGCCGTAAATGGCCCCTTCGGGAACGGTTAACGAGATGTCGTTCAGCGCCGGTCGGCCTGCTCCGGCATAGGTTTTACTCAGCCCTTCAATCACAATCATGACTGCGGCGCGACCGGAATAACCGAGCCGTTGTAGTTTTTACGGATAAATTCGGCCACCTGCGGCGAGGTCAGATCCTTCGCCAGCTCCTTGATGCGTGGATCGTTAGCCAGCGCCGGGTTGGTCACCAGAATATTGGCGTAGGGATTATGCTCGGCGCTCTCCAGCCCCAGTGCATCTTTAGCCGGCGTCAGGCCCGCCTCCAGCGCATAGTTGCCGTTAATGACCGCCAGATCGACGTCGTCCAGCGAGCGCGGGATCTGCGGGGACTCAATCTCAAGAATTTTGATGTGTTTTGGATTCTCGGCAATGTCCTTCGGCGTGGCGAGGGTGGTGGCCGGATCGGTGAACTTCGCGTTGAGCTTAATTAGGCCCTGGCTTTGCAGCAGGAACAGGGAGCGGCTCAGGTTAGTGGTGTTGTTCGGTACGGCCACCGTGGCGTTGTCTGGGATCGACTTAAGATCTTTATATTTTCGCGAGTAGATGCCCAGCGGTTCAATGTGCACCGTCGCCGCGACGGCAAAGGTTTTGCCCAGCGCTTTCTCCTGATCTTTGAGATACGGAACGTGCTGGAAGTAGTTAGCGTCAACGTCGCCGTTAGCCAGCAGCTCGTTGGCATTAACGCCGCTGGTCAGCTCTACAACCTTGATGTCCAGCTTTGGATCAAAGGTTTTGATGTAGTTCAGGATTTCCGCGTGCGGCACGGCGTCGGCAGCGATGCGTAATGCTTCCGCATGGGCAGAGCCCCATGCCAGAGACAGAGAGAGTGCCAGCCCGGCCAGTTTAAATGCTGCAGGTTTCATGATTTTTATCCTTATCGTTATGTCAGTGGGTTTAATCAGGCAATCAGTTGCTCACTGCGCTCGCGCAGCACGTCCCGGTAGTAACGCTCGGCCACGTCCGGATGGGATCGCAGTCGTCCTTTGAGGTAGTTCCAGCCCACGTCGCGCAGCAGCGGATTGAGCGGGTCGCTCTCTGGCCCCTGCGCCTCCTGGGCCAGCCGCTCGGGCAGGGCATAGACCGGTACAACCGCATCCAGCTGTGCGCCGAGGAAGAAAGCGATCGACAGCCGCTCCTGGCCAGCTGCGGGAGAGACGACCCGATGTACCGTGGCGCGCAGATAGCCGTTGGTGGCCAGCTCCAGCAGCTCACCAATGTTCACTACAAAGCTTCCGGCCAGCGGGGCGGCATCGAGCCAGCGGCCCGGAGCGACCTCAACCTGCAACCCTCTCTGCTCATCCTGGAGCAGGAAGCTGAGGAAACCCGAGTCCTTGTGCGCGCCGACGCCCTGCTGGCTCTCCGTGGCCGGCTGGCCGGGGTAGCGGATCAGCTTGATATGCTCGTTGGGTTTATCGCCGTATAGCGCATCAAAGGCGTCGGCGGGCAGGTTTAGCGCCTGGGCAAAGGCGCGCAGCAGGCTGAGGGCCATACGAGTCATCGCTTTTTGCCAGGCGAGCAGCGCAGGCTTCAGGGTCGGCTGCGCCTCTGGCCACAGGTTCGGTCCCTGCAGACGTCGCCAGCGGGGATCGTCCCCGGCCACGTTCAGCGCTGGACGCTCAGCGCCAATATCAAACTGCTCGCGCCAGTCTGGCTGACCACGGGTTAGCTCCGAGGCCGCTCGGTTATAGCCGCGAAAATGGGGCGAGTGGATCATGGCGACCTGTTGCTTCTCCGCATCGGAAAGCGCAAAGAAGCGGCGGGCCTCCTGCTGGACGGCATGCTGTAGGGCGTCGTCTACGCCATGATTCACCAGATAAAAGAAACCGATATCTCGTGCAGCATTACGCAGCTGCTCCAGAAAAGCGGGACGTGCGTCGGGATCGGAAAAGTGCGACAGGTCAAGAATGGGCAGGCGGGTAGCGGTCATGGCTGGCTCCTCATAGTGGCTTTCTGGCAGAGTGCCCTAACGCCCTATTTTCAACCAATAACCTTCTTTTCTAATTTATGACTGAGCAGGATCACGTGCTTTTGCGAAAAAAGCATAAGGCAGATGGGGTGGGGGAGCGGGCTTGCGGCGGGCCAAAATGATAAGAGCCCTGACTTGAGAAGCCAGGGCTCTTAGGGTACTACTGATATTGCGTTTAACATTAAGGAACTTAACTACATGATACTACTTATGATACTGCTTTAAATGTACACGTTTAAGGTTCTTCACCTCGTTACTCAAGTACACACCCTTCGCGATATCAACTATTTGATGCGTGGCCTTACTTCCATTGCGATTCAAAACATGACGTTTTAATTCACAACCCATACAACATACAACGGAGCCTTACATCATCGCGATTTCGTTCACACCCTGCGATTGTAGAAACTGACTACGTGGCCTTAAAGCGTCATCGGGTAGGCTTGCAACTGATTTACGCTACGCCGACTCTCCCATACAACAATACTTCGTGGCCTTTATCGCATTCATTACTTACATCTTACTATCTACTTCTTACTACCTAACAGCGACCTCACTAAGCAACGCTGTTAACTTAAATCTAATACTTTTTTTGGATATGTCAACTGGCTCAAGAAGCGACCTGTGGCTGAGCGTGCGGCCCGGTTTTCGGCTTCGTCAGGGAGTAGACGTCGTAAAACGAAAGCTCGCCTTTTTTCTGCACCATCTGCTGGAGCTGGCTCTTTTGCGCAGCATCTACCTTAGGCGATTGCATAATGGCGTCGATCAGCTCTGGCGGCACATTGCGCGTGTTGTACCACTCGCCGTTATAGCAGACGCGGAAATCGAGCACGTCGATATCCTCATAACGGTAGCGCGGGTAGACGTCGAAAAAGAAGAAGCCGTTCAGCAGGGCGAAAAGCACCACCAGCAGCCAGACGGAGCCTGCTAAGGTTTCGGACTGGAGCATCACCGCCAGGGTAGCAAACCAGCCAACATACATGCCGATAAACAGCCAGGGATGGTTGCGGATAAAGCTAATGCTGAAGCGTGGCCGATTGTCACGCTTCTCGCGAATATTTAGCTCATTGATCGTTTGGGTAAGCAGTCGCTCTATTTCTGTCATTTTTTACCTTTGGGGATCGGACAAAACGCAGGTGAAACAGCCTATTTTACGATCCCCGCCGATAAAAAAAAGTAACAGCCAGACAACAAAAAAGCATAACAGTTACGCCGAAGCCGTTGGCAGCTTTTTAATAATCCGTGCGGGGTTTCCCGCCACTACCACGTCGTCAGGGATATCGCGGATCACCACGCTGCCGGAGCCGATAACCACGTTGTTGCCAATGGTCACGCCCGGATTTATCACGGCCCGACCGCCGACCCAGACGTTATGACCAATGGTCACGGGCGCGCCGAACTCTAATCCGCTGTTACGTTCGGTTGCATCAAGCGGATGGGTGGCGGTGTAGATATGCACCCCTGGGGCGAACATACAGTTATCGCCAATATGGATAGGGCAGACGTCCAGCATCACGCAGTCAAAGTTGGCGTAAAAATCGTTGCCGAGAAAAATGTTGTAGCCGTAGTCGCAGCGGAAGTTCGGCTCGATATAGGCATTGCCGCTTTTACCGAGCAGCTCGGCAAGCAGGCCGCGCCGTTCGCTCTTTTCGGTAGGGCCGGAGTGGTTGTACTGGTGCAGCAGCTCCCTGGCACGCAGGCGATCTGCCCGTAATGTTTCATCGCCAGATCGGTAGAGTTGTCCGGCAATCATTTTCTGCTTTTCTGTACTCATGGCTATCTCACTGTTAAACGTAACAGCAACATCCTGGATGGAGATAGCCTGAAAGAGTATCGCGCTGAGTTTAGTATGTGATTGAGATCACATTACTTTATAAGACAAAAGCCCGGCGTTCAAACCCATCAAAACACGTCTGATAAAGGCGGCGAGAAATGGCTATGACACGGTGCGCAGACTAACGAACAAACTTCCACACGGAGGAGGGGATTTTGTCATACAGTTTATTCATGGTCAGTTCAGCCAGGCGATGATCGGCAGCGGAATAAAAGACCGTTAGCTCGTTGTCAGACAGTTCGTATTTATTTTTCTCAATCACGCGTTCAAGCGTGTCAATTGTCTGACAGCGCCTCAGGCGCATCAAATAATCTACTTTGGTTAATGGTTTATCAGACATAAATTCACCTATGTATTTGTAATAGTTTTAACAGGACAGACTAACAGGGTTAGCCTTGCTCACATTAACGAAACAGCGAAACAGGCGATTGCCGGATTTGCGCCATTTCTGCAAGTCTTCTGTGCTAATGCCATAGCTACTGAACAGCATGAACGTGTCGTCCAGGTATTCGTCGATCTGGGCGATCAGTTTATTATCTTCATTATACTTAATTTTATAATTAAGTGCGAAGGTCGCAATATGCTCAATCAGCTCGTTTAGCTGCAAATTGATTGCTGACGTCGGGTCGTTAACCCAGCCGTGATGACTCTCTTCAAGGTTAGACAGGCAATCATGGTACAACGTTTCGCAAAGAAATTTCAGCTGCGCGACATCATGCCTTTTTGGCGAGTATTCGTCCATAACGTATCCCCTTCTAAGTGGCTTTTTTTTCACATGGAACACTGTTTCGGGATGGATACCTCCTTGAGGTCGGCGTGTAAGCTGCTCTTACGCCTCAATTTAACTATAAGTCACTCTGAAAAAGATTTCCTGGAGCGATTACGAAAAATTACAATTGTCATCTTTTGCTTTCGTTTTTCACCAGGCTAAAGGGTTGAACCATGCCTGCCTGTATGTTACCTACTAAGAATAGTCTTACGTTAAGGCGCTTATACTATTAATTAAGAATATCTTCACTTCTTAAGATAATCCCTTAAGCCTTAAGAATTATGCGACTTATATTTGTTACAGAAATTAACGCAATAAACAATAAGCCTTCATGATGATTTTCAGGGGAATAATGAAAAAGGCCGCTTGCGCGGCCTTTTGATTCACAAACTCCAGGTTTCAGAGCGGATTAGTGATGCTCAACCGGATGGCTGTGCTCCACGTCTTCAGATTTGCGGCTAAAGCGGCGGCGAACCACCACGAAGAACACCGGAACAAAGAAGACGGCCAGTACGGTTGCGGTCACCATCCCGCCCATTACGCCAGTACCTACGGCGTTCTGTGCGCCAGAGCCTGCCCCGGTGCTGATAACCAGCGGCATAACACCGAGGATAAACGCCAGCGAGGTCATCAGGATAGGACGCAGACGCATACGTACTGCCTCAAGCGTCGCCTCGATCAATCCTTTACCCTCTTTCTCCATCAGATCCTTGGCGAACTCAACGATCAATATCGCGTTCTTCGCCGACAGGCCGATGGTGGTCAGCAGGCCCACCTGGAAGTAAACGTCGTTGCCCAGCCCGCGGAACGTTGCCGCCAGCAGTGCACCGATAACCCCGAGCGGAACAACCAGCATGACCGAGAACGGAATTGACCAGCTCTCGTATAGCGCTGCCAGACAGAGGAAGACCACGATCAGCGAGATAGCGTACAGGGCAGGGGCCTGGTTACCCGAGAGACGCTCCTGGTAGGACATACCCGTCCAGTCGTAGCCCACGCCCGCAGGCAGCGTGCCCGCCAGCTGCTCCATCATATCCATCGCTTCACCGGTACTCTTACCGGGACCCGCTTCACCGAGGATCTCCATTGACGGCAGACCGTTATAGCGCTCCAGACGCGGTGAACCATACTCCCAGTGCGACGTGGAGAAGGCCGCGAACGGAACCATCTGACCATCGCTACCGCGCACGTACCAGTTATTGATATCGCTTGGCAGCATACGGTATTTAGCCTGTGACATAACGTAGACCTTCTTCACGCGACCGCGGTCGATGAAGTCGTTAACGTAGCTGCCACCCCAGGCGGTCCCCAGCGTTGTATTAATATCGCTAATGGAAACGCCCAGCGCCTGCGCTTTCTCCTGATCGATATCGATCTTGAACTGCGGCGTATCTTCCAGGCCGTTAGGACGTACGCCCACCAGCAGATCGGGGTGTTTGGCTACCTCACCGAGCAGCTGGTTACGCGCCTGCATCAGCTTGTCATGACCGAGGTTGCCCTGATCAATCAGCTGGAAGTCGAAGCCGGTTGCCGTACCCAGCTCAACAATCGCCGGCAGGTTAAAGGCGAAGACCATCGCATCTTTAATCTGTGAGAAACGTGCGCTGGCGCGGCCTGCAATGGCCGGAACCTTGTTCTCTTCTCCCGCACGCTCTTCCCAGTTTTTCAGCGAGACGAACGCGATACCGGTGTTCTGACCGCGACCCGAGAAGCCGAAGCCGTTAACGCTAAACACAGAGTTCACGTTCGCTTTTTCGTCTTTCAGGTAGTAGTCGGTGACCTCATCGAGCACCTTCTGCGTACGCTCCTGCGTAGCCCCTGCTGGCAGCTGCGCCATGGTTAAGAACACACCCTGGTCTTCATTTGGCAGGAACGAGCTTGGCAGACGGACAAACAGGAACGCCATGCCCGCCACGATGATGATATAGAGCAGCAGATAACGACCGGTGCTGCGCAGAATATTGCCTACGCTGTCGGTGTAGTGGTGCGTGCTCTTATCAAACATGCGGTTAAACCAGCCGAAGAAGCCTTTTTTGCCTTCGCCGTGGTCGCCTTTGGCGATGGGCTTCAGCATGGTGGCACAGAGGGCTGGCGTCAGGATCAGCGCAACAATAACCGACAGCACCATCGCCGAAACGATAGTAATCGAGAACTGACGATAGATTGCACCGGTAGAGCCGCCGAAGAAGGCCATCGGAATAAATACCGCTGACAGCACAAGGGCAATACCCACCAGTGCGCCCTGAATCTGCCCCATCGATTTCCGCGTGGCCTCTTTAGGAGACAGCCCCTCTTCAGCCATAACACGTTCGACGTTCTCTACCACCACGATGGCGTCATCAACCAGCAGGCCGATAGCCAGCACCATACCAAACATGGTGAGGGTGTTTATCGAGTAGCCGAAGGCGGCAAGGATGGCGAAGGTACCCAGCAATACCACCGGAACGGCAATCGTTGGGATCAGCGTTGCACGGAAGTTTTGCAGGAACAGGTACATCACCAGGAACACCAGCACGATCGCTTCGACCAGCGTTTTCACCACTTCGTTAATGGAGATTTTAACGAACGGCGTGGTGTCGTACGGGTAGACCACCTTCAGGCCTGCCGGGAAGGTCGGCTTCAGGGACTCAATAGTCGCACGTACGGCATTCGCGGTATCCAGCGCGTTAGCACCGGTTGCCAGTTTGATCCCCAGACCAGAGGCGGGCTGACCGTTGTACTTAGCGATAACGTCGTAGTTCTCACCGCCCAGCTCAATCTCTGCCACGTCACGCAGGCGAACCTGGGAGCCATCCGGGTTTACCTTCAGCAGGATCTTACCAAACTCTTCCGTCGAGGTGAGTCGGGTCTGAGCGATGATTGAGGCGTTCAGCTGCTGCCCTTTCACCGGCGGCGTGCCGCCGAGCTGACCTGCGGCTACCTGGGCGTTCTGCGCCTTAATAGCATTGATTACGTCGACCGGCGTGAGCTGGAAGTTGTTCAACTTGTTCGGATCCATCCAGATACGCATCGCATACTGGGCACCAAACAGCTGTACGTCACCGACGCCCGCGGTACGGCTAACCGGATCTTTCACCGTTGCGCCCACGTAGTCAGCGATATCTTCCTGGGTCATCGAGCCATCGGTGTTGATCATCCCCAGCACCATCAGGAAGCTGCTGGATGACTTCTCAACGCTGACGCCCTGCTGCTGTACTTCCTGCGGCAGCAGCGGCATGGCCAGCTGCAGTTTGTTCTGCACCTGAACCTGCGCGATGTCCGCATCGGTACCGGAGTTAAAGGTCAGCGTGATCTGCACCGAGCCAGACGAGTCGCTGGTGGAGGACATGTAAAGCAGGCCATCGATACCGTTCATGTTCTGTTCGATAACCTGCGTCACGGTATCCTGCACCGTTTTCGCATCTGCGCCAGGGTAGTTTGCTGAGACCGTCACCGCCGGTGGCGCAATCGAAGGATATTGCGCTACCGGCAAGTTGAGGATCGAAAGCGCCCCCGCCAGCATGATAATGATCGCGATAACCCATGCGAAGATGGGGCGATCGATAAAAAACTTAGACATGTCTTAACGGCTCCTGTTTAAGTTAAGACTTCGTTTGTTCTGACTGGGCGCCAGCTGCAGCTTGCTCTTTCTTGTCAGAAGCCTGATCGCTATTTACTTCTTGCACTTTTACCTGCGCGCCCGGCCGAACTTTCTGCAGGCCGGTGACGATCACGCGATCGCCATCTTTCAGGCCGCCGGTGACCAGCCACTTATCGCCAATCGCCTGCGAGGTCTGCACCTGGCGGACTTCAACCTTATCGCCTTCGCCTACGACCATGGCAGACGCCTCACCGCGCGGCGTGCGGGTGATACCCTGCTGAGGAACCAGCAGCGCGTTCGGGTTCAGACCCTCTTCCAGACGGGCGCGAACGAACATGCCCGGCAGCAGAGTTTGATCCGGGTTAGGGACGATAGCGCGGAGGGTGATAGAGCCAGTGGTTTGATCCACGGTGACGTCAGAGAACTCCAGGGTACCGGTCTGCGGGAAGGTCGCGCCGTCGTTGGTGAGCAGCTCAACTTTCGCTTTGCCGTTCTCCTGCTTCAGGGTGCCTTTCTCCAGCTCCTGCTTCAGGCGCAGGTAGTCGTTGCTGGACTGGGTCACGTCGACATAGATCGGATCGAGCTGCTGCACGGTCGCCAACGCATTAGTCTGGCCGGTCTGCACCAGCGCGCCTTCGGTTACTGACGACTTACCAATGCGGCCGCTGATAGGGGAGGTCACTTTGGTATAGGCCAGGTTGATACGCGCGGTTTCGACGGCGGCTTTGGCAGCCACGACCGAGGCGTTAGCCTGCTGCGCTTCAGCCTGGGCGTTATCGAAATCTTGCTGACTGATGTATTTAGTACCAATCAGGCTCTGGTAGCGCTTAAGGGTAACCTGGGCAATATTTGCCGCGGCCTGGGCGCGCGCTAAATCGCCTTTTGCGCTCTCATAGGAAGCCTGGTAGGTGGCTGGATCGATTTGATAAAGCGAGACACCCGCTTCAACGTCGCTGCCCTCGGTGAAGTTACGTTTCAAAATGATGCCGCTAACCTGCGGTCTGACTTCAGCCACGCGATACGCGCTGGTGCGGCCTGGCAGTTCAGTGGTCATCTGCAGAGGTGCGGATTTGAGTGTCACAATGCCCACTTCTGGCGCTTGCTGTGCACCTTGTTGAGCCGGTTTATCATCACATCCTGTTAGCGCTAAGCTGCCCGAAAGCATCAGAACGGCCGCCAGAGGGGTAAATCCTCTGTTTTTGTTCATAGGTAAACCTCGAGTGTCCGATTTCAAATTGATCAGTGGATCAAACGCCCACAAACCCATTGCTGCGTTTATATTATCGTCATGCTATGGTACATACATTCATAAATGTATGTAAATCTGACTCCCATAAAATCACCAACATATGGCACGAAAAACCAAACAACAGGCTCTGGAGACGCGTCAGCATATTTTAGATGTCGCCATGCGGCTGTTTTCAACGCACGGCGTCTCCAAGACGTCTCTGGCAGACATTGCGCAGGCTGCGGGTGTCACGCGTGGCGCAATCTATTGGCACTTCAAAAATAAGTCAGATTTATTTGGTGAAATTTGGGAGCTGTCAGAGTCCAGTATTGGCGATCTCGAGCTTGAGTATCAGGCAAAATTCCCTGACGATCCACTCTCAGTTTTGCGCGAACTACTGGTCTATATCCTTGAAGCAACCGTTGTCGAAGAGCGTCGCCGGTTAATGATGGAGATCATTTTCCACAAGTGTGAGTTTGTCGGCGAAATGGCCATAGTGCAACAGGCTCAGCGTAATTTATGCCTCGAAAGTTACGATCGTATTGAACAGACCCTCAGCCACTGTATTCAAGCGAAAATGTTGCCTGCTAATTTGCTCACCCGTCGGGCCGCCATTTTGATGCGCAGCTACATCTCCGGCATTATGGAAAACTGGCTCTTCTCGCCACAAACGTTTGATCTTAAAAAAGAGGCGCGTGACTACGTCACTATCCTGCTAGAGATGTTCCAGCTCTGTCCAACCATGCGGGCAACGCCAGGCCTGCTCAACGCCTGATTTTCCTGCATAACACCAGGAAATATCCTGGAGGCTATGCGCATTGCTATGTTGTCCCAGACGGGCGTGATATTCTCTGCGCGTGGTCAGTCCCGGCCCGCTTTCCCGTAAAGAAACCATTCATCTAAAAATTATGCTGCACTCCATACGCTCGCAAAATCCGCTCTCCGCTTTTGCCATGGTGCTGGTGCTTATCGTAAGCCTGTTTACGACGGCGTCGTACGCCCGTGCCAGTAACGATCTGCCTACCCGTGCAGAGGTGCAAAGCCAGCTTGATGCGCTAAATAAGCAAAAAGACCATACGCCACAGGACAAGCTCGTCATTGACGATCTGACGCAAACCCTGGATACCCTCGACAAGATCGAGCGGGTCAAGCAGGAGACCACTCAGCTTCGCCAGAAGGTTGCCCAGGCACCGGATAAGATGCGCGAGGCGACGGAGGGGCTTAACGCGCTCAGCGATAAAGACAACGATGACGAAACGCGCAAAACCCTGGCCACGCTCTCGCTGCGCCAGCTGGAGTCGCGGGTCTCGCAGCTGCTGGACAATCTCCAGACCGCGCAGAACGATCTGGCGACCTACAACAGCCAGCTGGTGGCGCTGCAAACCCAGCCGGAGCGGGTGCAGAACGCCATGTACGCCGCCTCGCAGCAGCTTCAGCAGATCCGTAACCGCCTGAACGGGACCGGGGCAGGGGAGGGCGCGCTGCGGCCGACTCAGCAGACGCTGCTGCTGGCCCAGCAGGCGCTGCTGAATGCCGAAATTGACCAGCAGCGTAAAAGCCTTGAGGGCAACACCACCCTGCAGGATACCCTGCAAAAGCAGCGCGACTACGTCACGGCCAACAGCAACCGCCTGGAGCATCAGCTCCAGCTTCTGCAGGAGGCGGTCAACAGCAAGCGCCTGACGCTGACGGAAAAAACCGCCCAGGAGGCCGTCACGCCGGACGAGACCGCGCGTATCCAGGCCAACCCGCTGGTGAAGCAGGAGCTGGAGCTCAACCACCAGCTCAGCCAGCGGCTGATCGACGCCACGGAAAACGGTAACGCGCTGGTTCAGCAGAATATCAAAGTTAAAAACTGGCTCGATCGCGCCCTGCAGTCCGAGCGCAATATCAAAGAGCAGATCTCGGTGCTGAAAGGGAGCCTGCTGCTGTCGCGCATTCTCTACCAGCAGCAGCAGACGCTGCCCTCCGCCGACGAGCTGGCGGATATGACCAACCGCATCGCCGACCTGCGTCTTGAGCAGTTTGAGATTAACCAGCAGCGCGATGCCCTGTTCCAGAGCGACGTCTTCGTCGGCAAGCTGGAGGAGGGGCACGCCAGCGAGGTAAACGACGAGGTGCATGATGCGCTGCTACAGGTCGTCGATATGCGCCGAGAGCTGCTTGACCAGCTTAATAAGCAGCTCGGCAACCAGCTGATGATGGCCATCAACCTGCAGGTTAACCAGCAGCAGCTGATGAGCGTGTCAACGAGCTTGCAAGAGGTGCTGACCCAGCAGATCTTCTGGGTGAACAGCAACAAACCGATGGACTGGGAGTGGATCAAGGCCTTCCCACAGGCGGTTAAAGAGCAGTTCCGCACCATGAAAATCACCGTGAACTGGGAGAAAGCCTGGCCTGCGGTCGCCATTGCGTTTCTGGCCGGGCTGCCGCTGCTGCTGATTGCGGGCCTGATCCGCTGGCGTCTGGGCTGGCTGAAGCAGTACCAGGCTCGCCTGGCGGACGAGGTGGGCCAGCTGCGTAACGACAGTCAGGGGCACACGCCAAAGGCGATCCTCATCGACCTGATCCGCGCTCTGCCGGTCTGTCTGCTGATCCTGGCGGCGGGGCTGATCCTGCTCACCATGCAGCTCAATATTAGCGAGCTGCTGTGGGCCTTCAGTAAAAAGCTGGCGCTTTTCTGGCTGGTGTTCGGCGTGTGCTGGAAGGTGCTGGAAAAAGACGGCGTGGCGGTAACCCACTTCGGCATGCCGCCGCAGTTGACCAGCCACTGGCGTCGGCAGATCGTCCGCGTCAGCCTGGCTCTGCTGCCGCTGCACTTCTGGTCGGTGGTCTCCGAGCTGTCGCCGCTGCATCTGATGGACGACGTCACCGGGCAGATTGTGATCTTCCTGAACCTGCTGGTGATCAGCGCTCTGGTGTGGCCGATGTGCCGCGACAGCTGGCGTGATAAAGAGTCCCACGCCCTGCGCCTGCTGACCGTGACGGTACTCTCTATTGTGCCGGTGGCGCTGATGGTACTGACGGCGACGGGCTACTTCTACACCACGCTGCGCCTCTCTGGGCGCTGGATTGAGACCGTCTACCTGGTGATTGTCTGGAACCTGCTCTACCAGACGGTGCTGCGCGGGCTTAGCGTGGCGGCTCGCCGTATCGCCTACCGTCGTGCGCTGGCCCGTCGGCAGAACCTGGTGAAAGAGGGGGCAGAGGGTGCGGAGCCGCAGGAGGAGCCGACCATCGCCCTTGAGCAGGTTAACCAGCAGACGCTGCGTATTACCATGCTAGTGATGGTGGCGCTGTTTGGCCTCGTCTTCTGGGCAATTTGGTCCGATCTGATCACCGTGTTCGCCTACCTCGACAGCATTACGCTCTGGCACTACAACGGCACGGAGGCGGGGGCCAACGTGGTGAAAAGCGTCACCATGGGCAGCTTGCTGTTTGCGCTCATTGCGGCGACGGTGGCCTGGGCGCTGATCCGCAACCTGCCGGGGCTGTTAGAGGTGCTGGTACTTTCGCGCCTGAAGATGCGCCAGGGGGCCTCTTACGCCATCACCACCATCCTTAACTACGTGATTATCGCTGCCGGTGCGATGACGGTATTCGGCTCGCTGGGCGTATCATGGGACAAACTCCAGTGGCTGGCGGCGGCGCTGTCGGTCGGTCTTGGTTTTGGCTTACAGGAGATATTCGGTAACTTCGTCGCCGGTATTATTATCCTGTTTGAGCGCCCGGTGCGCATCGGCGATACGGTGACCATCGGCACCTTCTCCGGGACGGTTAATAAGATCCGTATCCGTGCCACCACCATCACCGACTTTGACCGCAAAGAGGTGATCATCCCGAACAAAGCCTTTGTGACCGAGCGCCTGATCAACTGGTCGCTCTCCGATACCATTACCCGCGTGGTGGTGCGTCTTGGGGTAGCCTACGGCTCCGATCTCGATAAGGTGAAGGCGGTGTTGCTGAAGGCGGCGATGGATCATCCGAAGGTGATGCACGATCCGGAACCGGCGGTCTTCTTTACGACCTTTGGCCCGAGCACGCTGGATCACGAGCTGCGCCTCTACGTACGTGAGCTGCGGGATCGCAGCTACACCGTGGATGAACTGAACCGCACCATCGATCGGCTGTGCCGCGAGAACGGCATCAACATTGCGTTCAATCAGCTGGAAGTGCACCTGCGCAATGCGAAAGGTGAAGAGCTGACCGAGTTAAAACGCGACCTGAACGACGACAATAGCGCGCCTGCTATCGCCTGACAGGGTTTAAGAACGCGTATCCTGCAGCGGGACTTTTTTCTCAAAGTCCCGCTTTACTATCTCCAGCGCTTTCAGCACGGTTTCCGGCGCAATGGCGTGTTCTTCCAGCAGCATAATCAGATCCACCGCCAGCTTGACCTCTTCCGGCGCATTTTCCAGCGACATATTCACTCCTGTTTTCCCTAGCGTGTTAACCGGGCCAGTACGTTCTCAATCCGCGCCAGCGCGCTGCGACAGCGTGCCAGCCTGCCTTCGAGCGCCACGACGTCGCGCTGTAGCGTTTGCTGCTCTTCAAAACCGGTAGCTCTGGCGAGCAGCAGCTCGCGGGCCCGTTTCATCTCCTGCAAGCGGCGCTCGTACTGCTGATGCTGTAGCCGCTTGCGCTGCCATTTGGTCACACCCGGCGATGCGCTGTCCCACTCCCGTAGCGACCAGGTGGCCGTTTCCCGGGTAAGTGCGGCGAGCTGTGACGAGAGATGTTCCGCCAGCCAGGCCACCTGCGGCAGCTGTCCGGCATCCACCGCGTGGCGCAGCGCGGCGAGATTATGGTCAACCTCGTCCAGGCAGGCGCGCATTAACGTACTGCGGGTTTGAAACAGATGGCGGTCAAAGCGTGCGCTGACGGTCGCGTGGTGCGCCAGCGGTGCAGCCCGCTCACGCAGGGACGCGAGCTGTTTTTCCAGTGAATCTAAAAGCAAAGCCGTTTTCAACAATCTCTCCCCTGTATTCATCAGGGCTATGCTACATTAGCCAAAAAGCCCGATAACGATCCTATTATGCAACGTACTCTGTTAATTATCATCGGCTGGCTGGCGGTTGCGCTCGGCACGCTCGGCGTCGTGCTGCCGGTGTTGCCCACCACGCCCTTTATTCTGTTAGCCGCCTGGTGCTTTGCCCGATCCTCTCCCCGTTTTCACGCCTGGCTGCTCTATCGCTCCTGGTTTGGCGGCTATCTTCGCCACTGGCAGCAGTACCGTGCAATGCCCCCCGGCGCCAAACCCCGCGCCATCGTCATTATCCTCCTGACGTTCGCGATTTCACTTTGGCTGGTTAAGCTGATGTGGGTCCGTTTTCTGCTGCTGGCGATCCTCGCCTGCCTGCTGATATTTATGTGGCGAATCCCGGTCGTTGATAAGGCGGCTGATGAAAAGCAACAAAAGCAGTAAAGCGCACTCAAGCTTATTGCATTTGTCCCGTTCTGCCAGTACATTCGACCGTTTTCGAGCACGGGCACGTTTGGTTAAATGTTAAACAATAGTTACATTAACCTGCAACGCGTGCAGTGAGTATGACCGTTTCTAGCAGGCAAAAAATCCATGACAGCAACTGCGCAGCAGCTTGAGTATTTAAAAGACAGCATTAAAAGCATTCAGGACTATCCGAAACCGGGGATCCTGTTCCGGGATGTCACCAGTTTGCTGGAAGATCCGAAAGCGTATGCTCTCAGCATTGAACTGCTGGTCGCGCGTTTCAAAGACGCAGGCATTACCAAAGTGGTGGGTACCGAAGCCCGTGGCTTCCTGTTTGGCGCCCCGGTCGCCCTGGCGCTGGGCGTTGGCTTTGTGCCGGTGCGTAAGCCGCGCAAGCTGCCGCGTGAAACCATCGCCGAAAGCTATGAGCTGGAGTACGGCACCGACCAGTTAGAGATCCACGTTGATGCCATCAAGCCGGGCGATAAAGTGCTGGTGGTGGACGATCTGCTGGCGACCGGCGGCACCATTGAAGCCACCGTGAAGCTGATCCGCCGTCTGGGTGGTGACGTGACCGACGCTGCCTTTATTATCAATCTGTTTGATATTGGTGGCGAAGAGCGTCTGGCGAAGCAGGGGATCACCTGTTACAGCCTGGTGCCGTTCCCCGGCCACTGATTGCCATCCGTCAGTACACAGTCTCGCTGTTAGGGCGAGGCTGTGATAGCATTGCCCCTCGTATATCCACCTTCCAGCGTTCCAGAGCCTGCCCATGAGTTATCAGGTCTTAGCCCGTAAGTGGCGACCACAAACTTTTGCTGACGTCGTCGGTCAGGAGCATGTGCTGACTGCACTGGCGAACGGCTTATCGTTAGGACGCATTCATCATGCGTATCTCTTTTCCGGCACCCGTGGCGTCGGAAAGACCTCTATTGCCCGTTTGCTGGCGAAGGGGCTGAACTGCGAGACCGGCATTACCGCAACGCCCTGCGGCGTGTGCGACAACTGCCGTGAAATCGAGCAGGGGCGCTTTGTCGATCTGATTGAGATCGACGCCGCCTCGCGTACCAAAGTTGAAGATACCCGCGATCTGCTGGATAACGTCCAGTACGCGCCAGCCCGTGGCCGCTTCAAAGTCTACTTGATAGACGAAGTGCATATGCTGTCGCGCCACAGCTTTAACGCCCTGCTGAAGACCCTTGAAGAGCCACCGGCGCACGTTAAGTTCCTGCTGGCGACCACCGATCCGCAGAAGCTGCCGGTAACCATCCTCTCCCGCTGCCTGCAGTTTCATCTTAAGGCGCTGGACGTGGATCAGATCCGCCAGCAGCTTGAGCATATTCTCGACGAAGAGAAGATCCACCACGAACCGCGCGCCTTACAGCTGCTGGCTCGGGCCGCCGACGGCAGCCTGCGCGACGCCCTTAGCCTGACCGATCAGGCGATTGCCAGCGGCGACGGCCAGCTCACTGCCCAGGCGGTGAGCCAGATGCTTGGCACGCTGGATGATGACCAGGCGCTGTCGCTGATTGAGGCGCTGGTGGAGGCAAACGGCGAACGGGTGATGGCGCTGGTTAACGAGGCTGCCGCACGCGGCGTGGAGTGGGAGGCGCTGCTGGTTGAGATGCAGACCCTGTTGCACCGCATCGCGATGGTACAGCTCTCGCCCTCCGCGCTCGGCAGCGATATGGCGGCTATTGAGCAGCGCCTGCGCGAGCTGGCGCGCACCGTGCCGCCGGGCGACGTCCAGCTCTACTACCAGACGATGCTGATTGGTCGTAAAGAGCTGCCGTTTGCGCCGGACCGGCGGATGGGCATAGAGATGACCCTGCTGCGGGCGCTGGCGTTCCATCCGCGTATGCCGCTGCCGGAGCCGAGCGTGCCGGCCCAGGACTTCTCTCCCGTTGCCCCGACGGCGGTGCTAACGCCGGATCAGGTGCCGCCATCGCCGCCCCCTGCTGCGCCGCGTAGCGATGCGCCGCTGTCGGACACCACCAGCCAGGTGCTGGCCGCCCGCAGTCAGCTGCAACGTGCTCAGGGAGCGACCAAAGCAAAAAAGAGTGAACCGGCAGCGGCAACCCGCACGCGGCCGGTGAATAACGCTGCGCTTGAGCGGCTGGCATCGGTTACCGAGCGCATCCAGACGCGCCCGGCCGCCGCCGCCCAGGAGCAAGCGCCGGTAAAAAAAGAGGCCTACCGCTGGAAGACCACCCTGGTTACCGAAGAGGTAAAAGAGGTGGTCGCCACGCCGAAGGCGCTGAAGAAAGCCCTTGAGCATGAGCGGACGCCGGAGCTGGCGCAAAAGCTTGCCGAAGAGGCCATCACCCGCGATCCGTGGGCGGCAGAGGTCAGTCGCCTCAGCCTGCCTAAACTGGTTGAACAGGTGGCGCTCAACGCGTGGAAAGAGCAGGAGGGGAGCCGAATCTGCCTGCACCTGCGCACTACCCAGCGGCACCTGAACTCCCCCGGGACGCTAAAAGTTTTAGGTGAGGCACTTAACACCCTGTACGGTTCAGCGGTTGAAGTGTCTATCATTGAAGATGATAATCCCGCGATGCGCACTCCCCTGGAGTGGCGTCAGGCGATTTACGAAGAGATGCTTGCGCAGGCGCGCGAGTCGATTATTGCGGATAGCAACATCCAGACCCTGCAACGGTTTTTTGATGCGGATCTGGATGAAGAGAGCATTCGCCCTATTTGATCGTAAGTTTGACTTACGGTTGTCATTTTTAACGTGAATGAAGAGAGAAGCCTATGTTTGGTGGTAAAGGCGGTCTGGGTAACCTGATGAAACAGGCCCAGCAGATGCAAGAAAAGATGCAGCAGATGCAGGAAGAGATTGCGAAGCTGGAAGTCACCGGTGAATCCGGTGCGGGTCTGGTGAAGGTCACCATCAACGGCGCGCACAACTGCCGTCGCGTGGAGATCGACCCAAGCCTGCTGGAAGACGACAAAGATATGCTGGAAGATCTCGTTGCAGCGGCCTTCAACGATGCGGCGCGCCGTATCGAAGAGACTCAGAAAGAGAAGATGGCAGGCGTCTCCTCCGGTATGCAGCTGCCGCCGGGCTTTAAGATGCCGTTCTAATGGCTTTGCGCAGTTAGCCATTATCAGCGCTACGCGATCTCAAAAAGATCCTGTCAGAAAGGCAGATCTTGAGAGTGAGCGTAGCGCATTATAAGTGAATCAAAATTAGCTCGTTTTAACTACTTTCATCAACTCTACCCATTCCCCTGCGTTATCTTTATAAACAGCCTGATAAATATGATGCGATCGACGCGGTAAGCATTATGCAAATTAAATTAATCGAAACCGAGCAGGATTATGAGGCAGCTTTAAGTGTTGTTGCCCCGATGTTTGATCAGGAACCTTCCATAAACACACCTGAAGGCGATTTTTTTGAGGCTATATGTCTGCTCATAGAAGAGTATGAAAAAAAGCATTATCCTTTAAACATCTAATTCATGTCTTTGAATTATCTTAATTTAAGTGGTTGATATGTTTAATTTTAAATTTTGTAAGGGGCCGTTCTAATGCAGACCAGTCCGCTGCTGACGCAGCTTATGGAATCCCTGCGCTGCCTGCCGGGCGTTGGCCCGAAATCGGCGCAGCGCATGGCCTTTACGCTTCTGCAGCGCGATCGCAGCGGCGGGATGCGCCTTGCCCAGGCCCTGACGCGGGCGATGTCGGAGATTGGCCACTGCGCCGACTGCCGTACCTTCACCGAGCAGGAGGTGTGTAACATCTGCTCGAACCCGCGTCGCCAGGAAAACGGTCAGATCTGCGTGGTAGAGAGTCCGGCGGACATCTACGCCATTGAGCAGACCGGGCAGTTCTCTGGCCGCTACTTCGTGCTGATGGGGCACCTGTCGCCGCTCGACGGCATCGGCCCGAACGATATCGGCCTCGATCGGCTGGAGCAGCGCCTGGAGCGTGAGCAACTGAAAGAGGTAATCCTCGCCACCAACCCCACGGTGGAAGGGGAGGCGACCGCCAACTACATCGCCGAGCTGTGCGGGCAGTATGGCGTTGACGCCAGCCGCATCGCCCACGGTGTGCCGGTAGGCGGCGAGCTGGAGATGGTTGACGGCACCACGCTCTCCCACTCGCTGGCGGGACGCCATAAGATCCGCATTTCGTAAAAAAAACGGGGGCATTTTTCTGCCCCCGCTTGAAATCCTGTTGTCTTATCCCCATTTTCCCCTCAACACCAAATGGCATTGTTGAGGTATTTTTTCGATGAAAGGACAAGAAACACGCGGCTTCCAGTCAGAAGTAAAACAGCTTCTGCATCTGATGATCCATTCTCTCTACTCCAACAAAGAGATCTTCCTGCGTGAGCTTATCTCTAACGCCTCGGATGCGGCAGACAAGCTGCGTTTCCGTGCGTTGTCAAAACCCGAGCTGTACGAGGGTGACGGTGAGCTACGCGTGCGCGTCTCCTTTGATAAAGAGAAGCGTACTCTGACCATTGCCGACAACGGTATTGGTATGAACCGCGACGAAGTGATTGACCATCTGGGTACGATTGCTAAGTCCGGCACCAAAGCATTTCTTCAGTCGATGGGCTCCGACCAGGCAAAAGATAGCCAGCTGATCGGCCAGTTCGGCGTGGGCTTCTACTCGGCGTTTATCGTTGCCGATAAAGTCACCGTGCGCACCCGTGCGGCGGGCGACAGCGCAGAGAACGGCGTGTTCTGGGAGTCCGCAGGCGAGGGCGACTACACCGTTGCCGATATCACCAAAGAGGATCGCGGGACCGAAATTACCCTGCACCTGCGTGAAGGCGAAGATGACTTCCTCAACGACTGGCGCGTACGCTCGATCATCAGCAAATACTCCGACCATATCGCGCTGCCGGTAGAGATCGAGAAGCACGACGAGCAGGATGGCGAAACCGTCATCAGCTGGGAGAAGATCAACAAGGCCCAGGCGCTCTGGACGCGCAGCAAGTCCGAAATCAGCGATGACGAATACAAAGAGTTCTACAAGCATATTGCCCACGACTTTACCGATCCGCTGGCCTGGAGCCACAACCGCGTAGAGGGCAAGCAGGAGTACACCAGCCTGCTCTATATTCCGGCCCAGGCACCGTGGGATATGTGGAACCGCGATCACAAGCACGGCCTGAAGCTCTACGTACAGCGCGTCTTCATCATGGACGAGGCCGAGCAGTTCATGCCGAACTACCTGCGCTTTGTGCGTGGCCTGATTGACTCCAACGATCTGCCGCTGAACGTCTCCCGTGAAATTCTGCAAGACAGCTCCGTTACTCGCAACCTGCGTAGCGCCCTGACCAAACGTGCGCTGCAGATGCTTGAGAAGCTGGCAAAAGATGATGCCGAGAAATATCAGGGCTTCTGGAAACAGTTCGGCCTGGTGTTGAAAGAGGGCCCGGCGGAAGATAGCGCAAACCAGGAGGCGATTGCCAAACTGCTGCGCTTTGCCTCTACCCATACCGACTCTGCCGAGCAGACGGTGGCGCTGGCGGACTACGTCTCCCGCATGAAAGAGGGCCAGGAGAAGATCTACTACATCACTGCTGACAGCTACGCCGCTGCGAAGAGCAGCCCGCACCTGGAGCTGCTGCGTAAGAAAGGCATCGAAGTGCTGCTGCTCTCCGATCGCATCGACGAGTGGATGATGAGCTACCTCACCGAGTTCGACGGCAAGTCCTTCCAGTCGGTGGCAAAAGCCGATGAGTCGCTGGATAAGCTGAACGACGAGGTAGACGAAAGCGCGAAAGAGGCCGAGAAAGCCCTGGAGCCGTTCGTTGAGCGTGTGAAAACCCTGCTGGGTGACCGCGTGAAAGAGGTACGCTTTACTCATCGCCTGACCGATACGCCGGCGATCGTCACGACCGACAACGACGAGATGAGCACCCAGATGGCGAAGCTGTTTGCCGCTGCGGGCCAGACCGTGCCGGATGTGAAGTACATCTTCGAACTTAACCCGGACCACGTTCTGGTGAAGCGCACCGCCGATATTCAGGACGAAGCCCAGTTCAAAGCATGGATTGAACTGCTGCTGGATCAGGCCCTGTTTGCCGAGCGCGGCACGCTGGAAGATCCGAACCAGTTTATCCGCCGCATGAACCAGCTGCTGGTTTCTTAATCGCTCTATACACCGTTCCCTCTTGCCCCTGGCAAGGGGGAACGATTCAGCTGCTCAACTTCCCGCCGAACCCGCCTGCATAAGCCTCGCTTCCTTGTGGTGATACTGACTTTAGTGGTATGGTTTTCGCTTCAAACAACGTTGTATACCTGTCATCAATTATCTGGGTATAAAAATTCAAAACGTAGAGGAATTACGCAATGCGTATCATTTTGCTCGGCGCTCCGGGCGCAGGTAAAGGCACTCAGGCTCAGTTCATCATGGAGAAATACGGTATTCCGCAGATCTCCACCGGTGACATGCTTCGCGCCGCGGTTAAATCCGGCAGCGAGCTGGGCAAACAGGCTAAAGACATCATGGATGCTGGCAAGCTGGTGACTGACGAGCTGGTTATCGCGCTGGTAAAAGAGCGTATCGCCCAGGAAGATTGCCGTAACGGCTTCCTGCTGGACGGTTTCCCGCGCACTATTCCTCAGGCTGACGCAATGAAGGAAGCCGGTATCAACGTTGATTATGTGCTGGAGTTCGATGTGCCGGACGATCTGATCGTCGATCGTATCGTAGGCCGTCGCGTTCACGCTGCCTCTGGCCGCGTCTACCACATCAAATACAATCCGCCGAAGGTGGAAGGTAAAGACGACGTGACCGGCGAAGAGCTGAGCACCCGTAAAGACGATCAGGAAGAGACCGTGCGTAAGCGCCTGGTGGAGTACCATCAGCTGACCGCGCCGCTGATCGGCTACTACCAGAAAGAAGCCGAAGCTGGCCATACCAAGTACGCGAAGGTTGATGGCACCCAAGCCGTTAGCGCCGTTCGCGCCGAGCTGGAAACCATTCTTGGTTAATGTCTCTCGGCTAAGAGCCCTCGGTTAAGCCTGCTTTCCCCGGTCTCTGCGCCGGGGATGTTCTTCCGCCATTTCCCCGAAGCTTTTCCCTTTCGCAGCAATGGGTTTCGTTTACGCCCGTTTCAGTTACAATTCTCTCAGTTAACTTTCTCAGGCTTAAATGAATACGAGGCGCGAATGAGTCACGCGAAAACCGGCATCCTGCTGGCGAATCTGGGCACACCCGATGCTCCCACCCCCGCAGCGGTCAAACGCTATCTTCGCCAGTTTTTAAGCGATCGACGCGTAGTGGATACGCCGCGCCTGCTGTGGTGGCCGCTGCTGCGCGGCGTGATCCTGCCGATTCGTTCTCCGCGCGTGGCGAAGCTCTATCAATCCGTGTGGATGGAGGAGGGCTCGCCGCTGATGGTCTACAGCCGTCGCCAGCAGCGGGCACTGGCTGCCCGACTGGCTGACGTGCCGGTGGCGCTGGGGATGAGCTACGGCTCACCCTCGCTGGAGAGCGCGGTAGATGAGCTGATCTCTCAGGACGTAGAGCACATTGTGGTTCTGCCGCTCTATCCGCAGTATTCCTGCTCAACCGTGGCCGCCGTCTGGGACGAGCTGGGGCGTATTCTGCAACGTAAGCGCAGCATTCCCGGTATCTCATTGATCCGCGACTATGCCGACAACCGGTCGTACATTGACGCGCTGGCTAACAGCGTGCGCGCCTCCTTTGCCCGCCACGGCGAGCCGGATCTGCTCCTGCTCTCCTATCACGGCATTCCCCAGCGCTATGCGGAAGAGGGCGACGTCTATCCCCAGCGCTGCCGCGATACCACCCGCGAGCTGGTTTCGGCCCTCGGCGTGCCGCCGGAGAAGGTGATGATGACCTTCCAGTCGCGCTTTGGCCGCGAGCCGTGGCTGACCCCCTATACCGACGAAACGCTGAAGATGCTCGGCGAGAAAGGGGTGAAGCATATTCAGGTCATCTGTCCGGGCTTCTCCTCTGACTGTCTGGAGACGCTGGAGGAGATTGCGGTGCAGAACCGGGAATTTTTCCTCGAAGCGGGCGGGGAGAAATATGAATATATTCCTGCGCTTAATGATTCTGCCGATCATATCGACATGATGCTGGACCTGACGGCTCCTTACCGCTAATCGCGCGCGGTGCCGGGAGTGTGCTACCATTCCCGGCCCAATTGGTCATTCGTAGCAAACGTGCATGAAATTTCCCGGTAAACGCAAATCCAAACACTATTTTCCTGTTAACGCCCGCGATCCGCTTCTGCAGCAGATCCAGCCGGAGAGCGATGCCAGCGCCTCATGGGTGGTCGGTATCGATCAGACGCTGGTGGATATTGAAGCCAAAGTGGACGATGCGTTTATCGAGCGCTATGCCCTCAGCGTCGGGCACTCGCTGATCATCAGCGACGAGGCCGCCGATGCGCTCTACAAAGAGCTGGTTCGCGACAACCTCATCACCCACCAGTTTGCTGGCGGTACTATCGGCAACACCATGCACAACTACTCCGTGCTGGCGGATGACCGCTCGGTGCTGCTGGGCGTAATGTGCAGCAACGTCGAAATCGGCGGCTACGCCTACCGCTACCTCTGTAACACCTCCAGCCGTACCGACCTTAACTATCTGCAGGGCGTTGATGGGCCAATTGGCCGCTGCTTTACGCTGGTGGGTGAGGCGGGGGAGCGCACCTTTGCTATCAGCCCTGGCTATATGAACCAGCTACGCCCGGAGAGTATTCCCGAGTCGGTGATTGCCGGCGCCTCCGCGCTGGTGCTCTCCTCTTATCTGGTGCGCTGTAAGCCAGGCGAGCCGATGCGTGAGGCGACCATGAAAGCGGTAGAGTACGCCAAAAAGCATAACGTGCCGGTAGTGCTGACCCTTGGCACCAAGTACGTGATTGCCGATAACCCTGAGTGGTGGCGCGACTTCCTCAAGGAAAACGTCTCAATCCTCGCGATGAACGAGGAGGAGGCCGAGGCGCTGACCGGGCTGAGCGACCCGCTGCTGGCCTGCGATAAGGCGCTGGACTGGGTTGACCTGGTGCTCTGCACCGCCGGTCCGGTCGGGCTGTACATGGCAGGTTTTACCGAGGAGTCGGCGAAGCGTAAAACCCAGCATCCGCTGCTGCCGGGAGCCATCGCCGAGTTTAACCAGTACGAGTTTAGCCGGGCGATGCGTCACCAGGACTGTGAACAGCCGCTGCGTATCTTCTCCCACATTGCCCCATACATGGGCGGGCCGGAGAAGATCATGAACACCAACGGCGCGGGCGATGGTGCACTGGCCGCGCTGCTGCACGATATCACTGCCAATAATTTCCACCGCAGCAACGTGCCCAACTCCAGCAAACATAACTACACCTGGCTGACCTACTCATCGCTGGCTCAAGTGTGTAAGTACGCTAACCGCGTTAGCTACCAGGTACTGAACCAGCACTCGCCGCGTCTGACGCGGGGCCTTCCGGAGCGGGAAGATAGCCTGGAAGAATCCTACTGGGAGCGTTAATAGCGAGCCCGCCAGCGGCGGGCTTGAATTTCTCTGTTAAAGGCACGGGTCTTATTTAGCAGCTGCGTAAAGAAATGAAAAAATCCCGATAAACAGAGTGGGATTATGCCAGAATAAGGCCGTGTTTAACTACCGAGGACAATTTTTCATCCACACTGAGGAAAAGCAACAACGTGGATAAGTTGTAAAATTATGAACAAGATGTTCGCACCCATAATGATTATTCGCTCCTGCCTTCACACCGAATCCCACTGTTCGATCTGCGACCAGCACTGGCGCTCTGCGCTATAGTTCCGCTCTCTCCTTTTACTCAAAATTTAATTTTACTCTGCTAACACGCTTATTTTTGCGTGGCGGATATCTGTTTCTCATTAAGGAGAGAAATCATGCGCTATTGGATTTTATTAGCCCTGGCCACCGTGGCTGAAATAACCGGCACGCTGTCGATGAAATGGGCCAGCGTCAACGATGACAAGGCAGGATTTATTTTTATGCTGGTGATGATCGCCCTGTCATATATTTTCCTGTCGTTTGCCGTAAAACGCATTGCCCTGGGCGTTGCCTATGCCATCTGGGAGGGCTTGGGTATTTTATTAATTACGCTGTTTAGCGTGGTGCTGTTCGATGAAACCTTATCGGCGATGAAAGTCGTAGGCTTGCTCACTCTGGTCACAGGCGTTGCGCTGATCAAATCCGGCACGCTGGCACGCAAGGAGCAGCAGCATGACTACGTTTAATATGGTGCATATTGCCTGGCTGGCGCTGGCGATTGGTTTAGAGATCGTTGCCAACATCGCCCTTAAATATTCCAACGGTTTTCGTCGGCCTCTGCACGGCGTAGTGTCTCTTGTTGCCGTGCTGGCCGCGTTTAGTGCCCTGTCGCAGGCGGTAAAGGGCATCGATCTCTCCGTCGCCTATGCGCTATGGGGCAGTTTTGGCCTGGTCGCTACCGTGGCAGCAGGATGGGTACTGTTTGGTCAACGGCTGAACCGAACTGGCTGGCTGGGTGTAGCCTTGCTAACCGCAGGCGTGGTGCTCATCAAGCTTGCCTGATGAAAAATGTGCAGGCTCGCATGGCGATCGTGAAAGTTCTTCATGTTGAATGAAATTAAATCACTTTTACTCCCGCAGTGACTCAGGCATAAAGTGATCATGTTATTAACAATAGATCATACAGACTACGATGAATAATGCGATTACATTTAACGTGAAGAGCCTTCGCTTCGACGAGAATTATAATCCTTCGGAGAGCACGCGTATCACTACTAACTTTGCTAATTTAGCGAGAGGTGAAAAACGTCAGGATAATTTGCGCAATGCCTTAACGATGATCGATAATCGATTCAACGCCCTGGCACATTGGGACAATCCCACAAGCGATCGCTACGCCGTTGAGTTGGACATCATCTCTGTCGAAATGAATATTGCGGTTGCAGGCAAGCGCAATGCTTTTCCGGTAATTGAAGTGTTGAAAACCACGATTGTCGATCGTAAAACGGATGCGCGCTTTGAAGGGATCGTAGGCAATAATTTCTCGTCTTACGTTCGCGACTATGATTTTAGCGTCCTGCTGTCCGAGCATAACAAAAACGGTGCGGGATTTAGCACGCCGGATAACTTTGGCGACCTGCACGGCAATATATTTAAGCGGTTTGTTGAATCAGATTGCTACAAAGAGAAATTTACGAAAGCGCCAGTTATCTGCTTAAGCGTATCGAGTAAAAACGTCTATCAGCGGACGGGCAATCAGCATCCCGTACTGGGCATTGAGTATCAGCAGGACAGCGCCTCCCTGACCGATCGCTATTTTGCCAAAATGGGGCTGCAGGTGCGCTTTTTTATGCCACAGGGTAGTGTTGCGCCGCTGGCGTTCTATTTTGCAGGCGATCTGCTGCGTGACTACAGCGATCTGGAGCTTATCAGCACCATCAGCACGATGGAGACATTCCAGAAGATTTACCGGCCGGAGATCTATAACGCTAACTCAGCGGCAGGAAATGTCTATCAGCCCAGCCTGAACTACCGGGACTATTCGCTTACGCAAATTGTTTACGATCGAGAAGAACGCAGCAGGCTAGCAATTGAGCAGGGACGGTTTACCGAAGAGCACTTCATCAAACCTTACCAAAGCCTGCTAGAGCAATGGTCTGCTCACTCCGTTCTTTGATTAACGATAAATATAAGGTCACCTGCTATGAAAAAATTATTACCCACTTCCACTGCGGGCAGCTTGCCCAAACCGGCCTGGCTCGCACAGCCTGAGACCCTGTGGTCCCCCTGGAAATTGCAGGGTGACGAGCTGATCGAGGGCAAGCAGGATGCGCTGCGGTTGGGGCTACAAGAGCAAGAGCAGGCGGGGATTGATATCGTCAGCGACGGCGAGCAAACCCGCCAGCACTTTGTCACGACGTTTATTGAGCACCTTAGCGGCGTTGATTTTGAGAAACGCGAGATCGTTAAGATCCGTAATCGCTATGATGCCAGCGTTCCGTCCGTGGTGGGTGAGGTAAGTCGCCAAAAGCCGGTGTTCGTTGAGGATGCTAAATTCTTACGTCAGCAGACCGATCGACCGATTAAATGGGCCTTGCCGGGGCCGATGACAATGATCGATACGCTCTATGACGGCCACTACAAAAGCCGTGAAAAGCTGGCCTGGGAGTTCGCCAAAATTCTTAATCAGGAAGCCAAAGAGCTGGAAGCGGCCGGGGTAGATATTATCCAGTTTGATGAGCCTGCGTTTAACGTCTTTTTTGATGAGGTCAATGACTGGGGCATTGCGGCGTTAGAAAGGGCCATTGAAGGGCTGCAGTGCGAAACAGCCGTGCATATCTGCTATGGCTACGGCATCAAAGCCAATACCGACTGGAAAAAGACGCTGGGCTCCGAGTGGCGTCAATATGAAGAGATCTTCCCCAAGCTGCAAAAATCTAACATCGATATTGTCTCCCTGGAGTGTCAAAACTCTCACGTGCCGATGGAACTCATTGAGCTTATTCGCGGCAAAAAAGTGATGATTGGGGCGATTGATGTGGCAACCAATACCATTGAGACACCGGAGCAGGTCGCCGATACGCTGCGCAAAGCGCTTCAGTTTGTTGACGCCGACAAGCTCTATCCCTGCACCAACTGCGGTATGACGCCGTTGTCTCGTCGCGTAGCAAGAGGCAAGCTCAATGCGTTAAGCGCAGGCGCAGAGATTGTGCGCAAAGAACTGCTGGCTAAATAAGGTAGTTAAAACAGGCGTGAAGAAGGCATAGTTAATTGTAAATTAACTATGCCTGGTAAAGGTTGGTCTGATCGGCGCGGCCACGATCAGCATACCGCTTTGTTCGTAACCAGCAGCAACGCCTCGCGTAAAATTGCCTGCTGAATCTCTCCCGACGATAGCTTCATTCTGACAATCAGCATCAGCTGGATCTCTTTAAAGGTCAGGCTCTTACCAGACTTAAGCAACTCTGTTGAGATCGATCCGATCGCTTCTTCCGGGCTGGCATATTCGGGTTGCAAAACAATCGCTGAGCTACCGTGAGCCGCTTCAACAAATATTTGGCAAGTGGTTGTACCTTTGATGTTATCAGAGGTTATCTTATTCATTATGTGCCTTAACTGCATTGACTAGCGGGCTATTCATCCTCGAATAACGCGGCTTAAATTTGATATCTGTCGTGCCAATGCTGTGAGAAATCCTTGCGAACCATCGCACACAAGCGCTATCGAGCGCGCCGCATTAGACTAGATGGAAACATGTGAGAGCTGCTTAATCAGCTCATTGGGGATGAGGTGCACCCGCATCGATTCGAGGGCAACAAACCTGCTAGAGGATATGGCCTGGACGATCACCAGACGCTACTACCTTAACACCTTTCTATGCTTTAAGTGAAACCTTTACATGTTTTTTAAGATCCATGCTATCGATGCAGCGTGAACATCGATCTGATGCACTGCCGCTTTATGTTTACTAAACAACGGGTGGGAAAAACCTATGGTTCTTCTTTGCGCAACCAAAAAAAAACGAGCGGATAATTCTGGCTGATCCGGACAAATGGTATGGCGGAAGGGGGAAGGCCGGTTCAGGTATATAGAGCCGAGTAATTACATTAGCGCCTGCAAAGCCATCGGCAGGCGCTAATATATTGTGCTGGTTATTTTAAGGTCGCTTTCAAGACCGGTGCTTTGTCGTTCAGCGCATCAACCTGATAACGATAAATTGCGACATCTTCCCGAATTAATGTGGTATTAATCGTAACCTCGTCTGGATTATAGCCGTTAATCATTAGATATGCAGTGCCCTCTGCACTAAACACATTATCCGGAATGTTAGACAGGATGCTGGACATGCTTCTGGCTTCATCTTCATTAGCTGGGGTGATATTGCACTGAATAGCGCTTTTCTCAAGCATGACTTTCACATTTTGGCGAGTGCTGTAGATCTCTTTTGGGCCATACTTGAGCGAGTCACCACAGCCAGTAACATCGATCGGAAAGTTCTTCTTGGCAAAATCATACGCTTCAGGTTTGCGAATTCCGAGATAGGCACCCGTAACGATCTCTTTTTTTACGGCTTCCTGTCGATTATTAAGGCGGGACAGCATTTTACTGACTTTGATAAATTTAATATCTTTAAATGATGATAGTTTCTCGTTCGCCTGCGCTAATTCTTCTTGCTTCATATCATTGCGTTTAAACGGATCGTTTTCAGCATTCCAGCGATCGCTGAGTAGACCTAATTTCTCATCATCCGTAACGTTACGTCCGGAGTTTGCTAAAAAAATAAGCATCAGCTGATCGTTTGTCACAGGTTTGAACTCACTATCAGCAGCTGTCTTAGCGGCCATAACGTGCTTTTCTAACTCTGCTTTTTGAGCTTCTTCAGCCGCTTTTTTCTCTTCTTGCTGACGAGCTTGCTCCGCTTTTTCTTTCTCTTGCGTTTGACGCCACTGTTTCTGTTCGTCCGTTTCGTCGATCTTTATAACCTTCAGCTTTGATAAATCAAGTCCACTGCGGACCGAGTCCGCATCAAGCTGTATTTTACTGTCAGCGTTTTTAAACAGCTCATAATGTACCGGACCCGTCATCGCTTTACCCGACACATATACATCGGTCATTGTTAAATTTGCGGTGCACTGCGCTGCCGTTTTTGTGGCTTTTTCGTCGTCCTGTGCATAGTCCTTAAGCGAAATTCTTAGGTGTTTCTGCAATTGCGCGTTGCTTTCCCCAATGCCACTCTCTAATGCGATGGCGGCGAGCAACCTGTTATTAAGATCGTTCTGGACTGATGTATCACCGCAATCGATATCGTTTTTATTACAGCCTGAGAGGGCCATTGTTGCAGCACACAGTAACGCTATCTTAAATTTCATTATCCCTTTCCTTAAATTCTGCACATGAGTGAACAGAAAAATTTTATATATGGTGCGATTAAATGCAGAAGCAATTTAAAAAAATTTTCCCGACTATACGCTATGATAAAATCATAATCATTGTATTATTTGTATTAACTATGAGAAATGGTAGGTAAATGTCGGCTCCCCCGATTATAATGGCATCGGTGATTGCAAGGGTTTATTATGCCGATGCCGTGAGGAGTCTTTTCTCTATATCGCACACAGGCACTATCCTGCTTCCAGTGCCTTATTTCATAATTTGGCGGATCCTAGCCAGAGGAGAAAAGCGCAGGCGCTGACGGATGCGCCAGCTAAACAAACCGCCTGCCATCCAAAGCAGGCGTAAAGCTGGGTGGCAACAATCGCTCCTGTTGCACTGCCTATCGAGTAAAAACACATATACGCACCCACCAACCGACTTGCGGCCTCTGGCCGGGCAGCGATAAGGGTGCTCTGGCTTATTACGTGAACGGTTTGCACGGCAAAGTCCAGCATGATGATACCCACGACGAGCCACGCCAGTGATGTTTCGGTATACGCGATGGGAAGCCATGAGAGGGTCAGCAATGCCAGGGCTGATCCGGTCGTGCGTTTTCCCCAGCCCCGGTCTGCCCATGTGCCTGCTTTCGCCGCCGCCAGTGCACCTGCAACACCCGCCAAACCAAACATGCCTATCTGGGTATGAGACAGTGATAGGGCGCTGAGCGGCAAGACCATGGTGGTCCACAGCATGCTGAAGGCAGTAAAGATAAGCAGTGCAAAAACGCCCCCCTTTCTCAATTGCGGCTCAGTCATAAACAGGCGGAAAGCAGACGCCAGCAGAGAGAGAAAAGAGGGGGCGTGCGCCTGGGGCGGCGTAGCGGGCACCCCTTTCGCCACAATGCATGCGATAAGCAACATCAAAAAGGCAGCGGTAAGGTAAACGGCCCGCCAGCCAGCAATATCGGCGATGCTGCCAGAGATAAAGCGAGCCAGCAGGATCCCCAAAACAATGCCGCTCGTCACCGTACCCACGACCTTACCGCGTCGCTGGGGGGCAGCCAGTATTGCGGCCCAGGCAACCACAAGCTGCACCACTACCGCCATCAGGCCAATAAAAAGCACCGCGCACAGCAGGGTGACAAAATTGGGTGATAGCCCCGCCACAATCAAAGCCAGCATTGAAAGTAATAGCAGCGTGACGACCAACGTTTTTCGCTTAACGCGATCGCCGAGTGGAACCAGGAAAATCAATCCGGCGGCATAGCCTACCTGGGTCACGGTCACCACGCTGCCGATCATCCCAGCAGGAACCTGTAGGCTGAGGGAGATGGATTCAAGCAAAGGCTGAGCAGAATAGACATTCGCCACCGCCAGCGCACAGGTCAGGGAGAATAAAAATATTATCCAGGGTTTCAGCACCGGGGTATCGACAGCAGGCGCTGCCAGCGCCGCATCAGAATTCAACTCTGCGTTACATTCCATTTCGCTCTCGCATTCTGGTTTCTTTTTAAAACTACATGCGCGTAGAAATAGCACTGGTGGTTTTTTTTTGCAACCGATTTAGGGTGCCCTTATACTGGCGTCTGTTAACAGGCAAGCTGAGAGAGAGAGAGCAGATGGCAAAACAGGAATCCCTTCGAACCAGTGAATGTCCGGTTGCCAGAACCTTGGAGTCGATTGGTGAACGCTGGTGTCTGATGATCGTCAGGGAAGCGTTTGACGACGTGCGTAGGTTCAATGAGTTTCAAAAGAATCTGGGACTGGCTAAAAACATTCTCGCGTCTCGCCTGAAACAGCTGGTGGATATCGGCGTGTTTGAGATCTGCCCGGCCTCAGACGGCAGCGCATACAATGAGTATGTTCTCACCGAAAAGGGGCGCTCTATTTTTCCTATTGTGGTTGCGATGCGGCAGTGGGGGGAGCGCTATCTGTTTGACGACGGTGAGGCGCACTCTGTCTTACTGGATAACGCCACTGGACAGCCCATTCAGCCGCTGGAAGTGTGTTCATCCGACGGGAAAAAGCTGGAGCCAGCCGACTGCCATCGTCAGCGCGTGATGGCAGGCGGCAGTAACTATCAGAACAAGACCGAGTAGTTCAGGCCGAAGGTACGGCCGCGACCTTTATAAGTATACAGGTTCTCAGCACCGTAGGTTGGGCTGTACAGACCCGGTGCGCGCTGTCCCCATGCGGTGGTGTAATCTTCATCCAGCAGGTTTTCTACGCTAAAGCTCACCTTGCCCACCGGCAGAAGGTAACTGCCTAACAGGTCAACGGTGTTATAACCGTCAATGTGCTTACCGGCGTCATCGGACAGATCAAACGTCTGCGTACTTTGCAGGCGCAGCGTCCAGTCCCCTGGAGCCCAGGTAACCCATGCGCTCATTTTGGACGGACTGGCGCTGTCTACCGTCAGCTTTTCCCATTTCCCGTCGACGCGGGTTTGCGATTTGATGACGTTGAAGTTGGTGCCCGTGCTCCACTCGCTGTCGGTAAAGAAATAATCCACCTGACCTTCAACACCGTAGATACGACGCTTGTCATCTTCCACGTTGATGGTCATGTCGCTTTTGTTGATGTTGATGGTTTTGTCGGAGAGCGAGTAGTACCCGGCAATCTGCGTGCGCAGGTTATCCCCGGTGTAACGCCAACCTAGCTCGTAGGCATCAACTTTAATACCGTCGAGTTTTGAGTCGTTAACGTTGACGCTGTTGACCAGACGATAATGGCCGTTTACTAACTGATAGGTGCCGGAGCCATAATATTTCGCCAGATCTGGGATCTCAAAGCCCTGGGAGAAATTAAACCAGAGCTGCTGACGCTCGGTCAGATGACCCAGAATGCCAGCGTTAAATAGCAGGTTGTTGTAGTCGGTTTTCCCACCCGGCACAGCGTCTGCCGAAGTGGCTCTCCCCGTGGCGATCCCCTGTTGTTGAGCGTAACCCACAAAGTCATCGACCCGGTTTTCCGTGTACTGGTAGCGCACGCCGCCGCTCAGGGTGATAGCGGAGATGTCGTAGCTGGTTTGCAGGAAGGGGGCGAGGTTAGTAATGCTATAGCCTGGATAGCGACCAACGTTATAGGCGTCATCCAGCTTCATGCCACCGCTGGCCGCCGCTTTGCTGAGGTCGAAAAATTGCTGATTGGCATCGAAGACTTCATGTTCGGCATCGACACCCCACGTCAGCGACAAATCATCCAGCGGTTTACTATTGACGGTGAGCTTGCCGCCGTAGAAATCGGTTTTTTGCTGTGATGCGCCAATGCTGGTTACCCCGCCGCCTGAAAGGGTAGGGAAGGGGTAGAACGTCAGGCTTTCATCGCGGTAGTAAATTTGTGCCAGCAGATCCTGCCCCCAGAAATCGGTGTTGGAATATTGCAAATTGATCAGGTGGCGTTCGGTACCGGGAATGCGGTCGGAGTCGAGATTGTTCTTGTTGTAGGCGTTGCCGGAACCGGTTACTGCCGAGAAGTTCTCGCCAAGATAGAGGCCATGCTTACCGTCGGATTCACTTTTGTAATACTGGGTGGTGAGCTGTAACTGCTGACGATCGTCGATATTCAGCGTGCCGGTGCCCATTACGTCCAGACGGTCAGAGTATTGCAAACCGGTCTGCGTGTTATCAATGTTCACCTCATTGCCTTTGCCGTCGTACCAGCCGCCAAAGCGCTGATAAGCCACTGACAGGCGTCCTGACGCGTTGTCATTACCGCCGCTCACTGCTGCCGCAACGTTCTCATCATTATCGTTATGGCTATTGAAGCCCGTTTTCGCGCCGGTCTGGAACTCGACCTCCGTTTCCGCTTGGCCCTTCTTGGTGACGATATTGATTAAGCCGCCGGTACTGCCGCCGCCGTAGAGGGAGGTTGCGCCAGAGATCACTTCAATGCGGGCGATATTAAACGGATCGATAGAGTCCAGCTGGCGGCTGTCGCTGCGCGAGGAGTTTAAACGCACGCCGTCGACCATCACCATCATTGAGCGGCCACGCATATTCATACCGTAGTTGGTACGCCCCTGGCTGCTGACATCCATACCGGGGATCAGCTGCGCCAGCACCTCTTTGAGCTCTTTACCGCCCTGAACCTGCTGTTCAATTTCAGCCTGCTCAACGACCCAGGTCGTCTGGGCCATGTCGGTAATGCTGTGGTTCGTGCGGCTGGCGGCGACCACCATCGACTCTTCTTGTTGTCCTTCAGCAGAGGCGTAGGTAGCTAACATCATCAATAAACACGGGCTTAGCGCCCAAGAGCAACGCGATTTCATTATTATGATCGTCCTGATTTTTCACGGTGTTAGTGGCGTTGAGGCCCCATACCGCAAGAACATCACCCTCTCAGGTGATAGTGATTATCAGAATGATATGAATTATCGTTACAATGTAAACAGGTAGTGTTAAAAAATGTTTCTATAATGGCGTGATTATAATAGGGTTTTTTGGAGAGGCATCTCGAATCCATTCGAGAGCCTCAGGTCTGTCAGCGACGCTCACTCAGCGCTGCGATATCCTTTGGGCTCGTCCGGCAGCATCCGCCAGTGAGTCTCGCGCCAGCCTCTAACCACTGCGGCAAATACCCCACCAGGGATGCGCATGAATCGCCGTGCGCATGCCACTCTTTTGTGGTCGCGTCGTAGGTTTCACCGGAGTTAGGATAGACAACCAGCGGTAGCGCGGTCAGGCTGTGCAGATGGGTTAGCGCTGCGGTCGTTTTCTCCAGCGCAATACAGTTAATCCCCAGCGCAACGATGTGCGAATAGTTTGCCAGCGCGTCCACAACCTGGGCGAGAGGTGTGCCGTCACTCAGGTGGCTCTCATCACGTAAGGTAAATGAGAACCACGCCTGCGCCTGCGGATAATCCAACAGCAGGTCTGCCAGTGCCTCTATCTCTGCAAACGAGGGTAAGGTTTCACAGGCCAGCAGATCTGCGCCTGCATTCAGCAACGCTTCAATTCGCGGACGATGAAACGCCTGAAATTCTTCGGCGCTACGCACGTAGTCACCGCGATACTCAGAACCATCGGCCAGATACGCGCCGTAAGGCCCCACAGAGCCAGCCACAAGCAGCGGACCCGCGCTGGCATTTTCCGCCTGGTAAATTTCACGTGCCTCCTGCGCCAGCGCCACGCTGTGCGCAATAAGCGATCTCGATTGCGACTCGGTTAGCCCGCGAGCCGCAAAGCCAGCAGGCGTGGCCTGGTAACTGGCGGTAATCGCTACCTGTGCACCCGCGCGGAAGTAATCCAGATGTACGTCGCGAATGAGCTGCGGGTTTTCCATTAATACTTTGGCGGACCAGAGATTATCGGCAAGGTTGCATCCATGCGCTTCCAGTTCGGTGGCCAGAGCGCCATCAAGGACAACAAAGGGATGGCTTTTAAGCAGCGCGGTAAGGGGATTAATCTGCGGCATAGTCAGCCTCCGTCGAGTTGGTTTTATGAGTGAGAAAATAGGTGCCGTAGCAAAGGGCAACAAAAGGTAGACCGCAATAAAGCGCGATGCGCTGGTCTGGATCGAACGCCAGGCCGACGCAGGCCAGCAGACAGAGTACGAACCCCAGCACAGGCACCAGCGGATACCAGGGGGCTCTGTATTTTAGATCGTGCAGCGGCTTGCCCGACTGTAAATGTCGGCGACGAAAGATAAAGTGTGATGCGCAGATACTGAGCCATACGGCCACAACGGCAAAGCCAGAAATGGCGCTGAGGGCAACGAATACGGTGTCAGGCGCGATAACGCTGGACAGCAGTGCCAGCAGGCCACCCAGCATAGAGACCGTCAGCGCGACCAGCGGCACGCCGTTCTTATTGACGCGGGCAAAACACCCCGGCAACGTTTTTTCATTAGAGAGCGACCACAGCATGCGGCCCGAGGCATAGAGTCCGGAATTCGCCGCGGAGAGAATAGCGGTAAGGATGACGAAGTTAAAAATATCCGCCGCATAGGGAAGGCCAATTTTTTCAAAGACCAGCACAAAGGGGCTCTTCTCGACGCCTGCCACCTGCATCGGAATAAGCGCCGCCAGGACAAAAACGGTCCCGATAAAAAAGATGATCAGTCGGGCGATGGTAGCGCGGATCGCTACCGGAATAGCATGGTGTGGATTTTCCGTTTCGCCCGCCGCGATACCGATAAGCTCAGTACCCGAGAAGGCAAAATTGACCGCGACCATCGTCATCAGAATGGGCAAGCCGCCATGGGGAAACCAGCCCCCGCTGGTGAGGTTGGTCAGCCCCGGCGAAGGTGAGCCATCCTTCATAGTGATAAAACCGAAAATCGCCCCGCAGCCTAAGATAATGAAAACGATAATGGTCGCGACTTTTATGAGTGAAAACCAGAACTCACCTTCGGCAAAAAAGCGCGTTGAAATCGCGTTAAGCGAAAAAATCACTACGCAAAACAGGGCACTCCATATCCAGACGGGAATATGTGGGAACCAGTATTGCATACAGAACCCGGCGGCGGTAAAGCTGGATCCCAACGCAACTGTCCAGGTGAGCCAGTAGAGCCATGCCACGGTATATCCCGTTGCTGGGCCAATATAGCGCGCCGCGTAGACATGAAAAGCACCTGTTACCGGCATCGCCACGGAAAGCTCGCCAAGGCACTGCATCACCAGCCAGACGACCAGCGCCCCAATCAGGTAAGCCAGCAGCGTTCCCGCTGCGCCTGTCGTAGAGATGATGTATCCCGTATTAAAAAATAACCCTGTGCCAATCACGCCACCCAATGAAAGCATAATCAAATGGCGGGTTTTCATGGTGCGCTTAAGCTGCCCATTCTCTTGCTGCGTGTGCATATCACCTTCTAAACGTATAGATGTCTAAATGTCCGCTTGAAGGGTCTTTATATCCTGATTGTTAACAAAATGCCAGCAGCAGTGCATGACCCGCCGGGGCGACGGTTTATCCGGTGACGGCCTCTTCCACCGGGCGCTTCTCAATTAGCGTCAGCATGGTGTTGGCGATCTCACGTTCGCCCATCACCACCTGATTCGCGCCGCGCTCGGTAATGTAATCCACCTCATCGTCATAGTGGGCACGGGCGATAATCTCGATGTTCGGGCACTTCTGCCGGGCGGTCGCCACCACTTCACCGGCCTCGTAGCCGTTAGGAATGGTCAGCAGCAGCCAGCGGGCGCAGTCGAGGTGCGCCAGGTTCATGATCTCTTCGTTAGCCGCGTTGCCCAGCACCGCACGAATGCCGCGCTCGCGCAGCTCATCTACCCGGGTACGTGAGGTTTCGATCACCACCAGCGGAATACCCTGCGCCATCAGCTTCTCACCCAGCAGGCTGCCTACGCGACCAAACCCTACCAGCAGGGCGTGATTGCAGATATCCACCGGGATCTGCTTCTCTTCTTCGGTAGCCTCTTCCAGCGTCTGCTCATCAAGGGTTTCGGTCTTGTCGAGATACTTCTCCAGCAGGGTGAAGAGGATCGGGTTGAGCATAATTGAGAGGATCGCCCCGGCCAGCACCAGGTTCTGTCCGGTCTGCGGCAGGAGATCCAGCGCCATGCCCAGACCTGCCAGGATAAAGGCGAACTCACCAATCTGCGCCAGGCTGGCGGCGATGGTAAGCGCGGTACGCGGCGAGTGACCAAACATGCGCACCAGGAAGAAGGCGGCGATAGATTTACCAAAGATGATGATCGCCAGCGTACCGGCAACGGCCAGCGGCTCCTCGATCAGGATTTTCGGATCGAACAGCATCCCAACGGAGACAAAGAAGAGAACCGCAAAGGCGTCGCGCAGGGGCAGGGTATCGTGCGCGGCACGGTGGCTCAGTTCGGATTCGTTCAGCACCATACCGGCAAAGAAGGCACCGAGGGCAAAGGAGACGTCAAACAGCTCGACCGCACCAAAGGCGATGCCCAACGCCAGAGCCAATACCGCGAGAGTAAACAGCTCCCGGGAGCCGGTGGCCGCGCTGCGGGCCAGGATCCACGGCACAATGCGACGGCCGACCAGCATCATGATGGCGATAAAGGCGATCACCTTGCCGATCGTAATGCCCATATCCAGCGACAGCGTTGCCAGCCCGACGTTACCCTTTTCAAGCATGCCGGCCACGGCGGGAAGCAGCACCAGAGTTAATACCATGACCAGATCTTCTACGATCAGCCAGCCAATGGCGATCTGGCCGCGTTGACTGTCGATAAGCTGCCGCTCCTCAAGCGCGCGCAGCAGCACCACGGTACTGGCGGTGGAGAGACAGAGCCCAAAGACGATACCGGTCATTAATGGCCAGTCCATCATGGCGGAGAGCGCCATACCCAGCAGCGTCGCCACAGCAATCTGTGCGATAGCGCCGGGAATGGCGATGGACTTTACCGCCATCAAATCCTTCAGTGAAAAATGGAGGCCTACGCCAAACATCAGCAGGATCACCCCCAGCTCGGCCAGCTCAGGTGCCAGCTTGGTATCGGCCACGAAGCCAGGTGTAAAAGGACCGGCGAGCACGCCCGCTAACAGATAACCCACCAGCGGAGAAATACGCAGTTTGTTGGCAATCATGCCGAGGATAAAAGCGAGCACAAGGCCGCCCACAATGGTGGTGATAAGCGGTGTGGCGTGATGCATTCCGTCTCCTTTCGCGGTAGTGGATCCATTTCTGGTCAAAAAACCAGAAGCCCGAGTTACAGTCTATGACAATTTTAATCATTATGTTTATGAATAATTGTTGAATATTGAGGAAAAGCACGCTCTGGTACAAAAAAAGGGGTTGAGAGGGGATTAGCGCAGTGATGGCCTTGCAGGTGTTATGGCATGGGCAACGCAGGCGGCCAAAGTTTGCCTTTGGCCGCCGTAGAATCAGGCTTTATGACGGTTATCAGGTAGGAATATGGTTAACATCCCTAAAAGTGGTAGAAAAGCACAGATTTTGTAGACTACAAAAATACTGGTATGGTCGGCGACCAGCCCCAGCACTGCTGCGCCAAGCCCGCCCATGCCAAACGCAAAGCCGAAAAATAGCCCAGAAACCATGCCAATCCGGCCCGGCAGCAGCTCCTGGGCATAGACCAGAATGGCCGAGAAGGCGGAAGCGAGGATAAAACCAATAATCGCGGTTAAAACGCCGGTCCAGTAGAGAGATGCATAGGGTAAAATCAGCGTAAATGGGGCAACGCCGAGGATAGAGCCCCAAATAACGTATTTACGGCCAATCTTATCCCCAACAGGGCCGCCAATCACGGTGCCTGCCGCTACGGCCAGCAGGAAAGCAAACAGGTGAAACTGGGCGTTTTGCACCGATAAGCCGAATTTTTGCATCAGATAAAACGTGTAATAACTGCTGATGCTCGCCATATAGAAGTATTTCGAAAAAATCAGCATCAGCAGGATGCTTACCGCCAGGATAACCTTGTTACGCGTCAGCGGGCTGCGCTCAATAACCGCTTTTCGTCCTTTGTTGACCCGATGTTGGGCAGCGTACCAGCGGCTGACCTGGGACAGCACGACGATAGCCAGCAGCGCGGCCAGCACAAACCAGCCCACGTTACCCTTGCCGTAGGGAGCGATGATCAGCGCCGCCAGCAGCGGCCCGAGTGCGCTACCAAAGTTGCCGCCCACCTGAAAGATGGACTGGCCCAGACCATGTCGGCCACCGGAGGCCATACGCGCTACGCGGGAGGACTCCGGGTGGAATACGGAGGATCCGGTGCCCACCAGCGCTGCCGCCAGCAGCACCATCTCAAAGCTGCCCGCCATCGCCAGCAGCACCAGGCCGCAAAGGGTAAAGCACATGCCGATGGGCAGCGACCACGGCATCGGATGCTTATCCGTGTAGTAGCCCACCACGGGCTGGAACACAGAGGAGGCCAACTGGAAGGTGAGGGTGATCATGCCAATCTGCACAAAGCTCAGCGAGAAGTCGGCCTGCAACAGGGGATAGAGCGCGAGGATCAGCGATTGCAGCATATCGTTAAGCAGATGCGAGAGGCTGATCGCCCCGAGAATGCCAAATGCCGTGCGCCCCTGCGCTGGCGACGCGTTAGCGCCCGGAAGCGCGTCGGCGGGTTGGTTCGTTGCCATAAAATGTCACTTTTTGTCTTTAATTGGAGTGCAGGAGTTCTTAATGCTTCCTGATTATTAGCAGCCTAAGATACCCGTGACGACTCTTTGAGGGAAGTCGCAGACATAAAATCCTATTTGTTTATTCTCTGTCCCCGCGCTACTTTTGCGTGTGTTATGTCATCAGGGAGAGAGAAATGAATATGTTAAAGCAGGGCGTTGCGCTGGCGCTTCTCGCCGCGTGGGGGCTGACCAGTCTACCTGCCCAGGCCTACGAAAAAGATAAAACCTATAAAATTACTATTCTGCATACCAACGATCACCACGGCCACTTCTGGCGCAGCGACGACCGGGAGTATGGCCTGGCGGCGCAGAAGACGCTGGTGGATAGCGTCCGCAAAGAGGTGGCTGCCGAAGGGGGCAGCGTGCTGGTGCTCTCCGGCGGCGATATCAACACCGGCGTGCCGGAGTCCGATCTGCTGGACGCCGAGCCGGACTTTCGCGGCATGAACCTTATTGGCTATGACGCGATGGCGGTGGGCAACCACGAGTTTGATAATCCGCTGGAGGTGCTGCGCCAGCAGGAGAAGTGGGCTAAGTTTCCCTTCCTGTCGGCCAATATCTACCAGAAGAGCACCGGCGAGCGCCTCTTTAAGCCGTGGGCTATCTTCAAGCGCCAGGATCTGAAAATCGGCGTGATTGGCCTGACCACCGACGACACCGCCAAAATTGGCAATCCGGAGTTCTTCACCGACATTGAGTTTCGCAAGCCCGCCGACGAGGCGAAGCTGGTGATTCAGGAGCTGAATAACCTTGATGAAAAAGAGCGCCCGGACGTCCTGATCGCCACGACCCATATGGGCCACTACGACAACGGCGAGCACGGCTCCAACGCGCCGGGCGACGTCGAGATGGCACGCAGCCTGCCTGCGGGATCGCTGGCGATGATCGTGGGTGGTCACTCGCAAAACCCGGTCTGCATGGCGGCGGAGAATAAAAAGCAGGTGGACTACGTGCCGGGCACGCCCTGCGCACCGGACCGCCAGAACGGTATCTGGATCGTGCAGGCTTACGAGTGGGGTAAGTACGTTGGCCGTGCTGACTTTGAGTTCCGCAACGGTGAGATGAAGTTGGTGCACTATCAGCTGATCCCTATCAACCTGAAGAAAAAGATTGTCTACGACAACGGTGACAGCGAGCGCGTGCTCTATGCGCCGGAAATTCCTGAAAACGCCCAGATGCTCTCTCTGCTGACGCCGTTCCAGAACAAAGGCAAGGCGCAGCTGTCGGTGAAAATCGGCTCTGTAAACGCGCCCCTTGAAGGCGATCGCAGCAAGGTGCGCTTTGTGCAGACCAACCTTGGACACCTGATCCTCGCTGCCCAGATGGCGCGTACCGGGGCGAGTTTTGCGGTGATGAGTGGAGGCGGGATCCGCGACAGCATTGCGGCAGGAGATATCACCTACAAAGACGTGCTGAAGGTGCAGCCGTTTGGCAACGTCGTGGTCTATGCCGACATGACTGGGAAAGAGGTGGTGGATTACCTTACCGCCGTCGCGCAGATGAAGCCTAACTCCGGGGCCTATCCGCAGTTTAGCCACGTCAGCTTCACGATGGCCAACGGCAAGCTTAACGATCTGAAGATCAACGGCGAACCGGTCGATCCCGCTAAAACCTACCGTATGGCGACGCTCAGCTTTAACGCCACCGGCGGCGACGGCTACCCGCGTCTGGACGATAAGCCCGGCTACGTGAATACCGGCTTTATCGACGCCGAGGTGCTGAAGCAGTACATCCAGCAGAATTCACCGCTGGATGCCGCCACCCTTGAGCCGCAGGGCGAGGTGAACTGGCAGTAAGGTTAATTACGGCACAAATGCCTGGGTGTGCACTCTGTAGGCCTGATAAGGCGTTAGCCGCCATCAGGCGTTTGTAAGCTGTTGAACGCCGGATGACGACGCTAGCGCGTCTTATCCGGCCTACGGGGTTGGGCAGGCTGTTTAATCTCGGCGGGCGATATCGGCGAATTTTGCATCCAGCATCTTCGCCAGATCGCCTGCCGCCAGCTCAATATCCAGCCCGCGTCTGCCGCCGGAGATGTAGATCGTCGCATACTCCTGAGCGGGAGCGTCGATAAGCGTCGGCAGGCGCTTTTTTTGCCCCAGCGGACTGATACCGCCCACCAGATAGCCGGTGGTGCGCTGGGCTACGGCGGGATCGGCCATATCAACCTTCTTCGCACCGAGCGCCTTCGCCACCTTTTTCAAATCCAGCTGGCCTGCTACCGGCGTTACCGCGACCGCCAGCTGCTTCATATCGCCGTTTACCGCCACCAGCAGCGTCTTGTAAACCTGGTCAGCGTTCAGGCCAAGCTTACGCACCACCTCGTCACCAAAGTTAGTTTCATTGGGATCGTGATCGTAGCTATGCAGCTGAAAAGGGATCTTATTCTTTTCGAGTAACTTTACGGCGGGAGTCATAAAAATCCTTCTTACCACGGATGATCGAGCTTTCAGCATACGGCTGACGACGTTCGCAAAAATAGTACCATCTTGCCGTTTAGGCGCTAATTTTCTGCCGCAGCAGGGTTGGCAAATTTCCTTCGCCGTAGAGGTGCAGCGCACCGGCTGCGACGACATAGTGGCCCGGCGGCAGCGCCAGCAGCCGTTTACACCAGGCCTGGTTACGCTGGTGCATCAGCACATCGTAGAGCGGCTGGCTAAAAGTAGAGGGCAGCGACTGTGACGCCTCGGAGGGTGGGCTATTGAGCCACCAGCTCAGCATCACCTGTAGCAGCCTGGCGTTGGTGTGCCAGTGGGTAAGGGTATCCAGCAGCAGCGCTTTACCATCCTCCGGCAGCTGACAGAGCAGGTTAACCTGGTCCGCTGTGCCTTCCAGCTCAATCACCCGCATCTGCCTGTCGTGGGCGGCCTGAAGCATCTGGTAGTCGATACCGTAGTCGGGGCGCAGGCCGAGTCGCTGAGCCTGGGTTGCCTGCAACACCAGAGCGATTTTCCACGCTGGCTGCTGGTCAAAGGTCTCCAGCGGCAGAGACAGCTCGTTCAGCACGCGGGATAGATCGGCCAGCTGGGCAGGATTGAGCCGCTCGGCCAGCGGCGGGCGCGGGGGAAGTTCAGAGAAGGGTGAACCGCTAACGGAGACGTCGGCCTCGACGATCAGGGCGTCGGCCTGTTTGAGCTTGCGCAGCAGCCCCTCCGGCAGGGGAGACATATCGCGAGTGCCCATATGAATGCTGCCGACAAGGTGCAGGTAGCGCCCGCCCGGCAGAGTGACGTCCAGCGCGGGCCACGAATAGGTGCGGGTATACAGCGCGCCCAACAGCATTTTTAAACGGCTAAACAGGCCCATAGGCTCTCCCGGCTGAAAAGTTCATGCTAGCGCGAGCCGGGAGAAGGTGCAAATCGCTACTCTTTTGGGGTAAAGCGCAGCAGGCGGTTGGCGTTGCTGACCACCGTAATGGAGGAGAGCGCCATCGCCGCCCCGGCGACCACTGGGTTGAGCAGCGTTCCGGTCAGCGGCCAGAGGATCCCGGCGGCAATCGGGATGCCCAGCGAGTTATAGATAAACGCCCCCACCAGGTTCTGCTTCATGTTGCGCAGCGTAGCGCGGGAGATGGCCAGCGCATCGGCCACGCCCATCAGGCTGTGGCGCATCAGGGTGATTGCCGCGGTCTCAATCGCCACGTCACTGCCGCCGCCCATGGCGATACCCACCTCGGCCTGGGCCAGCGCCGGGGCGTCGTTGATACCATCGCCCACCATCGCCACCTGACGGCCCTGGCGTTGCAGCGCCTGAATTGCGGCGGCTTTGCCATTGGGCAGCACCCCGGCAATCACCTCATCAATACCGGCCTCTTTGGCGATAGCGTTGGCGGTCACGGCGTTGTCACCGGTGAGCATCACCAGGCGATAGCCCGCCTGATGCAGGCGTTGCAGCGCCGCCACGCTATCCTCACGCAGTGGATCGCGAATGGCAAACAGCGCTGCCGCCTTGCCGTCAACCGCCAGCAGCACCGGCGTCGCGCCCGTGGCCGCCTGGGTGGCGATATCGCTCTCCAGCGCGGCGGTATCAATACCCTGTTCATTCAGTAAGGCCTGGTTGCCCAGCAGCAGGCGTCGACCATCGCTCTCACCGCTCAGACCCAGCCCGCGCAGGGTACGAAAGTTAATCACCTCAGGCAAAGGCTCCGTTCCGGCCTTGTCGATAATGGCGCGGGCCAGCGGATGGCTTGAACCCTGCTCCAACGCGGCAGCCAGGCGCAGCGCCTGCTGGCTGGAGAGATCGCTGTAGGTTGTGACCGTGACCACCTGCGGGCGACCCTCGGTAAGGGTGCCGGTCTTATCAAACACCAGCGTATCGAGCTGGCTGGCACGTTGCAGCGCATCGGCATCGCGTACCAGCACGCCGAACTCGGCGGCGCGGCCAACCCCGGAAATAATCGACATTGGCGTCGCCAGTCCGAGCGCACAGGGGCAGGCGATAATCAGCACCGTGGTGGCGATCACCAGGGTATAGACAATCTGCGGCGCAGGACCAAAAACGTACCAGATCGCGCCGCTAATCAGCGCGATGGCGACCACAACCGGCACGAAGACCGCAGAGATCCTGTCCGCCAGCTGTCCGATTTCCGGCTTGCTGCTCTGGGCCTGACGCACCAGGTGGACGATCCGCGAGAGGGTGGTGTGGCTGCCGGTGCGGCTGGCACGAAACAGCACGCTGCCGTCGGAGACCACCGTCCCAGCATGGATCGTATCGTCACGCTGTTTCTGCTGCGGGACAGGTTCGCCAGTCAGCATCGCCTCATCAAGCCAGGCTTCGCCCTGGATTATCTCTCCGTCCACAGGAACGCGATCGCCGGTGGTCAGGCGCAGCGTCATGCCCGGATGAACCTCGGCAAGGGGCACGGTCTCCTCCCCGGCGTCAGTCACCACTCTGGCGGTAGGCGGGGTGAGATCGAGCAGGCGCTCCAGCGCTTTCGATGAACGCTGGCGGGCGCGAGCCTCCAGCATATGGCCGAGGTTGATCAGGCCGATAATCATCGCGCTGGCTTCATAGTAGAGATGGCGCGCCTCCATCGGGAACCACGCCGGCCAGAGGTTGACGCTCATGGAGTAGAGCCAGGCCGCCCCGGTCCCCAGCGCCACCAGGGTGTCCATGGTCGCCGTACGGTTGAGCAGGCTTTTCCACGCGCTGCGGTAGAAGTGGCCCCCGGCAAAGACCATCACCCCAAGGGTGATCAGGCCGATAACCAGCCAGAGGCTGCGGTTGACATCGGTGACCATCATATTGTCACCTGCCATACCCCAGACCATCACCGGGATACCCACCAGCAGGGCAACAATCGCCTGCCAGCGGAAGCGTTTCATGGTAGCAACGGCGGTCTCCTGCTGGCGTTCGCGGCGGGTGGCGTCATCGTCGATCGCCTCCGCGCCGTAGCCCGCGTTCTCCACCGCGCTTACTAATTCAGCGGCGGAAGCGCTGCCCATTACCAGCGCAGAGCGCTCCGCCAGATTGACCCGTGCCTGGGTTACGCCGGGTACCGCCTGCAAGGCTTTCTGTACTCGGGTAACACAGCTGGCGCAGCTCATGCCACTCAACAACAGCTGCTGGCTGTCGTCAGTATCATCCGCTGCCGGAAGCTCAGGTTCGGCCGCTGTCAGTGCTTCCGACGGAGGTGATGACTCTGCCAGCGGATCAGCCTTTGGGTGGCTAAGCGTCGCCCCGTATCCGGCCTGTTTAACGGTATCGATCAGTGCATCTGCATCGGCGCTGCCAATAACTTCTGCTCGCTCGATGGTGACCTCGGCGCGCTCAACGTCGGGCCGCTGTTCAAGACTCTCTTTCACCCGTTTGACGCAGTGGCCGCAGGAGAGACCCTCCAGCGCCAGTTCAATTGTGTGGGACATCATCATACTCCTGTGTTGGTAGGATTGACTGAGCCGGTGTGTTGGCTAACTGTCTATAAGCTTAAACCTTCCATTAAGGGGAAGGTCAAGGGAGAAATCTCTGCTGCATAGAGTGCTATAGTAAATTAACGACGCATTTGCAGCAGAGAAAAATGGCTTAAAGGCCCAATACGCCATCTTTGGAAATGTTTTGCGCACGGAGTGTGCGCGTGTGGGGTTGTGCCGTTTCGATATTATCGATCCACGATATTACTGAGAAAGTATCGTCTGTATTGACTGTTGCACCCGCATACAATACTTGAGTTGCACTGGTTTTCACATCAACATATCCAGTCTGCCATATATATTCGCCACGAGAGTCAATCAGTGACGTTCGAATAGGAGCATTGTATGACTGAGTCGCGGCAACAGGCGGCAGCCATACGGCCATCACTGATCCATCATAGGCAAGCATTGCAATCGGGTTGCCATTAATACCTTCAGGCGTTGTATAATCATCAAGGGTAATACCCTGCTCTCCCCATTGCCTGTTACCTTCCTGATCAAAATACTGAGCTACTGCGGCAGTATAAAGTTGTGCTGGAATACCCCTGCTTACACTGACATTGTATAAAACATAGAGACCCTGAGCGGCGTAATCAAGACATAATATAGGTTCAGATTGTGAAAGTGTATTTTCATCGGTAACTTTTATGCCATTGCGCGTATATTTAAGTGTGCCATTAGTATTAATTCTTTGTAGGTAAATAACCTGATTTCCGCTAACCGTTTCGGACCCGGGAGTGGCGAAGTAAAAGCCACCTTGATTATCGGGTAATACTGCGGGGCTAATCCCACTGGTTATCCCTCTTTGGTTGAGCGGGTGGGTATAGATATAGACTGACCCATCATCCGTCATATCCCACGACGGAGAACCATCACTTCCTCCCAGTTTTTTAGCTTTTAAATCTCGGGTAAATAATCGGCCATCATCGGTGGGTGACGTGTACAGGTACGAGAAGACGACGCTTCCATCTTCTGATGGTTGCAGTGAGTTAAGGAGTAAATAGTCACCAACAGGGATCTGTCCTGTTTTGTTCTTCCAGATAATTTTACCCTGCGTGTCTGCCTTTACTGTTGCTATGATGTCTGTATACCCGGCAAGGTTTGATACCCCCCAGCTAAACGAAATGTTGCCATCAGATGCTGTCATCGCCAATACAGGAGGGGATATTACATCGTCTGCTTCAGAAAGTATTATCCCGGTGGTGCCAAACAGCAACTCTCCGTCAGGTGATACTTTACATGCTACCGCCTTGCCACCGACAGTAGGATCGCCTGCAGATGAAATAAAACCACTATCAATACCGACATAAACATTATTCTCATTGTCAAGCGTGACGGAGTAATCAGTACTCTGTTTTAGTTTTCTGGCGAAAACCAGTACACCCTCGGTCGAGGGAGAATCTACAGGCCATAATATGTTTCCGTTAATGTCGACTTTCTGCATGTACAGTTAGTAGCCCCAAATTCCGGACTTTTGCCATGTAATGTAAAAACAGTTATCTGCTGACGGCGTTATTTTTTGTACGGCTATATCTATGTCTGCAATTATTAAGCTATTTCCTGCGTTATTTGACCACATATATACTCCAGTGTATTACTCTGTTCTTTATTTATTAAATCACCGCAGACATTGCGATTAAGCTTGTCCACTTCTAGACAAGATAAATCTGCAATGGATTAAGCGATGTAGCGCGGTTTCAAAGTAATACTTTTCATGGGTTAGCTTTTGTGATCTACGTCACACAAAAAGCCATGTGGAAAATTGGACTCGATCAAAAAAAACCTAAAGTTTGTTAAATAGTGAACTGATAAGAAGTTTTTTTAATTTATGGAGGCGCAGGGTTAAATTTGCAGGAGCAGCATCTTATATTTTCCCATTATATACCGCCGAGTTTACCTGGACGAATCAACAGAGATGATATCTATCTCAGCGATCCTTTTTTGGTTCATATTTATAAAACAGCTTGATAGGGAATCACCGTATCCATGCGTGTTTTCATAGGGGGCCGCTGCTGACTTACAGTAGGTTAATTTGTACTGCTCCCATGCTTTCTGGCTGTTAGCAAAGTTTGCGCTCATGGTTTTGCGCTGTTCTTCACTGCCCATCCACCATTGCGAATAATTAGCTGATTCAATTTCTTTAAGCTTCTTTCTAAAACTGTCATTTAAACGGTTATCTGAGTTTTGTATCAATTTATCAGAACAGTCATAGCTCTCCTCATCTGGTTTGGCTGCGCATTTTTCAACGTCCTGGTTGGATAGTAAATCGTTCTGAGGGATATCTTTGGCCAATGCTTCTCCGTAACTTATTGGTAGAATGAATAAGAGGGCGGGAAAAATTATAAGTTTTCGTTTTTGCATCGCACCTATATCGCTTTTGTTATCTCTGTGTTTTTCATAATGTATGAGCCTATGCCTCTTGATTTTACTCACCTTGACTTAAGTCAAACCAACTCCCGAACCATTACCCTGTATCCATTTTTCGGACACCCTAAAACAGGTTGACGTCTGAGCAGAGAATGAATAGCGTGGAGGAACGTAACCTTCCATTAAGGGGAAGGTCAGGGGGAACCATGAACATAAGCGACGTAGCAAAAAAGACAGGCTTAACCAGCAAGGCGATCCGCTTTTATGAAGAGAAGGGGCTGGTGACGCCGCCGCTGCGCAGCGAGAACGGCTATCGCAGCTACACGCAGCAACATCTGGATGAGTTGACACTGCTGCGCCAGGCGCGGCAGGTGGGGTTTAATCTGGAGGAGTGCGGTGAGCTGGTCACCCTGTTTAACGATCCGGCCCGGCACAGCGCCGACGTGAAAGCCTGTACCTTGCAAAAGGTGGCAGAGATTGAGCGCCACATCGTCGAGCTACAGGCGATGCGCGACCAGTTGCTGGATTTAGCGAACGCCTGTCCGGGCGATGACGGTGCCGACTGTCCGATTATCGATAACCTCTCCGGCTGCTGCCATCGTCATCCGGCTAAAGAGAGCTAGCGCGCTCTGATGCGCAGGGTAATGCCCTCGACCGCCACGACTTCGACAGGCGTACCGGCAGGCAGATCGTCGTCGGCGCTCACCGGCCAGGTGCTGTCGCCGACGCGCATATGGCCGCGGCCGTTGACCAGAGCCGTGTCGAGGGTAAAGTGTTTGCCCACCAGCTGGACACCGCGCTGGTTAAGCGCCGCGTCGGCAGGCTTCTGCTCGCGCACACGGCGGGCCAGCCAGCACCACCACAGCCATGCTGCCAGCAGGGTGAGCAGGGCAAACAGCGCGCCCTGCCACTCCCAGCCGAACGGCAGCAGCCAGACGAGCAAGCCCGTCACCACCGCCGCCACGCCGCTCCACAGCAGATAGCCGTTGCCGCCCAGCATCTCGGCTGCCAGCAGCAGGCCGCCAAGGCTTAGCCAGAGGAGGTGAGGGTGCTGAAGCAGGCTGTCGATCATACGCTTTTCCGCTCGCTGGCACTCTCTTTCACCAGCTCGGCAATCCCAGCGATAGAGCCCATCAGGCTGCTCGCCTCCAGCGGCATCAGCACCACCTTACTGTTAGCGGATGAGCCGATATGCTGTAGCGCTTCGGTATATTTTTGCGCGACGAAGTAGTTCACCGCCTGAATATCCCCGGCGGCAATGGCCTCGGAGACCATCTGGGTAGCACGGGCTTCTGCCTCTGCCGAACGTTCTCGCGCTTCGGCCTGCAAAAATGCTGACTGGCGCTCACCCTCGGCCTTGAGGATCTTCGACTGCTTCTCCCCTTCGGCTTTGACGATCTGTGCCTGGCGGATCCCCTCCGCTTCCAGAATGTAGGCGCGCTTGGTTCGTTCGGCCTTCATCTGGGCGTTCATGGAGGAGATAAGCTCAGCGGGCGGGCGCACGTCGCGGATCTCAATACGCGTCACCTTGATGCCCCAGGGATTGGTCGCCTCATCAACAATATGCAGCAGGCGGGTGTTGATGTTATCGCGCTGGGAGAGCATCTCGTCCAGCTCCATCGATCCTAAAACGGTACGGATGTTGGTCATCGTCAGGTTGATGATGGCTAGCTCAAGGTTGCTTACCTCGTAGGCCGCTTTCGGGGCGTCGATCACCTGGATAAAGCACACCGCATCGATGGTGACGTTGGCGTTATCCTTGGAGATCACCTCCTGAGAAGGGATATCTAACACCTGCTCCATCATATTGATTTTGCGGCCAATCCGATCCATAAACGGCACAACCAGGCTCAGGCCAGGCTGTAGCGATTTGGTATAACGCCCGAAGCGTTCCACGGTCCATTGATAGCCCTGCGGCACAATCTTCACGCCCGCGCCGACAATCACCAGCGCGACGAAAATAAGTACCGGGATCACGATAAGCATTTACACCCTCCCTGCCGCAATAGCGGTCAATCAATAAAGCAGTGAATAGAGCTTGCGGCGATAGGAGGTCGCCAGTGCGTCTCCGGTGCCCAGTGCGGCGAGGATCTCCTGCAGCATCTTGCGTGCTTCGCCGTTAGCGGCGGAGAGATCCTTACGCAGGTGGCTAAACAGCAGCTCCAGCGCCTCTTCGTTACGCCCAACCTGATGCAGCTGCAACGCCAGCTGCGTTGCCAGCTCGGCATTCTCCGGCGACTGCTCAACCTGCTGCTGCAGGAGCTGGATCTCCGGGGTATCGGCGGCTTTTTTCAGCAGCTCGATCTGCGCCACCAGGCCCTGATAGCGGGTATCCTGATCCTGTAGCGGAATGGTTTTCAGCACCGCTTCCGCTTCGTCGGCGCGGTTAAGAACGATCAGCGTCTCGGCCAGCAGCAGACCGAACTCGCCGTTCTGGTTTGAGAGCTGCCAGGCCTCTTTCGCCAGCGGCAGCGCCTCGGCATAGTTACCTTCCTGAGCCAGGGCCATCGCCTGCTGGGCTTTCAGCTCCTCGGGGCGGGGCAGGACCTTCTCCAGCAGGGCGCGGATCGCCTCTTCCGGCTGCGGGCCCTGGAAGCCGTCCACCGGCTGGCCGTTCTGGAACAGATAGACGGTCGGGATCGCCCGCAGGCCAAACTGCGAGGCCACCATCTGCTCGGCGTCGCAGTCTACCTTCGCCAGAATAAACTGTCCGCTATACTGCGCGGCCAGCGACTCCAGCACCGGGGTCAACTGCTGGCAGTGCTGGCTACGATCGGACCAGAAGTAGAAAAGCACCGGAATGTTGACCGACTGCTCTAGCGTCTGTTGGAGGTTCGCTTCGGTAATAGTGACAATATTCTGTACGGACATAGCTAATTCTCTGTTTTCACGTTTATCTTTACATGGGGTTGAGAGGCGGGGCCTTCAACTCATCCGCGCAAAATTTTATCCATCGCCCGCCCCGGCAGCAGGCGCTTCAACCAGCAGACGGCGTGGGTGACCAGCGTCACCGGATAGCGCAGCTTTGGACGCTTGCTCTCAAAAGCATGGCGCACTTTTGCCACCACCGCCTCCGGGCCGAGGGTAAACCGTGCAGCAATGCCAGGATTTTCTACCGGGTTATCCTGCTGAGTCTGGTTGACGTTTTTGGTAAAGCGCGTGCGGATTGGGCCTGGCTCGATCAGGCTCACCTGAATGCCGCTGTGGCGCAGCTCCATGCGCAGGGCATCCGACCACGCCTCAAGGGCATATTTACTCGCCGCATAGGCCCCACGTCCGGCCGTTGAGATCAGCCCCATTACCGAGGAGGTCATCACAATCCGCCCCTCGCCGTGAGGGATCATCGCTGGCAGCAGGCGCATGGTCAGCTGATGCGCGCCAAAGAAGTTGGCGGAGAACTGCTGCTCCATCTGTTCGCGGCTGATGGTAGCCAGCGGGCCGTAGACGCCATAGCCCGCGTTGTTAAAAATACCGTACAGGCGGTTGTCGGTCCGCGCGATAATCTCATCGGCGGCGCGATCTACGCTCTCCGGTGAGTCGAGATCCAGCAGGATGCCGGTAAAGCCCATCCCGTTCATGCGTGAAACGTCATCCGGTTTGCGGCAGGCGGCGAGGACATGAAAACCCTGGCGCTTAAGCTCTACCGCCGCTTCCAGACCGATTCCGCTGGAACATCCTGTTATTAAGACCGATTTTTGCATAACTTTACCCGTAGGCGTCCCCGATTATTTATGAGTCATGGTTAACTGTCATGGTTAACTAAAGGTGCGAGGCGCGTGGCCATCCAGTCGGCGATAAACGGCTGGGCATCCAGATTTGGGTGAATGCCATCGTCCTGCATCCACTGCGGCTTGAGGTAGACCTCCTCCATAAAGAAGGGGAGCAGCGGCACGTCGAACTCTTTCGCCAACGCGGGGTAGATGGCGCTAAAGGTCTCCGTATAGCGACGACCAAAGTTGGGCGGCAGGCGGATCTGCATCAGCAGCGGCTGCGCGTTAGCGTCCTTAATGGTCTGCAAAATTTTACGCAGGGTCTGCTCAGTCTGCTGGGGAGCAAAGCCCCGCAGGCCGTCGTTGCCCCCAAGCTCCACCAGCACCCAGCGCGGCTGGTGCTGCTTCAGCAGCGCGGGCAGACGAGAAAGCCCCTGCTGCGAGGTATCGCCGCTTATACTGGCATTAACCACCGACGGCGTCTGCTGCCACTTAGCGTTAAGCAGCGCAGGCCAGGCCGAATTGGCTGCCATGCGGTACCCGGCGCTCAGGCTGTCACCGAGAACCAACAGCGTGTCAGCGGCTGCGGCACGGAAGGTAAACAGAAGCATAAACAGGAAGGGCAAATGCCAGCGGAAAACATTGTTGAAGTTCATTATCTTAAGAAGTCCGTCGGTCAGGGGGAACATGAGCTTTCCATCCTCACCGGAGTTGAGCTGGTTGTCAAACCGGCGGAGACGATTGCCCTGATCGGCGAGTCGGGATCCGGCAAGTCCACCCTGCTGGCGATCCTCGCCGGGCTGGACGACGGCAGCAGCGGCGAGGTCAACCTGCTGGGCCAGCCGCTGCACAGTATGGATGAAGAGGCACGGGCGGCGCTGCGGGCGCAAAACGTCGGCTTTGTCTTCCAGTCCTTTATGCTGATCCCCACCCTAAACGCGCTGGAGAACGTCGAGCTACCGGCACTGCTGCGCGGCGAGAACGGTCGCCAGAGCCGAGAGAACGCCAAAGCGCTGCTGAGCGAGCTCGGACTTGGCAAGCGGCTGGATCATCTTCCCGCCCAGCTCTCCGGCGGCGAGCAGCAGCGCGTAGCCCTGGCCCGCGCCTTCAACGGCCGCCCCGGCGTGCTGTTTGCCGATGAGCCCACCGGCAACCTTGACCGACAGACCGGGGATAAGATCGCCGATCTGCTCTTCTCGATGAACCAGCAGTATGGCACCACGCTGATCCTGGTCACGCACGATCCGCAGCTGGCGGCCCGCTGCGACCGTCGCCTGCGGCTGGTCAACGGCGAACTGCGGGAGGAAGCATGATTGCCCGCTGGTTCTGGCGCGAATGGCGTTCGCCGTCGCTGCTGATTGTCTGGCTGGCCCTCAGCCTGGCCGTGGCCTGCGTGCTGGCGCTGGGTAACATCAGCGATCGCATGGAGAAAGGGCTAAGTCAGCAGAGCCGCGACTTTATGGCGGGCGACCGGGCGCTGCGCAGCTCCCGCGAGATCCCCCCGGCGTGGCTGGAGGAGGCGCGCAAGCGCGGTCTGAAGGTGGGGGAGCAGCTTACCTTCGCCACCATGACCTTTGCTGGCGATACGCCGCAGCTGGCTAACGTCAAGGCCGTCGATGCTGTTTATCCTATGTACGGCGAGCTGCAAACCAATCCGCCGGGGCTCAAGCCGCAGGCGGGAACGGTGCTGCTCGCCCCGCGCCTGATGGCGCTGCTGGAGTTGAAAACCGGCGACTATATCGACGTGGGGGACGCCCGCCTGCGGATTGCGGGCGAGGTGGTGCAGGAGCCGGACGCCGGGTTTAACCCCTTCCAGATGGCGCCCCGCCTGATGATGAACATTGCCGACGTAGAGGCGACCGACGCGGTCCAGCCCGGTAGCCGCGTGATGTGGCGCATCAAGTTTGGCGGCACGCCGCAGCAGCTTGAAGAGTATGAAAAGTGGCTCCTGCCGCAGCTTAAGCCGGAGCAGCGCTGGTATGGCCTGGAGCAGGACGAAGGCGCGCTGGGGAAATCGCTGGAGCGCTCGCAGCAGTTCCTGCTGCTGTCGGCCCTGCTGACTCTGCTGCTGGCGATCGCCGCCGTGGCGGTGGCGATGAACCACTACTGCCGTAGCCGCTACGATCTGGTCGCAATCTTAAAAACGCTGGGGGCAGGGCGCGCCCAGCTGCAAAGACTGATCGTCGGCCAGTGGCTGCTGGTGCTGGCCCTTGCCACTATCACCGGGGGCGCTATCGGCCTGCTGTTTGAGCAGGTGCTGATGATCCTCCTCAAGCCGGTACTGCCCGCTGCGCTGCCGCCTGCCAGCCTCTGGCCATGGCTGTGGGCGACGGGAGCGATGCTGGTGATCTCCCTGCTGGTGGGGCTGCGGCCCTACCGTCTGCTGCTGGCCACCGCGCCGATCCGCGTCCTGCGCCGTGACGCGGTGGCTAACGTCTGGCCGCTTAAGCTCTATCTGCCCATTGTTGCTGCTGTGGCTATCGCGCTGCTGGCCTGGCTGATGGGCGGCAGCATGCTGCTGTGGGCCGTATTAGCGGGCGCGGTGGTGCTGGCTCTGCTCTGCGGGCTGGTGGGCTGGATGCTGCTCAACGTCCTCAAGCGGCTGACCCTGAAGTCGCTGGCGCTGCGGCTGGCGGTCAACCGACTGCTGCGTCAGCCCTGGTCGACCCTGAGCCAGCTCTCGGCGTTCTCGCTTTCATTCATGCTGCTGGCGATGCTGCTGGTGCTGCGTGGCGATCTGCTCGATCGCTGGCAGCAGCAGCTTCCTGCCGAAAGTCCCAACTACTTCCTGATCAATATCGCTTCCGAGCAGGTGACGCCGCTGAAGACGTTTCTTGCCGAGCATCAGATCGTTCCGGAGTCGTTCTATCCCATCGTGCGGGCGCGTCTGACCCAGATTAACGGCCAGACCACCGAGGGCAATAAGGAAGAGGCGCTGAACCGGGAACTGAATCTCACCTGGCAGGCGAATCGGCCGGATCACAATCCACTCACCGCGGGCAGCTGGCCGCCCAAGGCGGGAGAGGTGTCAATGGAGGAGGGGCTGGCGGAGCGGCTTAAGATCCGTCTTGGCGATAGCGTTACCTTTATGGGCGATACCCAGGACTTCACGGCCAGGGTGACGAGCCTGCGTAAGGTGGATTGGGAGAGCCTGCGGCCGAACTTCTTCTTCATCTTCCCGCCCGGCGCGCTGGATAACCAGCCCCAGAGCTGGCTGACCAGCTTCCGCTGGGAGAACGGCAACGGCATGCTGACCCAGCTTAATCGGGCGTTTCCTACAGTGAGCCTGCTGGATATCGGGGCGATCTTAAAGCAGGTCGGCCAGGTGCTGGGGCAGGTGAGCCGTGCGCTGGAGGTGATGGTGGTGCTGGTGACGCTCTGCGGCATTCTGCTGCTGCTGGCTCAGGTGCAGGTTGGCATGCGCCAGCGGCATCAGGAGCTGGTGGTCTACCGTACGCTGGGGGCAGGTAAACGTCTGCTGCGCACGACCCTGTGGTGCGAGTTCGCGCTGCTAGGCTTTGTCGCCGGGCTGGTGGCGGCCATCGGCGCGGAGACGGCGCTGGCGGTATTGCAGACGCGGGTATTTGATTTCCCGTGGCAGCCCGACTGGCGGCTGTGGCTGACGCTGCCGCTCTGTGGCGCGCTGCTGCTCTCGATCTGCGGCGGCTGGCTGGGCACCCGGTTATTAAAGGGCAAAGCGCTGTTCCGCCAGTTTGCTGGGTAATTTAACCTCTAATGCGCGCCGGGAATGATCTCGGTGCGCAACTTTTCCCCTCGATGATTATTCACCAACTCGATGTTTTGACAGCACAAAACCGCAAAAAAGCCGCAACACCCCCACCTTAATAAACGATATTATTTGCTTGCTAAATAGTTAGCTGTCTATTCATCAAGGAAATAGTCTCATGGCTATAAAAATAAAAGCGCTGGCAATCACGATCGGCGCAGCAGTGGCAGTCACCTCTTTTACTACTCAGGCAGAGATTACACTTTTAAAGCAGGACCCAGCCGCAGGTGACGCGCTGAGCCGCCTTAACTTTGCCGTTGGCGGCAGTATTCGTCCCCAGTTCAACAATATGACCGGCGATGGCGACAAAGGCTCTTACAAACGTAACGGCTTTGACGGCGGCACGCGTTTCCGTTTCGCGGCGGATTACTACCTGTTTGATGACATCAACTGGACCAACTATTACGAAGTAGGCGTGAATATTCCGGCCGTATTTGACTGGGATAACCACTACGCCAAAGGAGCAGATGATACCAGCCGTCGCATGCTCTATACCGGCTTTAAAAGTAAAACCTGGGGCGTGCTGACCTTTGGCCAGCAGAACAGCGTCTACTACGACGTGATCGGGGCCAAAACCGATATCTGGGATTACGACATGATTGGCCAGGCACCGGGCAACGGTATCAACGGCGATTATGATGGCTCCTACCGTTCACGCAAGATGCTGAAGTATAAGAAGACCGTGGGCGATGCTGATATCTACGCCTCTTATCTGTTTAACGACAACTATAACCCGATGAACGGCCTGCGCTATGAGCGTACCGGCGGCGGCTCGCTGGGTCTCGACTACCGTCTGACCTCCGATCTTACCTGGGGGACGGCATGGAACTACACGCGGGCAAAAATCTACAATCCGCATAACAGCGACAGTAAAACCTGGGATCAAAACATTGTCGGTACGGCACTAAGCTGGTCGCCGGATCGCTGGACCCTCTCCGTGGGCGGCGGCTGGTATCAGAACTTTATGACCACTAAAAAAGTCTCTATCGACCACTACTTCGCCGGTGATGCGTGGGGGATTGAGTACTTCGCCGGTTACAAAATCCCGGTGGGTCAGTATGCGCTTAAATCCGTGCAGCCCTACGTGATGGGCGATCGTATTGAATACCTGAATGGCCGCGACTACCTGCGCACCGATAACGGCGTTGGGGTCACCTTCCAGCTGGATTACGGCTTCCGCGTTGATTACGAGCACGTCTTCACCTCTAGCACTGACAATCTGGGCGATATGAACCTGGTGCGTCTGCGCTACGACTTCTAATAAGCGTCCTGTCCCCGGCAGCGCGTGCGTTTGCCGGGGCACTGCTATCTATATGAAATTTTTTCAATTACCGCCGGGCCGGGTTTATGCCATCTTAACGCTCTGCGTTATGCATAAATTGTCAAAAAAGCGCGCCGCTTAGTCCGGCGCGTCATACAGCAAACACAATACACTTTGGGAGAATCTATGGGACGTCGTCTCAGCTTTCGTGCCAGCGTTGCTGCACTGCTTTTGGCCTGTGGTTTACCGTTTGCCCACGCCAGCGATCCGCAAACCATCACCTTCGGCGTCGCGCCGGGTCCCTACGGCGATATGGTCAAACAGGCCATTGCCCCTTCGCTGAAAGAGAAGGGCTATAAGGTCGTGGTGCGCGAGTTTAGCGACTACGTTCAGCCGAACATGGCGCTCTCTAACGGCAGCATCGATGCCAACCTGTTCCAGCACTCGCTCTACTTAGACAAGTTCGCGGCCGATAAGGGGCTGAAGCTCACGAAGCTGATTGTCGTTCCCACGGCGGGCATGGGCCTCTACTCCCATAAGGTTACCAGCGTCGATCAGCTGAAGAAGGGCGATATCGTCACCCTGTCCAACGATCCCACTAACCTGGCGCGCGGCCTGCGTTTCCTTCAGGCGATGCAGCTGATCACCATCAAAGAGAATATCGACCCGACCAAAGCCTCCGAGCGCGATATCGCCAGCAACCCGAAAGGGCTGGTGTTTAAACCGCTGGAAGCGGCCCAGTTGCCGCGTACGTTGGATAGCGCCAGCGCCGCGCTGGTAAACGGTAACTTTGCCATTGCCGCTGGCCTGAAGCTCTCCTCTGCCCTTAAGCAGGAGCAGCTCGACGAGAACCTGAAAAACGTTATTGCGGTGCGCACCGAAGATGCCGATAAGCCGTTCGCCAAAGACATCGTGGCTGCGGTGCAGTCCCCGGCCTACCGGGCGGTGATTGACGATCCGAAGAACATCTTCAACGCCTTCCAGAAGCCAGAGTGGATGCATGATTGAGCTAAATAACGTCTGCGTCGATTTTGCCGCAGGCAAGGGTCCCACGACCCGGGCGGTGGACGATGTCAGCCTGCATATCACGGCAGGGGAGATTTTTGGCATCGTTGGCACCAGCGGCGCAGGGAAAAGTACCCTGCTGCGCACCCTGAATGCCCTCCAGCGCCCCAGCCAGGGCGAGGTGAAGGTCAACGGGGTGGCGATCTCCACGCTGGAAGGCGTCACGCTGCGCAAGGCACGCCAGCGCATCGGTATGATCTTCCAGCACTTTAATCTGATGCACACCCGCACCGTGGCGCAGAACGTCGCGTTCAGCCTGAAGGCGGCGGGGTGGGCCAGCGTTGAGATTGCGCCTCGGGTTAAAGAGATCCTGGAGCTGGTAGGCCTTGCCGATAAAGCAGGCCGCTTTCCGGCGCAGCTGAGCGGCGGGCAGAAGCAGCGGGTGGGGATCGCCCGCGCGATTGCCAATCATCCTGACGTGCTGCTCTGCGACGAGCCGACCTCGGCGCTGGATCTGGAGACCTCCGCGACGATCCTCGCCCTGCTGAAAGAGATCAATGCCCGGCTGGGGATCACCATCGTGCTGATCACCCATGAGATGAACGTGATCAAATCGATCTGCGACCGGGTGGCGGTAATGTCCGCAGGCAAGGTGGTTGAGCTGGGCGAGGTATTTGATATCTTCGCCCACCCGCAGCATCCGTTTACCCAGCAGCTGGTTTCGCACACCTTGAATCTGACTCTGCCAGAACGGCTGCAGCAGGATCTGCCGGGGCAGCTGGTGAAAATTCTGTTCATCGGTGATTCAGCCGAGCAGCCGGTGCTCTCTGAGGTGGCGATGATGTTTGGCGTGGCGGTGAATATTCTGCATGGCAAAATTGAGTATCTTGGCGAGCGGGCGCTGGGGATCCTGGTGGTTCGCTTAACCGCCGCCGATAATCCGACCGCGGTCGAGGCCGCCGTCGACCATATCCGTCAGCGTACAGCCCAGGTGGAGGTGCTTCGTGGATGATTTACTGGCCGATCTGAGCCTGGCCTTTGGCGAAACCTTCCAGATGCTGAGCATCTCAACGGTGCTGGCTATCGTCGGCGGTCTGCCGCTCGGCTTTTTGATCTTTGTGACCGATCGGCATCTCTTCTGGCAGAACCGCGCGGTATATCTCATCAGCTCCGTGCTGGTGAACATTATCCGCTCTGTGCCTTTTGTGATCCTGCTGGTGCTGCTCCTGCCGCTCACGCAGTTCCTGCTCGGCAACACCATCGGGCCGATTGCGGCCTCGGTGCCGCTCTCGGTTGCCGCCATTGCCTTCTATGCCCGGCTGGTAGACAGCGCCTTGCGCGAGGTGGATAAAGGAATTATCGAGGCCGCCGAAGCTTTTGGTGCCAGCCCGCTGCGTATCATCTGCACCGTGCTGCTGCCGGAGGCCAGCGCGGGCCTGCTGCGCGGCCTGACCATTACTCTGGTGAGCCTGATCGGCTACTCGGCGATGGCGGGGATCGTCGGCGGCGGTGGGGTAGGGGATCTGGCGATCCGCTACGGCTACTACCGCTATGAGACGCAGGTAATGGTGGTCACCGTGGTGGCGCTGATTATTCTGGTGCAGATAGTGCAGATGCTGGGGGACTGGCTGGCCGCACGAGCCGACAAGCGAGGCCGCCGCTGACTAGGCGTTTTGCAACCAGCCGTTGACCTCCAGCCACGAGCCGCGAAAGACAATCTTCGCGGCTTTCTTGTCTAACTGATAGCGGTACATCGGATCGTAATACTCCTTCAGTAACGGCACCAGCCAGGCATCATGGCCGCCGGTATCGCCGCGCTGCTGCTGGATCGCCAGGGCACTGTCAAGGTGTGCGCTGAGTTCGGCAAAACGCTGTAATCCCAGACGGCGACGGATGGCGAACAGCCCATGGTGCAGGTATTCGGCATAGTTCTGCCAGCCCGCCTCCTCGCCGTGTGCTGCGGTAAAATCGCGTTGCATACGCACAAAGTACTCGTTATGCAGACGCGCCACGCGCAGGTCAAACGGATCGTCCACCACTGCGATAGGCGACTCCACCATGCGTTCATACAGGCAGCCCGGCAAATGGTTGCCGCCGATTGTTCGACCTTCATCTTCCAGCACCAGGCGCGTCGCGTCGCGTTTAAGCAGTTCTACCGCCAGCGCATTTTCAAAGCTTGCCTGTGAACGCTGTGGCTGCAGCGTGCGGCCAAATGACGATCCACGATGGCGAGCCAGATCTTCCAGATCGATGCCGTCAGGATGCTGGCGCACCAGATCGGTTTTACCGCTGCCGGTGCAGCCGCCGATTAGGATCAGCGGACGCTGGACGCGCTGCTCCGTGGCGAGTATTGCCGCCTGACGCAGGGCCTTATAGCCGCCGGGAATTAACGGATAGTCAATGCCTGCCTCGCGCAGCCACTGTTGTGTGATATGCGAACGCTGACCGCCACGGGCGCAGCACAGATAGCCGTCGGGATGGCGCAGGCAGGCATGACGCCATGATTGAATGCGCTGTTCGCGCGTAATGCCAGACACCAGTTGATGCCCGAGCTTTAACGCGGCCTCAGGGCCCTGGCGTTTATAGCAGGTGCCGACCGCCACACGCTCTTCGTCGTTCATCAATGGGAGATTGATTGCCGACGGCATTGCGCCTTGGGCAAATTCAACCGGGGCGCGCACATCCAGCAGGGGGGTATCAGCGGTGAGGATCGCGCAATAATCCATGCCTTCGCTCATGGGACTTCCTTCTGCACATCAAAGAGCAACGTTGTACGTCAGATTGCGCTATTTTACGCGTCCATTTGTGCGGTGGGAGAAAAAAATGATACGGGGAGCGGTACGACCGGGTTGCACGTGCGCTTACCCGGTGTACATGACAAAAAATGCGGAAATGCTTAACCGAGCTTCGCGCACGCCCATGCGATACCGCTGGCATACTCCGGCGGTAATAGTGGGACGATCGCTTCCAGGGTTGCGCTCAGGCGGTCGGTATCGCTGTCGTTGAGGTTCAGGTGCCCCACCTTACGGCCAGCGCGCACCTCTTTGTCATACCAGTGCAGATGCACCAGCGGCAGCTTCAGCCAGTCGTAATTGAGATCGCTGCCAATCAGGTTGATCATCACCGACGGGGCATTGACCACCGGCTTCGGCAGCGGCAGATTGGTAATCGCGCGCAGGTGCAGTTCAAACTGGCTGATCGACGCGCCGTTTTGCGTCCAGTGGCCGCTGTTGTGCACCCGCGGAGCCAGCTCGTTAATCAGCAGGCCGCCAGGGGTCACAAAGCACTCCATCGCCATCACGCCAACGTAGCCCAGCTCTGCCATGATCGCGCCCAGCATAGCTTCGGCCTGCGCCTGCTGCTCTGCGTCGGCCAGCGGGAAAGCCACGCTGGTGCGCAGAATGCCGTCCTGATGCAGGTTGTGGGTCAGAGGATAGAACACGGTGCTGCCGTCGTGGCCGCGTGCGCCAACCAGCGACACTTCGCCGCTAAAGTTGATGCCCTGCTCAACGATGCACTCCCCGTAGCACTCCGCTGGCAGCGTCTCGGTTTCACCGGCGCGCAGACGCCACTGGCCGCGGCCGTCGTAGCCGCCCACCCGGCGCTTAACAATCGCCAGCTCACCCAGGGAGTCAAACACCGCAGGCCACTCGTCGGCGCTAGACAGCAGCTGCCACGGGGCGGTCGCCAGTGAGAGGCGGTCAAAGAGCTGCTTTTGAGTTAAACGGTCGGCAATAATCGGAAAGACGTCGCGATTAACAAATGCCGGATGACGCGCCAGCTCGCGGGTCAACGCCGTTTCCGGCCAGCGCTCAATCTCAGCGGTAATTACGCTCTGCGCAAAGGGGACGGCTTCCGGCTCGTCATCCAGCCCCACAGGCCAGACGGCGATGCCCAGCGGCTCACCCGCCTGACGCAGCATTCGGCCTAGCTGGCCGTTACCGAGGACGCATACCTGTTTCATGCCGCACCTCGCGGATCTGGGTTATCCAGCACCTCGTCGGTCTGGGCTTTACGCCACTCTGCCAGACGCTGATGCAGATCGCGGTCGTGGGTCGCAAGGATCTGCGCTGCCAGCAGTGCTGCGTTGGCGGCACCGGCTTTACCAATCGCCAGCGTGCCAACGGGAATACCGCGCGGCATCTGAACGATAGAGTAGAGGCTATCGACGCCGCTGAGCGCCGCGCTCTGCACCGGTACGCCCAGCACCGGCACCAGGGTTTTGGCTGCGATCATGCCCGGCAGATGCGCCGCGCCGCCAGCACCGGCAATAATCACCTGATAGCCATTCTGCTCTGCGCCTTCAGCGAAGCTGAACAGTTTATCCGGGGTGCGGTGAGCGGAAACGACTTCAACATGGTGGGGAACGTGCAGGATGTCGAGGACTTCAGCGGCGAACTGCATGGTTGCCCAGTCACTTTTGGACCCCATCACGATGGCGATACGTACCGGATTATTGCTCGAAGACATGCGTCTAAAAACTCCTGTGGATGTGCGGCATAGCGCGTAACAGGGCACAGAGAATAGCATGGAAATCAGGCAAGGAAAACGGTTGCGTCTGCTTGCCAGGTGCGATTATCAGAAGAATTAAAATAAATTTTGCTGAAAGATCATCGGCTCTAAAAGACGTGGATCGACGTTGTCAGAACTGCCTATCAAGAAGGGGCTTTGCGGATCGTGTTTTTTGAAATTTTTACTAGCCTGGGCGTTATTGAACGTAGCATAACAATACTTACAGCCATGTAAGCAGGTATTATAAACACCTATATCAATGCTTTTTACACAGCCGCAGGCCTCGCGCTGGCCTGTATCCTTACTACCAGCCAGCTGTAATCCAAACAGCTTATTGATTAAGGATTCATCAATACATTTGCCATGCTGAACGCCTTTCTGCGCCAGATCAATATCTTCTGCACAGCTAAATATCGAAAGCCCATGCTGGTGGGCGATGGCTGCTAGCTTTTCAGTTAGCAACAGACAGAGTTCTTGGTTTTGTGTAATATCGCTGTAGGTTAGTAAATCAACAGTATTTAAGTTCTTTTCAGTTTTTTGATAGAGATCGGCAAAGCTAATCACTACACGGTGGGTATGACCTTCTAGCTCACGTGCCAGCTTACTGAAGAGGCGGACGTGTTCTTCAATAGGTAGCAGACTGGAAAGGAGGATAGGATCGTAGCGCCAGATGACTTTATCTTTGCCGATCTTATCTGCTAGTCGTTTGAATACATCCAGCGCTTTATGTGGGTTAAGCGTTTTGGTATCCAGAGCCCGAGGGTAGCCAGTAATTGTAAATTGAAAATAAAAGCGGTATCTACCTTGTATTAGTTCATCGATATATGGCAATAACTTTGTAGGGTTACGTGTCCAAAAAACAATCGCATCGACATCTTCAGGCAGTAGTGAGACGCGAGAAATCTGATTATAGTTAAAAGGATTTCTGGTTAGCAAAAAACCAGCTCGAATACGGTTCATAAACCATTCGCTATAAAAAGCCGGAATATCCGTTCTACGACTGGCGCTGATAATCATCGTTTATATTCCAAAAATTGGAACCCCATATTTTTGTTAGTAAGTATGGGCGAGTAACGTACCGCACAATTGATTGAACATTGTGTTTTATTTAAAGAACATAATGCAAACCCAGAGGGGTATTGGTAATTATTATTAATTAACCAGAGTGCTGAGCCTGCTGTGCCTTTGTGCTTCGTTTGCTCATGATTATCATTAGTCATAAATCCTTTGCTCAGTAACTTTTCATGCAACTTGGAAAATAATGCAACCTCATTTTCATTATTGATATTATCTTTGATAATGAATGAGTTGAGAAAGAAAATTCTATTTTTTTTAGTGTTCCCAATTTTTTCTGCAAAAACATCCAAGTTAGATGTGCTGCCGATATCACCTATCGATTTAGGAAAAATAAAGACGTCAAACAGGCCCAGTGTAGCTTCATTAATATCATCAATAGGTTGATTGCTTAAAATTAGCGGTAGCCTGGCGTCAGGCATGAGCTTACGTGTTTGCCAATCGCTAGAGTCATAGCCAACATAGGTAAAATGAGTATGTGTTAAATTGTGCTCAAGAGCGAAGTAGTCAGGATAAAGTCCGCAGCCAAATGAGGCAATATTAAGAGAATAGTATTCTCCCTGCCTAATTCGACAGCTAAGTATGTCCGCCAAAACAGCATACTCGAAATAATAAGCAGGGAGATACCTTAGCGCATAGATCCCCTGATAGGTGCTATCAGAATAATTTCCATTGAGTGGCGTCCAGTTTGCATATGAACAGAGTGACTGGTTGCTTATATTCGCATGAATGCGTGAAACAACTTCTTGGATAAAATTGCCGTTTATAATCATTAAGCGCTACTCTTTCGAAGGCAGATCCTCTTTTTAATTTTTATGTGAGAATATGTAATTGATCTGCATCATCGAAATCAACAATAGTCTCGAAAATCAAAATATTCTAGTACCACACCTTCTGGTGATACGCAGATCATCGAGCCTTCGCTATGCCAGGCGCCCAGCACGCAGCGAAAAGCCGGTTCGCCGTTGGCGGTCAGCTCGTGCACCGCCGGGCGGTGGGTATGACCATGGATAAGCCACTGTACCTTATGGCGTTCCAGCGCATGGCTCACTGCCTGCTGGTTCACATCCATAATGGTAAGCGATTTGCTGCTGTTAGCCGCTTTGCTGTCGGCGCGCATCTTCGCGGCCACCTTATGGCGGATAAACAGCGGCAGGGCAAGAAACAGCTTTTGTAGCCAGGGCTGGTGGACCTTGGCACGAAACGCCTGGTAGCCTGCGTCGTCGGTGCACAGGGTATCGCCGTGCATAATCAGTACTCGGCGACCGTAGAGGTCGAGCACCACTTCTTCCGGCAGCAGCGTCATGCCGCTCTCGCGAGCGAAGCGCTTGCCCAGCAGGAAGTCACGGTTGCCGTGGATAAAGTAGCAGGGGACGCCGCTGTCGCTCAGTGTTTTTAGCGCGGCGGCAACCTGGCGGTGGAGCGGGTTGGGATCGTCGTCGCCAATCCAGGCTTCAAAGAGATCGCCAAGAATGTAGAGGGCGTCGGCGTCACGCGCCGTACCGGCCAGAAAACGCAGAAAACCGGCGGTGATCGCCGGTTCTTCTGTACACAGATGGAGATCTGCGATGAAAAGCGTCGCCACGATTACTCGCTGACGGTCACGTTTTCGATGATCACGTCTTCTTTAGGAACGTCCTGGTGCATGCCGCTGCGACCGGTAGAGACCGCTTTGATTTTGTCGACCACGTCCATGCCTTCAACCACTTCTGCGAATACGCAGTAGCCCCAGCCCTGCATGTTTTCACCGCTGAAGTTCAGGAAGTCGTTGTCTGCCACGTTGATGAAGAACTGTGCGGTAGCAGAGTGCGGTGCCTGGGTACGGGCCATCGCCAGCGTGCCACGGGTGTTTTTCAGGCCGTTGTTCGCTTCGTTTTTGATCGCGTCTTTGGTTGCTTTCTGATTCATGCCCGGCTCAAAGCCGCCGCCCTGGATCATAAAGCCATTGATAACACGGTGGAAAATGGTGTTGTTGTAGAAACCTTCGTGGCAGTAGTCCAGGAAGTTCTTAACAGTTTCAGGCGCTTTGTCATCAAACGTTTTGATTACGATATCGCCGTGATTAGTGTGGAAAGTAACCATTTTTGCATCCTGTTCCGGTAGTGTAGAGCATCGACCCAGCTGTGGGTCACGTATAGTCGCCTGTTATAGCATAACCGCAAGGTTCGATCACCTTGCAAAGGGTGCTGCTTCGGTTATCAATTATGGGTATCATACCCACTTCATTCTCCACACACGTCTCAACGGAATCTTTGATGCTAAAAATTTATAACACCCTGACGCGCCAAAAAGAGGAATTTAAACCTATTCATGCCGGGAAGGTTGGCATGTACGTGTGTGGTATCACCGTTTACGATCTCTGTCATATCGGCCATGGCCGGACCTTCGTCTCCTTTGACGTGGTAGCGCGCTACCTGCGTTTCCTCGGCTATGAGCTGAAGTACGTGCGTAACATCACCGATATCGATGACAAGATCATCAAACGTGCTAACGAAAACGGCGAGAGCTTTGTCGCGCTGGTGGATCGAATGATCGGCGAGATGCACGCTGATTTCGACGCCCTGAACATCCTGCGTCCCGACAGCGAGCCGCGCGCTACCCACCATATTCACGAAATCATCGAGATCACCGAGCGCCTGATCGAACGCGGCCATGCCTACGTGGCCGACAACGGCGACGTAATGTTCTCCGTGCCCACCGATCCCAACTACGGCAAGCTGTCGCGCCAGGATCTGGAGCAGCTGCAGGCCGGGGCTCGCGTTGAAGTCGCCGAGATCAAACGCAACCCGATGGATTTCGTGCTGTGGAAGATGTCCAAGCCGGGCGAGCCGAGCTGGTCGTCACCGTGGGGCGAGGGCCGTCCGGGCTGGCACATTGAGTGCTCGGCGATGAACTGCAAGCAGCTGGGTCACCATTTCGACATTCACGGCGGCGGATCGGATCTGATGTTCCCCCACCATGAAAACGAAATCGCCCAGTCCACCTGCGCGCACGACGGCGAGTACGTCAACTACTGGATGCACTCCGGCATGGTGATGGTTGACCGCGAGAAGATGTCGAAATCGCTGGGCAACTTCTTTACCGTGCGTGACGTGCTGAAGTATTACGATGCGGAGACCATCCGTTACTTCCTGATGTCCGGTCACTACCGCAGCCAGCTCAACTACAGCGAAGAGAACCTCAAGCAGGCGCGTTCGGCGCTGGAGCGTCTCTACACCGCGCTGCGCGGCACTGACAAATCCGTTGCCGCAGCGGGCGGCGACGCCTTCGAGGCGCGCTTTGTTGAGGCGATGGACGACGACTTCAACACCCCGGAAGCCTACTCGGTTCTGTTCGACATGGCCCGCGACGTTAACCGTTTGAAGAGCGAAGACATGCAGGCGGCGAACGCCATGGCATCCCATCTGCGCAAGCTGGCTGCCGTGCTCGGCCTGCTGGAGCAGGAGCCGGAAGCTTTCCTGCAGAGCGGTGCGCAGGCAGACGACGGTGAAGTTGCAGAGATCGAAGCCCTGATCCAGCAGCGTCTGGACGCCCGTAAAGCGAAGGATTGGGCAGCGGCGGATGCGGCGCGTGACCGTCTGAATGAGATGGGGATCGTGCTGGAAGATGGCCCGCAGGGAACCACCTGGCGTCGTAAGTAAAACGTACGGGTTTTGTAGGCCGGGCAAACGCAGTGCCGCCCGGCGATGTCCCATTATGCTGACTCGCGCGTCACCAGCTGTCCCGAGAGGGTGATGCGCTGGGTCAGCAGATCCGGCTCTTTGATTTTGCGGATCATCAGCGACGCCGCCTGGCGTCCGGTCTCCTCGCTTGCCGACGATACGTAGGTAAACGAGGGCGACGTTAAGTTCACGTGCAGCATATCTTCGAAACCTATCAGCGCCACCTGCTGCGTCAGAAACACATCTTTCCCTACCGTACGTCCTACATGATGAATGCCGGAGAGCGAGCCGATCATTGCATCTGGCGAGTGGCAGAGCAGGGCGGTGATGGTGTTGTTCTTCTCCAGCAGCTGCCGGGTCGCGTGGCTCGCCGCGTGGGTCCCCTCCATGCAGGCCGGGGTCGACTCTTCCCGAGTGACTAACCCGTACTGGGTCAGCGCGCTGCGAAACCCGGCCAGCCGCTGCTGGCGGATCAGGCTGTTCTCCGCGCCGCCGATGTAGGCAATGCTGCGGTGGCCGCGCTCGATCAGGTAGCGGGTAGCGAGGCTGGCGGCCTGGCGGTTATCGCGCATCACCAGGTTGCACTCCTCCTCCAGCAGGGATTGCGATACCACAACCAGTGGCAGAGGGCAGGTGCGGATCGGCGTAGGCAGACGAGAGGTGGTAGCATCGGAGGCGAGGTAGATCACGCCAGCCACACCCTGCTGCTTAAACGAGAGCAGGCAGCGTTCAAGGCTGTCGCTATCGTTGAGAGGCTGGCTGAGAAAGACCATGTAGCCCTGCTTCTCCAGCTCCAGCACGGTGCTGGCCATCACCTTCACCGAGAAGCTGTCGCTAAAGTCACGCAGGATCAGGCCAATCAGATTAGAGGTATTGGCCCGAAGATTGGCCGCCGCCACGTTGTGGACGTAGCCGAGGGTGTCGATCGCCTGCTGCACCTTTTCAATTGTGGCGGTCGATATTTTTCCTTTTTGGCGAAGCACCAGCGAAACGGTGGAGACGGAGACGCCCGCCAGCTTCGCGACATCAATAATGCTAACCTTCTTCAAATCCACTCCCTGAACTTAACGGCTATGCAGTCAACGATGAAAAGTCTCCTGTACGATACAGGAGACCTTATCACCTTAACAGCGTCAGGTTACTTGCCGATCATGCCCGACATGGTCTGGGCAATAAACTGCGCACGTGCGCCAAAAATCACCTGAATACCGTTATCGCCAACGAACACCACGCCGCGAGCACCGACGCCGTTCAGGCCATCTTTGTCCACCAGCTCGCTCTTCGCGACTTCAAGACGCAGGCGGGTGATGCACGAGCCTACTGAGCTAATATTCTGCGCGCCACCCAGCAGGGCCACGATCTCGGTTGCCAGTTCGTCATCGGTTTTATCGTTAACGTTAGCGGTTACTTCGGTACGGCCCGGCGTTTTCACGTCGAAGCGGCGGATCACAAAGCGGAAGGTGAAGTAGTAGATCAGCCCCATCGGGATGCCGACGATAATCGCGTTCAGGAAGTTGGTCTGGTAGCCGTTAAACGACGGCAGAATACCGAACGAGATATAGTCAATCAGGCCCGCCGAGAAGGATTTCGCGATGTGCGCATGGAGCAGGTACATGCACATATACGACAGCCCGGCCATGATGGCGTTAAAGACGTAGAGCACCGGCGCAACGAAGATAAAGGTAAACTCAACCGGCTCGGTGATCCCGGTCAGGAAGCAGGTCAGCGCGGCGGAGAAGAGAATACCGGAAGCGATCTTTTTGTTACGGGTATGCGCCTCATGATACATCGCCAGACAGGCCGCCGGCAGCGCAAACAGCATCAGCGGGAATTCGCCCTGCATGAACTTACCGGCATTCTGGTAGGTATCGCTGCTGAACGATTTAGCCCCTTCTTCCAGCATTTTGAACCAGATGGTCTGATCGCCGTGAATAACCTGGCCCGCCTGGGTGGTGTAGTCGCCAAACGAGTACCAGAATGACGGATACCAGATGTGGTGCAGGCCGAGCGGGATCAGCGCACGTTCCACCAGTCCGAAGATAAAGGTCGACGCGGCCTGGTTATCGCCGTTTACGACTACCGAGAGTGCATCGATACCCGCCTGGATATGCTGCCAGACGTAGGGCAGCAGCAGGCCGAGCAGGAACGACAGGAACGCGGTAGCAATCGCCACAAAGCGTTTACCGGAGAAGAAGCCGAGGAATTCCGGCAGCTGCATGGTGTGGAAGCGGTTATAGCACCACGCGGCGAGGATGCCGCAGATCAGACCGCCAAAGACGCCCATCTGCAACGTCGGGATGCCGACCACCATGGCATACTTCCCGCCCTGGGAGGCCATCTCTGGGGTAATCGACAGCACCGTGCCGATGGTCATGTTAGTGATAAACACCGAGACCGCCGCCGAAAGCGCGGCAATGCCGGACTCCGACGCCAGGCCTACCGCAGAGCCGATGGCAAACAGCAGCGGTAGGTTATCAAAGATAACCCCACCGGCGTTCATCATCAGCGGCAGGTGAAACTTATCGCCAAACGCCAGCAGCAGACCTGCGGCGGGCAACAGCGAAATTGGCAGCATCAATGCGCGGCCAATCATTGATAACTTCGAGAGCGATTTTACGAACCCCGACAGCAGACTCATGCGGTTTTCCCCCAATTATAGAAACCCTGGTGATGGCATAATTGTTGTTAGTAGAATTGTAAGTAGAACGTTTTAGTAGAACGTTTTACTTATCGTGATTTAAGCCATGGCGGGCCGCAACAGAAATCTGCTGGGAAGTCAGACGAATTTGTTATTCTTTGACGTGGATCGAGCAATGGCCCTTATGAGTTAAGGGCCATTAAGGCGGGATTAATCAGTTACAGTGATACTTTGACCGTTAAACGTGATCGTTTGTCCTGCCACGATCTTGCAGCGCTTGCGGGTTTCCACCACGCCATCAACGCTGACCAGGCCATCAGCAATAAAATTCTTCGCCTGCGCGCCGCTTTCACTCCAGCCTTCCAGCTTCAGCAGATCGCACAGCTCAACGTGCGGATGTTTACCTAAAGAGAATGTTGCCATCTTATGCTTCCTTTACGTCGTGATACTCTTCGCACGCCTGCAACGTATTCTGAATCAGCGTTGCGACGGTCATCGGGCCTACGCCGCCCGGAACGGGGGTGATATAGGCGGCACGCGAGGCGGCGTCTTCATACACCACGTCGCCGACCACTTTTCCGCTCTCAAGACGGTTGATGCCCACGTCAATGACGATCGCACCCTCTTTGATCCACTCCCCAGGAATAAAGCCCGGTTTCCCCACGGCGACGATCAGCAGATCGGCGTTCTCAACATGCTGACGCAGGTTTTTGGTGAAGCGGTGGGTAACGGTGGTGGTGCAGCCTGCCAGCAGCAGCTCCATGCTCATCGGGCGGCCGACGATATTGGATGCGCCAATCACCACGGCGTTCAGGCCGTAGGTATCGATGTTGTAGCGTTCCAGCAGGGTTACGATGCCACGCGGCGTACAGGGGCGCAGACGCGGCGCACGCTGGCACAGGCGGCCTACGTTATAGGGGTGGAAACCGTCAACGTCTTTATCCGGCGATATACGTTCCAGCACCTTCACGTTATCGATACCCGCCGGCAGCGGCAGCTGAACCAGAATGCCGTCAATCTCACCGTCGGCGTTAAGCGTGTCGATCAGGGTCAGCAGTTCGGCTTCGCTGGTGGTTTCCGGCAGATCGTAAGAGCGGGAGATAAAGCCCACCTCTTCACAGGCTTTGCGTTTGCTGCCTACGTAGATCTGCGATGCAGGGTTGCTACCCACCAGCACAACGGCTAGCCCAGGTGCGCGAAATCCTGCCGCAACGCGGGCCTTCACTTTTTCCGCAACCTCAGAGCGCACCTGCTGCGCAATCGTTTTACCATCAATAATCTTTGCTACCATCAGAGAGAAGATTCCATCTGTAAATTGAAGTAGAGGGGATTGTGTATAGTGTGTCAGAAGCGCGCCGCGCTGTCAGTTAACGTTTGCATTATTCGCACGGCGAGGGGACGTAAAGTGCGGCTCGATGCTCATTTCACCAGCATCTGACGCCAAAGCCATTGACTCAACGGGCGTTGACCGTATAATCCCAGGCGTTTCCATCGTTTAGGTGGGACATCTCGCGCAATGCGCCCTTAGCTCAGCTGGATAGAGCAACGGCCTTCTAAGCCGTAGGTCACAGGTTCGAATCCTGTAGGGCGTGCCATTAGTATTCAAGCACTTATGTCTTCTTAACTTCCTCCTTAAATTCCATGTGGGACATATTTGGGATATTATTCCCTAAAGTTATGAGCAGCTGTATGCCTTTCATGGCCTGGGCTTGTGTTTTAACGGTATGTTGCACCTTGTTCTTCTAATGGACTGCATCAGTTCAAAATGCGGCGACATGTCACATTGACTTGCCTTGTAGATGATGTAAAGTCAGCAGTAACCGAGCCCGATCCCCTGTTTCTCCATAACCTATAGGTTTGTGAGTCTCACGGTCGGGCCTTTTACTTTATAAACCATAAAAATTTGCAATGATTGCGCCTAAGCCTCACAAGGAATATGACGAGCAACTCGAACTTCTACTTAGCCGAGGGATGTTGGTTCATGATAGTCATCGCGCTATGAGGAAGCTTTCTCAGGTCGGCTATTACCGATTATCCGGTTTTTGGTATACCTCGCGAATAATTCGTCCTGACGATGCGGGCTTACCCTATAGAAGTGATGAATTCCTTGAAGGGACTTCATTTGAACAAGCATACGATCTCTATCTCTTTGATAAGAAGTTGCGGTGACAATGATGAATGCTTTCGAAATAGAAAAAAATCTGCATGAAAGCGGATTCACAGGCAAAGATATTACTGCTTTACGGCATTATCTTGAAAAAGAAAGTTCAAGTTATAATGAGCTATTAAGCGAGCTAAAAATAAAATTTATTGCTGCTATGGTACTAGTATTAATCTTGACGGTTGTTTGGCTCTACACGATTATGTATAAAGATCAGGTTACTATCATTGCTTATTCGATAACGATGCTGATAGTTGCTCCAATATTTTACTTTTTCACACCACTTAAACTAGGCTATAAAGCATTCCGTTATACTCGTAAAAAATAATTTATTACTCGTTGCTGTGTATGGATTTAATTATCATAGAGCCATGAAGAATTTCTTCATGTGATCTTGTGTCATTGTCTCTCAATTTCATGGGGGGTTCTGCAGGGGCTTTTTACCGCCTATAGTGACAAATGCCTTTCGCGCAGACGTTATCTAAAAATTATTGCTGTGTTATTAAGCGCATATTTTTAATTTTATTAAAGCAAGTATGATAATTGGAGAGTTGCTTAGCTCGCTGAGTAACGAGTCAACTATCCTAAAATGTCCCCAGCTAGCGCTTTGTTTAACTGTAAACATACTGTATCGCTTTCTACAAAAAGGATTTATTTTCTAGTTTCTTTAATAAATTGGCCATTTTTTAATTCATAGCGCTTATCTGTTAATAAGCTAATCTGCCCATCTTTATTACTGACTATTTCCATTAGCTTATTCTTATCGATGCAGTTCGCATTCACCTTAAAATCTTCGAAGCATAATCTATCATATTTACCGATGGGTTTGTAACCTTCATTGAAATCCCAAAAGCTAATATGGTATTGACCATTTCCCGAGGCGGAAGGTATGTTAAAATAGTCTCTCATCATTGAGTTGTTATTCTGCCACCATGTTATTTTACCTTGATCAGTATAGGGGAAGTTCTCAACTAAGACATCTATATAACTCCCATCTCTATGAATGCCAACTACTTTTGGGGGTAGTGAAAGCCTGAAAGTAGTATAAGCAATCAGTAATGATAAAATGAAAAGATAAACAATATGCTTAAATTTTATCATCTCTTACGCTCTCCTTCGAAAGATATGGTTGCACTCATATTTGTAAAAAACGGCTTAAATCCGAAATTCTGCCAATGCTGAAGAGTAAACCATATACGAAATGCTCTTATGTAGTGGAATTTTCTATTCATTATATCGTTCCTATCAAGGCCAAAATGATCTTGTCCAGTATACTTGACTGTGGCCATAAATCTATTGTTATTAATTACAAGGTCTGTTAATTCTATTTTTGTGGCATAAACATCATGTACAGACATACCTAAACCATTAAAGTAATCCTTATAACATCCAAATTTCGGTAGTATAGTTCTGTGAATATTTTGTTCAAAGTTATTATCTAAAGACTGACTGAATGTTTGGGTGTTCCAGTTAATACCATCATGGATAGTATTTTTAATAGCTATAAGTGAGCTACTTTTCTCCGAGGTATCACCTAAGATACGCTCTTTGTAGGCACTATCAAGAAAGGGACTTGAAAAGGAGTTGCCTCGCCCATTATAAAAGTGTTTAACAAGATCGATAAACAGTTGGCGTTTACCAAAATAATAAGCCGGTAATGAAAGTCGAAGAAACTCGTTAAAAAGTAACTGAGTGACTTCTCGCTTGTTCCTCATGCTGGGCTTACTGAATGCACTGAACATCGAAATTTCTTCACCACTCCAAGGGTTTACGACGCCAGATATATCATTAAGGCCATAATCTTTTCTAATTTGTCTTTCGGTAAGGTCGCCATATTTCATATCTTCAGCAGCATAATCACTGAATCTATGTTGTGTCTGATACACTAAACTGGAGACCTTGTTTTCTAACATATAAATTTCCTTATAATATATTCGTACATTATATACTTAAGAACGAGCAAGGTAAATTTTGTGAATTTTATTGCCTTAATCATTCCGTTTGTCAATGTATCACAATTTAATATTCCTTTTTTAACATACGCGAATCACATTGTTTTACCTTAAAATGCTCTTTTTTTATGCAGCTGGAAACAGTCCATGCCCCCAAGACTATCCGGTGCGCCTGAAATCAGCAAGACACCATCGCGCCATCATTGAGAACCTGTTTCGCTTTACGTGTATGAGCTTTTTCAAGTTCGGCAAGTGGTGATGTGGTGACAATGATCAATAAAGCTATAGGGCATCGCTATTGAATCCTCACTGGCAGCAGGACGATCACTGGCCTGATCTATTACAATGATGAACTGGTGGGGTTCTCCTTACTGTGTCGCTATCCTGCGAACCAAGAACGTTATGATATCGATCAATCCTTTGTCTTACGCAGGTTTAAGGGAATGGGCATAGGGAAGGCGGCATTTCGACAGGCCGTGTTAGCCAGACCGCAGCAGTGGCAGAACAGAGTATTACTGGAGAACATCTCCGCAATGCACTTTTGGCGCTCGGCAATGGCCGCAGTAGTGAGACGGTCCGTATCAGGAACAAATTCTGCCTGATGATGGTTTAGAGATGCATTTCATTACTTACAACATTAAATAATAAAAAAGGATTCTGACAATGACCGACCAAACCTACTGGAACCGCATGGTGCCCGAACTGACCGTAACGGATTTTCCCGCCTCGCTGCATTTTTACGTCGAGGTCCTCGGCTTTTCCATCATGATCAGACGTCACGATCCGGAGTTTGCCTATGTGTGCATGGGCGAGGCCCAGCTGATGCTGGAGCAGTACCACGACGGCGGCTGGAATACGGCGGAACTCGGGCGGCCGCTTGGGCGCGGCGTAAATTTTCAAATCGAAGTGGACGATGTTGCTCCGATCCTCTCCCGCCTGCAGGCCAGTGGGGTTGCGCTATACCGCCCCCTTCGCGACAACGTCTACAGCACGGGTGAGGCGGAGGCGTGCCAGCGGGAGTTTCTGGTTCAGGATCCTGACGGCTATCTTCTGCGCTTCAGCCAGTACCTCGACTAGCCGTTCATCCTGGCCAGCAGCAGCTCTGAACAGCTTTTCGGCGTATCCATCGCGCGCTGCTTCTCCGTAGCGCTAAGCTGATCCCAGGCGTTAAGCATGGCGTTGCCCAGCGATGAAGAGAAATGCGTTTTCTTCAACGCATAATCTGAATTGCCTCCCTCAATCATCTGCTCCATCTCGGTCAGTCCAGCCGTGGGTGAGCTGCTTTTCACAGTGCAAAGCACGGAGGCGTAGTAGGCCTTATCCTCATCGCTATAGTGCGGAACCAGCCACCAGGCTAGCAGCGCAATAACGGCAACGAGTAAAATAACGGTGAGGGGTTTAACTTTTTTCATATCAGTAACGGCAGCCGTAAAAAATTGAGTCGGTAGTATAGCGCCTCTGCTTAAACAGAAGGACTACGGTAATCACTGCCACGCGCACAATAATTTCTACACCCACTCCTTTAGAAATCGTCGCTTATGGTCGCTTTATCCCTCTGTTCTCAAGGAGGAACCGCGAATGAGTATCGACTGGAGTGTGTTCGACAAGATTATCTACATCAATTTGAAAGAGCGTAACGACCGCAGAGAGAGCATTGAAAAAGAGCTGCAGCTGCTGGGGATTCCTGCTCAACAAATTCACCGGCTTGACGCCAAACGCCACTTAATTGGCCAGATTGGTTGCGCTCAGTCGCATCTTGAGGCTATCGAAACGGCCATCGCTCAGGGCTGGGGCAACATCCTGATCCTTGAGGATGACATGGTGTTCAATAAAGACCCCGATGCGATAGCGCGCTTATCCTATTTTCTGCAAGCGTTGAAAAGGGTGAGCTGGCAGGCCGCGCTTTTGAGCGCCAACTACCGCAAGGTTGTCACCTTTAAAACCACCGATAAGCTCATCAGACCCCTCGATGCGCTCTGTGCCTGTGCCTATGCCATACAGACGGATTATCGGGCAACGCTTCGGGAATGCTTCGCAGGAGCTGTTGAGAGGCTGCGTAAGGGCGGCGGGAAATATGATCACGCCGTCGATGTGGCCTGGCTGCCGCTGATGCAGCAGCACGCCTGGCTCGGCATGTATCCCGTGGCGGGACATCAGGCTCCAGGCAAGTCCGACATCGAAAACGGTGTAATGGACTATACAAAACATTTTTATAAAGCGCCGGCGGCGATAGCACAATGAGGATCCCTAAAACAATCCATATCGTCTGGATCGGCGATGAGTCCAAAACCCCCCGCCAGATGATAGAGACCTGGAAAAAGCATAACCCAGGCTGGAAGGTGACGGTGTGGGGCAATGCCGCCTTGAAAAAGACAAGGTGGATTAACCAAAAGCATATTAACGCCATGCTAGATGCAGGAAAGATGTGTGGTGCAGCGGACATCATGCGCTATGAGATTTTGTTTAATCATGGCGGCTTCGCCGTCGATGCGGACAGCATCTGTATCAGACCCCTCGAAGAGTGGCTTTTTGATAGCCAGGTATGCGCCAGCATGGAGAACGAGCTTGTGCGCCCCGGACTTATCGCGAACGGGTACCTAGCCTCGGAACCACAGTCGGCGCTCATGGCAGAACTGATCATGGGGCTGACGGAAAAACAGACCGTTCTTGATGCCCAGCCGTGGCAGACTACGGGCCCTAAATACCTTACGGATACCGTGCGCGCGCTGAGGTACGCCAACATTAGCTGCTGGCCAAGCCAATACTTTATACCGGAGCATTTCACGGGACAGAAATACCTCGGCCACGGTCATATATTCGCCTACCAGGTTTGGGGGACCACACGGAACATAAATGACCGTCTCGCGGGTTTAGCGTTTTAATTTCTCGGCACGTCTCCAGCATGGCGGTACTGACGGTGGCTGCTAAGCTTTCACAAGGATATCTTGTGGAGGACACATGAAATTAGGCTTCGCTTGTAAGTTTCTGGACCTGGATTTAAAGCAGCGTTTCCCCTTTAAATCCACCACCCGTACGCGATTTTTGAGTCTGGAGAGTGAAGCGCGATCGACGCTGATCTACACGCTGTCAGCGACCAACCTGACCAACCTCTATCTGCTCTTTCAAGAGCTGGCACAGTTGCCGCCCGCGCTGCGGATGATGCGCATCGGCAGCGACCTGCTGCCGCTCTATACCGTGCCCGAGGCTACGGTGCTGTATAAAGAGTTTCTGCCGGAGCTCTATCCGCTGTTTACCAAATGCGGGGAGTTTGCCCGCGCGAATGACATCCGCCTCTCGTTTCATCCAGGGCAGTACTCGGTCCTCGCCTCGGATAATGTGCTGGTGGTGGAGCGCGCGCTGGAGGATGTGGAGTATCACGCGCTCTGCGCCACGCTGATGGGCTATGGCAAAACCTTCCAGGATTTCAAAATCAACATTCATATGAATGGCAAAGCGGGCTTTGCCGGATTTAAAAGCGCGTTCGGCAGGCTCAGTCCGGAAGCCCGGCGGATGCTGACCGTCGAGAACGACGAGATCTCCTGCTCGCTGGACGATGTGCTGCAGGCGAAAGATCTCTGCCCGATCGTGGTGGATATTCACCATCACTGGGTGAAAGAGGCGGAGTTTATCCAGCCCAACGACCCACGCATTGAACAGGTAAAGGCGTCGTGGCGGGATGTCAGGCCGGTGATGCACTACTCCATCTCGCAGGAGGGGATTATCCCCGAGCAGGGATTCCCGGAACAGAGCAGCCTGGGCGTGCCAAAAACCAAGCTCAGGGCGCACTCCGACTTCTTCTTCAACCCAACGCTAAATGATTGGGCGCTGTCGTTTGCGGATTTTGACATCATGTGTGAGGTGAAGATGAAAAACCTCGCCCGCGACAGGCTCTATGAATATGCGCTGTCAGGGGCAACGTCATGTTCTGAGTAGGGCTCCACTACTCCCTCTCCATCCCTTCGCCGCTTTCGCCTCTCTCCCATGCAACCCGGCGATGAAACATCCTTTTTAGCGCGCGGCCCAGGGTATTGAACCAGCCGGTGGGACGCGGATCGGCGAGCATGCTCAGGGCCCGGGCATAGTCCAGCACCAGCCCTGGCGTCCACGCCATCGTCTCCGCGCGCTTGCGCAGCTGGAGCGCTACCCACAGCTCTGGGGTAGACATGAGCTTACCCATCGCCATCCAGAATCCGCGAGACTGCCACAGCCTGCCGACCGAGCCCTCCAGCGCAGCTTCCAGCGCCCGGGCCACGGTGCTGGAGCAGTTTCGGTGCGTCAGATTGTAGGACTCATCCTTGCGATAGCTCTCCCAGAACGCTGCCAGCCGCGCCTCGCTGTAGTTGCGGATGCGCACCTTGCGGGTCGAGGGGCACCACTGTACGGACTCCGTGGCATAGTCCGGCTGAAACTGCCCCGGCACGTCGTTCTCAGGTGTGGCGCGCAGAGTGCGGGCAAAGGCGTCCGGCGAGCGATCAATCTGTACGGCAGGATAGAGGCTGATGTAGATGCCGCCGGGAGATTCCAGCGCGGCATGGCCGGTAGAGATGACGCCGTTGCGATCCACGGCGGCGATATAGCGGCTGATGACCGGGCGCGGAACGGCCTCGCTCGCGGCGGAGCCCACCGGCGTCCAGACGTGGACGGTCAACGCTTTCTCATCGTCCTCCGGCGGGCCATTCCACTCCACTACCGCAGGGGGCTCCGTCTCCTGCATAAACTCTTCGCCTTTCAGGCCAGGGTTAACCGCTGCTCGCTTAACGCGGTTTGCGAGGATAAACAGGTTCCAGCCGGCAAAGGCCAGCACCAGGCCAAGACAGTAGGGGACGGTGCCAGCGTAGTTAGAGGGCCACGGCTGAAAGAAAAACAGGGCCAGCACGATCTCAACGATCCCGCCCCACAGCGCAGGCCGCCAGCGTTGGTAGCGGACGACCACCGCAGAGGCGATCTGTAGCGCACCGTCAAACAGAAAGAGCAGGCCGAAGATCATCGATAGCAGGAAGTTACCATCGTGGTTCCCGGCGAGGACCAGCACCGCAGCAAGAGAGAACGCCGCGCCTTTGACGTAGCGCAGGATCCGTTGGCCTCCCATGCCGCTGTGGGCCACCATCAGCGTCGCGACGCCTTCAAACAGCAGCAGTGAAGCAAAAAGCTCGATGGGAAAGAACAGCGCGCCGTCCAGGGCGTCGATAAACAACACCACGCCCGCGACCAGCGTCACCCAGCCAAAACGACGCAGTCCGCGCCAGTGCGATCGCAAAAAATCAATGCCAAGCAGGATCAGGGTTAGCCGCATCATAGGCGCGTATCCGCAATAAACTTTCCCTATTTATAACCTGGCCGCCGACAGCGTGCGCAATGAATTGTCTATTTTGTAATCATCGCTGGAGGCGACATCACGCTCCTGCTACCCGCTGCGGAAAGCGCTCTAACAGCCAGTCGATAAATACCCGTAAGCGATGCGTGACGTGACGGCTCTGCGGATAGACCACGTGAAAAGGGTAGGGCGCTGGCCGCCATTCCTGGAGGATCTCCACCAGCGTACCGTTGTGCAGCGCTTCCGCTATCGAATAGCTAAAGGTCTGGATAACGCCCAGCCCCGCCAGACCTGCCGCCAGATGCGCGTTACTCTCGTTAACGCCGATACGATGATCGACCTTAATGTCCGTTTTCTCGCCATTATGCTCAAAACGAAAAGGGAAGGCTCTGCCGTTTTGCGGCGAAAGATAGCTCACTAATCGGTGGCCATTTTTGAGTTCATCCGGGTAGGCGGGGGTGCCGAAGGTCTTCAGATACGCTGGCGTCGCGCAGGTGATCAGCGTAGCCGAGCCAATATGGCGCGCAATGAGGGATGAACTCTCCAGCGGGCCACCGCGGATCACGCAGTCCACGTTATCGCTAATCAGATCCACCGTGCGATCGGATACGCCCAGATCGATGCGGATATCCGGATAGCGGGTCATAAACTCGGGAAGGATAGGGATGAGTACGTCGCGGGCGGTAGATCCGCCGATGTCGATACGCAGCAGGCCATGGGGCTTACCACGGGCGGCGCTAAAGGAGGTGTCGATATCTTCCAGATCGCGCAGAACGCGGGCGCTCTTTTCGTAGTAGTCGCGCCCCTCGGGGGTGACCGTCACGCGCCGGGTGGTGCGCTGGAGCAGGCGCACGCCAAGGTGCGCCTCCAGGTCTTGAATCAGCTTGCTAACCGTAGCATTGGGCATCTCCAGCGAGTCTGCCGCGCGGGTGAAGTTACCTGCCTCTACTACCCGGGCAAAGGCCCGTATCGCCACCAGCTGATCCATCTATAATCCCCGTTTGTCATATTACGGCTGATTATATACGGTCCTTAGCTTCATCCTCATCTGCAATTAACACCACTTTGCCGATGTGCGTCCCTTCGTCCAGCAGCCGATGGGCATCAGCTGCCTGCGTAAGCGGGAAGGTTTTGTAGATCTGCGGTTTCAGCTTTCCAGCCTCGATCAGCGGCCAGACGTTGTCGTTAAGCGCTTCAATGATCTCCGCCTTTGCAGCAGGCGAGCGCGAGCGCAGGGTTGAGCCGATATGCATCAGCTGCTTGGTGAGCATCGGGAACAGGTTTAGCTCTTTCGCCGGGCCTGCAAGCACGCTAATTTGCACGATGCGCCCGTGCATTGCCGCGGCCTCATAGTTGCGCGCGACGTAGTCACCCGCAATGATGTCGAGGATAATGTCTGCCCCATGCCCATCAGTCACCTTTTTGGTGACCTCGACAAAGTCTTCCTCTTTGTAGAGCACGGCGACGTCTGCGCCCAGCTTCAGGCTGGCCTGGCGGTGCTCGCCGGAACCCACGGTAGTGATGATTTTGGCTGCGCCAAAGGCCTTCGCCAGCATGGTCGCCGTGGTGCCAATGCCGGACGCACCGCCGTGGATCAGGATGATGTCGCCCGCTTTAAACTGGCCGCGCTGGAACATATTCAGCCAGACCGTCATAAAGGTTTCCGGCAGCGCTGCCGCTTCGACAAAATTCAGTCCGGACGGCAGCGGCAGGGTATTGCTCTCATGGGCAGTGCAATATTCGGCATAGCCGCCGCCGGTGATCAGGGCTGCAACGCGATCCCCCGGCACAAAGTTCTGCACCTCAGCGCCCACGGCAACCACCACACCTGATACCTCCAGGCCTGGGATATCAGACGCTCCCGGCGGTGGCGCATACTGACCCTTACGCTGCAACACGTCGGGACCGTTTACCCCTGCGGCAACGGTGCGGATCAGCACCTCGTTTGCCTGCGGTGAAGGCACCGGGCGCGTTGTCGCCTGTAAAACCTCCGGGCCGCCGGGCTGGGTAATGTCAATCGCGGTCATGGTGTCAGGGATGGTATAGGCTTGTTCGGACATCGTTTTCTCCTGTGGTCTTTTACCTCATTATGGTGCAAGAACCACAGGTGAGTTTGTTATCGCTTGCTCTTAATCGTAATCGACCACGACTTTGACCTTGCTTTGGACAAGTCCAGAAATTACTTGCTTACCATACCTTGCATAGCGGAGCCTTAAATCGAGTGGATAGGTTTTGCCATTTTCAACAGGCTCCCCAAGGTTTGCCACGGTAAATTTCTGATTGGGATCAAAAGTAACATTTTCACCCTTGTTGTTTAAATTAAAACCAATTTCTCCCGCGCTCCCAGGACTAACACCTAGCTCATTCGCTAAAATACCATTGGTAGCGGTAGTGACAGGTTCAAAGTGATACTTAATATTGCTGGTTGCCACGCCGGTTATGCTACTGCACTGCAATTCAGGCTGTTTGTCTGGTGCAACGAAGTCATTGTGTTCAATGTCCTGGTAGCTAATACTCGGGACATTTATCACTTGGTTTTTAAAGGTACAGGTTGTAGGAGTGAATCTAAAATTCACTTGAACATAGTATTTATATTGGTGAGTGGAGTTATTATAAGCCGGGCAGCCCTTAGGGCTGCAATCATTTGGCTTTAATATAATATAGTTGCCCAAGGTAAAGGTCTCATTAAGATTCACTTCTCGGGAAGGCGTTCCTGTGAAGGTGCTTTGCACGGTGTATTTAAGCTTATATTGGAGGTTGTTAAGTTCATATGCAGGGTAATAGTGATTAATATCATCTGGGAAATTTGTCGTAGTGTAGTTGTCTTCACGAGATAAGGAGATTTTAACAAATAATTTATGTTTTCCATTTTTGACTAAATAGTATTCATCATTGCTTTGTGCAGGAGATAAAGTAAAATTATTGGACGTTTGCATGCCATAAATACATACGAAGCTGGGTATTCCTTTTAGATGCCTAAAGTTTATATTTTCCGTCTGGGTACCGTCTCCTGCATCGAGGTCAATAGTAACAGTATCAGCAGTGTAGGAATATTGAGGTGCAACGCCAGATATAAAACAATGAGCCTGAGCCTGAAAAACAGCAAACAACGTCACGAGTGCCAGTAAAATACGCATGATAATTCCTTTTAGCGGCAGATATATATTTTGCTTTCGTCAATTGTCTTACCGAACGTAATGGTACAGGAGAGACCCTGCTGCTTATCCGTTGCCACGCGAACCCGCTGGGGAACGCTATTGGTACGAATAAATAGCTGGCTACCCTGAGCGACTACGCCTACGTTATGACCTGTCTCATCTTCCACTTCATAACCAAAGGTCAGTGGCGTGCCGTCCGGGCGTTTAGCTCTGAAGAACCAGGGTTTACGTTCGTCAGTATCAAACTTAGCCAGTACAACCGCCCCGCGATACGGCACTACCGCTTTACGGTTACCGTTTAGCGCCACATCACTATTGGCATGGGTCGTATCGAGCAGAAGCGTATTTTCGCGATAAGGGATCAGGTTGCTATAGATCGCTTTACCTTGTCTGCTCGTGGTGTTGTATTTGTTACCCTGTACGGAAACGCCTTCTATTCCCGGGGCATCAATAATGGCAAAGGTGTCACTGAGAGAATTCGTCAGGTTAACGCCGCCGCCCCAGGCAACTACGCCGCCGTGAATGCTGCCGCTGGCCTGGTTATAGTGGTTGGACTGGCTATAGCTGCCGTCCAGCGTAGCAAAAGGTGCGTGCCAGGTGAGGTTTGCTCCGGCTGCGGTTTCATTATCCTGGCGCTGGTGACTCAGGTTAACGCCATAGTTAAACTGATCTTTGTCGCCAGCAATGCCGTTGATATTGGTGTTGTTTTGCTGATAGCCATGATCATCAAAAGTAGTGCTGTTAGAGACATACAGGTCGCGCCGAGGCGTAGCAATATCGTCGCCCCAGGAGAACGGAATAGAGAAGTAAATATTAAAGCGTTTATCTTCCCGGTCATCTTCATCATAGGACTGGCTGGCAGAGAGCGTATAGGTCACGCGCGACCAGTGATTTGAATAGCTGAGCTGCAGGTCGTTACGGGTTCCACCTCGCTGCCAGTAGTCACGCCACAGCGCGCTACCAGAGAGTGAGCCCCAGCCTGCGGGCAGCGCCTGATTAATCGCCAATGAGACGCTGTTTTTACGACCAAAGTCGTTCTGATAATAGTCGACGATATCATAAAACTCGTCATCGTCACGATGATAGCTATTTTTACTGTTTGCCCAGACGTGGTCGTTAAAGGTGCGGTAGTCTTTCGAGGAGTAACGCCAGGCGGCCATCGATAGCTGTGTGCCGGTGGGCGAGAGATATTTACTCCAGGTAACCTGATAACTCTGACCGTCATAGGTCGCGCCGTCATCCTGGCTGCTATGGGAACGCGTGACGTCCAGTGAGAAAGCGCCCAAAAGGGTATTCCAGCCGCTACCCAACAGGAAGGCATTATAGTCATCCGACAGCATCGTGCCGGTGTAGAGGGTAATCAGGTTATTAACGCCATACTGCCAGCTTCCCTGTATGAAATCTGCCTGATCGCTGGCCCCCTCGATATGACTACGCCCGGCAGCAAGATCGTATTTTACCACGCCCGGCTGAAGCATCTTGGGCACGCTGGAGTAGGGCACAAGATAATGTGTCGTACTGCCATCTGCCTCTTTTACGGTAACGTCCAGATCCGCGCCACCGCCAGCCAGCTGAAGATCGTCAATAGCAAACGGGCCGGGCGGCACGTCGCTCTGGTAGACCACAAAGCCGTTCTGCTCGATGGTGACCAGGGCATTACTCTGGGCAATCCCTCTCACCACCGGAGTGAAATTCTGTTTAGAGTTGGGCAGCATCTGCATATCGCGCCAGAGCCTGACGCCCTTAAAGCGCACGGAATCAAACAGTTCGCCGTCGGTGTACATATCCCCTGCGCGAGCGGTACTCATCAGTTCAGGAATGCCACGCTCAAGATAGAGCGTGTTGCTTTTCCATTTGCCACGATCGTCGTCGGATTTGGTGTAGTTGGTGCTGGAGTGTAGCTGATAGCCCAGCAGGTTCAGACCGCTGTTAAAATTGGCATAGCTGTTCTTACTGGTACCGTTTTGTTTGTAGTCGCTATAGTACTGGCTGGCATAGTAAGAGGTATACAATGCATTAATACCCCGATCCCACGTCTCTGGAGGCATATAGCCACGCTCATGGGCATTAACCCAAGCCTGAGGTACGGTGAGCTTAAGCGCTAACTGGCTGATATCATAGCCAACGCTGCCGCCCTGCACGGCCTCATTGAGCGGCAGGCAATCGTCCGACTTCAGGTTTTTAAAGGCCTCTGTTTTAATGCCTATCTGCTGAATTTGTGAAACAGGTAAGCAGGTTTTATCTGGATCATCCGTCACCACCAGGCTGTAGCGCCCGCGCCATTCATCATTAAGATAAATATCGAGATCGTATGCCCCGGGCAAAGGCTTATCACCGTTCAGCGCCAGGTCAGACGTTTTGGTTCCTTTTAACCCTCCATGGAGAAAATGGGTATCAAAGGTTTCGGCTCGGGCAGAAAGAATATGCAAAAGCAAAGAGGAGACTATCCCCATCGTAATGAGGTTAATTTTAAACATGGCGACACCCCTGTCTATTAATTACTTTTGATATTTTCGAGCAAATAGTTTCCGTAATCGTCAATCAGCGTGACTGCGTACTGATTAGCAACTGGTGCGCCAGGCAGGTTCACGTTGGCATGCGGTGCCATCATCAATGTCTCTTTATTGGCTTTTACCGTGCTTTTAATTTCAGTAATGGTCAGCCAATTTGCAGAGCCATTCTCAATGGTGAGGCCATTGTTTGAGCGCGTGATATGTATTTTAGAAAACGTCTCTTTATTAACGCCCGCTACGCTAGTTGGCCGATAAATAAGTTTTATTCTATTTTGTAAGGCGAATTTTAACTTATTTGTCCCAGCGTTGTTGTCAGAGTTAGGGGGAATGTCCAACACGTTAAGATAGTAAAGTGACTCCCGGTCCTGGGGTAAATTTGCCTTGAGAAATTTAATTTTCAGCTGCTGCCCGGAATTGCCGTTGACCTTAACAACGGGGGGGGTCAGAAGGAAGGGAACCTGCAGTTTTTCCGGTGGCGTCTGCGTATCACCATCGTCAATCCAGGCCTGCACCAGCGCGCTGCGATCGCCCTTGTTCATGAGCTGAACGGTAACCTCTTTCTGCGCAGCCGGGTAGATAACCCGCGTCCCGTAGATGTAGACTCCGCTCCAGGCAGGTAGAGCCGTAACGGCCAGCAGGGCCGCCAAAATCCTTTTCATTTTCCTGTCTCCGCAAGAAATACCCGGCAGTAGCCTGCCGGGGATCGTAATCAGTCTGCAACGACGGTAAAGGTCACAACAGAGTCTACGGTACCAGCAGATACTTCATCTGTATTGGCACGGGCGTACTGAGCCGCGATATTAAATGTATATTTGCCGTCAGCGCTTTTGGTTGGGGCAATTTCGGTGCTGCCATTGACGTTAATGCGTTCGCCGTTAATTAATAAGGCATAGCCAACGCCATCTGCTTCACCATTGTTTTTAGTTACGCCCTTCAAACCAGTCCCTTCAAATTCGTTGGCACGGAATCTAAGTTTAGGAACGTCAGCGTTATTATCACAGGTTACCGTAAACGGCGTGATGGTTTCATTTTTATAACCATCGTAGGCCGTGCCCGGGGTAAGATCTTTAATGACGTCGGTACCAATTTGATGCATCTGAATTCGCGCGCTTTGAGCATCATTATCAAAATGGCAGGTGGTGCCAGCAATGAGACCATTAATGGTGAGCGTGCCCATATCCGTATCCGCAGCAAAAGCGGCAGGGGCAGCACAAGAAACAGCTAATACAGCAGCAGTAATAAGCGACTTTTTCATTTCAATATTCCTTTTTGATTGAAACATAAATAAACATGAGTTCATTTGACAAAACAAGAATTGCACAGGGAATTAACATCAGCAATGTTCATAAGCGTTTTTATTGATATAAAGCAATTTATGGGGCTTATTATATTTGGCGTGATTATATTATGGAGAAGTCATTCATTCATGTAATAAATAACTGTAATTAATCGAGGCTAAAATAAAAACGGGCTGTAGAGGTACAGCCCGCAGGATCTGTTTGGTATGCGAAAAGCAATTAATCCCAAGAGGTTACAATCACTTTTCGATTTTCATCGGCGGGTAGGGAGACAACCTGAGTGGAGACGCCGCGCTGTACGGCAGGCTGGCCGTCAGGCTTAACGGTATTCATGGTAAAGGCAGACGGGAGAACCATACCCGAAATAGAGAGCGTAGCGGTATCCGACGCCTGAGCGTTAAGAGTGCAGGCAAAGAGCGCAGAGGCAACGAAAGTCAGAGCTATTTTCATACATGTGGAACCACATCAAAAGGCAGGGAATTCCAAAATAGAGCGTTTTTTGTTCCAGGTCAATTTATGCTTAAAGGCGGTACAATTTGTTGCGGCCAGGGGGGGCCTGGCCGCAGGGAGTAGTTAAGATTCAGGCGGCTGTCGCCCCTCCTCAATAAACTCATCGTCCAGCTCGTCGGCGTTGCCCTGATGGTCTTTCCCGGATAGCAGGTTCCAGCAGGCCAGGAACAGTGCGGCAATCAGCGGCCCAATCACAAAGCCGTTAATGCCGTAGATCTCCAGCCCACCAAGGGTTGAGATCAATACCAGGTAGTCGGGCATTTTAGTGTCTTTACCCACCAGCACCGGGCGCAGCAGGTTATCCACCAGTCCGACGATAATCACAAAGAAGCCGACAATAAAAAAGCCCTGCCAGATCTGACTGGTGGCAAAAAGGAAGATGGCCGCAGGCACCCAGATAATCGCCGAGCCCACCGCAGGAACCAGCGACAGGAAAGCCATGAGCGCGCCCCACAGTACGCTGCCGTCAATGCCAGCAATCCAGAAGCCGATGCCGCCCAGTATGCCCTGTATCACGCCAATCACTACCGTACCTTTTACCGTGGCGCGGGAGACGGCGGCAAACTTAGCAAACAGGTGATGCTTTACATAGCGCGACAGGGGCAGCGACTCCAGCGCCTGGTTGACAATATACGGCCCGTCTTTCAGCAGGAAAAAGAGCAGGTAGAGCATAACGCCAAAGTTAATGGTAAAGCTGAAGGTGCTCTTACTGATAAGGAACGCGCTGCCGGCAAGATACTGTCCGCTTTTTAATGCTACCTGCGACAGCTGGTGCTGGATCTGCGTGGCGTTATTCAGGTCATGATCGGCCAGGAACTGCTGGGCCCAGCTGGGAAGATGGGCGATGAGATCGGCAACCACGACCGGGAACTGGGTATTGTTGTCCTGGAGCTTGGTATAAACCGTGTTGGCCTCAAACGCCAGCGACGAGAGAATGATCGCTAATGGCGTAAAGACGATAAGACAGATAATCAGCACCGTCAGCAGGGAGGCAATCCCGTTGCGCCCGGCGATCCTGTCCCGTAGTCGGTTTTTGAGTGGTTGGAAGATCACCGCCAGTATCGCCGCCCATAAAATGGCCGAGTAGTAGGGGGTCATGATGTTAAAAAACGCCAGCGTAACGACCAGCAATATCAGGATGAAAAAGCCTTTCGTTAATCCCTTAAATCTCATATCTACTTCTCCGGTATGTGATGCACTTCTCGAAATATAGAAGGTACTGGATAGATTACCATTTTCAGCTCCGTAATAGAGACCGTTAGGCAGGGAAGGCGCATTTCTGGCAGGGGATAACAGAAGTGGCTACGCTAAAATAACCCTCCTCTTTTTCTGGAAGAGAGACTATGCCGGACATAAACGATTCAACCTCAGTTCTGCTATTGGCCGCAAATGGCTGGGTGCCGAATAACCCGCATTTACCTGTGCTTATTTACCGCCGGGTTTTTACCCCTGACGAAAATGGCGTTGAAACGGCGCAGCAGCTGTTTGAAAAAAATGGCTGGCCCGCACAGTGGGTAGATGGCATTTATCCTTACCACCACTACCACAGCAATGCGCATGAGGTGCTGGCCATTGCACGCGGCGAGGCCCGGCTTATGCTCGGCGGCCCGGAAGGGGAGGAGGTGACTGTGCGCGGCGGCGACATTGTGCTGCTGCCTACGGGGACGGGCCACTGCAATCTTCATAGTAGCGACGATTTCACCGTGGTAGGCGCTTACCCGCCGGATCAGCAGTTTGATCTGTGTCGCGGGGCGCCCACCCCAGAAATGCTGGCGGCTATTGCCAATGCGCCTTTTCCACATTGCGATCCGGCATACGGTGAAAAAGGGCCACTTATTAAGAACTGGTTAAATATTTAAGCAGCGCTAACATAATAGTAATTACATATTTCGTCCTTTGAAAAATGCCGGAAAAGATGAGGAGTTGTTTTTGCTGATAAAATCACAAAATTTATCTGCTTAATTAATAATTAACCCTTTACAAACGTAAATCTGTGTAATTATTACCCACTTAGACTCGATATATTCTGAAAGTAATGCTGTTTGCTAAGAGATCCGCTATAAAAGTTAATGATATATAATTTTTCATAACAATAGATGATAGCCAGAGGCATGTATGCAAATAATCTATTTCAAAGTGGAATGCCTGTTCCCGGAACTTTTACCATCGTCGACAGTTACTCTTAAAGAGGTAGTATTAACAAGAGAGAATGAAGTTATATCAACTTTTTCTAACTTGAAAATTAATAGCTTACCCTTTTATAGCTTCCATTTAGTGCCTGTTGGGTTCAGAAAAATTGAACATCTTATTAAGGGCGAGCCGGGCAAGCATCTGCAGTTCTCCTCCGGCTATCTGCAATCTGGTGAATACCGGGTAGAAACTCCCAACGGAGAGAAGGTGCTTGGCTATGACGCGCTCACTGCGCTCTGGCGGCTGGCTGACGAGAATGATGAGGAGCGTTATCTCACGACCAATGAATTTATTTCGCGAGACTTTGCGATTATTCGCCCAATAAAATTAGTTTATCGTAACCGCCGGGATATTACTTGCTGAGCAAAACAACCTGTCTTTAAAATATAATATATCTTGCCTGCGGGGTTATCCCGCGCGCAGGCTTTCATTTAATGACGGAAGAGCGGCTGGTTTAACTTCCGGACGAAATAGTGACTCATGTAAAGCAACCTGGTTACGGCCGCGTTTTTTTGCGGTATAGAGCGCGACGTCGGCTGCGCTATAGAGGGCTTCAAAATCGCTGTGGCGCACGCCAAGGCTTACACCAAAGCTGGCCGTAACATATTGCTGGGGCAGACAGTCCAGCGGGGAGGCACTTAGCGACGCATGAATATAACGGGCAATAATTATCGCCTCTTCGAGGCGGGCATGGGGCAACAGAATAGTAAACTCTTCGCCACCTACGCGACCAATGGAGGCCTGCGCGGGAAGGGCATGACGTATGCGCGAGACCAGAGAGCAGATGACCTTATCACCCATTGGGTGACCATACTCATCGTTAATGCGCTTGAAGTGATCGATATCCAGCAGGATCAGCGCCACGTTGCCCTGAGTCAGGGCGTGGTTGATATGGTTAATGATCGCGCTGCGGTTATAAACGGCGGTGAGCGGATCGTGGGTCGCTTCATATTCAAGGCGAGCGGCCAACTTTTGTAGCTCATCGTTCATGCGCGTAAGTTCGCGTTCGGCACGATCGCTGCGGGAGATCAGACGGTAAGACTGGCGGATGAGCCGCTGATAGTGCTTTGCCACCGTCCATAGCTTTTCGCGGCACTCTTCGGCGGGCAGCCGCGCATCGGCGGCGGCAACCCGGGCGTCTTCCAGAACGGCGTACTCTTCCTGGAATAGCTCATTGATATCTAACATGCGTTAAGGTCCGGCGTTAAAAAGACGGCAAGCGCCGGGAAATCAAGACTAACTTCCTGGCCAAACTCTTCGGAAATATCGTCATCTGCATCGTAATACCAGTGTAGCTCGCAGGCTTTGCCGCGTTTTGCAAAGCCGTTCAGGGACTCAAAGAACTCGAACAGCAGCTTGGTGCTGGAGCTATTGAAGTAGCTCAGCGCAACGTGCAGCTGTAGCGGAGCCGATTCGGCAGGGATCTCCTCTAGCCAGCTCTCAACGGCCTGCAACAGCGGGCGGAAGAAGGCGGCGGCGTTTTCCGGGTAGGCTTCACCTTTAAGCACCAGACGATGCGCCGCAAAATCAAAATTCACTTCCGGCGTGGCAGAGGTTGCTGCAAGCACAATCACGGTGGGCAGTGTGGTATCAGTCATGGCAAAAGGTGGCCTTTAGGTGGAATGCGGAGAGCGAACTCGCCGCCAGAGGATGAATGCGGTACTCCAGCGGTTCGCTGGTATCTCGCGCCATGGTCAACAGGCCAATGTTAGCCCCTTTACTGGTCGCGGGTGCTTCGCTACGTAAGTTCTGTTTCCAGGCCTGCTTGATTTCGGCCTGGGTCATCGTGCGCAGCACGTCGAGGTTGTTTTGCAACAGAGAGGACGCTTCATATCCCACCAGATTAGCGGTTTCGAGATAGTAGTTAGCGTGATCGGTGTGGAGACAGAGTGAGCCAAAGCGCAGCTCCTCTTTATCTGTACCGATGTAGCGCTCGTCGCTAGAGTAACGCACGATGTTCTGACCCATCTCAATAAAGACGGAGAAGAGTCGACGGCGCAGCGGCAGCGAAGACTCGTGCTTATCCAGCCATGCCCGCACCACGTCACCCATCGCCACAATATGCTGTTGCGAAAAATAGCCGGTGTAAAACAGCTCCACCGCGCTCTGTCTTTGTAAAGTAATCAACGGCAGCAGAACCGCGTCTTTGACCTGCAGGTCACTTAATTTCATATTGTTTTTCACCAGCGAAAACCAAACCATGTCATGTCATCACGCGATGCTTCCTTGCCCTGCCAGGCCTGAAGGCCCTCCAGCAGCGCGCCAGAGAGGGCGCTCATCGGCAGGGTACGGTTTTGTAACAACAGGGACTGAATACGTTTCTTACCAAACATAATGCTGCGCTCGCCACCAATCTGATCCGTTACGCCGTCGGTCACCACCATCACCTGATCGCCAGCCTGTAACGGGCGCTGATAGCGACGCCACTGCTGGTCGGCAGGCGTATCAGTATAGCCGAGGCCTTTTCTGTCGGACTCAAGCATGCTGACCTCTTCATCCTCCGTGCCCAGCATAAACGCGTGCATCCGGGCGTTAGCCCAGATCAGCTGCGCGTTAACGCTGTCGGCATAAACGGCGATGGCATCGCAGCCATCATTTGACTGGTTCAGGTCGGCGCTGGGATGCAGCTGGCTCAGGGTCTGCTTGATGTGACGATTGACGATCGCCAGCAGGCGCTCCGGCTCATTCGCCGGGGCCAGAGAAAGCGCCTTTTCCAGCGCAGAGGCGAAAATAAAGGTCATAAACGCGCCGGGCACGCCGTGTCCGGTGCAGTCGGCAATGACCACCAGCCAGCCGTTCTCGTCGCGTTGAAAAGCATAGATGTCGCCACCCACGCAGTCCCGCGGCTGCCAGTAGAGGCACCACTCTTTAAGACTCTCTTCAATACCCTGCCGGGAGCGGCTCAGCATCGACTCCTGGATCACCCGCGCATATTCGATGCTCTGCATGATCTGAAAATGCTGCTTGGCCTGCAGGTCGGAGACCGTTTTAATCAGGTCGATACCCAGGCCAATCCCCAGATAGTGCCCCTCATCGGTCAGAATGAAGCCTTCGGTGACCGCTTTATCGCCGGTTTCGATGACCCGCTCGGCGAGATATTCCAGCCCGGCGCTGGCTTCGACGATTAGCGGCGTCTTATCCATAAAGGCGATGCAGCTCTTTTGATCGTAGAGTTCGTGAAAGAAGGGGCGGCTCATCTGGGAGAGAAAAATGTGCCGGTTGATCATGCCGAGCGGGCGACTGTTTTCCAGCACCGGCAAGCCGATCAGCGTCTTGTGTTCGCTAAAGAGAGCCATTACCTGCTGATTATTGGAGTCGGGCGTCACGTGCGGTACTGCGATGCGCAACATGCCTGCGTTTAACTGGCGCGAGGAGAGAGGTATTTCCATAATGACCGGCGTTGTTCCAGCAAGTAAGATTTATCCTAGAATAAGTCCGTAATATGACGCTTTTATTTCAATCACTTGCCTACGGTTACAACGCTATTTTATCGAGCTTAAAGGCAAACTGTAGCCATAACTCACGCCCCTTCGCAGGCAAAAAAAAAGCCCGCGCAGGGCGGGCAGTAAATACTGGAAGCAATGTGAGCAATGTCGTACTGAATACCCGAGTTATTTACTCAACTATTCAGTGATGAGAAAGATAATCTTTATCATCTTAACTTGCAACCCCATCTTTACTGGGGTCGCTTTTGCCCCTATTCACGGTGGTGATGACGCTATAAAAGCGCCCCTACCTATAGGGTACGGGGCTCTATATACTCTGTTCCTGTTCACCTTACCGCCTCGCCGTTTTAATGAAAGGATGTGAAATGAAGCAGGATGAGATTTTAAACAGCATGAAGCGTTTTTCTCTGTTTTTGGCGATTGCTATATCCGCGCTGGTGTCGACTCAATCGATAGCAAAAAGCAGCCAGGAAAATGTCTTTTTCTCTCATGGTGATTGGGAGCTGGGCTGTGACAATACCCTGAGCTGCCGTGCCGCGGGCTACACAGAAAATGCCATGAATAATGAAAACGTCGCCATGGTGATGCTCGGCCGCCAGGCTGGCCCGGCAACAAAGGTGGAAAACTGGGTCCTGTTAACCAACAATGACCCCTCGACGAAGTCTAAACAGAAGTCAGCACCAGAAATTATCATCAATAAAACGTCTCTTGGCCCCCTCGAAAAAGGCGAGGACGTTAGCTGGAAGATGAACGGAAGCCAATACGGTGCCTTTATGGCGGCACTATCCAACAAAGGAAAAATCACCTTCAGGGATAGCGTTGACACGTATACATTTTCATCTGCGGGTTCAAACGCTGTTCTGCTAAAAATGGATGAATTTCAGGGGCGAGTCGGCACGCAGGGAGCAATACTCAGCAAAGGCGACCGGGATGAAAGCAAGGTTCCGCTTCCTAAAGCCGTACCGATACTCAAAAAGAGTCCTGTCCTTGATGCCGAAGGGCATAAACTCAGCCCGGATCAGCTTACTACCTTCAAAAAACAGCTGCTTCCGACCATATTGCAAGGCAAAGGGAGCGACTGTTCAGAGGATATCGAGCAGGAGGAGTGGTTCGCAGCAAGGCTCGACACAGATCGCACCTTGATTTATGCAGCCTGCTGGAAAGGGGCATATAACGCCGGGAATCTCTGGTATATCGTCTCACCGGACATGAAAAAAATTATCCAGTGGGTAGATAACAGCAACGACACCTATCACGATGGCATGATAGAGGGTTTCTTCCTGGGTAACTCCGCTGGCGTGAGTGAGACAAAGAGTCAATTTTTATGGGACGGTAGCCAATTTGTCGATGCCTACGAGGACTACCGGGGCCACTGTGCAGGCTATACGGATTTCGCTCCCTGCCGAATGCCACTCCTTGTAACCAAACAGTAAAAGCCTCCCTTCATTATTTTTCCTGCCTGCCAGCGTGCCGCGCTGGTAGGTTATCGCTTTTTCAAGGTAATTATTCTTGATTGCATACTTATAATGAGTATAGTTCTCATTCTCTTTAGCGTTTAGATGGGTCCCTTGGCCTGCGCGCTACCTTCCTGATGAATGACTTTGAACGGTTAAGGATGCTCCTGATGAAAATGAAAACCTCTGCCCTGGCGCTCTGCGTGGCAATGGTGCTGAGCGGCTGCAATACCACCCCGTCCGCCAGCGCAAAACCGGCCGCCGAGGCGCAAAAACCGCAGGCAGCGGCTGCGCAGCAGAGTAACGTCGTGAAGCGTGATCTGGCGGAGGGCGTCTATGAGCTGGCATTAAGCCCGGCGGGCGATGCGCTATACGTAGCCAGCGCGGAAGGATTCAAAGACGTGCAGGGCGGGGTAGTCTACAAGCTCGATCCTAAAACCTTAAAAACGATCGGATCGACCCATACCGATCTGAAAAACTTCGGCATGGATATTGCCCCTGACGGTAAAACCCTTTACGTCACCAACTCGCTGGATGCGGGCATCAGCGCCATCAGCACCACCGACGGCAAGGTGCTGGCGCGGGCGATCTTCCCGGAGCGCAATAAAGAGGGCTTCCCCTACGGCGCGCGTCAGGTGCTGCTGCACAACGGTCTGCTCTACATCGGCGCGGTGGCCGATCCGGCTCTGATCTGGGTCGTGGACGCGAAGACCATGAAGCTGAAAACCCGCATCAAAAACACCGGTAAATGGATGACCGGCCTGCACTACTCCGAGCAGACCCAGCGCATCTATGCTGCCAACGGCGGCGGTGAAATCCTGGTGATCAACCCGCGCAACAACCGCGTGGAAAAACGCTGGAAGCCGCTGGGGGAAAAAGAGGCCCTGCTGCTTAACTTCGCAGAAGACCGCGCCACCGGCCGCCTGTTCGTGACCGATAACTCGAAGGCAAAAACCACGCTGGTGCTGGATATCCACACCGGCAAGGTGATCAAGCAGCTCGACGTCGGCGACTCCCTGTCGGTGAAGTTCAACCCGAAACGCAACGAGATCTACATCAGCCAGCGTGAGTCCGGCAAGCTTCTGAGCCTCGACGGCACTACCTACGCGGTGAAGCAGTCGTGGGATCTGCCGCCAAACCCGAACAGCCTGTTGGTCTCCGCCGACGGCCAGACGCTCTATGTCACCGTTAAGCAGGCCTTCAATAAAGATCACTCTACCAACGGTCCGGATAGCGTTGTCCGCATCGCGTTGGATCGGTAATGCAATCGGCCCGGCAACGGGCCATTTTTTTAACCCACGCTCTTGTATGAGTTAATGATGCGAAACATAAAAACGAATGCTCTCACATTGCGCAAGTCCTTACTTGCGCTGGCTATCGGCGCGGTAGCCCATTCGGCGCAGGCAGCGGCCGCTGACACCAGTAAACCCAATCAGGAAGAGACGTTAGTGGTGCAGGCGACGCCGGCCAGCGAGTTTACCCCCGGCGGCGACGTGCCGGTTCCGGCCTATCTGGACGGACAGGTCGCGCACGGCGGTCGTTTGGGGATGCTTGGCGAGCAGAAGGCGATGGACGTTCCCTTTAACGTCATCGGCTACACCGCAAAAGCGGTGCAGGATCTGCAAGCAAAAACCATTGCCGACGTGGTGCGCAACGACGCGGGCGTCCAGCCGGTGCAGGGCTACGGCAACTCTGCTGAAACCTATCGCATTCGTGGCTTCAAGCTCGACGGTGACGACATGACCATGAGCGGCCTGCCGGGTGTGGTGCCGCGTCAGGTGGTGGATACCCAGATGATCGAGCGTGTCGAGATCTTTAAAGGGGCCAACGGTCTGCTGAACGGTGCGGCGGGCAGCGGCGTGGGTGGAATGATCAACCTTGAACCTAAGCATGCGGAAGATACGCCCACGACCCGCGTGGGTGTTGACTACACCAGCCAGGCGATGGTTGGCGGCTCGCTGGATCTGGGCCGTCGCTTCGGGGATAACAACCAGTTTGGCACCCGTATTAACCTGCTGCATCGCGAGGGCGAAGCCCCGCTGGATCACGATCGTCGACGTACTACCCTGGCCTCGATTGGCCTCGACTACCGGGGCGATCGCCTGCGCACCTCGCTGGATGCGGGCTACCAGAAAAAGACCTTCCACGGCAGCGGCATGGGCGTCAATATTACGGGCGTCAATTTCATTCCCGACGTGCCGGATCCCAGCAAGAACTACAGCCAGAAGTGGAGCTACAACGACATCGATAACCAGTTCGGTGTGGCTCGTGCCGAGTATGACCTGACCGACGCCTGGACCGCCTATGCAGCCACGGGCGCGCAGCAGGCTCATGAAATAGGCACCTACAGCACGCCGAAGCTGATCAACGCCAACGGCGACGCCACGGCAAGCCGTCTGGATACCAACCGCTATATCGATGCTAACAGCGGCATGCTGGGCCTGCGCGGTGACGTCGATACCGGCTTTGTCTCGCATAAAATCAACGTCGGCTACTCGGCCCTGATCAAGCGCGACAGAACCGCGTGGCGGATGTCTTCTGCCGCCTCTAACCCGATCGTCAACATCTACCATCCGAGCGATGTAGCGATGCCAGCCAACAGCAGCTTTGGTGGTAACTATGGCGATCCGCGCACCACCAGCCGGAGCCGTACCCAGGGCTGGCTGCTGAGCGATACCCTGGGCGTACTGGATGACAGCCTGCTCTTCACGGTCGGTGCCCGCAACCAGAAGGTAGTGGTGCGCAACTACAACAACGCCACCGGGGCGGAGGATAGCGGCTCGCGCTATGAAGAGAGTCGCTGGATGCCGACCTACGGCGTGGTCTATAAGCCGTGGGATGAACTGTCGCTCTACGCTAACCATACCGAAGCGTTACAGCCGGGCAGCGTGGCGCCGAGAGACGCCTCTAACTTCGGCCAGAGCACGGGCATTGCCCACTCGAAGCAGAATGAGGTGGGAGTCAAGATCGACTACGGTCGCATCGGTGGCACCCTGGCGCTGTTTGAGATCAAAAAGCCCTCTGCCATTCAGTACGGTACGGGCGGCCCCTACAAGCTTGACGGCGAGCAGCGTAACCGCGGCGTAGAGCTGAATGTCTTTGGTGAGCCGGTGCTCGGCTTGCGCCTTAACGGCAGCGCCACCTGGGTCGACGCCGAGATGACCAAAACGCAGAACGGGATCAACGACGGCAAGGATGCTATCGGTGTGCCTGGCGTCTTTATGGTGTTTGGCGCAGAGTACGATATCAAGCCGGTAGAGGGCCTGACGGCTACGGCGCGGGTGAACCACTCCGGCTCGCAGTATGCCAATGCCGCCAATACCAAAAAGCTGGATGACTACACCACGCTGGATCTGGGCGTCCGCTACCGGATGCAGCTGAACCAGGATGCTAACGAGATGGTGTGGCGCGTGGGCGTGGATAACGTGACCAATGAGAAGTACTGGTCCGGCGTTGAGGATCTCGGCACCTACATCTTCCGGGGCGATCCGCGTACCCTCAAGGTCTCTATGAGCTACGACTTCTAGTCTTTTTAAATGCCGGGCGGCGCTGCGCTTGCCCGGCCTACGCTGGAAACGGTGTGGGTTTGTAGGCCCGCGTAAGCGAAGCGCCACCGGGCGTTACTCTGCTGATACCGCGAGGGCTGGCGGCAACGCCAGCCTTTTCGTTCGCTTGCTACCGGTAACGCTAAGTGTTAAAAGATGCCCCTTTCTTAAAAAGATACAGGGGTAGGGCGTGAAAAACGCGTCAATCGCATCTGGCCAGCAACAGGCAGATGGCGCGTCGGGAACTGGGCCGACGCTGCAACGGGGTTTGCAAAACCGTCATATTCAACTTATCGCGCTGGGCGGCGCTATCGGCACCGGGCTGTTTCTGGGCATCGGGCCGGCAATTCAAATGGCTGGGCCAGCGGTGCTGCTGGGCTACGGCATCGCCGGAATTATCGCTTTTCTAATTATGCGCCAGCTGGGCGAGATGGTGGTCGAGGAGCCGGTTTCCGGTTCGTTCTCCCACTTTGCCTGGAAATACTGGGGTCCCTTCGCGGGCTTCCTCTCCGGCTGGAACTACTGGGTCATGTTTGTGCTGGTCGGCATGGCAGAGCTGACCGCTGCCGGTATCTATATGCAGTACTGGCTGCCGGACGTGCCGACGTGGATCTGGGCCGCCGCGTTCTTTATCATCATCAACGCCGCTAACCTGGTCAACGTCCGCCTCTACGGTGAGATGGAGTTCTGGTTTGCCCTGATCAAGGTGCTGGCGATTATCGCTATGATCGGCTTTGGCCTGTGGCTGCTCTTCTCCGGCCACGGTGGGGAACACGCCAGCGTCGACAACCTCTGGCAGCACGGCGGCTTCCTTGCCACCGGCTGGCACGGACTGATTATGTCCCTGGCGGTGATCATGTTCTCTTTCGGCGGCCTGGAGCTGATCGGCATTACCGCCGCCGAGGCGCGCGATCCCCAGAAGACCATCCCGAAAGCGGTCAATCAGGTGGTCTACCGCATCCTGCTGTTCTACATCGGCTCGCTGGTGGTGCTGCTGGCGCTCTACCCATGGGTAAATGTGAAGGCTGACAGCAGCCCGTTTGTGATGATTTTCCACGAGCTGGACAGCAACATCGTTGCCTCGGCGCTGAACTTTATCATTCTGGTGGCTTCCCTCTCGGTCTTTAACAGCGGCGTCTACTCCAACAGCCGTATGCTGTTTGGTCTGTCGGTGCAGGGCAATGCCCCGGCGTTTTTAACCCAGGTTAACGCCCGCGGCGTGCCGGTAAACTCGCTGTTTCTCTCTGCGGCCATCACCTCGCTGGTGATCGTCATCAACTACCTGCTGCCGAAAGAGGCCTTTGGCCTGCTGATGGCCCTGGTGGTCGCGACGCTGCTGCTGAACTGGATCATGATCTGTCTCGCCCATCTCAAGTTCCGCGCGGCGATGCGCCGTCAGGGTCGGGTTACGCAGTTTAAAGCGCTGCTCTATCCGGCAAGCAACTATATCTGCATCACCTTCTTAGTGCTGATTCTGGGGCTGATGTGCACCATTGACAGTATGCGAATGTCCGCCATCCTGCTGCCGGTGTGGATCGTTTTCCTCTTTATCGCCTTCAAACTGCTGCGCCGCAAGGCTCGCTAATCCTCTGCCCGGCGGCGCTCTGCTTGCCGGGCTACGTCCTGTGTATTATTTATCGTGACTTCTCTCCCAGATCTTATCTAACCCGCAGGCAAACCATTTTGTAATCGATTACTTTTCTACTGTTCACGTTTTGTAATCGATTACTTTTGACAGGTGAGGCGATAAAATGGTGTCAACAAGCGAAAGTAGCGCAAAAGGGCAGGTGCACCATCGCCTGCTTGTGCCAAGATTGTCCCTGATGATGTTCCTCCAGTTCTTTATCTGGGGAAGCTGGTCCGTCACGCTGGGCCTCGTCATGACCCAGCACAACATGGCTCTGCTGATTGGCGACGCCTTTTCAGCCGGGCCGATCGCCTCGATCCTCTCGCCTTTTGTGCTGGGGATGCTGGTGGATCGCTTCTTCGCCTCGCAGAAGGTGATGGCGGTGATGCACCTCGCCGGGGCAGCCATTCTCTGGTTTGTTCCCCAAGCGCTGATCGCCCAGAACGGTGCGCTGCTGATTGGCCTGCTGTTTGGCTATACGCTCTGCTATATGCCCACCCTGGCGCTCACCAACAACATCGCCTTCCATAGCCTGGCAAACGTCGATAAAACCTTCCCGGTGGTGCGCGTGTTTGGCACCATCGGCTGGATCGTGGCAGGGGTGTTTATCGGCGTCACCGGCATCGCGGCAAGCGTCAATATCTTTATGGTGGCGGCGGCCTGCTCGGTGCTGCTGGCGCTCTATAGCCTGACGCTGCCGCATACCCCTGCGCCCGCCAAAGGGCTACCGGTGGCGGTGCGCGATCTCTTCTGTGCCGATGCCTTTGCCCTGTTAAAAACGCGCCACTTCTTTGTCTTCTCGCTCTGCGCCATGCTCATCTCCGTGCCGCTCGGCACCTACTACGCCTACACCGCCTCGTATCTGGCGGACGCCGGGGTAGGGGACGTCAGCACCGCGATGTCTTTCGGCCAGATGTCTGAGATCGTCTTTATGTTGGTGATCCCGCTGCTGTTCCGCCGCCTCGGCGTGAAGTACATGCTGCTCATCGGGATGTGCGCCTGGTTCGTGCGCTACGCCTTTTTCGCCCTTGGCGTGAGCGAGGAGACGCGTTTTCTGCTCTATCTCGGTATTTTGCTGCACGGGGTCTGCTATGACTTCTTCTTTGTCGTAGGCTTTATCTATACCGATCGCGTGGCCGGGGAAAAAGTGAAAGGCCAGGCGCAAAGTATGATCGTCATGTTCACCTACGGTATCGGGATGCTGCTCGGCTCGCAGATCTCCGGTGCACTCTATAACCGGCTGGTCGCCGGGCAGGCTGTACCCCAGGCGTGGGTCACCTTCTGGTGGATCCCGGCCGTCGCCGCTGCCGTTATCGCGCTGGTTTTCCTTTTTACATTCAAATATGACGACAACGAGCGGGCTTAATTGTGGAGGGTAGTATGAAAACAGTTCAGGGACCGGGGATTTTTCTGTCGCAGTTTATCGGAGAAGAGGCACCCTTTAATACCCTGGAGGGATTGGCGGAGTGGGCAGCACGGCTGGGCTACAAGGCGCTGCAAATTCCCTGTAACCATCGGCATATTTTCGACCTGGAGCTGGCCGCGCTGAGCCAGACCTACTGCGATGAGATCGTGGGCACGTTAGCAACCTACGGGCTGACGATCAGCGAGCTGTCAACGCATCTTGAGGGGCAGCTGGTGGCCGTGCACCCGGCCTACGACGCCGCCTTCGATAACTTTGCCCCCGAGCATCTGCGGGGCAATCCCACCGCGCGTCAGGCGTGGGCAGTGGAGAAACTGACTCAGGCCGCGGTGGCCTCACAAAGGCTGGGCCTGCGCGCCCACGCCACCTTCTCTGGGGCGCTGGCGTGGCCCTACTTCTACCCGTGGCCGCCGCACAATGCGTTGCTGCTCGATGAAGCCTTTGCCGAGCTGGCTCGCCGCTGGCGGCCTATTCTGGATCGTTTCGATCGCTACGGAGTCGATCTCTGCTTTGAGATCCATCCGGGCGAAGATCTCCACGATGGCGTCACCTTCGAGCGCTTCCTGGCCGCCGTAGATAACCATCCACGCTGCAATATTCTCTACGATCCCAGCCATCTTCTGCTCCAGCAGATAGACTACCTGGCCTTTATCGATATCTATCATTCGCGCATCAAAGCTTTCCACGTTAAGGATGCGGAGTTCCGCATCAACGGGCGCAGCGGTGTCTACGGCGGCTATCAGCCTTGGGTGGATCGCGCCGGGCGCTTCCGCTCGCCGGGGGACGGACAGATAGACTTCGGGGCGATCTTTAGCAAGCTGACGCAGTATGGCTACGACGGCTGGGCGGTGCTGGAGTGGGAGTGCTGCCTGAAGCAGGGCGACGCCGGGGCGCGGGAGGGCTGCGAGTTTATCCGCCGCCATATTATTCCGGTGGCAGAACGGGCGTTTGATGATTTCGCGGCGGGCAGCAGCGACCGGGCCAGCGTGCGGGCGATGCTGGGACTAGGAGATGCATTATGATTGGCGTAGGCATTGTCGGCAGCGGTTTTATTGGCCCGGCGCATATTGAAGCCCTGCGCCGCCTCGGGGACGTACAGGTGGTGGCCCTCTGCGACCACGCTCTGGAATCGGCGCAGCAGAAGGCCGCTGCGCTCAACGTGCCTTTTGCCTTTGGCGACATCGACGCCATGCTGGCTCATCCGGGGATTGATGTGGTGCATAACTGCACCCCCAACCATCTTCATGCCGACATTAACCGACAAATTTTACGCGCCGGTAAGCACGTTTTCTCGGAGAAGCCGCTCTGTATGACCCCGAAAGAGGCCACGGAGCTGGTGGCGCTGGCGGAGCAGGCGGGCGTGGTGCACGGGGTGAGCTTTGTCTATCGCCAGTTTGCCATGGTTCAGCAGGCTGCGAGCCTGAAACGCCATGGCAGGCTCGGGCGGCTGTTCTCGGTTTACGGCAGCTACCTTCAGGACTGGATGCTGCTGGAGACGGACTACAACTGGCGGGTGGATGCCGCACTGGGCGGCGCGTCGCGGGCGGTGGCCGATATCGGCTCGCACTGGTGTGATACGTTGCAGTTTGTCACCGGGCAGAGAATTGTTGAGGTGATGGCCGACTTGGCGATCGTCTGGCCGACCCGCAAGGCGCGGCTGGACGGCGGGGCGACCTTCAGCGCAGGCGGAGACGAGGCGCAGTACGAGGATCGTCCGGTCACCACCGAAGACGGCGGCTCGGTGCTGGTGCGCTTCGCCGACGGCAGCAAAGGCTGCTTTAGCGTTTCGCAGGTCAGCGCGGGCCGCAAAAATCGTCTCAGCTTTGAGGTCAACGGCAGCGCCTGCTCGCTGGGCTGGGATCAGGAGATCCCCCAGCAGCTGTGGATTGGCCATCGTCAGCACCCCAATGAGATCCTCACCGACGATCCGGGCCTGATGACGCCTGACGTCGCTGGCAGCGCGCACTTTCCCGGCGGGCATATTGAGGGTTGGCCCGACGCCTTTAAGAACATGATGGCGAACTTCTACCAGGCGGTGCGGGCTGGAACGATGCCGGAGGCCAGCGCCTGTGCGTTTGCCTCTTTTTATGATGGTGCCGACGTGATGTTTATCATTGATGCCATTATAAAAAGCCATCAGCAGCAGCGCTGGGTGCGGGTGGCCCGTTAAACCGCAGCCCGGCGTACTGCCGGTTCGCCGGGCAACGGTTTTATGGTAGCCTGCTATCTAAAGCGCTAATCGCAGGATGTGTCGTCGTTATGTCAATTCAAAAAATCGCTCGCCTGGCAGGAGTGTCGGTAGCGACGGTCTCCCGGGTCATCAACCACAGCGGGTCCGTGAAACCGCAAAACCGCGAGCGCGTGCTGGCGGCGATTGAAGAGAGCAACTACCAGCCCAACCTGCTGGCCCGCCAGCTCCGCACCGCCCGGAGCTATATGATCCTCGTGCTGGTGTCGAATATCGCTAACCCCTTCTGCGCCGAGGTGGTCAAGGGTATTGAAGAGGAGGCGGAGAAGAACGGCTACCGCATTCTGCTGTGCAATACCGGTTCGGACATGGCGCGCTCCCGCTCGGCGCTGACCCTGCTGTCAGGGAAAATCGTCGATGGGATCATTACCATGGATGCCTTCTCCATGCTGCCTGAACTGACGACCATGATTGGCCAGGCACCCTGGGTTCAGTGCGCCGAGTATGCCGATGAGGGAAGCGTCTCCTGCGTTGGGATTAACGATATTGACGCCTCTCAGTACGTGATCCAGCACCTGATTAACCGCGGCCGCCAGCGCATTGCCCTGATTAACCACGATCTGAGCTATAAATATGCCCGCCTGCGCGAGCGGGGCTATAACAGCGTGCTGGAGCAAAATGGCCACGGCTGGAGGGCGGTGGAGTACGCCAGCGAGCTGAGCTTTGATGCAGGCAGAATGGCGATGGAGACGCTGCTGCGTGCCGATGAGCGCCCGGATGCGGTATTCGCCGTCTCCGATACCCTGGCGGCTGGCGCGCTGCTGGCGATAGCCCAGGCGGGACTGACGATGCCGGATGACATCGCCGTGGTGGGCTTTGACGGCACGCCGCTGGCCGAGATGGTTTCGCCCCAGCTCAGCACCGTGGCGCAACCCTCTCTGCAGATTGGCCGTAAGGCCGTGTCTCTGTTGCTCAACAAAATCGACAACCCCGATACCCCAGCAGAGAGAGTGATGATGGACTGGCGCTTTATCGAACGCGCCAGCGCCTAAGGTTATGATGTGGCAATAGCCGGGCTGCGGTTCAGATGATGGCGCAGGCCAACGGCAATCGCCGCCAGCAGCAGCATCATCACCGCCTCCACGCCGAGAAAACCCATTATTGCCTCGGGATAGCTGCCGTGATGGTGACGCACCAGCACTAACAGCAGCGAGCCAAATACCGCCGGGCCAAGGCCCAGTGTCGCCTGCTGCAGGGTGCTGAGCAGGGCGCTGCCCGCCCCGGCATCGTTAGCGGTGATATCACGCATTCCCACCCGGTAGAAGCAGTTAACGATCAGCGCCTGGCCGTAGCCAATCAGCGCCGTAGAGGGCACCAGCGTCAGGGCCGTGGTGGCCTGCCCGTAGTAGTGGAAGGTTTCCATCAGCAGCAGCAGGCCGCCGATCTGTACCGCCAGGCCAGAGAGCAGGATCCGCCCCATGCTGTGGCGCGCAATCAGCCTCGGGGCGTACATCGCCGAGAGGAAGTAGGCCACGCCGAGAGCAATAAAGCTGTTCCCCGACTGCCAGGGTGCCATTCCCAAGCCGGACTGCATGGTCAGCGCCATGCAGAACATAAAGCCGGACCATGCGCTAAAGAACAGCAGGGCGATCACCATACCAAAGCGAATGCTGGCGAGCTGCAAAAGGCGCGGCGGCAGCAGCGGGTGTTCGCCACGCCGTTGCTTGCCCAGCGCGCTCGCCCGCATCCACACCAGCAGCGGAAGCGTCGCCAGCAGCATCAGCTGCATCGACCACGGCCAGTGCAGCTCTGGCCCCAGCGCCATGGGAAACAGCAGGCAGCAGAGGATCAGGGCGAGGATAAACGTGCCCTGCCAGTCGATAGGCGAGTGTTCATCGCGACGGGTCTCCGGCACGTAGCGACGGCTCAACGCCAGCACCAGCAGGCCAATCGGCACGTTGATGAAAAAGGCGTTACGCCAGCCCAGCCCGGCGATATCTGCCGACACCAGCCAGCCGCCGCACATCTGTCCGACGATAAAGGCGATACCGCCGATGCCACCGTAGAGGCTGATCGCCCGGGCGTGGGCCGTGCCTTTCAGGGTAACGTGCAGGGTCGCGAGGATCTGCGGGACGATCAGCGCCGCCCCCGCACCCTGCAATGTGCGGGCTGCCAGCAGGGCGGTAATCGAGTTTGCCATGCCGCACAGCAGAGAGGCGAAGCTGAACACCGCCACGCCCCACATAAACAGACGGCGACGACCGTAGTTATCGCCCAGCTTGCTGCCCATCGCCAGACAGACGGCAAAGGCCACGCCGTACAGGGCGACGATAAGCTCCAGCTGGGTGGCGCTGGCGTGCAGCGATGCGGTGATAGAGTCGAGGGCGACGTTGGTGATCGAGGTGTCGATCAGGGGCAGCATCTGGCCGGTTAGCAGCAAGACGAGCCCCGCGCGGCCGGGTGAAACAGTTGACGTTTTCATGGTAGCTCCATTGCGTCATTCAGCGAATGGAAGTAGCATCGCTGATTGAATAAACGGGTACCAGTTCCTGATTATACTGGTACTGGCACTACCATGCTGACGATATGCTGGAGAAACCATGAGCCTGATGAGCCACAGCGAGCTGGACGTTGCCCAGATACGCCAGGACGATCGCCGTAAACAGCTGGGCGCTTTTCTGCGGGCGCGACGGGAGAGCTTAGATCCACAGCGGCTGGGTCTCCCGCGCAGCGGGCGGCGGCGCACGCCGGGCCTGCGTCGGGAGGAGGTAGCCATGCTGGCGGACGTTGGCGTGACCTGGTACACCTGGCTTGAGCAGGGCAGGGAGGTTAATCCGTCGGCCGTGGTCATGCAGGCGGTGGCCGATGCCCTTCAGTGCAGCCCGCTGGAGACGCGGCATCTGTTCCTGCTGGCAGGCCTGCCACCGGTAGAGGCGGCAAATCTGACGCCGTGCGAGGGGATCAGCCCCGGCACGCGGCGGATGCTGGACAGCCTGCTGCCGCAGCCAGCCAGCATTCAAAAACCCAATTTCGATATTGTGGCGTGGAACGACGCCTTCTGTCGGCTGATGGGCGTTGATTTTGCCACCTTACCGGAAGACGATCGCAACTGTATCTATCTCTATCTGACCCATCCGGGCTGGCGTAGCCGCCTGGCAAACCGGGACGTACTGCCGACCTTTGTCTCCTATTTCCGCGCGGCGATGGCGGAGCATCGGGGTGAAGCGGCGTGGGAGAACAAGCTGGCGCGCTTTTTCGCTGCCTCGGAAGAATTTGAGGCGCTCTGGCATCAGCGCTATGAGGTGCGCGGCGTCGAAAACCAGATAAAAACCTTCCATCATCCTGATTTGGGCGAATTTCAGCTTCAGCAGATGTACTGGTACTCTGCGCCGCGTAACGGTTCGCGTCTGCTGGTCTATTTACCGATCGATGAAGCGGGCGAGCAGGTGCTGGCAAGGTTGTAACGTGACGTTTTATTTATGCCGGGCGGCGCTGCGCTTGCCCAGCCTACAAAAAATGCAAAACTGTAGGCCCGTGCAAGCGCAGCGCCGCCGGGTAGTAGACTGAAATCTGATTAGATCTCAGTGACTACGGTCTCTTCTGGCAGGCGGGATTTCGGCAGGGACTTGTTGAAGTCTTCCACGCTGTGGTGGCCGACCGGAACGACCACCAGGCTGGTGAAGCCTTTCTCTTTCAGGCCAAACTCGGCATCCAGCACGTCGGCGTCAAAACCTTCGATCGGCACCGCGTCGAGGCCCATAGCGCCAACGCCCAGCAGGAAGTTACCCACGTTCAGGTAGACCTGACGCGCCATCCACTCATGATCATCCTGGCGATCCTTACGGTGCAGGTCGGCAAAGAAGGTGCGGCCCTTGTGGTTAGCGGCTTTTGCTTCCGGCGTGGCGAAGCGACCGTCGGCGTCCTCCTGATCCACAACCTTCTCCAGCCAGGCGTCGTCCATGGCGATTTTTGCGCAGAACACCACCACGTGAGAGGCATCCAGCATTTTGCGTTCGTTGAACACGTAGCCGCCCGCTGCGGATTTTGCTACTCGCGCTTTGCCCTCTTCGGTGCTGGCAACGATGAAGTGCCACGGCTGCGAGTTGGTGCTCGACGGGCTATAGCGCAGCAGCGTTTTAATCTTCTCGGCCTCGTCGGCGGTCAGTTTTTTGCTGGCGTCAAAAGCCTTGGTTGAGTAGCGCTGCAAGGCGATGGAAACGATATCCATAAATGCTCCTGATAAATTTTTGCGATAAGTTGGGCTGCGCTGTAGCGTACAGATTCAGCGAAGAAAAAATAAGTGAAAATCGTGCGCTTTAGCTGCTGCTGCCGCTGTCCGCCAGGGCGCGCCACATCGCTTCGAAACCGTGGGCTTTGAAATCGTCCGCCTTCTCCGGCTCGCGGCTGGCGAACTCAATGGTGGTTTCGGCAAGAGAGAGGAACAGGGCATCGCCAAAGGCGTGGAAGGCCTCAGTAAGAAAAATGGGCAGCACCGAGCGACGGCAAAGGGTGTGGAGATCCGGGAAGAGCTCATCCACATTTTGCTGGGTGGCGCAGGTAATCTTGCCTGACACCGCCAGCTGACGGATCGCCCGATGGCCCACCGGATGCAGAATGCCCCAGTCGATATAGCTGTTCCAGATATAGCGGGTCAGCGCCTTGGCTTCGCTGAGGGAGCGATCGAGGCCGTCGAGCATGGCGTGGCAGAGGTCGGTTTTCAGCGCGAGATAAACCGCATTAAGCAGGTCATCTTTGGTGGCGAAGTAGCGAAACAGCGTGCCTTCCGCGACGCCCGCGTTACGGGCTATCAGGGCGGTAGAGGCGGTGATCCCTGACTGGGCAAATGCCTCGGTTGCCGCTTCCAGTAACGCCTGTTTTTTATCTTCACTCTTCGGACGAGCCACTACACTTTACCTCACACGCTGTTAAACCCTGATTGAAACATGAGATCTGCCGCTCCGCAACGGCCTGTGTCAAAGATCGAAAATCATCTTGACGACTTTCTGCCTCTTTCTATAATGAGTGCTTACTCACTCATAATCAAGCTTCAGCGTGTTAAAGAGCAGAGAGGACCCCGGTATGAACATTTCCGCTCAGGTTATCGATACGATTGTCGATTGGATCGACGACAATTTGCACCAGCCGCTGCGCATTGATGACATTGCGCGCCATGCGGGCTACTCCAAATGGCATCTGCAAAGGCTGTTTATGCAATATAAAGGCGAGAGCCTGGGACGCTATATCCGCGAGCGCAAGCTGCGGCTGGCCGCCCAGGAGCTGCGTGATACCGATCAGAAGGTGTTTGATATCTGCGTTAAGTATGGTTTTGATTCCCAGCAGACCTTCACGCGCATTTTTACCCGCACCTTTAACCAGCCGCCGGGAGCCTACCGCAAAGAGAATCACGGCCAGACGCGGCATTAAACCACCGTTCGCCCGGCCTGCGTGACTTACCGGGAGGCGTGGTTTATTGAGAACCAGCGCCGCCAGATAAAGCGCAGCACGTAGTACTCGACGATCCCGAGCAGTAGAAACCAGACGCAAAACAGCAGGGTGTAGAGCTGGTTGGCATCCACCAGATGAAAGGTGGCGATGAGCTGCTGCGTCAGCGCGCCGCCCGGCGAAGGGGCGGGCAGCAGCAGGCAGGAGAGGAAGGCCAGCAGTAAAATACCGGCGGCCGTCATCAGGGATTCAAGCGGGTGCGTCATGGTGATGTTAATCGTCAGTTAAAACGATATTGTCAGCCATTTGCCACCCCGGCGCAACCAGACCGGCGCTAGTGCGCCGCCCAGATCTCCGCGTGCTTCTGCACCAGCCCAATTAGCGAGCCGCCGTCAGCCACGAAGTCGCGCATCAGCTGGTCCTCGCTCTTGCCACGCCGCACGAAGTTCGCCAGCTCCTCCAGGGCGCTGCTGCCGTTGAGCTTGTCGGCGTAGGGGGCAATTTTATCCATCACCCGCTGAATATCTTCGCCGATGGTGACCTGCTCGCCGGTATGCACGTCGGTCAGCACCCCGGCAAAGCCGTAGCGGCAGGCCTGGAAGCGGTTGAACTTGTAGAGCAGATAGTCACGCTCCTGCATCTTGAACGGCCGCTCGGCCAGCAGCCAGTGGGAAATCGCCTGAATAAACCCGGCAATGTTCACCGCGTGGCCAAGCGTCAGCGGGGTATCCATCACCCGCACCTCAACCGTGCCAAAGTGCGGGCTGGGGCGAATGTCCCAGTGCAGATCCTTAATGCTGTCGATCATGCTGGTGTAGCTCAGGCGGCGGAACAGCCCCTCGAATTCCGACCAGTTGCTGACCCAGGGCGCGTGTCCGTTATCCGGAAACGCGGAGAAGATGTTGAGCCGCGACGAGGCGAAGCGGGTGTCAGTGCCCTGGATGTAGGGCGAGGCCGCGCCAAGGGCGATAAAGTGGGGCACGAAGCGCGACAGGCCGTGCATCAGATAGATAGCGTCGTCCCCGCTTGGGCAGCCCACGTGAACGTGCTGGCCGAACACCGTCGCCTGCTGCACCAGATAGCCAAACATCTCCAGCGTGCGCGCGTAGCGTTCGTCGTCGCACACCTCCTGACGCTGCCAGGTCTGGAACGGGTGCGTGCCGCCGCCGCAAATTTGCAGATGGTGTTCGCTGGCGGCGCGCAGGATGATCTGCTGCATGGCCGAGAACTGCCCGGCGGCCTGGTGGATATCTCCGCACACGCCGGTGGCGATCTCCAGCATGCTTTCGGTGATGTCGTGCTTCACCTCGCCCCCTTTGACTTCAGCCTTAACGGCATCAATCAGCGTGGAGGAGTCCTGGCTAAGGTCGTATCCCGGCGGGTTAACCACCTGCAGCTCCAGCTCAATCCCCAGGGTAAAGGCGTCAGAACGATGAAAGTCGGGTAGGGGCATAGGTAAACTCGCTGTTGTCTGTTTTTAATCAGTATAGAGCGAGTTTAGCCCCGACCGAGGCGGCAGCGAGGTAATCGATTAATAATCACACAATTAACGCGGTTGCCACACTGTGTTCACCTCGCGCCAGCGCGGCCCGGTCGTAAAAATGCTGTATCACGCCGTCGGCCATAAACGCCGCACGATCCGACATGTGGGCGATCACATCCGCATCATGGCTGACCAGCAGGTAGGTCATCTGATGGTCTTGCTTCAACCGGTTTAGCAGGTTAAGGATCTCCGCCTGGACCGACATATCCAGCGCCGAGGTGGGTTCATCCAGCAGCAGGATCTGCGGGCGCAGCAGCAGCGCCCGGGCAATGGCGACGCGCTGGCGTTGACCGCCGGAGAGCTGGTGCGGGTAACGTTTTCCGGCATCGGCAGAGAGGCCAACCTGCTCCAGCGCCTCTGTAACCTGCTCTGCTATCTGCGTTTCACCATGGATCTTTAGCGGCTCGCACAGCGTGCGCCATATCGTGTGGTTCGGGTGCAGCGAGGCGTAGGGATCCTGAAACACCATCTGCACGTTGCGGCGCAGCGCGCCCTGATAGCGCATGCCTGGCGTAATGGCGTTGCCAAGCAGGTTGACGCTGCCTTGCCATTCACGTTGCAGGCCCGCCAGCACGCGCAGAATGGTCGACTTGCCGCAGCCGGACTCGCCAATCAGGCTGAAGGTCTCTCCGGCCGCCACGTGAAAGCTGGCGGCGGCGACGGCGGTTTTGCTGCCAAAGCTTACGCGGAGGTGATTGATATCAATGATACTCACGCGGCACCCCCCTGATACGACTGGCTACGATCCAGCACCGGCAGCATCTGTCCCCAGGTCGTGGCGTTTGGACGGCAGGTCCAGAGCGTCCGGGTGTAGGGATGCGTCGCCTGCGGCAGGGCATGGGCGGGCATCTCATCGACCTTTTCCCCCTGATACATCACCAGCACCCGATGGCAGTGCTGGGCCACCAGCGGAAGGTCGTGGCTAATCAGCAGCATGGCCATGCTGCGCTGCTCGCACTGGGCGACCAGCAGCTCAAGGATCTGGTTGCGCAGGCGGGCATCCAGCGCCGAGGTAGGTTCATCGGCAATCAGCACGCGGGGATTGTTGATCAGCGCAATGGCAATCATCACCCGCTGTCCCATTCCGCCGGACAGCTCACCGGGATAGCGGGTCAGCACCGTATCCTGTAGCCCCACGGCGGCAACCACGTCGTGAATGCGCTCTGCGCGCTCCCGGCGTCCAACCCGCTGGTGCAGGGTGAGCGCCTCTTCCAGCTGGGCGTAAATGCTTTTCACCGGGTTCAGGGCGTAGCGCGGATCCTGCAACACCATGGCGATATCCCTGCCGCGCAGCCGCTGCCAGCCCCGGCTGTTGAGGGTCAGTGCATCGTGGCCCAGCACATCCAGCTGGGCCGCGCTAACGACACCCGGCTTGCGCACCAGCCCCATCAAGGCGCGGGCGGTCATCGATTTGCCAGAGCCGGACTCGCCCACCAGCGCCAGGCGCTCGTTGCCCAGCCGGAAGCTGAGATTGTTCACCACCCGCGCACCGGGGTAGTCAATATTGAGTGCCTCCACGGCAATCGCAGTATCAGTCATGGTGTGGCTCCAGTACATCGCGCAGGCCGTCGCCCAGCAGGTTAAACGCCAGGCTGGCGAGAAGGATAATGCTGCCGGGAGCGGCGGCAATCCACCACTGGTCAAAAATGACCTGCATGCCATCGGCAATCATCGCTCCCCACTCCGCCATTGGCGGCCTCGCCCCGAGACCGAGAAAGCCCAGCCCGGCAGCGGCCAGAATAATGCCCGCCAGGTCTAGCGCCAGACGTACAATCGCCGAGGGCAGGCACAGGGGGAGAATATGGCCCAACAGCAGCCGCCAGCCGCGAATGCCCATCATCTCTGCTGCCGCCAGGTAGTCGCTGTGGCGCAGGCGCTGGATCTCGCTCCGCGCCTGGCGGGCATAGGCGGGCCAGGTGGTGAGGGCCAGCGCCAGTGCGCCGTTGACCAGTCCCGGCCCCAGCATGGCGACAAAGGCGAAGGCGAGGATCAGGCGCGGCATCGACATCACCACGTCGGTAAACCGCATTAGCACCCGCTCCAGCCAGCCGCCGTAGTAGCCGCTGAGAATGCCCATCAGCAGCCCGGCAGGCAGAGTGATGACGGTGACCAGTGCCACCAGGCCGAGCGCCGGGCGCGTACCGTAGATCAGCCGAGAGAGCAGGTCGCGGCCATAGCTGTCCGTGCCAAGCCAGTGCGCGCCGGTGGGTGCCTGCAGGCGCGCCGCGGCGTCCTGCCAGTTGGGGTCGAGCGGCGCGAGCCAGGGCGCAAACAGTGCGATCAGCAGTAGAGCCACCACCATCAGCAGCCCGCTAAACGCGGCGGGGGAGCGGCGTAACCGCTGTAGAAAAAGAGAAGCCGGCATTTAGCGTACCCTCGGATCGGTCACGCGTACCAGCAGGTCGGTGAGGTTATTGATGACCACAAAGCTCACGCCGATCAGCAGGGTGCCCCCCATGATCGCCGTGGTGTCTCCCGCGAACAGCGCGGTAGTGAGATAGCGCCCGATCCCCGGCCATGAGAAGACAGTCTCCGTCAGCACCGCCCCTTCCAGCATGCTGGTGTAGGCCAGGGCGATCACCGTCAGCAGCGTGCCGCGAATGTTGGGCAGCACGTGGCGCAGCAGGATAGTCATCTCCCCCGCGCCCTTTGCCCGCGCCAGCAAAATATACTCTTTGTTCATCTCGCTTAGGCAGGCGGAGCGGGTCAGCCGGGTAATGCTGGCGAGGGAGTAGTAGGCCAGCAGCAGCACCGGCAGCACAAGGTGACTCAGGGCGTTTTTAAACGCCTGCGGATCGCCCGAGAGCCAGGTATCGATCAGCACAAAGCCGGTCTGCGGCGTCACGGTATACTGGTAGATATCATCCAGCCTGCCGGGCCCGGCGCTCCATTGCAGCTTCGCATAGAACAGGGCCAGCAGCAGCAGGCCGAGCCAGAAGATAGGCACCGAATTTCCCAGCAGGGTAAAGGTGCGCACCAGCAGATCCCACGGCGTACCGGCATAGCGGGCGCACAGCACCCCGGCGATGACGCCCAGCAGCGCGCCGAGGATCAGGGCGAGGGTAGCCAGCTCCAGGGTAGCGGGAAACGCCGAGAGCAGATCCTGAAGGACCGGCTGACCGGTAGCGCTGGCAACGCCGAGATCGCCATGGGCCAGATTGACCACGTAGTGCCAGAACTGCACCGGCAGAGGCCGATCCAGCCCGAGCTGGTGGCGCACCTGATCGTAGGTTGACTGGCTGGCGTGATCCCCCACAATCTGCAGCACCCGATCAACCGGCGACAGCGCCGACAGAGCGAAGGTGACCAGCAGCAGGCCGAGGATCGTGAGAGCGAGGGTAAAGAGTCCCTGCAAGAGGGTAAGCAGAGGGCGCGACAAACGCCGCTCTGCGCTGTTTTGTAAAAACACAGACGTTAATACCTTGAAGGTTATTTGGTTACGCGGTCATACCAGACCATATCCGCATTCAGCCCCTGCTGGTAGCCTTTTACGTTGTCGCGCACCACAATCTGCGTTTTACCCTGATCGACAAAGATATACGGGGAGTTGTGCTGGAGGGTCTCCTGCATTTTTTTATACAGATCCAGGCGTTTAGCGGCGTCCGGCTCGGCCACCGCCGCCAGCGTCTGCTGACTGAGCTCAGGGATCTTCCAGCCGTTCAGACCCGCAACCGTGCTGGCTTTGCCGTCGTTGTAGACAAAGGCGCTGGCGTTGGAGTGGGCGTCGAAGTAGTCCGGGATCCACAGGCGAATCGCCGCCTGATGCTGTTTGGCACGCACGCGGGCATAAACCTGGCTACCCGCCGCCGGAAGCAGATCCACCTTCACGCCGCCCTGGGCAAAGCTGGCCTGCATCGACTGGGCAAGGGTGATAAACGGCGGTTTGTTCTCCACGTCCAGCGTGAAGTGCGCATCTTTGATACCGGCTTTTGCCAGAATGGCCTTGGCCTTTTCCGGATCGAATTTGAACGGATTATCTTCCAACGCCCCCGGCAGGCCCACCGGCAGGAAGCTCTGGTGGATGAAGTACTGGCCCTTCAGCAGATCGCGGGTGATGCCCTCGTAATCCACCAGCCAGCGGGCGGCTTCCCAGAATGCTGGATTGTTGAGCAGTGGGTTAGCGCTGTTCCCGGCGTTGAACACCAGGTAGTTCTGCTCGGCAGAAGGGATGCTCAGCACCTCAACGCCTTTTTTCCCCTGCAGGGCGGCGATCTGATCCGCCCCGAGGTCGCGCGCCACGTCGGCGTCGCCCTGCTGGATCAGCAGGCGGCGGGAGGCCGGATCCGGCACGTTTTTGATGATGATGTTTTTAAGCTTCGGTGCGCCGCCGGGAGAGGAGGGGTTAGCATCCAGCACGATGGCCTGGTGCGGCTGATAGACGCGCATCTTAAACGCGCCGCTGCCGGCAGAGTGCAGCTTCAGCCAGGCGTTACCGAAGTCATCGCCTTTCACGTTTGCAGCGACCAGCTTTTCATCAACGATAGAGGCGATAGGCGTTGAGAGAATATTCAGCGCCACAGCCGGGCTAACGTCAGCCGTCCAGTGCAGCTCAAGGGTGTGGTCATCGACTTTCTTCAGCTGGCTGTCGATATTATCCGGCTGCCAGCCGAGCACGTTGAGGATAAACGCCGGAGATTTGTTCATCGTCACCGCGCGCTTATAGGAGAAGATCACATCTTCCGGGCGCAGCGGGTTGCCGGAGGCAAATTTAGCATCGTGCTTCAGGGTGACGATGAGGGTTTTGGCTGCCGGATCGGCTTTCCAGCTCTCCGCCAGCACAGGATTGACCTTTTCAGGGTTGTCGCGATCGGGCTGGACCAGCCGCTGATAGAGGCTAGGCACCGTCTGGATGCTGGAGAGTTCGTTTGCCTCGGCGGGGTCAAGACTCACAATATCATCCAGGCCCTGGGCCACCACGAGGGTATCAGGCGGTGTGGCGGCATAGCTGGTCGCAGACAGCGCGGCCAGCACCCATAACGGCAGCAATTTTTTGGTCATCGGCAATCCCTGTAAAGTAATGTCACGAAAGGTGTTATCCCGCTACGTTAGCGGCGGTTAGCGTTTTGCCGAAAGTCTTAATTCAACTTAGCTTATGCGATAAATGCATAATCTATAGCCGCTGGTTAAAAGCGGCTTTTCCCCTGCCGAAAAATAATTTTTACCGCCTGCTTAATTTTTTCCACCCTGCGCCGCTTTAGCTCTGTACCTCAGCTGAGATTCATCTATTCAAGGAGCAGAACCATGTTATCCATTAATACCAATGCCGCCTCGATGGCGGCCGTTAACGCCATCAACAAAAGCAACGCCTCTCTGAGCCAGTCCATGGAGCGCCTGGCAACCGGGAAGCGTATCAACTCTTCTGCAGACGACGCTGCGGGTAAGCAGATTGCTAACCGCATGCAGACCCAGTCTGATGGCATGGCCATGGCCCAGCGTAACATTGCCGATGCCACCGCCATGCTGCAAACCGCTGACGGCATGTTTGACGAAATGAACGATATTCTGGGCCGCATGGACGAACTCGCGACTCAGGCAGCTAACGGAACGTACAGCGATGATGACCGAGCGGCCATGCAGTCCGAGTTCGACGAGCTGGGACAGGAGATGTCTGACATGCTGCAGAACACCACCAACGGCGGCACCAACCTGTTTAATAAATCTGAAAACGGCCTGTTCACCAGCGCGTCCGGCGTCACCTTCCAGGTGGGATCCCAGTCTACCGATCAGATCACTATTAATATCTCCACTCAGGTCAGCCAGCTGGCAACGGATCTGGGCAGCCTGAGCGCAGCGTTTAGCAGCGACTACGGTACCGACGGGGCGGGCGGTGCCTCTGCCAGCGGCACGGCTGGCAGCGAACTGATGACCCTGGATTCAGCAAACGCCACCATTAGCGCGGTGCAGGGCGTCATGGATGAAGTCGGCAGCATTCAGTCTACCCTGGGTGCGACCATGAACCGCCTGAGCAGCACGGCGACCAACCTGCAAAGCATGCAGGACAACACCGAAGTTGCCATTGGCAACATCATGGATACCGATTACGCCACGGAAGCGTCAAACATGTCCAAACAGCAGGTGCTGATGCAGACCGGCATCACCATGCTGAAGCAGGCCAACAGCATGTCCGGGATGGTCTCCAGCCTGCTGCAATAAGCGACCAGGTTGTACTCGGCCATACCGCGCCTGTGCGGTATGGCTGTTTTTTCTGCTGTGACCACCCTGGGGAAACAGACTTTCCCTGTCTGCGGAAGCTGCACTTCCTCCCTGCATTTTTAACTTATTGAATTATAAATAATAAAATTTGGCACTGTTATTGCTATGGGTATTGATAACTGAATGGAGCGACGATGATAAACCCGCAAGTAATGGCGAAACAATTTGCCCTGATGGACATCTCTACCCGGGCAAGCCAGCTGGAGCGCCAGCAAACCGATCTGGATACCGAAAACTCTGCGCTATCGACGCTGGACAGCGCGCTAACGTCCTTTCAGTCGGCGGTAGATGCGTTAAACAGTGAGACCAGCGGGGCGGTGGTCAATACGGTTAAGGCAAACAATGACGCTGCCACCGCCACCGCCAATTCCGAGGCGCAGGCGGGCACCTACACCTTTTATGTTCAGCAGCTGGCGACCGCCCAGCAGAGCACCTTCAATATCGCCGACGGCGATATCCCCAGTAGCGGCACCTTTACCATTACGATGGGCGACAGCGAGATGGATATCGATCTCGCTCAGGCAGACGGCGACGCCGACGGCAGCGTGTCGGTCAGCGAACTGTGCAGCGCGATCAATAATGCGGAAGATAATCCAGGCGTCACCGCCACGCTGGTAAACACTGGCGACTCGACGACCCTGATGCTCACCGCCGATGAGACCGGGCAAGACCATGCGTTTACGGTCTCGACCAGCGGCATCGATCCCAGCTCGGCCTTTGCCACGGATCTTAGCGCGCAGAAGGATCTCTCTGTCGCACAGGACTCGGTCATTTATCTCGGCAGCTCGCCGGAAGATGGGGTGCAGATCACCAACGGATCCAACACCTATACCGACCTCATTCCTGGCGTCTCGATCACCTTTGCTGAAACCTCAGAGGCGGATGGCCCCATCACCTTCACCGTGGCGAACGATGCGTCGGCATCGCAGGAGAAGGTGCAGACGTTTGTCGACGCCTATAACACGCTGGTGGATACCCTGGATTCATTAACTACCTTTGGTAGCAATGGCCAGCCAGCAGGCCCCTTTGCTGGCGACGCGGGAGTTTCCTCACTGGAGCGTCAGATCCAGAGCATTACCCATGCCACCTATAACGGCGTCTCGATGCTCGACTACGGCATCGCGCTTGACGCAGAGGGTCACCTGCAAATCGACTCCGAGCAGTTTAACGCAGCAATGGCGGAGAACCCGGCGGGCCTGACCTCGCTGTTTGTCGGCGACGACAGCATGACCGCTCAGCTTGATAGCGTGATGGAGACCTGGCTGGCGGGGTGTGAATCCCCGGCGCTGTTGGTCAAAAAGGACGATCAGGCCTATGCCCCGCCGAAGATGGAAGCCCAGCCAACGCCGGAGGGGCGGGCCGGGGGCGTGTTTGAGACCGGCTACAGCTGGTCATTAACTGCCGATCGGCGTGCTTACCGGGTGGGGGACATTCTGACGGTGATCCTCGAAGAGTCGACCCAGTCCAGCAAGCAGGCCAAAACCAACTTCGGCAAGGAGAGCAGCCTCGACGTAGGTGTTCCCACGCTGTTTGGCAAAACCAAAGACAAGCTGGCCAGCTCCGCCGAGGCCTCGCGAGATTTTGATGGCAACGCCAGCTCCCAGCAGCAGAACAGCCTGCACGGGTCAATCACCGTCTCTGTTCATCAGGTGCTGCCCAACGGTGTAATGGAGATCCGCGGCGAGAAGTGGCTCACCCTTAATCAGGGAGATGAGTATCTGCGCCTCAGCGGGCTGGTGCGTGCCGATGACATCAGCAATGACAATTCGGTCTCCTCCCAGCGCATTGGCAACGCCCGTATCTCCTATGCCGGTCGCGGCGCACTCAGCGATGCCAATGCGGCGGGCTGGCTGACCCGGCTCTTTAACCATCCGCTGTTCCCGCTTTAACTCTGGAGTTGTTATGCGTTTTTTTTCAGGATGCGCCCTTATCGTCACGCTTTTGCTGCTGATCTGTTCGCAGCCAGGGCGGGCACAGCCGCTGTCATCGCTGGTGGATATTCAGGGGGTGCGCGGTAACCAGCTGATTGGCTATAGCCTGGTGGTGGGCCTTGACGGCACCGGCGATAAAAATCAGGTCAAATTCACTAATCAGACCATCACCAACATGCTGCGGCAGTTTGGCGTACAGCTGCCGAGCAAGATCGATCCCAAGGTGAAAAACGTTGCCGCCGTGGCGGTGAGCGCCACGCTGCCGCCGATGTATGCGCGTGGGCAGACCATCGACGTTACGGTCTCCTCAATCGGGGATGCAAAGAGCCTGCGCGGCGGCACGCTGCTGCTGACCCAGCTGCACGGCGCGGACGGGGAGATCTATGCCCTGGCGCAGGGCAGCGTAGTGGTGGGCGGCATGAGCGCCAGCGGGGCCAGCGGCTCCAGCGTGACGGTGAATACCCCTACCGCCGGGCTGATCCCTAACGGGGCCTCGGTGGAGCGGGAGATCCCCAGCGATTTTGACATGGGCAACACGGTGATGCTCAACCTGAAGCGCCCCGGCTTCAAGGATGCCAACAGCATCGCCAACGCCATCAACGGCACCTTTGGCGGCGGGCTGGCGACGGCAAAGAGCGCGACCAGCGTGGAGGTAACCGCTCCCACCAGCCCCGGGGCACGCGTGGCCTTTATGTCCCAGCTACAGGATGTGCAGATTACGCCGGAGCGCGTGCGTGCCCGCGTGGTGTTTAACGCCCGCACCGGTACGGTGGTGATGGGGGAGGGGGTAAAGGTGCACGCCGCAGCGGTATCCCACGGCAGCCTGACGGTCTCGATTACCGAAAGCAGCAGCGTCAGCCAGCCTAATGCCCTGGCCGGGGGTCGTACGGCGGTGACGCCGCAAAGCAATATCGACGTCAAAACCCCACGCGCGCAGATGGTGACGCTGCCGGAGTCCACCAGTCTGAAGACGCTGGTGAACGTATTGAACAACCTGGGCGCTTCGCCAGATGACGTGATGTCAATCCTGCAGGCGCTGCACGAAGCCGGGGCGCTGGATGCCGACCTGGAGGTGATCTAATGGATGTGCTTAACGCCTTAACGTCCGTTCAGCAGAGCGCTGACGATAGCAGCGTGCCCGCCGCCGTGCGTGAGAACCACCTCCGGCAGGCTGCCCAGCAGTTTGAGGCCATCTTTATGCGCCAGATGCTTAAGGAGATGCGTAAGGTTGATGCGCTGCTGGATTCCAAAGATAACCCCCTTAACAGCGATGCCGGACGGATGATGCAGGGCTTATATGATGACACCCTCTGTGACACCCTGGCGAGGCAGCAGGGCATGGGGATTGCGGAGCTGATCGTGAAACAGCTCTCGGCACAGCATGATTAGCGGCGTCAGTTTAAGAAAGCGGCCCACCGTGCCGCTTTATGGTTCCAGGCAACTCGGCAGAGAGTATTAACGATATGGATATGATCACTATTGGCTACAGCGGCGCATCGGCGGCCCAGGTGCAGCTCAACGTGACCGCGCAGAATACGGCCAATGCTATGACGCCTGGCTATACGCGGCAGGTCGCCCAGACCAGCACCATTGGGGCCAGCCCCGGGTCGCTTAACAGCGCAGGCAACGGCGTGCAGGTTGACAGCATCTGCCGGGTATCGAATCAGTACCTGGTCAACCAGGTGTGGTTTGCTGCCAGCGACTATGGCTATTACACCACCCAGCAGCAGTACCTGACGCAGCTGGAGACCGTGCTGAGCGATGACAACAGCAGCCTGAGCGCCGGGTTTGATAACTTTTTCGCGGCGCTGAATGCGGCCTCTACCATGCCGGACGATCCCGCCCTGCGCGAGCAGGTCCTGAGCGAAGCGAACGCGCTGGCGCTGCGCTTCAATAATACCAGCAGCTACATTGATTCCCAGAGCAGCGAGATCGCCAGCCAGGAGCAGGCGGCTATTTCGCAGATCAACACCCTCACCGCCGGTATTGCAGGCTATAACCAACAAATCGCCGAGGCCGAGGCCAACGGTGATAACGCCTCGGCGCTGTACGACGCCCGTGACCAGATGGTCGAGCAGCTCAGCGGCATGATGGACATCCAGGTCAACATTGACGACAGAGGCAACTACAACATCACGCTGCAAAACGGCCAGCCGTTGGTTAGCGGTCAGGAGAGCTCTACCATTCAGCTGGAGAGCGGTGACGACGGTAGCCAAAGCCTGACGCTAACGTTTGCCGGAACAACCTATGGCATGACAATGGAGACCGGCGGATCGCTGGGGGCGCTGTTTGACTATCAGCACAACGTGCTCGATCCGCTCACCGACACCATTAATAGCATTGCTCAGCAGTTTACGACGGCGGTTAACGACCAGCTGGCGGCGGGCTATGACCTCAACGGCAACCCGGGTGCGCCGCTCTTTATCTACGATGCCAATAGTCCAGACGGCCCGCTGGCGGTCAACCCAGATATCACCGCCGACCAGCTGGCTTTTTCCAGCGATCCGGATGCGTCCGGCAACGGCGACAATTTACAGGCGCTGATTAATATCGCCAGCGAGCCGCTCACGATTGCAAACCTGGGCACGGTGACCGTCGGCAGCGCCTGTACCAGCCTCATTAGCAATATTGGTATCTACAGCCGCCAGAACCAGACCGAGGCCGAGTCGGCGAGCAACGTTTACAGCGAAGCGCAGAACCGGCAGAGCAGCGTGAGCGGCGTCAGCATGGACGAGGAGGTGGTCAACCTGATCACCTATACCCAGATCTATCAGGCCAATTTAAAGGTCATCTCAACCGGTGCGGAGATTTTCGACTCCGTACTGGAGATGTTTTAATCCAGCGGGAAATCATCTTCTATGCGCGTAAGTACTCAACAATCTTATACTTCGATGACGAGCAGCTTTACCGAGCTTTCCGGCAGGCTGGAGCACGTGATTACCCAGATGGCGACCGGTCAGCGGGTGATCCTGCCCTCGGACGATCCCATTGCCGCCACCCGGATTAATCAGCTTAATAGCCAGCAGGCTGCTATTGCGCAGTACCAGAGCAATATCAATGCGGTGTCGGGCACTCTCAGCCAGCAGGAGAGCCTCCTTGACGGCATCAACAACAGCATGCTGGCCATTCGTGACGATCTGCTTCAGGCGGCGAACGGCACCACCACGCCAGAGTCGCTGGCCAACCTGGGGCAGGAGATTGCTTCCCTGACGCAGTCGATGATGGCCTCCCTAAACTATCAGGATGGGCAGGGGCACTATCTCTTTGGCGGCACGAAAAGTGATACCCCACCCGTGAGCTACGATGATACCGACGGTGACGGCGAGCCGGATGAATATGTCTATAACGGCAACAGCGAGCACCGCACGGCCACCGTTGCCAGCGGCGTTGAGATGGAGACCAACGTGACTGCCAGCGATATGTTTGGTGCCGATCTGACGGTGTTTAACACCCTCGGCGATCTGGCAGCAGAACTCCAGGATCCCACGATCGATCCGGCCGATCCGCAGGTGCAGAGCGATATCACTCATGCCATCGATACCCTCGACGCGGCATCGGAATCGCTGAACAGCGCCATTGCCAGCCTTGGCGAGCGGCAGAATACCCTGACGATGTTAAGCGATGCGCAGACCAGCGTGGCGGATACCAATAGCGAGCTGATCGGCCAGCTTGGCGATCTGGACTATGGCCCGGCAACGGTGACCTTTACCGGTTTACAGATGGCAATGGAAGCGACGATGAAAACCTACGCCCAAGTCAGCGATCTCTCGCTGTTTAATGCAATTTAATACGATTTAGTGGAATGACCATGCAGGTTGGTTTACAGACAACGACGCGATCCTCCAGCAATGCGCTCGTACCGACGCAGATAAGTGACCCTGCTCGGGTAGCATCGCCCCCCAAACGCGCCGAGCGGGAAGAGTACCCCGCCTCGCCGCTGATTGCCCTCCGGCCCCAGCGCTACAGCGTTCAGCTTAACGATCAGCTTACTGTCCTCCAGCAGGCCGATAGCTATCTCTCGCAGCTAGAAAAGTTACTCCTGAATCAGCGGTATGCTAACTCCGCTGGTGGGCAACGTGGGGAAAGCAGCGCAGCGCTTGTGGATCTGCTGGCTAACCGGGCGCAGCGCTCTGCGGGTCGGGTGGACAGGCAGCTGCTGCCGGTGCTGCAGGGAGAGGCGCAGGTGACGTTTCATGCCCCAGAGCTGGCCGCGCTGCTTGCGAATGACGGCGAGCCGGTATCGCTTATGTTTAGCGTTGAGGCAGGGCACGGTCGGCGTCTGGCAGCTGTGTCGCTGGATAATCCAGCGGATACACTTAATCCCGTCATGCAGATCAAAAATGCGCTGCAGCGGACGGGGATCCTGCCGCACTATAGCGAGGGGAGATGGACATTTGCCACCGCTGAGGCTGACTGGCCGCAGCTTCAGCGCTCTTTTTCAGTGGCTGATGCAAAGGGGGAGCACGCCCGACGGCTTAGCCTCCATGCCAACCCTGCGTCAGCCGAAGCTTTGAGCACCGCGCTGGCGACGGGACAGCGTGACGCGCTTCAGAACATAGTGCAGAGCGTGCTTAACCAGGTGGGAGAGCAGCGCCAGAGGCTGGCATCGGCTCAGGAGAAGGCGCGCCAGCGTATGGATGTAATGGCGCGTTTCCCTGAAGCGCAAAGTGCTGAGCATGCGTCAGCGGCGCTTGGGCAGACCCTTGCGTGGGCCTGCCACCACTACGATACGCTGGCTCAGGCCGTGAACGGCCAGGCTAACCTTTCGGGACTAACGGTGCAAAACCTGCTTAGCTAGCGCTGACAGCCTGCCCTACCCAGCGTGATCATGGCGGGATCCACGACCAGCACGTTAAGGCTGTCTTTATCCAGTAGAACCGATTGTGCATTTGCCAGAGGCTTCATCGCAACACGCAGTTGATTATCTTGAATAAAACTCAAAAATGACGATAGTGCCGGGTCGGCATGTTGGATATTACTCTCTTTCAGGCTCAGATATCCCTGCAGGTTTTCAGGAGGTAGGGTGTTAAAGCAGGTGGTGACAATGGTTGATACCGAGAGTTCACTGTCTTTACGACTTAGCGTAGCCTGTGCGCCGTTTGCTGTAGGAAGCATGTGAAGGCTATAGCTACGCTGGCTTGCCGTGGCGACATCATAAAAAACCATCTCCGTGCGTACTATGGCTGCCGATGCTGAGAATGAAAAGCCAATTATTGGCAGGGTGAATATTAAACGGCAAAAAACTTTACTGACAGACTGGTATTTCATTAATAGTTTTCTCAGCTGTTTGATAAACAAAGGAATTCAAATTTTGCTTATTGGCTTGCCAATTTTGAAGGCCTATCATTAATTGATATTGGTGATGGCAATTATCTTGAAATAACAAGCTTAATGACAGTTTAGCGACCGTTTCGCTGTAATAGACGACTGCATTCATTTGCTGGGCCTGTAACGTCGTGTTAATAGCGCGCAGCGTCTCTGGCATATGTTTTGTCAGCTGTGCCGCATGACCGGAATCGTTACCGGAGTGCAGGTGGTAGATCTTAATGTTTGAGTAATCTTTACTGGTTTCATCTTTTAACGTTAACTCGCTTCCCTGAGGTAAAAGAGCTCCGTGCGGGTTGCTCTTAACTGGTTGAGGGTAATATCTTATTAAAAAATAGAGCAAGCTAATAATAATAAGCGGTATAATAATAAGCTTTTTTAACCGAGTGACGGTTTGTGGCCCCCGCAACGGCGGCGCATGAGGTAATCCTGGCGAGGGAGGCTGGTTATCCTTCTCATCAACCGTCTCGGTTATCAACGGTTCGTTAGGGTAAGTAATAAAATCTTTATTAAAAACATAACCTTTTTTAGGCACGGTTTTGATGATCTCTTGTAAGCGACCATCATCCCCCAGCGCGGCGCGTAAAGCATAGATAGCCGTCGGCAGGCTGTTATTGCCCACCACCCGATTTTTCCAAACCGTATTGATAAGAAAATTACGCGATAATACCTCGCCAGCGTGGTTGACTAGCGTCTCCAGCAGAATGTAATGGAATTCACCCAGCCGTTGAATTTCACCTGTTTCAGTATGAACCAGCGCATTTAGCGAGGGGTCAAGCCGCCATTTATTAATGAGCATATGCATAGTGTAGATGTTAATGATAATAAAGAAAAAGATTAGCAGTGCTTAAGCTCTGCTGCGGTTGAAAGTTTTTTTATCATTTTCATAACAAAATTTACCAAGGTTATTCCCTGTTTCAATTATGCTAAGAATACCAGCGTTTAATGAATAATTATTTTTTGAAGCGTCAAAACGTGATCTATTTAATGCGATAAAAGAGGCAATGTAGCGAAAGTGGAATAGTGGAGCAATCTAAGAATTTTCTTAAATTGTAAATTATCGTTTCTTCTGTTCGCTGCCAGGATAATAGAAAAGAGCAAGGGCGTGCACCTCCTGCTAAGAGGAGGTGCGCAATGCTGTATTGCTAATGTTTAGAAGTGCGTATTGATACTCATAAACCAGGTGCGGCCCGGCTCGTTATAGGTCGCTGCGCCCGCGCCGTACATATAGGATTTCGTCGTGTCGTTGCCTGTGGTTTGGGCATTGCCCTCGCGCCATTGGCGTTTGTCGAAGACGTTATCTACCCCCGCCGTCAGGCTGACGTTTTTAGTCGCATCCCACGTGCCGCTCAGGCCCACAATGCTGTACGGGCTAACCTCATCGGTTTCGCTGCCCGTGGCGCGGTTGCCTTTGTAGGTGTAGATCTTCGGCTGCTGCTTGCCGTACCAGGTGACGGTCGACTGCACAGAGAGGTCCTGACGGATCTGCCAGCTCAGCGTTGAGTTCAGCGTGTACTCCGGAATGATAGAGAGACGGTCACCGGTGGTTTTATTTTTGCTTTGCAGCATGTAGGTCAGGTTGTTGGTCCAGTTTACCGTATCGGTCACCGGCACGTTCAGCGTCCCCTCCAGGCCTTCTACTACCGCTTTAGGCACGTTTTCCCACTGATACACGTCCGTCGTGGCTTTAGATGCTCTGCCAATCGGCGAGTAGCCCGCTTCAATTTTATCGCGGTAGTCGTTGCGGAACCAGGTCACGCCAGCCAGCCAGCCGTCGCGTTTGAATTCCAGACCTACCTCTTTATTGATGCTGGTTTCCGCTTTCAGATCGTCATTGCCCATCAGGTAACAGGCACCGGCGCTGGCGTAGCAGCCCTGGCCACGGCTGTAGAGGATGTAGTTCGGGTTGGTTTGATACAGGCTCGGGGCCTTATACGCGCGGGCGATGCCCATTTTCAGCGTGATGTCCTCCGTCAGCCCCTGGGAGAGGTTTAGGGACGGGCTCCAGTTATCGCCCACAATGGTGTGATGATCGAAACGTAGGCCCGGCGTCAGCATGGTGCTGTCGGTCAGCTCCATGTTGTTTTCAGCAAACAGCGAGAAGATCTCTGCCTGGGAGTAGGGGCTGCGGTTAGTAGGATTAACCCCGGCAATGGTGCCGCCTTCGGTCAGCGACTGGGTATTGGACGCCAGATCCTTCATGCGCTGCTGATTCCACTCGGTGCCCAGGGTCAGGGTCTGGTTGACCAGCAGATCCAGCGGCAGGTTGACTTCGCTATGCAGCAGCACGTCGGCAAGATCGATATTGGAGAAGTTCTCGTCGGAGAAGATCCCCTCCGTGCCGCCAGCCAGACCTTCGTTATTGCGCGTGTTGCGGGTGTGCTCGTACTGCGCGTAGGTGGTAGTGGTGACGCCGTTATCCCAGCCGCCGTTCCAGGTCAGAGCGTAGTTTTGACGGTAGAGACGGTTGGTCTCCTTACCGTAATTCTTTTTCACCAGCGCGTTGGTGTTGGTGTTCTGGGTATCGCCCGCGTAGAGGTTGCCCTGACGGCTGTAGCCCGCCTCCAGCTCCAGCGAGTTCATCGGGGCAAAATCCCAGCGCAGCTGACCGTTCACATCTTTGTTTTCCACCCCTTCGCGCCCGGCCGGCATGGTGCCAGCGTAGCTGCCAGTGCGTAAGGATTCATGGCCTTTATTAATATCCCAGGCGTCGGCCTGAGTTTTTTCCAGGTTGCCGTAGAGGCGGAAGCTGAAATCGCCCCCCAGCGGGCCGGTCAGGTTAAAGTTGGTGCGCTTGGTTGACCCTTCGGACTTGTGCTCCGGCGCATTAAGGTAGGTATCCCACGCCCCGTGCCACTCATTTTTCGACTGCTTGGTGATGATATTGACCACGCCGCCCGCCGCGCCGTTGCCGTAGCGTGCCGCCGCCGGGCCACGGATCACTTCGATACGCTCGATCATCTCCGGCGGTACCCAGCCGGTATCGCCTCGGGTATCACGCTCGCCGCGCCAGCCCAGACGCACCGAGTTGCGGCTGGTGACCGGCTTGCCGTCGATCAGGATCAGCGTGTTTTCCGGGCCCATGCCGCGAATATCGATTTGACGGCTGTTGCCGCGCTGGCCGCTGGTGGAGTTACCGGTGAGGTTAACCCCTGGCATGGTACGAATAATTTCAGCGACGTCACGGGCAGGCGGATTTTTGCGGATCTCATCGGCGGTGATGGTGGAGACGCCGGGAGCCTGAAGATTCTGCTCGGCAGCGGTGACCACGATAGTGTCATCCCCGGCAGGGGACTCCTCTGCATGAAGCGGTAGCGCTACCCCGTAAATGCCCAGATTGACCAATAAGGCCAGGGAAGTAATCTTGTTATTCATTGTGTTATCCGTTTTGTCGCCAGAATACCGCTGACGCGTCCTGGTTCCCTGCACGCACGCGGTTAATGGCATGATTATGTGAAAGACGCGCTTCCCACAGCGCGCCAATACGCTATTGCAAATGCAAATAGTTATCAATAATATTATCAATAAATTTTCTTACATTTGAAAAAATGCCGCAATAAGTACGGGGTTAATTAGGGTGACGATGCGAGCGACGGGCAGCGATGCCTGGTGGGAGTCAAAACAGGGGCCTGAGTGGTTCCGCGAGGGTGATGACCGATGTCAGGTCACCTTCTGGTGGCGCGATCCGGCGGGGTCGGAAGCCACTTCTTCTATCCAGCATGTGTGGATCTACATCACCGGCGTTACCGATCATCACCAAAACGCCAGACCGCAGTCCCTAAGCCGTATTCCCGGTACTGACGTCTGGTTTTGGCAGACCACGCTAAACGCGCAGTGGCGCGGCAGCTACTGCCTCATCCCCTCTGAAAATACACAGGATTTTGCCGAGTCGGCGTTCAGCACCGAGGTTCCGGATCGAATCGCCCTGCGCGAAGGCTGGCGCAGGCTGCTGGCCCACGCCGTTGCCGATCCGCTCAATTCGCTGTCGTGGCGGGGTGGGCGCGGTCATCCGGTGTCGGCCCTTGAGATGCCCGATGCGCCAGAGCAGCCGGGCTGGCACGCACCGCAGGATACCCCTTATACGTCCCCGATCTGCATCCCCTGGCGCAGCCGCCAGCTGGGTAACAAACGTCGGGTCTGGATCTACATTACCGGTGAGGAGAACGTCACCGAGCGTCCACTGGCGGTGCTGCTGGACGGTCAGTTCTGGGCCGAGAGCATGCCCGTCTGGCCCGCCCTTGCCGCCCTGACCCGGGAAGGCAAGCTGCCGCCCGCGGTGTACGTGCTGGTAGATGCGATCGATACCACCCAGCGCAGCCGCGAGCTGCCCTGCAACCCGGTGTTCTGGCAAGCGTTACAGGATGAGCTGCTCCCGCAGGTTAAGGCTCTGGCCCCGTTCAGCGACGAGGCGTCGCGCACGGTGGTGGCCGGGCAGAGCTTTGGCGGTCTGGCGGCGCTCTATGCCGGGCTAAACTGGCCGGAGCGCTTCGGCTGCGTGCTGAGCCAGTCTGGCTCCTACTGGTGGCCGCACCGCGGCGCGCAGCAGGATGGCGTGGTGATCGAGCAGCTAAAAGCCGGCACGCTTCAGCCGCAGGATCTGCGCATCGTGCTGGAAGCGGGAACCCGTGAACCGCTCATTTTCCGCGTTAACCAGACGCTCTACTCTCTTTTACAGCCGACGACAGCGGCGCTCTTCTGGCGTCCCACCGACGGCGGACACGACGCGCTGTGCTGGCGCGGCGGGCTAACCGCAGGGCTCATGACGCTCTGGCAGCCGCTGCTTCAGGCTGCGCCGTAAAGCATTTTTCCACGACAGGAGTGTGGTATGGAGTTCAGTAATCCCTTCGACGATCCAGAGGGTCAGTTTTACATTCTGCAAAACGCGCAGCGGTGCTACAGCCTGTGGCCGCAGCAGTGCGCCCTGCCGCAGGGCTGGCACGTGGTTGCCGACCCGCAGCCACCGTCAGTGTGTCACGCCTGGCTGTCAGAGCAGTGGCAGAATCTCACCCCTGCATACCATGCGCGTTAAGGAGCACCCTATGTCGAAACGTCTGCCGCTGGTGGCGGCCCAGACCGGGATCTGGATGGCGGAAACGCTCTCTACATTACCTAACGCCTGGAGCGTGGCCCACTATGTGGTCATTGATGACGGCGAGCTGGATGAGGCCCTGCTCGGAGAGGCCATTGTCACCGGCATGAGCCACGCCGACACCCTGCGTAGCCGCTTTGTCGAGGATGGCGGGGAGGTATTCCAGTGGATCGATGAGTCCATGCCGCTGATGCCGCCTGCCGTCCACGATCTGCGTGACAGCGCCGATCCCCATGCGGCGGCGCTGGCCGTGATGCAGGGCGATCTGGCCCAGAATCTGCGCGTCGATGGCGGGCAACCGCTGGTTCATCATGCGCTGCTGCGCCTTGGTGAACGCCGCTGGTACTGGTATCAGCGCTATCACCACCTGCTGGTGGATGGCTTCAGCTTCCCGGCGATTACCCGCCATATTGCCGCTATCTATACCGCGTGGCGACGCGGCGAACCCACCCCCGCATCGCCTTTTACCCCTTTCGTCGAGGTGGTCGAGGAGTATCAGCGCTACCGCGACAGCGAGGCCTATAGCCGGGACGCGGCCTGGTGGCGCGAGGTAAGCCAGAGCCTTCCGCCGCCGGTATCGCTCTCTGCCAGCCCGCTGCCGGGACGCGCCGCAACCGCTGACATTGTTCGCCTGAAGCTCACCCTCGACGTTCAGGCGTTTTCCCGCCTTGCGGCACAGAACGGCAGCTGCCAGCCAGCGGATCTTGCTCTCGCGCTGGTCTCCCTCTGGCTGGCCCGCCTGTGCGGACGCATGGATTATGCCGCCGGGTTTATCTTTATGCGCCGGATGGGCTCCGCTGCGCTCTGTGCTACCGGCCCGGTGCTCAACGTCCTGCCGCTGGCGGTGAACGTCGACCCGGCGGAGAGCCTTGCCGCGCTGGCGCAGAAGCTTGCTGCGCGCCTGAAAAAGATGCGCCGCCATCAGCGCTATGACGCCGAGCAGATCGTGCGCGACAGCGGACAGGTAACGGGCGACCGCGCCCTGTTTGGCCCGGTATTCAACGTAAAGATGTTTGATTACCAGCTGGACATTGACGGAACGGCGGGAATAACCCATACCCTGGCAACCGGGCCGGTTAACGACCTGGAGATCGCGCTCATTCCTGACGAGAAGGGGGGTCTTGATGTGGAGATCCTTGCCAATCGCCAGCGCTACGACGAGGCTGAGTTAAGCACCCATGCCGCCAGGCTGGACGCGCTGCTGCGCCAGTTCGCCGATAATCCGGTCCTGCGTTGCGGCGAGGCGGCGCTGATCCTGCCAGCGGAGCAGGAGAAGATTGACCGTATCAACGATACCGGGGTTAGCCTGCCAGCTACTACCCTTAGCGCCCTTGTGGCAGCCCAGAGCGAAAAAACGCCGGACGCTCCGGCGCTGGCGGATGCCCGCTGGCAGTTCAGCTACCGTGAGATGCGCGAGCAGGTTATCGCCCTGGCCCATGAGCTTCGCCAGCGTGGCGTGCGGCCTGGGGACTGCGTCGCCGTAGCGCTGCCGCGTTCGGTCTTCTTGACCCTGGCCCTGCACGCTATTGTTGAGGCCGGTGCTGCCTGGCTGCCGCTGGACACCGGCTACCCGGATGACCGCCTGCATATGATGCTAGAGGATGCCCGGCCACGGCTACTCATCACCGCCGAAGATCAGCTGGCGCGGTTTAGCGCGATCCCGCAGCTTGCCCATCTCTGCTACAGCGCGCCGCTGCCGGTAACAAACGCACCCGCGCTGGCGTGCTCAAAACCAGAGCATACCGCCTATATCATCTTTACCTCCGGCTCGACGGGCCGCCCGAAAGGGGTGATGGTGGGGCAAACGGCCATCGTCAACCGTCTGCTGTGGATGCAGGCAAGCTATCCGCTGAGCGCGCAGGACGTGGTGGCGCAAAAGACGCCGTGCAGCTTTGACGTCTCGGTGTGGGAGTTTTTCTGGCCCTTTATTGCCGGGGCGAAGCTGGTGATGGCCGAGCCGGATGCGCACCGCGATCCGCTGGCGTTGCAGGTCTTTTTTGCCCGCTACGGCGTCACCACTACCCACTTTGTCCCCTCGATGCTGTCCGCTTTCGTCGCCTCTCTGACGCCGGAGAGCGCGCAGGAGAGCTGCCGTACGCTGCGCAACGTCTTTTGCAGTGGTGAAGCACTGCCAACGGATCTCTGCCGCGAGTGGGAGAGCCTAACCGGCGCGCCGCTGCATAATCTCTACGGTCCGACGGAAGCGGCGGTCGACGTCAGCTGGTATCCGGCTTATGGCGAGGCGTTGGCCGAGGTGACCGGGCCCAGCGTGCCGATTGGCTATCCGGTCTGGAACACCGGTTTGCGCATTCTGGACGGTATGATGCAGCCTGTGCCGCCGGGCGTGGCGGGGGATCTCTACCTGACCGGCATCCAGCTGGCGCAGGGCTATTTGGGGCGACCCGACCTGGCCGCCAGCCGCTTTATTGCCGATCCTTTTGCGCCGGGCGAGCGGATGTACCGTACCGGCGACGTGGCGCGCTGGCTGGCGAACGGTGCGGTAGAGTACCTGGGGCGCAGCGACGATCAGCTTAAAATTCGCGGCCAGCGTATCGAGCTGGGAGAGATCGACGCTGTGATGCAGGCGCTGCCGGACGTGGCCCAGGCGGTTACTCACGCCTGCGTGCTAAACCAGGCGGCTGCGGTCGGCGGCGATGCGCGCCAGCTGGTGGGTTACCTGGTGTCGGCCTCGGGCCAGCCGCTGGAGAGTGCCGTTCTGATTGAACAGCTGAAGGCGCAGCTGCCGCCGCACATGGTGCCTACCGCGCTGGTGCAGCTTGATGCGCTGCCGCTCAGCGCCAACGGCAAGCTGGATCGCAAAGCGCTGCCGCTGCCGACGCCTGCCGTGGCACCGGGCGGACGTGCGCCAGAGACGGAAACGGAGATAACCATCGCCGCGCTGTTTGCTGAGCTGCTGGCCTGTGAAGTAGAAGACGTTAGCGCCGACTTCTTTGCCCTTGGCGGCCACTCACTGCTGGCGATGCGGCTGGCGGCACGGCTTAGCCAGGCGTTTGAGCGCCAGGTGACGCCGGGGCAGGTAATGGTGGCCTCCAGCGTGGCGAAGCTGGCTGCGCTGCTGGCGGCGGATGTCGAGGATGGGCAACTGCAAAACCTGGGCTACGAGACAATTCTGCCCCTGCGGGAAAGCCACGGGCCGACGCTGTTCTGCTTCCATCCGGCCTCCGGCTTTGCCTGGCAGTTCAGCGTGCTGGCGCGCTATCTCAGCCCACGCTGGTCGATCGTCGGCATTCAGTCGCCGCGCCCAGCCGGGCCGATGGCCACCGCCGCCACGCTGGATGAGGTGTGCGACGCCCATCTGCAAACGCTGCTGGTCCAGCAGCCGCACGGCCCGTACTACCTGTTTGGTTACTCTCTCGGCGGCACGCTGGCGCAGGGCATCGCCGCCCGGCTACAGCGGCGTGGCGAAGCGGTCGCTTTTCTTGGGCTGCTGGATACCTGGCCGCCGGAGACGCAGAACTGGGCAGAGAAAGAGGCCAACGGCCTCGATCCGGAGGTGCTGGCGGAGATCAATCGCGAGCGGGAGGCATTCCTTGCTGCCCAGCAGGGGCAGGCGTCAGGGGAGCTGTTTAACGCTATTGAGGGTAACTATGGCGATGCGGTTCGCCTGTTGACCACCGCCCGTAGCCAGCGGTTTAAGGGTAAAGCAACACTGTTTGTTGCCGAACGCACCCTGCCAGCCGGGATGGATCCGCATCAGGTCTGGTCACCCTGGGTGACTGCGCTGGATATCTATCGGCAGGACTGCGCCCACGTGGATATTATTTCACCGACAACGTTTGTCTCTATTGGGCCAATATTAGCAGGGTTGCTTAATTAATAGTCTGTCACGCCTACCAGATATGGTGGGCGTGACAGCCAAAGTCAAATCTTGGTTCAGATTAATCTTATAAAGGTCTATTATAGGAGCATCGGTTGTAAATAATGCTTTCGTAGCAAATCAGGATAGAGTCTACAGATGTCAATGTCAGATATTAAGCAGGATACTGAAGTGCAGTTACGCCCTTATCCTGTTGAACCTCATCATACCCATGAAATTGATTTCCTCACGCTTCTTGATCTTCTGTGGTGTGCAAAAAAGCAGATCTTAACTTTTGCTTTGGCCTTTGCCTTCTTTGGGCTGCTGCTCTCGTTTGTGCTGCCACAAAAATGGACGAGCGTGGCTATCATTACCCCAGCGGAGCAGGCGCAGTGGCGACCACTGGAGCGCGTGCTTATGGAGCTAAAGGTGCTGGAAGTCGACGCGCCTGTAAACCAGACTGATGTTTTCAACCAGTTTATTAAGTCGTTTAGCTCTCAGTCGCTGCTGGAGGAGTATTTCCGCGACTCGGCTTACCTGAAGTCCCGCCTGCCTGACGAGAAGCTCGATCCCGTTGATTTTCAACGTGAGGTGGTTCGTCTCACGGAAAAAATGAAGATTATCGATAATGCATCGCCGAAAAGTGCCGTGGAGGTGCCGTTTACCTCGTGGACGTTAAGCTTCACTGCCCCGGCAGCAGATGACGCCCAGGAAGTGCTGGCAGGCTATATCGATTATGTTGCAGCAAAAGTGGTTAAAGACACGGTAGACGATCTGCGCAATACCCTGGCGTTAAAAACGCGCTTTGAGCAAGAGAAACTGAATCTTGACCGCGTTCGTCTGACCAACCAACGTGATATTAAAATTCAACGGCTTAATTATTCACTTGAGGTCGCCAACGCTGCGGGAATTAAGAAGCCCGTTTACAGTAATGGTCAGGTCGTCAATGACGATCCGGACTTCTCTATTACGCTGGGTGCAGACGGTATTGAAGAAAAGCTGCGGATTGAAAAATCACTGAAGGATATTGCCGATCTGAATGCCGATCTGCGTAATCGTGAATACCATGTTGAGCAATTGCAAAAATTAAATGTAAAAGATATTGCATTCTCGCCCTTCAAATACCAGCTATCACCATCGATGCCTATTAAGCAGGATGGCCAAGGCAAAGCACTGATTATTATTTTTGCCGCGCTCTTAGGCATCATTATGGGTAGCGGTGTCGTTCTGCTACGTAATGCGATGCTGGCGCGTAGCCTGCCGCCGGTACCGCCTGAAATGGTATTAGAGTCGGCATAAATGCCCGGTGGGGGCCTACAAACCCGCACCGTGCCCACCGTAGGCTGGGCAAACGCAGAGCAGCCCGGCATTGTCGCATCAGCATAGTCACGCCCGGTGGCGCTTCGCTTACCGGGCCTACACACGTTTTATATCCCCGTGCGCCCCAGTGGCACCACCAGCGGCGTATGTGCCACCGGATCCTCAATAATCATACAGCGTAACCCGTAGACGGCCTCAATCAGCTCTGCCGTCACAATCTCTTTCGGTGCCCCCTGGGCCACAATCTTTCCGTTCCGCAGGGCAATCAAGTGGGTGGCATAGCGGCAGGCCTGGTTCAGGTCGTGCAGCACCGCCGCCAGGGTATAGCCCTGCTCGCGATTCAGCTCGCTAAGCAGCTCCAGCACGTCAATCTGATAGCTAATATCCAGCCAGGTCGTCGGCTCATCCAGCAGCATAATCGCCGTCTCCTGCGCCAGCACCATCGCTATCCATGCCCGCTGACGCTGTCCGCCGGAGAGGGTATCCACGCTCTGTAAGGCGAGATCCGCGACGCCGGTGGCTTGCATTGCCCGCTGCACGGCGCGATCGTCCTCCTGCCGCCAGCGGGTAAACAGCGGCTGGTGCGGATAGCGGCCCCGGGAGACCAGCTCCTGCACCGTAATATCGCCCGGCGTGGTGGCATTCTGCGCCAGCAGGCCGATGCGTCGCGCCACCTCTTTGCTGTTGAAGCGCTGGATCTGCTCGCCATCAAGGTAAACATGCCCCTGGGTGGGCGTCATCAGGCGGCTCAGGGTACGCAGCAGAGTCGATTTGCCGCAGCCGTTGGGGCCGATGATAGCGGTAAAGTGCCCGTCGGGAATGGTCACGGAGAGATCCTCCGCCACCACTTTTTTACCGTAGCCGAGCGTTAAGCTGTCGCCGCGCAGACGGGCTGTTAAATCGGTCATCTTTTGCGGGACTCCTTGATTAACAGGACGATAAGGTAGATCCCGCCCAGGCTTACGGTGACCACGCCGACCGGAAGCTGATAGGGAATAAACAGCTGCTGGGCGCAGAGATCGGCGGCCAGCAGCAGCAGCGCACCGCAGAGCGCCGCCTGGGTCAGGCCCCAGCGCGCCGTGCCGCTGATGCGCCGGGCAATATGCGGCGCAACCAGCGCCACAAAGGAGATCGGGCCAGCGAGGGCGGTCGCCGCCGCGGTCAGCACCACGGCCACCAGCATCAGCATCAGCCGGGAGCGCTCGACGCTGACGCCCAGCGCGCAGGCGCTGTCGTCGCCCATCTCCAGCAGCCGCATCCGCCGTACCAGCAGCGCGGCGCAGACCAACATCAGCAGCAGGATCGGCGCGGAGGGCCAGGTTTTCGCCCAGGTCAGACCGTTGAGCGAGCCTGCGTTCCACAGCCCGGCGGTGAGGGCGGTCTCCAGCGAGGCTTTAATCAGCAGCCAGGTATTGAAGGCGATCAGCATCGCGCGAACGCCGATGCCGATAATGATCAGGCGAAAGGTCTCAATACCGTTGCGCCAGGCCAGGGCCCACACCACCAGCGAGGTGAGGATCCCCCCGGCCATCGCCGCAAAGGCAATAGCCGTGAGATCCTGGCCATAGAGCACCATCGCCACCAGCACGCCGCTCCAGGCCCCGGTGTTAAAGCTCATCACGTCGGGACTGCCCAGCGGGTTCCGCATTAGCGACTGGAAGATCGCTCCGCTGACGCCCAGCGCGCCGCCGATGAGGAGCGCCATCAGCACCCTAGGCAGACGCCACTCGTTTACCACCAGCGCAATGCCGCGCGGTGCATCGCCGGTAAAGGCGGCCAGCACCTGGCTGGGAGAGAGCGGTACCGTGCCGCTGCACAGGCTCCATAGGGCGACCATCACGCTGACGCAGGCCAGCAGGAGAACACTAACAATAAGACGGCGGGAGGGGGCGATCACATGGCACCTCCCCGACGGTGGCGACGCACCAGAAAGATCAATACCGGCGCGCCGATAAAGGCGCTCACCACCGAGACGCGCAGTTCGCCGGGCACGAGCAGCCTGCCAATAATATCGGCAAACAGCAGCAGGGCAGGGGTAGCCAGCAGCGTCACCGGCAGGGACCAGCGATGATCGGCTCCCACTAGCCAGCGCGCCATATGCGGCATCATTAAACCAATAAAGGCGATGGGGCCGGAGACGGCGGTAGCGCTGGCGCACAGAACGGTGATGGCCAGCAGGCCCAGCAGCTGGGTGCGGGCGACCCTGCTGCCGAGGGCGGTCGCGGTATCGCTGCCAAGGCTCAGGCTGTTAAGCGCCCGGCTCAGCAGGAGAGTAATCGCCCCCGCTATCAGCACCGGAACCAAGACGATACGTAGCGTCTGTAAGGTGCGCACGTCGAGGGAGCCAGCCTGCCAGAAGCGCAGCTGGTCGTAGACGTCCGGGTTAAGCAGCGAGATCCCGCTGGAGACACCCTCCAGCACCGCTGCCAGCGCTACGCCTGCCAGGGTCAGGCGCACCGGGCTCAGCTGCCCACCGCCCGCGCTGCCGGTAAAAGCTACCACCAGCGAGGCCGCCAGCGCGCCGCAGAAGGCCAGCGCCAGCTGTTCGGTAGGGGAGGAGAGGCCCAGCAGCGCCGCGCCGAGCACGATAGCAAAGCTTGCCCCGGCGTTAACGCCGAGCAGGCCGGGATCGGCGAGGGGATTACGGGTTAGGGTCTGCATCAGCGCCCCGGCGAGGCCCAGCGCGCCGCCGACCAGCAGCCCGGCCAGGGTACGCGGCAGGCGGGCATCAAGCACAATCGTGCAGTCGGCGCTTTGGCAGGTGCCGGAGAGGGCATCCATTACAACGGAGAGGGGCAGCGGTTTGGCCCCGATCAGCAGGCTGAGCACGCCTGCCACCAGCAGCAGTAGCAATAATCCGCCCACGGCCCACGGGCGCGCCGGATTAACGGAATGCGACATAACAACGTCCCTGACATGATAATGATAGTAATTATCGTTATCGATCTTATTGCGGTATGTTAGCATGTGCGGCTTAAAAACTGGTATCAAAAGTTCGCATTAAGGCTTTGTTATGACCCGACAATCCTGGCTGATCAACGTCAGCCTGCTGAGAACCCATCCCGCGTTTCGCGCTGTTTTTATTGCCCGTCTTATCTCGATTGTGTCGCTGGGGCTGCTCGGCGTCGCCGTACCGGTGCAGATCCAGGCCCTGACCCACTCCAGCTGGCGGGTGGGGCTGGCGGTGACCCTGACCGGCGGGGCGATGTTTGTTGGCCTGATGGTTGGCGGCGTGCTGGCGGACCGCTACGAGCGCAAGCGCCTGATCCTGCTGGCACGCGGCACCTGCGGTATCGGCTTTATTGGCCTCTGCCTCAACGCCGCGCTGCCTGAACCCTCGCTGCTGGCAATCTATCTCCTTGGCCTGTGGGACGGCTTTTTCGGCGCGCTGGGCGTCACGGCGCTGCTGGCCGCTACGCCAGCGCTGGTGGGGCGGGAGAACCTGATGCAGGCCGGGGCGATCACCATGCTCACCGTGCGGCTGGGATCGGTTATCTCCCCGATGCTCGGCGGCCTGCTGCTCGCCTCCGGGGGCGTGGTGTGGAACTACGCCCTGGCGGCGGCGGGAACCTTTATCACCACCCTGACCCTGCTGCGCCTGCCGCAGCTGCCTCCGCCGCCCCAGCCGCGCGAGCATCCCCTGAAGTCGCTGCTGGCGGCGTTTCGCTTTCTGCTGCGCAGCCCGCTGATCGGCGGCATTGCCCTGCTGGGCGGCCTGCTGACGATGGCCAGCGCCGTGCGCGTGCTCTACCCGGCGCTGGCGATGCACTGGCAGATGTCAGCCGCCGAGATCGGTATTCTCTACGCGGCCCTGCCGCTCGGAGCCGCCGTGGGGGCGCTCACCAGCGGCAACCTGGTTCAGCGTCCGCGTCCTGGGGCAATTATTCTCTTCTCAACCCTCGGAACCTTTGTCGCTATCGCCCTGTTTAGCCTGATGCCGGTCTGGCCGCTGGGGGTGCTGTTCCTTGCCCTGGCGGGCTGGCTGAGCGCCATCAGCTCCCTGCTTCAGTACACGCTGCTGCAAACCCAGACGCCGGAGGCGATGCTGGGCAGGATCAACGGCTTGTGGACGGCGCAGAACGTTACCGGGGATGCGATTGGCGCAGCGTTGCTGGGTGGGATGAGCGTGGCAATGACACCTGCCGCCTCGGCCAGCCTCGGCGGAGCGGTGCTGGCGGTGACGGGCGCGGTGCTGATCCTGCTTCTCGGTGAGCTGCGGCGTTTCCACCAGAGCCCACCCGTTGACGCTTAACTAAACAGCGTGGCGAAGCGCTTGAGCAGCAAGGTGGCGCTGTAGTAGTCGAGGCGAAACGTCTCGGTGCCAAGGGCATAGACGCGTTTGTTCTGCACCGCGCTGAGATGACTCAACAGCGGGTTGGCGTAGATGGCCTCGGCGTCTTTCTCGTTACCGGCGAAGAGAAACAGCGCTTCGCCATTCAGTCCAGCGGCAAGGTTTTCCCCGCCCAGTTGGACGATATCATGCCGCTTGCCCTGACTCTGGCTGGCGTGCAGTCCTGCAGGCAGCGTCGCCAGGGTAAAGCCCAGCTGCGAGAGTAGCTGCCCCTGGGCCGAGTCAGCGGTCCACAGGTTGGCGCTATGCGCCGCCGGGTTATATACCAGGGCGCTGACCGGCTGCGGCGTCAGGGTCATCTGCTGCTTCACCTTCGCCAGCTGCTGATTAAAATCGCTAATTCGGGCTTTGGCCTGCGGCTCCTGGCCGGTGATCTCTCCGAGCTGGGTGAGCAGCGTCTGCCAGCTCTTATCGTCGTAGTTAATGATCAGCGTCGGGGCAATGGCAGAGAGCTGATCGTAAAGTGCCAGCGCCGAGTCGCCTCCGGTGGCGCTGATGAGGATCAGATCCGGCATCTGGGCGGCGACCGCCTCCGCATTCGGCTCGCCAATGTAGAGCCGGGCAAGCTTGCGCTGCTTCGCGATCTCGCCCCACTGGCGCAGGAAACCGTTCTCATCGGCAACGCGGTTGTTCGGCGCGGTTGCGCCGCTGGCCACCACCGGGGCGTCAATCGCCAGCAGCGAGCCAGTGAGCGTGACGCTGGTTGAGACAATGCGCAGAGGTTTATGATCGAGGGTATGAACGCCCCGGCTGTCGGCGATCTGGCGCGGCCAGTCGGCGGCATGGGCTACAGAAAATCCTAAAACAAAAAGACTTAGGGTCAGCAGGGACTTAAGCGAAAGCGGGGGGAATCTCACGGCGTGCATCCTGTTATTGTGCGGCTAATGCTTCTCATTTTCATCATTGCGCCGCCGGATGCAAGTTTTTAGCCGCACAAAACTGCGTTCGCTGAGGTTGACATCGCTCGGGATAACTCTTAGCTTACCGACCCAAATATAAATGATAATAATTCTTACTACCTTTATCGTTTTCGGAGAAGGATATGGATACGTCAATGGCGGAGGAGACTCAGCTTACCGTGAACACGCTGGCATCAGACCAATTTTTCTTTATGTCGCCGTACCGCAGCTTCAGCACATCGGGCTGCGTTATGCGCATCAGCGAACCGGCTAACGGCGGGGACGATCTCAACGGTGCATTCCAGCAGCGGCTGGCTCAGGCATTCAGCGAGGCCAAAAAGCAGGGGATCGCTAAGCCAATCGTGGTGGGAGCCATTCCGTTTGATACCACTCAACCCTCCGCACTGTTTATCCCCCGTGCCTGGGAGCGCTTCTCCCGTACCGAGAAGCAGCACTCCGCACGCTACTTCCAGGGGAGAGAGGCCCTCAGCGTGGTCACCCGCAAGGCAATCCCTGAGCACCCGGTCTTTACCGATATGGTGGCCCGTGCCGCCGCGCTCACCGCCACGCCGCAGGTCGATAAGGTTGTGCTTTCCCGCCTGATCGATATCACCACCGACAAACGCGTAGACGGCGGGGCGCTGCTGGAGCGGCTGATCGCCCAGAACCCGGCCAGCTTTAACTTCCACGTGCCGCTGCCCGACGGCGGCGTGCTGCTGGGTGCCAGCCCGGAGCTGCTGCTGCGTAAAGAGGGGGCAAACTTTAGTTCCCTGCCGCTGGCCGGCTCCGCCCGTCGCCAGCCCGATGACATGCTGGATCGCGAGGCGGGCAACAAGCTGCTGGCCTCTGAGAAAGATCGCCACGAGCATGAGCTGGTGACCCAGGCGATGAAAACCGTGCTTGCCCCGCGCAGCCGGGCCCTGACGCTGCCGGACTCGCCGCAGCTGGTGAATACGCCCACCCTCTGGCATCTGGCGACGCCTATCGAAGGGGTGGCGCAGGCGGAAGAGAATGCTCTGTCGCTGGCCTGTCTGCTGCACCCAACCCCGGCGCTGAGCGGCTTCCCGCACCAGGCGGCAAAAGATCTCATTGCCGAGCTGGAGCCGTTTAACCGCGATCTGTTCGGCGGCATCGTCGGCTGGTGCGACGCTGAAGGCAACGGCGAGTGGGTAGTTACCATCCGCTGCGCGCGCCTGCACGATAACCAGGTCCGCCTGTTTGCCGGGGCCGGGATCGTCCCAGCCTCGTCGCCGGAGGCCGAATGGCGCGAAACCGGCGTAAAACTTACCACCATGCTCAACGTATTTGGTTTGCATTAAGGAGCAATCATGACAATTCCTTTTACCCGCTGGCCCGATGAATTTGCCCGGCGCTACCGCGAGAAAGGCTACTGGCAGGATCTGCCCCTGAGCGATATCTTGACCCGCCACGCGCAGAGCGATGCGCTGGCGGTGATCGACGGCGAACGCGAGCTGAGCTATCGCCACCTTAACCAGGCAGCGGATAACCTGGCCGCCTCATTGCAGGCAAAGGGGCTGCGAGCCGGGGAAACCGCGCTGGTGCAGCTCGGCAACGTGGCGGAGTTCTACATCACCTTCTTTGCCCTGTTGAAAATCGGCGTTGCGCCGGTAAACGCGCTTTTCAGCCATCAGCGCAGCGAGCTAAACGCCTACGCGGCACAGATCAAACCGGCTCTGCTGGTGGCCGACCGCGATCATTCTCTGTTTAGCGACGATGGCTTTCTTAACGGCTTCGTCGAGGAGCATAACTCGCTGCGGGTGCTGCTGCTGCGTAACGAGCCCGGCGAGCATGCCCTTGAGGCGGCCATCGCCCGTCCGAGCGAGCGCGTCGTAAACGCGCCGACGCCTGCCGATGAGGTGGCGTTCTTCCAGCTCTCCGGCGGCAGCACCGGCACGCCGAAGCTGATCCCGCGCACCCATAACGACTACGCCTACAGCATTCGTCGCAGCAATGAGATCTGCCATTTCGATAACAGGACGCGCTACCTCTGCGCCCTGCCAGCGGCGCACAACTACCCGCTCAGCTCCCCCGGTGCGCTCGGCGTCTTCCTGGCCGAAGGCTGCGTGGTGCTGGCCGCCGATCCCAGCGCCACCCTCTGCTTCCCGCTGATTGAGAAGCACCGGATCAACGTGACCGCGCTGGTGCCGCCCGCCGTTAGCCTCTGGCTACAGGCGATCCACGAGTGGGGCAGCAACGCCCAGCTGGCCTCGCTCACGCTGCTGCAGGTCGGCGGGGCGCGGCTCTCCGCTACCCTCGCCGCGCGTATTCCAGCAGAGATCGGCTGTCAGCTACAGCAGGTGTTCGGCATGGCGGAGGGGCTGGTGAACTATACCCGCCTCGATGACAGCCTTGAGCGCATCAACAATACCCAGGGCTGCCCGATGAGCCCGGATGACGAAGTGTGGGTGGCGGATGCCGACGGCAATCCGCTCCCGCGCGGCGAGGTGGGCCGCCTGATGACGCGCGGGCCTTACACCTTCCGCGGCTACTTCAATAGCCCGCAGCACAACGCCAGCGCCTTCGACGAGAACGGTTTTTACTGCTCCGGGGATCTGATCGCTATCGACGACGCGGGCTACATCACCGTCCAGGGGCGCGAGAAGGATCAGATCAACCGTGGGGGCGAGAAGATCGCCGCCGAAGAGGTCGAGAACCTGCTTCTGCGCCACCCGGCCATTATTCATGCCGCGCTGGTGAGCATGGAAGACAGCCTGCTCGGCGAGAAGAGCTGTGCGTATCTGGTGGTATCCCAGCCGGTGCGCGCCGTGGAGATCCGCCGCTTCCTGCGTGAGCAGGGCGTCGCCGAATTTAAACTGCCCGATCGCGTGGAGTGCGTGGACGCGCTGCCGTTAACGCCGGTCGGCAAGGTCGATAAGAGAGAGCTGCGCCTGCGGCTGGCCGAACGGCCACAGGCGTAACAAAGGAGAGAAGTATGGCAATCCCAAAATTAACCGGCTACGCACTGCCTGCGGCCACCGAGATCCCGCAGAACAAAGTCAGCTGGGCCTTTGAGCCTGAGCGCGCCGCGCTGTTAATTCATGATATGCAGGACTATTTCATCAACTTCTGGGGCGAAAACTGCCCGATGATGGGCCAGGTGGTGGCGAACATCGCCGCCCTGCGCGCATTCTGCAAGCAGCACAACATTCCTGTCTACTACACCGCCCAGCCGAAAGAGCAGAGCGATGAAGATCGCGCCCTGCTGAACGACATGTGGGGGCCGGGCCTGACCCGCAAGCCGGAGGAGCAGCAGGTGGTTGCTGCCCTGGCCCCGGACGAGAACGACATCGTGCTGGTGAAGTGGCGTTACAGCGCCTTCCACCGCTCGCCGCTGGAGCAGATGCTGAAAGAGAGCGGACGCAACCAGCTTCTAATAACCGGCGTCTATGCTCACATCGGCTGCATGACCACCGCCACCGACGCCTTTATGCGCGACATCAAGCCCTTTATGGTGGCCGACGCGCTGGCGGACTTTAGCCGCGACGAGCACCTGATGGCGCTCAACTACGTGGCCGGGCGTTCTGGACGGGTAGTGATGACCGAGGATCTGCTCCCGGTGCCGGTCAGCAAGGCGGCGCTGCGTGCCGTGGTGCTGCCCCTGCTCGATGAGTCCGATGAGCCGATGGATGATGAGAACCTGATTGACTACGGCCTCGATTCGGTACGGATGATGGCGCTGGCCGCGCGCTGGCGCAAGGTCTACGGTGATATCGATTTTGTCATGCTGGCGAAAAATCCCACCATCGACGCCTGGTGGGCGCTGCTCTCCCGCGAGGTGAAATAGTGGCCGGGCTGGATTTTAGCGGCAAGACGGTGTGGGTCACCGGTGCAGGGAAGGGCATTGGCTACGCGACGGCGTTGGCCTTTGTCGAGGCGGGGGCACAGGTTACGGGCTTCGATCGTGACTTCAGCCAGGCCGACTATCCCTTCGCCTGTGAGACGCTGGATATTGCCAACGCTGACCAGGCGGCAGCGGTATGTCAGCGTCTGCTGGCTATCACCCCGCGTCTTGACGTGCTGGTGAATGCGGCGGGGCTCCTCCGCATGGGGGCCACGGATCAGCTCTCTCAGGACGACTGGCAGCAGACGCTGGCGGTCAACGTCGGCGGCGCGTTTAACCTCTTCCAGCAGACCATGGCCCAGTTCCGTACCCAGCGGGGCGGGGCGATTGTCACCGTCGCCTCCGATGCCGCCCATACGCCGCGCATCGGCATGAGCGCCTATGGAGCTTCGAAGGCGGCGCTGAAGAGCCTGGCCCTGACCGTGGGGCTGGAGCTGTCCACCAGCGGCGTGCGGTGCAACATCGTCTCACCGGGCTCCACCGATACCGATATGCAGCGCACGCTGTGGACCAGCCCGGACGCCGAGCAGCAGCGCATTCGCGGCTTTGGGGAGCAGTTCAAGCTGGGGATCCCGCTGGGCAAAATTGCCCGCCCGCAGGAGATCGCCAATACTATTCTGTTTCTCGCCTCCGATCTCGCCAGCCACATCACATTGCAGGACATCGTGGTGGACGGCGGCTCGACGCTGGGAGCCTGAATATGATCTGGAAACGTCATCTCACCCTTGAGGAACTCAACGCTACCAGCAGTAATACCCTGGTTGCCCATCTGGGAATTGTCTATACCCGGCTGGACGACGACCTGCTGGAAGCGGAGATGCCCGTTGATGCCCGCACCCATCAGCCGTTTGGCCTGCTGCACGGCGGAGCCTCGGCAGCGCTGGCCGAAACCCTCGGCTCGATGGCGGGCTATCTGATGACCCGCGACGGCCAGTGCGTGGTGGGCACCGAGCTGAATGCCACCCACCACCGCCCGGTGTCGCAGGGGAAAGTGCGCGGCGTCTGCCAGCCGCTGCACCTCAGCCGCCAGAGCCAGAGCTGGGAGATTGCGGTATTTGACGAGCAGGGCCGACGCTGCTGCACCTGTCGTCTGAGCACGGCTGTATTGGGCTAATCCTCGTGTAGGCCCGGTAAGCGTAGCGCCACCGGGCGTGACTGTGCTGATGCTGCATTGCCGGGCGGCACTGCGTTTGCCCGGCCTACGTCAGGCACGGTGCAGGTTTGTAGGCCCGGTAAGCGTAGCGCCACCGGGCGTGACTGTGCTGTGCTGCATTGCCGGGCGGCACTGCGTTTGCCCGGCCTACAACTTCTTGGTCGTTTCACCCCGCATAAGTGATCTCCATTACAGAGTGTTGTAAATAACCGGTTACCCCTCTGCTTTCTGACGTAACAACATTGTTAAAACCCGCCGCCTGATCTAGAAACAAAATGTAACATCTTCCTGCCTCAGCCAACGGAAAACGACTATGCAAAACTCAGGGAAATACCTTATTTGGGCATTGCTCGCGGTAATAGGAGCTTTTGCCCTCGGCTATATCGCACTTAATCGGGGTGAACAGATTAATGCCTTATGGATTGTGGTGGCAGCCGTCTGTATCTATCTGATCGCCTATCGCTTTTATGGGCAGTACATCGCCCGCAACGTGCTGGCGGTGGATCCGACCCGCATGACGCCCGCCGTACGCCATAACGACGGGCTGGACTACGTTCCCACGGATAAGAAAGTGCTATTCGGTCACCACTTTGCGGCGATTGCCGGGGCGGGGCCGTTAGTGGGACCGGTGCTGGCGGCGCAGATGGGCTATCTGCCGGGGATGATCTGGATCCTCGCCGGGGTGGTGCTCGCTGGGGCAGTGCAGGACTTTATGGTGCTCTTCGTCTCCACCCGCCGCGATGGCCGTTCGCTGGGTGAACTGGTGAAAGAGGAGATGGGGCCAACGGCAGGGGTGATCGCCCTGGTGGCCTGCTTTATGATCATGGTGATCATCCTGGCGGTGCTGGCGATGATTGTGGTCAAAGCCCTGACCCATAGCCCGTGGGGCACCTACACCGTGGCCTTCACCATTCCGCTGGCGATCTTTATGGGGATCTACATTCGCTACCTGCGTCCGGGCCGCATTGGTGAAGTCTCGGTGATCGGCCTCGTGCTGCTGATTTTCGCTATCATCTCCGGCGGCTGGGTGGCAGAAAGCCCGACCTGGGCTCCAATGTTCGACTTTACCGGTGTGCAGCTGACCTGGATGCTGGTGGGCTACGGCTTTATCGCGGCGGTGCTGCCGGTGTGGCTGCTGCTGGCCCCGCGCGACTACCTCTCTACCTTCCTGAAAATCGGCACCATCATTGGTCTGGCAATCGGGATTTTGATCATGCGCCCGACGCTGACCATGCCCGCCCTGACCAAGTTTGTTGACGGCACCGGCCCGGTGTGGACCGGTAACCTCTTCCCGTTCCTGTTTATCACTATTGCCTGTGGGGCAGTGTCGGGCTTCCATGCCCTGATCTCCTCCGGCACTACGCCGAAGATGCTGGCCAACGAGGGCCAGGCCTGTTTGATTGGCTACGGCGGGATGCTGATGGAGTCCTTCGTGGCGATCATGGCCCTGGTCTCGGCCTGCATTATCGATCCTGGCGTCTACTTCGCGATGAACAGCCCGATGGCGGTGCTGGCTCCTGCCGGTACGGCGGATGTTGTCGCCTCGGCGGCACAGGTGGTGAGCGGCTGGGGCTTTAGCATTACGCCGGATACCCTCAACCAGATCGCCAACGAGGTGGGCGAGCAGACCATTATCTCCCGTGCGGGCGGAGCACCCACCCTGGCGGTAGGGATGGCCTATATTCTCCACGGCGCGCTGGGTGGGCTGATGGACGTCTCGTTCTGGTATCACTTTGCCATTCTGTTTGAGGCGCTGTTTATCCTCACGGCGGTGGATGCGGGTACCCGTGCGGCGCGCTTTATGCTCCAGGATCTGCTGGGGGTAGTCAGCCCAGGGCTGAAGCGTACCGACTCGCTGCCCGCGAACCTGCTGGCGACGGCGCTTTGCGTGCTGGCGTGGGGCTACTTCCTCCATCAGGGGGTGGTGGATCCGCTTGGCGGGATCAATACCCTCTGGCCGCTGTTTGGTATCGCCAACCAGATGCTGGCCGGGATGGCGCTGATGCTCTGCGCGGTGGTCCTGTTTAAGATGAAGCGCCAGCGCTTCGCGTGGGTGGCCCTCGTGCCTACCGCGTGGCTGCTGATCTGTACCCTGACCGCAGGCTGGCAGAAAGCCTTCAGCCCGGATGCCAAAGTCGGTTTCCTGGCGATCGCTAACCGCTTCCAGGGGATGATCGACAGCGGCACTATTCCGCCCCAGTACACCGAATCGCAGCTAACTCAGCTGGTGTTTAACAATCGTCTGGACGCCGGGCTGACTATCTTCTTTATGGTGGTGGTCGTGGTGCTGGCGGTCTACTCGCTGAAGACCGCGCTGGCGGCGCTAAAAGAGCCCCGGCCAACGGCGAAAGAGACCCCGTACGAGCCGATGCCAGCCAACGCTGAGCAGGTAGTGGCCCAGGCAAAACGGGCGCACTGAGTTTAATCATGCCCCTCTCACTATATGGGGAGGGGCAAGGAGCCTACAATGTTTGATACTCTTGCCAAGGCCGGAAAGTATTTAGGCCAGGCCGCGAAAATGATGGTCGGCGTGCCGGACTACGATAACTACGTCGCCCACATGCAGCTTAACCACCCGGACCAGACCCCGATGACCTACGAAGACTTTTTCCGCGATCGTCAGGATGCGCGCTACGGCGGCAAAGGCGGAGCGCGCTGCTGCTGATCGCTGCTAATAATTACGCCGGATGGCGCTGCGCTTATCCGGCCTACAACGCCTCTACCTTCTCGAACGCCGCGCGCAGCGTCTCCGGCGTTAAGGTCACCGGCAGGTAGTGAATCGACTCCACCGGGCGTAGGGTGTGAGCGATGACCCGATCCAGCTCGTCACGGTTGTGAATATCCACCTCCAGCGCCGCCAGGGTGGTCGGCAGGTTGAAGCGCTGGAAGGCGCTGACCAGCTGGGTTAATACTTCGTCCTGGCCGAGCAGGGCGCTCTGCACCAGAATGCCGTAAGCCACCTTCGTGCCGTGCAGGAACTTGTCGGTCTGCGGTAGCACCGTCAGGCCGTTATGCACCGCGTGGGCAGCGGCAACGCGGGTGTAGCGCTCGCCGAGTCCGCCCACCATTCCGCCTCCGGCAATAATTGCATCCACCACGTCACGGAAAGCCTGAGTCAGCTCCCCGCGCTGCTGGTCCGCCAGCGCGGTTTCACTGCTCTCCAGCAGCACGTCGCGGATCGCCAGCGCGCCGTTGATCCCCAGCCGTACGGTCAGCGGCAGGCTGGCCGGATCCGGGGCCAGCACCACGGCTTCATACCACTTCGCCAGCGTATCGCCGATGCCCGCCAGCAGATACTCCACCGGCGCGTCGAGAATAATCTGCGGCTCCACCAGCACCAGGAAGTTGGCGTCGTCGAAGATTTCAAAGTGCAGCGCCTGACCGGCGTCGTTATACCAGACCGAGAGCGGCGTCCAGGCCGCGCAGGTGGCAGCAATGGTTGGGATCGCCACCACCGGTAACCCTAAGCGGCGCGCCACGGCCTTCGCGGTATCCAGCAGCGCACCGCCACCGATGCCAATCACCACGCTGCGGTCGCTGCCCGCCTCGTTTACCAGCGCGCTAACGTCATGCTCGCTGCAGTGGCCCTTAAACAGCAGGTGCTTCACTCCTGGGGCGTCAACGCTCTCCGGCAGATAAGGGCGGGCGGCAGCGATGGCGCGTTCGCCATAGATCAAGACCGCGCGGGAGAGCTGCTCGGGCGTATAAAAATCGTTCAGGCGCGCCAGGCTGCCGCTGTGGGAGTAGTAGTTGGCCGGGCCGGGTACAACGCGGATATCGGTGTTGCTCATGACTGTGTCCTTATGCGGAATCGCTAACCCGATGTTATGTCTGGACATCCGGATGGCTAATAATATTTCGCTTTATCTTATGCCTTTTCTGCTGTTGCCAGTCAAGCGCGGCTATGAAAAATTCGCTAAATCAATCTATTAATCCCAGGAAAGCCTCACAGATGCGCGTTACCCATCTCGAGATGCGTGCGATAAGCCTCGCCTTTGCCGGTGTTAATGCCCTGACGCAGGTGAATTTCAGCCTGCGCGGCGGATCGGTGCATGCCCTGACCGGGGCCAACGGCGCGGGGAAATCCACGCTGATGGCGGTGCTGTGCGGCACCTGGGCAGGCTATGAAGGCGAGATCGTCATTGATGACCAGCCGGTCACCATTCGCTCTCCGCTGGATGCCAAACGCCTCGGTATCCATCTGGTTCAGCAGGAGGTCGACGTGGCGCTGGTCCCCGGTCTTAGCATCGCGGAAAACATCATGCTCGATAAGCTCGCCGAGCCGGGCTACGCCTGGCGCTGGTCAACCGTTCGTCAGCATGCGCGGGATGCGCTGGCCCAGCTTGATGTCACTCTTGACGTCAGACGCGCCATCGACACCTGCACCCTCGCGGAGAAGCAGCAGATCCTGCTGGCCCGTGCGCTCTCCCATCGTTGCCGCTTTTTGATCCTCGATGAGCCTACCGCGCCGCTGGATCAGCACGAGAGCGAGCGCCTGTTTACCGTGGTAAGACGGCTACAGCAGCAGGGCATTGGCGTGGTCTTTATCTCCCACCGCATTCACGAGCTGAAGGCCATCTGCGACACCCTGACGGTGCTGCGCGACGGCAGGCTGGTGGAGTCCGGCCCGATGACTGCCCTGAGCGGGGAGGCGATCGTGGAGAAGATGCTCGGCCATCAGCTGAATGATATCTATCCCCCGCGCCGTCCGCCGCACGGGGAAGAGACCCTGCTGCGCGTGGAGGGGCTGCATGACGAGAAGCTGCTGAAGGATATCTCCCTGCATCTGCGCAGAGGCGAAATCCTCGGCATCGCGGGCCTGGCGGGCGCGGGCAAAACCGAGCTCTGCAAGGCGCTGTTTGGCGCGGAAAAGAGCCGCGTCGCCCACGGGGAGCTGAACGGCCAGCCGTGGCGGCCCCGGGATCCGGCGGATTCCGTTATTCGCGGTATGGCGCTGATCCCTGAGGAGCGACGCAAAGAGGGCATCTTTATTGACGAGCCGATTGCCATGAACCTGGCGGTCAGCGCGGACAATAGCTTCTCCCGCTGGAGCCTGTTCGGCCATCGCAAAGCCTGGCGCTGGGCGCAGACGGTGATTGAGCGCGTCGGTGTGCGTACCACCGGCCCGGGGCAGATCCTGCGCCGCCTCTCTGGCGGTAACCAGCAGAAGGTGGCGATAGGCAAATGGCTGCGCGGCAACGCCAGCGTGGTGATCTTCGACGAGCCTACCAAGGGCGTCGACGTGAAAGCCAAAACCGATCTTTTCCGCCTGATTGACGGCCTCGCCCGGGAGGGCAAGGGGATCGTCTATGCCTCCGGCGAGTTTGCCGAGCTGGTGGGGCTCTGCGATCGCATCTGCGTGCTGTGGGATGGCCGCATCGTGGCGGAGATAGCCGGGGCAGAGGCCCGGGAAGAGACACTACTTTACTATTCGACCGGAGGAGCGGCGGCGTGAGCAAAGCCCTTTCAGTAAAAGCAGCGGCGTCGGGCCGTCAGCAGTTTTTCGATTTTCTCTATAAGTGGGGCATGCTGCTGACCGTGGTGCTGCTGGTGGCTATCTTTGGCATCGCCTCGGATAACTTCCTCGACCCCTTTAACATCATCAACATTCTGCGTTCGATTGCCATCGTGACGGTGATTGCCGCCGGCGTCTCGATTTCGCTGACCATCGGCGGGTTCGATCTCTCCGTGGGGTCGACGGCGTCGCTGGCCAACGCGCTGGTGATCTCGCTCTTTGTCTGGCACGGCTTCGGCACTACCGAAGCCATTCTGGTGACCCTGGCGCTCTGTACTCTGGTGGGTCTGTTCAACGCCTTCCTGATTGTCGTGTTGCGCATCCCTGACATGCTCGCCACCCTCGGCAGCCTGTTTGTCATTCAGGGCGTGGCGATGACCTACAGCTACGGCGGGTCGATCACCGAAAACATGCTGCTGCCGAGCGGCGAGATGGCGGAGGGGATGATCCCAGCGGGCTTCAGCCTGCTCGGCCAGGTGCCGATCATTGTGATTGTGATGCTGGTGGTCACGGTGGTGGCCCAGCTTGGCCTGTCGCTGACCACCCACGGGCGGCGAATGTACGCCATCGGCGGCAACCCGGAGGCGGCGCGCCTCTCCGGTATCCGCACCACCCGCTACAAGGTGGCGGCCTACGTCATCGCCTCCCTGCTGGCGGGACTCGGCGGTATTCTGCTGGCCTCGCGCATCGGCTCTTCTCAGGTGAACGCCGGGGGCGGCTACCTGATGGATGCGGTAGCGGCGGCATGGATCGGGTTCTCGCTGGCCGGATCCGGCAAGCCCAATGCGCTTGGCACGCTGGTGGGGGCGGTGATCCTCGGGGTGCTGTCAAACGGGCTGGTGATGCTCTCCGTGCCCTACTACGCAATGGACATTATTAAGGGACTGGTGCTGGCCGGTGCTCTGGCGTTGACCTATTTCCAGCGTCGTTAATTTACTTTTATCAGGGGAAAACAGAGATGAATAAATTTGCACTTTCACTGCTGGCGCTGGGCCTGCTGAGTTCTGTGCCGGGCTACGCGGCGACGCCTGCACCGGTTCCGGCTGCGCTGGCTAACCACAGCGGACCGGTGCGCATTGCGCTGATCCGTAACCTGGGCTCGGACGATAACACCACCCAGTTCGTCTCCGGCGCGCTGACGGAGGGCAAAAAGCTTGGCTTTAAGGTCAGCACCTTCCTCAGCAACGGCGACGATGCCAAGTTTCAGGACTTTGTTAACCAGGCTATCAGCCAGAAGTACGATGGCATTATTCTCTCCCAGGGCCGGGATCCTTACTCCACGGCGCTGGTGAAAAAAGCGGTGGATGCGGGCATTGCCGTCTCGGTATTTGATACCGCCATCAACGGTGCCATCCCCGGCGTGACCGTGACCCAGCAGGATGACGCCTCTCTGACCAATCTCTCCTTCGGCGAGCTGGTGAAGGATTTCAACGGCAAGGCCAATATCATCAAACTGTGGGTGGCCGGCTTCCCGCCGATGGAGCGCCGTCAGGCCGCCTACCAGACGCTGCTGAAGCAGAACCCAGGCATTAAAGAGCTGGAGTCCATCGGGGCGGTCTCTTCCGACGTGCAGGGCGATACGGCGAATAAAGTTGGCGCGGTGCTGGCGAAGTATCCGAAAGGGCAGATCGATGCCATCTGGGGCACCTGGGACGCCTTCAGCCAGGGCGCTTACAAGGCGCTGAAAGAGAACGGCCGCACCGAGATCAAACTCTACAGCATTGACGTCTCCAACCAGGATCTGCAGCTGATGCGCGAGTCCAACAGTCCGTGGAAGGTGAGCGTGGCGGTGGATCCGAAACTGATTGGCGCGACCAACGTGCGTCTGATCGCCAACAAGCTCGCCGGAGAGCAGACGCCAGCCACCTATGACTTCAAGGCCGCTGCAATCCCGCAGGCGCTGCTGGCTGCCCAGCCGGGCGCGGTAAACGTCGCCACCCTGGGTAAAATCATTCCGGGCTGGGGACAGACCGAAGACTTTATCGCCCCGTGGTTCGCCACTCTGCAAGCGAAAAACAAATGAGTGCGCTGCCTACGCCTGACTACAGCCGCAATATGCGGCTGATTGGACACTCGGACCAGGGCGGGCGGCCCGACGGCGTGCAGCTGATGGTGCACCGTGGCTTCGCCTATATCGGCCATATGGTCTCGCAGGGCTTCTCGATTGTTGACGTGCGCGACCCGAAAAACCCGCGCCCGGCAGGCTACGTGCCCGCGCCGCCGGGAACCTGGAACGTCCACTTGCAGGCCCATGACGATCTGCTGCTGGTGATCAACGCTCGGGATCTCTTTGCCGATGCCCGTTTCGCCGACGAGAAGGTCTACTACACCCGCTCGGTAGGGGAGACGGTGAGCGACGTGCAGGATAAAGGCTGGAGCGCCGGGCTGCGCGTGTTTGATATCTCCACGCCGGACCAGCCGAAAGAGATTGGCTTTCTGGGGCTGGACGGCATCGGCATTCACCGCATCTGGTACGTGGGGGGCCGCTGGGCCTATGTCTCTGCATTAATCGACGGCTTTAGCGACTACATCTTCCTGACCATCGACCTTGCCGATCCGCGCAAGCCCGAGGTGGCGGGGCGCTGGTGGCTGCCGGGGATGCACCATGCGGCGGGTGAGACCCCGACGTGGCCGGAGGGCAAGCGTTACGCCCTGCACCACGCCATTATCGCCGGGGATACCGCCTACGGCAGCTGGCGCGACGGCGGTCTGACGCTGCTGGATGTGAAAGATCGTAGCGCGCCGAAGCTCATCAGCCACCGCAACTGGAGTCCGCCGTTTGGCGGTGGAACCCATACCGCGCTGCCGCTGCCGGACCGGGATCTGCTGGTGGTGCTGGACGAGGCGGTGCTGGATAACCAGGAGGATGGCGAGAAGCTGATCTGGCTGTTTGATATTCGCGAGCCAGCTAATCCGGTGAGCATCTCTACCTTCCCGCAGCCGGATGAGATCGACTATGTTGCGAAAGGGGCGCACTTCGGGCCGCACAACCTGCACGAGAACCGGCCGGGAAGCTTTATCAGCTCGACGCTGATCTTTGCCACCTATCAGAACGCCGGGGTGCGGGCCTACGATATCTCTAACCCGTATCGACCGGTAGAGACCGGTGCGCTGGTGCCCGCTGCGCCAGCGAAGATGATGGATACCCGCCCTGGCCGTCCGCAGGTAATCCAATCCTGCGACGTGTTTGTCGACGCGCAGGGGATTATCTATAGCACCGACTATAACGGCGGATTGTCGATTATTGAGTATCTGGGATAAAGGTATTGCCCGGCGGCGCTGTGCTTGCCGGGCCTACGGGTTGAGTAGGCCGGGTCAGGCGAAGCCGCCACCCGGCGAAAGAGGCTAGCTGTACTGCCGAACGCGGGCAATCAATTCATCAACGTTGTGAATGCGGTCGGCAATGACGATCAGCGCCTTGCCTAAATGGATGGCGTGGCGCAGGCATGCGTGGCGCATCTCTTCGTCGGCGATAGTGTCGATATCCGCCACGTGAGAGAGGCCAACGCTGCGGCGGATCAGCTCTGTGCCGCAGAAGCCTATTGCATCGTGCCACACCTTCTGCAGGAACTGAGCGGCATAGCCCGGCTGGGCCAGCGCTACGTCGCGGGTCTTCTCTGCGGCCAGGGCAAGGAAGGTTTCGGCGAAGGTGTTCCATAGCTCCTGAATATCGTTCAGGCGCTGCTCGCGGGCGGCGGCGGCATCGCGAATGCCCAGATGTCCCGGCAGGCCGCAGTAGTTAAGCAGCAGATTGCCGATAGCCGTGCCAAGGTCAAAGCCAATCGGCCCCACGTAGCCAAACTCGGCGTCAATCGCCTTCAGGCTGCCTTCGGCAACAAATAGTGAGCCGCTGTGGATATCGCCGTGCAGGAGCGCTTCGGCATGGGAGAGAAAGCGCTGTTTAAGCCCGGCCACCGCCAGCAGCAGGGCGGTATCGTCACGCAGGGCAACCACGTCAGCTTCAATCGCCGCCGGGTAGCTGTTGCGCTCGTGAACGCGGTACGGGTCGTCAAAGAAGAGGTCTTCGGTAATGCCGCACATCTCTGGGTTGATAAACTGCGCCACCTGGGCCTTTTTCTGCGCCGGGGTGAGATAGAAATCGCTGGTGTGGAACAGAGTCTGGGCCAGGTAGGCCGCCAGTTGGCGGGCGGCCTGCGGATAGTATGTGCCCTTGATCAGCTCTCCACGCCAGATGCGGTGGTCGGAGAGATCCTCCATCACCATTACCGACAGGTCAGGATCGAAGTGGTGGATCTTTACCGTATGCGCCGGACAGTGCCGATAGTGCTCCACCAGGGTCTGTGCCTCCAGCCGGGCGCGATCCAGCGTCAGCGGCCAGGATTCGCCCACGCAGCGTACATAGGGCAGGGCCTGTTTAACAACGATCCGGCTAACGCCCTCGGCGTCGAAAATTTTAAACACCAGATTCAGGTTGCCGTCACCGACTTCATGCGCGCTAACCAGTTCGGATGCCTGCTCCAGACCAGCAAATTGCCGGGCATAGGCCACCGCATCGGCGGCGTTGAAAGTTCGGTATTGCGACATTGCCGGTATCCTCAATTTTCTGTTTATAAAGCCATTCAGACGTCTATACATCTGTAATTCATCCTGACACAATACGATACATCAACGCAACAGGGATTTAACGCTATGCAGCCACTCCAGACCACCAGTCTGCGCGTCACCGATAATCAGCTTTTTATTCTCGATCAGCAGGCGCTTCCGCAGGAGAAACGCTGGCTGCCGGCCGACAGGGTAGAGACGCTGGTGGGTCATATTCATGCCCTGCGGGTGCGCGGTGCGCCGCTGATTGGCCTCTCCGCCAGCCTGCTGCTGGCGCTGCTGGCCGAGCGGGGCGAGAGCCACTTCTCTCTGACTCAGGCGCTGGAGACGCTGCGGGCGTCGCGCCCGACGGCGGTGAACCTGATGAACAACCTTGACCGCATGAAGCTGGCCCTGGCGGAGGTGGATTTTGTCCCGGCGCTGGTGGCCGAAGCCGAGCGACTGGTTGCCGAGGATAAGCAGCTCTGCGCCCGGATCGCGGCAGCGGGCAGCGCGCTGGTGACGCCCGGCAGCCGCCTGCTGACGCACTGCAATACCGGTGGGCTGGCGACCGCGGGCGTCGGTACGGCGCTGGGGGTGATCTCCCAGGCCTTTACCGACGGCAAGGTGGTCAACGTCTGGGTAGGGGAGACGCGTCCGCTGTTACAGGGGGGCCGTTTGACGGCCTGGGAGTTGGCGGAGCTGGGCATTCCCTGCCAGCTGATTACCGATTCGATGGCGGCCAGTCTGATGGCGCAGGGCCAGGTCGATGCGGTGTGGGTCGGCGCGGACCGCATTGCGGCCAACGGCGACGTGGCGAATAAGATCGGCACCTACTCGCTGGCGGTGCTGGCCCGTTATCATGGGATCCCATTTTACGTTGCTGCCCCGCAGACCACGCTGGATCCGCTCTGCCCGAACGGGGAGGCCATTCCTATTGAGCAGCGTGCGGCCAGCGAAGTCACCGGCGTAGCGGGCAGCTTCGGGGCGGTGCAGTGGGCACCCGAATCGACGCTGGTCTATAACCCGGCGTTTGACGTTACCCCTGCCGCGTTGATTAGCGGCTGGGTGCTGGATACCGGGGTGGTGACGCCGGACGAGGTCGCGGCAGGATGTTTTAAGTTGTAGCCCCGGTAAGCGAAGCGCCACCGGGGAGCGTATCGCGGTAAAATTTATGCCAGGCGCGGATAGCCGTCGGCAATAGCGTCGCCGGTGAACTGGGCGATCCACCCCTCGGGGTTATCGAAGATACGAATGGCGGTAAAGTTCGGCTCGGATCCCATATCAAACCAGTGCGGGGTGCCAGCCGGAACCGAGATCAGATCGTTTTTCTCGCACAGCACCTGATAGACCTCATCCCCGATGTGCAGGCAGAAGAGGCCTGCACCCTCGACAAAAAAGCGCACTTCGTCTTCGCCGTGGGTGTGCTCACTAAGAAACTTTTCCCGCAGCGCCTGCTTGTTAGGGTTATCGGCACGCAGGCTGATCACATCCCAGCTCTGATAGCCTTTCTCGGCAACCAGCCGATCGATCGCGTGCTGATAGGCGTCGATTACCGCTTCTGGCGCAGGATCGGCACCGAGATCGCGGTCGGCCTGCCAGCGCTCAAAGCGCACGCCTTTGGCGTTCAGCTGCTGCTGGATCTCACCCGCGTCGGTGCTGTGCCACGTCGGCTGGCTGACGTCTTTATCAGAATAAATCGTTAACGCACTCATGAGGGGATCTGCTCCGGGTTGATGTCGTGAAAACTGTGCACCTGATGATGCTGGCTGGCGGCGTCATCATCGCCACGAATCAGCTGCACGGTGCGCAAACCAGCCTCTGCGGCGGCGTCCAGCTCCTGATGAATATCCGACAGGAAAAGGATCGACACCGGCGGCAGCGCCAGCTGCTCGGCAATGTTGCTATAGGCGTGTGCTTCACGCTTGGCACCTATGCGGGTATCAAAGTAGCCGCTGAACAGATGAGTAATATCACCTTCGTCGCTGTAGCCAAATAACAGTTTCTGCGCGGCGACCGAGCCCGAGGAATAAACATAGAGATCAATCCCCTGCGCCTTCCATTTTTCCAGCGCGGGCAGCACGTCGGGGTAGAGATGGCCGGTGAAGTCGCCGTTGACGTAGCCGTCGTGCCAGATAATTCCCTGTAACGCCTTCAGCGCCGTCGACTTACGATCTTCATCCATAAAGCGGAACAGCGTCTCAACGAGATCGGCGGTGGTGGCATCCGACTGGGCGATCTCATCCCGCAGATTATCGAGAATGGATTTCACCGGCTCGGCATACTGCTGGGCGGTGACAAACGCCTCCAGCCGCTCGCGGGCGTAGGGAAACAGCACGTTATGCACGAAGCGGATATCGCTGGTCGTGCCCTCTATATCGGTAACGATGGCGCGGATCATGATCTCTCCAGCAGTCGACGCTGCATTTCACACTCAAATAAAAACTCCAACCCCTCAAGGTGGCGACGGGCTTCCGCCACGCTGCGTCCCCAGCAGGTGAGACCGTGTCCACGCAGCAGGAAGCCGTAACTTAACGGCGTCTGGTGGGCGTATAGCTCAATACGCCGGGCGAGGGCGGGGATATCCTGGTCGTTATCAAACAGGGGAATAGAGACCGTGTCGAGGTGGCTGGTCTGTCCGCTAAGGGATTTCTGCATCTCGTAGCCCGCAAGCTTGAGCGTCGCCAGTTTCTCAACGCGTGACAGCACCGTGGCATTGACCGTATGCACATGCAGCACGGCGTTCGCCTCCGGGTAGAGGCGATAGATCAGCGTATGCAGACCGGTCTCGGCGGAGGGCTTGCGCCCTGACGGGGCGCGATCGGTGGCGATCTCCACCTGCAAAAAATCATCCACCGTCAGGCTGCCCTTGTCTTTACCGGATTCGCTCAGCCAGCACCAGTCGGCGTTTTCTCGCACCGACATGTTGCCGCCAGTGGCCGGTGCCCAACCTTTTGCGCCCAGCCAATGGCAGGCTTCAACCAGCGCCGGGAGTTGCAGAGGGTATGTCATAACGCTCCTGAATAGTGTGAGCAGAGGAATAACATTATTCTTTAGACGTCTAAGCGTCTTGATTGCCAAATACTAGCATCGTGTTATAGTGGCAGCAACATCAGTATTACACGCAGGCACCCATTGATGAGCAATAACACACTGATTCCTGAGAGTAAACTTCCTAATCTTGGCACCACCATATTTACCCAGATGAGCGCGCTGGCGCAGGCGCACCAGGCGATTAATCTGTCGCAGGGGTTTCCTGACTATGATGGTCCGCGCTATCTGCAGGAGCGTTTGGCGTTTCACGTGGCTCAGGGGGCAAACCAGTATGCGCCGATGACCGGCGTACAGGCGCTGCGGGAGGCCATTGCTGAGAAAACCGCCGCTCTGTATGGCTACCAGCCAGATGCTAACAGTGATGTCACCGTGACCGCGGGTGCCACCGAGGCGCTCTATGCCGCGATTACTGCTCTGGTGCGCAGCGGTGACGAGGTGATCTGCTTTGATCCAAGCTACGACAGCTACGCCCCGGCGATTGAGCTGGCGGGGGGAGTAGTAAAACGTATTGCGCTGCAGCCGCCGCACTTTGGCGTCGACTGGCAGGCCTTTGCCGCTCTGCTGAGTGATAAGACCCGGCTGGTTATTCTTAATACGCCGCATAACCCGTCGGCCACGGTGTGGCAGCGTGCGGATTTTGCCGCGCTGTGGCAGGCGATTGCGGAGCGTGAAATCTACGTGCTGAGCGATGAGGTCTACGAGCACATCTGCTTTGCTCCCGAGGGGCATGCCAGCGTGCTAGCCCATCCCGAGCTGCGTCAGCGGGCGGTGGCCGTCTCATCCTTTGGCAAAACCTATCATATGACCGGCTGGAAGGTAGGCTACTGCGTTGCGCCAGCGGCTATCAGCGCTGAGCTGCGCAAGGTGCACCAGTACCTGACCTTTGCGGTCAATACCCCGGCGCAGCTGGCGCTGGCGGATATGCTGCGGGCGGAGCCAGAGCACTATCGTGAGCTGCCTGCTTTTTACCAGGCCAAACGCGATCTGCTGATTGATGCCCTGAGCCAGAGCCGCCTGAAGATCCTGCCCTGTGAAGGGACCTACTTCCTGTTGGCGGACTATAGCGCCATCTCCGATCTGGATGACGTTAGCTTCTGCCAGTGGCTAACCAAAGAGGTCGGTGTGGCGGCCATTCCGCTGTCGGTATTCTGTGCCGATGCCTTCCCGCACAAGCTTATTCGCCTCTGCTTTGCCAAGCAGGAAGCAACGCTTCGGGCCGCCGCAGAGCGTCTCTGCACGCTCTGATCGTCGAGCCTTATCAGCGATCCGCCAGCTTGATCATCTCAATTACGCTGGCGAAGGCGCTGCCGTTTAGCGAGGCCCGGTTGTAAAGCATAAATATATCAAAGGTGGGCAGGGTGATATCGATGTCCACTATTTTTAAATTCATTATCTTTTTATAGTGATTAAAGGTAGACAGTGGCATTATTCCAATAAGCTCAGACTGGCTGATAATATTAATGATGGAAATATATGAGTCGCTGCTGAACACGACATTGCGCTGTGGTAAGACCGTTTCAATCTCTTCCTGTAATGCCAGCGCCCCTTTTTCCGGCGTGCTGTAGAAGGTAAACCCTTCTGCTAACACATCGCTAAGGGCTATTTTTCCGTTAAGGCGCGGATGGTGTTCGCTGCAAACCAGCACCAACGGCTCGCACGATAGCTTTTCGCAGACCACGGCAGGGTTAACAATGGGAAAAAGCGAGAGGATGAGATCGGCTTTGCGGTAGGTCAGCAGCTCTTCGGCCGACTGCGGGGTAATAAAAATATCATGGTGCTCAATCGCGTAGCTGGCCTGCTGGCGTAGCGCCTTGACCAGCGCCGTGCTGCCTTCGCTCATCAGCAACTGCGGCGTGTAGAGAACAAACTTTTTACTCAGCTCGTTTCTGTTCATCATATTAATGGTCTGTTCGAGCTGGCTAAGATTCACCTCCAGATGCATATGCAGATTAATTGCCACGGTTGTGGGCGCAACGCCTTTTCCGCTGCGAATGAAAAGTGGATCGTCAAGATGCGCGCGTAGCCGCTGGAGAGACTGGCTCACCGCAGAGGGGGTAATAAATAAGGCTTTAGCCGCTTTACTGATGCTTTGATGCTGGTAAATACACTCAAAAATAAGCAGCAGATTAAGATCGAACTTTTTTAAATCGTATAGGTTAGTCATTTTTTATCTCAATATATTGCTGCACATAATCAGGTGCTTAGGCTTGCAGAAATATATCATAAACTGTCCGGCATTAAACGACGCTGCACACAGATTGCTTAAAACGGTCGAACCTATCGCAGTCATAGGCCACACCTTACAGCGTTACATTGCCCTTTGATCGGGGGAGTGATGTAATCCTCGACGCCATTACGGCTTTTACGTTGTTAGATATCGCTGATTGATTTGATAAAGCAAACGCATTAGCCGTTGCCATCAAAATTCGGTACCTTACATCTCATCGAAACCACGGAGGAAGTATAGATGTCCTTAATCAATACCAAGATCAAACCTTTCAAAAACCAGGCGTTCAAAAACGGTGAATTCATCGAAGTGACCGAGAAAGATACCGAAGGCCGCTGGAGCGTCTTCTTCTTCTATCCGGCTGACTTCACCTTCGTTTGCCCGACCGAGCTGGGCGACGTAGCCGATCACTACGATGAGTTGCAGAAACTGGGCGTGGACGTGTACTCCGTCTCCACCGACACCCATTTCACCCACAAAGCGTGGCATGGCAGCTCTGAAACCATCGCTAAAATCAAATATGCGATGATCGGTGACCCGACTGGCGCGCTGACCCGTAACTTCGAAAACATGCGTGAAGACGAAGGTCTGGCTGACCGTGCAACCTTCGTTGTTGACCCGCAGGGCATCATCCAGGCGATCGAAGTGACTGCAGAAGGCATTGGCCGTGACGCATCTGACCTGCTGCGCAAAATCAAAGCGGCTCAGTACGTTGCTGCCCACCCAGGCGAAGTGTGCCCGGCTAAATGGAAAGAGGGTGAAGCGACCCTGGCTCCATCTCTGGATCTCGTCGGTAAGATCTAAGTCTGACAAGCCCGGCGGCGCTGCGCTTGCACGGGCCTACCTATCACGGGTGCGTTATGCACCCGTTTTACCCTAACAACATGATTCAAGTTGCATCCAGGCAGCCCTAATGAGGCAGCTTGCATGATGATGTTTTTAACTCAGGAGTAACCCTAATGCTTGATACTACAATGAAAACCCAGCTTAAGGCTTATCTTGAGCGTCTGACCAAACCTGTTGAGCTGATTGCCACGCTGGATGACAGCGCTAAATCGGCAGAGATCAAGGAACTGCTGGCTGAAATCGCCGAGCTGTCTGACAAAGTCTCCTTTAAAGAAGACAATCAGCTGCCGGTGCGTAAACCGTCATTCCTGATTACTAACCCAGGCTCAAATCAGGGCCCGCGCTTTGCTGGCTCTCCGCTGGGCCACGAATTTACCTCCCTGGTTCTGGCGCTGCTGTGGACCGGTGGACACCCTTCTAAAGAAGCGAAAGAGATACTTGAGCAGATCGCCGCGCTGGAAGGGGATTTTGAGTTTGAAACCTACTACTCGCTCTCGTGCCACAACTGCCCGGACGTGGTCCAGGCGCTGAACCTGATGTCCGTGCTCAACCCACGCATCAAGCATACGGCGATTGACGGCGGCGTGTTCCAGAACGAAATCACCGATCGCAACGTCATGGGCGTACCGGCGGTGTTCCTGAACGGCGTTGAGTTTGGTTCAGGCCGTATGACCCTGACCGAAATTGTCTCTAAAGTGGATACCGGCGCTGAAAAACGTGCGGCGGAAGAGCTGAACAAACGTGACGCTTACGACGTGCTGATCGTTGGTTCCGGCCCTGCCGGTGCGGCAGCGGCGGTCTACTCGGCGCGTAAAGGTATTCGTACCGGCCTGATGGGCGAACGTTTTGGTGGTCAGGTGCTGGACACCGTGGACATCGAAAACTACATCTCCGTGCCGAAAACCGAAGGCCAAAAGCTGGCTGGCGCGCTGAAAGCCCACGTTGATGATTATGATGTCGACGTTATCGACACCCAGAGCGCAACCCGACTGACCCCGGCGGCAGAAGAGGGTGGCCTGCATCAGATTGAAACCGCGTCTGGCGCGGTGCTGAAAGCGCGCAGCGTGATCATTGCCACTGGTGCCAAATGGCGCAACATGGGCGTACCGGGTGAAGAGCAGTACCGTACCCGCGGCGTAACCTACTGCCCGCACTGCGACGGCCCGCTGTTTAAGGGTAAACGCGTAGCGGTCATCGGCGGCGGTAACTCCGGCGTTGAAGCGGCTATCGACCTGGCCGGTATCGTTGAACACGTGACGCTGCTTGAGTTTGCGCCAGAGATGAAAGCCGACAAGGTTCTGCAGGATAAAGTGCGCAGCCTGAAAAACGTCGACATCATTCTCAATGCCCAGACCACCGAAGTGAAAGGCGATGGCACCAAACTGACCGGCCTGGAGTACCGTGCCCGCGTCAGCGGCGACGTGCATCACATCGAGCTGGCCGGTATCTTCGTCCAGATCGGCCTGCTGCCGAACACCAACTGGCTGGAAGGCGCGGTTGAGCGTAACCGTATGGGTGAGATCATCATCGATGCCAAGTGCGAAACCAGCGTGAAAGGCGTGTTTGCGGCCGGCGATTGCACCACCGTACCGTACAAACAGATCATCATCGCCACTGGCGAAGGTGCGAAAGCCTCTCTGAGCGCGTTCGACCACCTGATCCGCACCACCGTATAATAAGCAAGTAAGACACCTGCACTGTGAGCAGCGAGGCTACCTTCGGGTAGCCTCTTTTTTTATCACGTCTTTTTCCCGCTAAGATTACTCTCAAAACCACTGTCGATTCGCCTGGTCGCGCAGATCGGTCTCTGGACTGACTAACCTTGATCCGTGCAAGCCCAATTTTCACTCTCCCGATCCTTGGGGAGTAGCGGAGGTCTGAATGAAAGCATTGACGTATCATGGTCCCCATAACGTTCGCGTCGAGAGCGTGCCGGATCCGATTATTGAACAGCAGGACGATATTATTCTGCGCATCACCGCGACCGCCATCTGCGGCTCCGACCTGCACCTCTACCACGGTAAAATCCCTAAAACAGAGCACGGGGATATTTTCGGCCATGAATTTATGGGCGAAGTGGTTGAAGTCGGGCGCGACGTAAAAAATATCCAGAAAGGCGAGCGGGTGGTGATCCCCTTCGTGATTGCCTGCGGCAGCTGTTTCTTCTGCCAGCAGCATCAGTACTCCGCCTGCGAAACCACCAACGCTGGCAGAGGCGCATCGCTGAATAAAAAACAGATCCCACCGCCGGCCGCGCTGTTTGGCTATAGCCACCTCTACGGTGGCGTACCGGGTGGCCAGGCAGAGTATGTTCGTGTACCTAAGGGTGACGTTAACCCCTTCAAGGTGCCGCAGCTGCTCTCTGACGATAAAGCGCTATTCCTCTCTGATATTCTGCCCACCGCCTGGCAGGCAGCAAAAAACGCCGAGGTGAAGAAAGGGTCGCGCATCGCCATCTACGGGGCGGGTCCGGTCGGCCTGCTGACCGCCGCCTGCGCCCGGCTGCTGGGTGCTGAGCAGATCTTTATGGTTGACCACAACGACTATCGTCTGCGCTTCGCTGAAGAGCGTTACGGGGTGATCCCGATTAACTTTGATAAGCATGACGATCCGGCCGAGGTCATCATTGAAAATACCCCGGGCAATCGCGGTGTAGATGCCGTGATTGATGCCGTGGGCTTCGAGGCGAAAGGCAGTACCACCGAAACGGTGCTGACTAACCTTAAGCTAGAGGGCAGCAGCGGTAAGGTGCTGCGCCAGTCCATCGCCGCCGTACGCCGGGGCGGGATTGTCAGCGTGCCGGGGGTCTATGCAGGCTTTATCCACGGCTTCCTGTTCGGCGACGCCTTCGATAAAGGTATCTCGTTCCGTATGGGCCAGACCCACGTTCACGCCTGGCTGCCGGAGCTGCTGCCGCTGATCGAGCAGGGTCTGCTGAAGCCGGAAGAGATTGTTACCCACTATCTGCCGCTTGAAGACGCGGCCCGTGGCTATGAGATGTTTGATAAGCGTCAGGATGACTGCCGCAAAATCATTCTGGTGCCCGGCGCGCAAAGTCCGGAAGCGGCGAGAGCCAGCGTAACGGCACTGAGCAACGGCAATATCAACCTTCCGCCAGCGTAACGCTTTCTCTGTTCAGGCTACCTTCTCATTGAAGGTAGCCTGCTTCTCGTTAATACCCGACTTCATCCAGAACAAACTCTTTACCACAGTTGCCAGGGTGCGGCTGGGCAATAAACGAGGTGGCGGAGAGCGGCTGGTTAATCGCGCTCGCCTTCAGGGTGAGCTGCACTTCCGTGAGATAGGCCGGGTTGCCGTTGCAGGTCAGCTTCATGGCTTTAACGCTATCGCTGCCGTATGTCCGGGCAAAGGCGGCGTCAAAATCACTGCGGCTGACGCGCTCCCCGTAGTTGGCCGCAATAAACTTACCGAGGGCGCTCTGCTTGATCTCGCTGGCCATACGCACCATCACGCCAAAGTAGGCATCCGGATCGAAGCCGAAGCAGACCCCGTGCTTGGCATACTCGTAGCGTTCGAGGCAGGAGTTTGCACCCGCGCCCGGCATCACACTGTTAAGCTTCGCTGCGCTCTCCAGCGACAGGCCGGTCTCGGCGCTGGCGCACTTCTGCCCGACGCGGGCTTCCGGCATGTTGGGGATGGGCCGGGTGGCGCAGCCGTAACGCATCCAGCGGCGATCGTCGACTCCGCGTGCGGCAATTGATTTTGGCAGGCCGGGCCACAGGCCGTGAACGGTCAGAAAATCGTCTTTGTTATCGCTCTCTTTTTGCAGGCGACACTCATCCGGCTCGCGCTGGCGGCGATCGTGCTGGCTCTGGCAGAACCCGGTCTGCCACGAGAGCGCCAGCACATAGCGATCGAAATCACCGTACTGGGTGGCGCTCAGCGGTGCGGCAGGCGCGGCGGCGGTCCAGAGCATGGCCGCTGCGGCGGCGAGCAGGGGTACGAACTCCTTTCTGAACATTTCAATTCCTGATGAATATATTTAAATAGTTCCAGAAAGTTATTAAAGCATAAAAAAAGCGCCGAACAGGCGCTTTTTCGTGTGGTGCTTAGCGGAGGGCCGTACCGGGAACCAGTATTTCCGTGGCCACAATCACCACGATTAAGCCCACCAGAACCGGCACCGAGGTGCGTTTTACCACTTCGAAGGGAGATATTTTTGCCATCCCGGCCACGGCAACCACCACGCCGGAGACCGGGGATATGGTGCGTCCGAGGTTAGAGGCCTGCAGCATGGGAATCGACAGGTAGGCCGGGTTGATGCCCGCCTCGCTGGCCAGCTTAGGGATCATCTCCACAAAGGCGTAGAACGGCGCATTGCCCGAGCCGGTGGTCATCGCTGCCAGCATGGTCAGCGTCACCAGCACCAGCATCAGGATGATGCTGGCCGAGCCAAAGGAGGTGGCGATGGAGATTAGGCTCTGAATAAAGCCAATGGTGCTCAGACCCTGGGCAAAGACCCCGGCGGCAACCAGCAGGATCACTACCCCGGCAAAGGCGTCCGCCATCCCGCGATAGGCCACTTCCAGCCCGGAGAAGACCCGCTGGGTATTGAAGCCCCGCAGAAATTCCAGTACCGCCGACAGCAGCATGCAGATCACCAGAATGGTAATGATGTGCAGCTCTGGGCCCCATTTACCGTCAAAGATCAGCACGCCGACAATGGGCGTAAAGGGCAGGATGGCGTAGAACGACGGTGCGCTGGTGGTGATATCACTCACGTCCAGCATCTCCTGGGAAATATTCTCTTTTTTGTCCAGCCAGCGCTGCCAGAAAAAGTGAGCGATCGCCATCGCGATAATCGCGGCGATAGAGATGGGCAGCGTGGTTTTAAAGGCGAAGTCGATCAGCGGCATCTCTGCGGCCTTGGCCGCCAGCACCACGTCCCCGGAGGTAGGGGAGAGAATAATGGCCGCCGGTGAGGCACAGATAGCCGCCGCAGCGCCACGGCTGATGCCGACGTTGACCATGACCGGAAAGAGGGTTGCCATCAGCAGCACGCCCAGCCCGGTTGCCGAGGAGACCGCCAGCGACATCAGGCAGGCCACGAAGTAGGCCGCAATCATCAGGATATAGGGCGAGTTGATATAACGCAGCGGTTTTGAGGCCAGCTTGACCACCATATCATTTGCGCCGATATGGGTCATATAGGCGGCGAACCCGCACAACATCATGATCATCATGCCAAGATCGCCGCCGCGGCTCATCAGCAGGATCTTGATATATTCGACAATATCGGTAGCGCTGTAGCCGGTGCTGGTGGCGCTCGACGGCAGAATTTTATGCCCCATCAGCGCGCTGGCAATCAGCAACACCAGGCCGCCGACAAAGAGCACGCCCGTTGCCGAGTAGCCTTTGATGATATAGCGCGCAACGCCAACAATCACTACCACGCCCAGCAGGAGTTCAATAAACGTTAACATGGTTCCCTCGCATCATTAAGGCATGCAATGTGCCCAACAGAGGCGAGCCGGTAGCTGACTAAAATCAATAAATAGCGAAGTAGCGCGGATTATCTGGCGAATTAGTTAACCAGGTAGATATTCTGCCTATTGTCCGATGAAGCCATCAAAAAATCTTTAAGTATTAAACGATCGCTGCGTATACTCAGCAATTCCCCCCTCTCTTTAGGGTCTCTATGCACGCAACCTGGCTTCGTCAGCTGCGCTTTCTTAAACGGCATCTTCTGATGCTGTTGATCGCGTTCGGCTGGCTGCTGTTCCAGAGCCAGGTAGCGATTGCATCTCATGACTGCACGCTGGATATGCAGGGCGAAAGCGCCATGCTCCAACATGTGGATCATATGCAGGTGCGAGAGACCGTAACGACCCACGCGCTTCAGACGCCGCTGTGCGATAAGCACTGCGTGCCGGATGCAATGCAGAAGGAGTCCGGGCACGGATCGCTGGTGGCATTGCCGGTGGAGACTGCTCTTGCCGTCACTCTGCCCGCCTGCGTTGATACCCCTCCCACCGAATGGTCGCTCACCCCACCCGCAGCAGGGCCGCCGGCAACGATTCGCTTTTGCCGGTTTAGAGAGTAGATCGCTGTTAATCCGTTGAATTTATTTAATTTACGATTAACAGAGGTTCTACTATGTTCTCTTTTTCATCCAGTACGCTCTCTGGCGTGCTGTTTATGCTGTTCGTCTCTGCCGCGCAGGCGGAGTCGTATACCCTCACGCAAACCCTCGCCGCCGCCCAGCGCTACTCCGCTGAGCTCTCTGCCAGCCGTAACGAATCGCAGGCGCTTAACGCCATGGCGGAATCTGCCCGCGAGTTGCCCGATCCCAGGCTGAAATTTGGTCTCGAAAACCTGCCGGTGCAGGGCAGCAACGATCGCCGCTTTACGCGGGAAGGAATGACCATGCAGCGCGTCGGCGTGATGCAGCAGTACGTCAGCGCGGATAAGCGCGAGCGGAAAGCGCAAACCCTGTTGGCGGAGTCGCAAAGCGTTAATGCCCAGGCCCAGACCATCCGTGCCGCACTGCAACGGGATACCGCCCAGGCGTGGCTGGATCTGGCAATTTCATCTCGCGCTCTGGAGGCAGCCCGGCAGCTGCTGGCCGAAACCGCACGCCAGCAGAGCGTGCAAAAAGCCAGCGTGGGTGCAGGCAGCGCCGCGCCGGAGAGCGTGCTGGCGCTGCGCATCACCGAAAGCGCCATGCGCGATAACGTCACCCTTGCTGAACGCGACGTGCAGATCGCGCAAACTCGCCTGTTCGAGCTGACCGGACGCACCATCACCACCGCTGCCGGGAAAATGCCTGCCTACCAGCGGCTTCCCGCAGAGGAACACACACTGGAGGAGGGCGTTGCCCTGCATCCGGCGGTGCTGGCCGCCACGCGGGAGGCCAATACCGCAAAGGCCCGCTCCGCTGAGTCCGCCATTGCGGCGATCCCGGACGTTGAGGTGGAGGTCTACTACGGACGCCGCGCCGAAGGCAATGACGATCTCGCGGGCGTGATGTTTACCGTCGATCTGCCCCTGTTTCAGTCACACCGGCAGGATAAAAATCACGCTGCCGATCTCTCCCGCACCATGCAGGCCAACGATCGCCTTGCGCTGACCGAACGCCAGCATATCGCTCAGGTGCGTACCCTGGTGGCCGACTACCGGGCGGCGCAGATCCGCTGGTCGCGTCAGTTGCACGACGTGTTACCCCTGCTCAGGCAGCGCCTAACCCTGCTGGCTGCACAGTATCGCGCCGGGCAGTCCGACCTGTCGGCGCTGCTGGAGGCCCGGCGTAGCGTGCTGGATAGCGAACTGGCCGCCACCCAGGCGGAAAAAGAGATGGCGCGGACCTGGGCCGCGATCCACTGGCTGATCCCCGAGGAGCTGGCACAATGAAAAAGCGAGTGTTTCTGTTTGTTCTTATCGCCATGCTGGCCGCCGGAGCGGGCTATTTTGCCGGTCAACGTCCACAGGCTCCCGCAGCAGAGGATCCGCCCGCCCGCAAGGTGCTCTACTGGTACGATCCCATGGTGCCCGGCCAGCGATTCGACAAGCCGGGCAAATCGCCCTTTATGGATATGGATTTGATGCCCCGTTATGCCGATGATGCGCCTGAGGAGAATGGCGTGGCGGTGAGCGCCCGCCAGCAGCAAAACCTTGGTATGACCACCGCTCAGGCACAGATGCGCGCTCTGACACCGGCGTTTTCCGCCTATGCCACCGTGACCACCGACGAGCGCAGCATTCAGATTGTGCCTGCGCCCGCCTCTGGAGTCGTGGAGTCGCTTTACGTGCGTGCGCCCCAGCAGTGGGTGAAGGCGGGCGATCCGCTGGCTCGCCTGTGGATCCCCGAGTGGACGGCAGCGCAACAGGAGTATCTGGCCGTGCGCCAGCTGGGGGATGCTACCCTGACTCAGGCTGCACGGGCGCGACTGGCCTTACAGTTTATGCCCGACGCAATCGTGCGTGAGCTGGAGCGCAGCGGTAAACCGCAGACGCGGCTGACTCTACGTGCGACGCGTGATGGCTATGTGGTGAAGCTTGATGCACGGGAGGGGGCGAGGGTAGAGGCGACGCAGCCTCTATTTGAGCTGGCGAGCCTTGACCCCGTCTGGCTGGTGGTGGACTACGCGCCAGGAGAGATGCAGACCCTGAGCGTGGGCAGTGAGATTATCGCTACCGCCGACGGCCTGTCGGGGGAGGCGTTTCATGGCCGGGTAAGCGAGCTACTGCCGCAGCTGGATGCTACCACCCGCACCTTGAAGGCGCGCATCGTACTGGACAACCCGCAGCAAAAGCTGAAGCCCGGGATGTTTCTGACGGTAGCGCTGGCAGAGAGTGTTGCCCGTCCGCCGGTGCTGGCGGTACCGGAAGAGGCGGTGATTGATACCGGTAGTCAGACCCGGTTGCTGCTGGCGAGCGGGGAAGGCCACTTCCGGGCGGTCAACGTGACGACCGGCCTCACCTCTGGCGGCTGGATGCAGATCCTTTCCGGCGTGAAGGCTGGCGACAGCGTGGTGACCTCCGGCCAGTTCCTGATTGATTCCGAAGCCAGCCTGCGCAGCGCTCTGCCGCAGGCCGGGCCGGAGGCACCGCCGATTGCGGCCCCGGCGATGGAGCATCAGCATGACCATGCCATGCACGGCGGGGAGGTGATGCCATGATCGCCGCCATCATTCGCGCTTCGCTGCGCAACCGCCTGCTGATCCTGCTTGCTGCGGCGGTCATAGCGGTCTGGGGGCTGTGGTCGCTCCAGCGCGCGCCGCTGGATGCGCTGCCCGATCTTTCTGACGTGCAGGTGATCGTACGCGCCAGCTACCCTGGCAAAGCACCGCAGATCATTGAGGATCAGGTCACCTATCCGCTGACCACCACCATGCTCTCTGTACCGGGAGCGAAAACGGTGCGCGGCTTCTCCATGTTCGGCGATGCCTATGTCTACATCCTGTTCGAAGACGGGACGGATCTCTACTGGGCCCGCTCGCGGGTGCTGGAGTATTTGAGCCAGATCCAGGGGCAGCTACCAGCCGGGGTCAACGTCGGGCTGGGGCCGGATGCCACCGGCGTCGGCTGGATCTACGAATATGCCCTGGTCGATCGCAGCGGCAAACATAGCCTTGCCGATCTGCGGGCGTTGCAGGACTGGACGCTGAAGTTTGAGCTGAAAACCATCCCCAACGTGGCGGAGGTGGCCAGCGTCGGCGGGATGGTGCGCCAGTACCAGATCGTCCCCGATGCGGCACGGATGCGGGCGCTGAATATTACCCACCAGCAAATAATTGATGCGGTGCAGGCGGCGAACCAGGAGAGCGGCGGCGCGCTGCTGGAGATGGGGGAGGCCGAGTATATGGTGCGCACCACCGGCTATCTCAAAAGCCTTGCTGAGTTTCGCCAGATCGTTATCGACAGCCGTAGTGGCGTGCCGGTGCTGCTGGGGGACGTTGCCAGCATCCGCAACGGGCCGGAGATCCGTCGGGGCGTGGCGGAGTATAACGGCGAAGGCGAGGTGGCCGGGGGCATTATCGTTATGCGCTACGGGAAAAACGCGCTGGAGACCCTGCATGCGGTGAAAGATAAGCTGCGCGATCTCCAGCGCAACCTGCCAGAGGGAGTGGAGATTGTCCCGGTCTATGATCGCTCGACGCTGATTGAGCACGCCGTGGAGACCCTCAGCCATAAGCTGATAGAGGAGTTTATTGTCGTCGCGCTGATCTGTACCCTGTTCCTGTTCCATTTCCGTTCGGCGCTGGTGGCCATCGTCTCGCTGCCGCTGGGTATTCTCGGGGCATTTATCATCATGCACTACCAGGGGATCAACGCCAACATCATGTCTCTGGGCGGCATTGCCATTGCCATCGGCGCAATGGTCGACGCTGCTATCGTGATGATCGAGAATATGCACAAGGTGCTGGAGCAGTGGCGGCATGAGCACGAAGGACGTCAGCCAGAGGGAGCGGAGTACTGGCGGATCGCCGAGCAGGCAGCGGTGGAGGTGGGTCCGGCGCTCTTCTGTAGTCTGCTGATCATCACCCTGTCGTTTATTCCGGTCTTCTCGCTTGAGGCACAGGAGGGGCGGATGTTCTCTCCACTCGCTTTCACCAAAACCTGGTCAATGGCGGTGGCGGCGGGGCTGGGGATCACGCTGGTGCCGGTGCTGATGGGGCTATTTATTCGCGGACGTATCCCTGACGAGCAGGCCAACCCGCTCAACCGCTGGCTGATCCGGGCCTACGCGCCGCTGCTGGACAAGGTGCTGGCGTGGCCAAAAACCACTCTGGCGCTGGCCCTCTTGCTGCTGCTGGCGACGCTCTGGCCGCTCAGCCGCCTCGGCAGCGAATTTATGCCGCCGATGGACGAGGGCGATCTGCTCTATATGCCCTCTACGCTGCCGGGGATCTCGGCCCGCGAGGCGTCAAGGCTGCTTCAGCAGACCGATCGGTTGATTAAAAGCGTGCCGGAGGTGGCGAGCGTCATGGGCAAAGCGGGCAGGGCGGAAACGGCCACCGATCCCGCCCCGCTCACCATGATCGAAACCACCATCCGCTTTAAGCCGCGCGATCAATGGCGGGCAGGGATGACCCCGGCAAAGCTGGTGGAGGAGTTAGACAACACCGTCAGCGTGCCGGGGGTAGCCAACGTCTGGGTGCCGCCGATCCGCAACCGACTGGATATGCTCGCAACTGGCATCAAAAGCCCGGTGGGAATTAAGGTGAACGGTAATTCAATTGCTGATATCGAGACGGTGGCGCGGCAGATTGAGCAGGTGGTAAAAACCGTGCCCGGCGTGACCTCCGCGCTGGCGGAGCGGCTGGCGGGCGGGCGCTATATCGATATCAACATCAATCGCCAGCAGGCAGCGCGCTATGGGGTTTCGGTGAAGGCGTTACAGTCGCTGGTTTCGACGCTGGTGGGTGGGGAAAATGTCGGCGAGGTGCTGGCCGGGCGTGAGCGCTATCCGATCAATATTCGCTACCCGCGCGATCTGCGCGACAACGTGAGCAAGCTGCGAGCGCTGCCGGTGGTAACCGAAAACGGCAGTCAGGTGGCGCTGGGCGAGCTGGCGGATATCGTGGTCAGCGAGGGGCCGCCGATGCTGAAGAGCGAAAACGCACGCCTGTCGAACTGGATCTATGTCGATCTACGCGGGCGCGATCTGAAGTCCGCCGTGACCGAGATGCAGCAGCGGGTAATGGAGCAGGTCACGCTGCCCCAGGGGGTCACACTCTCCTGGTCCGGGCAGTTTGAGTATCTTGAACGGGCAACGGCGACGTTAAAAATGGTTCTGCCGGTGACGCTGGCGATTATTTTTGTTCTGCTCTATCTCACTTTTAAGCGGGTGACCGATGCGCTGCTGATCATGGGCACGCTGCCGTTTGCGTTGATCGGCGGCGTCTGGTTGCTCTGGCTGCTGGGGTATAACCTGTCGGTGGCGGGGGCGGTGGGGTTTATTGCCCTGGCGGGGGTGGCTGCCGAGTTTGGTGTCATCATGGTGCTCTACCTTAACCAGGCGCTGACACGACACGGCCTCTATGCCGGAAAGGCTGAGGATCGGCTGTTGATACAGGCGATCCATGAGGGGGCGGTGCTGCGCGTACGGCCCAAGATCATGACCGTTGCTACCATCATGGCGGGGCTGCTGCCCATCATGTGGGGAGACGGAACCGGTGCAGAAGTGATGCGGCGAATTGCCGCGCCGATGATAGGCGGCATGCTTACTGCGCCCCTGCTGTCGATGTTTGTCGTCCCGGCGCTCTATTTCTTAATCCATCGCACTTCCGCGTTGAAAAAACAGCAAATATTGCAGCTGGATAAAAAAAGATAGCGACATTTATCACTTTTTAACGAATATCGACTGGACAAAAGTCATGACAATTGTTGTACTGATACCCGACACAGCATTTGTGTCGTTTTTCATGTAAAGGTAATTTTGATGTCTAAGATTAAAGGTAACGTTAAGTGGTTTAATGAGTCCAAAGGATTCGGTTTCATTACTCCGGAAGATGGCAGCAAAGATGTGTTCGTACACTTCTCTGCAATCCAGAGCAATGGTTTCAAAACTCTGGCTGAAGGTCAGCGCGTAGAGTTTGAAATCACTAACGGTGCCAAAGGCCCTTCTGCTGCTAACGTAATGCCTATCTAAGTTAGCGATAAGACAGAACTCTAAAACCCGCTGAAAAGCGGGTTTTTTTTCGCCTGAATTCAGTAGGTCGGATAGTTTCGTAGGTCGGGTAAGCGCAGCGCCACCCGACGTATTTGCCATCACTGCGCGTGCGTGGCTGAGACCAGCCAGAAGGCCAGCGCCGTCATAGCAAACGAGCCCAGCAGGTTCACCGTGACGTTCAGCAACGCCCAGCCCGCACGTCCGTCCTGCAACAGGAACACCACCTCAGCGGAAAAGGTGGAGAAGGTGGTCAGGCCGCCGCAAAAGCCGGTAGTGATGAGCAGCTTCCACAGCGGATCGATATGCGTCATTCGGTTAAACCACGCCAGCCCCATCCCAATAATAAACGCCCCGGCCAGGTTAGCCGTCAGCGTGCCGATAGGGATCGCATGATGTAACGGATTGAGCCTCATGCCGAGAAACCAGCGCAGCACGCTGCCGGTCCCGCCGCCGATAAAAACCGCAAAAAACAGTTGTATCACCGCCAATTCCTGCTATTTGATGTGTCAGGTCGCTAAGTTTAACGCAACGGACAGAGGGGCGAGAAGATGATTGTGGCAGCGGGACAGTTTGTAGTAACGCCGGAGTGGGAGAACAATGCCCGTACCTGCATCGCGCTGATGGCGCAGGCGGCAAGGCAGGGGGCCGCGCTGTTGGTGCTGCCTGAAGCGCTGCTGGCCCGCAGCGACAGCGATCCGGGCCTCTCGGTAGCGTCGGCCCAGCCGTTGGACGGGGGCTTCTTGACGCAGCTGCGGGCAGAGAGCCGGAAGAACGCCATGACCACGGTGCTGACTATCCATGTGCCGTCTACCGAGGGCAGGGCGGTAAATACCCTGGTCGTGCTGCGGGCAGGACATATTATTGCTCACTATGCCAAGCTGCATCTCTATGACGCCTTCAGCATCCTTGAGTCGAGCCGGGTGGATGCGGGCAGCGCGATCCCTCCGCTGATTGAGGTAGCAGGCATGAAGGTTGGGCTGATGACCTGTTACGATCTGCGCTTTCCTGAGCTGGCGCTAAGCCTGGCCTTGCAGGGTGCCGATCTGCTGGTGCTCCCCGCTGCATGGGTGCGTGGGCCGCTGAAGGAGCATCACTGGGCAACGCTGCTGGCGGCGCGGGCGCTGGACACCACCTGCTATCTGGTGGCCGCCGGCGAGTGCGGTAATAAAAACATTGGGCAGAGCCGCATTGTCGATCCCCAGGGCGTCACCGTCGCGGCGGCGGCCCAGGAGGCGCAGCTGATTTTCGCCGAGGTGAGCGCCACACGCGTGCAGGAGACGCGGGAAAAATTGCCCATTCTGCGCCATCGCCGCTTTGCGCCCCCGCAGTTATTGTGATGTTTTTTTAAACAACACTTGATTCACCTTGTTACAGATTGCTATTGTGTGCGCGCGCCGAATGTCCGTTAATAGCGTCAGGTTTCAACGGCGCATTTCGCAGCCTGTTTTCAGTAAAGAAGGTATTTATGGGTGAGATTAGTATTACTAAGCTGCTGGTAGTTGCCGCACTGGTTGTTTTGCTGTTTGGGACGAAGAAATTGCGTACCCTCGGCGGTGACCTTGGCGCAGCCATTAAAGGCTTTAAGAAAGCGATGAATGACGATGACACCAGCGCGAAAAAGAGCGCCGACGGTGACATCGCGGCAGAGAAGCTCTCTCACAAAGAGTAATGGCAATGCCAGATGGCTTGCGATAAAAAAAACCGGCGCACAGGCCGGTTTTTTTATCGTAATAGTGTAAGCAGTTATTGCTGAACTATTTTACTTCGATCCCTTTTGCCTGCAAATCAGCATGGTAAGAGGAGCGAACAAACGGGCCGCAGGCCGCATGGGTGAAGCCCATCGCCAGCGCTTCGGCTTTCATCTCATCAAACTCTTCCGGGCTGACGTAGCGCTGTACCGGCAGATGGTGACGGCTTGGCTGCAGATACTGGCCGAGGGTCAGCATGGTCACACCGTGGCGGCGCAGGTCGCGCATCACATCAACGATCTCTTCATTGGTCTCGCCCAGGCCAACCATCAGGCCGGATTTGGTCGGGATATCCGGATGCGCCTCTTTAAAGCGCTCCAGCAGCTTCAGGGACCAGTTGTAGTCCGCGCCTGGACGTACCTTGCGGTAGATACGCGGCACGTTCTCCAGGTTGTGGTTAAAGACGTCCGGCGGCGTGGCGGAGAGGATATCCAGCGCACGATCCATACGGCCTCGGAAGTCAGGAACCAGGGTCTCGATGCGGATGCTCGGGTTTTTCTCGCGAATCGCGCTGATGCAGTCGGCAAAGTGCTGAGCACCGCCGTCGCGCAGATCGTCGCGGTCAACGGAGGTGATCACCACATAGCGCAGCGCCATGTCGGCAATCGTCTGCGCCAGCTTCAGCGGCTCATTGGCATCGGGCGCGACCGGGCGACCGTGGGCAACGTCGCAGAAGGGGCAGCGGCGGGTACAGATGGCACCCAGGATCATGAAGGTCGCCGTACCGTGATTGAAACACTCCGCCAGGTTAGGGCAGGACGCCTCTTCACAGACAGAATGCAGGCCGTTTTTACGCATGGCCGCTTTAATACCCTGGATGCGGGAGGAGTCTGCCGGCAGTTTGATCTTCATCCACTCCGGTTTTCTTAACAGGGCTTCACGCTCTGTTACCACGTTTTTAACCGGGATAAGGGCCATTTTATCGGCATCGCGGTATTTAACACCGCGTTCCATCACAATGGGTTTACTCATAGCGTGCGTGTTCCAGTTGCGAATAACGAAGGGAGTGTTTCAATTCAAGGGAATGTTGTACTTCTCAACTATTTTTGAATCAGCTGGGCGGCAGTATATCATCTCTGGAGGCGATAAAGCAGCCTGCCGGCCCGGCAAATTGTAAAATAGTTGTTGTTTTGTGCTCTATGTCCAGCCATCGTCGGACATCAGCCCTGGCGGCTATTCTTTCTCGAAGGCATTCCGAATCACGCTAATCACGTTCTCCAGCACCGGATCGCGCAGGCTTAACTTGTTGTAATAGAGGGAAACCTCTACCGTGGCGTTGTGCAACGGCGGGAAATCGATTTCCGTCAAGGGCCAACAGGAGTTAAAGAAGCTGAACAGGCGTGACGGCATCAGACCCAGCATATCGCTGTGGCTAATGAGTGCCGCGATTGTAAACATATTGTAACTGCTAAAACTCACTGGCTGCTCCGGGAACAGCTCCCGTACCTTCTGCCGCATGGTGCTCATGCTCTGCCCCTCCAGCATGAGCAGCGTATGTTCATACTGGCTCAGCGTCTCTTCCGTCAGCGGCTGCTGGAGGCAGGGGTGGTCTTTGCGACAGATCATGATCAGCTGGTCGTGATATAAAACGTGGTGGTTAAGCGTCCGGGTGCCCGTGACATGCGTATCGATGATCAGATCCGTCTGGAACTGGCCGAGCTGATTCTCCGCGTCCAGAATGGGGATATTACGGATCAGCAGGTGCGGATGCGCCGCTTTTATCGCCTTATAAATGGGTGGGATCAGCAGGGTACCCAGCGAGGGCGGCGTCCCGATAGTAATGGTCCGCTGTTTATCATAGCTGCCGGTAAGATCCAGTGCGCCAAGGATCGACTCCAGTCCAAGGCTAACGTATTCATGCAAATGCGTCGCATAGGCCGTAGGCGTGACCCCCTGACCTTTACGGATAAACAGCGGATCGGGAAAGATGGCGCGTAGTTTCTGGATCGACTGGCTAATCGCTGAGGGCGTCAGGTTAAGTACCTTCGCCGCGTTGACGATACCCTTATGAACATATACGGCTTCAAAGATCGTCAATAAATTGAGATCGATATTGCGCAGCGTACGGAAGATTTGGGGTTTATCCTCTTCGCGACGCTCGGCTATTCGTTTATCCGACAGACCGTTATCATCCACGCTCAAACTCCATATTCATTCACATTATGAATGATAGTTGAAATTATATTCTTGTGTCATCTCTGTACCCACATACCGCGTGGATACGCGCATTCCATTGTATTTCAACAATTTAATAATTAGGCAGGTTGCATAGTGACCTGCCAAAAGGTCACCTAACAAAGCAGCATGTCCGATGTAACCTTAATTACCCTTTAGTAACAGGGGCATCAAATGACAGGATCGGTGTTTTTATTCGGAGGGTCAATGAGATTTTTAGACCGCCGATAAAAAATTATCAGCGGATATAGGATATATTATTCGCTAATATATTGATGTGGGGGATTATTTATCAGCGTGAGTAAGTTTGCGATAAGTCGCGGGGCAAGCGTGGCGGGGGTTGCCGCGTTAATCCACTCGCTGACCTGGGCCATCTCCATGCCCGCATAGCCGCAGGGGTTGATCCGGCGGAACGGCGCAAGATCCATGGCGATGTTGAGCGCCAGGCCATGAAACGAACAGCCTTTGCGGATCCGCAGGCCCAGCGAGCAGATCTTCTTCTCACCAACGTACACCCCAGGCGCATCTGCACGCGGATGGGCATCAATATCCAGCTCGGCCAGCGTGTTCACCACGGTCTGCTCAAGCACGGTCACCAGCTCGCGCACGCCCAGCTTGCGGCGTTTAAGATCCAGCAGCACATACATCACCTGCTGGCCGGGGCCGTGATAGGTCACCTGACCACCGCGATCGCTCTGAATAACAGGTATATCACCGGGCATCAGCAGATGTTCCGCTTTACCGGCCTGCCCCTGAGTGAACACCGGCTCGTGCTCGACCAGCCACACTTCATCGGGGGTGTTGGCATCACGGTTATCGGTAAAGGTGTGCATCGCCTCGGAAACAGGCGCGTAAGGTTGCAAGCCCAGATGGCGGATAAGGATCGTATCCTGAAGCAAAACAGCATCTCCGAAGGAGAACAAAAGGTAGGGCGAGTATATCACAGGGAGGGTGTTCCCCGGCCAGCGCCGGGCAACACGTCAGCAGATTGGCGCAGGGCGATTACAGCACCATACGAACGATTTCGATATTGCCAAGCTCTTCGTACAGCGTTTCAACCTGCTCAATGTGCGTCGCGGTAATGGTGATAGAGACCGAGTGGTAGTTGCCTTTGCTGCTCGGTTTTACCTGCGGAGAGTAATCACCTGGCGCATGGCGCTGTACCACTTCCACCACCTGATCAACCAGCTCAGGTTTCGCCAGACCCATCACTTTGTAGGTAAAGGGGGTTGGGAATTCAAGCAGTTCGTTAAGTTTGGTTTTCATGTCAGCTCCGGCGTAATAAAAGAACAACTCCCGCCAGAGGGCGGGAGCGTCAACTATGCATATTAAATGAATGCATATTAAATTAATGCATAGTATATGGGGATGGAAATCACACTTTCAAGTGTCTATTTTTTAACCAAACCAGTGGTGGAACATCAATTTGATGTAATCAATGATTTTGCCGAAGAAATTCCCCTCTGGGATCTCCTGCAGAACGACCAGCGGACGCTGCTCAATGGTTTTGCCATCAAGCTGGAAGTTGATGGTGCCGACAACCTGATTTTTTGCCAGCGGCGCGTGCAGCTCGCTGTTGCTCAGCACGTAGCTGGCCTTCAGATCCTTCATGCGGCCGCGCGGAATGGTCAGGTAGACGTCTTTATCGACGCCCAGCGAGGCGCGATCGCTGTCGCCAAACCAGGCTGGCTCAGAGGCAAACTCTTTGCCTGCTTTGATTGGGTTAACGGTTTCAAAGAAACGGAAGCCCCAGGTCAGCAGCTTTTTACTTTCGGCTTCACGGCCTTTAAAGGTGCGGCCACCCATCACGGCGGAGATCAGGCGCATCTGGCCTTCGGTTGCCGACGCCACCAGGTTGTAGCCCGCCTTGTCCGTGTGACCGGTTTTGATTCCGTCAACGTTCAGGCTGTTATCCCACAGCAGGCCGTTGCGGTTGGTCTGGCGGATCCCGTTAAAGGTGAACTCTTTCTCTTTGTAGATGGTGTACTCGTTCGGCACGTCGCGGATCAGCGCCTGGCCAATCAGCGCCATGTCGCGCGCGGAGCTGAACTGACCATCAGCGTCGAGACCGTGCACCGTCTGGAAGTGGGAGTTTTTCAGTCCCAGCGCGGTCACGTAGCTGTTCATCAGGCCAACAAAGGCGTCCTGGCTACCGGCGACATAGTCAGCCATTGCCACGCAGGCGTCGTTGCCGGACTGCAGGTTGATACCACGGATCAGCTGGGAGACCGGCACCTGCATGCCAGGCTTCAGGAACATCAGCGATGAGCCTTTAAAGACTGGGTTGCCGGTGGCCCAGGCATCGTTGCCGATGGTGACCAGGTCCGTCTCTTTGAATTTACCCGCTTTCATCGCCTGGCCGATGACGTAGCTGGTCATCATTTTGGTCAGGCTGGCCGGATCGCGGCGCGCGTCGGCGTTCTGTTCCGCCAGCACTTTGCCAGAGTTGTAGTCGATCAGGATATACGACTCTGCGTCAATTTGCGGAACGCCCGGGATCATGGTTTTGATGTTCAGATCATCAGCATGGGCAGCGGAGAGCGTGGCGGCGGCCAGCGCGGTGGTGAGCGCCAGGCGCTTCACGAGACGAACGGAAAAAGTGGTCTTCATGGTCAGAACAACGACATCCGTGATGAAATTAAAAAAAGTGCCTTACTATAGCAAAAGCTATACCGGCAGGCATCTGACTTTCCGCATGACTTTGTGACTGAAACTGACACAAGTTGACAAAGTCAGATGCCCCATGAAGCGCTTATTGGGCGCTGGTAATAAATGATTGCAGCTGCGCTTCACTCTGCAAACGCTGCTGAAGCGCGCTGGCATCGGCTTTGCTGCTGAACGGGCCGAGCTGGATACGCCAGACCGCACCGTTCTGCGTCACGCGTCCCGGCACGTCAAACTGCTGGACCAGACGCTGCTGGTACTGCTCGGCGCGCGCTTTGTCGCTGACGGCACCCACCTGCACAACGTAACCACCGGCGGTGGCCGCAGGTGCTGGGGCAGGGGCCGGGGCCGCTGCGGGTGCGCTACCCTGAACGGAGCCAGGGGCCGTCACCGGTGCCGCTGCCGCAGGTGCAGCAGCAACAGGGGCGGCCGCGGGGGCCGGAGCAGCGACGGTCGGCTGCGGCTGTACTGGCGCAGCGGGTTCGTTGCCCTCCAGCACGCCGGACGCCAGCGTGGTCGGTGCGCCGAGGAAGCCGCTGCCGCCAACCGGTGCGCCGGCCGCGCCGTCGCTTTGCAGCGTATCGTTACTGATAGGGCGGACATCTGCCGCAGGCTGGGCGGGCTGCGGCGCGGAAGAGGCGCTGCCCATGCCGCCGCTCAGATCGGGACGATCGGGCAGGGCGTAGGTCTGCTGGGCGATAGTGGTACACACCGTGCCCGGACCTGAGAACGAACCGTCCTGCGAGACGATAATCGGATCGATCCGCACTTTAGTATTGTTGGAGTTGTTCAGCCGGTCGGCAGCGGCGCGGGAGAGGGAGATCACCCGGTCGTTGCCATAGGGGCCGCGATCGTTGATGCGCACCACCACCATCCGGCCGTTAGAGAGGTTGGTAATACGCGCGTAGCTGGGGATCGGCAGCGTCGGATGGGCCGCCGTCAGCTGCATCGGGTCGAAAGCTTCGCCGGAGGCGGTCAGGTTGCTGCCTGGCTCCGCATCATAGATAGCGGCGAGACCGGCCTGGGTAAAGCGCGAGGTGTCCTGCACAATCTTGTAGGATTTTCCATCGCGCTCGTAGTCCTGATTCGCCGAGGGGTTCAGCGGCTCGTAGCGTGGTTCTGCCCCGCCGATCTCCACCGTCGGGCCGTTACAGACCGCAGGCTGCGGCGCAGCGGCAGTGGGCTGCTGGCTCTCGTCGTTACTTGAACACGCTGTCAGTAATCCTGCTGCTACGCAAACTGCAAGGCAAAGCTTCCGCATTGCGAACCTCTTATACGCTTTTCGACAACATTTTTCTGTGGGTATGGATCGACATCACGATACCAAACCCGGCCATAAGCACTATCAGGGCTGAACCCCCGTAGCTTACCAACGGTAAGGGCACCCCTACCACCGGTAAAATACCGCTCACCATACCAATATTAACAAACACATAAACGAATAAAATCAGCATTAAGCCCCCGGCCATCACGCGACCAAAGGTGGTCTGCGCATGGGCGGCGATCCACAGGCCGCGCATAATCAGCAGCAGGTAAAGCGCCAGCAGGATCAGGATCCCCACCAGACCCAGCTCCTCGCCCAATACGGCGAAGATAAAGTCGGTATGGCGCTCGGGCAGAAACTCAAGCTGCGACTGGGTGCCGTGCAGCCAGCCTTTGCCGCGCAGGCCGCCGGAGCCAATAGCAATTTTAGACTGAATAATATGATAGCCTGCGCCCAGCGGATCGGTTTCTGGATCGAGCAGCATCATAACGCGCTGGCGCTGATAGTCGTGCATCAGGAAGAACCAGAGGATCGGGATAAACGCCGCCAGCAGCAGGGCGGCAATGCCGATCAGCCGCCAGCTCAGGCCCGACAGGAAGAGCACAAACAGGCCCGACAGGGCGATCAGAATCGAGGTCCCGAGGTCCGGCTGCGCGGCAACCAGCAGGGTAGGCATGAAGATCAGCACCAGCGCAATGCCGGTATTTTTCAGCGAGGGCGGGCAGACGTCGCGGTTGATAAAGCGCGCCACCATCAGCGGGACGGCGATTTTTGCAATCTCCGAGGGCTGGAAGCGCACGATGCCTAAATCGAGCCAGCGCTGCGCCCCTTTCGAGATGGCACCAAAGGCGTCAACCGCCACCAGCAGGATCACGCAAAAGATGTAGAGATAGGGGGCCCATCCCTCATAGACGCGGGGCGGGATCTGCGCCATCACCACCATCACCACCAGGCCCATGGCGATCTGGCCAATTTTGCGCTCGGTCATGCCGACATCCTGGCCGCTGGCACTCCAGATCACGATGGCGCTGTAGAACAGCAGCGCAAGAACGATCAGCAGCAGCGCCGGATCGATGTGGATTTTATCCCAGAACGATTTTTTGTTCGGATTATCCGTCATGGTTATTGGTCCTCAGCCGCCGTGGCCGCTGGATTCTCGGCGGGCAGGTCGGTGTTGTTATCGCCCAGCATAATGTGGTCGAGGATCTGGCGCATGATGGTCCCGACTGCCGGGCCTGCACCGCCGTTTTCCAGAATGATCGCCACCGCGACCTGGGGATGGTCATAGGGGGCAAACGCCGTCATCAACTTGTGGTCGCGCAGGCGTTCGGCAATTTTATGGGCGTTATAGGTTTCGTTGGCCTTCAGGCCAAACACCTGTGCCGTACCGGATTTCGCCGCCACTTTATAAGGCGCGTTAGCAAAATATTTGTGCGCCGTGCCGTTGGCACGGTTGGCCACGCCGTACATACCGTCTTTGGCAATCTCCCAGTAGCCAGAGTGGATATCGCCCACCGGCGGCTGCTCAGGCTGCTTCCAGGGCACCTGCTGGCCGTTCTGCGCCGTGCTCATCAACAGATGCGGGACTTTGACGATGCCATCGTTAATCAGGATCATCATCGCCTTGCTCATCTGGATCGGCGTCGCCGTCCAGTAGCCCTGGCCGATGCCCACCGGAATGGTGTCGCCCTGGTACCATGGCTTCTTAAAGCGTTTTAGCTTCCACTCGCGGGTCGGCATGTTCCCGGAGCGCTCCTCTGAGAGATCGATGCCGGTATAGTGGCCGTAGCCAAATTTACTCATCCACTCCCCGAGGCGGTCGATCCCCATGTCGTAGGCGACCTGGTAGAAGAAGGTATCGGCGGACTCTTCCAGCGATTTGGTCACGTTCAGGTGGCCGTGGCCCCACTTTTTCCAGTCGCGATAGCGCTTCTCAGAGCCGGGAAGCTGCCACCAGCCGGGGTCAAACAGGCTGGTATTGCGGTTAATCACCCCCGCGCTCAGCGCCGACACCGCGACATAAGGCTTAACGGTGGATGCCGGGGGATAAACACCCTGGGTTGCACGGTTAATCAGCGGCGTGTTGGGATCGTGCAGCAGGCCGTTGTAATCCTTGCTGGAGATCCCGTCAACAAACAGGTTTGGGTTGTAGCTTGGCATGGAGACCAGCGCCAGAATGCCGCCGGTGCGCGGATCGGTGACCACGACCGCCGCACGGCTCCCCTCAAGCAGGGTTTCAATATAGGTTTGCAGCTTGAGATCCAGCGTCAGGTAGATGTCATGCCCGGCCTGGGGCGGCACCTCTTTTAGCTGGCGGATCACACGGCCACGGTTGTTAACCTCAACCTCTTCATAGCCGGTCTGGCCGTGAAGGACGTTCTCGTAGTAGCGCTCAATGCCCAGCTTGCCGATATCGTGCGTGGCCGCATAGTTGGCGAGGATCCCCTCTTTATCGAGGCGTTCCACGTCTTTATCGTTGATTTTCGATACGTAGCCGATAACGTGGGTCAGGGCAGAGCCGTAGGGGTAGAAGCGACGCTTGTAGCCTTTCACTTCTACGCCGGGGAATCGGTACTGGTTAACTGCAAAGCGCGCCACCTGGACTTCCGTCAGGTTAGACTTCACCGGAATAGAGGTGAAACGGTGCGAGCGGGCGCGCTCTTTTTTGAAATTGGCGATGTCATCATCGTTGAGATCGACCACGTCACGCAGCGCATCCAGCGTCTGCTGCACGTTATCCACCTTCTCAGGCATCATCTCAACCTGGTAGATGGTGCGGTTGAGCGCCAGCGGGGTACCGTTGCGGTCATAGATAATGCCGCGGCTCGGGGCAATCGGCACCAGCTTGATACGGTTTTCGTTGGAGCGCGTCTGGTAGTCGGTGTGACGGACGATCTGCAGATTATAGAGGTTGGCGACGAGCACGCCGCTGAGCAGCAGGATCCCTGTAAAGGCGACAATCGCCCTGCGCACAAACAGCGCGGACTCAGCCGTATAGTCGCGAAAAGAGTTCTGTAATTTCATCCGCTGCTTAATCTACCTAAGGCTCTTCGTTACTCACGGTGATAGGGATGGTTGGTCGTAATGCTCCATGCGCGATAGAGGCTTTCAGCCACCAGAACCCGGACCAGCGGGTGGGGGAGCGTTAACGCAGAGAGTGACCAACTTTGTTCTGCTGCCGCTTTGCAGGCGGGGGATAACCCTTCCGGACCGCCGATCAGCAGGCTGACGTCGCGTCCGTCCTGCTTCCAGCGCTCCAGCTCGATGGCCAGCTGCGGCGTATCCCAGGGCTTGCCTGGAATATCGAGGGTGACGATGCGGTTTTTTCCAGCCGCAGCGAGCATAAGCTCACCCTCTTTATCAAGGATACGTTTGATGTCGGCATTTTTGCCGCGCTTGCCGGCAGGGATCTCTACCAGCTCAAACGGCATATCTTTCGGAAATCGACGCAGATATTCAGTAAAGCCGGTTTGTACCCAGTCGGGCATTTTCGTGCCGACGGCGACCAGTTGCAGCTTCACCCATTAACCCCAGAGCTTTTCCAGCTCATAGAGCTGACGGCTCTCTTCCTGCATAACGTGGACAATGACATCGCCCAGATCGACCACGACCCAGTCGGCAACGTTTTCGCCTTCTACGCCAAACGGGATCAGGCCGGCAGCGCGGGATTCCTGAACCACATGGTTAGCGATAGAGACAACGTGACGCGTCGAGGTACCGGTGCAGATGATCATGCAGTCGGTGATGCTTGATTTACCTTTAACGTCTAAGGTGACGATGTCCTGACCTTTCAGGTCATCAATTTTGTCGATAACAAAATCCTGGAGTGCTTTACCCTGCAAGTGTTCCCCCTGGGTGGATGCAAATAACGATATTCAATAGATAGTCAGCCAGTATACCTGAAGCCCGGCCTTTTCGGGACAAGAGTTGCCCATATGTGTCTGAAAGTGGGCTATCATCCCACCCTCCGCACAAGATTGCATCGCCATTTTTGTAAAACAATTTCTATGGAACTGCTGCGGAGGGAAAAGTCTGGCAGCGGAGAATAGCAGTCTTGACGATCGTGTCAATCTTCTAATGAATTAATCCCAGGCTTAGCGATACAGACCCTGCTGCACAATGTAGTCGAGCACGGCGGGTGGGAGCAGATCGTCACAGGGCTGGTTCTGCTGTAGCCGCTGACGGATTTGTGTGGCAGAGATGTCGAACCACGGGGTTTGCGTGAGAAAAATTTTTCCGGCGGGCAGGGTATGCAGCTCGCGGGCATCGGTAGTGAGATGCTGCTCTAGCCAACGCTGGTGCGTTGCATCGCGCATCTCCAGCGCATAGCCGGGACGGCGGCAGACAATCAGATGGCAGTAGCTAAGAATGCTGTCGTAGCGGTACCAGGTCGGGAAGCTGAGCAGCGAATCCTGGCCGATAATAAACGCCAGCGGGCGGGCGGGGCCGCTCTCCTGACGCCATTGCGCCAGCGTTTCCGCCGTGTAGGACGGCGTGTCGCGCTGCAGTTCTCGCTCGTCGAGGGTGAACAGCGGACGATCGTTGATAGCCAGCGCCAGCATGGTCTTACGCTGCTGGCTGGTGGCCTCCGGCTGCGGGCGGTGGGGCGGCACGTTATTGGGCATAATGATAACCCGTGCGAGATTAATCGCCTCTGCCAGCGCCTCTACCGGTAAAAGGTGGCCGTAGTGGACGGGATCGAAGGTCCCGCCAAACAGCGCCTGCAGCTGATTCATATCATCCATCGATAAAAACGTCCGCCAGTGTCTTATGACAGAGTAGCAGAGAGAGCCCTTCCAGCTCGGCCCAAACCGACTGACCGTAGTCCTGCTTTACGGTGAGTTCGGTGCGGCTCAGGAGATGCACCGCCTGGCGAAGCTGGGTATGGCTCAGGCGGTTTAGCGCCTCGGTGGTGACGGCGCGGCGGTTCTGCCACACCCGGTGTTTGTCAAAGAGGGTGCGCAGCGGAGTCTGCGCCATCTGGCGCTTTAAGGTCACCAGCTGCAGCAGTTCACGCTGCAAGGTACGCAGGAGGATCACCGGCTCGCTGGCCTCAAGCTTCAGCTGCTGCAAAATATGCAGGGCGCGTTTGCTCTTGCCTGCCAGCAGGGCATCCACCCAGTGGAAGGGGGTAAAGTGCGCGGCATCGTTCACCGCCTGCTCAACGCGGGGCAGGGTGAGCTTGCCGTCGGGCCAGAGCAGAGAGAGACGATCCAGCGCCTGCGCCAGCGCCAGCAGGTTACCCTCATAGCAGTAGCAGAGCAGCTGGTTCGCAGCATCATCAAGCTGGAGATGGTTCTGTTTTGCGCGATTGGCGACCCAGCGCGGCAGCTGCGCCTGCTCTGGCGTCTGGCAGGTGACCAGCACGGCGCGGTTAGCCAGGGCGGTAAACCAGGCGGCATTCTCCTGCGCCTTGGTGAGCTTATTGCCTCGCACGATCAGCAGCAGATCGTCATGCAGCAGTCCTGTCAGGGTAGCGAGCTGTTCATTGATGGCCGCATTGGGCCCGTTGTCCGGCAGCTGGAGTAGCAGCGTCTGGCGGCTGGCGAACAGACTCATGGCCTGACAGAGGGAGAAAAGCGCGGTCCAGTCGGTGCTGGCATCCAGGGTAACGGTGTGGTGCTCATCAAAGCCCTGGGCGGCGGCAACCTGACGCACCGCATCCTGGCTCTCCTGCAGCAGCAACGGATCGTTGCCAAGCAGCAGATACGCCGCGCGCAGCCCTTCATTGAGCTGCGCGCGGAGCTGTTCAGGGTACAGCTTTAACATCAGTTACCCAGCGTGGTTGAGACGCGGGAAGAGGTGTCGGTCGCTTTGGCTTCTGCTTTGGCTTCCGCAATCTTCTCCTGCTTCTCCGCCGTTTGCACGCTTGGCAGCTGACGGATCAGCTGCTGAGCGGCTTTATCGTACATCTCCGCAACAATCATCTCCTGCTCGGCATCTTTCGCCAGCGCGGTCTGCGGGTTATCGAAGAATGAACGATAGACTTTGGTGTGCAGCGGGTAGATCCCCTGACCTGGGATCAGCACCGTAGCCTGAACGCTCATTACCATCTGGTACTCAGCGGTACGGCCGTCGCGGAAGATGGAGGCGGTGTCCTGGCTAATCGAGGCTGCGCCCAGACGCAGGGAAGGCACATCCTGGCGTACGGAGCTCTTCTCTACCAGCGTCACGCCGTTCAGGCGCAGCTGCGCACGTATCGCGCGGCTGAGCGGACCGTTAGGATCCCCAGAGTCGAAAATCATCGTTTTCATCTCAGCAGGAATGGCTGAGCTGTTACGCAGGTGCCAACCGCATCCGGCGGTGGCCAGCACCGCCAATGACAACAAGAGTGTTGTTAGAAATCGCACGCTTCCTCCCGCGCTTAGCCAACGACCAGATTAAGCAGTTTACCTGGAACGTAAATCACTTTACGTACGGTAACGCCATCAAGATATTTTGCTACCAGCGGCTCCTGACCTGCGCGCTCGCGCACCTGCTCTTCGCTGGCGTCGACCGGCACGGTGATTTTACCGCGTACTTTACCGTTTACCTGTACGACGACCAGGGTGGTGTTCTCGACCATCGCCTGCTCATCCGCTACCGGCCACGGCGCGTTGTCGATATCGCCTTCGCCTTTCAGCTCCTGCCACAGGGTGAAGCTGGCGTGCGGGGTGAACGGGTTCAGCATACGCACTACGGCCAGCAGCGCCTCCTGCATCAGGGCGCGATCCTGCTCGCCTTCCAGCGGCGCTTTCGCCAGCTTGTTCATCAGCTCCATGATAGCCGCAATAGCGGTGTTGAAGGTCTGGCGGCGACCGATATCATCGGTCACTTTGGCAATAGTTTTATGTACGTCACGACGCAGCGCCTGCTGATCTTCGCTCAGCGCAGCAACGTCCAGCGCCGGGGCGTCGCCCTGCGAAGTGTGCTCGTAGACCAGTTTCCAGACGCGCTTCAGGAAGCGGTTTGCCCCCTCTACGCCGGATTCCTGCCACTCAAGCGTCATATCCGCCGGGGAGGCGAACATCATAAACAGACGCACGGTATCCGCGCCGTAGCGCTCTACCATCTCCTGCGGGTCGATGCCGTTGTTTTTCGACTTAGACATCTTGCTCATGCCGGTATAGACCAGCTCATGACCCGCTGCGTCCTGCGCTTTCACGATGCGGCCTTTCTCATCGCGCTCAACGATCGCCTCTTTCGGGGAGACCCAGTTACGCTCGCCGTTTACGCCCACGTAGTAGAAGGCGTCTGCCAGCACCATGCCCTGGCAGAGCAGCTGCTTCGCTGGCTCATCAGAGTTCACCATGCCTGCATCGCGCATCAGCTTGTGGAAGAAGCGGAAGTAGAGCAGGTGCATAATGGCGTGTTCAATCCCGCCGATATAGATATCCACCGGCAGCCAGTAGTTGGCGGCGTTCGGATCCAGCATACCCTCGTTGTACTGCGGGCAGGTATAGCGCGCATAGTACCAGGAGGACTCCATAAAGGTGTCGAAGGTGTCGGTTTCACGCAGCGCTGGCTGGCCGTTGACGGTGGTTTTCGCCCACTCCGGATCGGCTTTGATCGGGCTGGTAATGCCGTCCATCACCACGTCTTCCGGCAGAATAACCGGCAGCTGATCTTCCGGGGTCGGCAGCACGGTGCCATCTTCCAGGGTGACCATCGGGATGGGGGCGCCCCAGTAGCGCTGACGGGAGACGCCCCAGTCGCGCAGACGGAAGTTAACCTTGCGCTCGCCGACGCCGTTAGCGGCCAGCTTGTCGGCAATGGCGTTAAATGCGGCCTCAAAGCCCAGACCGTCAAACTCGCCGGAGTTAAACAGCACGCCTTTTTCGGTCAGCGCCTGCGCGCTGAGATCCGGCGGCGTGCCGTCAGCGGCCAGGATAACCGGCTTGATCTCTAAGCCATATTTGGTGGCAAACTCGTAGTCGCGCTGATCGTGGCCCGGAACGGCCATCACTGCGCCGGTGCCGTACTCCATCAGCACGAAGTTCGCTGCCCAGACCGGGATCGCTTCGCCGGTCAGCGGGTGAATCGCGCGCACGCCGGTGTCGACGCCTTTTTTCTCCATGGTCGCCATATCTGCTTCGGCAACCTTGGTGTTGCGGCATTCGGCAATGAAGTCGCCCAGCGCCGGGTTATAGGCCGCCGCCTGGGTGCTCAGCGGGTGGCCCGCGGCAACTGCCAGGTAGGTGACGCCCATAAAGGTGTCTGGACGGGTGGTGTAGACGGTCAGCTTGTCGTCGCTGTTCTCGACCTCAAAGGTGATCTCAACGCCTTCCGAGCGGCCGATCCAGTTGCGCTGCATGGTTTTAACGGTGTCCGGCCACTGGTCCATATGGTCCAGGTCGTTCAGCAGCTCGTCAGCGTAGGCGGTGATTTTGATAAACCACTGCGGGATCTCTTTACGCTCAACCTTGGTGTCGCAGCGCCAGCAGCAGCCGTCGATCACCTGCTCGTTAGCCAGCACGGTCTGGTCGTTCGGGCACCAGTTCACCGCTGAGGTCTTCTTGTAGACCAGGCCTTTTTTATACAGCTCGGTGAAGAACTTCTGCTCCCAGCGGTAGTATTCCGGGGTGCAGGTCGCCAGTTCGCGGCTCCAGTCGTAGCCAAAGCCCAGCATCTTGAGCTGGTTTTTCATGTAGTTGATATTGTCGTAGGTCCACGGCGCGGGCGCGGTGTTGTTCTTCACCGCGGCACCTTCCGCTGGCAGGCCGAACGCATCCCAGCCGATGGGCTGCAGAACGTTTTTGCCCAGCATGCGCTGATAGCGGGAGATCACGTCGCCAATGGTGTAGTTACGCACGTGGCCCATGTGTAGCCGGCCAGAAGGATAGGGAAGCATAGAGAGGCAGTAATACTTCTCTTTGCTCTCATCTTCAGTGACTTCAAATGTGCGCTTCTCTTCCCAGTGAAGCTGGACTTTGGATTCTATCTCTTCCGGGCGGTATTGCTCTTGCATGGCAGCCAGTGGTCCTGTTTTCAATACAGCTACAAGCGTAGCATTAAGATGTGTTGTTCAAGATCCGCATAGCATAGCCCAAACGCCAGTTTCAAAACAGCCTTTCGCGCTGACGGCGATGAAAAGGGCTGACGGGCATCCTTGCACGAATTTACACAGGCTGTGGCAAAGGTAGCAAAGCGGCGGAAAAATAAGGTCTATTATTAGAAGACGTTACCCAGCCCGGAGGCGAAAGGATGAACAAGGTTGCTCAGTATTATCGTGAACAGGTTACGACGCTGACCGAGCGTTTGCGCAGTGGCGATCGGGATATCGATGCACTGGTGGAGCAGGCGCGGCTACGCGTCACCCAGACGGGCGAGTTAACGCCAACCGAGGTCGAGGAGCTGACGCGTGCCCTGCGTCGCGATCTCGAAGAGTTTGCCCGCAGCTATAACGAGAGCCAGGGGGAGGTCACCGACAGCGTCTTTATGCGGGTGATTAAAGAGAGCCTGTGGCAGGAGCTGGCGGACATTACCGATAAAACCCAGCTGGAGTGGCGCGAGGTGTTCCAGGATCTGAACCACCATGGGGTCTATCACAGCGGTGAGGTGGTGGGGTTAGGGAATTTAGTGTGTGAGAAGTGCCACTATCACCTGGCAGTCTACACCCCGGATGCGCTGCCGCTCTGTCCTAAGTGTGGTCACGACCAGTTCCAGCGTCGACCGTTTGAGCCGTAATGGAGGATGGGTAGGCCGGGCAAACGCAGTGCCGCCCGGCGATTACCCGAATTAGTGCAGGATCTTGGCGAGAAAATCTTTTGCCCGCTCGGATTTTGGATTAGCGAAGAAATCCTCCTTGGCGGAGTCCTCGACGATTTTCCCCTCGTCCATAAAGATCACTCGGGTCGCAACCTTACGCGCAAAGCCCATCTCGTGGGTAACCACCATCATGGTCATTCCCTCCTGCGCCAGCTCCACCATGACGTCCAGCACCTCATTGATCATCTCGGGATCGAGCGCAGAGGTCGGTTCGTCAAACAGCATCGCCACCGGATCCATGCACAGGGCGCGGGCAATGGCCACGCGCTGCTGCTGGCCGCCTGACAGCTGGGCCGGGAACTTATCGGCGTGGGCAGAGAGACCGACGCGCTCCAGCAGCTTGAGGCCTTTATCGCGTGCCGCCGCCTTGTTGCGCTTCAGTACCTTCACCTGGGCGAGGGTGAGGTTTTCGATAATCGACAGGTGCGGGAACAGCTCAAAGTGCTGGAACACCATCCCAACGTGGGAGCGTAGCTCGGCAAGATTGGTTTTTTTGTCGGTGACCTTGGTGCCGTTGACCAGTATTTCACCCTGCTGCACCGGCTCCAGGCCGTTGACGGTTTTAATCAGCGTTGACTTACCGGAGCCGGACGGCCCGCAAACCACCACCACTTCACCCTTTTTCACTTCCGTGGAGCAGTCGGTTAGCACCTGAAAGTGACCATACCATTTTGAAACGTTTTTCAGGGAAATCATTAAACTGTCCTTTTCTTCAGATAGCTGACCAACAGTGAAGCACTGAGACTAATTGCAAAATAGACCACGCCGGCAAAGAGGATCATCTCTACCTGAGTACCATCACGCTCACCGATGGTGGACGCGGTACGGAAGAAGTCCGCCAGGCTGAGCACGTACACCAGCGAGGTATCCTGGAACAGAACGATCCCCTGGGTGAGCAGCAGCGGCACCATGGCGCGGAAGGCCTGCGGCAGGATGATAAGCTTCATCGACTGCCAGTGGGTCATCCCGAGCGCCAGTGCCGCGCTGGACTGCCCGCGCGAGATACTTTGAATACCGGCGCGGATAATCTCCGAGTAGTAGGCCGCTTCAAACATCGAGAAGGCGACCATCGCCGAGATCAGACGGATATCGGTGGTTGGCGACAGCCCGAGCACGTTTTGCAGCAGCCCCGGTACAATCAGATAGAACCACAGCAGCACCATCACCAGCGGGATAGAGCGGAACACGTTGACGTAGGCGGTAGCAAACCAGGCGAGCGGCTTAAAGCTCGACAGGCGCAGCACCGCCAGAATGGTGCCCCAGACGATGCCGACCAGCACCGCGGTAATGGTAATTTTCAGGGTAATGACCAGCCCGTCCAGCAGGTAGGGCATCGCCGGGAGAATAGAACTCCAGTCAAATTCATACATGGTTATTTGCTCCCCATATTGCCCGGCAGGCGAACTTTACGTTCCACCAGATTCATTACCAGCATAATGAAGGCGTTAATGAGCACGTAGGCGAGGGTGATCGCGGTAAAGGATTCCCAGGCGTGGGCGGAGTAGTCCAGCAGCTTGCCCGCCTGCGCGGCCATATCCACCAGCCCGATGGTCGAGGCGATGGCGGAGTTTTTCACCAGGTTCATCATCTCGGAGGTCATCGGCGGCACAATCACGCGGTAGGCGTTAGGCAGCAGTACGTAGCGGTAGGTCTGCGGCAGCGTCAGCCCCATCGCCAGCCCGGCGTTCTTTTGCCCGCGCGGCAGCGACTGAATCGCGGCCCGCACCTGCTCGCAGACGCGCGCGGCGGTGAACAGCCCCAGACAGATCATCGACGAGAGGAAGAACTGAATATTCGGGTCGAGCTCTGACTTGAACCACATGCCGAGATCTTCCGGCAGCAGCTCAGGCACAACAAGGTACCAGGTGAAGAACTGTACGATCAGCGGAACGTTACGGAACAGCTCAACGTAGAGCGTACCGATCCCGGAGAGGAAACGGTTGGGCACGGTGCGGAGAATACCGAACAGCGAGCCGACAAGAAATGCGATGATCCAGGCGGTAATCGACAGCGCGACCGTGACCTGAAAACCGCTCCACAGCCAGCCTAAATAGGTGGTGTTGCCGAACGGGGCCTGTTGCAGAAAAATACCCCAGTTCCAGTCTATTGACATACGTGTACCTCAGAAAAAAAAGGGTAGCAGCGCTACCCTCGAAGATTGGTGAGAAGCTTTACGCACCTTTTTATGCGTAAGCGTCGCGCCGGATGGGGGAACGACCCTCCAGCGTCTAGTCTGTCCGTGCTTCCCGTCAATCGAGAGGGCAGGAAAACCCGCCCTGTGTTTCTAGTTAGTTAAGTGCTTTGTCATTTGGCGTTTTGAACAGGGTCTGCATCTCGTTAGAGAGCTCGAAGTTCATGTTCAGGTTTTTCGGCGGAATCGGGTTCTTGAACCACTTATCAAACCACTTCGCCGCTTCGCCGGAGGTCTGCGCCTGGGCGATGGTGTCATCCATCAGCTTTTTGAACTGCGGATCATCTTTACGCAGCATGCAGCCGTAGGCTTCTTCAGACTGCGGCTTGCCGACGATCTCCCAGTTGTCCGGCTTCTTCGCCTTCGCGCGTTCGCCAGCCAGCAGGGCATCATCCATCATAAAGGCCACCGCGCGGCCGCTCTCCAGGGTGCGGAAGGAGTCGCCGTGATCTTTCGCGCTGATGATGCGCATATCCATTTTCTGCTCGTCGTTGAGCTTATGCAGCAGCACTTCAGAGGTGGTACCGGAAGTCACTACTACCGCTTTGCCTTTCAGATCCGGGAAGTCCTTGATGGCACCGCCTTTTTTCGCCAGCAGGCGGGTGCCGACCACGAAAATGGTGTTAGAGAAGGCGGCCTGCTTCTGACGTTCAAGGTTGTTAGTGGTGGAACCACACTCAAAATCAAAGGTGCCATTCTGCAGCAGTGGAATACGGTTCTGGGAGGTGATCGGGATCAGCTTGACCTGCAGATCGGGTTTGTTCAGCTGTTTTTTAACCGCTTCAACGATCGCGTTGGAGTAATCCTGTGAGTAGCCAACCACTTTCTGCTGGTTGTCATAGTAAGAGAACGGGACGGAAGACTCACGGTGGCCGACCACAATCACACCGTTCTTGGCAATTTTATCCAGCGTGCTGCCAGCAGCTGGCGCGGCGGCGTCTTCGGCATGTGCCAGACCGGCGCTCATTCCCACTAACAGCATTGCCGCGGTCAGTTTACGTAATTGCATATCCAACTCCTTCATCATCAGCGCCAGAGACGCATTGATACCCAGTGTGTGTGTTTGTGTTGTTATATCCTGCAGCACAAGCATGCAGTGTTATGCGTGTTTGTTAACATTTAGTGTGGCTTGGTGTAAACATTTTGCTGCTTTATTGTTTCGTTTTGCGAAGCGCACCGCACCATTTCGAGGCAGAAAACATCGATTGCACCTTTTTAGTGCTTCAGGTGTTCACTGCTGGTGCACCGTTACGGCGCATCGGCAACGATCCGCAGCTGCCTGATAATATTAAGCAATTGCTGTGCCAGGTCGAAATATGCAGAAGGGGTTATGAAGGGGTAGGCCCGGCAAGCGAAGTGCCGCCGGGCAATGCGAAAGGATTATTTAACGCGGCGTTGACGCAGGCTCATAATTACCGCGCCAAAGCCGAACAGCGCGGTGAGGATCCACACCGGCCAGTTGCCCATACGGGCATACGGCGTCAGGCCGGTGGTCGGCGTAACCTTAGCGGTCAGCACCTGACGAGTGAACTGCGGCAGCATGGCCTGAATTTCACCCTGCGGGCCAATCACGGCGGTGATGCCGTTGTTGGTGCTGCGCAGCAGCGGACGCGCCAGCTCCAGAGAGCGCATCCGCGCCATCTGGAAATGCTGCCACGGACCGATGGACTTACCGAACCAGGCATCGTTAGAGATGGTCAGCAGGAAGTCGGTGTTGGGCCGGAAGTTGTCCCGCACCTGCTCGCCGAGGATGATCTCATAGCAGATGGCCGGGGTCAGCTCGAAGCCATGGGCTGAGAGCTGCGGCTGCACGTAGGGACCGCGGCTGAACGAGGACATCGGCAGATCGAAGAACGGGGCCAGCGGACGCAGAATAGACTCCAGCGGCACGAACTCGCCAAACGGCACCAGATGGTTTTTGTTGTAGCGATTCGTGGAGTTGTAGTTATACGCGCTCTCTTTGCCCAGCGTAATGATGGTGTTATAGGTGTCGTAGCGGTTCTGCTTGTTCAGGCGCGCGTCGACGATGCCGGTAATCAGCGTCGTGTTCTTCGCCCGCAGCAGATCGTCCATCGTGCTTAAGAAGCGCTGCTGGTTGATCTCCAGATCCGGAATGGCCGACTCCGGCCAGATAATCAGCTGCGACTTGCCCATCTCCCGCTCGGTAGCGTCGAGATAGATATTCAGCGTATTCTCCAGCTGACCCTCATCCCACTTCAGGGACTGCGGAATATTGCCCTGCACCAGTGAGACCTGGGTGGTGCGATCCGTTACCGGGGTAAACCACTGGATATAGCGCAGCGGGAAGGGCAGAGCAAAGAGCACCACCGCCACCGCCAGGGTGCGCCAGCTGCGGTGAGCCGCCGCCAGCACCAGCAGGCCGCTGACCACCATCAGCAGGAAGTTAATCGACTCGACGCCCATCACCGGGGCCAGCCCCTTTAGCGGGCCGTCAATCTGGCTGTAGCCAAACTGCAGCCACGGGAAGCCGGTTAACACCCAGCCGCGCAGGAACTCAGTGAGCTGCCAGACCACCGGCGCAGCGATGGCTACGCGGATGACGCTGGTACGCGGCCACAGGCGGGAGAGGATCCCGGCGAACAGACCGGTATAGAGCGACAGATAGGCCGCCAGCAGCACCACAAGAAAGACGTTGACCGGCCCCGGCATGCCGCCAAACTGGGCGATGCTGACGTAGACCCAGTTAATTCCGGTGCCAAAGAGACCAAAGCCCCACGCATAGCCAATCGCCGCCGCCTGTAGCGGGCGACGGTTAAGCGTCAGCCCTTGCAGGCCGATAAGGGAGATAAGCGCGGCGGGCCAGAAGTCATAAGGAGAAAAAGCCAGCGTTCCGCTGGCTCCTAATAACAGCGCCAGCAGCAAACGCATGCGCTGACGCTCAAACAGTGAGGCAAATACCATTTACATTACTCGTCCAGGTGGATTACTCGTCCAGTTTAGGCTGCGCTGCGTCTTCTGGCATTTTTACGTGAACCTGAATAATACGACGGCTGTCGGCCATGGCGACCTTAAACTGGTAACCATCAATGTCGATAGACTCGCCCCGCGCTGGCAGATGGCCAAAGGCCTGCATCACCAGCCCGCCGATGGTGTCCACCTCTTCATCGCTAAAGTGGGTACCAAAGGACTCATTGAAATCTTCAATAGAGGCCAGGGCGCGCACCGTCCAGGTGTGACGGCTCAGCTGACGGAAGTCGATATCTTCCTCTTCGTCGTACTCATCTTCAATTTCGCCTACGATCAGCTCAAGAATATCTTCGATGGTCACGAGGCCCGAGACGCCACCAAACTCATCAATAACGATAGCCATATGATAGCGCTGTGAGCGGAACTCTTTCAGCATCCGGTCAACCCGTTTGCTCTCCGGGACGACAACCGCCGGACGTAGCACTTTCTCCATGCTGAAGGCTTCGGCATCGCTGCGCATAAAGGGCAGCAGATCCTTGGCCATCAAAATCCCTTCGATGTGATCCTTATCTTCGCTGATCACCGGGAAGCGGGAGTGGGCAGACTCGATAATGACATCGAGGCACTCATCCAGCGTCTGGTTGCGTTTCAGGGTGATCATCTGCGAGCGGGGGATCATGATGTCGCGAACGCGCTGGTCGGCAATATCCATTACCCCTTCAAGCATGTCGCGCGTATCTTCGTCGATAAGCTCGTTCTGCCCGGAGTCACGGATCAGCGCCAGAAGTTCGTCACGGTTTTTCGGTTCGCCGTGAAAGAGCTGGCTCAGTAAGAGGGAGAAGAATCCCTTTTTGCTGCTGTTAAGTGGGTCGCTACTGTGTGAATTGTCGTCGCTCATGGCGTCGTATGGGTTCTCATGTTAATAAATGTGTTGTCCGGCGCGCAAACTCAGCGCCAGACGGCTCAGAAGTAGCCAAGCTACTCCTTCTCGGCAATGTACGGATCCTCATAGCCCAGAGCAAGCATTATCTCTGTTTCCAGGCTCTCCATCTCTTCGGCCTCGTCATCTTCAATATGATCGTAGCCCAGCAGGTGCAGACTGCCATGCACCACCATGTGCGCCCAGTGCGCCTCCAGCGGCTTTTCCTGCTCGCGGGCCTCCTGCTCTACCACCTGACGGCAGATGATCAGGTCGCCAAGCAGCGGCAGCTCGATGCCCGGCGGTGCCTCAAACGGGAACGAGAGCACGTTGGTGGGCTTGTCCTTGCCGCGGTAGGTCAGGTTCAGCTCGTGGCTCTCCGCCTCGTCCACGAGGCGGATCGTCACTTCGGACTCCTCCTGAAACTGCGGGATAACCGCGTTCAGCCAGCCCTGAAACTGTGCTTCGTCTGGCAGGCCGCTCGCGTCATCACACGCCAGCTGTAAATCGAGGATTACCGAACTCATTTTTGCTCATGCTCCTGGTGCTGGGCTTCACGCTTACGCTCGGCGGCCAGCTCGGCTTTACGTTTCTGCTCTGTCTCTTCCCACGCCTCATAGGCGGTCACGATGCGGGCAACCACCGGGTGGCGTACCACGTCTTCGCTGTGGAAGAAGTTAAAGCTAATCTCATCCACCTCTGCCAGCACTTCAATAGCGTGGCGCAGGCCGGATTTGGTACTGCGCGGCAGGTCAACCTGGGTGATATCCCCGGTGATCACCGCTTTCGAGTTAAAGCCAATACGCGTCAGGAACATCTTCATCTGTTCGATGGTGGTGTTCTGACTCTCATCGAGGATGATAAACGCATCGTTGAGCGTGCGGCCGCGCATGTAGGCCAGCGGCGCAACTTCAATCACGTTACGCTCCATCAGCTTCTCGACTTTTTCAAAGCCCAGCATCTCAAACAGCGCGTCGTACAGCGGACGCAGATACGGGTCAACCTTCTGGCTCAGATCCCCTGGCAGGAAGCCGAGCTTCTCACCGGCTTCTACCGCCGGACGGGTCAGCAGAATACGGCGAACGTCCTGACGCTCCAGGGCATCTACTGCCGCGGCAACGGCGAGATAGGTTTTCCCAGTCCCTGCCGGCCCTACGCCAAAGGTGATGTCATGGTCGAGGATATTGGCAATATACTGCGCCTGGTTTGGCGTACGCGGTTTGATCACGCCGCGCTTGGTTTTGATATTGACCGCTTTACCATACTCCGGCACGCTCTCGGCGCTCTGCTCAAGCACGCGGGCCTCTTTGATGGCGAGATGGATCTGCTCGGGTTCAATATCCTGAGTTTGGCCGCGCATCGGGGCGGTATCAACGTAGAGGCTGCGCAGGATATCTGCTGCGGCGTTCACGCTAATGGTGCGTCCGGTGAGCTTAAAGTGGTTATCGCGGCGGTTAATTTCGATGCCCAGTCGACGTTCAAGCTGTTTGATGTTGTCGTCAAACGGGCCGCATAAACTCAGCAGACGGGCATTGTCAGCTGGTTCGAGATTGATTTCACGGGTTTCAGTATTCAATCGATTCCTCTTTTACCTGACGGGCCGGATGGAGTAAGGATATGGGGGCGATGGGCGGAAAAAACAAGGCCCGCCGGAGGGGCAGGCCGAGGGGATTAGGGCTGGTAGAGACCGACGCCCAGTTCGTTCTCTTTACGGGTGCGGGCAATGACCGATTCCGGCGTTTCGGTTACGCGCAGGCCCATCTCCGCTTCGGTGCGCACAACGTTACCGCGCAATGAATTAGTATAGACATCGGTGATCTCAACGTCCACGAACTTGCCGATCATGTCCGGCGTACCCTCAAAGTTAACCACGCGGTTGTTCTCAGTACGGCCCGACAGCTCCATAATGCTCTTGCGGGAGGTGCCCTCCACCAGGATACGCTGGGTGGTGCCGATCATTTTGCGGCTCCAGGCCATCGCCTGCTGGTTGATACGCTCTTGCAGAATGTAGAGACGCTGCTTCTTATCCGCTTCCGGCACATCATCGACCATATCGGCGGCTGGCGTACCCGGACGGGCAGAGAAGATAAAGCTGAAGCTCACGTCAAAGTTCACCTCGGCAATCAGCTTCATGGTCTGCTCGAAGTCCTGGGTGGTCTCCCCCGGGAAGCCGACGATAAAGTCGGAGCTGATCTGGATATCCGGACGCGCCGCGCGCAGCTTACGGATAATCGCCTTATACTCCAGCGCGGTGTGGGTCCGGCCCATCAGGTTCAGAACGCGATCCGCGCCGCTCTGTACCGGCAGGTGCAGGAAGCTCACCAGCTCCGGCGTATCGCGGTAGACCTCAATGATATCGTCGGTGAATTCAATCGGGTGGCTGGTGGTAAAGCGGATGCGGTCGATACCGTCGATAGCGGCCACCAGACGCAGCAGCTCGGCGAAGGTGCCGGTGGTGCCGTCGTAGTTCTCGCCGCGCCAGGCGTTCACGTTCTGGCCCAGCAGGTTAACCTCACGCACGCCCTGCGCCGCCAGCTGGGCGATCTCAAACAGGATATCGTCGCAGGGGCGGCTCACCTCTTCACCGCGGGTGTAGGGCACCACGCAGTAGGTGCAGTATTTATTGCAGCCTTCCATGATAGAGACGAAGGCGGTCGGACCGTCGGCACGCGGCTCCGGCAGGCGGTCAAATTTTTCGATTTCCGGGAAGCTGATATCGACGATCGGGCTGCGGTTGCCGCGCACGGAGTTGATCATCTCCGGCAGGCGGTGCAGGGTCTGTGGCCCAAACACGATGTCGACGCAGCGAGCGCGCTGGCGAATAAGGTCGCCCTCCTGGGAGGCCACGCAGCCGCCGACGCCAATAATCAGATCCGGATTCTTCTCTTTCAGGAGCTTCCAGCGCCCGAGCAGATGGAACACTTTCTCCTGAGCCTTCTCGCGGATAGAGCAGGTGTTAAGCAGCAGTAAATCCGCCTCTTCCGCCACGTCCGTCAACTGATAGCCGTGAGTAGCATCCAGCAGATCGGCCATCTTCGATGAATCGTACTCGTTCATCTGACAGCCCCAGGTTTTAATATGGAGTTTTTTGGTCATCGACTTGCTCTATTAAACGCGAGGATTTCAGGCCGCGTATTGTAATGCTTTGGTCGGGCGCTGACCATAGTTCATCTCCCGACCCCATAAAATCGAAAATCCTGTAAACTTAAGGGAATTACAAACAAGGACAATTGACCATGGTAAATCAACCAACTGAAGTTGCCGTAGTTGGCGGCGGGATGGTCGGCGGCGCACTGGCCCTTGGCCTGGCGCAGCAGGGTTTTGCGGTCACGGTGATCGAGCAGGCCGCACCGCCCGCGTTTGACGCCAGTATAGCGCCGGACGTGCGCATTTCTGCGATAAGCACCGCATCTGTGGCACTGCTGCGCGGGCTGGGCGTCTGGGATAGCGTGCTGGCGATGCGCTGCCATCCCTGGCGTCGGCTGGAGACCTGGGAGTGGGAAAACGCCCACGTGGTCTTTGACGCCAGCGATCTTAAGCTGCCGCACCTCGGCTATATGGTTGAGAACAGTGTGTTACAGCGCGCGCTGTGGGAGGCGCTGGAGGCCCATCCGCAGGTCACGCTGCGGGCTCCTGCGATGCTCAAGGCGATGCACACCCATGGTCATCAGCATGAGCTGGTGTTTGACAATGACGAGACGCTGCTGGCAAGGCTGGTGATTGGCGCAGATGGCGCAAACTCGCAGGTGCGGCAGTGGGCGGGGATTGGCGTTCACGCCTGGCAGTATCAGCAGTCCTGTATGCTGATCACCGTGGAGTGTGAAAACGCGCCCGGCGACAGCACCTGGCAGCAGTTTACCCCGCACGGGCCGCACGCCTTCCTACCGCTGTTCGACCGCTGGGCGTCGCTGGTGTGGTACGACACGCCAGCGCGCATTCGCCAGCTTCGCACCTTGACCATGCCACAGCTGCAACGGGAGATTGAAACCTTCTTCCCGGCCCGGCTGGGTAAGGTGACGCCGGTCGCGGCGGGTGCCTTCCCGCTGACTCGCCGCCATGCCCTACAGTATGTGAAGCCGGGACTGGCGCTGGTAGGCGATGCCGCCCACACGATCCATCCCCTGGCGGGGCAGGGGGTAAACCTTGGCTATCGCGACGTGGATGCGCTGCTTGACGTGTTGATTAACGCCCGTAGCCAGGGCGAGGAGTGGGCCAGCCAGCGCGTGCTTAAGCGCTACCAGACGCGACGGATGATGGACAACTACATTATGCAGAGCGGTATGGATCTCTTCTACGCTGGATTCAGCAACAATCTTGGTCCGCTGCGGGTGCTGCGCAACATGGGGCTGATGGCCGCCCAGCGTGCTGGGGTGCTAAAAACCCAGGCGCTGAAGTATGCGCTAGGGCTGTAACGCCGGTGCCGGAGCTGCCCGGCACAATCGCTTTAGGTAAGTACATGACTAGTCCTGGAATAGGTTGACACTCTTCAGCCCTATAACGCCCGCAATCTCGCGGGCGTTTTGCTACCAGTGGCGGGTTCCCCAGGTCATTTTCCCCTGTTGATCGTCTGCTTCTATCTCATGCATTGACTCATTGATTATCTTCAGACACTCCGCACCATGCTTGCCCTGCGCCGCCAGTGAGGCGGTCACTGCTTTGTAATATCTCAGTGATGAAGGTTGATCATAACTGTATACCATTCCCATTGTGCAGACCATTGGTGTGCCAAAACGGTACATCGCTTCGTCTTTCGCCGTGATACGTTTATCCACCACATCCAGTGTGCTGAGTGCTTTCGCCGGGGCGGTCACTAGTGCAAATCCCATCGCGTCGATAAACTCCTCCCCGAGGTCACTGTTTGTGTTTGGAACCAGTGACGGGTACAGACTGATCCAGGCATTGTTCCCTTTAGCGATCCCTTCAAGGACGGTATCCAGATCCCTGTTCAGCCCCATGCTTTGTAGGGTGGCCGGAGCACCGGAACGCTCAACCGACTGTCGTACCGAGGAGGGTGTGACCGCTGCCAACACAGACAGTGGACAGGCCAACAGTATCACGGCCAGTAATCGCCTCACCGAATAACCTCCAGCACATCGTCTGAAGAGTTAGCCACCAGCCAACGGGTATGATGGCTCATGATGATGCAACCTTCTGAGGCCCAGCCGGGAACACCATGTGTTCTCTCGCCATGCATACGAAACAGGCTGCGCCCGTAGGTACTCCCGGACTGCTGCTCCAGTTCAATGGTCAGCGGCCCTTTATGAGTCGTCACTGTCCCAATATGCCAGCGGCCACGCGGAATAGGCCCCAGCCCTTTGACCTGTTCGCGGTCAGGGTTATTTTTGTTAGTCATCCGGCCGGAATAACCAGTCTCAATATGTTTACCGTTATGGAACAACTCGCCGGTGCTTTGCTTGTAAGTCCAGACCATAAATATTCCTTACGCCGTGCGACGCTCATTCCAGCTGTCAGAGTGAATAACATTACCGTCCAGATACGTCCAGGTGATGCGTTCGTAACTTAGGGTGACGTATTCCAGATGGTTGTGGATGGTGTCGGATTTGATATCAAACATGAGCGGAGAAACACTGGTGACCCGGACATTCTCCAGCAGAGTGGTAAAATAGTTTTCCTCCTGGCCTGCATAATTAATGCGGTAAAACCGGAACTCTGCGGATTTTAGCGTCTGGCCGATGGACGCGGCCTTATAAAGATAGCTGCTGGACGAATCCACCTCTTTGGTGAAACCGTATGCGCCATGTTCGCGGGTGCCTGTCTGCTTGCCAGTGAGCGTATCCACCGGCACGCGGACATAATGATTCTGAGTGATCAGCTCAATGCTGCCTTCACGGTCCCGGACATCCACCGAGCCTTTGATGTCGTTGCCGCCATCGTCTTTAAGCCATAAATACACGGGTATAGCCATACAGTTTCCTTTCAATATAAAAAATAACCGAGTAAATAATAGGGATATTTGTCATACAAAAAAGTGACTATTCGTGCGCAGGACGGATCAACAAAAACAAAAAAGCCCGCCGAAGCGAGCTTTTTTGTTTTATGTGGCTGGGGTACGAGGATTCGAACCTCGGAATGCTGGAATCAGAATCCAGTGCCTTACCGCTTGGCGATACCCCAACAGGGTGCGTTCGCGTGAGCAAACGTCTTTTTAAATTGGCTGGGGTACGAGGATTCGAACCTCGGAATGCTGGAATCAGAATCCAGTGCCTTACCGCTTGGCGATACCCCAACAATTTTTTACGTCATAAGCATCTTATGCAAGATACTCATCAGAATATAGTGGCTACTACGGGAATCGAACCTGTGACCCCATCATTATGAGTGATGTGCTCTAACCAGCTGAGCTAAGTAGCCAAATTGTACTGCTAGTTACTCAAGACAAACGTGATAACACGAGAGTCGAAAAAAATGGCTGGGGTACCTGGATTCGAACCAGGGAATGCCGGTATCAAAAACCGGTGCCTTACCGCTTGGCGATACCCCATCCGTGCAACGCTTACTGGGAATGGTGCGGGAGGCGAGACTTGAACTCGCACACCTTGCGGCGCCAGAACCTAAATCTGGTGCGTCTACCAATTTCGCCACTCCCGCAAAAAAAGATGGTGGCTACGACGGGATTTGAACCTGTGACCCCATCATTATGAGTGATGTGCTCTAACCAGCTGAGCTACGTAGCCATCTTTTTTTCGCGATACCTTATCGGCGTTGCGGGGCGCATTATGCGTATTGGGCCTTTCAGCGTCAACACCTTTTTCATCGAAAATTGCTGGAATGTGACTGTTTGGTTAGGTTGCGAACAGCCTGACGTATTATTCGGCAATTATTGGTTATATCTTGATTTTAATTGAGAGATAACAAGAGCAAAACCAACAGAAACGGGCCCCGCAGGACCCGTTATCATCATACGATTTTATCTGTTAATAGGCGGACTGGTGAACGCCTACCGCGCGGCCTGATGGATCGTTCATGGTTTTGAACGCTTCATCCCACTCAATGGCTTTTGCGGAGGAGCAGGCGACGGACGGACCGCCCGGCACGCACTCGGCTGCGCTGGCAACCGGGAACAGCTCCTCAAACACTTCACGGTACAGGTACGCCTCTTTAGAGGTCGGCGTGTTGTACGGGAAGCGGTAGCTGGCGGTTTCCAGCTGCTGATCGCTGACCTGCTGCGCCGCCACCTCTTTCAGGGTGTCGATCCAGCTGTAGCCTACGCCATCAGAGAACTGCTCTTTCTGACGCCATGCTACGCTTGCCGGCAGGTAGGACTCGAAGCACTCACGCAGCACGTGTTTTTCCATTTTGCCGTTGCCGCACATCTTGTCCTGCGGGTTGATACGCATCGCCACGTCGAGGAAGTTTTTATCCAGGAAGGGCACACGTGCCTCCACACCCCAGGCTGACATCGCTTTGTTAGCGCGGGCGCAGTCAAACATATGCAGCGCCTGCAGCTTACGCACGGTCTCTTCATGCAGCTCTTTGGCATCCGGCGCTTTGTGGAAGTAAAGGTAGCCGCCAAATACTTCGTCAGAGCCTTCGCCCGACAGCACCATCTTGATGCCCATCGCTTTGATCTTACGTGACATCAGGTACATCGGCGTTGAGGCGCGGATGGTAGTCACGTCATAGGTCTCAATGTGGTAGATCACATCGCGGATGGCATCCAGACCTTCCTGCACGGTGAAGTGGATCTCGTGGTGCACGGTACCCAGATGCTCAGCAACGGCCTGGGCGGCTTTCAGATCCGGTGCCCCTTCCAGGCCCACGGCAAAGGAGTGCAGCTGTGGCCACCAGGCCTCTGATTGCTCCTGATCTTCCACACGGCGTGCAGCAAACTTTTTAGTGATAGCGGAAATGATGGAGGAATCCAGGCCGCCGGAGAGCAGCACGCCGTACGGCACGTCTGACATCAGGTGGCTCTTCACCGCATCTTCCAGCGCCTGACGCAGCTTGGCTTTGTCAGTTACGTTGTCTTTTACCGCGTCGTACTCGAACCAGTCGCGCTGATAGTAGCTGCGGATCTCGCCGTCCTGGCTCCACAGGTAGCTGCCCGCCGGGAACTCTTTAATGGTACGGCAGACCGGTACCAGGGCTTTCATTTCAGACGCCACGTACATGTTGCCGTGCTCGTCGTAGCCCATGTACAGCGGGATGATACCGATATGGTCGCGACCAATCAGGTAGGCATCTTTTTCGCTATCGTAGAGTACGAAGGCAAACATACCCTGCAGCTCGTCGAGGAACGCCGGGCCTTTCTCCTGATACAGCGCCAGGATTACTTCGCAGTCGGAGCCGGTCTGGAAATCGTAGCGATCGCCGTACTCGGCGCGCAGCGCCTGATGGTTATAGATTTCACCGTTAACGGCCAGGGCATGGGTTTTTTGGGCGTTGTAGAGCGGCTGTGCGCCAGCGTTGACGTCAACAATAGAGAGACGTTCGTGGGACAGAATCGCTTTATCGCTTGCGTATACGCCGGACCAGTCAGGACCGCGATGGCGCATCAGGCGGGAGAGCTCCAGCGCTTTCTTACGCAGTTCACCTGCATCCGTTTTAATATCCAGTACGCCAAAAATTGAACACATAACCTTCTCCATTAACCCTGTTAGTTTGCCGACGTTGCGTCATCGCGTTGTCTTATTGCTTGATTAAGAAAATGCCGCAAAGCAGGGGCGGGCGCAAGGGTTTTAGCGAGGTGAAATTAAAAAGTGCAATTGCGATTGTGGAATAGTGAAAAAAGCACAGAGTTTGACGTCGGTTATTGATGATTATGCATTTTTAAGGCGCTTTTTTTGATGCTGGTTATCTTATGAATAGGTAAAAATGAACAAACCACGTCAAGAGACGTGGTTCGATCTGGTAGGCCTGCGCAAGCGGAGCGCCGCCGGGTGATGAGCAGGGTTACTCCTCCAGCAGATGCTGCAGCAGCGAGCCGTTGAGCATGGCGCGCTTCACTAGCGCAAAGGCACCGATGGCCGAGCGGTGATCCAGCGTAGAGCGCACCACCGGCAGGTTTTTACGGAACGCCTTCAGCGCCTGGGTATTGATGCAGCCCTCGATGGCAGGCAGCAGCACCTTCTCCGCCTCGACAATCTCACCGGCAATCACAATTTTCTGCGGGTTAAACAGGTTAATGGCGATAGCAATGGTTTTGCCGAGGTGGCGGCCGACGTGCTCGATGACCTCGCAGGCCAGCGCGTCGCCTTTGTTGGCCGCTTTGCAAATAGCTTTAATCGAGCAGTCGTCCAGCGTGATGCGGCTCTGGTAACCCTGCTCCAGCAGGTAGCGCACCCGCTGTTCAATCGCGGCATTTGCCGCCACGGTCTCCAGACAGCCAAAATTACCGCAGTGGCAGCGCTCTCCCAGCGGCTCGACCTGAATATGGCCGATCTCGCCAACGTTGCCGTTGCGGCCAATAAAAATGCGTCCGTTAGAGATAATGCCCGCACCCGTACCGCGATGGACGCGCACCAGAATAGAGTCCTCGCAATCCTGACTTGCACCAAAGTAGTGCTCGGCCAGCGCCAGGCTGCGGATATCGTGCCCGACAAAACAGGTCACCTTGAAGCGTTTCTCCAGCGCGCTCACCAGGCCCCAGTTCTCTACCTGAATATGCGGCATATAGCGGATCACGCCGCTCTCCGGATCCACCAGCCCCGGCAGGATCACCGAGATAGCAATTAGCTCGCGGGTTTTACGCTGGCAGGTATCAATAAAGGTGGCGATGGTATTCAGCAGGGCGTGCTCTAACGTCTCCTGGGTGCGCTCCGGCAGGGGATAGTGCTCTTCCGCCAGCACCTTGCTGCTCAGATCGTAGAGCGTCAGGGTCGTATCGTGACGACCCAGGCGCACGCCAATGGCATTGAAATTACGCGTCTCGGTAATAATAGAGATGGCGCGGCGACCACCGGTCGAGGCCTGCTGATCGACCTCTTTAATTAAACCGCGCTCAATAAGCTGTCGCGTGATTTTCGTCACGCTGGCGGGGGCAAGCTGGCTCTGTTCGGCAATTTGGATCCGCGAGATAGGCCCAAGCTGGTCGATCAGGCGGTAAACAGCCGCGCTATTAAGTTGTTTTACGAGGTCAACGTTACCAATTTGAGCTTGTCCGCCTGATGTCATACTTTTACTTACTCAGTCATGACCTCGTTACCATTAACGATGGTCTTAATTACTTTAAAGTCGTGGGTAAACGCGGTCAGGTTCGCCACCATGCCGGGTGCGATGCTGCCTAACTGTTTATCAACGCCGATGGCGCGGGCCGGGTAGAGCGTTGCCATACGCAGCGCTTCGTCCAGCGCAACGCCGACGTGCTCGACAAGATTAGCCACCCCTTCGATCATGGTTAATGCCGAACCGCTCAGGGTACCGTTCTCGTCTACACAGAGTCCATTACGGTAGTATATTGTTTTACCAGCAAAAATGAATTCGTCAATGACTGCACCCGCCGCCGCAGTCGCGTCGGTGACCAGGCAGAGCTTATCGCCCTTCAGGCGCTTCGCCATCCGAACGTTAGTGAAATCAACGTGTAAGCCATCAACGATAATGCCGCAGTAGACGTCAGCATCGTCAAGGATCGCGCCGATGAGACCGGGTTCGCGCCCGGTGATATAGGGCATGGCGTTGAAAAGGTGGGTGGCAAAGGTGATACCCGCGCGGAAACCGGCTTTCGCCTCGGCGAGGGTCGAGTTAGAGTGACCCGCTGAAACCACAATCCCGGCCGTGGCCAGCTTGCGGATCACAGCAGGATCAACCATCTCTGGCGCCAGGGTCAGCTTGGTAATCACATCGGCATTGGCGCAGAGGAAATCCACCAGATCGCTGTCCGGGCGGCGCACAAAGTCAGGATCGTGGGTGCCTTTTTTCACCACGTTGAGCCACGGCCCTTCGAGATGCAGACCCAGCGCCTGGTGCGGATATTTCGCCAGATAGTCGCGCATCACCTGCACGCCCTGTTTCATCAGGTCGTCGCTGGTGGTGATGAGGGTCGGTAAAAAGCTGGTGCAGCCCGACCGTTCGTTGGCGCGCTGCATGATCTCCAGCGTTTCTACGCTGACGGCGTCGGCAGTGTCGTTAAACTGTACGCCGCCGCAGCCGTTCAGCTGGAGGTCGATAAAACCGGGGGCCAGATAAGCGCCGTTGAGCGAGCGCTGCTCGATCGTTGGCGGCAGGTCTGCCTGCGGGCAGAGGCGGTCGATAAGACCATCAACGACGATCAGCGCGTGATCGTCCAGAACTTCATGGCCGGTAAAAATACGGCACTGGGTTAAAGCATACATAACAACCCCCGGGTAAAAATGTTACAGACCTTTGATATTTTCCGCTTCTAGCTCAGTGAAGTATTTGAGCGTCTTCACCTTTAGCTCCATGGTTGACGGTTCGTCGCACACGACTACCGCTTTCGGATGTAGCTGCAGGCAGCTAATCGTCCACATGTGGTTAACGTTGCCTTCCACCGCCGCCTGCAGGGCCTGCGCTTTCACATTGCCCAGCACGAGGATCATCACCTCTTCGGCATCCAGCAGGGTGCCCACGCCAACGGTCAGCGCATATTTCGGCACCTGATCGACGTCGCCGTCAAAAAAGCGGGAGTTTGCCACGCGGGTGTCATGGGTCAAGGTTTTAATACGGGTGCGGGACGCCAGTGAAGAGGCCGGTTCGTTAAACGCGATATGCCCGTCGTTGCCTACGCCACCCATGAACAGGTGAATTTTGCCGTAGGCGCGAATTTTTTCTTCATAACGGCGGCATTCTGCGTCAATATCCGGCGCGTTACCATTGAGCAGGTTGATGTTTTCTGCGGGAATATCAACGTGATCGAAAAAGTTGCGGTGCATAAAGCTGTAATAGCTCTCTGGGTGCTCTTTTGCCAGACCGACATATTCGTCCATGTTAAAGGTCACGACGTTCTGAAAGCTAACCTGGCCCGCTTTGTGCATTTCTACCAGCGCTTTATAGGCAGTAAGCGGGGTGCCGCCGGTGGGCAGGCCCAGAACAAACGGACGATCCGCAGTCGGTTTAAATGCGTTGATGCGGTTAACGATATGGCGGGCAGCCCATTTACCGACCTGTTCGGCACTCGTCAGGGGGATCAGTCTCATTGTTTACCTCTACAAAGGGTGAAATTAAGATTGGCGAACGGCAGCCTGTACGCTGTTAAGCGTAACTCAGATTGCGCCATAAGCGGCGGCAGTCCGCCTTGATTTTTTGAATCATAAAATAAGTTTTCGTTCTTAGCCAGTAACAAGGAGTGCAAATAACGATATTTGGTGATTGTAATCACAAAAAATGCGCGTTTAATTTGCGAGGCGAATTAAATTTCCACACACTTGAACAGTCTGCGTAAAACGACCGCGTTACAGGGTTAGTTTAACTATAAAAAATGGTTAGTGATGAGGCTCAGCGGAGTTTCATAGGGGGGTATAAAAATGAATATTCTTGGTTTCTTCCAGCGACTGGGGCGGGCATTACAGCTTCCTATCGCTGTGCTGCCCGTCGCGGCGCTGCTGCTGCGATTCGGCCAGCCCGATCTGCTCAACGTCCCGTTTATCGCCCAGGCGGGCGGGGCAATTTTTGACAACCTTGCCCTGATCTTCGCTATCGGTGTGGCCTCATCGTGGTCGAAAGACAGCGCGGGTGCGGCGGCGCTGGCGGGTGCGGTAGGCTACTTTGTGATGACCAAAGCGATGGTCACCATCAACCCGGCCATCAACATGGGCGTGCTCTCCGGTATCATCACCGGTCTGGTGGGCGGCGCGGTCTACAACCGCTGGTCCAACATCAAGCTGCCTGAGTTCCTGAGCTTCTTCGGCGGCAAACGCTTTGTGCCGATTGCCACCGGCTTCTTCTGCCTGATCCTGGCGGCGATTTTTGGCTATGTCTGGCCGCCGGTACAGAACGCTATTCACGCGGGCGGGGAGTGGATCGTCTCCATGGGTGCAGTAGGTTCCGGCATCTTCGGCTTCGTTAACCGTCTGCTGATCCCGACCGGCCTGCATCAGGTGCTGAACACCATCGCCTGGTTCCAGATTGGCGAATTCACCAATGCCGCAGGCACTGTCTTCCACGGCGATATCAACCGCTTCTACGCGGGTGACGGCACCGCAGGCATGTTCATGTCCGGCTTCTTCCCGATCATGATGTTTGGTCTGCCTGGCGCAGCGCTGGCAATGTACTTCGCCGCCCCGAAAGCGCGTCGTCCAATGATTGGCGGCATGCTGCTCTCCGTGGCTATCACCGCGTTCCTGACCGGGGTCACCGAGCCGCTGGAATTCCTGTTCATGTTCCTGGCTCCGCTGCTGTATCTCCTGCACGCCGTGCTGACGGGTATTAGCCTGTTTGTGGCGACCGCGCTGGGGATCCATGCTGGTTTCTCCTTCTCTGCGGGCGCCATCGACTATGCGCTGATGTATAACCTGCCTGCCGCCAGCCGTAACGTCTGGATGCTGGTGGTGATGGGCCTGATCTTCTTCGCCATCTACTTCGTGGTCTTTACCTTCGTGATCCGCGCGTTCAACCTGAAAACGCCGGGCCGTGAAGAGAGCGATGATGCCGTGGTCACCTCTGAGGCCAACAGCAACACCGACGAAGGTCTCGATCAGCTGGCAACCAACTATATCGCCGCCATCGGCGGTACTGACAACCTGAAAGCCATCGACGCCTGTATCACCCGTCTTCGTTTGACGGTGGTGGACTCCGCACGCGTTAACGACGTGCAGTGTAAGCGTCTGGGCGCATCCGGCGTGGTGAAGCTGAACAAGCAGAGCATTCAGGTGATTGTGGGTGCAAAAGCGGAATCCGTAGGCGATGCGATGAAGCGTGTGGTCGCCCGTGGCCCGGTGGCCGCAGCCGCCAGCGTCCAGCCTGCCGCTAACGCCCCGGCCGCTGCGGTTAAACCGCAGGCTGTTCCGAACGCTGTGACCGTTGCCGCGCTGGTGTCGCCGGTGACCGGTGAGGTTGTTCCGCTGGAGCAGGTACCTGATGAAGCCTTTGCCAGCAAAGCGGTTGGCGACGGCGTAGCGGTGAAACCGACGGGTAAAACCGTGGTCTCCCCGGCTGCTGGCACCATCGTGAAAATCTTCAACACTAACCACGCCTTCTGTCTGGAAACCGAAAAAGGCGCGGAGATCGTGGTTCACATGGGCATCGACACCGTTGCGCTGAACGGCCAGGGCTTTACCCGCCTGGTAGAAGAGGGCGCGGAGGTGGTCGCGGGTCAGCCGGTGCTGGAGATGGATCTCGACTATCTCAATGCCAACGCGCGCTCGATGATTAGCCCGGTCGTGTGCAGCAACATCGACGATTTCAGCGGTCTGGTCTTCCAGGCGCAGGGGCAGGTCGTTGCTGGCCAAACCCCGCTGTTTGAGGTGAAGGGTAAATAGCCGTAAACTGCGGTTAATTCGCGGCGGAGCTTGTCTCCGCCGCTTTTTTTTGTCCTCCGTACGCCAATCCCCTCGCCATTCACGCTTTTTGTTGATCTAAGGGTTGTCTCCGCGTCCCGCTTATAAGATCATACTCCGTTATACGTTGTTTACGCTTTGAGGAACCCGCGATGAGTGAGGCAGAAGCCCGCCCGACTAACTTTATTCGCCAGATTATTGATGAGGATCTGGCCAGTGGTAAGCACAGCACGGTTTGCACCCGTTTTCCGCCGGAGCCGAACGGCTACCTGCATATCGGCCATGCAAAATCTATCTGCCTGAACTTCGGTATCGCCCAGGACTATCAGGGGCAGTGCAACCTGCGCTTTGACGACACCAACCCGGTTAAAGAAGATATCGAATACGTTGATTCGATCAAAAACGACGTTCAGTGGCTGGGCTTCCACTGGTCGGGTGACGTGCGCTACTCCTCTGACTATTTCGACCAGCTGCATAGCTACGCCGTAGAGCTGATCAACAAAGGCCTGGCCTACGTTGATGAGCTGTCGCCGGAGCAGATCCGCGAATACCGTGGCACCCTGACCGCACCGGGTAAAAACAGCCCGTTCCGCGATCGTAGCGTGGAAGAGAACCTGGCGCTGTTTGAAAAAATGCGTGCCGGTGGCTTCGAAGAGGGCACCGCCTGCCTGCGTGCCAAAATCGACATGGCGTCGCCGTTTATCGTGATGCGCGATCCGGTTCTGTACCGCATTAAGTTTGCCGAGCACCACCAGACCGGCAACAAGTGGTGCATCTACCCGATGTACGATTTCACCCACTGCATCAGCGATGCGCTGGAAGGCATTACCCATTCACTCTGTACGCTGGAGTTCCAGGACAACCGTCGTCTCTACGACTGGGTGCTGGATAACATCACTATTCCGGTTCACCCGCGCCAGTACGAGTTCTCGCGCCTGAATCTGGAATATGCCGTGATGTCCAAGCGTAAGCTGAACCTGCTGGTGACGGATAAAATCGTCGAGGGCTGGGACGATCCGCGTATGCCGACCATCTCTGGTCTCCGCCGTCGCGGCTACACCGCGGCCTCCATCCGCGAGTTCTGCAAACGCATCGGCGTGACCAAGCAGGACAACACCATCGAGATGGCGTCGCTGGAGTCCTGCATTCGTGAAGATCTGAACGAGAACGCCCCGCGTGCGATGGCGGTTATCGATCCGGTTAAGCTGGTGATCGAGAACTACCCGCAGGGTGAGAGCGAAGTGGTGACCATGCCGAATCATCCGAACAAGCCGGAGATGGGCAGCCGCGATGTGCCGTTTAGCGCTGAGATCTGGATCGATCGTGCCGACTTCCGTGAAGAAGCGAACAAGCAGTACAAGCGTCTGGTGCTGGGTAAAGAGGTGCGCCTGCGCAACGCCTACGTGATCAAAGCCGAGCGCGTAGAGAAAGATGCGGAAGGCAACATCACCACCATCTTCTGCTCCTACGATGCCGAGACCCTGAGCAAGGATCCGGCCGACGGTCGCAAGGTGAAGGGGGTGATCCACTGGGTAAGCGCCGCTCATGCGCTGCCGATTGAGATCCGTCTCTACGATCGCCTGTTCAGCGTGGCGAACCCGGGCGCGGCGGAGGATTTCCTCGCCACCATCAACCCGGAGTCGCTGGTGATCAAGCAGGGCTACGCCGAGCCGTCCCTGAACGCTGCCGAAGCCGGTAAGGCCTACCAGTTCGAGCGTGAAGGCTACTTCTGCCTCGACAGCCGCTACTCCACGGCGGAGAAGCTGGTGTTTAACCGCACCGTTGGTCTGCGCGATACCTGGACTAAGATCGGCGAGTAAGTGACTCCCGCTCGGAAAAGAAAAACGCCGCTCATGCGGCGTTTTTTATTGCCCGGAGGCGCTGCGCTTACCGGGCCTACAAAACACGTGATATTACGTTGCCTCGGCCTGTAATTTTTTATCGTGACGGCGTAGCAGCACGACTTTGCTTTGCAGACGCTGCTGGAACTGATCGATCACCACCGCGGTGACAATCACCAGGCCCTTAATCACCATCTGCCAGAAGTCGCTGACGCCCATCATCACCATCCCGTCCGCGAGGAAGACGATGACGAAGGCACCAATGATAGAGCCGGAGACCCTGCCTCGTCCGCCTGCCAGCGCGGTTCCGCCCAGTACGGTTGCGCCGATAGCGTCCATCTCAAACATATTCCCGGTCATCGGGTGGGCGGTTTGCAGCTGGGATGCCACAATCAGCCCCACCAGCGCCGCGCACAGGCCCGAGAAGGCGTAGACGAACACTTTAACCTTGATGATAGGGACGCCTGCCAGCCGCGCAGCGGACTCATTCCCGCCGATGGCGTAAATGTAGCGGCCCAGCGGGGTTTTGCGGGTCATGTAGAGGCCCAGCAGCAGGAAGCTCACCATCAGCCAGATCGGGATATAGATGCCGAGGATCGTACCGGAGCCTAAAATGGCGAAGCCGGTATTGCCTAACTCTGGCATGCCTACCAGGTTGGCATAGGTGCTGCCGTCGTTGAACAGCAGCGCCGCGCCGCGGGCAACGTACATCATGCCGAGGGTACAGATAAAGGGCGCAACGCCCAGGCGCGTGATCACCGCCCCGTTAATCAGGCCTAACAGAATACCGAATCCCGCCACCAGCAAAATCACTTCTGGCACGTTGAAGAAGATAATCTGCGAGCCCCAGATCGGCATGCCGTTGGTTAACAGCGCCCCGGCAACCATGCCGCACATGCCCGCCACTGCACCCACGGAGAGATCGATCCCGCCGGTGAGGATCACAAGGGTCATGCCAATCGCCAGCAGGCCGGTAATCGCCACGTGCTGGGTCATGATCAGCAGGTTCGACATGGTCAAAAAGTTAGGCACCATCACGCTGAAGAAGCCCATGACGATCAGCAGGGCGATGAAGGTGCGCGCTTTGAGCAAATACATGTAGATCATATACTTTTTGTTCATTTCTCTCTCCAGCAGACATCAGTCCTGCGGTGTAGAAGCGCTGATTAATTTTTCCCGCGTCACGGAAGCGCGCGGCAAATCTGCGGTGATACGTCCATCGGCCATAACCAAAACCCGGTCAGCCAGCGCCATGACCTCATCCAGCTCGGAGGAGGAGAACATAACCGCCAGCCCCTGATGCGCCATTTTGCCAATCAGGTGATAAACATCGGTTTTCGCACCCACGTCGATGCCGCGCGTCGGCTCATCCAGCAGGACCACTTTGGGCCCGGTCATCAACGCCTTACCCAGCACCACCTTTTGCTGGTTGCCGCCGCTTAGCGAGGTAATGGGCAGCTCCGTATCACCGGCCTTAATCGCCAGCTGCTCTACCATGTGATTGACCTGCTTCTCTTCTTTAACTGGGCTGAGCAGGCGCAGGGCGCGGCGAAAGCCGAGCAGGCTCAGGTCGGTCAGAGTCATATTGCTTTTGATCGACATAAGCTGCACCACGCCTTCACCCTGACGATCCTCCGGCACAAGGGTAATGCCGCGCTTGAGCCGCTGCTGGAACGAGCGCTTGTCCAGGCTCTCCCCATCCAGACTGATGGTGCCCGACTGGCAGCCCATCATTCCCACCAGGCCTTTAAACAGCTCGGTACGTCCCGCGCCAAGCAGGCCATAGATGCCAATCACTTCCCCCTTGCGCAGGTCAAACGTGACGTCGTTCAATTTATACCCGCCGTTCTGGTGCAGGGCGGTCAGGCCGTTCACCTTCAGGATGGTCTCGCCGTGTGCGGCAGGGCTGTAGTCAAAGTGCTTTTTCTTATCCCCAACCATCTGCTCGATGATCCAGGGCACGCTGGCCTCCTGAACGGGGCGCTCGCTGATAAAGCGGCCATCGCGGAAGATGGTGATGTGATCGCCAATCTCCATCAGCTCTTCCAGCCGGTGTGAGATGTAGATAATGGTGACGCCACGGCGCTTAAGCTGGGCGATAACGTTAAACAGCACCCGCACTTCCGACTGGCTCAGCGCGCTGGTGGGCTCGTCCATAATCAGCACCCGGGTGTCTTTGGAGAGCGCACGGGCGATCTCCACCAGCTGCTGATGACCAATTCCCAATTCGCCTAACGAGGCGTAGGGATCAACGTTCAGCTCCAGCCGCTCAAGCAGGGATTTCGCCAGCTCGTACTGGTATTTTTCGTTAATCACGCCGCGCTGGAAGAACTCGTTACCAATGAAGATGTTGTCCATCACGTTCATATTGGGGAAGAGGTTCAGCTCCTGGAAAATGATGCTGATGCCGTGCTTTTCCGCCTGGTGAGTGGAGCCGAGCGTGACCCGCTGTCCATCCAACAGGATTTCGCCGGAGGAGGGCGTCTCAACGCCGGCCAGCATTTTCATCATCGTCGATTTACCCGCGCCGTTCTCGCCAATCAGCACGTTGACCTGATTACGGTATACGCGGTAGTTAACGCGATCGAGCGCCACTACCCCAGGGTAGATGCGGGAGAGGTCGCGCGTTTCAATAATGACCTCATCCGGCTGGGTCTGTTGCTCATTCATAGCCCTCTCCTCACTGCCGTACGATGTGTGCCGCGGTAACATCCGGGATGGTTTGTGGAATATCCCAGGCGGCAAATACCCCGGAAACAGTGACCTTATCCCCGACAACAGGCTTGAAGTTGATGATCATCTCCGACGCTTGCTGATTAATCGCTTTGCCATAATCGCCGTACAGCACCTGATCGTTGAAGTCCTGGTAGCTCGCGCCTTTATACCCGTCTCGCAGGCTGGTGCCGCGAATGATCGGGCCCATCTGCACTACGATGTCGCCGCCTTGCTCATCGCGCACCGTCATCTTCCCGCTGCGGGATTTAGTATTCACCTTGATCACTTCCCCGGTAATGCGCACGCTAAAGACGCAGGGGTTTTCGCTCTGGCTGCGGTAGCCGTCTTTGCTACAGGCCTCATCAAAGCTCTTTTCGCCCTGCAAGGTTTTCAGTAATTCAGCGACGGGCTTCGCCTCACGCACATACTGCGGCACAATCTTTTGCTGCCAGGTTTGCTGAATGTTGGCCATTTGTGGATTGGGGGGATTTTTAAGATCGGCCAACTCTTTCTGCGAGACGATGCGGCAACCGCCAAGCGCTAAAACGATCGCCACCAGCGCAAGTTTTCTGTGCATTATGTCCTCCTTTGTGCCCGCCGAAGCGGGCGCTGCAACGTGTCATCAGGATTTGAAATTGAAGTCTTGCACTCCGGAGGCGTTGTCAGGGGTGATCAAAATGCCGCGGAACATCACGCGCTGTTTCTCAGGCTTGGTGCCTTTTTGGATGAAATTATCCAGATCGGTAACGCCTTGGGCGGCAATGGCCTGGGCCTGGAGCATCACCGTGGCTTTCAGGGTGCCCGCTTTAACGGCTTCTCGCTCGTCGTTGCTGCCGTCGATGCCGACGACAATGACATCGTCACGGCCAGCGGATTTCAGCGCGGCAATCGCGCCCAGCGCCACGGGACCGTTGCCGCAGATAACGCCTTTCACGTCCGGGTGCGCCTGCAGGATGCTGTCCATAATGCGCTTGCCGTCAATCAGGGTGCCTTTCGCATCCTGTCTCGCGACGCTTTGCATATCTGGATACTGATCCAGCACCTGGTGGAAGGATTTCGAGCGCGTAACGCAGTTGTTGTCGGCCAGGTTACAGGTCAGCTCGGCGTATTTGCCTGCCTCCTCCATTTTTTCGACAAAGACGTTAGCCACGTCAGAGCCGGCCTGGAAGTTGTTATGGGTGATCTGTTCGAGCGCGATGTTATCAACCGGGATTTCACGGTTGATTAACACCACCGGAATGCCCGCGTTTTTGGCTTTTTGAATGGCCGCCACGCTGGCGGTTGAGTCGGCGTTATCCAGAATAATGCCCTGAACTTTTTTACCGATAGCGGCGTCGATAAGCTCGCTCTGCTTTTTAACATCTTCGCCGTGGGACAGCACGCTGGTGGTGTAGCCCAGCTCTTTCGCCTTCTGATCGGCCCCTTTCGCTTCCGCCGCGTAGTAAGGGTTATCCAGCGAGTTGACCATAATCATGATCGTGCCTTTTTCAGCGGCAAACGCATTTGCCGAAAATGCACAGGCTGCTGCCACACTTAAAAACAGGAATGTCGTTTTCATAAGATGTTCTCTCAAAATGTAATGTATGGCGGTTCGACAGGTGTAGGGTTGTCGTTAATGTCGTACTGTTGTTAAAGCTATCTATTAATAAGCGCCAGGGTCTGATTAACGATCCCGGCTACATCAAGACCATGATATGCCCGCATATCTTTGCGATCGGCGGCAATCGCATAATCACCGTCAGGAATACCTAAACGTTTAAGCACCGCGCCATGGCCGTTCTCTGCCAGAACCTCCGCCACAAGGCTACCCACGCCGCCATTCACGTTGTGCTCTTCTACGCTGATGATATGTTTGACGCTTTGTAACGCGGCAAACAGCGCGTCGCGATCTAAGGGGCGAATGGAGGGGACGTTGATGACCCGTGCGGAAATACCCTGTTCCGCCAGCTGTTCGGCGGCATCGACGGCTTCGTGAACGGTAGAGCCCATGGCCACCAGCGCGATGTCATTGCCTTCGCGTAGCACATCTATCGCACCGGGTACGAAGGTGTAATTTTCATCGTGCAGCTCTGGTAGCGCTTTACCGTCCATACGGATATAGACCGGGCCGACATGCTCAAGGGCGTACTCAATAATCTGGCGGCACTCCAGCGGGGAGGAGGGGGCAAAGATCTGGATATTACCGAAGCCGCGCATCACCGAGATATCATCAATGGCGTGGTGGGTACTGGCCAGCGGCCCATAGCTGGCGCCGGCGTTGAGGCCAAACAGCTTCACGTTGGTGTTGTTGTAGCAGATATCCACTTTAACCTGCTCGTTGGCACGCGAAACGAGAAACGGCGCGGCGTTACAGGTTACGGCGATTTTTCCGCCCAGCGCCAGCCCGGCGGCAGCGCCCACCAGGGTCTGCTCGGCGATCCCGACGTTAACGATCCGATCCGGATACTGTTTTACGAAGGGCGAGATCTTGGCGGTGGAGGTCGAGTCGGCCACAACGGGAACCAGATCGACGCCTCTCTCAACCGCATCAATAAAAGCTTCAACCATCACGTTTGCAAAATGTTCTGAATTACTCACTTTTCATGCCCTCTTCGATCAGATCGTTCAGTTCGCTCATCGCCAGCCCGATTTCGTCACCCTTCGGAACGCGGTGGTGCCATTCCGGCTTGCCGGCGATAAAGGAGACGCCTGCGCCCTTGGTGGTGTGGGCGATAATGACGTTCGGTTTGCCCGTCTGGGGCAGGTTCTCCAGCGCATTGACCACGGAGGCCATATCGTTGCCCTCGCACTCGGTCACCTCCATGCCAAAGGCACGCCATTTTTCGTCCAGCGGATCGGTGCACATAATGTCTTTGGTGGCTCCCGCCAGCTGCAGGCCATTTTTGTCGTTGATAATGACCAGGTTATCCAGCTTGTAATGGGCCGCCACCATGGCCGCTTCCCAGTTGCTGCCTTCCGCCAGTTCACCATCACCGGTGATCAGGAAAATACGGCGTTTGCTGTTGCTGCGCTTAGCAGCCAGTGCCAGACCCACGGCCACCGGGAAACCATGCCCCAGCGCACCGGTATTCAACTCAATCCCTGGCGTCTTCTGCTTAACCGGATGCCCCGGCAGATGGGAGTTGGCGTGCTGGTAGGTTGCGAGCCACTCCACTGGAAAATAGCCCGCCTCGGCGAGAACGCAGTAGTAGCAGCCTACGGCGTGGCCTTTGGACTGGATGTAGATATCACGCTCCTCATCATCCTGGCGGTTAGCTGCGCAGTCGAGTACGCGAAAATAGAGCGCCGTTAACAGCTCCACCTGAGAGAGATCGGCCCCGGTATGGCCGCCAGCGGGGCTGTTGGCATTCAGGGAGATAATGTGGCGGCGCACCGCGCGGGCTTTGTTTTCAAGTTCGGGTACAGAAAGTAAGAACGGATTCATCGAACTCCTCCGAATTAATATGCGACACTGAATATATATTCAGGTTGGTTCAAAAAAATGGACGCCTGGCTGTTGATCCAAGTTTCCCTGACCCTGAGTGAATAGGCCTTCTGAGGTGTTCAGAATATATATTCACTCATGACTTTATATTCAATCATACTAGCGTCTCTGCTGTTGAGTTGTCCAGCGTGATTGAGTGATTTGTGATGACCTACGCATTTGTGATGTTTGCCTGTAGATGCGCAAAGCAATCCTCGCTATCGTTTACAAAATAAATAATCAGTGTTGAATATATATTCATGGAAGGTCTCACTTCCGGAGAAACCTATGTCTTCGCACAAAAATATCATTATTGCTCTCGATGAGGGGACGACCAATGCCAAGGCCGTGGCCCTGGACGCCGCAGGTAAGGTGATCGTTAAATTCAACCAGCCGCTCTCTATCCAGACACCTCGTGAGGGGTGGGTCGAACAGTCAGGCATGGCGCTGGTGGAGGCCTCGGTGAAGGTCATCGCGCAAGCGATTGAGGCGGTCGGCGCTGAAAACGTGGCGGCGCTGGCCATCAGTAATCAGCGCGAGACGGCGATAGGCTGGTATCGCAGCAACGGCACGCCGCTGCATGCGGCAATCAGCTGGCAATGCTCGCGCACGGCGGATTTTTGCGATGCGCTGCGCCGTGATAATAAAGAGCAGGCGATTAAAGCCGTCACCGGTCTGCCGGTCGCGCCGCTCTTCTCCGGCTCCAAGATGCGCTGGCTCATCGAGTCGACGCCAAACGGCCAGGCGCTGGCGGCTAACAGTGATATTTGCCTCGGAACCATCGACAGCTGGCTGCTCTGGAACCTGACCGCTGGCGAAAGCTTCTACTGCGACTACTCGAACGCCGCTCGTACTCAGCTCCTCGATCTGCAAAGCGGACGCTGGAGCCCAGAGATGCTGGATATCTTCCAGATCCCGGCTGCCGCGCTGCCGGAGATCAAACCCTCCAGCGGTCTTTTTGGCTACACCAAAAACGTGGTGGGCATTCCAGACGGCATTCCGATCATGTCTATGGTCGGTGACTCGCACGCCGCGCTGTTTGGCCATGCGCTGGGGGAGGCGGGCTGCGTCAAGGCCACCTACGGCACGGGGTCATCGGTTATGGCACCGGTTACCTCTGCGCAGTGCAGCATCCACTCTCTGGCAACCACGCTGGCCTGGCATGATGGCGAGCAGCTGATCTACGGCCTGGAGGGGAACATCCCCCATACTGGAGACGGCGTCGCGTGGATGGCTGACAGCACGGGCCTGAGTGAACTCCCTGAAGCTGAGCTGGCAGCAGAGCTGAATTCACTCCCGGCCTCGGTGGAGTCAACGCTTGGCGTCTATTTTGTTCCGGCGCTGACGGGGTTAGGCGCGCCCTGGTGGGATGAAAATGCCCGCGGGGTGATCTGCGGCCTGAGCCGAGGTGTAAAACGCGCGCACCTGATCCGGGCTGCGCTGGAGGCCATTACCTACCAGATCGCCGATGTGGTCACGGCGATGCGGCAGCACAACGATTTTTCGCTAACCGCGTTGATGGTCGATGGCGGGCCAACCAAAAATGACTGGCTGATGCAGTATCAGTCAGACCTGCTGGGTTGCCCGGTTATGCGCAGCGACGTGCCTGAACTCTCTGCAATCGGTGCGGCACTCTTAGCGCGCAAGGCCGTGGGGCAACTCTCACTCGATGAGCTGAAACCGTACCTTTACCCGCACAGCGAATTTCGCCCCAACATGGAGCGTCATGGCCGTTTACAAAAACGCTGGCGGGAGTGGCAGCAAGCCGTCGAAAGAACCCTACACAAATTTTGAATAGCGGGTGAGGAGAGAAGTATGGGCTATGTATTCGAAAGTAAAACGGTCGTCATTACCGGGGCAGCCAAAGGTATTGGCGAGGGCATCGCCAGGAAATTTGCCGATGCGGGCGCGAACCTGGTGCTGTCGGATTACTCGGCAGAGGTCATAGAGACCGCCGAGCGACTGAGAGAGGAGTACCATGAAAATATTATCTCCTTCGTCGCCGACGTCACCAACGAAGAGCAGGTTACTGAGCTCTACAGCCTCGCGCATCGTACCTTTGGCAGCATCGATGTCTCTATCCAAAACGCCGGCATTATCACTATCGACCGCTTCGATAAAATGACGCGGCAGGAGTTCGATAACGTACTCAGCGTGAACACCACCGGCGTATGGCTATGCTGCCGCGAGGCCGCAAAGTATATGGTCAAACAGCAGGGTGGACGTTTGATCAACACCTCCTCCGGCCAGGGCCGCGTTGGCTTTATCTACACCCCGCACTACGCGGCCAGCAAGATGGGCGTGATCGGCATTACCCAAAGCCTCGCGCTTGAGCTAGCCCAGCACAACATTACGGTCAACGCGTTCTGCCCAGGGATCATCGAGACCAATATGTGGGACTACAACGACCGCGTCTGGGGCGAGATCCTGAGCACGCCAGAGAAGCAGTATAAAAAAGGCGAGCTTATGGACGAATGGGTGCAGGGGATCCCCCTCAAGCGGGCGGGAAAACCTGCCGACGTTGCCGGGCTGGTGGCGTTTCTGGCGTCCGAAGATGCGGCCTACATTACGGGGCAAACCATCAACGTCGATGGCGGCTTGATTATGTCGTAACACATTTGGAGTGAAACCATGGATAAACACTTTTCCCAAAGACTGTTTGATTTAAGCGATCGCGTCGCGTTTGTCACCGGAGCAGGCAGCGGTATTGGTCAAATGATTGCTTACGGCTTTGCCAGCGCGGGGGCGAAGGTGGCCTGCTTCGATCTGCGCGAGGATGGCGGTCTGCTGGAAACCGTAAGCACGATTCAGGAGATGGGCGGCAACGCCTTTGCCTATACCGGCGACGTACGCGATATTGCTCATCTGCGCGCTGCCATCGCCGAGGTGAAGGCGCAGTTCGGTCGTCTTGATGTGGCGCTCAACGCCGCCGGGATTGCCAACGCCAATCCGGCGCTGGAGATGGAGCACGATCAGTGGCAGCGGGTTATCGATATCAACCTGACCGGCGTCTGGAACAGCTGTAAAGCTGAGGCCGAGCTGATGCTGGAGAGCGGTGGCGGCTCGATCATCAATATCGCCTCTATGTCCGGCGTGATTGTAAACCGTGGGCTGGAGCAGGCCCATTATAACTGCTCTAAGGCGGGGGTGATCCACTTAAGCAAAAGCCTGGCGATGGAGTGGGCGGAGAAAAATATCCGCGTTAACACGATTAGCCCAGGCTACACGGCGACGCCGATGAACACCCGTCCAGAGATGGTGCACCAGACAAAATCGTTTGAGAGCCAGACGCCTATGCAGCGTATGGCAAAGGTTGAGGAGATGGCGGGTCCGGCTATTTTCCTTGCCGCGGATGCCTCATCGTTCTGCACCGGCGTGGATCTGCTGGTCGATGGTGGGTTTGTTTGCTGGTAACGGGAGATGCTTTTTCGCCCGTTGAGCACAGTGTGGGTTTGTAGGCCCGCGTAAGCGAAGCGCCACCGGGCATTATTATGTTGACGCTGCAATGCCGGGCGGCACTGCGTTTGCCCGGCCTACGGCCTCGCTCTTCCCATAAAAAAGGGTCACTTTTAAGTGACCCTTTTTCGTTACCATTTCAATTACAGCTTACGCGGCGTGGTCTCATGCGCGTGTTCATTTTCACGGCAGTCGCCTTCAGCGCAATGACCGTAGAGATAGAGGCTGTGGTTCGTCAGGCGGATGCCGTGCTTAGTGGCGATTTCACGCTGGCGAGCTTCAATAGAATCATCGCTGAACTCGATCACTTTGCCACAGTCGAGGCAGATCAGATGGTCGTGGTGATGCTGCTGGGTCAGTTCGAAAACGGATTTGCCGCCTTCAAAGTTATGACGGGTGACAATCCCGGCATCATCAAACTGGTTAAGCACACGATACACGGTAGCCAGACCAATTTCCTCGCCCATGTCGATCAGTCGCTTGTATAAGTCTTCCGCACTGACATGATGGTTATCCGGTCCCTGAAGCACTTCCAGAATTTTCAAACGAGGAAGCGTGACTTTCAAGCCGGCCTTCTTTAATGCGGTGTTATTGTCAGTCATGCGGAGTCTGTCCTGTTGCTAATCGATTCACTTCCGAGGCGGAAGTTAATGAGAATGACCTTGAGTAAATGCGTCTCATTATAGAATTGCCACTTCTTAATGAAAACTACAAGTCCTCAAGTAAAGTATGCGTATAAAACGTGGCCTCGCCAACAAACAATCGTTGCCCGACCCGTTTGACCAGGGGATATTGTACAGGTATGTACACGAAAGTTAAAAATTTGTAGCAATTATTTCTATTGCTTTTATCTATCAATAGCAGCGCAGCACTTAGGCTGCGCCGTCTACAATCAGGCGTTAACGATCTCGTCCAGGTGCAGCTCTTCAGAGATCTGCTTGACCCACTTCTCAACGCGCTCGGCGGTCAGTTCCGGCTGGCGATCTTCGTCAATGGCCAGGCCCACGAAGTGATCGTCATCGGCCAGGCCTTTAGACGCTTCAAAGTGGTAACCGGCGGTTGGCCAGTGGCCGACGATGGTGGCACCATTAGGTTCAATGATATCACGAATGGTGCCGAGGGCATCACAGAAGTACTCTGCGTAGTCTTCCTGGTCGCCACAGCCGAACAGCGCTACCAGCTTACCGTTGAAGTCTACCTCTTCCAGCGTCGGGAAGAAGTCATCCCAGTCGCACTGCGCTTCACCATAGTACCAGGTTGGGATGCCCAGCAGCAGGATATCATAGCCTTCCAGATCTTCTTTGCTGCTCTTGGCAATGTCATGCACGTCAGCAACGTCTGGACCAAGCTGCTTTTGGATCATCTTTGCGATATTTTCGGTGTTACCGGTGTCACTACCGAAAAAAATACCTGTAATTGCCATGAGTAAAATAACCTCTTGAAACTTAATGATATGGTGGTGGAGCACGGCCCACGGATAAGGGCAATAATAGCAGAACAGCGGCGTACGCGAAATTCGTAATCGCCCAGACTGCACTCTGTGCTACATGAAAGTGTGATTTGAAGTGATTTTCAGACGTCGCCCTGGCGGTGCAGGGCCTTGAGCTGGGTAAGCAACAGCTCTTCGATCAGCTCGCTACGGCTCATCTGCCGGGCATCGGCCAGCGCGTTGAGCGCCTCAACGGCGTCGGCGTTCATCTTCAGCTCGACGCGCTTAAGCCCACGAACTTTATCGCGTTTAAGCTGGTTGCGCTTGTTGATGCGTAGCTGCTCGTCACGCGAAAGCGGATTCGTTTTCGGTCGTCCCGGGCGACGCTCGTTCGCGAACAGATCTAGTGTCGTACGGTCCGTTTGTTCTTTTGCCATGATTTTGGGTGACGTCGAGGGAAAACAGGCTGCCAGGGTATCCCTGCGCGATTAGCGCGCCATCATACATCAGCAGAGCAGGGACGCCAACGACCGTAAGCCTTGCTGCGTCCGGTCGCCGGGTTTTTAATCAGCCCGCATCGTTCGCCAGATAGCGGCGGATCGCCCGCAGCACCGCCTCAGGCTTTTCAGCGTGCACCCAGTGGCCCGCCCCGGCAATCACGTGCGCCCGCGCCTGCGGGAACTGGGCGAGCAGCGCATCGCGATGGGCTTCGGTGACGTAGGGCGACTGGCCGCCGCGAACAAACAGCGCCGGGCGATCCCAGGCCGGCACGGTCTGCCAGCCAATAATCTCTTCGTAGCACTCCCACAGCGTCGGCACGTTGAAGCGCCATTCGCCGTCGATAAAGGATTTCAGAAGAAACTGAATAACGCCCTCTTCATGCAGCGTCTGGCGCATCAGGGCAGCGGCCTGCTGGCGGCTGGTAGCCCCGGCAGCCGTCACCGCCTTGATAGCGGCAAAAATCTCGTCGTGGCGGCGTACCTGATAGGCAACCGGGGCAATATCAATGGCAACCAGCTGGTCAATCCGTTCAGGGGCGAGCGCGGTAAGCGCCATGACCGCCTTGCCGCCCATGGAGTGGCCGATAAACGTCGCCTTCTCCAGGCCCTGCGCATCAAGGGTGTCCAGCAGGTCCTGCGCCATGGCCGGGTAGTTCATCTCCGGCGAGCGGGGAGAGAGACCATGGTTGCGCATATCAACCTGAATGATATCGTGATCGTTTACCAGATCGCGTGCCAGCACGCCGAGGTTGTCCAGGCTGCCAAACAGACCGTGGACAAGGACAATGGGAGAATTGTTGTGCGGATGTTGTGCAGATTGCGCTCGGGTATTCAATTTCATGGCAAAGTTCTTTTTTTCGCTCTGTCGGGTTAGGGTATTATGTTGACCATTCTACCGCCTGGCTGCAAGGGGTCGACGCGAACCGACTTTTGCCTGACGTTAACCGTTGTTGAGATTTCGCCTATAATCCCAACAGCTTGTATTCAGATAAGATACTCCACTGGATTAAAATGAAAACGATCGAAGTTGATGATGAGCTTTACAGCTATATTGCCAGCCACACCAAACACATCGGCGAGAGCGCATCCGAGATTTTACGCCGGATGCTGAAGTTTACCGCCAACGGCAGCAGGCCAGCGGCCACCGCCCCGAAAGAGGCCGCCATTGTCAACATCCCGGCCGAAGCGAAGCCGGTTAATAATCCTGTGAAAGACAAAGTCCGTGCCATGCGCGAGCTGCTGCTGTCTGATGAATATGCAGAACAGAGAAAAGCGGTTAACCGCTTCATGCTGGTGCTGTCTACACTCTATTCACTGGATGAGAAAGCGTTTGCCGAGGCGACGGAGTCCCTGCATGGCCGTACCCGCGTCTACTTTGCGGGCGATCAGCAGACGCTGCTGCAAAACGGGGCACAGACCAAACCTAAGCACCTGGCAAATACGCCATACTGGGTGATCACAAATACGAATACGGACCGTAAACGTAGCATGGTGGAGCATATCATGCAGTCGATGCAGTTCCCGGCGGAGCTGATTGATAAGGTTTGCGGCACAATCTAACCCTTGCATAAGAAGGATCAGGCAATGGCAAATCATGAACGCGCAGGACAGCCTGCACAACAGAGCGATCTGATTAACGTCGCTCAGCTTACCGCGCAGTACTACGTGCTGAAGCCGGAAGTGGGCAATAGCGAACATGCGGTAAAATTTGGCACCTCCGGGCACCGCGGCAGTTCGGTACGCCATAGCTTCAACGAGCCGCATATTCTGGCCATTGCACAGGCGATTGCCGAAGAGCGCGCTAAAAACGGTATCACCGGGCCGTGCTATGTCGGTAAGGATACCCACGCGCTCTCCGAGCCGGCGTTTATCTCCGTGCTGGAAGTGCTGGCTGCCAACGGCGTCGATATCATCGTGCAGGAGAACAACGGCTATACGCCAACGCCGGCGGTATCGAATGCTATCCTCGAGCACAACAAGCAGGGTGGCGCGCAGGCTGACGGCATCGTCATTACTCCTTCGCACAACCCGCCGGAAGATGGCGGCATCAAATATAACCCGCCTAACGGTGGCCCGGCCGATACCAACGTCACCAAGGTCGTTGAAGATCGCGCCAACGCCCTGTTAGCAGCCGGTCTGGAAGGTGTTAAGCGCATCTCCCTTGATGAAGCCATGGCCTCTGGCCGCGTGACCGAAAAAGATCTGGTTCAGCCGTTTATCGAAGGGCTGGCCGAGATCGTCGACATGGCCGCGATCCAGAAAGCTGGCCTGAAGCTGGGCGTCGACCCGCTGGGCGGCTCCGGTATCGAGTACTGGAAACGCATTGCCGAATTCTACAAGCTGGATCTGACCATCGTTAACGATCAGGTCGATCAGACCTTCCGCTTTATGCATCTCGACAAAGATGGCGCGATCCGTATGGACTGCTCCTCCGAGTGTGCGATGGCGGGCCTGCTGGCGCTGCGCGATAAGTTCGATCTGGCCTTTGCCAACGATCCCGACTATGACCGTCACGGCATCGTCACCCCGGCAGGGCTGATGAACCCGAACCACTACCTGGCAGTCGCGATCAACTACCTGTTCCAGCACCGTCCACAGTGGGGCAAAGAGGTAGCGGTTGGCAAAACGCTGGTCTCCTCCGCGATGATTGACCGCGTGGTCAACGATCTGGGCCGCAAGCTGGTAGAAGTGCCGGTTGGCTTCAAGTGGTTTGTTGACGGTCTGCACGACGGCAGCTTTGGTTTTGGCGGCGAAGAGAGCGCCGGGGCCTCGTTCCTGCGTTTTGACGGCACGCCGTGGTCCACCGATAAAGACGGTATCATCATGTGCCTGCTGGCCGCGGAAATCACCGCCGTCACCGGCAAAAACCCACAGCAGCACTACGATGAGCTGGCCGAGCGCTTTGGCGCACCGAGCTATAACCGCTTGCAGGCCGGAGCGACCTCTGCTCAGAAAGCGGCGCTGTCGAAGCTGTCGCCAGAGATGGTTAGCGCCAGCCAGCTGGCAGGGGATCCGATCACCGCGCGTCTGACGGCGGCTCCGGGTAACGGTGCCTCTATCGGCGGGCTGAAGGTGATGACCGACAACGGCTGGTTTGCTGCACGTCCGTCCGGCACGGAAGATGCCTACAAGATTTACTGCGAAAGCTTCCTCGGTGAAGAGCACCGTAAGCTGATTGAGAAAGAAGCGGTAGAGATTGTTAGCGAAGTGCTGAAAAACGCCTGATGCTGTTAAGCGCCCGGCGGCATCGCGCTGCCGGGCGTTATTCTTTCCGGGTAATGTTTACTGCTTGATCACGTTACACCACACCGCCTTACGCCCCTGATGCTCCTGAATGTAGACCCCCTGTAGCTCCGGCGCGAAGCCTGGCAGCAGATTGATCCCCTCCTCAAGCGCGGTAAAGTAGCGTAGGACGGATCCGCCCCAAACCTCACCCGGCACGACGCACAGTACGCCCGGCGGGTAGGGAAGTGCGCCCTCAGCGGCAATACGTCCCTCGGCCTCGCTCAGCAGCACCAGCTCGCTCTCGCCGCGAATAAAGGCGTAGTTGGCCTCCTGAGGCGACATACGCACCGGCGGTAAGCAGGCTTTTCGGAACATCTCTTTCTGCAGCTGCTTAACGTTGTTACGCGCATAGAGATCGTGCATCTCCTGACAGAGCTGACGCAGGGTGTAACCAGCGTAGCGCGCCGGGTGCTGATGGTAGATCGACGGCAGCACCTCCTGCAGCGGCGCATCGCTGGCCAGCAGCGTCTCAAACTGCGCCAGCCGGGCCACCAGCTGCTGCAGCTTGCCCATATCTTCCGCAGGCGTAAGCAGGAAGAGGATGGAGTTAAGATCGCACTTCTCCGGCACCACGCCGTTTTCACGCAGATAGTTGGCAAGAATGGTCGCCGGAACGCCAAACTCCTCATACTCGCCGGTCGCCGCATCGATGCCCGGCGTGGTCAGCAATAGTTTGCAGGGATCGATAAAGTACTGGTGCGGCGCATAGCCCTCGAAGGCGTGCCAGTTCTCGCCGGGTACAAAGTGGAAGAAGCGCAGATCGCGGGCGATCTCGGCAGTTTTGTAAGAGTCCCACGGACGATTGTCTACGGTTGTGGGCACGAAAGGACGGATAAACCGGCACTGATCGAGGATCATCTTACGGGCCTCGATACCTTGTTCAACGCAGCGCATCCACATCCGTTTCCCGCTCTCACCTTCGTGCATCCGGGCGTTAACGTCCAGCGCGGCAAAGAGCGGATAGAAGGGGCTGGTGGAGGCGTGCATCATAAAGGCGTTGTTCAAACGCTTGTGGGGAACGTAGCGCGGCTGCCCCTTGATGTGGCTATCCTTTTTGTGGATCTGCGAGGTCTGGGAGAAGCCCGCCTGCTGCTTGTGCACCGACTGGGTAACCAGAATGCCGGGATCGTTCTCGTTGAGATCCAGCAGCAGCGGCGAGCAGTCGGCCATCATCGGGATAAACTGCTCGTAGCCCACCCAAGCAGAGTCGAACAGGATGTAGTCGCAGAGGTGGCCAATGGTGTCCACAACCTGACGGGCGTTGTAAATGGTGCCATCGTAGGTGCCAAGCTGGATCACCGCCAGACGGAACGGGCGCTGGCGCTGGGTATGTTCAGGGGAGACCTCCGCCACCAGTTCGCGCAGGTAGGGCTCTTCAAAGCAGTGGGCGTCAATGCCGCCGATAAAGCCGTAGGGATTACGCGCCGTCTCCAGGTAGACCGGCGTGGCCCCCGCCTGCAGCAGCGCGCCGTGATGGTTAGATTTGTGGTTGTTGCGATCGAACAGCACCAGATCGCCCGGTGCCAGCAGGGCGTTAAGCACTACCTTGTTCGCCGACGAGGTGCCATTGAGAACGAAGTAGGTCTTATCGGCGTTAAACACCCTGGCCGCATGCTGCTGGGCCAGGCAGGGAGCACCCTCGTGGATCAGCAGATCGCCCATCGCCACGTCGGCATTGCAGAGATCGGCCCGGAACAGCGCTTCGCCAAAGAAATCCACAAACTGGCTGCCGGTAGGATGGCGGCGGAAAAATTGTCCGCCCTGGTGGCCCGGGCAGTCAAAGGCGCTGTTGCCCTGCTTGACATAGTCCATGAGGGCGCTGAAAAAGGGCGGACGCAGCCCGCGCTCATATTTCAACGCGGCGGCCTCAAGCTGACGGCTATAATATTCACGGTTGGCGTTACCGTATTGAAAGACGCCGTAGATGTCGGGAAGGTAGGTTGCCGGAACAAATTCTGCCTCGTGGGTCATCACGAAAACAGGAATATTAAATCCGGTCTCCTCAATTTTCTCTACCATCCCTTTATGGATATCGTTAATAGAGAGTACGGCAGCGGCGACGTCAATAAAGTCGCTGTCGTGCAGATCGATAATATCACGGCGGGTAGAAATAGAGTCGTGACAGGCCCGGCTGGCCGCTATTTTCAAGCGTTGCATAGTACGTCCTTATTTTAGGTAAAAGCCATCCCTCAACTCTTATAAGGAATTGATTTTACAGGTTGGGATATAGCGTGAAGCTAACTGATGTCGGGGGCCATTCTATCGACGGATTTAATTTTCACCGTGAGGTTGATCAATAAAAATAGCGCGCAGAGGGGATATTTAAATTTAATTTGGCATTATTACGCCGTTATTTAAAAGGTTGGAATTAACCTGTGGAATTAAATGTCCGCGTAAAATTAAAATACATATTTACAGCATGAAGCGGTAACCAATTCCGGTTTCGGTAATAAAGTGACGCGGACGGGCCGGATCGTTTTCCAGCTTTTGACGCAGGTGGCCCATATAGATACGCAAATAGTGGCTGTGTTCAACCGCATTAGGGCCCCACACCTCGCGCAGCAGCTGTCGCTGGGTAAGCACCTTACCGTGGTGGCCTATTAGCACAGCCAGCAGGCGAAACTCGATGGGCGTCAGGTGGATCTCCTCTTCGCCCCGCTGAATGCGCCTGGCGGCCAGGTCAACGCGTACATCAGAGAAGGTTATCAGCGGATCGCTCTGACTGGCGTTGCCGTGGCGGCGAAGCGCGACCCGCAGGCGCGCCTGTAGCTCCCCAATGCCAAACGGCTTGCTGAGATAGTCATCCGCCCCGGCGTCGAGGGCGGCGATTTTATCCTGCTCCTCGACGCGGGCAGAGAGCACAATGATCGGCGTCTGGCTCCACTGGCGGAGGTCACGAATAAAATCGAGGCCGTCGCCGTCGGGCAGGCCAAGATCGAGGATAATCGCATCGGGTTTGCGCGTTGCCGCTTCCAGCAGGCCGCGCTGTAGGGTCTGCGCCTCGTGTACCCGCAGGCCATCCGCCTCCAGCGCGGCGCGCACAAAGCGAACGATAGCCTGCTCATCCTCTACGATTAAAATGTTGATCACGCTTCTCCGGTTAACTCGTCAAGCGCTGGCGGCGCGGTTTGCGGGAGTGTAACACGAAAGCTGGCGCCCCCCTCGGGTCGGTTGACAACGGCGATCGTGCCGCCGTGAACCTCAACAATGGCTTCGCAGATAGCCAGCCCCAGCCCCACGCCTGGAATAGCAGACTCTTTGTTACCCCGGGCGAATTTAACAAAAATGGCCTGCTCTTGCCCCGCCGGGATCCCCGGCCCGCTGTCCCACACCTCCAGCCGGAGCTGGTTCTCCTCCCGCCAGGCGTTAATGCCGATCGTCGCCGCAGGCCCGGCATATTTCATGGCGTTCTCCAGCAGGTTAACCAGCACGCGCTCAAACAGCGGGCCGTCGACCCGTACCAGCATCAGCGGGTCGGGCAGGGCCAGCTGAACCGGCCGCCCGCCGCTGATAGCATCCAGCGCCTGCAGGGCGCTACCGACGATCTCCTCCAGCGTTAGCCACTCCAGCTTCAGGCTAAAACCGCCGGACTGGATGCGCGCCATATCAAGCAGATTATTCACCAGCCGGGTCATGCTCAGCACCTGCTGGCGGATCTCACTGGCCTGCGGAGCATGTTTTGAGCCGTCGCTAGCCAGATCGAGGGTCAAAATCTCCGCCTGACCAAACAGCACGGTGAGCGGAGTACGCAGATCGTGAGAGAGCGCCGCCAGCAGCGAGTGGCGAATGCTCTCCCGCTCGCTGGTGAGCCTGGCGTGTTGTTCGCTGGTGGTTAATGCCAGCCGCTCCAGCGCGCTGGTCACCAGCAGGGCGAAAGTTTCCAGCAGCCGCTGCTGCTCGGGGATCATCAGCTGACGCAGGCTGGTTGGCTCGACGATCGCCACCCCCCAGGTTTTAGCCCCGTTTTTCAGGGGCAGAATAAGGTAGGGCACGCCGGGCAGGGTATCGGTGCCAGCGCCAGCGGGCAGGCCTTTGCTCAGGCTCCATTGGGCGATGGCTTCATCCCACGGGGTCATGCTCTGCGCTGGCGTTACCGCCCGCAGCTTACCGCTCTCGTCCGGGAGCAGGATCTGGCTGCGGGCATGAAAGGTTGACTGGATAAACTTTTCGCCGGTGAGGGCAATATCCTGCTCGCTGCGACCCACCGCCAGCGCTTTCGACATCTCATACAGGTGGCGGGTCCGCTGTTCGCGGTAGCGGGCGATGCGGGCCTGATAGCGAACCCCTGCGGTCAGGTTACCGATCACCAGCCCCACCGTCAGCATCACGCCAAAGGTCAGCAGGTACTGGACGTCGGAGACCGCCAGCGTGCCGCGCGGGGCGATAAAAAAGAGATCGAAGCTGATGACATTAATGACGGTCGCCAGCACCGACGGCCAACGCCCGTAGAGCAGGGCCACGATCACCACCCCTAGCAGATAGAGCATCACCAGGTTGGCGGCGTCGAAAGCGATCAACCACTGGCTGGCAATAAAGGTGATCAGGGCGCAAAGCGCAATCGCCACCAGTCCGCCGGTGATCTGTACCCGCCACTTCTCCATCAGCGGACGGGCGTCGACGTGGCGCGACGCGTAAGAAGAGGCGCTCTCTTCAACGGCAACAACCAGCAGATCGAGATCGGGCGCGTGGCGGGCAAGGCGCTCGGCGAAAGAGGGGGGATGCCACCAGCGGCGCTGGCCCTGGCGGCCAATGACGATTTTTCCCAGGTTATGCTCTCGGGCGTAGCGCAGCACGGCCCGCTCCTCTGCCGGATCGGCAAGGGTGGCGGTTTCTGCGCCCAGCGACTGCGCCAGCCGCAGGGCGCTTAAAATGGCCCGCCGCTGCTGGGCGGGCAGCTTGTGCAGGGTGGGCGTCTCAACGTAGACCGCATGCCAGACGCTGCCCAGCTTCGCCGCCAGCCGCGCGGCGGTACGCACCAGCTTCTCATTGCCTTGACCGTGACCGATACAGAGCAGAATGGCGTCGCGGGTATGCCAGACCTTCTCCAGGCCCTCGTTGTCGCGCCAGGCACGCATCTGGGAATCAACGCGGTCAGCGGTGCGCCGCAGGGCCAGCTCGCGCAGGGCGATCAGGTTGCCCTTGCGGAAAAAGTGCTCAATAGCGCGCTCGGCCTGGCCGCCCATATAGACCTTGCCCTCGTGCAGGCGCTGGCGGAGATCGTCCGGGGGCAGGTCAACCAGCACCACGTCGTCAGCGGCGTCAAAAAAGGGATCCGGCACGGTCTCCCGCACCTGGATCCCGGTAACGCCGCTCACCACATCGTTCAGGCTCTCCAGATGCTGTACGTTGAGGGTGGTGAAGACGTCAATGCCCGCCTCCAGCAGCTCGTCGACATCCTGCCAGCGCTTCGGATGGCGGGAGCCGGGAGCGTTGGTGTGGGCCAGCTCGTCCATCAGGATCAGCGCCGGACGCCGGGCCAGCGCCCCGTCGAGGTCGAACTCTGCCAGACGCCGCCCCCGATGGTTAATGGCGTTGAGCGGCAGGATCGCCAGGTTTTCCAGCATCGCCGCCGTCTCCTGACGGCCATGGGTCTCAACCACGCCCGCCACGATATCCAGCCCCTGCGCCCGCAGCCGTTGCGCTTCGGCGAGCATGGCGAAGGTTTTGCCCACCCCCGCGCAGGCCCCGAAAAAGATCTTCAGCTTGCCGCGATGCGTGCTGCTGGCCTGCTCCAGCAGGCGATCGGGATCGGGACGCAACGGCTCGTCTGTCATTTAGGTGTGTCCTTATACGCATCAAGGGCGAGATTTAGCTCCACAATATTCACTCCCGGCTCGCCGGTAAAGCTCAGCAGCGGTTTGTGGGTATGTTTGGCGACCAACTCTGCAACCTGCGCAGCCGACAGGTTACGCGCCGCCGCCACACGCGGGATCTGCCAGGCCGCAGCCTGCGGCGACAGGCCGTAATCCAGTCCGCTGGCGGAGGCGGTGACCAGCTCAACCGGCACGCGCGGGTTAGCCTGGGGGTTGGCGGCGCGTAACGCCGCGATGCGGGCGGTGAACGCCTCATCAAGTGCCGGATTGCTGCCCGCCAGGTTGCTGCCTCCCGACGCCTGCGGATTGTAAGGCGCATCAGCGGTAGCGGAAGGGCGGCCGTGGAAGTAGCCCGGCGCGCTAAACTCCTGGCCGATCAGGCGCGACCCACGGACCTGGTTATCCTCCAGGATCAGCGAGCCGTTGGCCTGCGCCGGAAACAGTCCCTGGCCGAGCAGGGTAGTGACCAGCGGGTAGAGTCCGCCAACGATCAGCGTTAACAGCAGCAGGAGAAGAAATGCGGAACGAAGTGACGTCATGATGTGATCCTCTTAAACCAGGCCGAAAAGCGTTAACAGCAGATCGATTGCTTTGATGCCGATAAAGGGCACGATCAGCCCACCCAGGCCGTAGATCCACAGATTACGGCGCAGCATCGCCTGGGCCGAGAGCGGCGTATAGCTCACCCCTTTTAAGGCCAGCGGGATCAGGACAATAATAATCAGCGCATTGAAGATCACCGCGCTGAGGATCGCCGAGCTGGGGGAATGAAGATGCATAATATTCAGGGCGTTCAGCGGCGGATAGGTCACCGCAAACGCAGCAGGAATAATGGCAAAGTACTTCGCCACGTCGTTGGCGATGCTGAAGGTCGTCAGCGAGCCACGGGTCATCAACATCTGTTTGCCAATATGCACCACCTCGATCAGCTTGGTGGGGTTGGAGTCGAGATCCACCATGTTGCCCGCCTCCTTGGCCGCCTGAGTCCCGGAGTTCATCGCTACCGCTACGTCGGCCTGGGCCAGCGCTGGGGCGTCATTGGTGCCGTCTCCGGTCATTGCCACCAGCCGACCTTCGGCCTGGTACTGGCGGATCAGCGCCAGCTTGGCTTCCGGCGTCGCCTCGGCCAGAAAGTCATCTACCCCCGCCTCGGCGGCAATGGCGGCGGCGGTCAGGCGGTTATCCCCCGTGATCATCACCGTTTTGATACCCATCTTGCGCAGCTGGGCAAAGCGCGCCTTGATCCCGCCCTTGACCACATCCTTCAAGGGGATCACCCCCAGCACCCGGTTGCCCTCGGCAACGACCAGCGGCGTTGCGCCCCGGCTCGCCACCTGTTCAACCAGGGCGTCGACCTCGGCAGGAAACTCGCCGCCGTTGGCGGCAATGTGACGGCGCAGGGCATCGACCGAGCCCTTGCGGATCTGCCGATCCTGAATGTTGATGCCGCTCATTCGCGTCTGGGCGGTGAAGGGGACAAAGGTGGCGTTCAGGCTCTGGACGTCGCGCTCGCGCAGATTAAAGCGCTGCTTAGCCAGCACCACGATGCTGCGCCCCTCAGGGGTCTCATCCGCCAGCGACGCCAGCTGGGCTGCATCGGCCAGGGTTTGCTCATCCACGCCCTTAGCCGGTAAAAATTCGGCGGCCTGGCGGTTGCCAAGGGTGATGGTGCCGGTTTTATCCAGCAGCAGCACGTCGATATCCCCCGCGGCCTCTACCGCCCGGCCGCTGGTGGCGATGACGTTCGCCCCGAGCATCCGGCTCATCCCGGCGACGCCGATGGCGGAGAGCAGGCCGCCGATAGTGGTCGGGATCAGGCACACCAGCAGGGCGACCAGCACGGTGACGCTCACCGCTGTTCCACCCCAGGCAGAGAAGGGCCAGAGGGTAGCGGTGGCCAGCAGGAAGACGATCGTCAGGGCCACCAGCAGAATGGTCAGCGCGATCTCGTTGGGCGTTTTTCGCCGCTGCGCACCCTCAACCATGGCAATCATCCGGTCGAGGAAGGTCTCGCCGGGGTTGACGCTGCAGCGGATCACCAGCCAGTCAGAAAGGATGCGCGTCCCGCCAGTCACCGAGGCAAAATCGCCTCCGGATTCACGGATCACCGGGGCAGACTCGCCGGTAATGGCGCTCTCATCCACCGACGCGCCGCCCTCAATGGCCTCGCCGTCGCAGGGGATGGTATCGCCCGCTTCCACCAGCACCACGTCGCCCCGGCGCAGGTCAGCCGCAGGGATGCGATCGGTTGGTGCCCCATACTGCGGGGAGCGCAGTTTGCGGGCGAAGGCGGTTTTGTTGACGCCTTTCAGGCTGCTGGCCTGGGCTTTGCTACGCCCCTCGGCCAGCGCTTCGGCGACGTTGGCAAACAGCACGGTAAACCACAGCCAGAGGCTAATCGCGCCGGTAAAGGCCGCGCTGCCGCTGAGATAGCCTGCGGCCATGGCAATCGTCAGCAGGGTAGTGAGCAGGCTGCCGATCCAGACGATAAACATCACTGGGTTACGCCACTGCACCCGTGGGCTGAGTTTTACAAAAGAGGCGATTAGTGCCTCGCGAACCAGTGCGGGTTCAAACAGGGCAAGTTGCTTACGACTCATAAAGGCTCCCGCCAGGCTTAGCGTAAGGAAAGGTGTTCCGCGATTGGACCTAAGGCCAGCGCGGGGATAAAGGTCAGCGCGCCTACGAGCAGCACGGTGCCGATCAGCAGGCCAACAAACAGCGCGCCGTGGGTAGGCAGCGTACCGGGGCTGACGGGCTGGCTCTTTTTCATCACCAACGATCCGGCGATGGCCATAACCGGGACGATCACGCCGAAGCGGCCGACAAACATGCAGAACGCCAGCAGACAGTTCCAGAACGGGGTATTGGCGCTAAGACCGGCAAAGGCGCTGCCGTTGTTGTTGGCTGCGGACGAGACGGCGTAGAGCACTTCGCTAAAGCCATGCGCCCCAGGGTTAAGCATGCCCGTGCGTCCGGCATCGGTCATCATTGCCAGCGCCGTACCGAGCAGCACCAGCGCAGGGGTAACGAGGATCGCCAGCGCGGTCATCTTCATCTCCCGCACGTCGATCTTTTTCCCCAGATACTCCGGCGTGCGGCCAATCATCAGCCCGGCGATAAACACCGCCAGCAGCACAAAGAGCAGCATGCCGTAGAGGCCCGATCCGACCCCGCCGAAGACCACCTCGCCAATCTGCATCAGCCACAGCGGCACCATGCCTCCCAGCGCGGTAAAGGAGTCGTGCATCGCATTGACCGCGCCGCAGGAGGCCGCGGTGGTCACTACCGCGAAGAGGCTGCTGGCGAGGATGCCAAAGCGGCTCTCTTTCCCCTCCATATTGGCGGTGCCGTCCGCCCCCAGCGTCAGCAGGGGCGGGTTGCCGTTCAGCTCGGCCCACATCACCAGCCCGGCGCAGATGACAAAAATAATCGACATCGCCCAGAGGATGGCGTGGCCCTGACGACGGTCGCCTACCGCATCACCGAAGGCGAAGCACAGTGCCGTGGGGATCAGGAAAATGGCCAGCATCTGCAGGAAGTTAGTCAGCGCCGTCGGGTTCTCAAACGGATGTGCGGAGTTGGCATTGAAGAAGCCCCCGCCGTTGGTCCCCAGCATCTTGATCGCCTCCTGGGAGGCGACTGGCCCCATCGGCAGCAGACCCTTGACGCCCTCCAGCGAGGTGTAGGGCTGATACGCGTTGAGGTTTTGCAGCGCCCCCTGCTGGATAAAAATCAGCGCCAGCAGCAGGGCGAGGGGCAGCAGGATCCACAGGGTGATACGGGTGATATCTATCCAGGCGTTACCCAGCGTACTGACGCTTTTGCGGGAAAAGGCGCGGATCAGGGCGAAGATCACCGCCATCCCGCTGGCAGCAGAGAGAAAGTTCTGCACCGTCAGGCCGACCATCTGACTGAAGTAGCTCAGCGTGCTCTCACCGCTATAGGATTGCCAGTTGGTGTTCGCCACAAAGCTCACGGCGGTATTCAGTGCCAGATGCCACGACAGTCCAGGCAGCTGCTGTGGGTTAAACGGCAGCTGCGCCTGAAACGTCAGGATCAAAAACAGCACCAGCACGCCGAGCAGGTTGATGGCGAGGATCGCCAGTAAATAGTGACGCCACGTCATCTCCTTCGGTTGGATGCCGGTGATGCGCCAGATGCCACGCTCAATAGTCGCGGTGCCGGGCAACGATCTATCCGCAATCAACCCCGCCAGCAGCGTCCCCAGCGGACGCGCCAGCAGAAACAGCACCAGTAAAAAGCTGGCAATCAGTAAAAACGCCTGTGCCGCCATCAGAAGGCCTCCGCGTTAATCAGGGCATAAACCAGATAGCCCAACAACAGGAAAACCAGTACCACACCGGTTATCACGCCTGCACTCACACTCCACCTCCGTGGTGTTCTTAGGATGTGCAGTGAAGGTAGGATTTTCGGCGCAAAGATTTTGCAAAAATTGGCGAGGCGGGTGTAAAAAAAGTATAAAAATCAGAAAGGCACAATTTAACTAATGTTTAGTATTAATTTAACTATTCTGTAACTTTCCTACGCGACAAGGGTAAATATTTCGGCAACGATGAAAAAATAGTGGTCGGATGAGTAGTAAAATTACAGACAAAGCGGTACTATTTTAACCAGTAAAGCAAATTGATTATTTCGGTGAACATTACCGACACGCCAGCCTCGTGAAGGATAGCGGGGTAAAAAGGGGGAAAAACGTATGTCTCTATATCATGATTATCCAGTGCATGTGATCGTAGCCCGGCGCGTTTTTGCCGTGGTGGCAGGCGTAGCGGCGCTGCCGTTTATGCTGTTCTGGAAAGATCGCGCTCGTTTCTACAGCTATCTGCACCGCGTCTGGGCGAAAACCAGCGATAAGCCGGTATGGATGGATCAGGCCGAAAAAGTGGCCTGCGATTTCTATTAAATAAAAGGGCAAAGCCCACACAGCAGCTAAGCAAACCGCCCTTCGGGGCGGTTTTTTTATGCGTGGAATGTGAAAAACCTTAAGGGCTGTAGGCCTGATAAGCGTAGCGCTATCAGGCGTTTCGCGCGTTTCCAGAAACGACAACGATGCTACACTTACGGAGAGTCTATAAGGAGCCGCTATGAGTGAAAAAATCCCTGTTGGCATCAGTGCCTGTCTGTTAGGGGAAACCGTGCGTTTTGACGGCGGGCACAAGCGACTGGCCTTTGCCGTTGAGGAGCTGTCGCCGTTAGTCCGTTTTGAGCCGGTCTGCCCGGAGATGGCCATTGGCCTGCCGGTCCCCCGTCCGGCACTGCGGCTGGTTAAAACGCCTGAAGGCGATCCGGCGCTGCGCTTTAGCGACGGACGCGAGGGCGATCTGACTCAGTCAATGCAGAGCTATGCGCATAAGCGCATCAGCCAGTTTGATCATCTCTGCGGTTATATCGTCTGCGCAAAATCACCCAGCTGCGGCATGGAGCGGGTGCGCGTCTACGATGCTGACGGCAAAAACAACCGCAAGGCTGGGCGCGGGATCTATACCGAAATATTAATGCAAACCTATCCCTGGCTGCCCGTAGAAGAGGATGGTCGTCTGCACGATCCGCTGATCCGTGAAAACTTTGTCGAGCGTATCTACGCCCTGCACGAGCTTAACGGCGTACGCGAGCGTGGGCTAACGCGCGGGGAGCTGATCGCCTACCACAGCCGCTACAAGCTGCTGCTGCTGGCCCACTCCCAACCCAAGTACCGCGAGCTGGGGCGCTTTGTGGCAGCCATTCACGAGTGGGAATCGCTCGATGAGTGGTTTGTTGAGTATCGCCAGCGGCTGATGGATCTGCTCTCTCATCAGGCCACCCGACGCAACCACACCAACGTGCTGATGCATGTTCAGGGCTATTTCCGTAAGCAGCTTAATACCCGTCAGCGCGAGGAGCTGTCGTCGCTTATTGAGCGCTATCGGCAGGGGACTCAGCCGCTGCTTGCCCCGGTGACGTTGCTCAAGCACTACATGGCCGAATTCCCCGATTCGTATCTCGCCGGGCAGCGCTACTTTGACCCGTGGCCAGAGACCCTGCGCCTTCGTTACGGACATTAATTCAGGAGCTGTATGACCACCCATCTGGTCTGGTTTCGCGCGGATCTTCGCGTGAAGGATAACCTTGCCCTCGCCGCCGCCTGCCGGGATCGCCACGCCAGGGTGCTGGCACTCTTTATCTCGACCCCCAGGCAGTGGCAAAAGCATGACATGGCGGCGCGGCAGGCGGCGTTTATGCAGTCCCATCTTCGCAGCCTTCAGCATGAACTGGCGGAAAAAGGGATCCCGCTGCTGTTCGTTGAGGTTGATGATTTCAACGCCAGCGTAAGGGCAGTAAAAGAGATTTGTGAAGAGCACGACGTTACGCATCTTTTCTACAACTATCAGTACGAGATCAACGAGCGTCAGCGCGATGCCGCCGTTGAGCGGGCGCTGCCGGAGGTCACCTGCCAGGGGCTGGATGACAGCGTCATGCTTGCACCCGGCAGCGTGATGACCGGCGATCGGCAGATGTATAAAGTCTTCACCCCGTATAAAAACGCCTTTCTGCGCAGGCTGAGAGAGGATCTGCCCGAGTGCGTGCCTGCGCCTGCCGTGCGCGAGGGCGGGGCGCTAAGTGACACCCTCAAGCCGCTCACTCTCACCTACCCGCAGCAGGATTTCGATCCCAGCCTCTTTCCAGCAACGGAGCAGGTGGCCGTTGAACGGCTGCGCGCGTTTTGCCGCAATGAGGTCGGGGAGTATGAGGCTCGACGCGATTTTCCCGCGCTCGACGCCACCAGCCGACTCTCGCCCTGTCTGGCGCTCGGCGTCATCTCTCCGCGCCAGTGCCTGCACCGGTTGCTGGCGGAGCAGCCCGATGCCCTGAACGGCGGTGCAGGCGCGGTTTGGTTGAATGAGCTTATCTGGCGCGACTTCTATCGTCATCTGATGACGTGGTATCCCGATCTCTGCAAGCATCGGCCTTTTATCCCCTGGACCGAACGCGTGCAGTGGCAGAGTCAGCCTGAGCATTTGCAAGCCTGGCAGGCGGGACGCACCGGCTACCCCATTGTCGATGCGGCGATGCGTCAGATGAATAACACCGGCTGGATGCATAACCGCCTGCGCATGATTACCGCCAGCTTCCTGGTAAAAGACTTACTGATCGACTGGCGCATCGGAGAGCGCTATTTTATCTCTCAGCTTATCGATGGCGATCTGGCGGCTAACAACGGCGGCTGGCAGTGGGCGGCGTCAACGGGTACCGATGCCGCACCCTATTTTCGCATCTTTAACCCCACCACCCAGGGCGAAAAATTTGATAAGCACGGCGAGTTTATCCGCCAGTGGCTGCCCGAACTGGCGAAGGTGCCAGCGGCCTCGCTGCACGATCCCTGGGGATGGGCGGATAAGCAGGGCGTGACGCTGGACTATCCCCGCCCGGTAGTCGATCATAAACAGGCCCGCGCGGCCACGCTGGCCGCGTATGAAGCCGCAAGAAAAGCGTAGAGAGAGATGATGAAAAACAGCGAACTGGAACGCCTGATTAACGACAAGCTTAACAGCGCGACCTTCAGTGACTATGCGCCCAATGGCCTACAGGTCGAGGGCCGTGATGAAGTCCAAAAAATTATTACCGGCGTGACCGCCAGCCAGGCGCTGATCGATGAGGCCATACGCCAGCAGGCCGATGCCATCATCGTTCACCATGGCTACTTCTGGAAAGGCGAATCCCCAACGATCCGCGGCATGAAGCGCAATCGCCTTAAGGCTCTGCTCGCCAACGATATCAATCTGTATGGCTGGCACCTGCCGCTGGACGCTCACCCGGAGCTGGGGAATAACGTTCAGCTGGCGGCCCTGCTGGGCATTACCGTGAAGGGCGAAATTGAGCCGCTGGTTCCCTGGGGCGAGCTGGCGATGCCGGTCCCTGGCCTGGAGCTGGCCTCGTGGATTGAAGCCCGGCTTGGCCGTCGACCGCTGTGGAGCGGCGATACCGGCCCGGATAGGGTCCAGCGCGTGGCATGGTGCACCGGCGGCGGGCAGGGCTTTATCGACAGCGCCGCGCGTTTCGGGGTCGATGCCTTTATCACCGGTGAAGTCTCCGAGCAGACCATTCACAGTGCCCGGGAGCAGGGGCTGCACTTCTACGCGGCGGGGCATCACGCAACCGAGCGCGGTGGCATTCGCGCCCTCAGCGAGTGGCTGACCGAAAATACAGATTTAGACGTCACATTTATCGATATTCCCAATCCAGCATGATGCAAGGGGGACTAAGTGCAGCGAGCACGTTGTTATCTGTTAGGTGAGACCGCCGTGGTACTGGAGCTTGAGCCTCCGGTGACCCTGGCGAGCCAGAAACGTATCTGGCGACTGGCTCAGCGGGTGGTTGAATTGCCCAATGTTGTCGATGTAATCCCCGGTATGAACAACGTAACCGTTGTGCTGGCGGATCCGCAGGAGAGAGCGCTGGATGCCATTGAGCGGCTACAGCGCTGGTGGGAGGAGAGCGAGGCCCTGGAGCCAGAGTCGCGCTTTATTGAGATCCCGGTGGTGTACGGCGGCGCGGCGGGGCCGGATCTGGCCGTGGTGGCAGAGCACAGTAACCTCAGCGAAAAGCAGGTGGTTGAGCTGCATGCCTCCGTCGACTATGTGGTTTGGTTCCTCGGCTTCCAGCCGGGCTTTCCCTATCTGGGCGGGCTGCCGGAACCCTTGCATACTCCGCGTCGCGCGGAGCCACGTCTCTCGGTGCCTGCCGGATCGGTAGGCATCGGCGGAGAGCAGACCGGGATCTACCCGCTGGCAACGCCGGGAGGCTGGCAGCTTATCGGCCATACGTCGCTGGCGCTGTTCAACCCTGATAACAACGATCCTGTGCTTTTGCGCCCCGGCGACCGGGTGCGCTTTGTCCCGCAGAAGGAGGGCGTATGCTGACGGTAATTCGCGCCGGGATGTACACCTCGGTACAGGGTGGCAAACGCAAGGGGCTGCGCCAGTCCGGCATCAGCTACTGCGGCGCGCTGGATGCCCCGGCGTTGGAGATTGCCAACGCGCTGGTGGGCAATGCGCCTGACGATGCGGCGCTGGAGATGGCGCTAGGCCAGTGCGAATTTGAGTTTGCCCACGACGGCTGGTTTGCCCTTACCGGGGCAGGCTGCGACGCGACGCTGGACGGCAAGGCGGTGTGGACCGGCTGGCGGCATCAGGCCCGCGCCGGACAGCGGCTGGTGCTTAAGCGTCCCCGGCATGGGATGCGCAGCTACCTGGCGGTAGCTGGCGGTTTTGACGTGCCCGAGGTGATGGGATCCTACAGCACCGACCTGAAGGTCGGTATTGGCGGCTTTGCGGGACGGCTGTTGCAGGATGGCGATCGGCTGCCGATCCGCGCCTGCGAGCGCCGCTTCTCTGGCCCGCGGGGAGTGAAGCAGCTCCTGTGGGGCAACCGCATTCGTGCCCTGCCGGGGCCGGAGTACCAGTCGTTCGATACCGCTTCGCAGGAGGCGCTGTGGCGGCTGCCGTGGCAGCTTAGCCCGCAGAGTAACCGCATGGGCTACCGTCTTCAGGGGCCGCAGTTGAAGCGGCGTGAAGAGCGAGAGCTGCTCTCCCACGGGCTGGTTCCCGGCGTGATTCAGGTGCCGCATAACGGCCAGCCTATTGTGCTGATGAATGACGCCCAGACCACCGGCGGCTACCCGCGCATCGCCTGCATTATCGAGGCGGATATGTATCACCTGGGGCAGATTCGCCTTGGCGATCCTATCCACCTTGTTCCCTGCACTTTGGAAGATGCGCTCCGCGCCCGCCGCGAGCAGCGGCTGTTCCTCGACCAGCTAGCCCGGGGGTTGCGTGATCAAGATTGATCTCAACGCCGATCTCGGGGAGGGCAGTGCCAGCGACAGCGCCCTGTTACAGCTGGTCTCCTCGGCCAACATCGCCTGTGGCTTTCACGCGGGCGATGCGCAAACCATGCAGGCCTGCGTGCGTGAGGCGCTAAAAAACGGCGTGGCGGTGGGGGCGCACCCCAGCTTTCCCGATCGGCAGAACTTTGGCCGTACGGCGATGGATCTCCCTCCGGAGACCGTCTATGCGCAAACGCTCTATCAGGTAGGCGCGCTGGCGGCTATCGTTCACGCTGAAGGCGGCAAGATGCGGCACGTTAAGCCGCACGGCATGCTCTACAACCAGGCGGCGAAGGATCCGGCTCTCGCCGATGCGATTGCCCGGGCGGTGCACGCCTGCGATCCCGCGTTGATTCTGGTAGGGCTGGCGGGCAGCGAGCTGATCCGCGCCGGGGAGCGCCACGGTTTGCCCACCCGGGAAGAGGTCTTTGCCGACCGGGGGTATATGAGCGATGGCTCGCTGGTGCCACGCTCCCAGCCAGGGGCGCTGATCGACGACGAAGCGCAGGCCCTGACGCAAACCTTAGAGATGGTGCAGGGCGGACGGGTAAAAAGCATTCAGGGCCAGTGGACACGCGTTAATGCCCAGACGGTATGCCTGCACGGCGACGGCGAGCATGCCTTGATCTTTGCTCAACGCCTGCGCGAGGCCTTTGCCGCCAGCAATATTGCCGTCACCGCCAGTTGATTACCTAAGGAGAAGCTATGCCGGAAGGCCCCGAGATCCGCCGGGCGGCGGACAGCCTTGAGAAAGCCATTCAGGGCAAGCCGCTTACCGAAGCCTGGTTTGCCTTTGAACACCTGAAGCCCTGGGAGGCGGAGCTTGCCGGCCAGCACGTCGATCGTATCGAAACGCGCGGTAAAGCGCTGCTGACCCACTTCTCCGGCGGCATGACCCTCTACAGCCATAACCAGCTCTACGGCGTCTGGCGGGTCGTGAAGGCCGGTCAGGAGCCGCAGACTAACCGTATCCTGCGGGTCAAGCTGGCCGCTGCCGATAAGGCTATTCTGCTCTACAGCGCCTCGGATATCGAGATGCTGACGCCGGAGCAGCTGGCCACGCATCCGTTCTTGCAGCGGGTGGGGCCGGACGTGCTCGATCCGAGCTTAGATGCCGACACGGTGCGGGAGCGACTCATCTCTCCGCGCTTTCGCCGTCGTCAGTTTTCGGGGCTGCTGCTGGATCAGGCTTTTCTTGCCGGGCTGGGTAACTATCTACGGATCGAAATCCTGTGGGCTACCGAGCTTGCGCCTAACCATCGCGCTGCCGATCTCAGTGAGACGCAGCTGGATGCGCTGGCAGCCGCCCTGCTGGACGTGCCGCGTCTCTCTTACCGCACGCGCGGCAAGGTCAATGAGAAGCGCCACCATGGGGCACTGTTTCGTTTTAACGTGTTTCATCGGGCGGGGAAGGCGTGCAGTCGCTGCGGAGGAACGATCGAGAAGACGACCCTGTCGTCGCGGCCGTTTTATTGGTGTCCGGGATGCCAAAAATAAAAAGCCCGGCAAGCGTAGCGCCGCCGGGCTGAGCAGAAGAGCGGATTAGCGGTTCTGCAGATCGGATTTGAAATCGCGCTGTTCGTAGCCGGTATAGAGCTGACGCGGACGGGCGATTTTGATGCCGTCGTCGTGCATTTCGTTCCAGTGGGCGATCCAGCCCACGGTACGCGCCATCGCAAAGATAACGGTAAACATGGATGACGGAATACCCATCGCCTTCAGGATGATGCCGGAGTAGAAGTCCACGTTCGGGTAGAGTTTCTTCTCAATGAAGTACGGATCGTTGAGCGCAATGTGCTCAAGCTCCATCGCCACCTGCAGCAGATCGTCTTTGGTGCCCAGCTCTTTCAGCACTTCATGGCAGGTTTCACGCATCACGGTCGCGCGCGGGTCATAGTTTTTATAAACACGATGACCAAAGCCCATCAGGCGGAAAGAGTCGTTTTTGTCTTTGGCACGACGCACGAATTCCGGAATGTGCTCAACGGTGCTGATCTCTTCCAGCATCTTCAGCGCCGCTTCGTTCGCGCCGCCGTGCGCCGGTCCCCACAGGGAGGCAATACCGGCCGCGATACAGGCAAACGGGTTAGCGCCCGAGGAGCCAGCGGTACGTACCGTAGAGGTAGAGGCATTCTGCTCGTGATCGGCGTGCAGGATCAGGATGCGGTCCATGGCGCGTTCCAGCACCGGGTTGACCTCATACTTCTCACACGGCGTAGAGAACATCATGTTCAGGAAGTTGCCCGCGTAGGAGAGATCGTTGCGCGGATAAACAAAAGGCTGCCCGATTGAATATTTGTAACACATTGCCGCTACGGTTGGCATTTTGGACAGCAGACGGAACGCGGCGATCTCACGGTGGCGCGGATTATTAACGTCCAGCGAGTCGTGATAGAAGGCCGCCAGCGCACCGGTCACGCCGCACAGCACTGCCATCGGGTGAGAGTCGCGACGGAAGCCGTGGAACAGACGCGTGATCTGCTCGTGGATCATGGTGTGACGCGTAACGATGGTTTTGAACTCGTCAAACTCGTCCTGAGTTGGCTTCTCACCCTTCAGCAGGATGTAGCACACTTCCAGGTAGTTTGATTCAGTTGCCAGCTGGTCAATCGGAAAACCGCGATGGAGCAGAATGCCTTCGTCACCGTCGATAAAGGTGATTTTAGATTCGCAGGATGCGGTAGAGGTGAAACCCGGGTCAAAGGTAAAAACTCCTTTTGAGCCGAGCGTGCGGACATCAATGACGTCCTGACCGAGCGTGCCCTGTAGCACATCCAGTTCAATAGCATCGCCACCATTGTAGGTTAGGGTAGCTTTCTTATCAGCCATTTACGGTCTCCTTAGCGCCTTATGCTTAAGACTGTAGGGAAGAAGCCGGATTTGCATTCATACAGAAAATCAATGTTACCACTTTGTTATTTGGCGCGTGTCTCTGTTGAGCGGAGTAAGCAGGGTACAGAGCGATGAGCGCTAGCAGGCAAACATTAAAATACCGTGAAAAATCAGCAAATCAGGCTTTTTACAGTCCGAATTTGTCAAACCTGTATATCACTAATAACTGTCCTGATAACGTCGGTCAATCCTTCTCACTGTTACATAACTAATTCTCAGGTGAAAGAGAGACCCCATAACTTTTACGAATTATATGACTTTTCCGCTGACGTTTGTAACAATAATGTTTAAGTTTTGTCAAATCTCATGGTTAAAAATTAAAAATATGTTGGTATCGTGATGGAGGTCACTGTTCAGCATAAAACCCGACAAAGTGTATGTAGGTTAATTGTAATGATTTTGTGAACATCCTATACTGCCGCCAGGTCTCCGGAATACCCTGCCGTCCCGAGCCACCAGCGTTGTAATGCGTCGTTTAGCCTACGAAAGCATGAAATTTTGCATGACGAGCAGTTATACAAATGGACGCTGTCTGACCCGCCTGCAGACCGGAGGAAGGAAACTATAAGAACAGCATGTGGGCGTTATTCATGATAAAAAATGCTAAGAAACAAAGACCTGTCAATCTGGATCTCACGACGATCCGGTTCCCTGTTACGGCTATAGCGTCCATCCTCCACCGCGTGTCCGGCGTCATCACCTTCGTGGCGATCGGCATTCTGCTGTGGCTGCTGGGCCTGTCGCTCTCCTCACAAGAGGGCTTCCAGCACGCCGCTGCCATCATGGATAGCTTTTTCGTTAAGTTCATCATGTGGGGCATTCTCACCGCGCTGGCCTATCACGCCGTGGGCGGTATCCGCCACATGCTGATGGATGTCGGCTATCTGGAAGAAACCTTCGCAGCAGGTCAACGTTCTGCCTATATTGCTATTGCAATTACTGTCGTGCTTTCAATTCTCGCAGGAGTCCTCGTATGGTAAGCAACGCCTCCGCATTAGGACGCAACGGCGTACATGACTTCATTCTGGTCCGCGCTACCGCTATCGTTCTGACGCTGTACATCATCTATATGGTGGGTTTTTTCGCTATCACCGGTGATGTCACCTATGAAGCCTTGACGGGCTTTTTCTCCTCCGCCTTTACCAAAGTGTTCACCTTGCTGGCGCTCGTTTCCACGTTGATCCACACCTGGATTGGCATGTGGCAGGTGTTTACTGACTACGTTAAATCCACGGCGCTGCGCCTTGGGTTACAGCTGCTCACCGTTGTGGCGCTGCTGGTATACGTTATTTATGGATTCGTTGTGGTGTGGGGTGTGTAATGAAACTGCCAGTCAGAGAATTTGATGCGGTTGTAATTGGTGCCGGTGGCGCAGGTATGCGCGCGGCGCTGCAGATTTCCCAAAGTGGCCAGAGCTGTGCGCTGCTGTCTAAAGTTTTCCCAACCCGTTCCCATACGGTCTCTGCGCAGGGTGGTATCACCGTGGCGCTGGGCAATACCCATGAAGACAACTGGGAATGGCACATGTATGACACGGTGAAAGGTTCCGACTATATCGGTGACCAGGACGCCATTGAATATATGTGTAAAACCGGCCCGGAAGCGATTCTGGAGCTGGATCATATGGGTCTGCCGTTCTCCCGTCTGGAGAATGGCACCATCTATCAGCGTCCGTTTGGCGGCCAGTCGAAAGATTTCGGCGGCGAGCAGGCGGCACGTACCGCGGCGGCGGCGGACCGTACCGGTCATGCCCTGCTGCATACCCTTTATCAGCAGAACCTGAAAAACAAGACCACCATTTTCTCTGAGTGGTATGCGCTGGATCTGGTGAAAAACGCAGATGGCGCAGTGGTCGGCTGTACCGCCCTGTGCATCGAAACCGGAGAAGTGGTTTACTTCAAAGCGCGTGCAACGGTGCTGGCCACCGGCGGGGCAGGCCGTATCTACCAGTCCACCACCAACGCCCACATCAACACCGGTGACGGTGTCGGTATGGCGCTCCGCGCAGGCGTGCCGGTGCAGGATATGGAGATGTGGCAGTTCCACCCAACCGGTATCGCCGGTGCGGGCGTTCTGGTTACCGAAGGCTGCCGTGGTGAAGGCGGCTATCTGCTGAACAAGCACGGCGAGCGCTTTATGGAGCGTTACGCGCCGAACGCCAAAGACCTTGCAGGCCGCGACGTGGTTGCACGCTCTATCATGATCGAGATCCGCGAAGGCCGCGGCTGCGACGGTCCATGGGGCCCGCACGCCAAGCTGAAGCTTGACCACCTCGGTAAAGAGGTTCTTGAATCCCGCCTGCCGGGCATCCTTGAACTCTCCCGTACCTTTGCCCACGTTGATCCGGTGAAAGAGCCGATCCCGGTAATCCCGACCTGCCACTATATGATGGGCGGTATCCCAACCAAAGTGACGGGCCAGGCGCTGACCGTCAACGCCCAGGGCGAAGATGTGGTGATCCCGGGTCTGTTTGCCGTGGGTGAGATCGCCTGCGTATCGGTACACGGTGCCAACCGCCTCGGCGGTAACTCGCTGCTGGACCTGGTGGTCTTTGGTCGTGCGGTAGGTCTGCATCTGCAGGAGTCAATCGCCGAGCAGGGCGCGCTGCGTGATGCCACCGACGACGAAATTGACGCCTCGCTGGCACGCCTGAACCGCTGGAACAATAACCGCGATGGCGAAGATCCGGTGGCAATCCGTAAAGCATTGCAGGAGTGCATGCAGCACAACTTCTCGGTATTCCGCGAAGGTGACGCGATGGCGAAGGGTCTGGAGCAGCTGAAGGTTATCCGCGAGCGCCTGAAAAACGCCCGCCTGGACGATACCTCCAGCGAGTTCAACACCCAGCGCGTTGAGTGCCTGGAGCTGGATAACCTGATGGAGACCGCCTTTGCGACGGCGGTATCGGCCAACTTCCGTACCGAGAGCCGTGGGGCACATAGCCGCTTCGACTTCCCGGATCGTGACGATGAGAACTGGCTCTGCCACTCTCTGTATCTCCCTGAATCGGAATCCATGACGCGCCGCAGCGTGAACATGGAGCCTAAACTGCGTCCGGCGTTCCCGCCGAAGATTCGTACCTACTAAGCGGAGACCGGAAAATGAGAATCGAATTTTCAATCTATCGTTATAACCCGGATGTCGACGACGCGCCGCGTATGCAGGACTACACCCTGGAAGGGGAAGAGGGTCGGGATATGATGCTGCTGGATGCGTTAATCCAGCTGAAAGAGAAGGATCCGACCCTGGCGTTCCGCCGCTCCTGCCGTGAAGGGGTTTGCGGCTCCGACGGCCTGAACATGAACGGCAAAAACGGCCTGGCCTGCATCACGCCAATCTCGGCGCTGGGCAACGGCACCAAGAAAATTGTTATCCGTCCTCTGCCTGGATTGCCGGTTGTTCGCGATCTGGTGGTAGACATGGGGCAATTCTATGCACAATATGAGAAGATTAAGCCTTACTTATTGAATAATGGGCAAAATCCCCCCGCTCGCGAGCACCTACAGGCTCCCGAGCAGCGTGAGAAGCTCGATGGGCTCTATGAGTGCATTCTTTGTGCCTGCTGTTCCACCTCCTGTCCTTCATTCTGGTGGAACCCGGACAAGTTCATCGGCCCGGCTGGCCTGCTGGCCGCGTATCGCTTCCTGATCGACAGCCGCGATACCGAAACCGAGAGCCGTCTCGACGGGCTGAGCGATGCTTTCAGCGTATTCCGCTGTCATAGCATCATGAACTGCGTCAGCGTGTGTCCGAAGGGACTGAACCCGACGCGCGCCATCGGCCATATTAAGTCGATGCTTTTGCAGCGCAGCGCATAAGCAGTAACGCCGGATGGCGCTGTGCTTATCCGGCCTACGCAACATGTAGGCCCGGTAAGCGTAGCGCCACCGGGCTAACAGAGTGACAGATTGCAGAGATCTTTAAAAACTGCCTGACAGACAGTTTTTAAAGGTTCCTTCGCGGGCCAAAGAGCTCGCTTGTGAACCCCGGTACGTGCGCTATACGGTGTACGTTGTAGTTATCCACGGCGAAGTAAGCATACAAATGCTTAAGGGATCACGATGCAGAACGGCGCAATGAAAGCCTGGCTGGACTCTTCTTACCTCTCTGGGTCTAACCAGAGCTGGATAGAACAGCTCTATGAAGACTTCTTAACCGATCCTGATTCGGTAGACGCAAACTGGCGTTCCATGTTCCAGGAGCTGCCTGGCACCGGCGTTAAACCGGATCAATTTCATTCCAAAACACGTGATTATTTTCGTCGTCTGGCGAAGGATGCCTCACGTTACACCTCCTCACTGTCCGACCCTGACACCAACGTTAAGCAGGTAAAAGTCCTGCAGCTCATCAACGCCTACCGCTTCCGCGGTCACCAGCAGGCGAACCTCGATCCGCTGGGACTGTGGAAACAGGAGCGCGTTGCCGATCTCGACCCGGCCTATCACGACCTGACCGAAGCGGATCTGCAGCAGAGCTTTAACATCGGCTCCTTTGCCTTTGGCAAAGACACGATGCCGCTGGGCGAACTGATCGACGCCCTGAAGCAGACCTACTGCGGCTCTATCGGCGCTGAGTATATGCACATCACCAGCACCGAAGAGAAGCGTTGGATCCAGCAGCGGATTGAGTCCGTAGCGGGCCGCGCGGCCTTTAGCGCCGAAGAGAAAAAACGTTTTCTCAGCGAGCTGACCGCAGCCGAGGGGATGGAGCGCTATCTGGGGGCTAAATTCCCAGGGGCGAAACGCTTCTCGCTGGAGGGCGGCGATGCGCTGGTCCCGATGCTGAAAGAGATGATCCGCCACGCCGGTAAGAGCGGCACCCGCGAGGTGGTGCTGGGAATGGCACACCGCGGTCGTCTCAACGTGCTGATCAACGTGCTGGGTAAAAAGACGCAGGATCTGTTCGACGAGTTTGCGGGCAAGCATAAAGAGCACCTTGGCACCGGCGACGTGAAGTACCACATGGGCTTCTCGTCCGATATCGAAACCGAGGGCGGTTTAGTTCACCTGGCGCTGGCGTTTAACCCGTCGCACCTGGAGATCGTCAGCCCGGTGGTGATGGGCTCGGTGCGTGCGCGTCTCGATCGCCTTGATGAGCCGAGCAGCAATAAAGTCCTGCCGATCACCATTCACGGTGATGCGGCGGTAACCGGACAGGGCGTGGTGCAGGAAACGCTGAACATGTCCAAAGCCCGCGGCTACGAAGTGGGCGGCACGGTGCGTATCGTCATCAACAACCAGGTGGGCTTCACCACCTCTAACCCGCTTGATGCACGTTCTACGCCGTACTGCACCGATATCGGTAAAATGGTGCAGGCTCCGATTTTCCACGTTAACGCTGACGATCCGGAAGCGGTGGCATTCGTCACCCGCCTCGCGCTCGATTTCCGTAACACCTTTAAGCGCGACGTCTTTATTGACCTGGTGTGCTACCGCCGTCACGGCCACAACGAAGCCGACGAGCCAAGCGCAACCCAGCCGCTGATGTACCAGAAGATCAAGAAGCACCCGACGCCGCGTAAAATCTACGCTGACCGTCTGGAGCAGGAGAAGGTCGCCTCTCTGGAAGATGCCACCGAGATGGTGAACCTCTACCGCGACATGCTTGACGCCGGTGAGTGTGTGGTAAAAGAGTGGCGTCCAATGAATATGCACTCCTTTACCTGGTCTCCGTACCTGAACCACGAGTGGGACGAGAGCTACCCGAACAAGGTAGAGATGAAGCGCGTTCAGGAGCTGGCGAAGCGTATCAGTACCGTACCCGACGCTATCGAAATGCAGTCGCGCGTGGCGAAAATCTACGGTGACCGTCAGGCAATGGCCGCAGGCGAGAAGCTCTTTGACTGGGGCGGCGCGGAAAACCTGGCCTACGCTACGCTGGTAGACGAAGGCATTGCGGTGCGTCTGTCTGGGGAAGACAGCGGCCGTGGCACCTTCTTCCACCGTCACGCGGTGATCCATAACCAGGCTAACGGCTCTACCTACACGCCGCTGCACCACGTCCACAATTCGCAGGGCACCTTCCGCGTCTGGGACTCCGTGCTCTCTGAAGAGGCCGTGCTGGCGTTCGAGTATGGCTATGCCACCGCCGAGCCACGCACCCTGACCATCTGGGAAGCACAGTTTGGTGACTTCGCTAACGGTGCGCAGGTAGTGATCGACCAGTTCATCTCCTCCGGTGAGCAGAAGTGGGGCCGTATGTGCGGTCTGGTGATGCTGCTGCCGCACGGCTACGAAGGCCAGGGCCCGGAGCACTCCTCCGCCCGTCTGGAGCGCTATCTGCAACTCTGCGCCGAGCAGAACATGCAGGTTTGCGTGCCGTCTACCCCGGCGCAGGTTTACCACATGATCCGCCGTCAGGCGCTGCGCGGTATGCGCCGTCCGCTGGTGGTAATGTCGCCGAAGTCCCTGCTGCGCCATCCGCTGGCAGTATCGACGCTCGACGAGCTGGCAAACGGCACCTTCATGCCGGCCATCGGTGAGGTTGACGATCTTGATCCGCAAGGCGTTAAGCGCGTTGTCCTCTGTTCTGGTAAGGTTTATTACGACCTGCTTGAGCAGCGCCGTAAGAACGACCAGAAAGACGTCGCCATTGTGCGTATTGAACAGCTGTATCCGTTCCCGCATCAGTCGGTGCAGGAAGCGTTAAAACCTTATGCCCACGTACATGATTTTGTCTGGTGCCAGGAAGAGCCGCTGAACCAGGGCGCATGGTACTGTAGCCAGCATCATTTCCGTGAAGTGATTCCGTTTGGGTCCGCTCTGCGTTATGCAGGTCGCCCGGCCTCTGCCTCTCCGGCGGTAGGCTATATGTCCGTTCACCAGAAGCAGCAGCAAGATCTGGTTAACGACGCGCTGAACGTCGATTAATTAAAGGATAAATAATGAGTAGCGTAGATATTCTTGTTCCTGACCTGCCTGAGTCCGTAGCCGATGCGACCGTGGCCACCTGGCATAAAAAACCGGGCGATAGCGTCCAACGTGATGAAGTTCTGGTAGAGATCGAAACTGATAAAGTGGTACTGGAAGTACCGGCGTCAGCGGACGGCATCCTGGATGCCGTGTTGGAAGAAGAGGGCACCACCGTGACCTCTCGCCAGATCCTTGGCCGCCTGCGTGAAGGCAACAGCAACGGTAAAGAGAGCAGCGCGAAATCTGAAAGCAAAGAGTCGACTCCGGCTCAGCGTCAGCAGGCGTCCCTCGAAGAGCAGAACAACGAAGCGTTAAGCCCGGCGATCCGTCGTCTGTTGGCAGAGCATACCCTCGATGCCAACGCCATTAAAGGCACCGGTGTCGGCGGCCGCCTGACCCGCGAAGACGTTGAGAAGCACCTGGCGAAATCGTCAGCGGCAACAGCAACCGAAGAGAAAGCACCGGCTGCTGCCGCTGCCGCGCCTTCTGTTACGCCAGTGGCGGGCAACCGTTCCGAGAAACGCGTGCCGATGACCCGTCTGCGCAAGCGCGTGGCCGAGCGTCTGCTGGAGGCAAAAAACTCCACCGCGATGCTGACCACCTTCAACGAAGTGAACATGAAGCCAATCATGGATCTGCGCAAGCAGTACGGCGACGCTTTCGAGAAGCGTCACGGTATCCGTCTGGGCTTTATGTCTTTCTATGTGAAAGCCGTGGTTGAAGCGCTGAAGCGCTATCCGGAAGTGAACGCCTCTATCGATGGCGAAGATGTGGTCTACCACAACTACTTCGACGTCAGCATGGCGGTCTCTACGCCGCGTGGCCTGGTGACCCCGGTGCTGCGTGACGTCGACGCGCTGGGCATGGCCGACATCGAGAAGCGAATCAAAGAGCTGGCGCTTAAAGGCCGTGACGGCAAACTGACCGTTGAAGATCTGACCGGCGGTAACTTCACCATCACCAACGGCGGCGTCTTCGGTTCCCTGATGTCTACGCCGATCATCAACCCGCCGCAGAGCGCCATTTTGGGCATGCACGCAATCAAAGATCGCCCGATGGCGGTGGATGGCAAAGTAGAGATCCTGCCGATGATGTACCTGGCGCTCTCCTACGATCACCGTCTGATTGATGGCCGTGAATCGGTAGGCTTCCTCGTGGCCATCAAAGAGCTGCTGGAAGATCCGACCCGTCTGCTGCTGGACGTGTAGTTTTCGCACGCTTGCCCGGCGGCGCGTTGTTCGCCGGGCCGATAAAATCATGACCTGACGATTACCTGAAAAATGGACGGAACAGATGAACTTACATGAATACCAGGCAAAACAGCTGTTTGCCCGCTACGGTTTACCCGCGCCGGTAGGCTATGCCTGCAATACGCCACGCGAAGCAGAAGAAGCCGCCTCAAAAATCGGCAGCGGCCCGTGGGTAGTCAAGTGCCAGGTACACGCCGGTGGCCGCGGTAAAGCGGGCGGCGTTAAAGTCGTTCACAGCAAAGAAGAGATCCGTGCGTTTGCCGAGCACTGGCTGGGCAAACGTCTGGTGACCTACCAAACGGATGCCAACGGCCAGCCGGTTAACCAGATCCTGGTAGAAGCGGCGACCGATATTGATAAAGAACTCTACCTGGGCGCAGTTGTTGACCGCAGCTCTCGTCGCGTAGTGTTCATGGCCTCTACCGAAGGCGGCGTGGAAATTGAAAAAGTGGCGGAAGAGACGCCGCACCTGATCCACAAAGTCGCGCTCGATCCGCTGGCCGGCCCAATGCCGTACCAGGGACGCGAGCTGGCATTTAAACTGGGCCTGGAAGGTAAGCAGGTTCAGCAGTTCACCAAAATCTTTATGGGCCTGGCGACCATCTTCCTTGAGCGCGACCTGGCGCTGATCGAGATCAACCCGCTGGTGATCACCAAGCAGGGCGACCTGATCTGCCTCGACGGCAAGCTGGGCGCTGACGGCAACGCGCTGTTCCGCCAGCCGGATCTGCGCCAGATGCGCGACCACTCTCAGGAAGACGCCCGTGAATCACAGGCTGCACAGTGGGAGCTGAACTACGTTGCCCTCGACGGCAACATTGGCTGCATGGTTAACGGTGCGGGCCTGGCAATGGGCACCATGGACATCGTTAAGCTGCACGGCGGCGAACCGGCTAACTTCCTTGACGTGGGCGGCGGCGCAACCAAAGAGCGCGTAACCGAAGCGTTCAAAATCATTCTCTCCGACGATAAAGTGAAAGCCGTACTGGTTAACATTTTCGGCGGTATCGTGCGCTGCGACCTGATTGCCGACGGCATCATTGGTGCGGTGGAAGAAGTAGGTGTTAACGTTCCGGTTGTAGTTCGTCTGGAAGGGAACAATGCCGAACTGGGCGCACAAAAACTGGCTGACAGCGGCCTGAACATTATCGCAGCGAAAAGTCTGACGGACGCAGCACAGCAGGTTGTTGCCGCAGTGGAGGGGAAATAATGTCCATTCTGATCGACAAAAATACAAAGGTAATTTGCCAGGGCTTCACCGGTAGCCAGGGGACCTTCCACTCAGAGCAGGCCATCGCCTATGGTACGCAGATGGTTGGCGGCGTGACCCCAGGCAAAGGCGGCACCACGCACCTCGGCCTGCCGGTGTTCAACACCGTGCGTGAAGCCGTTGAAGCGACGGGCGCCACCGCCACCGTGATCTACGTTCCGGCGCCGTTCTGTAAAGACTCGATTCTGGAAGCCATCGACGCAGGCATTAAGCTCATCATCACCATTACCGAAGGTATCCCGACGCTGGATATGCTGACGGTAAAAGTGAAGCTGGACGAAGCGGGCGTGCGGATGATCGGTCCAAACTGCCCGGGTGTGATCACCCCAGGCGAATGCAAAATCGGCATTATGCCGGGCCACATTCACCAGCCGGGTAAAGTGGGTATCGTTTCCCGCTCCGGTACGCTGACCTATGAAGCCGTTAAGCAGACCACCGACTACGGCTTCGGCCAGTCTACCTGCGTCGGTATCGGCGGTGATCCGATCCCTGGCTCTAACTTTATCGATATTCTGAAGCTGTTCGAATCCGACCCGCAGACCGAAGCGATCGTCATGATCGGTGAGATCGGCGGTAGCGCGGAAGAAGAAGCGGCTGCTTACATCAAAGATCATGTGACCAAACCGGTTGTCGGCTACATTGCTGGCGTGACCGCGCCAAAAGGCAAGCGTATGGGTCACGCAGGGGCGATCATCGCCGGTGGTAAAGGCACTGCAGACGAGAAGTTTGCCGCGCTGGAAGCCGCAGGGGTGAAAACCGTGCGTAGCCTGGCAGACATTGGCGAAGCGCTGAAATCTATTATTAAGTAAATAAAAAATCTCGACATGGTTGGCCACCGCAAGGTGGCCTTTTTTATTGTCTGTACAAATATTTCTCTAAATTACATATTCCTCTTAAATAATTATCAGGAAATAGTCGATAGCGATCACGATATAGTGAATATTCTCGCTGAGAGTGCGGGTGGAGTAATAAGGAGTGATAGGATATCGCCCAAAAGTACCAGGGAGGCAGTATGCGAGGGAAGTTACCTAAAACAGAACTACTCATCACCTTTGAGGCCGTGGCACGCCATGAGAGCTATACCCGTGCCGCAGAGGAGCTGGCCTTGACCCAAAGTGCGGTGTTCCGCCAGATGTCGGCGCTGGAAGATTTTCTGAATACCGAACTGTTCAGCCATGCTAAAAAACGTATTTTCCTCAACGAAGCCGGGAAATATTATCTCGACATGGTAAAGGATACATTAAATAAATTTGAGCGTGATACCCATGCTATTATGACCTGGCAGCCAACGTCACGCGTTGTTGAGCTGGCCGTTAACCCCACGCTGAGCACCCACTGGCTTATTCCCAAGCTTGGCGAGTTTACGCAATGCTATCCCGATATCGTGGTGAATATTAACTCATTGGCAAGCGTCGGGGATTTTCTTAATCGCGGCTACGATGCGGCTATCATGCGGGAAGATTTCTGCGCGCCCCTGGCTCGGGTCGACTCTCTGTTTGAAGAGGAGCTGCTGCCGGTGTGCAGCAGGACATTGCCAGGCTACGTCGGGAAGAAGATAAAGGTGGAGCGGCTGCTGGATAACTTTACGCTGCTGCATCAGAGCACGCGTATTGAGGGCTGGGCCGAATGGTTCTCCCTCTCTGGTATCAGCAGCCCGAAGGTGAAGCTTGGTCCGCGTTTCGACCTTATCTCGATGCTGATTGCGGCCGTGCGTTCGAAGCTGGGCGTCGCGCTGCTGCCGCGCTTTTCCGTCCAGCACGACCTTGATAACGGCAGCATGGTTATTCCCTGTGACGTGCCCATGCGTACCGGCAATCGCTTTATATTGACGTGGCGGGACGACGGCGTGGCGTCAGGTGGAATGCTGCTCTTCCGCGACTGGCTGTTAAAGAAGTCAGCGGCCGAGCAGCACGCGCTATTTAAGACTCTGTGACGGGCAGAGATTACAGCCGTGATGCTGCTCAAACTGCTGGTAAAAGTTATTGCCTTTGTCATCCACCAGAATAAACGCAGGCATATCTTTTACCTCCATCATCCATACCGCCTCCATGCCCAGTTCGGCATACTCCAGGCAGCGCAGGCTGCGAACGTAGTCCTGGGCTAGCAGGGCCGCTGCGCCACCGATGCTGCCCAAATTAAACCCGCCGTGCCTGGCGCAGGCATCGGTCACCTGCTGGCTGCGGTTGCCTTTTGACAGCATCACCAGGCTGCCGCCCGCGGCTTGAAACGCATCTACATAACCGTCCATGCGGCCACCGGTCGTGGGGCCCAGCGATCCCGCAATGCCACCTTCCGGTGTTTTAGCCGGGCCAGCGTAGTAAACAATGTAGTTCTTCATGTAGTCAGGCAGAGCCACACCCGCATCAAGCCTGGCCTTGAGCTTGGCATGGGCGATATCCCGGGCAACAACCAGCGGGCCGCTCAACGAGAGGCGTGTTCCTACTGTATAGCGGGATAGCTCGTACATCACCTCGCGTAACGGCCGGTTGAGATCGATTCTGACCCCCGTGCTGTCGCCAGGCATACGCAGCGTCTCAGGAATAAACCGTCCTGGATCGCGCTCCAGCTTCTCCAGCCAGATGCCGTGGCGATTGATTTTACCCTTGATGTTGCGGTCGGCGGAGCAGGAGAGGGCGAGGGCAATCGGGCAGGAGCCGCCGTGCCGCGGCAGGCGTATTACCCGAATATCGTGAGCAAAATACTTACCGCCAAACTGCGCCCCGATGCCCAGCGTCCGGCTGGCGTTAAGCAGCGTTGCCTCAAGGTGCAGATCGCGAAACGCCTGACCATACTCATTCCCGCGCGTGGGCAACGTATCGTAGTACTTCGTCGATGCCAGCTTGGCTACCTTCATCGCCTGCTCCGGCGACGTTCCGCCAATAACGAAAGCAATATGGTAGGGCGGACAGGCGGCAGTGCCGAGCGCCTGCATTTTCGCTATTAAAAAGGGGACCAGCTTCTCTGGAGCAAGAATGGATTTAGTCTCCTGAAACAGCGCCGCCTTGTTAGCCGAGCCGCCACCCTTGTTAATAAACAGAAATTTGTATTCATCCCCCGGGATCGCCGCGATATCAATTTGTGCGGGTAGATTCGTGCCGGTGTTCACCTCAGTGTACATATCCAGCGGCGCGTTTTGTGAGTAGCGCAGGCTATGTTCCTGAAAGGTTTCGTAGATGCCCAGGCTTAACGCCTCGGCATCGTTGCAGCCGGTCCAGATTGACTGCCCTTTTTCAGCTACGATGGTCGCAGTGCCGGTATCCTGGCAGTAGGGCAGAACACCCTTGGCCGAGACCTCGGCATTGCGCAGCAGCTGTAGGGCAACGTAACGATCGTTTGCGCTGGCCTCGCGATCGTGAAGGATCGATGCAACCTGTTTAATATGAGCGGTGCGTAAGAAAAAGGAGGCCTCGTAAAAAGCCAGCTTTGCCAGCGCCGTTAATCCTTTTGGATCCACGGCAATCAGCGTTTTATTATCTGCTTCGATAATCGATACATATTGATCGCTCAGCAGATAATATTCAGTCAGGTCTTTATCATGCGGAAAAGGATCTTGCCAGATAAAAGGTTTATTCATAATAGTTTCTCGTTAATCTGTTTATTACAATCGCGCAAGCTGCGATGCTTTCCCACGACAGCCTTCACCAAAGTGTTCTCCCTCCCAGCGGCTAACCAGCGCTGCGCCCATAGCATTACTCATTACGTTGGTGGCGGAACGGCCCATATCGAGGAAGGGGTCAACGCCCATTAATAGAATCAGTCCGGCTTCAGGAATATTGAACTGGTTGAGAGTGGCAGCAATAACCACCAGCGAGGCGCGCGGCACCCCGGCCATGCCTTTGGAGGTCAGCATGAGAATAAGCAGCATAGTGATCTGCTCGCCCATACCAAGGTGAATATTGCAGGCCTGAGCGATAAAAAGGGTGGCGAAGGAGCAGTACGCCATTGAGCCAACAAGGTTAAACGAGTAGCCGATTGGCAAAACAAAGCTGGCGATTTTCGGCGAAACGCCAAACTTTTCCAGCGCCTTCAGCGTGCCGGGAAAGGCGGCTTCCGAGCTGGAGGTGGTAAACGCCAGTAGCGCAGGCTCGGCGATCCCTTTAGTTAAGCGGAGAACACAGGGGCCAATCGTCGCCAAAGAGATACCAATTAAAATGACCCACAGCAGCCCAAGGGTCATATAAAACTCGCCCATAAAGATCCCGGCGCTGACCAGCACGCCCAGCCCGCGCTCTGCGATCATGGCTGAGATGGCGGCAAACACCGTGAAGGGGGCAAAGAGCATAACGTAGCCGGTAATTTTGAGCATCACCTCCACCAGCGAGTCCAGCACATGAACGATGGGCGCGCCTTTATCGCCGATGGCCGCCAGCCCGCAGCCTAAGAAGATGGAGAAGACGACAATCTGCAGAACCTCATTGCGGGCCATAGCGTCAACGATGCTGGTGGGGATGGCATGGGAAATAAACACCTTAAAGGTAAAAGGTTCTGCCTTTAACGCGGCGACGCTGGCGGCGTCGTGGGCAACAAAGTTGATTCCGGCACCGGGCTGGAAAATATTAACAATAACCAGGCCTAAGGCAATGGAGATCAGCGAGGCACAGATAAACAGCAGCAGGGTCTTGGAGAAAATGCGCCCCAGCGTTTTGGCATCGCCCATTTTTGCAATCCCAACGACCAATGTTGAAATAATTAACGGCGCGATGATCATTTTGATCAGCCGCAAAAATATCGCGGTTAAAATTGAGATGTCCTGCGAGTAGGCTTTGGCCGTTTCAACTGTGGCTAAGGTATTAATAATAAATCCGGCAATGATACCCAGAACAAGGCCCGCGATAATCATCGTGGTTAAGCTTTTCGACTTCATTTTCACTCCATCGGATTGAGGCGCTGGTGGCGCAAAAGTTATGTTTTCAATTCTGTCTAATGACCAGCAGGTTTTAGAACAGGGGTACGCGATGGCGTACCCCGTAAAGGGTTAGGGTTAGAGGGCGTTAAATATCAAAAACGATGTCTAATAACGGCGCATGCTGCTGAGCGCCATACACGTCGTTGTCACCTCTGTTACCTGAAACGATCCCCCTCGGCAAAATGGCTTTAACGGCGTTAGCCGGGTCGAACCAGACGATGCGGGGAAGCTGTTTCTCGTCCAGGTTGTACAGGCGCGCAACTAGCTGGGCGGTAAACTGCCCGGAAGCTTTAACGGCCAGATAATCGCTCTGCTGCTTAAACAGAATATCCAGCACCAGCTCATAGGGTCCGGCGTTTTTAGACCGGATCACCAGGGCCAACGAACGAATGGGCTGTTTCATGCCACTACTCCTTCTGGCGAGACCTGCTCAAGGACGAAGGGGAACTTCAGCGCCTCGCTGGCCTCAATAAGGTGGTAGACCGAGAACTCATAGACCGGGCCGCAAGGGACATCCGAAGGTGAAAAGGGGAATGCCAGGTTGCCCGCTGTGGCAATTCGGCCTTCGTAGCCATAGTGCAGCAGCGTTGAGCGCACCAGCGAGCAGACGCTGTTAGCAAGCGGCTGGTCCGGGGCCACCACGTCGAGAACGATCCCCAGCTCGTGTCCGGCTTGGGGTACAGGCTCATGTTCACCCATTACGCCGTTTTTGCCGTAGAGGTGAAAAGTAATGCGGATCTCTTCCGCGTTGAGGCTCAGGTTGCGGATGACGCTGGACTTCACCTCTTCAAGGATGGTTTCAATACTGGCGATCATGATGGGATCGCGAACGCCAGCGATGGTCAGGCAGCGGTAGCCCACCAGCCGGGCACCCTCCAGCTTTAACCGATAGGGCGTGGTCTCGTGGCGGGAGCCGCTGACGTAGACCTCGCTCTCATTTACCGCTTTGAAGGTGCAGGCCTGCAAGTTGAGCACGCCGCCGGGACCCGGCAGAAAGTAGGGATCGGACTTTTCATACAGCGTATGGGCCGCCGCAGAGGTTTCGGTAAACTTCCGCTTGGGGTTAAACACCTTCAGGGTGAAACCATGTTCGTCGAGGATCCCCATAGCGCAATCCGATCCCGATCCCGGCGTGGCGGCGATGGCGGCACACTCAAGGATCTTCCCGCAGTGCAGCGCCAGCCCCTCGTCAAAGCCCTGCATGATAGGCAGGGCCGCAAAACAGGCGGGATCGTAAGCGCGTCCGCCCAGCACCACCTGCGCTCCGGCCGCCAGCGCGCGCTGAAAAGGCTCCACGCCCATCTGCGCGACGATGGAGGTGCTGTCATCAATATCCTGATGAGTTAACGGGGGCACAAAGTCGAGGGCGATGATGTTGCCCGCATCCAGCGCCTGATGAACGATCTGCTTATCGACATCAGCGGGGATGGTTGCCAGCGTGAATGAGAGCTGCTCTTCACGGGCGATCTCCAGCACGATCTCACGACACCACGCGAGATGCGGAGCCGCACCCGAGCCGCCCGCCGTGCCGATAACCACCGGGATGCCCTGTTTAACTCCGGCTGAGATCATGTAGCGCAGGTCGCGCTTTACGCCTGCGCGATCGGTAAAGGGCTTTCCCGCGCCGAGATAGTGCGGGCCGGGATCGGACGAGCCTGCATCCACGGCGATCAGGTCCGGGGATTCAGCCAGCGCGCTTAAAAAGCTCTCCTCTGGAAAGCCGTAACCAAGAATGGCGGTCGGCGACAGGATCTTAAAGGTCTTTGCCATTGCTTAACTCCTTGCCTGCAGGAGTGCAAGGGTGCGCTGCATTTCGTTAAAGACAATATTAAGACCTTCGTCAAATCCCATGCCGGGTTTGACTAGCATACGCATGGGACGGGCGGCGAGGGCAACGTGTACGCAGGTTCTGGCGCTTACCTCTGTTTCATTACAGGTGCCGCCCTGGTAGGCTTCCATTCCATGCTTGTTGCAGTAGAGCACCGCATCAACAATGTTATGAATGCTGCCCAGATCGGGCGTTTTGATCTGCACCATGTGGCAGCTGCCAGCGTCGGTAAAGTCGACAATATCCTGATAGGTGTTGCACCACTCGTCGGCAACGATTTTGACTCCGGACCCCAGCTTCGTCAGCTCGCGGGTGATCGCCGTCAGGAGACGGATCTGATCGGCTTTGTTACCGGCGTCAACCGGCCCCTCAATATAGAGCGGTAGACCCTGGGTCTCTTTTTCAAGACTGGCGATATAGTGAGCGCAGCGCTGCGGATCCTGATCGAAGATCAGGCCGATAGTGCCGTAGACGTCAATATGCAGGGTAGGGTGGTAGCGTGGGCTGGCGCGTAGCGTCATTACGCGGTTTGCCAGCCAGCGCACATAGTCACGCAGCTTCTCACCGTTATAGCCCAGCTTCTCTTCCACGTTATTAATCAGCGCATGGGGCAGAACGTTAACGCCCTTGAGGATCATTTTATCCACGGCGATGTAGCGGTCGTCGCCACTCTGACCAAACAGGGGAATGGGCTCGGCAACCGTCGGCAGCTGCCATTCATCGGCGATAACCTCTGCTTTAAGTCGGCCCGTTGCCAGCGCGGCGGCATCCAGCAGCGCCTGCGAGAGGCCATAGCGGACGGCGGTGTGCAGCGGTTTACCCTCGATGCGCAGCGTGTCGAAAAAGCGGGCGTTGGGCAGGAAAGCCTGCACGTCGCGGCCCTCCAGTAGGGGCTTAATATGATCGTTGAGCCACGGAATAAAGGTTGCCGCCAGGAAGAGCGGGTCGCGCCCACCGGCCCCCGAGTACTGCACCGCCGCACAGTCACCCACGGCAACGGCACCGTTCTCCAGGATGAGCTGCACGCAAACGCACTCACCGGCCTGGCGCACCGAGGTAAAGCCCGGCGTGACCGCTTGACCGGTATAGATAAAGCCGTCATGGCCTGCACCGTTCTTAATGGCCTGCTGATCGTCAAAGTAGAAGGAGGAGTAACCTGCGGTAAAAAGCGCCTGTTTAATTTTCATTCTGGTCTTCCTATTAACTTGCTGTGGGATACGGCATTGATATCGTCAACAACCATCTGGAATGAGGCAGGGCGGCGTTCAACGCTGGCGCGGGCGGCAACAAAGTCGTGGTGCATCGCCAGAATGTCATCCGGGAGCGGGACGGCGCCAGGCTCCAGGATGCGGATAGCACCTGCGTTATCGCGCACCGGCGTCATCTTACCTGCGTTACAGGCCGCCGGTGCAAAGGGGATATCCAGCACGCCAGCTTCAAAAGCCAATACCGTTCCGCGGGCGATATCGCCGTTGCCGAGCGCAAACACGCGATCCAGCACGGCACGCACTTCACGTTTAATGAGTTCAACTTCAAGATCGACCGCGCGACAGGCCGGGAAGGGCTGATCGCGAACCATGTTGAGCATCTGACGTGACGCCTTAAGTCCCTGGGCATTCGCGGCAGCGGTAGGAATGCCAAAGGCTTCATGTGGACTTTTAGTAATGACCTTGGTCGCGCCCGCCATGCCAGCGACGGCTGCGCCCCAGGCGATCACTGAAAACGCCTTTGCCTCATCCTCCGGGAAGCCGCCCATCCACTGATGGAAGACGGTGCTGAGCTCGTAGTCGTCGTAACCCTGCTGGCGGAAATAGTCATGGGACAGTTCGCGCAGCGCTTTAACGGCGGCGACGTCCTGGGTCAGACTCCCCACCTGGCCATAGCCCACGGTAATAGAGCGCACGCCCTGCTCCAGCGCCAGTAACCCTTCAATGATGGCAACCGCATGGGACATAAACGGTGGGATCAGCGTCCCGGTCAGGGGGCCGAAAGGCTCGCGGTTAATTCGGATGCCGTGCTCTTCATACAGGCCAATCAGGCGATCGCAGTACTGCCAGTCACGCAGGGATTTTTCGAGCGTGACGCGTTTCGCATAGGGAATGTTGTAGGAGATGCCGCCCCCCTCGTAGCTGGTAAAGCCGCTGGCGAGAGAGATCTCAGCCAGCAGCCGTGCGTCAGGCGTGCCGTGCCGGACCTGAAGTGGTTTTTGCAGGGATTCGGTCAGGCGGCGGCAGGCAGCCACGCCGTGGTTAACTACCGGTAATCCGTTAAGTTTTGAGGTCCCCGCCTCAAGGGATTTTTGAATGCCTACTGCGGCATCTTCGTAGCGGTTCAGACGGGTATAGGCGTCTATGGTGGTCGGCAGCAGATCGCACTCCTGCTCCAGCACCTTAAGCAGAGCAATATGCTCATCCAGCAGCGCTACGCCCGCACGGGGCTGGCTGAGGGTAATACCCTGTTCATCTGCAATACGCAGCGCTCGGGCGAAGTTTTTGTTCTCAGGGATGGTCTGCTGGTACTTTACGCCATCTTCGAAATGGGTAACGTCCTTCCCGGTCGGCCATGTTTCCAGAACACCGTGCCGCTCAGACATGAAATCATCATGGGTTATCTTTTTATTACTGAGTTCCATTCGTTGCTACCTTGGGTTTGGGGTTAAACAGTGAATGCTGGCAAGCGCAGCCGCCTGGGGATAGAGCCTGGCGCTATTCGCCAGCAGGGGGATCAGGCCTTTTTCATCCCGGTAGTAGTCGAACTGCGTGGGCAGCAGGATCCGGTTACCGCGGGCATCGAGATCGCGGTATTTAAGCCAGCGATGAATATCAAACGTCGCTGCACGGGATAGCCAGCCGCCGGAGCCCACCACTTTGCGCACCGGGGTAAGGTCACGCCCAATCTGCAGATCGACCGTGCCTGCACTGGTCGCCACCGTTTTTTTTGTTCCCGCATGGCGTTCGCTGGCATAGGCCACGCATAGTCCGGCCAGCAGGGCGTCGAAACGGTGCTCTTCAGGGCTGGTGGGCAGGGAGTCGGGGCAGGAAGCGAGTTTGTTGAGGTAGCGGTAGAACGCGGCGTGCAATTCGGGCTGCATGGCAAAGAGCGAGTCAATAAGCGCCCGGGTGCTTTCGCCGACCACTGCCGCAGAGACGCGCATCCCTAAGTCGCCCTCAACGGTGCGTTTTACAAAGGGTTCAGGCAGGCCATGGAGAACGGTATCCGGAGAGAGGGTACTGGCGCAGGCGGAGTAGACGTCGGTGGTGGCGCCCCCCATATCAATCAGCATGAATGATTGCCAGGCATCGTCATGCTGGCTCATCAGCTTGACCAGCTCATAGACCGTCCATGGCGTAGGCATGGGCGTTTCACCCGTCTCATCCACGATGACGTCCAGCCCTTTCCCCTTCACGATGCGAGAGAGGAAGATGTCACAGATCGCCTGGCGAGCGGGTAGGGGGTTGGGTGAATCCAGCTCAGGGAGAATGTTATCCACTATAGTGAGCTGTTTATGGGCCAGCAGCTGCTGAACCTCGTGCTGAATGTCACGGTTTCCGGCGTAGACAATGGCACAATCCAGTTCGGACGTAGCAAGTAGCCGCGCGTTGTTCAGGCCATAGCGCGTCTCTCCGCCATCGGTTCCGCCAGCGAACAGCAGAATATCGGGCGGGGATGCCTCAAGCTGGCGAATATCCTGTGGCGTCAGCGTGTAGGCATAGTACTGGGCGATTTTTGCTCCTGCCGAATGTGCGGTAACCTTCGCTGCCTCAAGCGTAATAGAGGGTACTAAACCCATCGCGGCGACGGCCAGCCCACCTTTAGCGGAGGAGGAGTATTTCAGCGTAACGTCACCCCGTCTGAGCAGCGGTCTGGCATTCGCGACCTCTAGCAGGTGATGCAGGCAGGTAAAAAAACCTTCCGCAAGATGATGAGTGGTGGTTGGCGTGACCGCCTGGTTAAGAAGGCGCAGGTTATTATCACCTTCAATTTCAAAAAGCGCGGCCTTGGTCCAGGTTGAGCCAATATCGACGGATACCGTACGCATTACACAACCTCTTCCGGCTGCGGGCGGTAATTAGTTAATTTATTGTTAATATCGCTGGCGATTAATTCACAAACGTCCTCCAAATCGTGACTCGGAGAAAAAACGCGATCGAAGCCCATCTGTTTAAATTTGTGCTCAACGTCAACAAAATCGTGTTTGCCGACCACGAGGTTGCCTCCGACGTAAAGTAAAATCTCTCCGACCCCACGCTCAATGCAGCGCTCACGTAAGCCAAGACAGTCAATATCGCCGTGACCGTAAATAGAGGAGACCACAATAGCGTCGGCGCCGGTTTCGATAGCGGCGTCAATGTACTCATCCTGGCTGACCATGACCCCGAGGTTGATCACCTGAAAATCATGGGCGGTAAAAACGCGATCCAGCACTTTGTTGCCGACGGCATGACAGTCGGCACCAATTACGCCAATAACGAGCGTTGGTTTTTTCATGGGGCATCCTCTATTCATTTTCACTAAGATGAGCATCTTTCAGGCTGAGAAGCACAAAGGCTATGGAATAGGGGAAAGTGTGCGGCGAGGGCAGGTGAGAGGCAATTGATCTATTTTCAAAAACTCTTTCGCCAAAAAATGATTTAATGCTGATAAGTATTTAACTATTTGATATACAATGGATTTTTATGCTTACTGATGGCTATGTAGATAATAAGTTGAGAGTTTTATCTTTTAAGAGTAACTGTCAATTGTGACTTATCTCTAAAAATATAATCTCAGCGTGCTATTTGAATAATAGATATTTATTAAAGTTCACTGGTAGTTATAATTAAAAAGATATGTATCGCAGAAAAAGCTTATTAAGCCGTGGTTATAAAAAGTGATCTTTGTCACCTCGACACCCTTTTTAACTATCAATCCTTTGTTGGAACATATTTTTAACATATCTTTCACCATAAGAACTACATCGATACATTGTTAACAATTGCGGTGAAAATTGATTTAGATCAATATTTAAAACATGGAAAAAATTTCTAAAAGTCGTTAAATTGTCGCTGATCAAAATGGTCAAAAAGTTGTAAACTGGCGATAAATTGATCCCCGTCGAAAAACGTAAAAAAGGTTTATTAAAAACCTATTTATTGTAAGGGATTTGCGGCGTAATATATCGCGAGATCAATTTGGGATTTTATTAACCTGTCTGTAACTTTTCGTTGCGGTTGGCTCTTTTTTTGTGTGACAGCAGCAGTGAAAAGCAATAGATAATTTTGTATTGGGGCATGTGTGTGAACCCTCTCTAACGGGGTTTGCTCTCGAAGTCTTCATGCGATGCGCAAGGAGTCATGATGTTAGATATAGTCGAACTGTCACGCTTGCAGTTTGCCTTAACCGCGATGTACCACTTCCTTTTTGTTCCGTTAACGCTCGGTATGGCGTTTTTACTGGCAATCATGGAAACGGTCTACGTTCTGTCCGGCAAACAAATCTATAAAGATATGACCAAGTTCTGGGGCAAGTTGTTTGGTATCAACTTTGCGCTGGGCGTGGCTACCGGCCTGACCATGGAGTTCCAGTTCGGGACTAACTGGTCCTATTACTCTCACTACGTAGGCGATATCTTTGGTGCACCGCTGGCCATCGAAGGCCTGATGGCGTTCTTCCTGGAATCCACCTTTGTTGGCCTGTTCTTCTTCGGCTGGGATCGCTTGGGCAAAGTGCAGCATATGGCGGTGACCTGGCTGGTTGCGCTGGGCTCTAACCTCTCTGCTCTGTGGATCCTCGTGGCAAACGGCTGGATGCAGAACCCTATCGCGTCGGATTTCAACTTTGAAACCATGCGTATGGAGATGGTGAGCTTCTCTGAACTGGTGCTGAACCCGGTTGCCCAGGTGAAGTTTGTTCACACCGTGGCAGCGGGCTACACCTGCGGCGCGATGTTTATCCTTGGCATCAGCTCCTACTATCTGCTGCGCGGCCGCGATATGGCGTTCGCCAAGCGCTCCTTTGCCATTGCTGCCAGCTTCGGCATGGCTGCCGTGCTCTCTGTTATTGTTCTGGGCGATGAGTCCGGCTATGAGATGGGCGACGTGCAGAAAACCAAACTGGCCGCTATTGAAGCCGAGTGGGAAACCCAGCCGGCACCGGCGGCGTTTACCCTGTTTGGTATTCCGGATCAGGACAAGCAGGAGAACAATTTTGCTATCCAGATCCCGTATGCGTTGGGCATTATCGCCACACGCTCCGTTGATACACCGGTTATCGGTCTGAAAGACCTGATGGTGCAGCATGAAGAGCGTATTCGTAACGGGATGAAGGCTTACCAGCTGCTGGAAGAGCTGCGTGCTGGCTCTACCGATCAGAACGTGCGCGACCAGTTCAACAGCATGAAGAAAGACCTCGGCTACGGCATGCTGCTGAAGCGCTACACGCCTAACGTCATCGATGCGACCGAAGATCAGATCAAGCAGGCTACGCAGGACTCTATTCCACGCGTTGCGCCGCTCTACTTTGCATTCCGTATTATGGTTGCCTGTGGCGTGCTGATGCTGCTGATCTTCGCTGTCTCCTTCTGGACCGTTTGCCGTAACCGTATCGGCAGCAAATCCTGGCTGCTGCGCGCCGCGCTGTACGGTATTCCGCTGCCGTGGATCGCTATCGAGACCGGCTGGTTTGTTGCAGAGTATGGCCGTCAGCCGTGGGCGATCGGTGAGGTACTGCCTACCGCCGTCGCTAACTCCTCGCTGACTGTAGGCGACCTGCTGTTCTCGATGATCCTTATCTGTGGCCTCTACACGCTGTTTATGGTGGCGGAAGTGTTCCTGATGTTTAAGTTTGCTCGCCTTGGGCCGAGCAGTCTGAAAACGGGTCGTTACCACTTTGAGCAGGCTAACGTTGAGACCGATACCCAGTATGGGCAGTCCACCGTTGCTTCTCAGCCGGCACGCTAAGACAGGAGTCGTCAAATGATCGATTATGAAGTATTACGTTTTATCTGGTGGCTGCTGGTTGGCATTTTGCTGATTGGCTTTGCGGTCACCGACGGCTGGGACATGGGCGTGGGGATGTTAACCCGCTTCCTGGGTCGTAACGACACCGAACGCCGTATTATGATCAACTCCATTGCACCGCACTGGGACGGTAACCAGGTGTGGCTGATCACCGCTGGCGGCGCGCTGTTTGCTGCCTGGCCGATGGTCTACGCCGCTGCCTTCTCCGGCTTCTATGTGGCGATGATCCTGGTGCTGGCCTCGCTGTTCTTCCGTCCGGTGGGTTTCGACTACCGCTCGAAGATTGAGGATCCGCGCTGGCGCAACATGTGGGACTGGGGCATCTTTATCGGCAGCTTTGTGCCGCCGCTGGTGATTGGCGTGGCATTCGGTAACCTGCTGCAGGGCGTGCCTTTCCATATGGATGAGTACATGCGCCTCTTCTATACCGGTAACTTCTTCCAGCTGCTGAACCCGTTTGGTCTGCTGGCAGGCGTGGTGAGCGTGGCGATGATCCTGACGCAGGGTGCAACCTATCTGCAGATGCGTACGGCGGGCGAAGTATATGTCCGTTCACGGACCACGACGCAGGTGGCGGCGCTGGTGACCATGGTCTGCTTCGCGCTGGCAGGCGTTTGGGTGATGTTCGGTATCGACGGCTATGTGGTGACCACGGCTATCGATCATCACGCGGCGTCTAACCCGCTGACTAAGCAGGTGGCGCGTGAGGCCGGTGCCTGGCTGGTGAACTTCAACAACACGCCGATCCTGTGGTTGATCCCGGCGCTGGGCGTTGTGTTACCGCTGTTTACCTTTGTTGCGGGTCGTCTGAACAGATCGGCATGGGCGTTCTTCTTCTCGTCCCTGACCCTGGCCTGCATCATTCTGACCGCGGGTATTGCGATGTTCCCGTTCATCATGCCGTCCAGCACGGTGCTGAACGCCAGCCTGACCATGTGGGATGCCACGTCAAGCCAGATGACGCTGAACCTGATGACCTGGGTTGCTGCGGTGTTTGTACCGATTATCCTGCTCTACTCCTCGTGGTGCTACTGGAAGATGTTCGGTCGCATTACCAAAGAGCATATTGAAAGCAACACGCACTCTCTGTACTAAGTAAGGAGCATACAATGTGGTATTTCGCATGGATTTTAGGAACGCTTCTTGCCTGTGCATTTGGCGTGATTACCGCCCTGGCGCTGGAGCACGTTGAAGCGAGCCAGGCAGGTAAAGAAAAAGCCTGATGGTAAGTCTTATCGCAAAACTGTATGCGGTAATGGATAAGGGCCCGCTCAGGGCCCTTTCTCTGGTGATGGCGCTGGTGCTGGCAGGCTGCATGTTCTGGGATCCCAGCCGCTTTGCGGCGAAGACCAGCGACCTGACCGTCTGGCATGGCCTACTGCTGATGTGGGCCGTCTGTGCAGGCGTGATCCACGGAGTCGGCTTTCGTCCGAAAGCCGTTCACTGGCAAGGGATCTTCTGCCCGCTCATCGCCGATATTGTCCTTGCCGCAGGACTCATCTTTTCCTTCTTTTGAATAAGAAATGTCCGTTAACCATATGGGCTTGCATAAGCCCATAAATTTTTACGCTGCGTTTACTTCAACCCATTCCAAACCACCTTTCCCCCGCGTATAGTAGCAGCGTTTGAACGCTCTACTTATATTGCATTACCGGGATGTAAAGTGAATACAACGTTATTTAAGTGGCCGGTTCGCGTCTACTATGAAGACACCGATGCCGGTGGTGTGGTTTACCACGCCAGCTACGTCGCTTTTTACGAGAGAGCACGCACGGAGATGTTGCGACATCACCACTTTAGCCAGCAGGTTTTGTTGGCAGAGCATGTGGCATTCGTAGTCCGTAAGATAACGCTGGAGTATTTTGCACCCGCCAGACTCGACGACATGCTCGAAGTCCAAACGGAAATTACATCAATGCGTGGAACCTCTCTGGTCTTCACGCAGCGGATCGTCAATGCAGAGAATAATGTGCTGAACGAAGCTGAGGTACTGATTGTCTGCGTTGATCCACTCTTAATGAAGCCTCGTGCGCTTCCCAAGTCTATTGTCGCGGAGTTTAAGCAGTGACTGACATGAACATCCTTGATTTGTTCCTGAAGGCAAGCCTTCTGGTCAAACTTATCATGTTGATTTTGATTGGTTTTTCTATCGCATCCTGGGCAATCATTATTCAGCGAACGCGTATTCTTAACGCTGCTACCCGTGAATCCGAAGGATTCGAGGACAAATTCTGGTCTGGCATCGAGCTTTCCCGCCTCTATCAGGAGAGTCAGGGCCGCCGTGAAAACCTGTCTGGCTCAGAGCAAATTTTCTACAGCGGATTTAAAGAGTTTGCCCGCCTGCACAGGGCGAATAGCCATGCGCCGGAAGCGATTGTGGAGGGGGCATCCCGTGCGATGCGTATCTCCATGAACCGCGAGCTGGAGACCCTGGAGACGCACATTCCGTTCCTCGGAACCGTAGGGTCTATCAGCCCGTATATCGGTCTGTTCGGTACGGTGTGGGGGATTATGCACGCCTTTATCGCGCTGGGCGCGGTGAAGCAGGCGACCCTGCAGATGGTTGCGCCGGGGATCGCGGAAGCGCTGATCGCTACCGCTATTGGCCTGTTTGCCGCTATTCCTGCGGTTATGGCCTATAACCGTCTGAACCAGCGCGTTAACAAGCTTGAGCTGAACTACGACAACTTTATGGAAGAGTTCACCGCAATTCTGCATCGTCAGGCGTTTACCACTACCGAGAGTAATAAGGGGTAAGCCATGGCCAGAACACGCGGTCGGGGTCGTCGTGAGCTAAAGTCCGAGATCAATATCGTACCGTTGCTCGACGTACTGCTGGTGCTGCTGCTGATCTTTATGGCGACGGCACCCATCATTACGCAGAGCGTAGAGGTTGATCTGCCGGATGCGACCGAGTCGCAAACCGTCAGCTCCAATGACGATCCGCCGGTTATCATTGAGGTTTCCGGCGTGGGTCAATACAGCGTGGTAGTGGAAAAAGATCGCATGGATCAGCTACCGCCGGAGCAGGTGGTTGCTGAAGCGCAACGCCGCCTGCAATCCAATCCGAAAACGGTCTTCTTAATCGGTGGCGCGAAAGAAGTGCCTTACGATGAAATAATTAAAGCGCTGAATCTGCTCCATAGCGCGGGCGTGAAGTCGGTTGGCTTAATGACCCAGCCTATCTAATCCGCTGCTGAGCAGGCAGACAGTTTTTGGGAACCGAGAGTGTCAAAGGCAACCGAACAAAACGACAAGCTTAAACGAGCCATCATTATTTCAGCGGTGCTGCACGTCATTCTGTTTGCAGCGCTGATCTGGAGCTCGTTTGATGAGCATATAGATGCCTCTGCAGGCGGCGGCGGTGGCTCGGCCATTGATGCCGTTATGGTCGATCCCGGCGCGGTAGTGCAGCAATATAATCGTCAGCAGCAACAGCAGGCGAGCGCGAAGCGTGCAGAAGAGCAGCGTGAAAAACAGGCGCAACAGCAGGCGGAAGAGCTGCGTGAAAAGCAGGCCGCCGAGCAGGAGCGTCTGAAGCAGCTGGAAAAAGAGCGTTTGCAGGCGCAGGAACAGGCCCGCGAGCAGGCCCAGCAGCAGAAACAGGCTGAAGAGGCGGCGAAGCAGGCGCAAGAGAAACAGAAGCAGGCTGAAGAAGCTGCGGCGAAGGCAGCGGCTGACGCGAAAGCGCAGGCCGATGCTCAGGCGAAGGCAGCAGAAGAGGCGGCACAAAAAGCCGCAGCGGATGCGAAAGCCAAAGCCGTAGCCGAGGCAAAAGTCGCGGCCGACGCGGCGAAGAAAGCCGCAGCTGACGCCCAGAAGAAAGCCGAAGCTGAAGCGGCGAAGAAGGCGCAGCAGGACGCTGAGAAGAAAGCTGAAGCCGAGGCCGCTAAGCAGGCAGCGGAGAAAGCCGCAGCTGAAAAAGCGGCTGCTGCTGCCGAGAAAGCTGCCGCTGCGAAAGCCGCTGCCGCCGAAAAAGCTGCCGCTGAGAAAAAGGCTGCTGCACAGAAGGCAGCGGAAGAGAAGGCTGCTGCTGCCGCAGAAAAAGCGGCTGCTGCGAAAGCCGCTGCGGCTGAAAAGGCCGCCGCCGATAAGAAAGCTGCTGCTGATAAAGCTGCAGCAGCCAAAGCGGCTGCGGCGAAGAAAGCGGCCGCGGCAGAGAAAGCCGCTGCGTCAGACGTAGACGATCTGTTCGGTGACCTCAGTTCAGGTAAGAATGCGCCGAAAACCGGCGGTGGCGCGAAAGGAAATAACGCAGCCCCGGCAGGAAGTGGTAGTACTAAAAACAATGGCGCGTCGGGTGCGGATATCAGCAACTACGCCGGGATGATCAAATCAGCGATCGAGACTAAGTTTTATGACGCGTCGTCGTATGCAGGTAAAACCTGTACGCTGCGCATAAAACTGGCCCCGGATGGTTTGCTGTTGGATATTCAGTCCGAAGGTGGCGATCCTGCGCTCTGTCAGGCTGCTTTAGCCGCAGCACGTCAGGCGAAGATCCCGAAACCGCCGAGCCAGGCAGTTTACGAAGTGTTTAAAAATGCTCCACTGGACTTTAAACCTTAGGTTACACTTTCCCCACGTAAAGGTGGAAAGGGTACTACTGTTTCCACTGGGCTGTGGTCATTTTGGATATTTAGTTTGTTAACATTCTGCTAAATTATCGCGGGTTTACCGCCCGGATAAGGGAGATGAGATGAAGCAGGCATTACGTGTAGTGTTTGGTTTTTTAGTGCTGTGGGCGGCCGTGCTGCACGCGGAAGTGCGTATCGAGATTACCCAGGGCGTAGACTCTGCGCGCCCGATTGGCGTAGTACCTTTCCAGTGGGCGGGGCCTGGCGCTGCGCCTGAAGATATCGGCGGCATCGTGGGCGCTGACCTGCGCAACAGCGGCAAGTTCAACCCGCTGGATCGCTCTCGTCTGCCGCAGCAGCCGGGCAGCGCTCAGGAAGTTCAGCCTGCAGCCTGGTCTGCGTTGGGTATTGATGCCGTGGTCGTTGGGCAGGTAACGCCTAACCCGGACGGTAGCTATAACGTGGCCTACCAGCTGGTTGACACCGGTGGTGCGCCGGGTACCGTGCTGGCTCAGAACTCCTATAAGGTGAACAAGCAGTGGCTGCGCTATGCGGGCCATACTGCCAGTGACGAAGTGTTCGAGAAGCTGACCGGTATTAAAGGTGCGTTCCGTACGCGTATCGCTTATGTGGTTCAGACCAACGGCGGCCAGTTCCCGTACGAGCTGCGCGTCTCTGACTACGATGGCTACAACCAGTTCGTTGTACACCGTTCACCGCAGCCGCTGATGTCACCGGCATGGTCTCCGGACGGCAGCAAGCTGGCCTACGTCACCTTTGAGAGCGGTCGTTCTGCGCTGGTGATCCAGACGCTGGCTAACCGCGCCGTACGTCAGGTTGCCTCGTTCCCGCGTCACAACGGTGCACCGGCATTCTCTCCGGACGGTTCTAAACTGGCGTTCGCACTGTCGAAAACCGGTAGTCTGAACCTCTACGTGATGGATATCGGCTCTGGCCAGATCCGCCAGGTTACCGACGGTCGTAGCAACAATACCGAGCCGACCTGGTTCCCGGACAGCCAGAACCTGGCCTTTACCTCTGACCAGGCAGGCCGTCCGCAGGTTTATAAAGTCAACGTTAACGGCGGTGCTCCGCAGCGTATCTCCTGGGAAGGTTCTCAGAACCAGGATGCTGACGTCAGCAGCGACGGCAAATTTATGGTAATGGTAAGCTCCAACGGTGGGCAGCAGCACATTGCCAAACAAGATCTGGCAGCGGGTGGCGTACAAGTCTTGTCGTCAACGTTCCTGGATGAAACGCCAAGTCTGGCACCTAACGGCACTATGGTAATCTACAGCTCTTCTCAGGGGATGGGATCCGTGCTGAATCTGGTTTCTACAGATGGGCGTTTCAAAGCGCGTCTTCCGGCGACTGATGGACAGGTCAAATTCCCTGCCTGGTCTCCGTATCTGTAATAATAATTAATTGATTACTAAAGGAATCAAAGAAATGCAACTGAACAAAGTGCTGAAAGGGCTGATGCTGGCTCTGCCTGTTATGGCAATCGCAGCGTGTTCTTCTAACAAGAACGCAAGCAACGACCAGAGCGGCGAAGGCATGCTGGGTGCCGGCACTGGTATGGACGCAAACGGCAGCGGCAACGCCTCTTCCGAAGAGCAGGCACGCCTGCAGATGCAGCAGCTGCAGCAGAACAACATCGTTTACTTCGATCTGGACAAGTTCGATATCCGTTCTGACTTCGCTGCGATGCTGGATGCGCACGCTAACTTCCTGCGTAGCAACCCGTCCTACAAAGTCACCGTAGAAGGTCACGCTGACGAACGTGGTACCCCTGAGTACAACATCTCCCTGGGTGAACGTCGTGCTAACGCCGTTAAAATGTACCTGCAGGGTAAAGGCGTTTCTGCTGACCAGATCTCCATCGTTTCTTACGGTAAAGAGAAACCTGCAGTACTGGGTCACGACGAATCAGCTTACGCTAAAAACCGTCGCGCCGTACTGGTTTACTAAGAGAATTGCATGAGCAGTAACTTCAGACATCATCTGATGAGTCTGTCGTTACTGGTTGGCATAGCGGCCCCCTGGGCCGCTTTTGCGCAAGCGCCAATCAGTAGTGTCGGCTCAGGCTCGGTTGAAGACCGAGTCACTCAACTTGAGCGCATCTCTAACGCTCACAGCCAGCTTTTAACTCAGCTTCAGCAGCAGCTCTCTGACAACCAGTCCGATATCGACTCTCTGCGCGGTCAGATTCAGGAGAGCCAGTATCAGCTGAATCAGGTTGTTGAACGCCAGAAGCAGATCCTACTGCAGATTGACAGTCTGGGCAGCGGCGGTGCGGCAGCAGCGCAGCCAGCGGCAGGCGATCAGGGCGGGGCGGCTACCGCCACACCTGCTCCTGCAACCGGCGCAGCAGCGGCCCCCAGCGCGCCGGTACAGAGCGGTGATGCGAATACCGACTACAACGCAGCCATCGCCCTGGTGCAGGATAAATCCCGCCAGGACGATGCTATCGCCGCGTTTAGCAGCTTTGTGAAAAAATACCCGGACTCCACCTATGTTCCTAATGCGAACTACTGGTTGGGTCAGTTGAACTACAACAAGGGTAAAAAAGACGATGCGGCATTCTATTTTGCCTCGGTCGTCAAAAACTATCCAAAATCTCCCAAGGCACCGGACGCGATGTTTAAGGTCGGGGTGATCATGCAGGAGAAAGGGGATACTGCCAAAGCCAAAGCGGTTTATCAGCAGGTTGTAAGCAAATATCCTGGCACCGACGGGGCGAAACAGGCGCAGAAAAAACTCAGTGCGATGTAATGAATGCGGCATGACCAGATATCGCTCTATTTCTGGTCTTGTCGGGTGAATCATAAGCAGTTAAGTGATCTCGCTCGAAATTTTAGTTGCGCCAACTTCATAAATCAGTAATATATGCCGCCGTTGCCACGGGATATCGCACCGCCCGAAAGCAGCGCAAAAGCGGTAAAATAGTGGGTCGTTAGCTCAGTTGGTAGAGCAGTTGACTTTTAATCAATTGGTCGCAGGTTCGAATCCTGCACGACCCACCACTAAATGATGGAAACATCACACCAGCAATACAGTGGGTGATTAGCTCAGTTGGTAGAGCATCTCCTTTACACGGAGGGGGTCGGCGGTTCGAGCCCGTCATCACCCACCACTCGGGTCGTTAGCTCAGTTGGTAGAGCAGTTGACTTTTAATCAATTGGTCGCAGGTTCGAATCCTGCACGACCCACCAATTTTAATGTCTTACTCGAGACATTAAACGTGAAGGATAACGTTGCTTCAGCAACGGCCCGTAGGGCGAGGCGAAGCCGAGTCATCCTGCACGACCCACCACTTTCCGGTGGTACCGAGTAAAAATCTTCGAAGTCAGCACCCGAATGGGTCGTTAGCTCAGTTGGTAGAGCAGTTGACTTTTAATCAATTGGTCGCAGGTTCGAATCCTGCACGACCCACCACTTTCTGGTGGTACCGAGTAAAATAATCTTCGAAGTCAGCACCCGAATGGGTCGTTAGCTCAGTTGGTAGAGCAGTTGACTTTTAATCAATTGGTCGCAGGTTCGAGCCCTGCACGACCCACCACTTCGAAGAGAGTTCCCCAAAAGGGGTCGTTAGCTCAGTTGGTAGAGCAGTTGACTTTTAATCAATTGGTCGCAGGTTCGAATCCTGCACGACCCACCAATGCAAAAAAGCGCCCTAAAGGCGCTTTTTTGCTATCTGCGATATGCCGCTTTCACAGTACTGCTTTTGTAGGTCGGGCCAGCGAAGCGCCGCCCGACGCAACGATATACTGCCGGGTGGCGCTGCGCTTACCCGGCCTACGACGTATCATCATTTTGCCTCTGTCAGCGGCTCATTGTATGGGCTTCTATATATCTGTACGAAAGTTCCTTTTTCAGACAGTAAGTTAGCTACCGTAACTATATCTGTAGTCGTGGGATTTCGCCAACAATCTGCTTCAACATCACAGGATTTTTGGAGCTCATAGCTTAAAGAGGTTAGGTAGTCCCGAATGGCTTTCGTTTCTGTCACATTGTAAAACGTTAAGGTAAAAACATGCGCCTCAGGGCCGCTAACATTTGCAAAATCAAATGCATACTGAGTTGAGATTCTGGGCATATTTTTCAGCAGTCCTGGCGTATAAACTCGTACTCTCTTTTATCTTGCTCTGTATAGTGCGCGGAGCTAGCAAACTCCATTTTTATGTAAGGCCAGGCAACAGCGAGCATGATGACGCCTATGAGAACAGCGATGGCCAACCCTGTTAAAATCTTTTTCATATACCCCATCAACTATATCCTTACGTTTACTCATCCTGGTTATCTCCATCCGCTGCTAAAACCCTTCGCTCTGCCCATCATGCCGATTACCTGCACACATTTACCTATTTTTAGTGCGGTCTTTATGAGCAATTCTCAGCGTAAAGAGTGTTAGCGTTCCGCTTAATTGATGTGACTTTTCCTCTGTAATCCGCTATCTTGTTTAGTATATAAAACACAAATGCCGCATCCTCCGTTTTACCTCGCAGGTCTGGGCATTATTGTTAAGTCAGCAAAACGAGAAAGCATGATGAGCGTAATGTTCGATCCTGAAACTACGATTTACCCCTTCCCGCCGAAGCCGCGTCCGTTGAGCCTCGACGAAAAAGCGTTTTACCGCGAAAAGATCAAAAAGCTACTGAAGGAGCGGGATGCGGTGATGGTGGCCCACTACTATACCGACCCAGAGATCCAGCAGCTTGCCGAGGAGACCGGCGGCTGTATCTCTGATTCGCTGGAGATGGCGCGCTTTGGAGCGAAGCATCCTGCTTCCACGCTACTGGTAGCCGGGGTGCGCTTTATGGGCGAGACCGCTAAGATCCTCAGCCCGGAAAAAACCATTCTTATGCCGACGCTCGATGCCGAGTGCTCTCTCGATCTTGGCTGCCCCATTGAGGCGTTCAGCGCCTTCTGCAATGCGCATCCAGACCGTACCGTGGTGGTTTACGCCAATACCTCGGCCGCCGTTAAGGCGCGAGCGGACTGGGTCGTCACCTCCAGCATCGCCGTCGAGTTGATCGAGCATCTGGATAGCCTCGGGGAGAAGATCATCTGGGCGCCGGATCGTCATCTCGGCAGCTATGTGCAGAAGCAGACCGGGGCGGACATTCTCTGCTGGCAGGGAGCGTGCATCGTCCACGACGAGTTTAAAACCCAGGCGCTGGCGCGCATGAAAGCGCTCTATCCTGACGCGGCCGTTCTGGTTCACCCTGAGGCACCGCAGGCGGTGGTGGAGATGGCGGACGCCGTAGGTTCAACCAGCCAGCTGATCAATGCGGCTAAAACCCTGCCGCATCCGCAGCTTATTGTCGCCACCGATCGCGGGATCTTTTACAAGATGCAGCAGGCCGTACCGGGCAAAGAGCTACTGGAAGCGCCTACCGCCGGTGAGGGCGCAACCTGTCGCAGCTGTGCACACTGCCCGTGGATGGCCATGAACGGCCTTCAGGCTATCGCTGAGGGGCTGGAGAAGGGCGGGGCGCTGCACGAGATCCATGTCGATGCGAAACTGCGTGAAGGGGCGCTGCTGCCGCTTAACCGGATGCTGGATTTTGCCGCAACGCTGCGTTAATTACGTACCGTGCGATAACGGCTATGATTGTTAAGACAATTTCACTTTTTGACAGGCGGGGCAGAAATGGATTTTTTTAGTACGCAGAATATTTTGGTTCACATACCGCTGGGGGCTGGCGGCTACGATCTCTCGTGGATCGAAGCGGTAGGCACTCTCGCCGGGCTGCTGTGCATCTGGCTCGCCAGCCTGGAGAAGATCAGCAACTACGCTTTTGGTTTGATCAACGTAACGTTGTTTGCGGTGATCTTTTTCCAGATCCAGCTCTACGCTAGCCTGCTGCTACAGCTCTTCTTCTTCGCGGCTAACATCTATGGCTGGTATGCCTGGTCGCGGCAAACGACGCAGAACGAGGCCGTGCTGCAGATCCGCTGGCTGCCGCGGGGCAAGGCGATTGTCTGGCTGGTTATCTGCGCCCTGGCGATTGGCCTAATGACTCTGTTTATCGATCCGGTGTTCACTTTCCTGACCCGTATTGCGGTCTCTATTATGCAGGCGCTGGGTTTAAACGTGGCGATGCCTGAGCTGCAACCTGATGCCTTCCCGTTCTGGGACTCCTGTCTGATGGTGCTGTCGATTGTAGCCATGGTGCTGATGACCCGCAAATACGTTGAGAACTGGCTGCTATGGGTCGTAGTTAACGTCATTAGCGTGGTGATTTTTGCCCTGCAGGGCGTCTACGCCATGTCGCTGGAGTACCTGATCCTGACCTTTATTGCATTAAATGGTAGCCGGATGTGGATAAACAGCGCGCGGGAACGAGGCTCACGCGCGCTGGTTGGCTAGTGGTGATGATGATGGGCGTGACCGGAGGGCAGAGTATTGAGATCGCACTCCGGTCCGCTGCAGGGACGGTACTCCATCTGGATCGTCACGTGTGAAATCTCATAGTGATGGATCAAAAAGTGCTGAATGCGCTCCAGAAGCGCATCATGATCGTGCGGAGGAATAACCTGCACGTGCAGGGTCATCACCGACTTCTCGCCCACCGTCCAGACGTGCACATGGTGTACGTCGCGCACCTCCGGGATATCCCGGCGCAGATGGCGACGCAGCGCCGCAATATCCAGCGATACCGGCGCGCCCTCCAGCAGTTCATTGACGCTCTCTTTAAGCAGCGTCCAGGCGCTGCGCAGCACCAGACAGGAGACCAGCACCGAAAGTATCGGGTCAACCGGTGTCCAGCCTGTCCACAGGATCACCAGCGCTGCAACAATCGCTCCCACGGAGCCGAGCAAATCGCCTAATACGTGGAGCGCCGCGGCCCGCACGTTCAGGTTTTTCTCTTCGCTGCCGCGATGCAGGATCCAGAATGAGACGATGTTAGCGACGAGGCCCGCTATGGCAATGCCCAGCATAGTGACGCCCGCCACCGGCTGCGGATGATAGAAGCGCACAATGGCTTCCCAGACAATCATAAAGGTGATGGCGACCAGAGCGAGGGCGTTAACGAACGCCGCCAGGGTAGTGAGGCGCAGCCAGCCGAAGGTACGTTGGGCACTCGGCGGACGGCGGGCAAAGCGCACGGCCAGCAGCGCAAAGAGCAGGGCAGCGGCATCGGTAAGCATATGACCCGCGTCTGCCAGCAGCGCCAGCGAGCCGGAGACAAGGCCGCCAATAACCTCGACCACCATAAACAGGGCGGTGACGCTAAAGGCCAACAGCAAACGACGGGCGTTGCCATCATGGTGTTCAGAAGGGGAAGCGTGTGAGTGGTGATGCGCCATGAGTTTTATTCCATTTTATATATTCTCAGCGACTTACATCATTGCAGATTTTTATTTCCTCGCCACAAAAAAATAAGGAGAGCCTTAGCTCTCCTCATCGTCACATCAGCGTAATTACTGTGAAGTGCCGTCGGTTTTGGTATCAACGTCGTTGTTCATACCGTCACCGGTTTCAACTTTTTTATTCACGTCCGGGCAGCGACCGTCTTTACACATGCTGTTTTTATGGATGTCGTCTTTATCCATATGCTGGCCGTCAGCGCTGGTTGAAGCCCCACCGTTGGAGTGCAGCATGCCGCCGGAAGAGGTGCCAGTAGCGCCACCGGTTGCAGTGCCAGTGGTACCGGTAGTATTCGTCCCGGTTGAGCCAGTTGCTGCGTTGGTGTTACCGGTATTGATATCGTTATTGTTTACGTTGTTGGGCTGCAGATTCTCTTTAGCGCCTGGTGCTACGGCCCCGGCGTCTGCGGCAGCGTTAGCTGCGCCGTTGCTGTTGGATGCTGCGAGTGCTGCGCCGCTAGCCAGAGTCAGGGTAGTCGTCAGTAAAATTGTGGCCAGTTTATTCATTTTCATAATCGTGCTCCTGTTCTCGTCATTACATTGGATAGCGATATCCAACAGTGCAGATGCGAAACGGAATATTCGCTCAGTAGTGAAAGATGCCAATTCTTCCTAAAAAGGTAGAATGGAATCTGGTTAAAAAATAAAAACAAAGTGGTTACAGGTAAAAAGTTTAGCCACGTTGCCAGCGTTCGCTAGCGGCTAACCCTTTTTTATCACTTTTCAGGAATATTCCGTACTGAGTGTAAAAGCCCGTTTACACTTCCTGACTGAGCCGTTAGATTGGAGGTATTGCACTCTCTGACATAAGTATGGCAAACGCTGGAACGAACATGAATTATCAGAATGACGACTTACGCATTAAAGAAATTAACGAACTGTTACCCCCTGTCGCGCTGCTGGAGAAATTCCCGGCGACGGAGACCGCAGCCAATACGGTTTCTCACGCCCGTAAGGCTATCCATAAGATCCTCAAAGGTAGCGATGACCGCCTGCTGGTGGTGATCGGGCCGTGCTCGATTCATGACCCGGCTGCGGCCAAAGAGTATGCCGCTCGCCTGCTGACGCTGCGTGATGAGCTGAAGGGCGAGCTTGAGATCGTGATGCGCGTCTATTTTGAAAAGCCGCGTACCACCGTGGGCTGGAAAGGGCTGATTAACGATCCGCACATGGACAACAGCTTCCAGATCAATGACGGTCTGCGTATTGCCCGCAAGCTGCTGCTGGAGATTAATGACAGCGGCCTGCCAGCGGCGGGGGAGTTCCTCGATATGATCACCCCGCAGTACCTTGCCGATCTGATGAGCTGGGGCGCCATTGGCGCGCGGACTACCGAATCTCAGGTGCATCGCGAGCTGGCGTCCGGGTTATCTTGCCCGGTAGGCTTCAAAAACGGCACCGATGGCACCATCAAGGTGGCGATTGACGCTATCAACGCTGCCGGGGCGCCGCACTGCTTCCTCTCCGTCACCAAGTGGGGCCACTCGGCGATTGTGAACACCAGCGGCAACGGCGACTGCCATATCATTCTGCGCGGCGGTAAAGAGCCAAACTACAGCGCGCAGCACGTTGCCGAGGTGAAACAGGGGCTGGAAAAAGCCGGGCTGGCACCGCAGGTGATGATCGACTTCAGCCACGCTAACTCCAGCAAGCAGTTCAAGAAGCAGATGACCGTGGGTGAAGACGTTTGTCAGCAGATTGCTGGCGGCGAGAACGCGGTGATTGGCGTGATGATTGAGAGTCATCTGGTCGAAGGTAGCCAGAGTCTGGAGAGCGGCGAGCCGCTAGTCTATGGCAAGAGCGTGACGGATGCCTGTATCGGCTGGGAAGATACCGACGCTATTCTGCGTCAGCTGGCCAACGCGGTGAAAGCGCGTCGCGGTTGATAATCATGCCCGGCAGCGTTATGCCGCCGGGCACGTCTTCATTACTTCGCTTTACCCTGGTTTGCTACCGCCGCCGCTTTTGCAGCGATTTCGTCAGCGTTACCCAGATAGTAGTGTTTGATCGGCTTGAAGTTTTCGTCGAACTCATACACCAGCGGTACGCCGGTCGGGATGTTCAGCTCAAGGATCTCATCTTCACCCATGTCGTCCAGGTACTTCACCAGCGCACGCAGGGAGTTACCGTGAGCGGCAATGATCACACGCTCGCCGCTTTTCAGGCGCGGCAGAATGGTTTCATTCCAGTAAGGGATCACGCGGTCGATGGTCAGCGCCAGGCTCTCGGTCAGCGGCAGCTCCTGCTCGGTCAGAGATGCGTAACGCGGATCGTGACCCGGGAAGCGCTCGTCGTCTTTGGTCAGCGCTGGCGGAGTCACCGCGAAGCCGCGACGCCACTGCTTAACCTGCTCGTCACCGTACTTCTCAGCGGTTTCCGCTTTGTTCAGACCCTGCAGCGCACCGTAGTGACGCTCGTTCAGTTTCCAGGATTTCTCTACCGGCAGCCAGGCCTGATCGAGTTCATCAAGGACGTTCCACAGGGTGTGGATGGCGCGTTTCAGCACGGAAGTGTAGGCAAAATCAAAGCTGAAGCCTTCTTCTTTCAGCAGTTTGCCCGCTGATTTTGCTTCGCTCACGCCTTTCTCGGACAGGTCAACATCGTACCAGCCGGTGAAGCGGTTTTCGTTGTTCCACTGGCTTTCGCCATGACGAACCAGAACGAGCTTAGTAACAGCCATACTCTCTCCTTAATAAACCTGATTGAATGATAACAATTCTCATTATATTGCCGAGGCGACGCCAGCAGCAACGCATAACCATTACCATAGCGAAAATAGTGGCGCAGTGTAAGGTGCTTGTGAAATCGGGGTTAGGATTTTGTCGGCAAACGGTGCTTATTTCAGCAGGATGGGCAAATATTTGCCTGTAGGCCCGGCAAGCGTAGCGCCGCCGGGCGTATCCAACTACTGCAGAATAAAGTGATACTCAGTAACGCTCACATACTCTGCACCGGGGAGCAGGGTGGCATCAGGCTGCGGATATTCCGGATGATTCGGGCTATCAGGCAGGAACTCACTCTCCAGAGCCAGCCCCTGATACGCGCTGTACTCGCCCTGCTCGCGGGCAGGCGTGCCTTCCAGATAGTTGCCGGAGTAGAACTGCAACGCTGGCGCGGTGGTATAGACGCTCATCTGCAGCTTCTTATCCGCCGACCAGAGGTGCGCCGCAGGCTGGCTGACATCGCCCTTCGCCTGTAGCAGGAAAGCGTGATCGTAACCCTTCACCTTCCGCTGATCGTCGTCCTGTAAAAAATCATCCGCGATGGTTTTCGGCTGGCGGAAGTCGAAGCTGGTGCCTTCAACCGCCTTCAGATCTTGATAGGGAATGCCGGTTTCATCCACCGGCAGGTACGCATCGGCCAGCAGTTGCAACTGGTGGTCGCGCACGTCCGACTGGACGCCGTTGAGGTTAAAGTAGGCGTGATTGGTCAGGTTTACCGGGCAGGGCTTATCCACGGTAGCGCGGTACTCAATCGAGATGCGGTTATCCTCCGTCAGGCGGAAGAGGGCGCTGGCATTCAGGTTGCCAGGGTAGCCCTGGTCACCGTCGGGGGAGGTCAGGCTCAGCAGCGCTTCGCTGTCGTTCTTACGCACGATGCGCCAGCGGCGCTTATCAAAGCCTTCCGGCCCGCCGTGAAGCTGGTTTTCGCCCTGGCTCGGCAGCAGCGAATAGCTCTGCCCGTCAAGGGTGAAGCGGCTTTTGGCGATGCGGTTGGCGTAGCGGCCTACCGATGCGCCCAGATAGGCGGTCTGCTCCACGTAGCGCTGGGGCGTATTGCAGCCCAGCAGCGTTTCACGCACCGAGCCATCCGACATCGGCACGCGAGCAGAGAGCAGGGTCGCGCCCCAGTCCATCAGGGTCACCACCATCCCCGCGCCGTTACGCAGAGTGATTAAACGGTATGCCAGCCCGTCCGGGGCCAGCGCTGGGGTTTCGTTTAGCACTGTCCGGCCCCCTCTGATGCTTTGCAGACGTAGAAGGTCTCTTTGATACCGGTTTTGGCTTCATACTGTGCCGCTACCGCGTCCTGAACCTGGGAAACCAGCGCTTCCGGCACCAGCGCTACGATGCAGCCGCCGAAGCCGCCGCCGGTCATACGCACGCCGCCTTTATCGCCGATGGTCTCTTTAACAATCTCCACCAGGGTATCGATCTGCGGCACGGTGATTTCGAAATCATCGCGCATGGAGGCGTGGGACGCCGCCATCAGCTCACCCATCCGTTGCAGATCGCCTTTTTCCAGCGCGTCGGCCGCTTCCAGGGTGCGCTGGTTTTCAGTCAGCACGTGGCGCACGCGTTTGGCAACGAGCGGATCCAGCTCAGCGGCTACGGCGTTGAACTGCTCCAGAGAGACGTCGCGCAGGGCAGGCTGCTGGAAGAAGCGCGCCCCGGTTTCACACTGCTCGCGGCGGGTGTTGTACTCGCTGCCAACCAGGGTGCGTTTGAAGTTGCTGTTGATGATGATCACCGCCACGCCCTGCGGCATAGAGACCGCACGGGTGCCCAGGGTGCGACAGTCGAGCAGCAGAGCATGATCTTTTTTGCCGAGGGCAGAGATCAGCTGATCCATGATGCCGCAGTTGCAGCCCACGAACTGGTTCTCCGCCTCCTGGCCGTTGAGGGCAATCTGTGCCCCGTCCAGAGGCAGGTGATAAAGCTGCTGGAAGACCGTACCTACGGCCACCTCCAGCGAGGCCGACGAGCTTAAGCCCGCGCCCTGCGGCACGTTGCCGCTGATCACCAGATCCGCGCCGCCAAAGCTCTTATCGCGGTTGAGCAGGTGCTTCACCACGCCACGGACGTAGTTCGACCACTGCTGGCTGTCGTGGACAAGGATCGGCGCATCAAGCGAGAACTCATCGGTCTGGTTGTCATAGTCGGCGGCAATAACGCGCACGGTGCGATCCGTCCGTGGCGCGGCGCTGATCACTGTCTGGTAGTCGATGGCGCACGGCAGCACGAAGCCGTCGTTATAGTCGGTATGCTCGCCGATCAGGTTGACGCGGCCCGGAGCCTGAAACGTATGCGTGGCAGGGTAGCCGAATTTCTCAGCAAACAGAGATTGCGTTTTTTCTTTCAGACTCATGGTTAAACTCCTGATTCGCGAAAATGGATATCACTGACCGCTCGCAGGCGCTCGGCGGCCTGTTCCGCCGTCAGATCGCGCTGGGTCTCCGCCAGCATCTCGTAGCCGACCATAAATTTGCGCACCGTTGCGGAGCGCAGCAGCGGCGGATAGAAGTGGGCGTGCAACTGCCAGTGTGAATTCTCTTCGCCGTTAAACGGTGCCCCGTGCCAGCCCATGGAGTAGGGGAAGGAGCACTGGAACAGGTTGTCATAGCGGCTGGTTAACTTTTTCAGGGCCAGGGCGAGGTCGCTGCGCTGGTCGTCGCTGAGATCGGTAATGCGCAGCGCCGGGGCTTTCGGCAGCAGCAGCGTCTCAAACGGCCAAGCTGCCCAGTAGGGCACCACCGCCAGCCAGTGCTCGGTCTCGACCACGGTGCGGCTGCCGTCGGCCTGCTCGCGCTTCACGTAATCCAGCAGCATCGGTGTACCGTTGGCGGCAAAATAGTCCCGCTGCAGACGGTCTTCCCGTTCGATCTCGTTGGGCAGGAAGCTGTTGGCCCACACCTGACCGTGCGGATGTGGGTTAGAGCAGCCCATCGCCGCGCCTTTATTTTCGAACACCTGCACCCAAGGATAGGTCTCACCCAGCTCGGCGGTCTGCGCCTGCCAGGTCTGGACGACCTCCTCCAGCGCCGGGAGGCTGAGCTCCGGCAGGGTTTTGCTGTGGTCCGGCGAGAAGCAGATCACCCGGCTAACGCCGCGGGCGCTCTGGCAGCGCATCAGCGGATCGTCACTCTCAGGCGCATCCGGCGTATCGCTCATCAGGGCGGCAAAGTCGTTGGTAAACACAAAGGTGCCGGTGTAGTCCGGGTTTTTATCGCCGGTGACGCGGGTATTACCTGGACAAAGGAAGCAGTCCGGATCGTGCGCCGGCAGCGTCTGCTGAGACGGCGTCTCCTGCGCGCCCTGCCATGGACGCTTGGCGCGATGAGGTGAGACCAGGATCCACTGACCGGTCAGCGGATTGTAACGGCGATGGGGATGATCGACCGGGTTAAACTGTGTCATAGGATCCTCCTTAATCCGCATAGCCCTGCGGGTGACGTGACTGCCAGCGCCAGGTGTCCTGCGCCATCTCATCGAGAGAGCGGGTGACGCGCCAGTTCAGCTCTTTATCGGCGCGGCTGGCGTCGGCCCAGTAGGCGGGCAGATCGCCTTCGCGGCGCGGAGCAAAGTGATAGGTAATAGGTTTGCCGCAGGCTTTGCTGAAGGCGTTAACCACGTCCAGCACGCTGCTGCCCACGCCTGCGCCCAGGTTATAGATATGCACCCCGGCTTTGCCAGCCAGCGTCTGCATGGCGGCTACGTGGCCATCGGCCAGATCCATTACGTGGATGTAGTCGCGTACGCCGGTGCCGTCTTCGGTCGGGTAGTCGTTGCCAAAGATAGCCAGCGACTCACGGCGACCTACCGCCACCTGAGCGATGTAGGGCATCAGGTTGTTCGGGATACCCTGCGGATCTTCACCCATATCACCTGACGGATGCGCGCCAACCGGGTTGAAGTAGCGCAGCAGGGCAATGCTCCACTCCGGATCGGCTTTTTGCAGGTCGGTGAGGATCTGCTCTACCATCAGTTTGCTCTTGCCGTAGGGGCTTTGCGGCGTACCGGTGGGGAAGCTCTCCACGTAGGGGATCTTCGGCTGATCGCCGTAGACCGTAGCCGATGAGCTAAAGATAAGGTTTTTGACGTTAGCCGCACGCATGGCAGCCACCAGGCGCAGGGTGCCGTTAACGTTGTTATCGTAGTACTCCAGCGGCTTCGCCACGGATTCGCCAACCGCCTTCAGGCCAGCAAAATGGATCACCGTATCGATAGCTTGCTCGCGGAGCACATCGGCCAGCAGCGCTTCGTTACGGATATCCCCCTCGATAAAGGTGGCTTCTTTACCGCCCAGACGGGCGATGACCGGCAGTACGCTTTGCTTACTGTTGCAGAGGTTGTCGAGAATAACGACGTCGTGACCGTTTTGTAACAGCTGTACGCAGGTATGACTGCCAATGTAACCGCTACCACCTGTAACCAGAACTCGCATATTTGGCTCCATTAACCCTATGTTATCTAATTACGATAGCATAACAGAGATGTAAAAAGTGTGACATGAACGAAAGTAGTGGAATCGCTTACACTCAAAAAGCGCAGCGGAAAAGGCGCTTTAAATGCTATGAGAAATCAAGCAATTAAAACGCGCTTATGCGCCTGGTCTGAAAAATAGCAACGAAATGGCTAAGCCGGTTGATCGATCAGGTAGCGATAGCTATCCCCCTCAGGGATGAAATGCAGCCGGTGAGTAATACAGGCGGGAGCGTCCTGAGCGTGATGGGAAACGAACAGCAGCTGGGTTTCACCCTGGCCTATCAGCACGTCAACAAAGCGGCGGATCAGCTGACGGTTTAGGGGATCGAGCCCCTGTAAAGGCTCATCGAGGATCAGCAGGGTAGGGTGCTTAACCAGCGCCCGGACGATCAGCGCCAGCCGCTGCTGCCCCCAGGAGAGGCTATGGAAAGGGGCATCGGCGGTGCGGGCATCGATACCTAAAATATCTAACCACCCCTGGACCAGCTTCTGCTGCTTATCCGACACCGCCTGGTAGATGCCAATTGAGTCAAAATAGCCGGAGAGGATCACGTTACGCACCGTAGTGCTGACCCGATACTCCAGATGCAGGCTGCTGCTGACGTAGCCGATATGCTTTTTGATATCCCAGATGGTCTCGCCGCTGCCCCGACGTACGCCAAACAGGGTCAGGTCGTTGCTGTAACCCTGCGGATGATCGCCGGTAATCAGGTTAAGCAGGGTCGATTTGCCCGCGCCGTTGGGGCCGATAATCTGCCAGTGCTCGCCGGGGTTCACGGTCCAGCTCAGATGGTTAATGATGGGCCGATCGTTGTAGGAGACCACGCCATCGTTAAGCACAATGCGCGGGCTATCCGCCGCCAGCAGGTGGTGGGCGGGGGGCGCATCCGGCGGCGGCAGAGCTATGCCCGCCAGCGTCTCGCTGTGCGCCAGCTGGGCAATCAGGGCCTGCTCCAGCAGAGCCTGCTTTGCGCCGGTTTCGCTCAGGGTGCAATCCACCAGTACTCCGGCGTTGGCGACAAAATCTGGGATCTCATCGAAGCGGTTAAGCACCAGCACGAGGGTGATACCCTGGGCATTGAGCTGACCCAGCAGGTCCGCCAGCTGGCCGCGAGAGGCGACGTCCAGCCCGTCAAAAGGCTCGTCCAAAATCAATAGCTCGGGATCGGCCATCAGCGCCTGGCACAGCAGGGTCTTGCGCGTTTCGCCGGTAGAGAGGTACTTAAAGCGGCGATCGAGCAGGGCACTAATGCCGAAGCGGGCAGCCAGATCGGCGCAGCGTGCCGGATCCTGCACCTCATCCTGGATAATCTGCGCCGTGGTGCGGCCGGTATCCTCTTCCCCAGGGCTGAGCAGATCGGTGTTATTCCGCTGCCACTCGTCGCTGACCAGCTTCTGCAGCTGCTCAAAGGAGAGGCGGGTGACGCGGGCGAAGGTGCTCTCCCGCGTGCCTTTCAGCAGGGTAAGCTCACCGGCCAACGCTCTGGCGAGGGCCGATTTGCCGCTGCCGTTGGTGCCGACAAAGGCCCAGCTTTCTCCGGCACGCAGGGTGAGGTCGCTGATAGCGAGCGTGCGTGTATCGCTAAGACGAAACGTGCCTTGCGAAATATGCAATAACGACATGACGTATCCCATTTTTTGCAGCAGTAGTGGACAGAAATACGTGCTGCCGATGGGATTGTCAATGCCAGCGGCTTAGCAGAGGGTGGCGACGATAACCCGGTCAGCGCTGAAGTAGGCGATTGCTTCGCTCTCTACCCTCAGCCTGTCCGCCTGCTCCCGCGTGACGGTGGCGCACAGCGTCTGCCCGTCCGGGAGGGTCATCAGCACTTCACTCTGCGCCTCACCGTGCTCAATATGACTGATGCGTCCTGGCAGCTGGTTATCGGCCCCATCGGCAGCGGCGCTATCCTGGGTAATATTCACCCACGGCGCTTTTAACAGCACCAGCACCTCTTTGCCCTCATCTAAGCCGAGACGCTCACCGCTGCGGGCGGTCAGGGCGACCTTCAGCCGAGTAGTGCCGTCCGCGAGCAGAACGTCGACGTGCTGTTGAATCTGGGAATGCTCCCGGCCAGTGACCGTGCCGAACCACTGGTTGCGGGCGCTGGTCTGCAATGAGAAGCGGGAGATGGCCGCCAGCAGGCTGTTGAGGGGCAGGGCGTCGTCGTCGCTGAGCACGTCGAAGGCTTTCTGCTGGATCTGCGCCAGCAGCTCGTAGAGCTGGATCAGCCGCTGGCCGTAGCGCGTAAGCTGCGCGCCGCCGCCGCCTTTACCGCCGGTGGCGCGGTCTACCAGCGGCTGCTCGCTAAGCTGGTTCATCTCGTTAATGGCGTCCCAGGCGCTTTTATAGCTGATGCCGGCGTTCTTTGCGCCCTGGCTGATGGAGCCGGTCTGTTCTATCTGTTTGAGGAGAGTAATGCGTCGGGGATCGGCAAACAGCCGCTGCTGGAGCCGGAGGGTAAGGAGGATTTCAGCCTGCATAGTCAATCCTTGCAAAAGGGGTATTGTGCCGTAAATGCGCACCGGCGCAATGGGCATCGCACAAAAGGGACGTGTAATTCCGCGCCACCAGGTTAGAATGATAACTTCACTATATCTGGAGTAGACCATGTTAGAGTTATTGAAAAGTCTGGTATTCGCGGTGATCATGGTACCCGTGGTGATGGCCATCATTCTGGGGGCAATCTACGGCCTCGGCGAAGTGTTCAACATTTTTTCCGGCATTGGTCACAAAGACCGGTCCAGAGAGTCCCGCTAGTTTCTTAAAAACGCCCGCTGCTGCGGGCGTTTTGCTATTCAAGCTTTTTTATCCGTTGCCGATATCTGTTTTACACCGGGGTTACCGCTTAAGCGGTACAAATTAACCCTGTAAAAACCCGAGGGTTATCGTTATATTGTGAAGTATATAACGTTACTCACAGGAGTCAGATATGGCACGTTCGGGATTACGCTTGTTAGCAGGCGCAACGTTAACCCTCTCACTCGCGGGCCATGCCCTGGCGGACGAGGGGAAAGTCACGGTATTTGCTGCCGCGTCGCTGACGAATGCGATGCAGGATATCGCTACCGCCTATACGAAAGAGAAAAAAGTTAAGATTGTCTCGTCGTTTGCCTCCTCCTCAACGCTGGCGCGTCAGATTGAGGCCGGTGCGCCTGCCGATCTCTTTATCTCTGCCGATCAGAAGTGGATGGACTATGCGGTAGAGAAGAAAGCGATTGATACCGCCAGCCGTGAAACGCTGCTCGGCAACAGCCTGGTGGTGGTTGCGCCAAAAGCGAGCGCCCAGGGCGAGATCGCGATTAACGAAAAAACCAACTGGACCAGCCTGCTGAAGGGTGGCCGTCTGGCGGTAGGCGATCCGGAGCATGTCCCGGCAGGCATCTACGCCAAAGAGGCGTTACAGAAGCTGGGTGCCTGGGATACGCTGTCGCCGAAGCTTGCCCCGGCAGAGGACGTCCGTGGCGCGCTGGCGCTGGTAGAGCGCAACGAAGCCCCGCTGGGCATTGTCTACGGCTCTGATGCGGTCGCCAGCAAGGGCGTGAAGGTGGTCGGCACCTTCCCGGAAGATTCGCATAAAAAGGTGGAATACCCGCTGGCTATCATCGACGGGCATAAAGACGCCACGGTAAGCGCGTTTTATGACTATCTGAAGGGCCCGCAGGCTTCTGAAATCTTTAAACGTTACGGATTTACGACGCACGAATGATATTGACCGATCCCGAATGGCAGGCGGTATTGCTGAGCCTGAAAGTCTCCTCCCTGGCTGTTTTCTTCAGCTTGCCCTTTGGGATCTTCTTTGCCTGGCTGCTGGTGCGCTGTACGTTTCCAGGCAAAGCCCTGCTCGATAGCCTGCTGCACCTCCCGCTCGTGCTGCCTCCCGTGGTAGTAGGTTACCTGCTGCTGGTGGCGATGGGTCGCCGGGGCATCATCGGCGAGTGGCTCTACGACTGGTTTGGTCTCACCTTTGCCTTTAGCTGGCGTGGCGCGGTGCTGGCGGCGGCGGTGATGTCGTTCCCGCTGATGGTGCGAGCCATTCGCCTGGCATTGGAAGGGGTTGACCTCAAGCTGGAGCAGGCGGCGCGTACCCTTGGGGCCGGACGCTGGCGGGTCTTTATGACCATCACGCTGCCGCTCACCCTGCCGGGCATTATCGTCGGGACGGTGCTGGCCTTTGCCCGCTCCCTTGGCGAGTTTGGTGCGACCATCACCTTTGTCTCTAACATCCCCGGCGAAACGCGCACCATTCCGTCGGCGATGTACACCCTGATCCAGACCCCCGGCGGCGAAAGCGCGGCGGCGCGGCTCTGCCTGATCTCCATCGTGCTGGCGCTGATTTCGCTGCTGGTGTCCGAGTGGCTAGCGCGGCTTAGCCGCGAGCGGACGGGGAGATAGATCATGCTCGAACTCGATTTTACCCAGACCCTGGGCACGCACCGGCTGCGCGTCGAGGCGAATTTGCCCGCCAGCGGCATCACCGCCATCTTTGGCGTCTCCGGGGCCGGAAAAACCTCGCTGATTAACGCCGTCGGCGGCCTGACGCGCCCGCAGCAGGGGCGCATCGTGCTCAACGAGCGGGTGCTAAACGATACCGAAAAAAAAATCTGCCTGCCGCCGGAGAAGCGCCGGATTGGCTACGTCTTCCAGGACGCGCGCCTTTTTCCCCACTACAAGGTGCTTGGCAACCTGCGCTACGGCATGGCGAAAAGCATGGCCGGACAGTTTGACCGGCTGGTAGCCCTGCTGGGCATCGAACCGCTGCTCGACCGGCTGCCGGGGAGCCTCTCCGGCGGAGAGAAACAGCGGGTGGCGATTGGCCGGGCGCTGCTCACCGCCCCAGAGCTGCTGCTGCTCGACGAGCCGCTGGCTTCGCTGGACATCCCCCGCAAGCGCGAGCTGCTGCCTTACTTACAGCGGCTGGCGCGGGAGATCAATATCCCGATGCTCTACGTCAGCCACTCGCTGGATGAGATCCTGCATCTTGCTGATAAGGTGATGGTGCTGGAAGCCGGAGAGGTGAAAGCCTTTGGCAACCTGGAGGATATTTGGGGCAGCCGGGTGATGAATCCGTGGCTGCCGCCAGAGCAGCAGAGCAGCGTGCTGAAGGTCAGCGTGCTGGAGCACCATCCGCACTATGCCATGACCGCGCTGGCGCTGGGCGATCAGCACCTGTGGGTCAACAAGCTCGATAGCCCGCTACAGACGGCGCTGCGCATTCGCATTCAGGCCTCGGACGTGTCGCTGGTATTGCAGCCGCCGGTCAACAGCAGCATCCGCAATATCCTGCGAGCGAAGGTGGCCCAGTGCTACGACGACCAGGGTCAGGTCGAGGTTCAGCTGGAGGTGGGCAGCCGTACGCTCTGGGCGCGCATCAGCCCGTGGGCCAGGGATGAGCTGGGCATCAAGCCTGGCCTGTGGCTCTACGCGCAGATCAAGAGCGTCTCGATCACCACCTAATCACAGCAGGTGGGTGTAGATAAACTCGGCGATGGTATCGGTGGTATTGTCGCCAATCACCACGTTGGCGTGGGCTTTCACCTCATCCGCCGCGTTACCCATCGCTACGCCAATGCCCGCCGCCTGCAGCATGCTGATATCATTAAAGTTATCGCCAAAGGCCACCACGTCCTGCATTGACAGCCCCTGGGAGGCTACCCACTGAACCAGGCGCTTGCCTTTGCTATTGCCCTGACGGGCAATATCGATCTGATCGTGCCATGAACGCTCGCACTCCAGGCCAAGCTGCTGTTCAACCTCAAGGGCGAAGGCATTAAGTTTGGCGCTGTCCTCATCGGTAAGGGCAAACTTCCAGACCGCGTTCACCTCGCGGGCGGTCTGCGCCAGCGAATCGACTTGGGTAAAGACCGGGCGCTGCTCTGGCGGCAGGGACTGCGCCCAGTTAAGGGTGCGCAGCACGTGTCCGGTAGGCGTCTCGTACACCATCGCATCATCAACATACATCAGGGCGTGAACCTTATGCTCATTGAGCATATCAATGAGTTGCAGCGCCTGATCGACAGGGAGCGGATCGGCTTCAATGACCTTTTTTGCCTGATAATCATACAAAGGTATAGTATGTAGTACAAACAAAACGGTTTAGGAACAAAAAATGAAGAAATGCTTTCTTTATCATAGGATTAGTTCTGATCAACAACTTGAGGGCGGCGGTCTCGCTCGTCAAGCTGAACTACTTGAAGCCTATTTGAAACGTACCAACCTGTGTGCAGAAATGGATGATCCAGAGCCAGTTGTAATTACCGAGCAGGGCGGGGTCAGTGCATTTAAAGGGCACAACATGGAACTCAAAGCAGGTTTAGGTTCTTGGATGCAGCAAGTAAGAGACGGGATGTGGGACGGTTCTCATCTGGTAACAGAGAGTATTGATAGGTTCTCGAGACAAAATCCTTTTACTGTTATGGCCTACATCAATGATCTGGTTAACCATAACGTTTCTATTCATGATGTAAAAATGAATATCGTCATTAATCTTGAAAACAGTTCATTATTGCCAATGGTTTTGATGAATGCTGAACGTGCACATATGGAATCACGGTATAAAAGTGATCGTATCCGGGATGGTTGGAAACGCAAACGTACAAATGCTTTCAATAATGGCACTATTGTTACTAATAGGCGTCCAAAGTGGATTGATGTTATTGATAACAAATATGTACTAAATGATAAAGCTCGTATTGTTGAAGAAATTTTTAGGCTATATCTAACTGGTATTGGTTGCCCTACAATTGCTAAAATACTTCAATCTAAAGGGGAAGCGTGGCAGTTTGATAGGCCTTGGCGGGGTGGAGCAGTACATAAAATTTTACGTAACCGCCGCGTTACAGGAGTAATATTCATTTCTGAAATTATCCGTGATTACAAAAGCAAAGAAAAACCTGTAGATCAAAAACGGTATGAGATGGAAGTTTATCCTCCTGTAATTGATAAGGATACATTTGATTTAGTACAAAAATTATTAAAAGAGCGTAAACCCGTAGCAGGCCGGACTAATGGTGGTATTATTTCCAAACGCATTAAGAGTGATGATGGTGAATTTTTAACGGATAAAAATGAAAAGCAAATTTATGTTAATGTAGATAGTGGTAAAGAATTGAGTAAAAGCAATATCTTTTCAGGTTTATTCCGTTGTGCTCGATGTGGCGAAGCTATGTACCATAATGTAATTGTGACTACACGGAAGCCTAAGAAAGGTACTTCATCTGTTAAAGATGAATATCGGTATATTCGATGTGTAGCAGAACGTGATAAGCTTTGTACTAATAAAGCACTACGATACGAAACTGTTGAACAGTTTGTAGTAGAGCATGTTAAGCAACTTGATTTTTCGAAAGTTATCAAACCGAACATGGTTAATCCAGAGCTTGAATTAATACGCCTGAAAATTGAAGAAGAGAAGAAACACATTCAGGAATATGAACAAGGTATTGAGCGTTTACGTAATGCTGGTAAAAAAATTCCATTTGATGTACTTGTTGAACTTGAAGAGAGCCAAACACGGTTGGTTGAACTCGAAACACGTCAAAGCACTTTTAGAGAGATACAAGTTGATACTGACGTATTGAAAAATATTGATACTGCTATGTTGTATGACGTAACGAACATAGAAGTAAGGTCAAGGATAGAACAGGAACTATCAAAGATTATTGATAGGATTAAGTTACATAGAGACGGACGGAACTATACAATTACTATCCAGTACCGCGATACTAATTTAATCAAGCATGTGCTGATGGTTGAGGCCAAGAAAGAGCCAGTACTGTTAGCTGGTATTAGTATCGAAAAAGTAGGTGATATGATGGTGTACTCAACCCCTTCATTCATGATAGGTCATGAGGAAGGTACTATGCCTCGTTTCCAGGTTGTTGAGGATCAGCCTCTATCTCAAGCAGATTATGTGATACTAATGAGCTATGTTGATTCGATTGAGGGTAATCATATCGTTGCTAACTGGATGAGGGATAACCATAACTTTCTATTCAGCTAATAATTCTCAAAGTACTATCAAGCCCCTTATGGGGCTTTTTTTATATCTAAACTACATTCAACCTTCCTTAAGTACTTCAATTACCTTCCAAAACATTTAATCTCACTATATTTTCAGTAATAGTTTGATTTTGGCCTTATAAAACGCTCTCAGACGCGATATCTCATTGTGGGTAGGGTCATTGTATGGCTAAGGCATAAAACCTCTTATAGAGGCTTATAGGGCGTTTTATTTGTGGTGGTCATTCTTAACAAGAATAAGGTATACAAATTCACGGTTTATAAGCCGTATTTGTATGTTTTATGACCATTTCCGAACGTGTCAGGGCTAAATTGCTCTCTATTTGTCATTACAGCCCGTTTTCATCACTCCTTGATAAATACTGTATACAAAATGATGAGGAGAAAATTATGGTGTGGTTAATAGAGGGTTTAGTAGAGATTTTGAGAACGGTACTATATGTTGCGTTGCTCCCAGTGGTGTTTTTATTTTTGCTGTTTATCGCCATATTCAGGCCGTCTTGGATAAATAGAGTAGAGAAGAAATAATATTGAAACAATCAAAAAATATATCCTATACTAATGGTAGAGATTGAAAAACCCTTCTCAATCGGGATTCCCCGGTGACATTATATTTTCCTCCGAAAAATACCTGCATTTCGTGCAGGTACTTTTTTGCGGGAAAAATTCGATAATTAGTATACACAAAAAGGTAAGTTTATGAATAAAGTTAAAAAGGAAAACGTTGTTACTGTACGTTTAAATGATGTTCAGGTACAAGCACTTCAAGACATTATGAATAGTGATAAGGTACAAAAGAAGAACTTATCAGCTACTTTACAATATCTCGTAAATCAGTACATGGTGTTTAATAAAAAATAAAATATGGAGGTTACAATATGATGATTCATGGAACGAATCACGCGAAATACAATGATAACTACTATGTTTCTGAAGATGGAAAGGTTTGGAGTGTGAAGAAAAATGGTTATATTTCTTCATGTCTTAATAAAACAACTGGTTATTATCAAGTATCAATCAACGGGAAAACTACCAATTTGCATACCGTTGTTTGTACTGCATTCCATAAGGATAAAAATCCAGGTGATGAAGTACACCATAAGAATAATGATCGTACTAATAATTCTGAATCAAATCTGGAATGGGTATCTCATCGTGAAAATACTTCATCTGAAAATAGAAAGCGGAAGAAAGATACGAGTGGTTGGTTGAGTTCAGAACAATATAACGATTTGTTTAACGAGTATGCTACTGGTAACTATACTCAGACCACAATAACGACATGGGCTAATGCAGAGTTCAAAAGAGATTCTTCAAAACAAGTTTATGGTTCGATACTGAACGGTACAAAGTTTGAATCCAGATATCAGCAGTTACCTAAAGATGTTGTTGATAACGTATCAGAAGTAACACTAAGAAATACCAAGTACAAAAGATAAAAAAAGATGCCAGTACTGGAATACTGGCATCTAAATATTAAACATTAACTAAAAGGATTTTACATGAGTATTTATCAAAATAAAAAATTAAAACTAACTTACTTCGAAAACCGTTTCGCCAGCGATAATGATGATCTTAAACAAAAAGCATTAGAGCAGGGTAGAACAGTAGCCAAAACCATCCATACAGATACAGAATGGGAAGTTTTCGTTTCTGATGTTATGGATCGCAGTAAATGGAGTTTTTTCACCGCTAACAGTACTGAAGAGTACGAACGTGCAAAGGCAAAATTTGATGCAGTAGTTTTTGCCGAAATGCTACCTGGTGCAGCTCGTAGTGCATCAAATGTTATTGCACATCATGCACTGGTACTCGATATCGATAACGGTATCTCAGTACAGGGCGTACAGGAAGATCTTCAGCAGTATGAGTACGTTTTATATAGTTCTGGCGGTACAGGTATCAAGGCCGGGGAGCGTTTCCGTGTAGTGCTACCATTGGCACATACTCTCAATGCCGATCAGTGGTCTGAATGGTCTGAATCATTGAAAAAACGGTTTTGGTACTCTGATGAGTCATTCAGTAAATCGTTACAGATTCAGTATCTGCCAACGTACAACACAGTACATGCAGGTGCATTCATTGCTCATCACAATGCAGGCCGCCTACTGGATGTTATGGGAGAGGTGGAGTACATCCAACCTACTGCACAGTACATCAATCCGTTAGTACCCGTAGTTTACGAGTTCAATGATACAGAACGTACCGAATTACTGAATGCCATCGTAGAGCATAACCGGGGGCAAATGGAGTATGAGGAACGCCGTATTCTTGCGAACCGCCTCGCAGCTCTGGGAGTGAACCATTTCGATATGGTACAGGTACTGGATGCTGTAGGCCGTCCGGGTGCTACTCACAGTGGTAGTGACATGGCAGGTATGGCAAATGCCTCATATGGTCATATCGGTGGACTTAAGAAGAACCTACCCCAGGGTTACAAACTACCGCTACCCGTTATGAAACCTCAGTACCTCAATGTGAAGCCAACTATTGAGGAACAGTATCATTACGATTATGAGATTACCCTAACCTCTGAACAGTATCTCTCTGATGTAGTGGATCAGTTTGAGGTTAAGCCAGGCGTGAATCTGTTCATTATCGATTGTTCGGCGGGTAAGTCCTACTACTGGTCTAAAGTACCCAATGCACTAATGGCTTGTCCTCTACTATCCATCGTGGCACAGAACAAGCGTGATGGGGCAGTGTTCAATAATCTGGAACAGGGTGTAGGTACGTACCAGCAACTAAAGCGGATCATGAATGATGTTAACAATCATGCCAAATATAAGGATATGATTCTCGTTATTGATGAGGCTCACGGTCTCTATCTGGATGGTTTCAAAAATAGTACTAATAAACTTGTACATGATTGCTTCAAGCTATTCAAATCTGTAGTACTCATGAGTGGTACTATTCGTGCAGAGTACTTTTCAAACCTTGAAATTGCCAACACTGTACGAGTACATAAAGAACAACCATTTGATAAAGTACTTCACAGAATCTATACCGATCATGATATTGTTGGTATTGCATGTGAACGTATTCAGAACTCAAAATTGAAGAAGGTTGTTCTACTCAATAATAAAGAAGAAATTGCAGTTGTTAAGATGAAATGCAAATCGATTCGCTTCCTCGAAATCACGGCAGATACAAAGAACAATGAAGATGTAATTGCATTCCTACAAAATCCAGTACTGGATGATATGTACGATGCAGTCATTGGTACTAATAGTATTGTTGAGGGTATGAATATTAATGATGTACTTAAAGAGTGTGAAGTACATGTAATCGGTGATTGTTCTCCAGAACGTATTGAACAGGTAACAAACAGATGGCGTAAATGTACTGGTACTATCCATACATGGCACTATACAGATGGTTCGGTACTGGATGAGATAAACCTACATACGGCAGATGAGTACATTTCTGTTGCAGAGGATAGTGCAGGGGCAATGAACCGTTATCTTGCACTGCTAAGTGATCAGAAACGTGAGAAGTATTTGAGTACTTTTCGCCGTGAAAACCGCATGGAAAATGTTTACTGGAACGGTATGAAAATGGAAGTTTCATATACGAAGGTAGATTATGAAATGAGTGAAGATCGTGCGATTAAATCCAAATATGATTTTCAATATTATGCTCAACAACTAACAAGTTATGGCTTTAAGTTTACTCAACCTCAACGTTCAGTACGGTCAGTAGATTTAAATGAAGAAAGGAAGGAAGTTAAAGTAGTTGAAAAAACCAAGTATGAGGCAAGTATTGAACTTGTAATGAGTCAGTACAGACCAGATACCAACTCTTGGGATGTTACGGTAGACACTCCAGAGGCAGAGGTACAACGCGAGTTCGTTAGTACCTTCATCAAACGCGGTCTAAAAACTGCTGATGTACTTGAGTACTTAGAACGTCTTAAGGCGAACAAGCAGTACTGGCAACGTCTCAACGATGACCTACTTGATCATGAGGGCAATGTAGTACGTGATTATCTGCTGGCCGAGCTACCTTACCATGTTGTGACTTATGGCAAGGATCAGCGGCAGGGGTTAACGGCCCAGGGCAAACGTGAGTTAGCAGAAAAAGTGGTGCGTTTTGTACTGTTAGAGCGTTTCAATGGGGATGTGGTACGTATGGGGTTATCTGGATGGGGTAGTGAATTGAAAAATGATCCACAGCTCTTGCAAGATTCCTTAATAACTGAAAAAGCTGTGGATCATTTATTAGATGAACAAGATAAAACACCAGATGCAGTACTAAACCGATACATCACGTTATCCCCATCCAAACGTGCACGTATCAATGGTCAGGCAACACGCATCAGTACTGTACTCTATACAACCCTGACAGGTTTTGACTTTAACTAACCACTAACAACATCATCCATTGAAAGTACTAAATGTATAAATAGATGGATGATCAAATATTCAAAGGAGAGAAATTAATGAAGAATCTAACTAAATTCATTCTGGAAGCGGTAAAAATTGGCGTAGAAAAACATGGCTATACAATGAATGATGTACCAGAAACGATTACTGTTAAACGCCAACTACGTACCGACAAAGCCGATCCGACACAACACACCATACTGTGTATTACTTACTTTATGCTGGATGGTAAGGACTTCGCAGGTAATGTACAAGTTACTGATGAACTAAATGGTGGCATGGATTTAAGTACCTTTGAAATCAATACAAAATTATGACAGGAAACCAATATGAACCAAAAATACTTAGAACTACTACGCCATAAGATTGCATTAAATGAAGATTTGCTTGTTACATTAGAAGCACTGCTACAGAATCCTTTTGCATGTTCACCGTATCGTATGAAAAAATGTGTACCTAACGATTTTGATTTTGATCGTTTAAACGATTATCTATATGTTGTTAAATTAATAGATGATAGTAATATGATGATAACTCTTTTGGGTGGTGTGTATACACAAGAAGATATAGATAATTTTACAGCACTCATTGAAGAAGAATCTCATAACAATGTAATGGTTAAAAAGGTAACTTTAAATGCAAATACAATAAAAAATATTGTACAAAACAAGGAATCAAAAATATGAAAATAGGATTTACACATAACGGAATTGAAGTACCAGCAGAACAAGATGTACGCCACATTAACGAACATATTGATGCGGGTCATCCAGATGTTAAGGCTTACATTGAGAACATTGAAGATATGTTAGAGTGGGCTTATGGTGAACTACTCAAGTATGAACCGGATAACGATTTTGTACTTGAGCAGTTAGAGCTGAATAAAGAACGCAATAAACGTACTCGGAAATGATATAAAGAGGTACAGTGCTTAGTACCTCGCCCAATAGTTTATTTCTTGAATGGAATAATGAACTCTTCAACAGGTTTGTTATCGTCGTCAATTTGACGGGCAAACTCATTGAATGAATTACTTAAATGTATGGTTCGGACTTTGAGAGACATGAGAGTATCTAAATATTTTTGAGGGTCGGTTTCGTCAGATAAATCAAAATCTATTGCGTCTAAAGTACTAAAGAAAATTTCTGAATCAATCGAATTGAAATTAGATGCAATCTGAGTCACTTCGTTGTATATACGAGCGGTATATTCAGTAAATTCAAACTCATTTCTTTTTATTGTTCGTAATTCGTTCTTCATGGATGTTGCTAAAGCGAATAACTCATTAAAAGTATTGTCCAGTTTAGTTCGATTTTCTTTAAGCATCTGTTCATTCATTACTTTGCCGTTTAAGGAATCTACTAATTGCCTGGTTATCATATAGTATCTGGTTTTATATTGAGAACATAGTTTACCAAGCTTTGGTAAGTCATTAAAAATAGTTTCATTGATAATATGGCTTACTACTTCATACCGTTTTTGAAATAGCCAGTCGGGGGCTTTGACAAACGCAGCGTAGGCTATCAGTAAAGTACCAAAAGTACTTAGCGAGCTTAGCCAGTCACTAACGTTACCCCATTCAATTTTACCATCGTTAATATCATATATAAGAATAACAACTTCAATGAAAAGAAGAACAGAGCTAATAACAAGAACTATTGGCTTCCAGTACTTAAATTTCATTGGTTGCGACTCTCATCATTTTATCAGGCAAATCATGATGATACATAAAAGAAGTCTTCAGTAAAGAAATTTTGATATGAAAGGTTAGAGACGCTATCTTTGTAGAGTCTGCATCGATGAGGTTTGACAATGACTACTGACGAGCTGAAAAACATACATGATCAAGTGTCTCGCTTAAGAGCTGGGACAATGAAGCTTGAACGAGAGCCGTTCTGGTATCCCATTGTGTTTGCCACTGCTCTAATAGTTACGGTGTCTACTTTCACCGCTATAGTACTGCATTATGCATAAAAAAATGCCAGTACATTGCGGTACTGGCAGCTCAAGGTAAGCCATACAAGGGGTACTCCAGAGGTAAATTTAGTACCTAAACATACATTTAACCATGAGTAAAATCCTAAGATTCTGATTGCATTACTATCTACAAGGTTAGTAGAATGATTCGGTACTACACCCTACCTTGATGGGTTGGTTTGTTGGTAGGCAGGGTGTAGTACTATTACTTACGTAACATTTCTGCAATAAGCTTTCTCATTTCTAATGAACATTGTTCTTCATAGAGATCGTTTTCCTTACTATCAATTTTATCAATTCTTCTTTCAAGTTCCTCAAGAAATTCTTCTGACTGAACAAGTTTAATCACCGAATCTGTGAATTTTTTCTTTTTATATTCTGTTAAAGACATTGGTAGAGAATTTAAAATACCTAAGCTTGTAAACTCCCATTGGGGTTCAGTAATTTGATTTGCTAAATCTTTTAAGTTCTCATCTTTATCTTTACCTTCTTCCTTACTTTGTTTTTTGCTTTTAAAGATCTTTTGAAATAGATCCGTAACTGTATCAATAATCTGCTCTTTGTTTTTAGCAGGGAGTCTATTGAAAGTTTCAAATATTAATTTGATAATTTGAAATAGCATTTAACATAGTCCTTATTAAAATAATTGCTATCAGATAGTTCAACTACATACTATCTATGTTCCAAGTCAAAAAGGCAACTCGCCTTGTTCGCAGAACCAACCGTCATCATCATGAAGTTGTTTCATCCTCTCTTCATCGCTGTCATACCCTACCGCCGCAAGTACCGAACTAAACAACCCATCACCACAGAACATGAAGCAATCCCTCTCAATAGTACCTAACCAGTACATCCCCGCCTCGTTTTGGAAAAGTACCTTCTCGCCAATTCGCACATGTTCAAGTACCGATCCGTAAAAGCAGATCCGATAGTACCGGTCCAGGTGCTGGAACGCCTGTACGCCACGTGTCTGTGATGGGTCATACCCTATTTTCGATGTCATTATCACCCTCCCACATAACTGTATATGTATACAGTATTGCACATCATTTCATAGCTCAAGCAAATAAAAAATTATTCTCATTAAAATCATCGGCTTAAGTGATATCTGAAAAAGTTATGGAAAAAATAATATTGATATCTATTTGAAATTGATCAATAAAATGATCAATTTCAATAACTTAGCGGATTGACACAACCTGGCACAGACATTCGTATAATCTCGCTATTGCATATATCAATGGATGAAAAATGAAAACTACACAGCAGCCATACCAGTTTGTTGCAGAACCGATTACCTCCGTAACAGGACAACTTCTGGGAGTATCAGTACAGACGGTACTACTCAATGATGGGGTAGATGTACAACATCCAGAGTTGATGATCAGAACCTGGAGTACGGATGAGAAACGTAACTACCTATATGAACAACTATCGACAATTACTAAACAAGCGGCATGGGTACTCAAACGTGGCGTAACAGTATCGATACCCGTATGTGATGAAGAGTCTGCCGTACTACTGAGCCATGATAATGCACTGCGTTATGCACTAAGTTCGTTACCATTCGTAAGACTCGAACTCTCGGAGAGTATCAGTACGGTACGGGATGAGTTGAGGGGCATACGTAATGCTATGTGGCTGTCTGACCTTGGGAAGGGGGATAGTGATGTATCTGGCCTCGTTACTCATAACTATGATGTAGTGAAACTGGATAACGATTTTTTCAATAATGAGGTACTCAAACCAACATTCCCCATTCTCATTAAAAACCTGCGAGAGTATTGTGATCGGATCATTGTTCCCTCCATTCAGGACAGGAGACATGTACCACTACTAAGGGAAGCAGGTATCTGGGGAGTACAGGGTCAGTACCGTACCGTGCCATTCACTAAGGTTCATACTCTCATGTAGGGAGAGAGCCGAAGTAATATGAATGTTTAACATTAATTGTGTCCGTAATGTTTTCATATGTTACGGACACTGCTAATGTAGATTAGTTGAAATCGTAACTTATAATTTCACCAGTATTTCCATTGAATCTACAGGAATACTTGACTTTTTTATAAGCACCGAAGCCATTTTGAACCTGTGCTCTATCGCCATACATTTCAATGACTTTAGTATCAGTATCAATCCACGAATAAGAATTAAAAGCTGGTTCCATCATTGAGTCATTCCATTTGAAATCATACTTCGCAAGACTCGAAATCGCCTCTTTACATTCATAGGAGGGATTGTGATGGTTTTGTGCGTACTTATCTGGAAATAAATCTTCTGCATCACGTTTTGCAGCTATTTCAGCATTTTCCGTCTCTTGACCATACTGCCCCCATATTCCATAGGAAACTATGAACGTCACGATGAATACTGGAATAGTTAGAAGGCCACCCAAAAAAATGATACTACTTCTCTCCCAACCCTTCTTAGTACCTTTGTGTTTAACCCACTGGTACGCAGCTATAGCCATAGCGATTGCTATAAAAAAACAAACTTGCATATACATTGTTTTAACTTCCGTTTTGCTGTGAAGTTCAAGATTGTACTACTGTAAAGTACTTTTGAATAGATCCAGAAGAAGTAGTTGATAAATAGAAATAGGTTCTCCGCCAGATTTTGAAAGATCGAGTAGTTTCGCCGCTCGTTCTTTTTAATGTGTGTGAGGTTTTAAAACCCATTCATTCAGTACAATATCATGAGGTACAAATGACCTATCAACAATTAGCAAGAATCTATGGTTATGACCCGGTAACGGTAAGCCGTGACTGGAAATCAAGAGGGCTGGATATTACTCAAACTGATGATAAGATTTACCAGTGGGTAACTGACAATATTTTAATTCCGCTCAGAGGCCAAACAGATCTACGAGAGGAAACGCAAAAAGAACAACTAAGGTTAGCCAGAGCAAAGGCCGATATTGAAGAGATGGAGGCAGATTTAAAACGTAAAAACTTGATAGAGGTCGATTACGTTACCGAAACATTATCCGGGTACTTTCATCAACTAAAATCAATGCTACGCGGCATACCTAACACAACATATATAGAGTTATTTGCAAGTGAAGATGCAAATCATCTAAGGATTATATTAAGAGATAAAATAGATGAAGTACTTCGTGACATTGGAAGTTACGAGTATGAGGAAGAAGAAGAAGATGAAAATGGAGTTTCAGAATCAGAGGAAGATGATTCGCATTTTGAACGAATCGGTACAGGCAATATTGCCACCAGAGAAAGTACTTCCGAGTGATTGGGTAGAGAATAATTTAAAATTTTGTGATGGTGAGTTACAGGGATCTCCCATGCGTTTGTACAAGTTCCAGCAGGAGCCACTGAACGCCATTATAGAACCGGGTGTGCGTAAGATTTGTTTAATGTCATCAGCACAATTACTCAAGACGACAATAGTAACTGGAGCTTCCCTATACTTCCTCGCACATGATCCCTCAAATATGGTAATCGCCGGAACTACGGCAAATACAATCAAGAAGTATAAGAACGGAAAGTACGATCCAACTATCCAGTTAACCCCAAGCCTTGCCAAGCTAATAACAAGTAAAAACGATAAAACCAAAACTAACGATGCCAATACCCAGGAAACAACCGTTGGTACTTTTAACTACTTTGTATCCCTTAATTCCCCATCAACTCTACGCGGCCTCACGGCAAAGCGTGTATTTTGCGATGAAATCAGTGGGGTATCTACAGATGGTGAGGAAGGGAACCCAATAGCGTTAGTTTCACAGCGTTGTGAATCATTTCGAGATTCACTAATCATGATGTGTAGTACTCCGCTCGTACCAGAAGATCCTATCTGCCAGGAGTTCGAAATGTCGGATAAGCGATACTTTCATGTACCTTGCCCGGCGTGCGGAGTAGAAGAACGTCTGGTATGGGAGAATGTTAAGTTCAAATGGAAAAGTATTGATGGTGGGCGAAGATCTATCCCTGATGCAGATACTGCATACCTCGAATGTCCTGAATGCAAACATCAGTACACTGAAGCAGAACGGGTTAGGGCGGTATCGCTGGGTAGATGGATTGCAACCCATCCAGAGATAACTGATGTACGGGGTTATCACATTTCACGTTTGTACTCTCCGGTTTCGTCGATTCGGAAATTAGTACTTGATTATGCCGAAGCGTTTAAGAATTTTGACCTAATGCAATTCGTAAACAACTCGTTAGGCGAACCGTACTTTGATAAGGAAAACGTAGAGCATGATTTAACAGTATTAGAACAGCTTAGAAATTTCGATATTGATATTAATAACATCCCTGATGATTGCGTCGCGGTACACTGTTCAGTTGACCAACAATTAGATCGTCTTGAACTTAGCTGTGTGGGATTATCGCCAAAGGCGTACTATGTTCTTGACCATCGCTCATTTTATGCCGTGGATTGTAATAAGTATGACTCTCCTGCCTATAGAGAACTTAAAAGCTTTATTAATAATTTAAAACTGAAGACAAAAAACGGTACACCCTTAAGGATCTTACAGGTATGGGTAGACAGCTCTAACGGGGCAGCAACCAATACTATCTACCGCTTCTGTAATGAGAAGGGTAATGAGAAGTACAAGCCAATTAAGGGTGACGGACGTACTACGATCCCTCTCTATAAAGAAAGTACTTCAAGTGGCTATAAATTCATGCTGCTTAATGTTAATGAGGGTAAGAACCGAATCCGTAGATTATTGAATGCTGCTATCAATGATGAAGCTCATGAAGGGAAAAAAATTCATTTCAGCCATTCATTACCAGATGATGCATTTCTTCAGTATACAAGTGAGAAGAGAATTGTTAAAGGAGGTCAATTAGTCTGGGTTAAGCGTAGCGGTTCGAAAGAAGATCGAAATGAGATGCTCGATACACTCAACTATAACCTAATAAGTATTGAGTACATGCTAAATAAATTAGGTGCAGATGCCTATAAAAAGCTCAAAGAATATAACAATAATCAGGCAAAGCATAAATATAAGGAAGAAACAAAAACCGACGATGTACCAAACGCCGAAGAACCTATACAGAACAAACGTAGGAAGCGATTGAGTACTAAAAGTTGGTTTAATGAATAAGGAAATTAAAAATGGCAACTATTCGGAAGATAGATTTTAGTAAAGATATCATCCAGGGTGAAAAAGTTATATTTGATTTTTCTGCTGATTCTGTAATTGATATTGTTGATAGTGAAGGTACTAAAACTACCTATTCATTCCCGTATCAACCAATTGATACCTCTGACTGGAAAACAGGTGCACAGACTGCAATCATCAATGATTCTGGTTTTGAGGTACGAGTATTTCAGGTTGTCGATCCTACTGCAACAGCAAGCAAGTTCAATCAATATATGAAAATTATTGATGAGATCAATATTGTTATCTCATCAAAAGTAGAGAATGGTGGGGTAATTACCCAATCAATTAATAACAAAAGCCTCACTACTGAGTCACTGGATGCACTACATAAACTTCGTGCACATTATACGAAGCTCGCAAACCAGGAATATGCACGTATGAAGGGCATTGCGACACGTAACCCCATTAAATCAGTAACAACATTTAACAGGGGGACATAATGGCGTGGCGTAGAAAATTAGATTTAAAAGATAATAAAGAACACAAAACAAAACAAGACCGTAAACCTCTTACAGATTCAACCCTAAAACGTGAATTACGTGATGTACGTACTAATACTCAATCCTCTGTAATTAATTTCGGATTTTCGGCAGGAAATGCAGCAGGTAATATCAATAGTATTATCAATCTCACATTGCCCGTACTGGTAGCAAAATCACGCGAGTATAGCCTGAATAATGGTATTGCCAAAAAGTTCTTTCAAGTCAACAGTGATGGTGTAACCGGGGCTTCTGGCCTGTACATCCGTCCTGATGTACATTTATATGATGATAATGCACAGAACCTCATAGTAAATGAAGAATTAGAGAAAGCTTTCTATAAATATGCCGAAAACCCAGAACTATTTTCAGTAAATGGTAAGTTAGATTTAGCTTCTTTTCAGCGTTTAGTTGAACGTACACGAAGTATTGATGGTGAAGCTTTTGTAATTTGCCATGAAATTGATGGTAATATTAAGTTCGAATTGATTGATTCTTTACGTGTTCCAGTATCTGGAAACCGTATGTTTAATGACAATAGCTATATTTCTAACGGTATTAGATTCGATCAGTACGGCAAACCTATTGAGTACTATGTAACTCGCCTGAATCCAATCAATTACACGTACCAGACTGGTACTTATGATGTTATCCCGGCATCACGTATGTTACATCTGATGATAAGCGATTATCCTGCACAACAACGCGGAATCCCGGACATAATCGCAGGTACTACACTATTAAAAGATCTTGAGTCTTTTATTAAGGCTGCAATTGTTTCTAAAAAACTTTCGGCAAGTGCTACTGCATTCATTTTAAACGCAGACTCTTCAGATGGTGATACTGATTTTATTAATGATGATAAACCAGAGTACTATGAAAATGATTATCTCTCTGGCGGGAGTATTGTTGAACTACAACCGGGACAGAACATTACGAGTGTAAACCCAAATGGAGCAACAGACGGAATTACCGAGTTCGTTTCTACTCAAATGCAAATGATTGCAATGGCATTAGGTATTACTGAACAGTCATTGAGTGGTTCAACTGCAAACGCTTCATTCTCAGCAGCAAAACTAACTGACAAGCTACAGCAGCAAACATTTAAATCAAGAATCAATGCTTTAACTACTACTATCTTAAAACCAATTTATGCAATGTGGCTTAAAAAGGAAATGTTAAGTAATAAAAAGTTAAATCTAAATTTTGGTGATTTCGATAAGTTACTTAATGCTAAATATATTTCGGAAACTGCTACCTCACTCGATCCACTCAAAGATGTGCAGACTCAAGTACTCATGATTGATAATAAAATCAAGAGCCGTTCAATGGTTATTTCTGAGTTTGGATATGATCCATATGTAGTCCAGCGTGAAATAGAAGAGGAAGAAAAGCAAAATAATAATAAACAGGAAGTGATCCAGGATGGAACTCAAGAACAACAAGAGGGAACTTCAAGTACCCCACCAGGCGATTAATTTAGAATCACGTACTATCTCCGTATCGTTCTGTAGTGAACAACCCGTAGAACGAGAAATCAATGGTGAATTATATAACGAAATTCTGCTATGTGGCTCAGAGAATGTTGATTTACGCCGTCTTAATAACTCTGGGGCAGTACTCTATAACCATAATCGTGATGCCCTTATTGGTGCAGTAATTGATGCACGCCTGGACCCGGACAGGGTAGGCCGTGCCACTCTACGTATCAGTAATACCGCAAATGATGAATGGGAGATGATTCAGGAAGGGGTACTTACTCATATTTCTGTTGGATATAACATTGATGATTACCGTATTGAAGGAAACAATATTGTAGTTACAAAGTTCACCCCCTTAGAAATTTCTCTTGTAAGTGTCCCGGCAGATACTAATTGTCAGGTTGGCAGAAGTATTGACGCAAATGAAAACCTTAATGAATTGAATTTACTAAATAGTAACAGTGAAACAAATCAAGAAGGTGAACTCATGGAAGAGACAAAACAGGACATTGATGAACCTGTAAGTGAAACGGAAGTTATTCAAGAAGAAGTACAGGAAACTGAAGTACTCAAAGAGGAAGTAGCTACCCGTGCAGAACAAAGTGATGAAGAACTATTAGACATTATTTCTAATCGTCCAGAGTTACTAAATAAATTAACTAAACAAGAAACAATCGAAGAAGAACCTGTAATGGAAGATTTTGCTGAAGCAGAACGCCAACACGAGCTAACTTCTATCGGTAATGTACTAAATATTGATGTATCGGATGCAATTGCTAATGGAATTAGCGTGGCCGATTTTAAACGTCAAATTAATGATAAAAATAACATCAAGGATGATGAAATGAAAAATGAATTTTCTCTAAAGAACTCACTACGTGCTTTTGCAAATGATGATGATATGTCTGCATTTGAACAGGGTAAACGTGGTGTAGTTGTACCTAACCAGGCACTACGTGCAGTTAATACCACTGTTGGTACTAATCTGATTCAGGAAACTATCGAATATGATTCATATATCGATATTCTTCGTGCTAATTCTGTACTTGCAAACTTCCCAATCACTGTAATTAGTGGTCTTGAAGGTGACGGCAAACTATCTCTACCTGCACTATCTTCTGATTTTACTGATGCTTTTGGTTTTGTCGCAGAAGATGGTAGTTCTCCAGAAGCTACCCCAGCATTCGGTAAAGTAACTTTAGAGCCGAAAGATTTTACTGGTTCTGTATACCTTACTCGCCTAATGATGAAATCCAGCTCTGCGGCAGAACGTTACACCACAGATGCAATGATCAAAGGTGCTGCATCTCAACTTGAGAAACATGTTTTAGGTAACGTTATTACTGAAGCTGAAAAAGCTGGCAATGTTAAAGAAGTTGCAGCTCTTTCAAATATTGATTTCGATGCAGTAGTTGATGCAATGGGCGAACTTGGTTCTAAAAATGTTATTAGTTCAAGTATTGTTGCTGTTATGTCCCCAAAAACTCGTGCTGCACTACGTAAGCAAGTTGTTAAGGGTAATACCAGTGCTAAGTTCCTCGTTGAGGGCCAGGGTACTTCTCAGGTACTTGCGGGTGAAATTCCAGTAATTGAAAGTACCCTTGTTGAAGATGGCCAGGTAGTTCTTGGTGACTATTCTCAGATCGTTATCGCACAATGGGGTTCTGATGTTGAACTCGATAAAGATGCAACAACCTCAAGGGCACGCGGCGGTCTGTACCTAAGAATTTGGGCGACGATGAGTACTGCTGTAGCTCGTCCAGAAAGTTTCTATGTTCTACGCGTAGGGGCATAAAAATATGAGAGCATTTTTTAGTACTTCACAAAGTGAGCTACTACTTAATGCTTTCGGGGAAAATCTCGTCATTGTTCAGGATGGTAAATCAATAACTATAAAAGCCATATTTGAACAGGACGAGATTTTTTTTGAAGATGTGCAAGTTACTACTACATATTTCACTGCAAAGTCTGGTCTGGAACTTAACAGTACATTCTCTATCGATAATACTGAATACAAAATAAATAGAATTGAAGATGATCTTAGTGGTCTCTCAAATTATCACTATATAAAAAATATCGATTTAGGGGATATCTAATGTTCACGGCAGACTATGCAATCAGAAAACATCTGATGAATAAATTAAGTACTCATATCAACCTTCAATACCCCTCGAAAGCTTCAGTAGATAAAAACGCAATGGTATATATTGGAGACAGTAATGTTACCCGTACTCAAATCTCAAAAGCTAATCAAATTCAAAATGGTCAGTTAATACCGCAAGATTTGCGTAATTTATGTGAGTTCAGGGTTGAGTTTGTATCTGTAGGGCAGAGTTTCAAGGGTGCTTCTGATGAAATTGAAAAATTAATTACAGCACTTTTTACTCCAGATTTTTTCGATGAATTAAACAGTACTTTGGCAATGGCTATTTTTAATATTCGTATTGAAGAAAGTTTAATGACGAATCAGGCCGAAGCCACAGATACCCCATACGTACATACACAAACAATTTCATTTAGTTATGGGGAATAATTATGGGACAAATTTTTACAGGTAACTTAACCTCAGTATGGGTTAATACCGATACAACCAATACCGATCCAAACTCAAAATCCTTTAGTCAGGTACAAGACCTGTCAGCCTTCCCCAGCTTCGCTGAAAGTACTGCAAGCCGATCAGTAGAGACATACAACGCTGAGTACACGTACAAAGCAATGGGTGAAAGTACCTATCAGGACATGACACTACAGGTTAGTTACGTACCCTCAGTACATAGTGACCTCGATGCTCTTGTAGACTCTCAGGAACTGGTACAGGTCAAAGTGGAGATGCCAGATGAAGGTACTAACGACACTACGATCAACTATGCAATGTACAATGGTTATCTGGTATCTCGTACCGATACTTCCGACTACGATAACGTTGTTACCCGCTCCTATGTGTTCTCACCTAACGCATTGGTATCTTCAGGTGTCATCGATCAATCTCAGGTTGAGTTGTATCGTGGTAACTGGGGTGTAGGCTCTAACGGAGCCGAGTTCAGTAGTTACCAGGGCCGTGACGGCAACGCCTTCATCAAAGTACCTTCAGCTTCTTCCAGAACAGGTACTGATATGCTTGGGATCTCTAACCTGGATGCAGGTTATGGTACTCAGCTCGTAGTAAGTAAGACAGGTACACCGGTTATCGATGTACGTAACTACTCCAGTGCTTCTATGGGTGCCTGGTACAAGGTCTATACCAGTGCAGATAAACCTACACTGGCAGAACTGGGTGCAGCAGCGGCTACGGATCTTAACAACTATGTACCTGTAAGCCGTACAATCAACGGTAAGGTACTCAACGGTAACATCACACTCTTAGCTGCTGATATCTCTGATGTGTACTCAAAGACACAGGCAGATGCCAAGTACTTACCAAAGATTTTCCAACTTAACGGACATGCACTATCAGGTACTTCACTGAACCTCGTAGCGTCAGATATTTTGGATGTTTATTCACAGACTCAGGTTAATAATAACTTTGTTGCAAAAAGCGTTACTGTAAACGGATTACCACTGACAGGTAATATTACTCTGACGGCAGCACAGCTAACGGATATGGCGAGCCTAAGTTATAGTAATAGTACTTACGTACCGAAAACTTTCTTAATTAATAACAAGCCACTATCTGGTACTAATATTCAGTTAGTTGCCGCCGACATTACAGACGTGTATTCCCGTAGTCAGGCGAATGATCTCTTTGCCCTACGTATTACTACTGTTAACGGTTATCCTTTAAGTTCTGCTGTTAATCTGAACTTTAATGATGTTGGTACTTATTCGAAAGCACAGATTGATGCAAAGGATACTGCACTACAGGCAAATATTGATACCAAAGTTACAATTACTCAGGATATTAAAAATCTAAATACCGTTAAAGAAAACTTAGAACTTGATATGTCCGATGGTAAACGTACTTTCACTGCTACTTTGTCAGTACCGAATACTCAACTATCAATTATCAATGCTGGCGGTAATAAGAACAGTCAGACAATAACTGTATGCATTACTCAGGGTACGGGTGCAAATAAAATAGAGTGGCCCAGTAATGTGAAATGGTCTTTTGGTCTTCCTCCAGTACTGACATTCTCTAAAGATTCTGTAGATATTTTTCAATTCTTTTCCGTAGACGGGGGCAGTACCTGGTACGGTTCTCTACTCATGGCGGATTTACATTAATGATTAAAAAAAATAATCTTAGCAATGCCCTACAGATGATTGAAGGGCATCTCAAATTTTTAGACCGAAATACAGGGTTAACTACTGATAATAAAACACAACATTACGTTTTTAATCCAGATTATCTACTGGCAAACAACAGACATTTCATTGCAGAAACCCAGTGGGAAGCACAACCAGATGCCGACAGTACTACAGAGGGGCAGTCATTAGCGATCCTGGGTGCTATCTATATCTATCAGGCTACCAAGGAACCAAAGTACCTTGAACTTGCAAAAAAGTACTTTGATGGGTATCACCTGGCCTTCTATCGTGGGGTAGCATTCCCTGATCCACCGGATGGCTTACTACGCTGTAACTGGATAGCCAATGGTAAGGAACCGGTACTGGCAAACTACCCATTAGATCCAGAGTATCCCACTCATGGTGGATTCAAAGGGGTACTATTCAACTGGACTAACGGACGTACTCAGATACCTCATGGTTCTCCTAACTACGGAGAGTATCTCGATGCTGTATGGTTCGCGTTCCCGGAACGTGCATCATTAGGCTGGAACCAGGTAAACGCAACCGTGTATGCATGGTTAGCTGATGAAGACTCTATCAATTGGGATGTAAAAGCTCCTACCTTTCCTGTTAGCTGGATAGTAGACCGTACCGGGCGAAAGGTAGACAGTAACGGTGATGTACTGGAAGAAGGGCTAACAAGCCAGATCGGTACAGTACAGCTCAAAGATACTTCTATCAATGGCATGTACCGCTTCAACTATGCAACACGTAACCCGGTAGAACATGGCGGTTATCTCTTAGGACGTAATGAACGTTGGCACAACAGACCCGTACATGTACCTATCGATAACTATGGTGATCTCGATTTTAGCGATAATGCTTCCGATGCTGAATTGTGGTTCTGCCAGGCCAGTAAATTACTCTGGGATATCACAGGAGATCGGCAGTACTGGTTAGCGTGGCAAAACTCTCTGATTACCTGTATTGGGTACTCAGACATTGATAAGTACGATCAGTTTTTCCGTAAATCTACAGCAGCGATTACACCGTTCACAGATGGTATTTCTTATGACTACTTTTATCCCAGTGATCAGGTAGCTACATACTCACGAGATGAGCAAGGGTTCATTGTTATCAATCAAAGTGCAACAGCTCAAACTACGTTAGAACAGCAATCAATATGGTTTAAGTTCAATAACTCAAGTAATTTCTATGTAGAGTATGGCGGTGTAGATACAGCGGGTAGTGCTTTGAGTCTCGCAGTATCACTAACAGTTAATAAAACGAAAACAGAAGAGGGTGCTATTAAGTACCGTTGCGGTCTGCCAATCACTACTACAGATGGCAGTATTACGGCGATGAATGTACCAATGAATCATTTTACACGGATCAGTAAACCAGACGGCGGGCAGTACCTTACAGCCGATCTACGTATGATTAGTGATTATGGTTCTAATACTGTTACCAAGTTTGAGTACCAGTCAGGTATTGCAGGCAAGTACTACGATAATGTTGTTACAAGTACTATGGACAGTGACGGCGGTATGGTTGTTGGTTTCTGGATTTTTGATAATGAGAAACAGGATATTGGTACTTTCACTTACCGTAGCTATAACGATAATTTTAACTTTCGTATTAGTGATGATAACAACTGGCGTTGGTGGGCTATGTTACCAGCAACTAATGGTGAATGGGTTACGAAAGTATTTTCAATTACAGATTTTAAACTTAATAGTTATCAACCAGATCATCCATTAGTTACAGATCCAGAAGATGGGGCAGAAATTCAACCCGACCCAATTCCGGCTTCACCAACATTGACGGGTAGAAAAGATTTTACGTTACTACTTGATGATGATCCTGTAGACGGTGTATCTGGACGTATTGACTGGTATTGTATTAATGATTTGCCAGAACTATATGATGATGGCGGTACGGGTGATTATTCGGTATTACTTAGTTTGACTTTCAATGATAGTACAGGTAACGGTTATACTGCACGTCTCGGTGATTGTACAATCAAACAATATATGCTCGATAGTCTTGCTTATACGCCAGGGTTAATACCGTTCAGCAACATTACAGATCCATATGCACAGCTTTATTCTGGCTGGAGGGGATTACCATATCCGGGGTATCAACTGCCCGCTATATGGTGTTTTAAAGGCACTCCAATTGATGAGGTTAGACTAAATAACAGTATCGATTTCCTGTGTGATGCACAAAACTGGTTTACTAATAAGTTCAAACCAACCTTACCTGGCCCATGTGCACAGGCTTTTGTATGGAACAGACAAGACGCATTAGCGTACTTACCAGATGGTGAGGAACCAGATACGTTTATCATGCAGCACTGGTATGCAGAAGCCTGGTCAGGTTATGAACCTCGTGCCTTTTTTGCCGGATGTGATGTAGTACATGAACTTTATCAACGTGGTGATTATGCAATACCTCAGAACATCATTACGTACTGCCAGAACTGGATGAACTACCTGAAGTGGTTCATGAAAAACAATGATGGTCATGCACCAACATATTTTAAAGATACTGGTGAAGTACTTTACGATGGTTTTACAGGTCATATGTCTGGTTTGTGGTTAGCCGGGGCTTCAATGATGGCAATTGCTGGTTATCCAGATCACGAGCTATTAGATCTATTGTTTACAGAGATTCAAAATAACTACGATGTAATTACACCAAATCATGTAATGAATGGTTGCTGGAGTCCTGCAATCAGAAGCGGTAATGAGACAACAGAACAAAATAATAGTATGTACTTTGGATTCTATACAGGGGAACTACTCAGAGGTTTAGGGCTTTATATGAAGTACTACAACCTTTATATATAAATAAGAAGAAGGGGTGAAAAGGAATTTCACCCTAAATTTAAAGGAATAAATTATGTTTAATTCAATTTTTGTTGGTAACAACGTTAAGGTAGAAATCGCTGATGCACCAGTAGGTGGCGGCCAGGCTACTTCTTTTACAACTGTTGAAGATGTTAGTGCGTTCCCAGCCGCAGCAGGGGCAGAAAGTACTGTTGTAAGTGTGAATGTTTTTGGCGAGCAATATGCAAAAAAATTAGTTGGTAGTCGTAGCGTACCTGATCTTAACCTTTCAGTACTATGGCGTCCGGGTGCAGTAGGCCAGGAGAAACTTGCCGCTGCTGCAACTTCCCAGCAACTGATTCAGGTTAAAGTAACCTATTATCAAAATCCAGGTTTTACAGGTTCAGCTTATTATTCTGTAGTGAATGGTTATGTAAGTTCTGATGCAATCTCTGGAGATTTTGACAGTGCTGTTAACCGTGATTTTGTTATCTCTGTAACTGGTGCTCCAGTAGCTACTGGTGAAGTATCTGGAGAATAATGAATGAACTTTGATAATTTAATGAAAGTTATTGGCATAAAACTTACCCCATTCAAACTTACAGAAGAAGTTACAGTTTATATCAAACTACCATCAATTAAAGATAACGCAGAAGTTGCTGATCCATTCAAAGCGATTTTTTATTGTGTAGTGGATGAGTCTGGTAAACAAGTATTTGATTCAGCAGAACAAGTAGAAAAAAATGTAGATCTAACCATTCAGCTAAAGCTGAATAATGAAATTGGTCGTGTGTTTGCTGAAGCATTCAAACCGGAAGATGTAGAGGTAAAGTAAGACGCGATCCGATTTTAAAATTGGGCCTATCGCTACTTAATAAAAATGGGTGTGGTGTGGAAGAACTCTGCACCATGCCCATTTTGCTTTTTTACTACCTCTTAATTTATAACGAAACAGTAAATCCTGATTCTGCTCAGATAGAACAGATTCGCCATACAGAACTACTACAGGCTATATGGTTGAGTACTGGTAATATAAAAAGGGAAGATATTCCTAAGTTTAATATTCATGAATTAGATTCTTTGAATTTAGTGTCTAACCAAACACTGACAGAACGACAAGTAGAAAGAGAGAAGCGGATCGCAGAACAAAATAAAAATAACATGCTCACATGGATGGGAGTAAAACCGAATGGCACAAAATAATACACAGGCAATGATATTTGAAATCAGAGGTGATGAATCTGGTTTACAGAGATCATTAAAAAATGCCGCAAATAGTATCGGTGATTTTAGTAACAGGGCAGGGGGTTCGTTCTCTGGTATTACTGCTGGTTTATCACAAACACAAATAGCTGTAGGTAGTTTAGCTGGGGCTGTTGGTGTAGCTGGTTTAGCAATTGCTGGTACTATGGCAAAAGTATCAGAGCAGTCAGAAAAAGCTTTTGAAATTTTCCAGGCTGGTTCTTTATCTCAAATGGGTATTACTCAACTACAGCAAATGGCTAACATATATGCGACTGTAGGATTAACTATTGAGAATATTGCCGATCAACAGAAAGACTTAAAGGATCGTATAGGCGATGCCCTAACTAATGGGGCTGGCAGTATGCTTACTGACGTTATTCAGCCATTAAAGTTGAACATACTTGAATTACAAAAGATGGCAGATGCTGGCGAAGATGTTTATGCACATATATATTTCGCTGCAAAAGCTCAGGGTTTAAGTGCTTCTCAGATGGTCAATATGTTTGAGACTATGGGTAGTGACGCTGCTAAAAGGCTTACAGTGCTCAAGCAATATAACAGCGAGCAAGAGTACAATAATAAATTAAGTACTCAACAAGTTCAGCTAACTGAAGAACAAAGTGCAGCATTTGAAAAATATCGTGCAAGTACTGCAACATTATCTATCGCTTGGGAAAAATGGAATAACTCTGCTATCGCACCTATTGCGAGTAATCTTGCAGATATTCTAAATCTAATGACCCGTATCCTAAACAGTAAGCCCGTAGCTGCCGCAGCCGCTGCAACTGGTCAGGAAGGGTTAGATCGCGTTAAAAACTATCAGCAAGGTTTTCAACAAAACCTACTCAAAAATAGTTCTATCTTTGGACAGCAGTTAGCAGAACAAAGTGAGAAAGATTCAAAACAGCTTAGTAATAATTTAACTTTTGCAGTAGGACTTGCACAGGCCAATTTAGATAATCTTAAGAGTACTATTGCTGATTATAGTAAGGGCGTAGAGAAAAGTACTATTACTGCCTCAATGAAAACTTTCCAGACAGCGAAACAGGCTACTCAGGCTTCTATCGATGCTCTGGATGTACAGTACAAGCAGACCAAGGAAGCAATTGAGAAGAGTGTACTTAAGGCTTACGGCGGCAATACTAAAGCCATGCAGGCCGATATCGATACGCTTAGTGAAGGTTACAAAAAGAAACGTGCAGATCTCGTAAAAAGTTTAACTGCTGAAGAGGACAAGGCCGCCGACGCCGCCAAGAAGAAAGCAGAGGCTGAAGGGAAGAAGGCTGAAGCAGCTCAGAAGCAAGTAGAAGCTAAACGCATCCAGGCACAGAAGGTACTACAGCAAACCCTAACCGCTATCGCCGGTACTGGTGCTCAGGTACAGGTACAGCAGTTCAATGAACAACAAGACGCAATCGAAACCCGTATACGTGATAGTGCTAAAACGTTAGGCACTTCTGAGGCAGAAGTTACAGAGATGCTCAAAGGTCAATACGAATCCCGTAAGCGTATGTTCAAAGAGATGACGGAATCAATGTTAAACGAGTCCGACCCTAAGAAGCTGGCACAGAACATTGCCGCTATCGGTGGGAATAACATCAACGGTACTCAACTCTCTGACATACAGAACGCACAGGATGAACGTCTTGGTATTGATACTACTAATCCGTTCCAGATGACAGCAGGGCAAAGTACTCTTGATAAGATTAATACTGACGGCCAGGCAGAGATTGCACTAAACCAACAACTGTATGAAGCCAAGTTACTTGGGTATCAGCAGTACCAGGATCGTATGGCAGCTATCAATGATGCCACCAGTAATAAGATCGCTCAGGCTAATACCGATGCTGCTAACAAGACTCTCAGCATGTACGCAACTGGTGCTGAAAATCTCGGTACTATGATGGCCGGGGCATTTGGTGAGTCTAATGCCGCAGCCGTTGCAAGTTTCGCCATCTCCAAAGGCGTAGCCGTGGCCCAAAGTATGATCAACATACAGCAAGGTATTAGTGAGGCAATGAAGCTCGGTTGGCCCCTGGGTATCCCGGCAGGTCTCAAAGTTGCAGCGGAAGGTGCCAAGATCATGAGTACCATCAAGGGTACAAAGATTCAGGGACAGGCACATGATGGGTGGGACTCTTTACCCAGTACTGGTACTTACAACTTGGAGAAAGGTGAGCGTGTAGTAGGGAAGTCATTGAACCAGGATCTTACAAAGTACCTAAGCAATCAGGGAAGTAGTAGCTCTGGTGATATTAAAATTGATGCCCCGTTAATTATCCAGAATGCTGGAGAACTTTCAGATAGTAAGTTTCAGGAAATGTGTGATAAGCACGCCGATACTTTAGTACAGGTAATTCGTAAGTCTCAGAAGAAAAACGTATAAATACAATGTAGCCCACAGGATGTGGGCTTATTAATAAAGGATTATTAAATGTTTAATAACGCATTAATCAGCGAATATGTACTATCTGATAATATTCCACAATATCAAAATCAAACATGGTCGGGTGAAACTATTACCCGTATGGTTGGAGTACAGTACTATACCCTCAGTTTTAAAGTAACATTGAACAAGATGTACCGTAATGAGTTAGCAAACTTCTATGCTTCATATGCCTATGGTAAGCCGTTCGATATGTCGTTAGGATGGTGGGGTTCATATACTGGTACTCAAACATCAGGTATTCAGGCTACCGGGGCAAGAGCTGCCGGAGCAACTTCTATTGCCGTTACACAAAATACTTTAGAGATTGGTAGTTTAGTACAATTCAATGGACACAAAAAACTATATAGAGTTGTCGGTAACAATGGTTACACCATTACTATATTCCCAGGCTTAACGAGAGCCATCCAGACAAGTGAAGTACTCAAGTACGATAACTTGCAAGGTTCTTTTATCCTAACGCCTCAGAACGCTACCTATCAGCTTCCAAGTACTAACGTTATTGAAGTGACAATTCAAGCCACTGAAAACATAAGGGGGTAATATGTCAATTCCAAATAATGTACTGAATAATCCAGTACTGGTGAACTACTGGAACATGATGAGAGGGGATAGTAAAAGTATCCTTACAGAGAAAGAACTATACCAGTGCGGGATTATGGTTAAGTTGATAGACCTGTTACCAGCTCAAGGAAGTAATATCTATCTGACAGACTCTATTGCAGATCAGAACTATAACGGTATCGTTTATCAATCTGTACCAGACTTTCTTGATTCAAGCTTTGCAAACTATGTTGAGAAGAACCAGATAAACAATAATGGTACTTCTTTCAAGGTTAGTAATGTTAATCAAGACTATCTATCAATGGCGTTACGCGGTTTATGGAATGATGCAAAGGTTAATATCTGGATGGGTATTGTTAATCCTGCTGATGGTTCGATTCTTCACGCCTACCGGATCTTTAGTGGGTATGTCGATTACTTCAGCTCAGATTTTAATATGCAGGGTACAGACACTACCAATACAACAACAGTTACACTGAATAGTATCTGGAAAAAATTAGATCAAACTCAACGGTTACTATCAAGTACCAGCATACATCAAAGTACTCATGCTAATGATCACTTTTTTGACCTAATTAATATTCTCAACGCGAGTGAGCAGAACTGGAAGAGTAGTAAGAAATAATTATGAAAAATGGATTTATAACAGAGTATCTTAGTACTTTGGCAGGGAAGCCATTAGTTTATGGTGAGAACGATTGCCACGTTATGGTACTCACAGTAATTGATATGATCACAGGTTCTGATTACCGTGATGAAATATATCAGAAATACAATACACCAACAGCAGGTAGAAAATATGCAAAAGAACATTGCTCATTTCCTACATTACTCGGGTTATGTAAAGAGAAAGGCGAATTAGTTAATGAACCATTAGACGGGGATATTATTATTGCATCAGGCCATAGTACTGTGTACTGGCGGGGCAAGGTAGTAGTACTTTCAGAAGATAAAACTAAATATGTCATTTCTTATTACAACCCGGATCAAAAACAAAAAATATACAGATTTACGGGGAGTAATAAACAATGGCAGTTGCAGCATTAGGAGTAGCATTAATCGCCGGGGCAAGTGCAGCGGCTGCGGCTTATGCAGCAGGACTATCAGTACTGGCAATCGTCGCCATCGGTATCGGTACTGCTGCCCTCAGTTATATTTCATCATCACAGATGATGAACATTGGTCAATCAGGAGTTTCATACCCCAGTACTGGCAGCAGTAACGCCCGGTCAACGAGTCCCAGTACTGGTATACCCATAGTGTATGGCGGTACTAACCGGAACAATCTTGATCCTGCATATACGAAGGTAGGATCGATCGTGGTCTGGCAGAACGTGCACCAGGGAACGTCTAACCAGCTCTGTACGGTACATGCAATCAGTATCGGTGAGATAGGTTTAGAGCCAGGTGCCGGTACTGCTGGCGGTGGAGTTATCAAACAACTCTACATTGATAACGCACCAATCCTCGTTAATGGGGCATTCATTACCGCCGAGGGGCAACTACCCCAGTCAATGTTATTACCAAAATTTAGAAATTATCTTCAGATAGAAGTACGTTTCGGTAAGCAGTCTTACGGCGGTGCAATGACACTGGCCCGTCAATATGGCGGTCGCTGGACAGATGAAATGCGGGGTGATGGTTTAGTACAGATTTGCACGGTAATTAAAAAAACTAACGATTCATTAATTGATGGTATTTTAACAAACATGAATTACACCCTCTCAGTAGAGATGAAAGGGCGGCTAATTTATGATCTTACAGATAATATCAAAAAACCAAGTTCAAACCCACCAAGCCAGATTTATGACTTTATTACGAATACAGAGTTTGGATTTGGATTAAACCCGAACGATATCGATATTACAAGTTTTCGCAATATGGCGAACTACTGTAAGGCAAACCACTTTTATTCAAATGGCTCTATCCAGTACGATAAATCTTACAAAGAAAACATTGAAGCGATGTTGAGTACTTTCGGTGGCGTTCTGTATGAATCGAATGGTGTTCTTTATCTTACCGTAGATGCTCCAGATCTTGCAGAACAACATTTTGATGAAAGTAATATCATCGGTAGCGTCAACATTACTACAGGTACTAAATCGGAATATGTTAATACGATGGATAGTACTTACACGAATCCCGAGAATGACTATTCAGAAGATATTATTCGTTTTCCAAGTGATGCAATCAATAACGATACAGTAGTAAAAGATGGCTATATCATTAAGAAAGATTTGAACTACAAATGGATTCAGGACAAAACTCAGTTAGCAACACTAAGTAATATTGAGCTATTAAAATCAAAGTACATTCACAATACAATCACTTTTAATACTTACATTACTGATATGAAAGTATTTGATGTTTTCACCATCAGTTTTAAAGAAGCTGGTTTTGAAAACAACAAGTACCGGGTAGTATCTCGTACTGTACCAATGACAGTAGATAAGACGGGTATCATTCAGATTACTGCAATCTCGTATGATGATGGTATCTATCAGGGTAAAGATCCGGGACGATTCCCACAGGAAGGGCTAACCAACCTACCGAACCCAACCTATGTTGCCCCACCAAGCAACCTAAGAGCACAGCGTTTAGGTGCTACGGCTTCTGGTAATGCGGTACTACTCTCATGGGATCTGAGTCAAGATACCTCAGTACGTGGTTACAAGATTCGGTACAAGCGTAGCGATTCAACTACCTGGATCAACATTGGCAACGTAGGCCAGTACTCAACCAGTTTCGAGATTTTGAATCTTGTATATGGTGTTCAGATTGATTTTGGTATCGAAGCGTACAATACCCTTGGTTATTCATCAGAGTTAGTTGCTATCTACAACCAGATGCCACAAGTCATCTTTGCACTACCGAAGATTACTAATCTGGATATGGTGAATGATGATTTAAGCTTAAACCAAACATATGCACAAGATTTCATATTTCAGTGGGATGATCAAAGTTCTACAGTAGTAAACGGTAAAACCTTTGCAGACTTCTTTAAGTACTATGAGATCCGCGTATATGACCGTTACCGTAAGTATATTAAATCGTACTATACAACTACCAATACCTGGACATATACCTTTGCAATGAATACGAGTGATGGTCTAAACCGTTATAGAGTATTCGGTATTATTGCACACGGCTGGGGTACTGGTATCTACTCAGAAGAAGTGCAGATTGAAGTAAGCAACCCACAACATCCACAATTATTGGGTATTAATCTAAAAAGTGGATTTGATTCAGTATTCATTGATTGGACAGAATCAAACATTCCTGATTACACCGGGATCGTAATGCAGATCGCCAAGGATGAGGGGTTTAGTTCAGGCTCTAAGTACTTCAGCTCTACTAACCGCTATAGTACTTCATTCGGTATTGAGGACGGATCTTGGTATGCACGCGTAGCCGCCTATGATGTGTTCGGTCAGGATGAATTGGTATGGTCGCCTACTATCGGTTTCAACCAGAACACGAAAGTACCGTACAGTAAGCTCAATGATGATGTAGTTGATAATCTTCTAAAAAGTGATGTTGCTACGGGTATTGTTGAGAAACAGATCGTAGATGAGCTTGGTTCACGCTGGCAGGTACAAGTATCCAATAATGGTAACGTAACAGGTATCGCATTAGCAGCAGATGAAAAGGATTCTGTGTTTACGGTTATGGCAGATCGTTTTAGTATCATCAGTACTGATAGTGCAAAGCAGAGTGATAAGGTTTACCCATTTGTAGTACAGAACGGAAAAACTTTTATTAATTCGGCGGTAATAGGTACTGCCGCCATCAATGAAGCAATGATAAATGATCTCAGCGTCTCACGAGCGAAGATACAAAGTGCCGCAATCGATAGTTCTAAAATAGCACAATTGAGCGTACTTAATTTTCACCTGCAAGATGGTATTATTGATTCAGCTAAAATATCTCAACAACTACAAAGTACTAACTGGGATGGTGTTAATGGTTGGATGATTAATAAGAACGGGACTGCAAACTTTGGTAACGTGAATGTCAGAGGTAATATTCAGGCAACATCCGGTACTTTGGATAACGTAACTATCAACGATAGCTGTACCATTAGAGGTACTCTATCTGCTGCAAGAATACTCGGAGATCAGTGCAGACCACAGACAAGCGGGGTAGATCGTAGCCCTAACATCTGGGGTACTACACCAGTAGCTGGGCGGCTTTATACGGCACTGCGTATTAATGGTGAAGATTTTGATCGAGTTTTGAATAGTAATATTCACCTGATTTTTGGTGCATGGAAATGGAACATGTTTCAGGTTTTCATGGGCGGTGATGGTCTTGCTAATCAGTTAATCTGGTCATTTGATGCAGGTACTGGCGGTAAATATGCACCGAAAACCTTTGATGTTGATAATCTTATTATTCCTGCGGTAGGTCGTGGAAGAATGAATTACATATACGTAATGGCATCTGATGATCGTACTGGCAGTTGTGGTATAGGTATCGGTAAGGTTGTGGATGATCGATTAGACATTATGTTGTACCGTGCGGGTGAGAATCCAGTGAGTAATGGATAAATAATATGGGGTGAAAACCCCATGCCGATAATAATAAAAACAATGAGGTACATAATGGATTTAGGAACTATCGTATCACTGGTTATTGCGGGGGTTGCACTACTTTGGTCAATCTACCGTGATAAGAGTTCGGATACAGAAGATTTACAGAAAAGAGTAAGTACTATTGAGACTAAGATTGTACTTGCAGAAAGTACTATCGAACGCCTTGAGGCAGAACAAGACGAAATGAAGAAGATGCTAAAGAGTCTGGAGAATCAAATTAACCAGATGAACTTAAAAGTAGAGAAAATTCTAACAATTTTAGAAAACACAAAAGGGGCTTAAGCCCCTTTTTTATTTGTTGATTAGATGTGAAACCATATCACGAACTCTAAACGGTGTTTGTGCATTCCACTTTGAATCCTGAGCTTGCACTACCGCTTCACGATAATTTTTCTCATTCAGTGCGGCAATCATCTTTTTAAAGTTCTTTACTCCGTTGATACCTAACTGGAAGGTCATCAGAATCAGAAAATCATTCCAATCGGATGGTACATCCAAACCTAAAGATTGTACTTGAAGTACCGCATTTGCTAAATCTTTTGATAGTAGTTTGTCGGCTTCTTCTTCAGTAAGTCCCTTTGAATAATCTTCCCCTTGTTTAATGAGATGACCATAACCTACAGTCATCTTACCCAGCGAATCCGCATAAGGGTAAAACTTACCATCTCTAAAGTACTTGAACTTTGCCTGATACTCTTTTGTACCTTCATAGATTTTTAATCGTTCTTTTAATTCCATTTATGTAATTCCTAATAAATATTCCATATATAGGAGTATTTATTATGAGAATTACGAAAGACTGGAAAATGTATAATCCAGAACAATGGGAGTTATCAGAAGTTGATAGCGGTAGTTACGCTTCGTTTGTCTACATCATCCGTTTTGAAGATGGTCGGTTTTATATCGGTATGAAGAATGTATATAAGCGGCTACGAGATGCTAAGAAGCTATTAAGTACTACACAGTCAAGCGACTGGAAGAAGTACACGGGAAGTAGTACAAAAGTTAATAAACTCATTGATGCTGGATACGATTATGAAAAATCTATCTTATGGTGTTTCAAAACAGCAAATGAAGCGGCAATAGTAGAAGCTGCATTGATCTGTATGTTCGGCCTACTACCGGATAATTTAAACAAAGCTGTTATGTGCAAAGCTCGATTACCTCTCAATGGTGCAGCTCTGTATGGAGTTATTCAAACATTAATTGGGGAGTTACAATAATGTCATGGCGTAGGGGTAATAGTCCCAATGATATGAGGCGATTTATCAATAACAACAGTCCAAAAATTGGTGATCAGTTCAAGAAGGAATTGAGTACCAGAATGCGTACCGTAACTCAGCAGATGCAAGTAAAGCTAAACCAGGAGGTAAAGGGTGGGGCAGTACCGTTTACTACTCGCAGTTTGAAGTTTAAGTTTCAGAAGGTTAATCAGAACGAAACTGTTAACCAGATTATAGTACTGCCAAATCAATCTTCTTATCTGAAGTACATTCTCGATCCTCAGTACTCACATCGTCCAGAATCAAAAATGATACCGTACCAGAACGCCAAGCTAACGAAACAGGGTAACATTACACAGTTACGTTCAAGATCACAAAGTAATAAGTACAAGAAGATTAAGAGCAGGAACGGCACTACATACCTCATCGATACAACAAAGAAATCATCCAAGCGTAACCCCAAACTTTCACGAGATAAGCGGGTTATTGGGTACTACGGTTCAGTGGGTAGAAAACCATTATTTGATTTCTATGATGAAACAGAGAAGAAGGTAATACAACAACTAAGAACATTACGCGGTACATTCGATTACCGTTGGAGAAATTAATATGACCGATTTAGAACAATTCCCCTGTTATGATCATTCTGTACTCAAAGATTTTTCATTTCAGACAATTACACCAGTAAGCGTAACTATCCCCTATGATAATGGACTATCTGGTAGTAAGTACATCAAAAAGAAAGTTGATAAGGGGCAGGGTAACTTAGTGGTATATACGTTCAATCATAATAATACACCACGAGTGGGTGAAGATGATTTACTATCGATTGAACTACTTAAGGATATGGTTAACGTTAGGGTACTTTATACCTTTAACCACATTTTCAAGGGGCATCGCGTTTATTCATGCGTATGCCAGATTATGCAGGATGCAAAAAATGATTAGTGTAATTTTAGAATTAATTAAGGCTGGGATAGGGTTTTTTCAGAAGAGGCAACAGAGCAAGGTAGATGAATCTGTACAGAACAGTCATGAACAGAACCAGATCACTCTTGAGGAAACACGTAATGGGTATACATGGCGTCAGGGGCTGGGATGGGTACTGACATTCATTGTACTCTGGAACTATGTTATCATCCCGGTACTGGCAGCGTTTGGAGTACTACTGCCACCAGTACCGTTGAGTGAAGTATGGAAAGTACTTATACTGTTAGTTGGTGGTATGTGATTTTGATTTGGGGTTAGCTTTAGGGCTATGATCAAATAATTGATCGTAGCTTGATTTTAAGAGGCTTTCAAGACTTTGAAAACTGGCATTAAATTTTTTGCCTATTAGTGAAATGTTGTTTTTAAATTCATCCGGATCATTTGTGTACTGAAGTTTCAACATTTCTTTATTAATGTCACGCAAATATCCTATATAATCAGATATCTTGCCGCTATCTTCTTTTAATTTAACATTCCAGTATTTTAACATTAATATAGACATCGTTAAATTATCGCAATAAGTCATTAATTTTTGACTGTTTAATATAAGAAGAGCTGATGAATCACTATCAAATTTTACAACGCCATACATATTGATAGTCTTTTTTAGGATTTTATATTGTTGGTAAATCGGGTCAACTGCTTCATTAGAACCTTCAATATACTCTAAAACCTTTTCTGTTTGTTTGAATGCCTTGTCATTGATTTTGCTATTTAACCATAGTTTCAATTGAGTCGCGGAATATAATGCTAAAGCAAAAGTGCACATTGCGACTAAAGAGGTTACACCAGGAGCCGTGATTCTTTTTGGGTCTTTGAAAACAATCCAGTTAAAAATGATAGTAATCACTACCCCTACGAAGAACCCAATAATATGTGATATATTGAGGTGGTTTTTTCTCTTCATTTCATTCGTACTCTAATTCGTTATATGAAGTGCTTATTTTTAGTGTTACAAATACCCGTACTTAATTGTACAGGTATAGATTGTAAGGAAAGAAAAATTATTCCATCTCAGCTTCAAATTCAAAGTACTTATTTACTACATCAGCAATGCCGGATTCGGTATTGTTACCTATTACTAAATCAGCAGCCTCTTTAATCTTGTCAGCAGCATTACCCATCGCTACGCCTAAACCCGCACTCTGAAGCATACTAAGATCGTTATAGTTATCACCAAAGGCGATTACCTGACTCATGGATAAACCTTGGGATTCAACCCATTGTGCCAGTCGCTTACCTTTGCTGTTTCCTGTTTGTGCGACATCTACCTGATCATGCCACGACCATTCACAAGTAATCCCAAGTTCACGTTCAACGGCTTCAGTGAAATTTTGCAATTTCACAATATCAACATCGGTAAGAGCAAACTTCCAGATTGAACCCGCCTCATTAGCCGCGTCCCGTAATGAAGATACCTTACGGAATACTGGACGCTGTGATTCAGGTAAAGATCTGCCCCAATTTTCAGTACGGATAATATGCCCCGTCGCCTCCTGATAAATCATTGCATCATCGGCATATATCAGTCCGTGAACATTGTGAGCATCAAGAAGATCAATTAACTGGTTAGCCTGCTCTGATTGTAACGGATCAGACGCAATTACCCTCTTACCGTGGTAATCGTACAATAAAGCACCATTGCAACATATTGCAGGGGTATCTAAATCTAATGCCTGATAAAAAGGATGGATGGCAACATGATGCCGCCCGGTCACGATGACTACTTTTGCTCCAGATTCGCGGGCATTTTTAAGAGCAGCTATTGAGGCAGGAAGAATTTTTTTTTCTGGTGTTAATAATGTACCATCCAGATCAAGGGCGAGTACTTGATAGTTCATGAAATTTTCGCATTTTTATGTTGGCAGTAGTGCAGATAGTACACCGCATAATGCATACTTCAAAGGCTACTGCACAAGCATTTCAGAGGACTGTAGCCAAGAAATATTTTGTAACATTTGTTTGTGTGGCATAGCGGCCATTCAAATAGGTGCCGTTACAGCAAATTGCAGGTGTATCGAGCGCCAGTGCCTGATAAAAAGGATGAATGGCAACATGGTGCCGGCCGGTCACAATGATCGGCGTGAAGCCCGCTTCCCTGGCACGCGCCAGCGCCTGAAGCGAAGAGGGAAGCAGGGTCTTTGTGGGGGTCAGCAGCGTGCCGTCTAAATCCAGTGCAATAACTCGCGAGGTCATGTCGGGTTCCAGGTAGAGAATGAAATTCAACTCGTTACGCATGGTACACCCGCATGATGGCCTGACAAAACGTTGGGCAGAAATAGAGCATTCGCCGCTAAAAAAGACTATCGTGGTTATCTATCTCACTGCTTTTGCGATCAAGGAGAATTTATGCAGCAAACCGTTTATACCGCCAGCCCCGAGAGCCAGCAGATCCACGTCTGGCGTCTGAACGACGAAGGTACGCTGACCCTGGTACAGGTCGTTGACGTGCCGGGCCAGGTGCAGCCGATGGTGGTGAGCCCAGACAAGCGTTTTCTCTACGTTGGTGTCCGTCCGGAGTTTCGCGTGCTGGCCTACCGCATCGCCCCGGAAGATGGTGCGCTGACCTTCACCGCAGAAGCGCCGCTATCCGGTAGCCCGACGCATATCTCCACCGATCGCCAGGGCCGCTTTCTCTTTACCGCCTCCTACAACGCGGGCAGCGTCAGCGTTACCCCGCTCAACGACGGCCTGCCGGGCGAGATTACTGCCCTGGTCGACGGTCTGGACGGGTGCCACTCGGCCAATATCTCTCCGGATAACGCCACCCTGTGGGTTCCGGCGCTGAAGCAGGATCGCATCTGCCTGTTTACCCTTGGCGATGACGGCCAGCTTACCGCGCAGAACCCGGCTGAAGTAACCACCGTTGAGGGTGCCGGCCCGCGCCATATGGCCTTCCACCCAAACCAGCAGTACGCCTACTGCGTCAACGAACTCAACGGATCGGTAGACGTGTGGCAGCTTAGCAATGCTCACGGCCAGATCGAGTGCGTGCAGACTCTGGATATGATGCCTGCCGACTTCGCCGATACCCGCTGGGCGGCGGATATTCACATCACGCCGGACGGACGTCACCTCTACACCTGCGACCGTACCGCCAGCATCGTGACTATCTTTAGCGTTTCGGAAGATGGCAGCGTGCTGGCCGTGGAAGGCTACCAGCCGACCGAAACCCAGCCGCGCGGCTTCAACATTGACCACAGCGGTAAGTACCTGATTGCAGCAGGGCAGAAGTCGCACCATATCGCGCTGTATGCGATTCAGGGCGCGCAGGGTCTGCTGGAAGAGAAGGGGCGCTATGCCGTTGGGCAGGGGCCAATGTGGGTGGTGGTGAACGCGCATTAATGCCTGAGAACCGTAACGCCGGGTGGCGGCTTCGCCTTGCCCGGCCTACACGGATGACGCTATTGCGCGTTAGTAGGCCCGGCAAGCGTTGCGCCGCCGGGCGTTAAGACGGGTTACTGCTTCGGTGCGTCGACGACCTGGCTGCCTACGCCGCGGTTGTTGAACTCCCACATGCGGTTAAAGCTGGCATCGTTCAGGTTACGCGTGACGTTGCCTTTATCGTCCACCGCGCCGGTGTTGCCGGAGAACGGACGTTTAGACACGGCGGCATCGCCCCAGGGTTTAGCCATGTTGAAGCCTTCGTTGATCACGCTGTCGCGGATCACCACCTGGCCGTTGGTCGCCTGATCGACGTCCATTGAGCGGCCGAGCTGGGCTACGCCGTCACCGGCCGCGGTAAAGCGGCTGTTGGTGGCCAGGAAGCCGTAGAAGATATTGGAGAGCGTTGCCGGGGCGAAGACGTAGGCTTCCTGCTGGGTGCGGGAGTTCACCACGCGGAAGTCGGTGTTATCAAATACCACCGCGCCACGGCCAGCAACGATATCCACATCGCCCTCAACGTAGCTGTTGGTGACCAGAGTACGGGTCTGGCGATCGTTACGCAGGGTGTTATCCACGCCGCTGTTGGTCACGAAGAAGGTATTCTGGCGACCCAGAATGTTGACGTTGTTGATCTGGACCTTATCGCCATCGCTGCGCAGGGCCACGGCCTGGTGATTACCCGCGTCAACGCTGTCGCCAAGGTTGTTTTCGATGGTCAGGTTCTGCAGCTGCAGACCGTTATTCTGCGACCAGAAGACCGCTGAACACATCACGCCCACGCTGGCGCTGCCTTTACGCTGGCAGGCGTCAAACATATACCACGCAGGTTTACCCGGCATATATTTCCCGCCTGGGTTAACCAGACGACGCCAGCTGTTGCTGTCCATTTCGGAATCCACGGCCAGGCCAATCTTCACCTCGGCGGCTTTGTCGCCCGTACCGTAAATCGTCAGGCTGCCCGGCGCGGCCGGAACAAATACGGTGCCTTCATACTCACCCGGCAGAACGGCAATGTACTGGCGATCGCTGGTGTGCTTGTTGATGGCTGCATCAACCGCCGCCTGGATAGAGGTGTGCGTCACGCCCGCCGTGCCCGCCGGACCGACAACGAAGGTCGGCTGTGCAGGCAGACGAATAGCGGACGGGCTCCACGGGGCCGCGTTCTGATCCATCGATGAGAAGTAGTGGGCAGGGACAAAGTTCTGCGCTTCGTTAGCGGACAGCACCGGACGCGCTGCGTTACCCGGGGCGGCCTGGGTGGAAGGACGCTGATCCGGCGGCGTTGAGCTGCAGGCAGTCAGCGTCACGCCAAAAGCCAGGGCCAGCGTCAGACGGGAAACCGAAAATGTGTTCAAGAGGTACTCCAGACGTAATAGTTAAATAAGTTGCTATCAAGCCTGCTTTTTTATACTAAGTTGGGCGAAACGGGAAGCCGATTGTGTGAATCGGCTTCAATATCGTGTTGATTAGCTATAAAGGGCGGTGATCGATGCGCGATCGAGAGAGTGGAAGTGGATATTAAACCCAACCATTGCTCCGCTGGCATCGGCATCCACGTCCAGCTTCTCCACGTCCAGGGCGTGAACGGTAAAGATATAGCGATGGGTTCTGCCCTTCGGCGGTGCCGCGCCGCCGTATCCGGCCTTACCATAGTCGGTACGGGTCTCTAGCGCGCCCTCGGGCAGAGGAACCAGCGACGAGCCGGAGCCCTGCGGCAGTACGCGGGTATCGGCGGGCAGGTTCACTACCACCCAGTGCCACCAGCCGGAGCCGGTAGGCGCATCGGGATCGTAGCAGGTGACGGCAAAGCTCTTGCAGCCCGCTGGCACCTCGTCCCATGCCAGATGCGGCGAAATATTGTCGCCTTCGTAGCCCATGCCGTTAAAAACATGGCGATTATGTAGCTTTTCGCCCTCGCGAATATCCTGGCTGATAAGTCTCATCGTTGCTCCTCTGTGAGTGGTCAACCCTAAGGCTAGAATAGCCCGTGCGTTCTCAGGGCGCAAAATGTGCGGGATGGGCCACCGCCGCCAGCACCGCGTCCGTTAGCTTACTGAGCTGTTCCGACGAGATGACGTAGGGCGGCATCAGGTAGATCAGCTTGCCGAAGGGGCGGATCCAGACGCCCTGGTCGACAAAGAAGCGCTGCAGGGCGGCCATGTTCACTGGCTGATGGGTTTCGATTACGCCGATAGCTCCCAGCACCCGCACGTCGGCCACCGTCTCTGCGGCTCTCGCCGGTGCCAGCTCGCGTTTCAGCTGCGCCTCAATGGCGGCAACCTGCACCTGCCACTCGCCGCGCTCCAGCAGCTCAAGGCTAGCGTTCGCCACTGCGCAGGCCAGCGGATTACCCATAAAGGTCGGGCCGTGCATAAAGCAGCCCGCTTCGCCGTTGCTGATGGTGTCAGCCACCTCACGGGTGGTGAGCGTTGCCGACAGGGTCATTGTCCCGCCGGTCAGCGCCTTGCCGAGGCAGAGAATATCCGGGGTAACGTTCGCATGCTCGCAGGCAAAAAGTTTGCCGGTGCGGCCAAAGCCGGTAGCGATCTCATCGGCAATCAGCAGGATCCCCTCCCGGTCGCACATTCGACGGATGCGCTTAAGCACCTCTGGATGGTAGAGGCGCATCCCGCCCGCGCCCTGCACAATCGGCTCCAGAATAACGGCGGCAATCTCATGGCGATGGGCGGCCATCAGGCGGGCAAAGCCCACGATATCCCGCTCGTCCCACTCGCCGTCGAAACGGCTCTCCGGCGCGGGGGCAAAGAGGTTATCCGGCAGGTAGCCTGCCCACAGGCTATGCATGGAGTTATCCGGATCGCAGGCCGACATCGCGCCAAAGGTATCGCCATGATAGCCCCGGCGGAAGGTCAGGAAGCGACGGCGCGGCTCTCCCTTTGCCTGCCAGTATTGCAGGGCCATCTTCATTGAGACCTCTACCGCTACCGAGCCGGAATCGGCCAGAAAGACGCACTCCAGCGCCTCGGGGGTCATGGCCACCAGCCTGCGGCAGAGCGCAACCGCCGGGGCATGGGTAATGCCGCCAAACATCACGTGCGACATCGCATCGATCTGCGTTTTCATCGCCGCGTTGAGGTGGGGATGGTTATAGCCGTGGATAGCCGCCCACCATGAAGACATGCCGTCAACCAACTGCTCGCCGGAAGCAAGCTGAAGCTCGCAGCCCTGCGCAGAGTCCACCGGATAAACCGGCAGCGGGGCGGTCATAGAGGTATAGGGGTGCCAGATATGGCGGCGGTCAAAGGCGAGATCGTCCTGGGTCATAATCGACTTGTAAACCAAATTAAAAAGATTTAGGTTTACGATCATAACCCAAACATGAACTCATTTCACCTTTTGGAGAAGCCCCATGGCTCACCACGCACGCTGGACACTGTCGCAAGTTACCGAGCTGTTCGAAAAACCGCTGCTCGACCTGCTGTTTGAAGCGCAGACCATTCATCGTCAGCACTTCGACCCTCGCCAGGTTCAGGTCAGCACCCTGCTGTCGATCAAAACCGGGGCCTGCCCGGAAGATTGCAAATACTGCCCGCAAAGCTCGCGCTACAAAACCGGGTTAGAGACGGAGCGCCTGATGGAGGTGGAGCAGGTGCTGGACTCGGCCCGCAAGGCTAAAAATGCCGGATCGACCCGCTTCTGCATGGGGGCGGCGTGGAAGAACCCGCACGAGCGCGATATGCCCTACCTGGAGCAGATGGTGCAGGGCGTAAAAGCGATGGGCCTCGAAGCCTGCATGACCCTCGGCACCCTTGACGAAACCCAGGCCCAGCGTCTGGCGTCGGCGGGGCTGGACTACTACAACCACAACCTCGACACCTCTCCGGAGTTCTACGGCAACATCATCACCACCCGCACCTATCAGGAACGTCTCGACACCCTCGATAAGGTGCGCGACGCGGGCATTAAGGTCTGCTCGGGCGGCATCGTTGGCCTTGGCGAAACTGTCAAGGATCGCGCGGGCCTGCTGCTCCAACTGGTAAACCTACCAACCCCGCCGGAGAGCGTGCCGATCAACATGCTGGTGAAGGTGAAGGGTACCCCGCTGGCGGATAACGACGACGTCGACGCCTTCGATTTTATTCGCACCATTGCAGTGGCGCGCATCATGATGCCGACCTCGTTCGTGCGCCTCTCCGCCGGGCGCGAGCAGATGAACGAGCAGACCCAGGCGATGTGCTTTATGGCGGGCGCCAACTCCATTTTCTACGGCTGCAAGCTGCTCACCACCCCGAACCCGGAAGAGGACAAAGACGTCCAGCTCTTCCGCAAGCTTGGGCTGAACCCGCAGCAGACCGACGTGATGAACGGCGATAACGAGCAGCAGCAGCACCTGGAGCAGCAGATCTTTAACGCCGATACCGACCAGTTCTACAACGCGGCGGCGCTATGAGCTGGCAGCAGCGCATCGATACTGCCTTAGCGACCCGGCGGGCCGCCGACGCCCTGCGTACGCGCCGGGTAGTTGAGCAAGGCGCGGGGCGCTGGCTGACCCTGGGCGACAGCCGCTACTGCAACTTCTCCAGCAATGACTATCTCGGCTTAAGCCAGCATCTGGCTATCGTGCGTGCCTGGCAGCAGGGGGCTGAGCAGTACGGCGTGGGCAGCGGTGGCTCCGGGCACGTCAGCGGCTATACCCGGGCGCACTATGCGCTGGAGAGCGAGCTGGCCGACTGGCTGGGCTACCCTCGGGCGCTGCTGTTTATCTCTGGCTTTGCCGCCAACCAGGCGGTGATTGCCGCCCTGACCGGTAAAGAAGATCGCATCGTGGCGGATAAGCTTAGCCACGCCTCGCTGCTGGAAGCCGCCAGCCTCAGTCCGGCTCAGCTGCGGCGCTTTGCCCATAACGACGTCGGGCAGCTCGCCGCGCTGCTGGATAAACCCTGCGACGGCCAGCAGCTGGTGGTGACCGAAGGCGTCTTCAGCATGGACGGTGACAGCGCACCGCTGGTAGCCATTGCGGAGCAGGCAAGCAGCGCCGGGGCCTGGCTGCTGGTAGATGATGCCCACGGCATCGCCGTCACCGGCAGCGAAGGGCGCGGCAGCTGTCAGCAGCAGGGTGTGAAACCCGAGCTGCTGGTGGTCACCTTTGGCAAAGGCTTCGGCGTCAGCGGCGCGGCGGTGCTGTGCAGCGAGGCGGTGGCCAGCTACTTCGAACAGTTTGCTCGCCATCTGATCTACAGCACCTCTATGCCTCCCGCCCAGGCCGTGGCCCTCAGCGCCGCGCTGAGCGTGATCCGGGGAGAGGAGGGCGACCAACGCCGGGCGGCGCTCGCGGCGCTCATTCAGCGTTTTCGCCAGGGCGCAGCTGAGTTACCGGTACGTATTACTGATTCCCAAAGCGCCATCCAGCCACTGATCGTTGGCGATAACAGCCGGGCGCTGAGCCTGGCGGCACGCCTGCGACAGAAAGGGTGCTGGGTGACGGCTATTCGTCCTCCCACTGTCCCCGCAGGCACGGCGCGTCTGCGTCTGACCCTGACGGCGGCCCATCAGCCGGAAGATATCGATCGTCTGCTGGAGGTCCTGCATGAGCCTGGTGAATAAGCGCGCGGTGGCGGCGGCCTTTGGCCGAGCGGCGCAGAGCTACGACAGCCATGCCCAGCTGCAACGCCAGAGCGCGGATCTGCTGCTGGCTAAGCTGGGTGACCGCAGACCCGCGAGCGTGCTGGACGCGGGCTGCGGGCCGGGCAGCATGAGCCGCTACTGGCAGGACGCGGGGGCGGAAGTGACCGCCCTCGATCTCTCCCTGCCGATGCTCAGGCAGGCGCAAAGTCAGCAGGCCGCCCGGCACTATATTGCGGCGGATATTGAGGCGCTGCCTCTGGCCGACGCCCGGTTCGATCTCGCCTGGAGCAACCTTGCGGTGCAGTGGTGCAATGATTTAGGCCAGGCGCTGGGGGAGCTGCATCGCGTCGTGCGCCCAGGCGGAGCGGTGGCCTTTACCACTCTGGCGGGCGGATCGCTGCCGGAGCTGCACCAGGCCTGGCGGGCGATAGACAGCCGCCCCCACGCAAACCGATTTTTAACCGACGAGACGCTGGTGGACACCGTTAGCGCCTGGCGTGGCCGGTGTGGCGTGGAGCACATCACGCTGGAGTTTGACGACGCCCTGGCGGCCATGCGCTCGCTGAAAGGCATCGGCGCGACGCACCTGCACGCAGGCAGGCATAACACGCCCCTGACTCGCGGCCAGCTTCAGCGTATGCAGCTGGCGTGGCCACAGCAGCAGGGCAGATGCCTGCTGACCTATTCACTTTTTTGGGGAGTTATTGAACGTGACTGAACGCTATTTTGTCACCGGCACGGATACGGAAGTGGGAAAAACGGTGGCCAGCTGTGCGCTATTGCAGGCCGCTGCTCAGGCCGGATGGCAAACCGCAGGATACAAACCGGTCGCCTCCGGCAGTGAGATGACCCCAGAGGGGCTGCGTAACAGCGATGCGCTGGCGCTACAGCACAACAGTACCCTGGCCCTGCGCTACGAGGCCGTGAACCCATACACCTTTGCTGAGCCTACCTCACCGCACATCGTCAGCGCCGCCCTCGGACAGCCTATCGAGGCCGAAACGCTCTCGGCAGGGCTGCGCACGCTGGAGGCGCAGGCGGAGTGGGTTCTGGTGGAGGGGGCCGGGGGCTGGTTTACGCCGCTCTCGGAAACCCTGACCTTTGCCGATTGGGCTACCCAGGAGCAGTTACCGGTGATTTTAGTGGTGGGCGTTAAGCTTGGCTGCATCAACCATGCGGTACTGACCGCCCAGGCGGTGCAGCAGGCGGGACTGCGGCTGGCGGGCTGGGTCGCTAATGACGTGGTACCGCCGGGAAACCGCCACGCTGAGTATCTGGCAACGCTTAAGCGCATGCTGCCCGCCCCGTTCCTCGGGGAGATCCCGTGGCTGGAGAACACCACGCCGGAGAGTGACATCGGCCACTGGCTCGATCTCAGTGCGTTAGGTTCGGTGTCATCCACTGAGAAAGCAGCGGATCGTCCAGCTGCGTAACGCTTCCCTGGGCCACATTGCGTCCCTGATGCAGGAGATAGAAGCGGTCAGCGACGCGGCGCACAAAGGTCAGATGCTGCTCCGCCAGCAGGATAGTCATACCGAACTCCTGGTTCAGGCGCACCAGCAGGTTACCCAGCTTATGGATAAAGGCCTGGCCCAGCCCGCGGGTCGGCTCATCAAGGATCAGCAGGCGCGGGCGGGTCACCAGCGCCCGGGCGAGCGCCAGCTGATGCTGGTTATCTTCTGACAGCCCGGCGCTCTTAACCTGGCGCAGGGCATACAGCTCGGGAAAGAGATCGTAGATATCCCGCGTCACCGCGCTGCCTGGCTCGCCTACCGCCAGCCAGGCAATCTGTAAATTCTCCTCTACCGTGAGCTGGGAAAAGATCCGCCTCTCCTGCGGTACGCAGGCGATGCCCATTGCCGGACGATCCTCCATTTTCACCTGCAACAGGTTGAGCGGGGCCGCCCCGGCATCCTGCCAGGTCATGCTGCCGCTCTCCACGGGCAGGTTGCCAGAGATGCAGTTGACCAGCGTGGTTTTCCCCATCCCCGGCAGCCCCATTACGCAGGTGCAGGTGCCAGGGATAAGATCAAGATCGACATTCCATAGCGTATGGCGATCGCCGTAATAGTGATTCACTGCACGTAAGCTCAACATCGGTTCATCTCCAGGACCTGGTCTGTAAAAGATATGTTGCAAAAGCCTTGCCAGAAGCGTGATATGCTCTGTTTTTCGGAGCAGGATGACGAAAAAACGCTAAATTCCGCTTTTCCGCCGGTATGCCTGATTGCATCTGCACGTTGTTAGTGCTAGACGCTGGCGGATCTGATTTTTGCTGGTGCAGTCGCGCCGGAATGCGATAAAAAATGGTGGGAAAATTTTTTTACCTGCGTACCGTTTCGCAAAATGCGATTTTCGCTGAGTCGCAGGGGGTACGGGCTGGCGACAGTTATCCACTATTCCTGTGGATAACCTTGTGCATTAGAGTTAGAAAACACGTGCAAAGCGAGAGAACACGCGGCTTAGGCATGAATTGATGCGAAACGCGGCTTTTTCTATAACTAATATAAAATCAATAGGTTAAATAAAAGCAATGCGTGTAAGAAAAGTGTCACCCACTGACACAAAACTTTCACTACCCGACTTGACAAATGTTAAATCGCAAAAAGTTCTGGGGATAAGATATTTTTTTTAGTTTTTAATTCTGTGCCACAGGCAAATTTTCCTTATGGCACTTGAAATTGCCTTATGTAACACAGATATTCCCATCTGCCACTGGGTTTTCATCCAGTATAATTTATTGGCAAAATCCGCCGTCGCGAGTAAAATTACTCACCTGCCCGCTCATTCCTTCATCAGGTAGCCATTCATGAGTAAACCATTCAAACTGAATTCCGCTTTTCGTCCCTCTGGCGATCAGCCAGAAGCCATTCGCCGCCTGAAAGAGGGGCTGGAGGACGGACTGGCGCACCAGACCCTGCTCGGGGTAACCGGTTCAGGGAAGACGTTTACCGTTGCCAACGTGATCGCCGATTTGCAGCGGCCGACGATGGTGCTTGCGCCGAATAAAACCCTGGCGGCGCAGCTGTATGGCGAAATGAAGGAGTTTTTCCCGGACAACGCCGTGGAGTACTTCGTCTCCTACTACGACTATTACCAGCCCGAAGCCTACGTGCCGAGCTCTGACACCTTTATCGAAAAGGATGCCTCGGTGAACGAGCACATCGAGCAGATGCGTCTCTCGGCAACCAAAGCGCTGCTGGAGCGCCGTGACGTCGTGGTGGTCGCCTCGGTATCGGCCATCTACGGCCTCGGCGACCCCGATCTCTACCTCAAGATGATGCTGCACCTGACCATCGGGATGATCATCAACCAGCGCGATATTCTGCGCCGCCTGTCGGAGCTGCAATATACGCGTAACGATCAGGCCTTCCAGCGCGGCACCTTCCGCGTGCGCGGCGAGGTGATCGATATCTTCCCGGCGGAGTCGGATGACGTGGCGCTGCGCGTTGAGCTGTTTGACGAGGAGGTTGAGCGCCTGTCGCTGTTCGACCCGCTGACCGGGCACGTTGAATCCACTATTCAGCGCTACACCGTCTACCCGAAAACCCACTACGTTACCCCGCGCGAGCGCATCGTGCAGGCGATGGAAGACATCAAGGTCGAGCTGGCGGACCGGCGCAAGACGCTGCTGGCCAACAACAAGCTGCTGGAAGAGCAGCGTATTACCCAGCGTACCCAGTTCGATCTGGAGATGATGAACGAGCTGGGCTACTGCTCGGGCATCGAGAACTACTCCCGCTACCTCTCCGGGCGCGGGCCGGGCGAAGCGCCGCCGACGTTGTTTGACTACCTGCCTGCCGACGGCCTGTTGGTGATTGACGAGTCCCACGTGACTATTCCGCAGATTGGCGGCATGTACCGCGGCGACCGGGCGCGTAAAGAGACGCTTGTGGAGTATGGTTTCCGCCTGCCGTCGGCGCTGGACAACCGTCCGATGAAGTTTGAAGAGTTCGAAGGGTTAGCCCCGCAGACCATCTACGTCTCGGCGACGCCGGGCAACTACGAGCTGGAGAAATCCGGGGAAGAGATTGTCGATCAGGTGGTGCGTCCCACCGGCCTGCTTGACCCGATTATCGAAGTCCGCCCGGTGGGCACGCAGGTGGACGATCTGCTGTCGGAGATCCGCAAGCGCGTTGCCATTAACGAGCGCGTGCTGGTCACCACGCTGACCAAGCGCATGGCCGAGGATCTCACCGAGTATCTGGAAGAGCACGGCGAGAAGGTGCGCTACCTGCACTCGGATATCGACACCGTTGAGCGTATGGAGATCATCCGCGACCTGCGTCTGGGCGAGTTCAACGTGCTGGTGGGCATCAACCTGCTGCGAGAGGGGCTGGACATGCCGGAGGTGTCGCTGGTAGCGATCCTCGATGCCGATAAAGAGGGCTTCCTACGCTCGGAGCGCTCGCTGATCCAGACCATTGGTCGTGCGGCGCGTAACGTCAACGGCAAGGCCATCCTCTACGGGGATAAGATCACGCCGTCGATGGCGAGGGCCATCAGTGAAACCGAGCGGCGTCGAGCGAAGCAGCAGGAGTACAACGAAGAGCACGGCATTACGCCGCAGGGCCTGAATAAAAAGGTGGTCGATATTCTGGCGCTGGGCGAGAACATTGCCAAGACCAAAGCCAAAGGACGCGGCAAATCCCGTTCGCCGGTGGTGGTGGACGAGTCCGAGCTGGCGCTGACGCCGAAAGCGCTGCAACAGAAGATCCACGAACTGGAGGCGCAGATGCTACAGCACGCCCAGAACCTGGAGTTCGAAGAGGCGGCGCAGCTGCGCGATCGCCTCCATCAGCTTCGCGATCTCTTTATTGCGGCATCCTGATCTGCCTAAACAATCAGCCTAAGCAATCTGCTTAAGCAATCCGCTTAAATAACAGGCGGAAACCGCACCCAGGCCCGTACGCCGGGCTTGGACGTGCGGTTGTGCAGATAGAACTGTCCGTCGTGCAGCTGGGCGATACGGCTAACGATGCTTAGCCCCAGACCGATCCCGCCGTAGCGGCTGTCCATTCGTACAAAAGCTTTGCTAAGCTCTTTGCTTTTCGCCTCGTCCACGCCGGGGCCTTCATCCTCCACCGCCAGCACCGGGGCAGGCGTCTGCTCAAGCTTGAGGGTTATCACGCTCCTCTCCGGGCTGTAGCGGTGCGCGTTCTCCACCAGGTTCCTGAGCAGCACCCGCAGCTGAACGGCGTCCCCGCGTACCGCCACGTCCTCCTGACCCTCGGGCAGCGCCAGCGTCTGTTGGCGCGTGCTCAGCATTGTCTGTAGCTCATCCTGGAGAGGCAGCATAACGTCACTGAGCAGCATCACCTGTTGGTAGCTGCCCGCCGAAAACGACTGTGCCATGCGCGCTAGCTGCAGCAGCTGGGAGACGCTCTCCGTCATCTGGTCAATACGTAGGATCAGGCGGCTGACGTCAACGGAAGGGTGGCTTTTTGCCAGCAGCTCCAGGTGCAGACGCAGCCCCGCCAGCGGGGTGCGCAGCTCGTGGGCCACGTCGGCAGTAAAGAGCCGCTCGCGGTCGAGCGTCAAATTCAGGCGCGCCACCAGCTGGTTAATGGCCGAGCTGACCGCCTCCACCTCTGCCGAGGGGTTATTGAGCACAATCGGCTGCAGGTTATCAGGGGTACGGATCTCCAGCTCCCGCTGCAGATCGCGCAGCGGACGGGTGATCAGCTTTACCGCCTGCATGCAGATGAGAAGCGCCATGCCGATAATAAACAGGCTCGGTACCAGCAGGCTAGCAACCGCCTCATGCACCTCACGCTCAATATGCGCATGGTTGTTATGCTTGTAGATCGCGCTCTCCACCAGCAGCTGGATCTGCTCCTTACTCTCATGCCATAGCCAGAAGACGCTGATGAGCTGAAACAGCACCAGGATCGAGCCAATGGTCAGCAGCAGGCGTCCGCGCAGGGTCCAGCGGGCAGGGGATAGCCTCTTCTTTATCTTCTCTGGCATAGGCTTAGGTTGCCTGCTCCGTTTTAATCAGCTGATAGCCAAAACCACGCACCGTGCGGATGCGATCTTTACCAATCTTATCCCGCAGGTTGTGGATATGCACCTCAAGGGTATTGGTCGCTGGCTCATTATCCCAGTTATAGATGTCATTATAGAGAACCTCCCGATGTACCGGGCAGCCCGCCTTGAGCATCAGGCGTGACAGCAGGGCATACTCTTTAGGCGTCAAATCCATCGAGTGCCCGCCCAGCCACACCTGGCGGGTATTGACGTTCAGGCGTAGATCGTCAACGACAACTTCACTGTCGCCCTGGTTGTTATGGCGACGCAACAGCGCCCGGATGCGGGCGTTAAGCTCCTCCAGCGCAAACGGCTTAATCAGATAGTCATCTGCGCCAGCGTCCAGCCCGGAGATGCGATCCTCCACCGTATCGCGGGCGGTCAGGATCAGCACCGGCAGAGAGACCTTCTCCCGCCGCAGCCGCTGCAACAGGTGCAGGCCATCTTCATCTGGCAGCCCGAGGTCGAGCACGATCAGGCTATAGTGCCCCGACGCCAGGCTGAGCATCGCCTCCCGGCTGGTGCTCACGCCATCGCAGGCGTAGCCCTCTGACTGCATAGCCAGCATCAGCCCCTGCAACAGCAGGGTATCATCCTCTACGATTAATATTTTCATTCACTATGACTCCCTGCACGCGGCCAAAATATCATCGGCTGGCTGGTAAACATGGGTCTGCACGCCCATGATGCCCAGCATGGTTGAAAACAGATTGTCCTGCGAAAAAGCCTCGCTGGCAGCACGTTTTTGCAGACATGCCCCACTCACCCGGTAGCGCTGCTGGAAATCGGGCGAGAGCCAGATCAGCATCGGCACATGTTTCTGTGACTCCGGCGCAATGGCGTAAGGCAGGCCATGCAGATAGACGCCGTTTTCGCCTAAGGACTCGCCGTGATCGGAAAGATAAACCAGGCTAGTGGTAAATTTATCCTGCTGCGACTGCAACAATTTTATCGCTTTATCGACGACATAATCGACATACAGTACCGTATTATCATAGGTATTCTTTAGCTGCTCTTGCGAGCAGGTCTGAATTTCATTGGTGTCGCAGGTCGGGGTGAATTTCTTGAACTGCGGCGGATAGCGTTCGTAATAGGTCGGGCCATGGCTGCCGATGGTGTGCAGAACGATCAGCCCGTCGCCTTGCAGCTTATCGATATACTGCGCCAAGCCGTGGAACAGAATATCATCCCGGCACTCGCCGGCGGTGCAGTCATCCACCAGGTTCAGGGCCGTGACGTCCTGATGGGGAACCCGATCGCAGGCCCCTTTACAGCCGCCGTCGTTTTCGTTCCACAGCACCTGAACACCCGCGCGCTGGATAATATCTAACAACCCTTCCCGGTGGTGAGCGAGCTGCTCATCGTAATTCTTGCGCGCCATCCCGGAGAACATGCAGGGGACGGAGACCGCCGTCACCGTGCCGCAGGAGCTGGTCTGGGGGAAGTAGACCACGTTATCCTGCTTAAGCCGTGGATTGGTGTCACGCCCGTAGCCGGAGAGGGAAAAATCCTCCGCCCGTGAGGTTTCGCCCACCACCAGAATGGTTAAATTCTTCTTCGTTCCTTGGTGCATTTGCGGCACCAGCGCGGCATCTTCCCCGAGCTTCACCAGCGGCAGGTTATCCATGCGGTGGTGCTTATAGTAAGAGTAGACGGCGGTAATGCTGTTAGATGGCCCCAGGGTTTTCACCAGCTCGCGGTTATTACGAAACAGCGAGGCGTAGTCCTTATAGAAAAAGAGCGCGACCACCAGCAGGACGGCGACCGACACGAGAATATTCGCGCCGCGGATCAGCAGGCTACGCCAGCCGGAAGGTGATTTTTTGATCCGCAGCCAGCAGGCCAGCATGGCCATCAGCACCCCGGAGATCCCCACCGTCAGCAGCAGCTGCGGCGTGATCAAGGCAAAGCTTTCGGCAGGAGTGGTATCAAGGATGTTGGCGATCATCGTACGGTCGATAATCACGCCGTAGGTCCAGATAAAGAACTGGGTTGCCGCGCAGAGCACAATAAACAGGCAGACCAGCAGCCGATCCAGCCAGATAAACGAGGCCAGAGTGGTCAGGATATTGATCACGCAAAAGGTGACGATCGGCATCGATAAAAATACCGCCAGCGACCACGGCGAGTGCACCGTCAGCAGCGTCCAGGCCTGACGATAAAAGACAAGGTTCAGCGCAACGGCGATATAAAATGAGAACAGGATGGTAAAGGTCATGCGCCCTAAGGCTGGCCTGTAGAACGGGAACATACGCATACATAACTTCCTGAAAAGAGTATGCTGCGTATGCTCACAGAAGAGGGTTAAGGCAACCTTAAGATCTTCAGAAAAGTCTGGAAGGGTTAATCATTAGCCCAACCGCTGGACGGCCTGCTCCAGCGCGACGCGTAGCAGATGACGATCGTGATGATGGGGAACATCAATGGCCTCAAGTACCTCCTGCACCACAATGCGGTCGCTGAGCGCCGCCGTTTCCGCATCGGGCCCGACCACGACGGCATCCACAATCCGCTTGCCCACGCGCTGCTCCAGCAGGGCCAGCTTGGCGGGCAGATCCATTCGCGCCGCCTCGGCGCTCAGCTCTCTGCCCAGATTGTCGATATAGACTACCGGGGCAGGGGTGCGGCGCAGCGCCTGGGCCAGATCGCCAAGCAGTACCAGCGGCATCAGGCTGGTGTAAAAGCTGCCGGGGCCAATCAGGATCAGATCCGCTTCGGCAATCGCCTCTATCGCTTCACGGGTGGCGGGCACGGAGGGGAAGAGCATCAGCTCCTGAATGGGGGTCGTCAGCCCGTCGACGTTCACCTCGCCGTAGACCGTGTGCCCTTCGCTGTCGATAGCCATCAGATCCACTGGCTGCTCTGACATGGGGATCAGAAACGCATCAACCTTAAGCAGGTTACGAATTAAATTGATCGCTTCCAGAGGCCGGACGCTAAGGTGATCCAGCGCCTTTAGCATCAGATTTCCGAGGTTATGCCCGGAAAGCTCGCCATTGCCGGTAAAACGGTACTCAAACATCGCCGAGGCGACGCTCTGCTCGGTAATTAACTGATTCAAACAGTTACGCATATCGCCCCAGGCGATACCGCCTTCGGCGCGACGAATACGCCCGGTTGATCCGCCGTTATCGGTGGTGGTGACGATCCCCGTCAGCCTTGAACCCAGCGACCCCAGCGAGGACATAACGCGTCCCAGTCCGTGTCCGCCGCCAAGGGCAACGACCCGGTCAAGATCCGCAAGCGTACGACTACGCATAACTCTTCCTTAATGGCTAAAAAACTGCGCTACGTTAACCTAAATACCCCTTAAAGACGATGCCCCAAGCGGGTGAAAATGATGCATATCAAGGCAAGAGGCTGATTTTCAGGTATTCTGTAACGAAAATGCACGATTAGGCCGCTATATAGTAATTTATATAGCGATAGGCGGGGATGGCGAAAGTCACATTATCGCGCTACTATCGCTACTTATAGCGTTACAACACACACTCTAGCCTCTGCGTCTACGTCCCTGGATATGATGCTTTGGCCGTGGCAACTGCCACCAGGGTGCAGGAAGAAATGACTGCATCTCCCGTATTTGGAAAGGTGTACATGGCCTCACAGCTTACCGATGCATTCGCGCGTAAGTTCTATTACCTGCGTCTGTCTATTACCGACGTGTGCAATTTTCGTTGCACCTACTGCCTGCCCGATGGCTACAAGCCGGGCGGGGTAACCAACAAAAGCTTTCTGACCCTCGATGAAATTCGGCGGGTGACCCGCGCCTTTTCCGCGCTCGGCACCGAGAAGGTACGGCTGACGGGCGGGGAACCCTCGCTGCGCCGCGATTTTACCGAGATCATCGCTGCGGTGCGGGAAAACGCTGCCATCCGCCAGCTGGCGGTGACCACTAACGGCTACCGCCTGGCGCGGGACGTGGCCAGCTGGCGTGACGCCGGGCTGACCGCGATCAACGTCAGCGTCGACAGCCTCGATGCCCGCCAGTTTCACGCCATCACCGGGCAGGATAAGTTCCACCAGGTGATGCAGGGTATCGATGCCGCTTTCGAGGCGGGCTTCGAGAAGGTCAAGGTCAACACCGTGCTGATGCGCGACGTTAATCACCATCAGCTTGATACCTTCCTGGCGTGGATCCAGTCCCGCCCCATCCAGCTACGCTTTATTGAGCTGATGGAGACCGGTGAGGGGAGCGAGCTGTTCCGCAAGCACCACCTCTCCGGCATGGTGCTGCGCGATGAGCTGCTGCGTCGCGGCTGGATCCAGAAGCTGCGCGGCCGCAGCGACGGCCCGGCGCAGGTCTTTTGCCATCCGGACTATACCGGGGAGATCGGCCTGATCATGCCCTACGAGAAAGACTTCTGCGCCAGCTGTAACCGCCTGCGCGTCTCGTCGGTGGGCAAGCTGCATCTCTGCCTGTTTGGCGACGGTGGCGTGAGCCTGCGCGATCTGCTGGCGGAAGATACCCAGCAGGCGGAGCTGGAGGCACGCATCGCCGCTGCGCTAACGCATAAGAAACAGACCCACTTCCTGCATCAGGGCAATACCGGCATCACGCAAAACCTTTCCTACATCGGCGGATAAACCTTACAAGGAGACAGTTTATGAGTCAGGCCAGCGCAGAGTTTATCCCGGCAAGTATTGCCGTGTTGACCGTTTCCAGCCGTCGCGGCGAAGAGGAGGATACCTCCGGCCACTTCCTGCGCGACGCGGCCCATGAAGCCGGTCATCAGGTGGTGGCAAAAGCCATCGTCAAAGAGAACCGCTACGCCATTCGCGCCCAGGTGTCGGCGTGGATCGCCAGCGACGAGGTGCAGGTTATTGTGATCAACGGCGGCACGGGCTTTACCGCCGGGGACCAGACACCAGAGGCGCTGCTCCCGCTCTTCGATCGCGAAATCGAAGGGTTTGGCGAGGTGTTCCGCATGCTCTCCTTTGAAGAGATCGGCACCGCCACGCTGCAGTCCCGCGCGGTGGCTGGCATCGCCAACAATACGCTGATTTTTGCTATGCCTGGCTCAACCAAAGCCTGCCGTACCGCATGGGAGAATATCATCGCGCCGCAGCTCGATGCGCGCACCCGCCCGTGCAATTTCCATCCTCATTTAAAGAAATAAGCTATGTCTCAACTGACCCATATTAACGCCGCGGGCGAAGCGCACATGGTTGACGTCTCGGCAAAAGCAGAGACCGTGCGTGAAGCGCAGGCGGAAGCCTTTGTTACCATGCTCCCTGAGACGCTGGCGATGATTATCGACGGCAGTCACCACAAGGGCGACGTCTTTGCTACCGCACGTATTGCCGGTATCCAGGCGGCGAAGCGCACCTGGGAGCTGATCCCCCTGTGCCATCCGCTGATGCTCAGCAAGGTCGAGGTGAATCTCGAGGCGCAGCCGGAGCAGAGCCGGGTGCGTATTACGACCCTGTGCCGTCTGACCGGGAAAACCGGCGTCGAGATGGAAGCGCTGACGGCGGCCTCGGTGGCGGCGCTGACCATCTACGACATGTGTAAAGCGGTGCAGAAAGATATGGTAATTGGCCCGGTTCGCCTGCTGGCAAAGAGCGGCGGCAAATCCGGTGATTTCAGGGCGGATAACGATGATTAAGGTTCTCTTTTTTGCCCAGGTACGGGAGCTGGTGGGCTGCGATAGCCTGACGCTGGAGAGCGAGTTTCAAAGCGTTGAAGCTCTTCGTCAGGCGCTGGCCGCCCGAGGCGACCGTTGGGCGCTAGCGCTGGAAGAGGGCCGTCTGCTGGCGGCAGTCAACCAGACCCTGGTGAGCTTTGACCATCCGGTGGTGAGCGGCGATGAAGTCGCGCTCTTCCCGCCGGTCACCGGAGGCTAAGATGAGCGAGACGCGCATTCGCGTAGGTCACGATCCCTTTAGCGTCGGCGAGGAGTACACCTGGCTGGCGGAACGCGATGAAGACGGGGCGGTGGTGACCTTCACCGGCAAGGTGCGTAACCATAATCTCGGCGACAGCGTGCGTGCCCTGACGCTGGAGCACTACCCCGGCATGACCGAAAAAACGCTGGCCGATATTGTTCAGCAGGCTCGCGATCGCTGGCCGCTGGGCCGCATCACGGTGGTCCACCGTATCGGCGAGCTGTGGCCGGGGGATGAGATTGTCTTCGTCGGTGTCACCAGCGTGCATCGCGGGAGTGCTTTTGCCGCCGGGGAGTATATTATGGACTACCTGAAGACCCGCGCCCCCTTCTGGAAGCGAGAGGCGACGGAAGAGGGCGATCGGTGGGTCGAGGCGCGGGAGAGCGACCAGCAGGCGGCGAAGCGCTGGTAAGCCGCTTTTCCCCGGATGTGTTACCCTTAGAAGCGTGTTCACTTAACAGGAGTTAATCATGGACCGATTCCCACGATCCGATTCAATTGTCCAGGCCCGCAGCGGGCTGCAAACCTACATGGCCCAGGTCTACGGCTGGATGACCTGCGGGCTGTTCCTGACGGCGTTTATCGCCTGGTTCGCGGCCAACACCCCCGCGGTGATGATGTTTGTCTTCTCCAGCAAAATCACCTTCTTTGGCTTGATTATCGCCCAGCTGGCACTGGTGTTTGTCCTCTCCGGGCTGGTGCACAAGCTGAGCGCGGCGATGGCGACCACGCTGTTTATGCTCTATTCAGCGCTGACCGGCCTGACCCTCGCCAGTATCTTTGTGGTCTACACCTACTCATCCATCGCCAGCACCTTTGTGGTGACCGGCGGTATGTTCGGTGCCATGAGCCTCTACGGCTACACCACCAAGCGCGACCTGAGCGGCTTCGGCAATATGCTGTTTATGGCGCTGATTGGTATTGTGCTGGCCTCGCTGGTCAACTTCTGGCTGAAGAGCGAGACGCTGATGTGGATAGTGACCTATATCGGGGTGATTGTCTTCGTTGGCCTGACGGCCTATGACACGCAGAAACTGAAGAGCATCGGCGAGCAGATCGACGTGAACGACAGCGGCAACCTGCGTAAATATGCCATCCTCGGTGCGCTGACGCTCTATCTGGACTTTATCAACCTGTTCCTGATGCTGCTGCGGATTTTCGGCAACCGTCGTTAACATCAGTTTGCATTAGCATTTGTAGCCCCGGTAAGCGTAGCGCCACCGGGGTTTACGTTTCTCTATTTCTGCATTGCCTCTTCGTTCTTTGCCCGCAGCTTTTTCGCCCGGCTCTCCAGCACCAGATAGCACACTAGCGCCAGCATCAGCGGCAGGAAGTAGTAGAGCATGCGATAGGCTAGCAGGGCGGCGATGATCTTACCGTGAGAGACGTGCTCCCCGGCCAGCAGAGCGATAAACACCGCCTCCAGCACGCCAATCCCCGCCGGGATATGGATAATGACCCCGGCAATACTGCTCACCAGCAGCACGCCCAGCACGAAGAAGTAGTTCACCTCCTGGCCCAGCAGCAGCCAGATAATCGCCCCCATCGCCATCCAGTTAGCGCTGGAGATCACCATCTGCGCGACGGCAAATTTAAACGACGGCAGCACAAGCTTTTGGCCCTTCACGGTCATATGCCGACGTTTGGCAAAGGCGCAGAACCAGAGGTAGGCGGCGATCATCAGCAGCAGCACAACGCCAACGATACGCAGCGTGCCCTCGTCGATGTACCAGTGTGAGGGCAGCTCTACGATGCCGAAGGAGAAGATGATCCCGCCCAGCAGGATGTAGCCCAGCCAGTTGGTGGTAATGCTCAACGAGAAGATACGGGTGATAGTGCTGCTGGGCAAACCGAGGCGCGAGTAGAGGCGATAGCGCATGCCAATCCCGCCCACCCAGGTGCTGAGGGTCAGGTTAAAGGCGTAGCAGACAAACGACACCAGCATCACCTGGCGCGCCGCCAGCTTGTGCCCGCAGTAGGCGCGGGCCAGTAGGTCATAGCAGCCGTAGAGCAGATAGCTCACCACCACCAGCGCAACGGAGATCAGCAGCGGCGTGCGGTTGTAATTGCGGATTACGTTCCACACGTCGCCCCAGTCCACCGTGCGGGCATACACCACCAGCAGCACCGTTACGGCAATAAAGAAGACCCAGGTCAGGATTTTTTTCGCCAGCCGCCAGCGCGGATGTGATTTGCTCATCAGGGATTAACCTCTCTGCTTTCCGTATCGACGCGATCCTGCGTCTCCATTTCCGGCTGAACCGGAGGCTTTACCAGTGAAAGCTTAGGCGTATGGGCAGGCAGCCAGCCCACCATGGCCGGGAATTTTCGCAGGAAGTGGAACACCACCACGCTTTTTGCCAGGTTCCACCAGGTGCGTTTGGGCACCATAGTCTCATCAACCCGCACGCAGTCGTGCTGCAAAATGCCGTTCAGGTTATCGCGCAGGGTCTGGTTAAAGGCACGATCATGAATAATCAGGTTGGCCTCCAGATTAAGCGACAGGCTGAGGGGATCGAGGTTGCTGGAGCCCACGGTGGCCCAGTGATCGTCCATCACTGCCACCTTGCCGTGCAGCGGACGGCGACGGTACTCATACACCTGCACGCCGCCCTTCACCAGGTAGTTGTAGAGCAGGCGCGCACCCACGGTAACAATAGGCATGTCCGGCTCGCCCTGAACAATCAGCTTTACCGTTACGCCACGGCGGGCAGCATTGCGCATCGCATGCAGCAGGCGGTAGCCGGGGAAGAAATAGGCATTGGCAATGATCACTTCGCGTTTAGCATTGGCCAGCATCTTGAGGTAGTGACGCTCAATGTCATCTGCATGATCGTCATTATCGCGCCAGACAAACAGCGCCTGGGCCTCGCCGGGCTTGCGGTTATCCGGTGCCTGATGACGACGGCGCTGCCGCCACCAGCGGCGGGTCTGGGCGTGCTCCGGCAGGTTCTCCAGTTCAAACTGAAGAATGTCTTCGACCACCGGGCCTTCAACCCGCACGGCATAGTCCTGCTTGGCCTCTGGGCCATAGTCGCTCATATGCTCGGCGGAGTAGTTAATACCGCCGACAAACGCCACGGTACTGTCGATCACCACAATCTTACGGTGCATCCGGCGGAACACGTTGGTGCGCATCCCTAACAGCGGCGGGCGCGGATCGTAGTAGCGGAACACCACGCCAGCGGCGGTGAGCTGGCCGACGAACTCATCGCTGAGATCGGGTGAGCCGTAGCCATCCAGCAGCACCTCAATATTCACGCCGCGCTGGGCGGCACGCAGCAGCACCGCGTGTAGCTTGCGGCCCACGTCATCTTCGAACCAGATAAAGGTTTCCAGGATCACCTTACGCTGTGCATTATCGATTGCCTTGAACACAGCCGGGTAGTATTCGTCACCGTTCTCCAGCAGCTGGATGCGGTTTCCTTCTCGCCATCCGCATTTCATAGATGTATCTCCGCGCTCAGTGGGGCATGATCGGACAAATGACGCCAGTTACGCAGCGGCAGCGCCGTAGGCGCGCTGGCGTTGGCGTTCTTAACGTAAATACGGTCAAGACGCAGCAGCGGCAGGCTGACCGGAAACGTACGCGCCGGTCGGCCCTTTGCCCGGGTAAAGATCTCTTCCAGGCCCGCCTGCTTTTTCAGCGGGTAGTTTGCTTTGACCCGCCAGTCGTTAAAGTCGCCCGCCACCAGCACCGGCTCGCCTTCTGGGAAGGAGTTAACCCACTCCGCCAGCATGGTGAGCTGGGCCTGGCGATGCGCCTCGCGTAAGCCCAGATGGACGCAGATAACGTGAATCGGGCGGTTAAGCTGCGGCGGCACAATACGACAGTAGAGCAGGCCGCGTTTTTCGCTGCCGTCGACAGAGACGTCGCGGTTCTCATAGTGCACTATCGGATAGCGAGAGAGCACCGCGTTGCCGTGATGCCCTTCAGGATAGACGGCGTTACGTCCGTAAGCGAAGTCGCTCCACATCGTATCGGCCAGAAATTCATAGTGGGTGGTATCGGGCCAGTTTTCCACATGCAGCGGATGCACCTCGTGCGCGCCCATCACCTCTTGCAGACAGACGATATCCGCGCCGACGGTACGAACCGCGTCGCGGAGCTCTGGTAAAATAAAGCGTTTGTTAAACGCGGTGAAACCCTTGTGCGTGTTAATCGTAAGAACTTTTAAAGAGAATGGCCGATTCTGTTCTGTCATCTTGTATCCCGCCAGTGACGCTGTCCTGTTGGAAATAAAGTGTAGTATCTGTCACAAAAAGATGCGGCCTTACGGATTTTTCCGTAAAGTCCGGTACTCTCAATAACAGATAAAATTCTTCAGGAGAAAATCCATGAAGTGGCAACAGCGTATTCGTGTCGCAACCGGCCTCGGTTGCTGGCAGATTGTGTCGCATTTCATCGTCGTGGCGGCGCTGGTAATGGGCTGGATGAGCGGGGCGCTGGTGCGCGTCGGCTTGAGCCTGTGCGTGGTTTACGGCGTCACGGTGCTGCTGATGCTGGCTCTGCAACGTCATCATGACGGGCGCTGGCGTGAGGTAGGCGATTTTTTTGAGGAGCTGACCACCTCCTGGTATTTCGGTACCTCTATCATTGCCCTGTGGCTGCTCTCCCGCGTGCTGCACAACGATCTGCTGCTCGCGCCGGTAGGGGTGGCGATCCTTGCCGGGCCAGCGGTGCTCTCCCTGCTGACCAAAGATAAGACGCTACGCAACGTTCCGCCTGAACATCGCATAGGCCACTGATCCCGTCGTGGCCGCAATAACCAGCAGCGGCCACAGGCTTCCCCAGACAATATCCAGACTCGCGTCCTTCAGATAGATCTGCTTGGTGATATCGGTAAAGTGGCGAATCGGGTTAATCCATGTCAGATGCTGTAGCCAGACCGGCATATTCTCCACCGGCGACACGTAGCCGGAGAGCAGGATCGCCGGCATCATAAAGACAAACACGCCGATAAACGCCTGCTGCTGCGTAGCGCACAGCGCGGAGATCAGCAGGCCAAAGCCCACCAGCGACAGCCCGTAGATCAGCATGGTGAAATAGAAGAGCAGCAGCGATCCGGCGAAGGGGATCTGGTAGGCCCAAATACCTATCCCGAGCACGATGCTGGCCTGGAAGGTGGCGACAATCAGGGCCGGAACCGCCTTACCGACAAAAATCTGCCAGGTGGCGAGGGGCGAAACCAGCAGCTGATCCAGCGTACCCTGTTCCCGCTCGCGGGCCACCGACAGCGAGGTGACAATCATCACGCCGATGGTGGTGATCATGGCAATCAGCGACGGCACCACAAACCACTTATAGTCGAGATTGGGGTTATACCAGTTACGTACCACCAGCTCGCTGTTGTTGGGCTTCGCTTTTCCCGTCATCAGCTCCTGCTGATAGTCCTTTACTACCTGCTGAAGATAGTTGGCGGCAATCTGCGCGCTGTTGGAGTTACGTCCGTCGAGCAGCAGCTGCATCGGCGCGGGCTGGAAGGTATCGAGATTACGCGAGAAGTCCGCCGGGAAGCGCACCAGCAGCAGCGCCTTTTGCGTATCGAGGGTGGGCCGGATCTCCTGCGGGCTGTGTAGCAGCAGAACGTGGGTAAAAGCTTTGGCGCGGGCAAAGCGCTGGGTCAGCTCCACCGAATGTCTGCCGCTGTCTTCGCTATAGATGGCGATGGTGGCGTTGGTCACCTCCAGGGTGGCGGCAAAGGGAAACAGCAGCACCTGGATCAGCACCGGCACAATCAGGATCGCCCGCGTCTGCGGCTCCCGCAGCAGGGATTGCAGCTCTTTGCGAATCAGCGTCCATAAGCGGTGAAACATGTTGTTATCCTCTTTTTTCGCAGATGCATCCTGTAGGCCGGGCAAACGCAGTGCCGCCCGGCATGACGGAATCAACAGGTAAACGCCCGGTGGCGCTACGCTTACCGGGCCTACAACCGCACCATGCATCCTGTAGGCCAGGCAAACGTAGTGCCGCCCGGCATGACGGAGTCAACAGATAAACGCCCGGTGGCGCTACGCTTACCGGGCCTACAACCGCACCATGCATCCTGTAGGCCGGGCAAACGCAGTGCCGCCCGACATGACGGAGTCAACAGATAAACGCCCGGTGGTGCTACGCTTACCGGGCCTACAAGGTAACCACATCGGCATAAGCATCAATCCAATCGCCGTTTGGTTTTCAGCCATGTCAGGCCGATAAACATCACCGCCGACGCCAGCAAAAACAGCGTATTCACAATCAGCACCACCGGGATATTACCCGCCAGAAACAGGCTTTGCAGGGTGCTAACGAAATAGCGGGCCGGAATAATCCACGTCACCGCGCGGATCACCGCTGGCATGCTGTCGATCTGAAAGATAAAGCCCGACAGCATAATCGACGGCAGAAACGCCGCATTGAGCGCCACCTGCGCGGCGTTAAACTGGTTGCGGGTCACGGTGGAGATAAGCAGCCCCATCCCCAGGGTGCTGAGCAAAAACAGGCTGCTGATAAAAAACAGCAGGATCAGCGAGCCGCGGTAGGGCACGCCGAGGATAAACACCGAGACCAGCATGCAGAGCAGCATCGCCAGCATGCCGAGGAAGTAGTAGGGGATCAGCTTGCAGAGCAGCAGCTCGACGCGGGTCACCTCCGTCGAGAGCAGGGCCTCCATGGTGCCGCGCTCCCACTCGCGAGCGATCACCAGCGAGGTCAGGATGGCCCCGATCACCGTCATGATGATGGTCACCGCGCCGGGGATAATAAAGTGCTGGCTGATGGCGGCAGGGTTAAACCAGTAGCGGGTCTGGACGTCAATCAGCGGCTCAAACGTTTCGCCCCGATCCTCCGCCCGCTGCATCTGCCACAGCTGCCAGATCCCCTCCGCGTAGCCCTGTACGAAGTTAGCGGTGTTCGGCTCGCTGCCGTCGGTAATCACCTGAATGGGCGCATCAACGCCGGGGCGCGCCATGTTGGCGGCGAAATCCACCGGGATCACCACCATGCCGCGTATGCGTCCGGCCTGCATTTTGGCAATCAATTCCTGACGGCTGTCGCTAATGGTGGCATCGATATAGGGCGAGCCGGTCATGGCGTGGGCGAAGTCCAGCGCCTCTTCGCTGCGCTGCTCCAGCAGGATCCCCACCCGCAGACGGCTGGAGTCGAGATTAATGCCGTAGCCAAAAATAAACAGCAGCAGGAGGGGGATCAGCACGGCAATCAGCCAGCTGCTGGGGTCGCGTACGATCTGCCGCGTCTCTTTGATGCAGAGGGCGCGGACTCGCCGCCATGACACTGCGTTAGTGCTCATTGGCATGCTCCTTATCCCAGCTGTTGATCAGCCGAATAAACGCCTGCTCCATGGTCGGGTCCGCCTGTTCAGCGTCTGCGGCCTGGGCTTTCAGATCGTCCGGCGTGCCGTGGGCGATCAGCTTCCCGCGATAGATCAGCCCGATGCGGTCGCAATACTCCGCCTCATCCATAAAGTGGGTGGTGACCATCACGGTGACGCCTTTCTCTACCATGCTGTTGATATGCAGCCAGAACTCGCGGCGGGTGAGGGGATCGACGCCAGACGTTGGCTCATCGAGAAACAGGATGTCCGGCTCGTGCATCAGCGAGCAGGCCAACGCCAGCCGCTGCTTGAAGCCCAGCGGCAGGGCGTCGGTGGCGTGGGAAGCGATGCTGGTCAGGCTGAAGGCCTCGCTCATGCGGGCGATCTTCTCGTTCTGCGCCCGCCCGCGCAGGCCGTAGACCCCGGAGAAGAAGCGCAGGTTCTGCTCCACGGTGAGGTTGCCGTAGAGAGAGAACTTCTGCGCCATATAGCCCAGCCGCTGGCGGGCTTTGCCGGAGCTGACCTTCAGATCCATGCCCAGCACCAGCGCCTTACCGGCGGTAGGGACCAGCAGGCCGCACATCATCTTAAAGGTGGTGGATTTGCCTGCACCGTTTGGCCCCAGCAGGCCGAAGATCTCTCCGCGCTTCACGGCAAAGTCGACGTTATCGGTCGCCGCAAAGTCGCCAAATTTTTTGGTCAGCGATTTTGCCTCAATTACCGTCTCCTCCGGCGATCCCTCCACGGTATGCAGGATCGCGCCGAGAGGCGACTCCTGCGTTCCCGCCCCGCCAAGCAGGTCGATAAACGCATCTTCAAAACGCGGCGTGGTTTCGGCTATCTCAATCTCCGGCATCCCCTCCGCGCGGCGAATATCCTCTGCGCTGGCCTCTTTCTTGAGGATCAGGCGCACCGAGCGACCCTGGATCATGCCGTCGCTCACCTGGGGCAGCCGCAGCACCCGCCGCAGCAGCCTGCGGTTGGACTCCTGCGGGCTGTGCAGCAGAAAGCTGCGCCCGGCCATGCTCTGGGTCAGCGTCGTGGGCTGGCCCTGATACAGCAGCTCCCCTTCGTTGAGCAGCAGCACGTCGCGGCACTGCTCGGCTTCATCGAGATAGGAGGTGCTCCAGAGGATCAGCATCCCTTCGCCCGCCAGCTCATGCACCATCTGCCACAGCTCGCGGCGGGAGATCGGATCGACGCCGACGCCGGGCTCATCCAGCAACAGCACTTTCGGTTCACCCACCAGGGTACAGGCCAGGCCCAGCTTCTGCTTCATCCCGCCGGAGAGCTTGCCCGCCAGCCGGTTGGTAAAGGGGCCGAGGGCGGTAAACTCCAGCAGTCGGGCGAAGGTTTTCTGCCGCGTTTCACCCACCACGCTGCGCAGATCGGCATACAGGGTCAGGTTCTCCATCACCGTCAGATCCTCATACAGGCCAAACTTCTGCGGCATATAGCCCAGCGAGGCGTGCAGAGCGCGATCGTCTTTTATGGGATCGAGGCCCAGCACGCTGGCGGAGCCCGCGTCAGGCTTGAGCAGCCCGGCAAGCATGCGCATCAGCGTGGTTTTACCCGCTCCGTCAGGGCCGACCAGCCCGGTTACGTACCCGCTTTGGATGGTACAGGTGAGGGGCGCGACGGCGGGCTTCTCCATGCCGGCAAAGCGTTTTACCAGGCCATTAAGCCGGATCGCCGTGTCACTCATTGTGCTGCCCATCGTTAAACCGGACGGTGATCGGCATCCCCTGGCGCAGGGCGTCATCGGCGTCAGTCACAATGATGCGCAGGCGATAGACCAGATCGGTACGCAGATCCGGCGTTTCGACGGTTTTCGGCGTGAACTCGGCGGTGGGGGAGACGAAGCCTACCTTGCCGTGATACGGCCTGTCTGGGCGACCATCGGTATAGAGCAGCAGTTCGCTGCCGGGTTTCGCCCGACCCAGATTAGGTTCATCTATATAGGCACGCACCCATACCGGGCGGGTCAGCGACAGGGTCAGCACGGTGCTGCCCGCATTGAGCATGCTGCCTGGCTCTACGGCGCGGGTCATCAGCGTGCCGTCGGCGGGTGAAACCAGGGTAGTATCATGCAGATCCAGTTCGGCCTGGGCCAGCTGGGCCTGAGCCTGTTCGAGGCTGGCCTTCGCCTGGGCGATATCCTGCGGGCGATTGCCGGTGCGGTACTGGCTCAGCTTATCCTCGGCGGATTTCAGCGTCGCTCGGGCCTGATCCCGGGACGAGCGGGCGTTTTCCAGATCGTTGGCGGAAATGGTGCGGCTTTTCCACAGCCCCTGTTGGCGAGCGTAGAAGTTCTGCGCGTAGTCGTAAGCGGCTTTGGCCTGCCGTACCGCCGCCTCGGTCTGGGCAATCTCCTCGTCGCGATAGCCCGCCTGCATCAGGTCGTACTGCGCCTGGGCGACGGCGACGCTGGCGTTGGCCTGCATCAGCGCATTTTCATAGGGCGCTTTGTCCAGCGTTCCCAATACCTGACCGGCTTTAATCGCATCCCCTTCGTCAACGGCAAGGGAGGCCAGGCGACCGCCGACGCGAAAGCTCATATTGACCGTGCGGATATCGACGTTGCCGTAGAGGGTCAAGCCACGATCCTGCTGGCTCTGATACCACAGCCAGCCGCCGACGGCAGCAGCGATGACAACAACCACCGCCAGCAGGGCGATGACGGGTTTTTTCATGGCTTCAGGCTCCTTTGCGTTAGGCCAAGCAGGATCAGATCAAGATGGCAGGCGATAACCTCATTAATCTGCGCGACGCTATTCTCATCAAACTCTGTCCAGCCGGTGCGGAGCAAAATGGTCTCCCGGCCCAGACGGAAGGCCAGCACCTCGCCCAGCAGGGCATGGGTATGCAAAATGGTCTGCGTATCCGCGGGATCGCGGCCGGTATAGGCGGCGATAAGTTCGGTCAGATGGGTATGCATCGGCGCGATGACCCGATCATGAACCCGCTGATAGGCCGCAGTGGGGGAGAGCTGTTCCCGAGAGATAAATTTGCTCAGGCTCAGCGTATCGTCCTGGGTCAGGAGCTGGATCATATTGCCGCAGGCGTTAAGGATCAGCTGGCGGATGGCGTCCCGATCCGGCTCGGGGGCGCTAAGCAGCGCGGCGGCGGCCTCCACCAGCGGCTGAAACTCACTACCGATAAAGTCGGCGATCCAGTCGGCGCAGGCGAGGTAGAGATCCTCTTTCGACCCAAAGTAGTAGGGGATTGCCGCGATGTTCTGCCCAGCCTGCGCGGCGATATCGCGGGTCGTGGCGTGCAGGCCGTATTCGCCAAACTGGGCCAGGGCGGCGGCAATCAGCTGACGCTTCGCGTTTTCACCTTTCGTTGTGGTCGGGATAGTATTCATAGCGTCGCAAAAAATTAATCAATCGATTGATTAATATTATGTCGGTTTTTTGAGCATGTCTACGCAGGCGGAGAATTATTTTGTTAATGAATGGACGCGGGATATTTTATGCGCCACATCACAAAAGCTGCTACACTGCGCCTCTTCATGACACTGTGGTTTTTGTCATCTGTTTCGTTACCTATCTCCCTGAAAACTACACCTGAAACGGTCGGGGCGGTTCGGAGTTGTTATGTCTTTTGAAGCACTGGGTTTAGACCCTGAGATCCTGCGCGCCGTTGCCGAGCAGGGCTACCGCGAACCTACCCCTATCCAGCAGCAGGCGATCCCCGCCGTGCTGCAGGGGCGCGACCTGATGGCCAGCGCCCAGACCGGTACCGGTAAAACCGCTGGCTTTACCCTGCCTCTGTTGCAGCGTCTTATTTCCAGCGAACCCCATGCCAAAGGCCGTCGCCCGGTGCGGGCGCTGATCCTCACCCCAACCCGCGAGCTGGCGGCCCAGGTGGGTGAGAACGTGCGGGAGTACAGTCAGTACCTCAACGTGCGTTCGCTGGTGGTTTTCGGTGGCGTTAGCATTAACCCACAGATGATGAAGCTGCGCGGCGGCGTTGACGTGCTGGTCGCTACCCCAGGCCGTCTGCTGGATCTGGAGCACCAGAACGCCGTTAAGCTCGACGGCATTGAGATCCTGGTGCTGGACGAAGCGGACCGCATGCTTGACATGGGCTTTATCCACGATATTCGCCGCGTGCTGGCGAAGCTGCCGGCCAAGCGTCAGAACCTGCTTTTCTCCGCGACCTTCTCGGATGAGATCAAAACCCTGGCGGAGAAGCTGCTGCATAACCCGCTGGAGATCGAAGTGGCGCGTCGCAACACCGCCTCCGAGCAGGTTACTCAGCATGTGCACTTCGTTGATAAGAAACGCAAGCGGGAGCTGCTGTCGCAGATGATCGGCGAGGGCAACTGGCAGCAGGTGCTGGTCTTTACACGCACCAAGCACGGTGCCAACCACCTGGCAGAGCAGCTGAATAAAGACGGTATCCGCAGCGCCGCGATCCACGGTAACAAGAGCCAGGGCGCACGTACCCGGGCGCTGGACGATTTCAAATCCGGCGACATCCGCGTGCTGGTGGCGACCGATATTGCTGCCCGTGGCCTGGATATTGAAGAGCTGCCGCACGTCGTTAACTACGAGCTGCCGAACGTGCCGGAAGACTACGTGCACCGCATCGGTCGTACCGGTCGTGCCGCGGCTACCGGCGAAGCGCTGTCGCTGGTCTGCGTCGACGAGCACAAGCTGCTGCGCGACATTGAGCGCCTGCTGAAAAAAGAGATCCCACGCATTGCCCTGCCGGGCTATGAGCCGGACGCCTCTATCAAAGCCGAGCCGATCCAAAACGGTCGCCAGCAGCGTGGCGGCGGCGGCGGTGGTGGACGCGGGCAGGGCGGCGGTCGTGGCCAGCAGCAGCCACGCCGTAGCGAAGGTCGCAGCGAAGGCGGTGCGCCGAAATCAAGCCAGCCGCGCCGCAGCGGCGATGCGAAACCCGCCGGGGAGCAGGCGCGCCGTCGCCGTCCGCGCAAGCCAGCGGCATCGCAGTAATAATCCTGAAGCCCGGCCGCAAAGCCGGGCTTTTCTTTTGCGGCATGCCGACGATCGTGAGACAATAGTGGCTGTTTATACAGTATTTCAGGTCTCCCGATGGCTCTTTCCGCCGCGCTGAAAGCGCAGATTGCCGCCTGGTATAAGGCGCTACAGCAACAGATCCCCGACTTTATTCCGCGCGCACCGCAGCGGCAGATGATCGCTGACGTCGCCAAAACCCTGGCTGGGGAAGAGGGGCGGCATCTGGCCATTGAGGCACCCACTGGCGTCGGCAAGACCCTCTCCTATCTTATTCCCGGCATCGCCATCGCCCGCGAAGAGCAGAAGACGCTGGTGATCAGCACCGCCAACGTGGCGTTGCAGGATCAGATCTTCAGCAAAGATCTGCCCCTGCTGAAGAAGATCATCCCCGATCTGCGCTTTACCGCTGCCTTTGGCCGCGGGCGCTACGTCTGTCCGCGCAACCTGACGGCCCTTGCCAGCAGCGAGGCCACCCAGCAGGATCTGCTGGCCTTCCTCGACGACGAGCTGACGCCAAACAGCAAAGAGGAGCAGCAGCGCTGCGCCAAACTCAAGGCCGATCTCGACAGCTACCGCTGGGATGGCCTGCGCGATCATACCGATCAGAACATCGAGGATAACCTGTGGCGGCGGCTCAGCACTGACAAGGCCAGCTGCCTGAACCGTAACTGCCACTACTACCGCGAGTGCCCGTTTTTTGTCGCCCGCCGGGAGGTGCAGGAGGTCGAGGTGGTGGTGGCTAACCACGCCTTAGTCATGGCGGCGATGGAGTCCGAAGCGGTGCTGCCGGAGCCAAAGAACCTGCTGCTGGTGCTGGATGAGGGCCACCATCTGCCAGACGTCGCCCGCGACGCGCTGGAGATGAGCGCCGAGATCACCGCCCCCTGGTATCGACTCCAGCTCGATCTCTTTACCAAGCTGGTTGCGACCTGCATGGAGCAGTTTCGTCCGAAGACCACGCCGCCGCTGGCGCTGCCGGAGCGGCTCAACGCCCACTGCGAGGAGCTGTATGAGCTTATCGCTTCGCTGAATGCCATTCTCGGGCTCTACATGCCCGCCGGTACCGAGGCAGAGCACCGCTTTGCCATGGGCGAGCTGCCTGACGAGGTGATGGAGATCTGCCTGCGGCTGGCGAAGCTGACCGAGATGCTGCGCGGGCTGGCTGAGCTGTTCCTAAACGATCTCAGTGAAAAGACCGGCCAGCACGATATCGTCCGCCTGCACCGGGTTATTTTGCAGATGAACCGCGCCCTGGGCATGTTCGAGAGCCAGAGCAAGCTGTGGCGGCTTGCCTCGATGGCCCAGGCGTCGGGCGCGCCGGTGACCAAGTGGGCCACCCGCGAGCTGGTTGAAGGGCAGATGCATCTCTTCTTCCACTGCGTTGGCATTCGCGTTAGCGATCAGCTGGAGAAGCTGCTGTGGCGCAGCGTGCCGCATATCGTCGTCACCTCGGCCACCTTACGCTCCCTGAACAGCTTCTCCCGTTTACAGGAGATGAGCGGCCTGAAGGAGAAAGCCGGGGATCGCTTTGTGACCCTCGACTCGCCCTTTAACCACATTGAGCAGGGCAGGCTTGTGATCCCGCAGATGCGCTACGAGCCGCTGATGGAGCACGAAGAGAAGCACATCGCCGAGATGGCGGCCTACTTCCGCGAGCAGGTCGAGAAAAAAGAGCACCCCGGCATGCTGGTGCTGTTTGCCAGCAACCGCGCGATGCAGCTCTTTCTCACCTTTGTGACCGATCTGCGCCTGATGCTGCTGGTGCAGGGAGATCAGCCCCGTTACCGGCTGGTGGAGCTGCACCGCAAGCGCATCGACGAGGGCGGACGCAGCGTGCTGGTGGGACTCCAGTCGTTTGCCGAGGGGCTGGATCTCAAAGGGGACTACCTGACCCAGGTGCACATCCACAAGATCGCGTTTCCGCCTATCGACAGCCCGGTGGTGATCACCGAAGGCGAGTGGCTGAAGAGCCTCAATCGCTACCCGTTTGAGGTGCAGAGCCTGCCGAGCGCCTCCTTTAACCTTATCCAGCAGGTGGGGCGACTGATCCGTAGCCATAGCTGCCGGGGTGAAGTGGTGATCTACGACCGACGGCTGCTCTCGAAAGGCTATGGAAAACGGCTGCTCGACGCCCTGCCTGTTTTTCCTATTTCCCAACCGGACGTGCCTGACGTTATAGTAAAAAGTAAACCAAAACAGAATCGTCGTCGGCGACGCTGACCATCACCTGTGACGCAAGGAGTTAGCTATGGATTTCCGCCAAATCATCAAAGAGGTTGGGCGCGGTAAAAATCACGCCCGCGATCTGGATTTTGATACCGCACGCGCGTTATACACCCACATGCTGAACGGCGAGGTCGCGGATCTGGAGATGGGCGGGATCCTGATCGCCCTGCGCATTAAAGGCGAGGGCGAGGCGGAGATGCTGGGCTTCTACGAGGCGATGCAAGCCCAGACCATGCGTCTGACGCCGCCGGTGGCGAAGCCGATGCCCATCGTCATTCCCACCTATAACGGCGCGCGCAGGCAGGCGAACCTGACCCCGCTGCTGGCGATGCTGCTGCAGCGGCTGGGTTTCCCAGTGCTGGTACACGGCGTGAGCGAAGATCGTGACCGCGTGATCTCGGAAACCATCTTTACCCTGCTGGGCATTGAGCCGACCCTGACCGCCGGTCAGGCGCAGGCGAAGCTGGAGGGGCGTAACCCGGTGTACGTGCCCGTAAGCGCGCTCTGTCCACCGCTGGAGAAACAGCTGGATATGCGCTGGCGCATGGGGGTGCGTAACAGCGCCCATACCCTGGCTAAGCTGGCAACGCCCTTTGCGGAAGATGCCGCGCTGCGTCTCTCCAGCGTCTCCCATCCTGAATACGTTACGCGGGTCGCGAAGTTCTTTGGTGATATCGGCGGGCGCGGGCTGCTGATGCACGGTACGGAAGGGGAGGTGTATGCCAATCCCCAGCGCTGCCCGCAGCTCACGCTGATTGATGCCCAGGGCACGCGCGTCTTAAGCGAACGGCAGGACGAAACGGCGGCGCAGGCTGTGCTGCCCGCCAGCAAAGATCCCGAGGTCACCGCCCGCTGGACGGAGCGTTGCCTGGTCGGCAGCGAGCCGGTACCGGAATCGCTGAAGCGCCAGATCGCCTGCTGCTTTGTGGCAACGGGGCAAGTGGAAACCCTGGAAGAGGGTCTGGCCCGGGTAGCGAGCTCTTTTTGATAAACAGCGGGCAAAAAAAAGCCCGTCCAAACCGGACGGGCAACAAGGGTAACAACAAACAGGGTTAATGCAGTAATAATGAGGGGTAATACAACCCGCCAGTGATGAGCCAGCGGGGTAGATACGGTAAGGCGATTACTGATAGATAACCGCAGTACCGCTCATTTTGTTGTAGGCGTTAGCAGAGGTGATGCTATAGCCTTTTGCGCCTGCGGCAGCGGCTTTCTCAGCCAGCTGGGCTTCCAGGCCATCCAGCGTCGTCGCGCCCTGCGCGGTCACAACGCCCATTTTATGCATGCTCTGCGCCTGCTCAGCGGTTACCGGCTGGGCAGCGAATGCGCCGAAGGAGAGGGTAGTCAGTGCAAGAGCAGCAACAGCATATTTAATGGTTTTCATGGTTCGATTCTCGCAGTTTATTCTGTATGGGGGACGATGTTCCGTCGATGTGATGAGTATCACAGTTTTTCGCGAGAGATTAAATCGAATAGAATTGACGACCTTCATCTAAAATTTTGAACGATCGTTAATATATTGAAAATGAATGATTTTTAACAAGAATTATTCAAGTGAAAGCGTGCTGTGTTTGTGCCGCCGTGTTAGCGGCACAAAATGCCACTCTAATGCCCGCTTTTTGTGATGCAGATAGCAACCGCTTGCCCTGGGCTAACCCCCCTTCGGTGGTCAACGAAGCTGGCTGTCTTTCGAACCCCTACGGTTATATCCTGAAAACGAGGCGTTTTTCAAATCTTTCTTCTGCTGGCACGCCACGCACAGCCGTACGCCCGGGATCGCCTTGCGGCGCGCTTCGGGGATCGTTGCCCCACACTCATCACACTCGTGCAGGCTCTCACCCTTCGGCAGTTCGCGGCGCGCGCGGGCTACCGCATCGTCAATGGTGCTGTCGATCTGGTCCTGAACGGCACCGTCGTTTGCCCAACCTGAAGCCATAGCGCTCTCCTAAGTGAGAAGTATCACTTAAGTTTAGACTATCTCCCGGCTTCCTCACGCAGCCACTGCTGGAGCAGCTTGCCTTCGTGGGTCATCTCCACGTCCTGGCGCACGCAGAGGTAGTAGTCGCGCCCGTCGTCGATGGGCAGGTCGAAGATCTTCACTAGCTCGCCAGTTTGCAGATAGGGCAGGATCATCGGCTCGCGCATCAGGGCGCAGCCCAGCCCGGCCTGCACGGCGGCCAAGGTCAGGAGCCCATCCTCAAACATTGCTCCGTCCCGACGCACCCGCTTCACCTGCTGCTCGCTAAACCACTGCGTCCAGGTGGCGCGCTCTTCATCATGCAGGAGCGGCATCTGCGCCAGCTGCGTGGGGGTCTCAATGTAGCCATGCAGGCGGATAAACTCCCGGCTGCATACCGGGATCATGCGCCCGGAGATCAGCTTCTCGCTGCGATAGCCCACCCACTGCCCATTACCAAAGCGGATCGACATATCCGAGGCGTCGCTCAAATAGTTGCGATGGTTGGCGTAGACCACGTTGATCTCCATCTGGGCGTGGGCCTGGAGGAAGCGCGGCAGGCGGGGAATAAACCAGCCCATCCCGAAGAGTGGGATCAGGCTGATCGTTACCTGACGCGAGCGGCCCTGCTCAAACAGCTGGCCGGTGGCCTGGCGCAGCACGCTAAAGGCTGCGCGTATCGAGCGGTAATACTCGCGCCCCTCGCTGCTGAGCACCAGATGGCGCCCCTGACGATGGGTCAGGGGAAGCTGTAGAAAGCTCTCCAGCACCTTGAGCTGGTGGCTGACTGCCGAAGGAGAGACGTTCAGCTCTTCGGCCGCGGCGGAGACGCTGCCCAGCCGGGCGATAGCCTCAAAGACCCGCACCGCACGCAGGGGCGGATCGTCCGGTAGCCCGCTGTCGCCTAACTCTTCTGTTTTTTTCATATGTTGAAGCAAACCCTGCCTGATTGCCAAAAATCGTTTTTATTTTATAATTTAATATCAGTATCTTAGTAAAATACGCTTTTATAATAAGAAAGAATATATCCGTATTTCAAAATTAAATTCAATTGTTGGATGCTTACGCTGAAAAAATTCTCAGCAGGCACGTATTGTGGACACACTTATTCAGCAATTGATCAACGGCATGATGCTGGGCAGCATTTATGGCCTGATTGCCCTCGGCTATACCATGGTGTATGGCATTCTGCGCATCATCAACTTTGCCCACGGCGACATCTTAATGGTCGGCGCGCTGACCACCCTTTCAGGCATCAATCTTCTCTCTCAGTGGTTCCCCGGCATGAATCTGCTGGTGCAGCTGACCCTTGCCCTGATGGCGGCGATGGTCGTCTGCGCGCTGCTGGCGATGGCGGTAGAGCGTTTTGCCTATCGCCGCCTGCGCAATGCGCCCCGGCTGGCTCCGCTGATCAGTGGGATCGGCATCTCGGTGCTGCTGCAAACCGTAGCCATGCTGATCTGGAGCCGTAACCCGCTGATGTTTCCCCAGATCCTGCCCATGGATCCCATTGAGATCACCGCGGGCAGCGCCGAGCATCCGCCCGCGATTATCACCGTGACCGGCATAGTAACCCTGGCCGTCACCTTCCTGGTGATGCTTGGCCTGTGGCTGCTGGTGGAGTACAGCCGTCTGGGGCGCGGGATGCGCGCCGTGGCGGAAAACCCGCAGGTTGCCAGCCTGATGGGCGTCTCACCTAACCGGATTATTACCCTGACCTTTGCTATCGGCGGCGCGTTTGCCGCTCTGGCGGGGGTAATGATGGCCAGCAACTACGGCAGCGCCAGCTTCTCGATGGGCTTCCTGCCGGGCATCAAAGCTTTTACCGCCGCCGTGCTGGGGGGCATCGGCAACATTCGCGGTGCCATGCTGGGCGGCATCCTGCTCGGGCTGATTGAGGCGCTGGGCGCTGGCTACCTGGGCGATCTCACCGGCGGCGCGTTCAGCAGTAACTATCAGGATATTCTGGCGTTTATCGTGCTGATCCTGGTCTTGGTTTTCCGTCCTGCTGGCCTGCTGGGCGAGCGTGTTGCACAGCGTGCCTGAGGATCCTATGACTATTTTAACCTCCGAACGCAGCGCACCGCGTCTTAACCTCGGCATCATTCTGCTGGTGGCCGGGCTGCTGCTCGCTCCGTGGCTGGCCTCTGCCGCTGGCGGCAACTACTGGGTGCGGGTGATCGACTTTACCCTGCTCTACATCATGCTCGCCCTGGGCCTTAACATTGTGGTCGGCTTTACCGGCCTGCTGGATATGGGCTTTATCGCTTTCTACGCTGTCGGGGCTTATCTTGCGGCGCTGCTGGCTTCCCCGCACCTGCTTGATGCCTTCCCGATATTGCAGGGCTACTTCAGCGACGGGCTGCACGTCTCCTACGGGGTGCTGATCCCGCTGGCGGCCCTAATCGCCGGGATCTGCGGCATCCTGCTGGGCGCGCCGACCCTGCGCCTGCGTGGGGACTATCTGGCGATTGTGACCCTCGGCTTCGGGGAGATTATCCGCATTCTGATGCGTAACCTCGACCGTCCGGTCAATATCACCAACGGCGCGAAGGGGATCTCGGGCATCGACTCCCTGAGCCTGTTTGGCCTGGAGTTCCGCGGCGTTTACCACCTGCTGGGGGTGAAAATTCCCGCGCTCTATCTCTGGTACTACCTGTTTGCCGCGCTGATTGTGGCGATCGTCTTTATCTGTATCCGTCTGCAACGCTCCAGGGTAGGCCGGGCCTGGCACGCCATCCGCGAGGATGAAGACGTGGCGCGGGCGATGGGCATCAACGTGCGTAACTTTAAGCTGCTGGCTTTCGCGATGGGCGCTTCCTTTGGCGGCGTCGCCGGGGTGATGTTTGCCTCGTTCCAGGGCTTCGTCTCCCCGGAATCCTTTACCTTGCAGGAGTCCATCGTGGTGCTGGCGATGGTGGTGCTGGGCGGTATCGGCCACGTGCCGGGGGTGATCCTCGGGGCGGTGATGCTCTCGGCGCTGCCGGAGCTGCTGCGCAGCCAGGCCGTGCCGGTGCAGGAGGCGCTGTTCGGCACCGTGCTGGTGGATCCGGAGATCCTGCGTCAGCTCTTCTACGGCTTGGCGCTGGTGCTGGTGATGATTTTCCGTCCGGGCGGCGTCTGGCCTGCTAAACACGCGGGGGCAAAAGCATGAGCCTGTTAACAATCCGTCATCTTAATAAACGCTTCGGCGGCCTGGTGGCGGTGAACGACGTCAGCCTGTCGGTCAAGGCGGGGGAGATTTACGGCCTGATTGGCCCCAACGGCGCAGGCAAAACGACCTGCTTCAACCTGATCACCGGCCTCTACACCGCTGACAGCGGCGAGTTTAGCCTGGCCGACAAACCTTACTCGCCAAAGGCGATTGAGAAAGTGACCCAGGCAGGCATCGCCCGCACCTTCCAGAACCTACGCCTGTTTAACGACATGAGCGTGCTGGAGAACGTGATGATCGGTCGTCACGTCCGCACCCGCAACGGTCTGTGGGCTGCCATCACCCGCCATAAGCGGGCGAGAGAGGAGGAGGCGGAGACCGAGCGCCAGGCCTGGTACTGGCTGGAGTACACCGGCATCGCCCAGTTTGCCCACTATCGCGCCAGCGATCTCGCCTACGGCCACCAGCGCCGTCTTGAGATTGCCCGCGCGCTGGCAACCGATCCTAAGCTGCTGGCCCTCGACGAGCCTGCGGCAGGCATGAACGCGGCGGAGAAAGTCGCCCTCGGCGAGCTGCTGCGCCGGATTCGTGACGATGGCAAAACCATTTTGATTATTGAGCATGACGTGAAGCTGATTATGAGCCTCTGCGACCGCATCAGCGTGCTGGACTACGGCAAGGTGATTGCCGAAGGGGAACCGGAGGCGGTACGTCGTCATCCGGATGTGATCCGCGCCTATCTGGGAGGAAACGCCCATGTCTGAACCTATTTTGCAGGTGCGCAACCTCTCCGTGCACTACGGCGGGATCAAGGCCGTACGCGGCATCGAATTCAGCCTTAACGAAGGTGAGCAGGGCACGCTGCTGGGAGCCAACGGCGCAGGCAAAAGCTCTACCGTACGGGCCATCGCCGGGCTGCAACCCTACGGCGGAGAGATCCTCTGGCGCGGGAAATCGATTCACCGCCGTGCCCCGCAGGATCTGCTGCGTGACGGTATTGTCCTTGTGCCCGAGGGGCGAGGCATCTTCACCCGCATGACGGTAGAAGAGAACCTGCTGATGGGTGCCTGGCAACGCAAGGGACGCCAGGCGGTGAAGCAGGAGATGGCTCAGCTGTATGAGCGTTTTCCACGCCTCGGTGAACGCAAAGATCAGCTGGCCGGGCTGCTCTCCGGCGGCGAACAGCAGCTGCTGGCTCTGGGCCGGGCGCTGCTCAGCCAGCCGCGCCTGCTGATCCTCGACGAGCCGTCGATGGGGCTGGCCCCGATCATGGTTGAAACCATTTTTAAAGAGATTGCCGCTCTGCGCGATGCGGGCGTCACGCTGCTGCTGATCGAGCAGAACGCCCGGCTGGCGCTGGAGGTCACCCATCGCGCGTGGGTGATGGACAGCGGATCTATCGCCCATCACGGCGACTCTGCCGCGCTGCTGGCCGACAACCGAATTCAGGAAATTTATTTAGGCGAAGTTGCCGTTTAAAACACCACCAACATCAGGGAAACAATAATGAAAACCATACAATATAAAGTGCTGAGCGCCACGATCGCGCTCGCCGCCCTCGGCGGAGCAGCGGTAAATCCGGCCCAGGCCGATGACACCGTGATTATCGGTCTGGCTGGCCCGCTGACCGGCCCGTCGGCGCGTATCGGTAAGGATCTGGAGAACGGCGCGCAGCTCGCCATCGACGACGTGAATAAAACCCACCCGACGATTGGCGGCAAAGCGGTGACCTTTAAGCTGCAATCCGAGGACGATCAGTCTGACCCGCGTACCGCCGTTGCCGTGGCCCAGCGCCTGGTGGACAGCGAAGTGGCAGGGGTGGTCGGTCACTGGAACACCGGGACCAGCATTCCGGCGGCGCGTATCTATCACGATGCGGGCATCGCCCAGGTTGCTCCGGTCGCCACCGGTCACGCCTATACCCAGCAGGGCTTTGACACCAGCTTCCGCGTGATGGGCCATGACGATGACGGCGGTGACTACGCGGCAAAATATGCGGTGCAGACGCTGAAGGCGAAGCGCATCGCGGTGATCGATGACCGTACCGCCTTTGGTCAGGGGCTGGCCGACGAGTTTATCAAGTCGCTGGAAGCGCAGGGCATCAAGCCGGTTGATCGCCAGTACGTTGATGAGAAGACCGTGGATTTCAACGCTGTGCTGACCGCCATCCGCAGCAAAAATGCCGATCTGGTCTTCTTCGGCGGCGTGGATAGCCAGGCGGCTCCGCTGGCGCGTCGTCTCAAGCAGCTGGGCATGAAGGCCACGCTGATGGGCGCGGGCGGCTTCGTGAGCCAGACCTTCCTGAGCCTGGCGCAGAAAGAGGGCGAGGGCGTGGTGGCCCTGGAGCCGGGTCTGCCGGTAGAGAAGATGCCGGGCGGGAAAGCGTTCGAGCAGGCCTACCAGTCTAAATACCATACCCATATCGAACTGCATGCGCCGTTTGCCTATGACGCCACCCGGGTGCTGATCGCCGCGATGCAGAAAGCCAACTCCGTTGACGCCGGTGACTATCTGCCTGCCCTGCGGGCCATCAGCTACACGGGCGTGACCGGCAATATTGCCTTTGACGAGCAGGGCAACCTGAAGAATCCATCCTTTACCGTCTACAAAGTGGTGAACGGTAAGTGGGAACCCCAGACCGTGCTGGGCGGTAGCGCGAAATAAGCTGTGAGGCAATGATGAGCTGTGAGCAAAAACAAGAGCTGGGCATTCTCGCCCGCCGTAAAATTGAAGCTGAAATAATTAAACCTATCTATGACATCCTGGTGCGCGAGGTGGGTAAAGCCCGCGCCCAGGCGGTGATTGGCGAAGCCATCGAGCAGGCGGCCATTCAGGCTGGGCAGAACTTTGCCGCCGCAGAGCCGAAAAAAGCGGATCTGCGCAGCTTCGTCGATCTGCAATATCTCTGGGAGAAGGATAACGCCCTCGACGTGCGGGTGATCGAAGACGACGGCCAGCGCTACGACTATGACGTGACGCGCTGCCGCTACGCCGAGATGTACCACGAGATGGGTCTCGGCGAGATCGGCCATCTGCTCTCCTGCGCCAGGGACGACAAGTTTATCGTCGGCTATGCGCCGGACGTTGAGCTGACCCGCACCCAGACCATTATGTCCGGTGCGCCGTGCTGTGATTTCCGCTATCGCGTCAAAGACAAGGAGGCGTGATGGCCTCTCCTCTACAGGTGGATAGCGCGCGCCTGTGGCAGACCCTTAACGAGTTTGCCACGCTTGGCGCAACGGCGGGGGGCGGGGTGACCCGGCTGGCGCTAAGCGATGAGGATCGGCGCGGGCGCGACCTACTCGCGACCTGGGCGCGTGAAGCGGGTTTTCGCTGTGAGGTTGATCGGCTGGGGAATATGTTTATTCGCCGGGCGGGCAGCAACCCGGATCTGGCTCCGGTACTCACCGGCTCGCATGGCGACTCCCAGCCGCTGGGCGGCAACTACGACGGCATCTATGGCGTGCTCGCCGGGCTGGAGGCGCTGCGCACCCTTAACGATCGCGGCATCACCACCGAGCGCGACCTCATTCTGGTGAACTGGACCAACGAAGAGGGGGCGCGTTTTGCTCCGGCGATGCTGGCCTCCGGCGTCTGGGCCGGGGTGTTCAGCGAAGCCTATGCTCTGGCGCGGGAGGATCGCGACGGCATTAGCGTCGGCCAGGCGCTGGCGGCTATCGGCTATCAGGGCGAGCATCCGGCGGCAGCTATCCCGCTGCACGCCTGCTACGAGCTGCATATCGAGCAGGGGCCGCTGCTTGAGGCAGAGGAGAGGGATATCGGCGTGGTTCATGCTGCCATGGGACAGCGCTGGTATGAGATCAACCTGACCGGCTTTGCTGCCCACGCAGGCACCACGCCGATGGATCTGCGTCGTGACGCTCTGTGCGCCTTTGCCGAGCTGACCCTGGGGGTAGAGGCCATTGGCCGCCGCTTTGCGCCGGACGGGCGCGCCACCGTGGGCAGCGTGCAGGTGACGCCTAACTCACGCAACGTCGTACCGTCAGCGGTCTTCTGTACCGTCGAGTTCCGCCATCCAGAGACCGCTGCGCTGGCGGAGATGGAGGCGGCGCTGGGTGAGGCGCTGGGTGCGCTGTCGGGCCGCAGCATTGACGTCGACTGGGAGCGCATCTTTGACTATGCGCCGGTGGACTTTGATAAGGGCTGTATCGCACGCATTGAACAAGCCACTCGCGAACTGGGCTACTCTCAGCGCCGGATGGTCTCCGGTGCCGGTCACGACGCCTGCTACGTTAACCGCGTAGCGCCCACCGCGATGATCTTTATCCCTTGCGAAAAGGGCATCAGCCACAACGAGGCGGAAAACATCACTCCCCAGTGGGCAGAGCGTGGGGCAAACGTGCTGCTCAACACCCTGATGGCGGCGGCTAACGAACGCTGATAGCTGTTAAGCGCAACGCCCCGGAAAGTCATAGCGGCTTTTCGGGGCGAGGTGAAGATAACTCATTTGTAGATGGTGGCCGTGCCGTACATCTGGTTTTCACCGCCAGCGGCGTCAATCACAAACCCTTTTGCGCCTTGCTCGCGGGCTTTTTCCGCCAGCTCGTCCTGGAGATCGTCCAGGCTTAGCGCGCCGTGGGCAGAGACCGTGCCCGCCGGGCGCAGCGTTCCGGTGTCGTCTCTCATCAACTGCTGGGGTGCGGCAAAGGCGCTAACCGTCATGGCGGAGAACGCCAGCGCGGCAGCCATTGCCAGATATTTTTTCATCATGACATCCTCTTATAAAGAAACCGCAGCTTAAGTTTAGGCCCGGCGAAGAGCGGCTTACGGGCAAAAATTTCGGCAACATGCTGCGGTTTTTTGCATGAATGGCTGTTTACCGCGCTGGCTTCAGGGGGTATCTTACGCCGCTTATTACAGGAGAATGCCATGAATGCCCAGAAGCCGGGGTTACACCCGCGTAACCGTCACCGCAGCCGCTACGATCTCGACGCCCTTTGTATCGACGAACCCAACCTGCGCGATTTTATTATCGCGACGCCTGCCGGTGAACCGACGGTGAATTTTGCCGATCCCGAGGCCGTCAAGGCGTTGAACAAAGCGCTGCTGGCACACTTCTATGGGGTGAAGCACTGGGATATTCCTGAAGGTTTTCTCTGCCCGCCGGTGCCGGGACGGGCGGACTATATCCACCATCTGGCAGATCTGCTGGCCGAAACCAGCGTCGACGGTACGATCCCGCGCCAGGCGAGCGTGCTGGATATCGGCACCGGGGCAAACTGCATCTATCCGCTGATCGGCCACCATGAATATGGCTGGCGTTTTACCGGCACCGAGATAGGTGATGCGGCCTTTGCCAGCGCCCAGGCGATTGTGACTGGTAATCCGGGCCTGACCCGCGCGGTGCGCCTGCGCCGCCAGAAAGATCCGGCCGCCATTCTCAACGGCATGATCCACAAGAACGAGCAGTACGATGCCACGCTGTGCAACCCACCGTTCCACGACTCGGCGGCAGCGGCGCAGGCGGGCAATGACCGCAAGCGGCGCAACCTTGGCCAGAGCGAGGCGAGCGGGCTTAACTTTGGTGGTCAGCAGCAGGAGCTGTGGTGCGAGGGTGGAGAAGTGGCGTTTATCAGCAAGATGATTGCCGAGAGCCAGGCCTTTGGCCGTCAGGTGCTGTGGTTCACCTCGCTGGTGTCACGCGGCGAGAACCTGCCTCCGCTCTATCGCGCCCTAACCGCCGCCGGGGCGGTGAAGGTCGTGAAAAAAGAGATGGCCCAGGGGCAGAAGCAGAGCCGCTTCATTGCCTGGACCTTCCTGGATGAGGCCCAGCGTCGCCGCTGGGCACAGACGCGGTTTAAAGCGTAGGTTGTGCAGGGGGCAGGGTCTGTCCGCCCCCTGGCTCTGCGGCCCCCGGCTGCCCGGCCGCTGGGTTAGCCAGCATCTGGTAGGTCTGCACCGGCGGGCGCACATCGGCAAGGTCAAAGTGCTTTTTCACCATGCTGTCGAGGGCAAAGCGCACCGTCCACTGCTTCAGCGGCTGGGTGGTAAAGGTCACCCGCAGCGTGAAGGCGGTGTTGGTCAGGCCCACAATGCCCACGAAGCTTGGCTCGCCAATGATCAGCTTGCGAATATCCTCCTGCTCCATCAGCTCACCCACTGCCGCCTTCAGCGCGTTATTGGCTTTCTCCGCATCCTCATGGCGATCGACATCGTAGTTCGCCACTATCGACCCAATTCCGCGTACAAAGTTGGCAAAGGTAGTGATCGATGACCACGGAATGATGTGGTAGGCCCCGGTATCCTGGCGCACGCCAACGGAGCGGATCGACATTCGCTCGACCGTGCCGGTTAGCGGCCCGATGGTGACCAGATCCCCGGTGTTCATCCCGTTCTCAAACTGGATAAAGATCCCGGTGATAATATCTTTTACCAGGGTTTGCGCCCCGAAGGAGATGGCCAGGCCCAGGGCCCCGGCACCGGCCAGCAGCGGAGCAATGTTCACCCCGATCTCTGAGAGCACAATCATCACCGTAATGGTGCTGATCACCACCGCCAATGCGTTGCGGAACAGGGTGAGCAGGGTGCGGGTACGGGCGCTGGGCAGCGGTCGACCGTGAATATCCGAGGAGAGCCGGTTTTCGATCAGGCTCGCTAGCACGGTCCAGCCCACCGCCGAGAAGAAGAGGATCAGCGCGATACGGATCAGAATATCAACGGCTTTCTCTCCCGCCCCGTAGTGCAGCCAGTTCCAGAAATCGAACAGGCCCCACGCGCTGAGCAGCAGCATGATGGCGACAATCACGGTGAGAAAACGCGCCACCTTCAGCGCCGTCGACAGCCAGCCATTGACCCGCTTTTGCAGCTCAGGGTAGTTACGCTGCACCTGAGCGGAGAGGGTGATCCGTTTGGCAATCCAGCGCGACAGCATGCCGGAAACAAAGGCCGCAATGCCGATAATCGCCAGGCTGCGCACCGTTGCGCCCATCATAAATTTCAGGCTGTTACCCGGATCGAACAGCGAGAAGAAGAACAGCACCACAAAATAGGCGCTGGCGAGCCAGTGCCAGATCAGCGCAAAGGCGCGAATAAACAGGCTAAAGAAGGCCAGCGAGCGATCGGCAAGGTGGTGGAGATTCTCATATACCGTGGTCTTGTTGTGAAAAATAAGATAGAGCGCCCAGGTAGTGATACAGAGCATGATCAGCACGTTCGCCAGCGCGCCAAACTGAACGTTAACCTGGTTAGAGATGATCGGCACGGCGACCAGCAGGCCATAGCCAATCAGGCTGCTCAGGGCGCTCAGGCGCAGGTGCCAATACTTCGCCGCCTCGTTTTTTATCGAGAAAGGACGCAGATCGGGGAAGCGCGGGCAGAAAATCAGGCGCAGAATTGCTTTGAAGAACTCAATGAGTGCAAAGGCGTTGAGGAACAGGCTTTGCTGAAAGGCAATGGTACGGTTGCCGCCGTTGAGGTTATCGCTCAACAGCTGACCGACAAAGAGGGTGAGCGCCAGCAGCAGCAGGTCGATAATAAACGCTCCGACGATCATCGCAGGCAGCTGTAACCAGTTGGTTCTGTCATGATTCTTGCGGCGGCCCCATTTGCCCATCTTGCGGTAGAGCGGGAAGGCGCAGAGGCGCACCAGCCAGTAGAAGACACAGACCAGCCCGGCGAGCAGCAGGAAGTGACCGGCGGCGTTGATAAAGGTCTGTGAGTTAAAGGTCTTGTGCGGCGAGCCGGTAATATTGCGGTAGAGCTGGGCAAAGCGCGACGACAGCTCCTGACCGAAGTGCTGGCTGACCTCCTGCACGTTCTCCAGCACCGTCTTCTCTTCGGCGACCTCTTCCGGCGGGGCGATGGTGGGCATCGGCTCCGGCGGCGGCGTGGCGGCAACCTTACGTAATTGACCGATCAGCTCTTCCCGGGAGCTGGTGTTCTCCAACACGTCCGCCAGCGCGCCGTAGGCGGCTTTCTTCTGCTCCAGATCCGGCTCGGCGGCCGGTGCCGTCTCGCTGGTGGCAGGCGCTGCGGACGTGGAGGTGACGCCAGGAATGGTGGCCGCGTGAAGCGGCATAATGAATAGGCTAAGCAGCAGCAGTAACCATGGCACGGTCTCTCTCCTGAGAAAATAGTGCAAAAAGATAAGTATAGATGCTGCCAGCGCTGCGCCTGGAAATGGGAGGAATCCGGGGGGAAGAAAAAAACGCTCCCCGGAAGGAGAGCGTTAATAAATCAGGAGACGTGCTGGAGGAACTCTTGCAGACGCGGGCTGGGCGGGTTCTCAATAAGCTGCTGCGGATTGCCGTCTTCAGCAATGCGGCCCTTGTCGATAAAGATCAGCCGCGAGGCGACCTTCTCCGCAAAGCCGATCTCGTGGGTCACGATCACCATCGTCATGCCCTCTTCGGCCAGGTCCTGCATCACCTTCAGCACCTCGTGGCGCAGCTCAGGGTCAAGGGCCGAAGTCGGCTCATCAAACAGCATCATCTTCGGCTTCACCGCCAGCGCACGGGCAATCGCCACGCGCTGCTGCTGACCGCCGGAGAGTTCAGACGGATAGTGGTGAGCGCGCTCGGCCAGGCCGACCTTCGCCAGCAGCGCATTCGCCAGCGTCTCCGCCTCGCTTTTACTTGCCCCACGCACGCGCAGCGGGCCAAACATCACGTTCTCCAGCGCCGTCAGGTGCGGGAAGAGGTAGAACTGCTGGAACACCATGCCGGCTTCCTGACGGATCAGGCGCTCATCGACCTTCGGATCGTTGACCTTCAGACCATCGACGATCAGATCGCCGCTGGTGATCTCTTCCAGCTTGTTAATGCAGCGCAGCAGCGTCGACTTACCGGAGCCGGAAGGGCCAATGATGACCACCACCTCGCCCTGGGTAATGTTCAGGTCGATATTATGCAGCACCTGGGTTTTACCAAAGTGCTTGGAGACGTTTTTAAATTCAATCACAGGATTTTCATCCTTCTTTCCAGACGACGCAAAATAAAGCTCAGCACCAGGGTAATGATGAGATAGAACACCGCCACGGCGCTCCAGATCTCCAGTGCACGGAAGTTACCGGCAATAATCTCCTGGCCCTGGCGAGTCAGTTCGGCCACGCCGATAACAATAAACAGCGAGGTATCTTTGATGCTGATGATCCACTGGTTACCCAGCGGCGGCAGCATACGGCGCAGCGCCAGGGGCAGGATCACCCGGCGAATGGTCTCGCGCTTAGAGAGGCCCAGCGCCAGGCCCGCTTCGCTGAAGCCTTTATGGATCGAGAGCACCGCGCCGCGGGTAATTTCAGCGATGTAGGCCCCGGAGTTGATCATGATGGTGACAACGGCGGCGCTGAACGGGTCGATGCGCAGATCGTTGAAGGCCATCGGCAGGGCGAAGTAGATAAACATCACCTGCACGACGATAGGCGTCCCGCGAATGATCTCGATAAATACCAGTGCGATGTGGTTTGCTATCCAGCCGCCGAAGCTGCGGGCGAAACCGGCTGCAAGGCCGATAATCAAACCACCCGCCAGACCGAGGACCGAGATCCACAGGGTCATTTTGACGCCTTCAAACAAAATAGGAATGGCAGGCCAGATGGCACTCCAGTCAAACTGCATGATGAATTCCTGTATACCGTGGTGAAAAACTAAAAATGTAGGCCCGGTAAGCGCGAGCGCCACCGGGCGTTACAAGCCTGAATCAGGCAAATTTATTTAGGCTCGGTACCGAACCATTTTTTATAGATTTCGTTATAGGTGCCGTTCTCTTTCAGGGTTTTCAGCGCGCCGTTCACTTTCTCGCGCAGATCGCTGCCTTTCGGGAAGGCGATACCGTACTGCTGCGCTTCCAGAGAGTCGCCAACCGCTTTGAACTGGCCTTTGCCTGCGGTCTGAATGAAGTACAGAATGTTCGGCGTATCGTGCAGAACCGCGTCAGCGCGGTTAGTGCCCAGTTCCATATAGGCGTTGTCGATGTTCGGGAACTGGCGCAGATCTTTAGTTTTGATATTGGCTTTCGCATAGTCAACGGAGCCGGTACCGCTCTTCACCGCAACCACTTTACCGTCGAGATCTTTTACGCTTTTCACGTCGTTGTTATTGGCTTTAACCATCACCAGCAGGCCGCTTTTGTAGTAGCCGTCAGAGAAGTCGACCGCTTTTTTACGCTCGTCGGTAATGGTGATCCCAGCCAGCGCCAGGTCAACGTTTTTGGTTTGCAGTGCCGGGATAATGCCGCTGAAGTCCATCGGCTTAAGGGTGTAATCCAGCTTCAGCTCTTTCGCAACGGCAGCCCACAGGTCCACGTCAAAACCAACGTATTTATCGCCCTGTTTGAATTCGAACGGAACAAACGCGGTATCGGTGGCGACGACCAGTTTATCGGCAGCGTGAGAAGAGACCGCAAAAGCCAGGGTAAGTGCAGCAAGGGAAACTTTAAACACAGACTTCATAACATTTCCTTTTATATCCACGGGGCGATCCCCTGAGAGAACGTACGCAGTATGAAAAAATCGTGCCAGGTTTACAACCCATTGTTTTGTAAAGACGATATATTCAATCGCAGGTCAAAAATTATGCATCCATAACCGCCATGCACCATCCTGGGGCGCCATTCTGGTGCGCTGCTGGCTTGTTACACAATATGCTGCTATTAAGCGCAGAAAGCGGCCATAAAACAACCCTTGATTAACGATTGTGTGAGGTAATTATTACAAGTGATTTACTTTATTGCGGAGAGAGGAGAGCGGTATGACAGAGGGGTTGCACCAGAAAAGTGCAAAGCCCTCTCCCGGGCGGGGAGAGGGTCATAGATAAAACGTATGCTTTATTCGATGTTGGATTCGATGAACCACAAGAATTTATCCAGGTCGCGGGAGGCCGCAGTCAGGATATCAGCGGTATCTTCATCTTTCGCTTCTTCGATAGATTTACGCACGTCGTTAGCAACGATGGCATAGCGATCGGCCAGCTCTTTCAGGTGATCCTGAACGCTGTGGATATCCAGCGGGTAGCTTTTCAGCGGAGTCTTGCTGTTAACGACCTGAGTTGTACCCAGTGCAACACCACCTAACTGAACCGCACGCTCGGCGATGGTGTCTAGATGGTCGGTCAGGGTGGTACGGAAGCCGTCCAGCATTTCGTGCACGCCAATGAAGTTAGCGCCGCGCATATTCCAGTGGGCCTGTTTAGTGATCAGAGACAGGTCAATGAACTGGGTCACCTGGCGATTCAGCAGCTCAATAGTCGCTTTTTTATCGTTATCCGCTACATCGTTGCGAGTATAAAGCAGATCGGATGATTTCGTTTTTACCAGTTTAGCGGTACTCATAATCTCATATCCTCTTGATGTGTGTTCCCAGGTAATTACTGGAGCTAAGTATAGCACCGGTTTTGGTCTTTGCTATTTTGGCTGTTCCTATCGGTCCAATAGTAATAACGAGGGTGCAAAAGGCTATTTTTTACATATCAGTAACTTACGCATAACCAGGGAGACGATTCTTAATTTTATATAAGACGTTGAGAATGTTAATGAATATTATTCAAGGCGAGCGGCGAAGGCAGGGGGATATTTTGCACGGTGCGAGACCGTGCAGATAAATAATTAACCAATATCAACTTCTTTAATTGTCGTCTCGCGGCGCAGCGTGAGCGTAGAGCCAACGGAGGCGGCAATAATGGCCGACAGGGCCAGCCACTGCACAAGCGTCAGCGTCTCGCTCAGGAAGATCATCCCCGATACCGCTGCCATCGCTGGCTCCATACTCATAAGGGTACCGAAAGTGCGGGTGGGCAGGCGCGTCAGGGCCATCATCTCCAGCGAGTAGGGCAGGGCGGTAGAGAGAACGGCCACGCCCAGGCCCAGCGGCAGAATCGACCAGTGCCAGAGCGCATCCCCGGCCTGAATCGCACCCAAGGGCACAAACACCACGGCAGCGATCAGGGAGCCCAGCGCCACGGTGGCTGGGCCGTGATCCTCCCCGGCGCGCTGGCCGCAGAGAATGTAGATGGCCCAACAGGCACCCGCGCCCAGCGCAAAGGCGGCACCGGTAAGATCGACGTGGGAGACATCCTGCCCCAGCGGCAGAAGGAACCACAGCCCCAGCACGGCCAGCACCACCCAAACAAAATCTACCGGACGCCGAGAGGAGAACAGCGCCACCGCCAGCGGGCCGGTAAACTCCAGCGCCACCGCAATACCCAGCGGCACCGTCTGGATAGAGAGATAGAAGAGATAGTTCATGGCGCCCAGCGACAGGCCATAAAACAGCAGCGGCTTACGCTGCTCAGGCGTAAAACGCAGACGCCAGGGTCGAAAGACAATCACGAGGATAATGGTACCGAGCGCCAGACGCAGGGCGGTCACGCCGGGCGCGCCGACCAGCGGAAAGAGCGATTTTGCCAGCGAGGCACCGCTCTGAATCGACGCCATCGCGACAAGCAGTATTAATATAGGTAACCAGGTGGGCAACTTCCGGGGTAAAGCAGGCATCCTTTCTCCTGTCAATTTATGTCAAACCAAGTAAAGAGGGCAGTGTAATGGAAATAGATGTCAGCGGTTGAGACTCCGTTGAAAATAAATGTCAGGAAAGCGGTAGAATGGCGACAAGTTGCTGGATTAATCACCGTATCTTTAGGAATAATCTGGATGAATATGTCGCTTTTATGGCGGCATAATAGCGACATTAGCGGAAAAAAGGCTTTTTTTTGAAAGAGATACGAGCAAGAGGAAACGTTCTGTTACATCAAAAGGCCCGTTAGACAGCGTGAAGCGCAAAGAGTTTCTCACTATTTTTTGTTATATTTAGTACTTAGGACTTACTTGAAGCACATTTGAGGTGGTTATGAAAAAAATTGCATGTCTTTCAGCACTGGCAGTTGTTCTGGCTGTATCCGCAGGTTCCGCTGTAGCGGCAACCTCTACTGTTACCGGCGGTTATGCTCAGAGCGACATGCAGGGCGTGGCGAACAAAGCTAACGGTTTCAACCTGAAGTATCGCTACGAAAACGACACTCCGCTGGGTTACATCGGTTCCTTTACCTACACTGAAAAAGATCGTACCGAAAGCAACGTGTACAACAAAGCCCAGTACTACGGCGTAACTGCTGGTCCGGCTTTCCGTCTGAACGACTGGGCAAGCATCTACGGTGTAGTGGGTGTTGGCTACGGTAAATTCCAGCAGGCTGAGAATGTTGTAAACCATTCTGACAGCAGCGACTACGGCTTCTCCTACGGTGCGGGCATGCAGTTCAACCCAATCGAAGACGTTGCTATCGACGTTTCCTACGAGCAGAGCCGTATCCGTAGCGTTGACGTTGGCACCTGGATCGCAGGCGTGGGTTACCGCTTCTAATCACCCCGGTGATAGTCTAGACACTAAAACGGCCCTCAGGGGCCGTTTTTTTTATGGGCGCCGTTTATTGGCCCAGGCAAATCCTGTAGGCCCGGCAAGCGTAGCGCCGCCGGGCGTGTCTAAAAACGCCGGGTGGCGCTGCGCTTACCCGGCCTACAAATTGTACTGACGTTGACGTTACGCATGCTGTATACTTAATGCTCATCTATGACAAGAAGGAGCGCATCATGCCAACCGCAAGCAGCATGGCTATCAAACGTGAAACATTAAACCTGCGTATTAAGCCCGCTGAACGCGATCTTATTGATAGGGCAGCTAAGGCTAAAGGTAAAAACCGAACTGATTTTGTACTGGAAGCAGCACGCGCTGCTGCCGAAGAAACATTAATCGAACAGCGTATTATTCTGGCCGATCCAGAGGCGTATCAGCTGTTTCTTACCCGTCTTGATCAGGCTCCAGCGCCTAACGCAGCGTTGCGCAAAACCATGCAAACGCCTGCTCCATGGGAGCAGAAAAAATGATTGCAGCCCCTGAGCCTCTTCATGCCCGGCATCTTTTAACGTCATTTTGCTGTGGTGTGGATTCTATGGATAGCTGGCTTATACAGCGGGCGCTAAAAAATCAGATGACAGGCGCATCCCGTACCTTTGTTTGCTGTGAGGATCTCCGGGTATTGGCCTATTATTCGCTAGCCTCCAGTGCCGTGACAACAAACGATGCGCCGGGTCGCTTTCGCCGCAATATGCCCGATCCTATTCCCGTCGTCGTATTAGGCCGTCTTGCAGTAGATAAATCTTTACATGGTAAAGGTGTGGGACGGGCACTCGTGCGCGATGCTGGATTACGTGTGATTCAGGTTGCCGAGACGATTGGCATCCGCGGAATGCTGGTTCATGCTCTGTCTGACGATGTACGAGAATTTTATTTGAAGGTCGGTTTTGAACCCTCTCCTGGCGATCCGATGTTGCTTATTATTACCCTGGCTGATTTAGAAGCGAGCCTTTAGACTCGCCCGTAGGCCCGGCAAGCGTAGCGCCGCCGGGCGTAGAGATCCCTTACCGCGAGCGGGACTCAAACAGGTCGGTGCTCAAATGGTTGTAATCTACCTTTTGCAGCTTGAAGTTGGTCACCCAGGTTGGCCCGGCTTTGTCATTTGAGACAAAGCGGTAGCGGGTGGCGATCTCTTTGGCCGTGATGCCGGTCCACTGCGAAAAGAAGCTGAGGAAGTCGTTGGCCGAGCGGCGGGCTTTAATCAGCCGATGGCGGGTGTCGTCGCTGGAGATCACCATAAACGGCACCTGGAAGTTCTGCTGGAACTTATCGTCGTGGGCCAGATACTGCACCGCTTTGCCGCGCTCCTTGAAGGCCAGACCGTGATCGGAGAAGTAGACCATGGAGAAGGTGCTGCCGCTGTTGCGCAACTGGTCGTAAAGCTTGCTGAGCAGGGTGTCGGTTTGCGTAATCGAGTAGAGGTAGCACGAGGTCTCCTTTGACTGAACGAAGTCCGCGTACTTGCCGCCGGTGCGATCGCAGGCCTGCGGGTGAGAGCCCATCAGGTGCAGGACAATCAGCTGCGGCTGGCTGCGGGCGGTGCTCAACACCTGCTCGGTCATCTTCAGCAGCGCTTCATCGCGGGTGTTCTTATCGGCCTCAAAGTCGCCGCTCTTTAAGAACTGCACCTCATCGGCGCGCTTGGCAATGCTGGCGATGGCGGTATCGTACTCGCCAATCTGCCCTTGATTAGAGAACCACCAGGTCTGGAAACCCGCCCGGTTGGCCAGCGTAACAAAGTTATCCTGATACTGAGGCTTGTTGTCCATCACCCGGTTCAGGGTCAGGCCTAACGATTTCTGCGTCGAGCCGCTGGCTGCCACGTAGTCAGTAAAAAAGCTGCCGTTTACGCTGCTGGCAAAGGGGGTGTTCTGCCAGTGGCCGCCAAATGCGCCCACCGCGTCGCGGCGCACGCTCTCACCGATCACCACCACATAGGTGTGATACTTCGGCTTAACGCCTATCACGTTCCAGCTGTCTTTCATTCCGGCCAGCTGCGCCATCCGGCCCTGCTCGTCCAACACTTCCTGATTGTTAACTACCACGTCCTTCACAAAGCGAAATACCGGGTAGCCGGTATCTTTCAGATTAAAGACGCCGCCATAGACAAGGTTCTGCACCGGAGCGACAAAGACGGTAGCCAGACATAAGGCGACGCCAAGATGATCCCATTTTCCCCAGGTAGCACGCTCGCTCTGCTTACGGCGGATGGCAATCACGCCAAGACCAAAGATAAACAGACCAATCACGTAGTTGTACCACGGGAAAATGGTCAGGATCTCCGTGGACTCTTCCATGTTAGTGGAGTGCAGCGCTAGCAGCGTATTGAAGTTGGGTGCGCCATAGGCCTGGCCAAACGGGTAGTAGGAGGCGGCGAGCAGGGAGAAGACCGCCACCAGCACCTTCTGCGCACGCGGGGCATGACGCCACAGCAGCAGCAGCAGGCAGGCGAACGCGGTGGTATAGAGCAGGCTAAAGGGGTAGCCAAGGGCGTAGTTGATCAGTAACGACTGAAGAAAATAGAAACCCGTCCACGGGCTAAGGGCCTGGCTACGGGCAGCAAGCGTTTCTTTTAGGGTTAAATTCATATAGCTGTATCGCGAAAACGCCATGTGCTCACCCTGGCGTAGAGGGTCAAAACCTGCCGGAGAGGGCGTGGAGTCGAGGGAGAGTTCCGCATCCGCGAGCCGCATTTGTGCAGGGCTGCGAGAAGATAGAGCGAGAGCAGACGAAGATCAACTGCTTACGGGGCAATCTTTTGCGAGGATGGTTGCAAAATCAACAAATAGTGAGTTTTTCTGTGGCAGAGGGAGAGTATGACGGGAGAATGTGACAGAAAAATGAAGCGGCGTACCGCGACGCCGCATTAATGGGATTTTTTATCGTCCTGCTGCGGTTTGCCGTTGAACATATCGCACAGCATGTTGAGCAACTGCAACCGGACCTGGAATGGCGAGTGAGTAAACACGGATAAGCACCTCTTGAGTTCGTTCATATCAACCTCCTCCTGCTGGATTTCGTGACGTTCAATCTACGAAGGTTGTCTGCATTACATACAGATATAGCACAGGCTATATTGTATAGCTACGGCTATTACCCAAATTTTTTGTGCTGGTCTACTTATGGTTTACACTGGGCGCAACCGTATATGATGCATTTATCGCGTTACCCCCATGAGGAAGTTCAATGAGCCGTCGCGCAGGCAAGACAACAACAAAAAAAGTGACGCAGCTGGTGAATGTCGAAGAGCACGTTGAGGGCTTTCGACAGGTGCGGGAAGCGCACCGGCGGGAGCTGATTGATGACTATGTCGAACTGATCTCCGATCTGATCCGCGAGGTGGGGGAGGCCCGTCAGGTGGATATGGCTGCCCGGCTAGGCGTCTCCCAGCCAACGGTGGCAAAGATGCTTAAGCGTCTGGCAACGGTAGGGCTGATTGAGCAGATCCCCTGGCGCGGTGTGTTTCTGACCCCGGAAGGAGAGAAGCTGGCTCAGGAGAGCCGCGAACGGCACCAGATCGTTGAGAGCTTTCTTCTCGTGCTGGGCGTAAGCCCGGAGACCGCCCGCCGTGATGCCGAAGGCATGGAGCACCACGTTAGCGAGGAGACGCTGGAGCGCTTTCGCCTCTTTACCCTTCAGCAGGAGCACCCTGCGGAATGACCCTGCCGTTCGTGCACGCGCTGGCGCGCGATCGCTTTTTCCAGCTGCTGATCCTGATCGGCATTATCCTGAGCTTTTTCGTTCCCTTTAACCCGGCCGCGTGGCCCAGGGCGATCGACTGGCACACCATCCTGACGCTAAGCGGACTGATGATGCTCACCAAAGGGGTAGAGCAGAGCGGCTACTTTGACGTGGTGGGGCGCAGAATGGTCCGGCGCTTCGCCACCGAGCGGCGGCTGGCGATGTTTATGGCCCTGGCGGCGGCGCTGCTCTCCACCTTCCTGACCAACGACGTGGCGCTGTTTATTGTTGTGCCGCTCACGCTGACGCTCAGAAAACTGTGTGAAATCCCGGTTAACCGGCTGATCATCTTTGAAGCGCTGGCGGTAAACGCCGGGTCGCTGCTGACCCCGATTGGTAATCCACAAAATATTCTGCTGTGGGGGCGTTCTGGCCTCTCATTCGCTGCCTTTACCGGGCAGATGGCGCTGCTGGCGGTAGTGATGATGGCAAGCCTGCTGCTGCTCTGCTGGTTCTTTTTCCCCAATAAAGCCCTGAACTACCACAGCGGCAGCCAGGCGCCGTCATGGCAGCCGCGCCTGCTCTGGACCTGCCTGGCGCTGTACGTGGTGTTCCTCATCTCGCTGGAGCTGAAGCATGAGGGCTGGGGCGCGTTGATCGTCGCCGCAGGCTTTGCGGTGGTGGCCTTTAAGGTGCTAAAGAGCGTGGACTGGACGCTGCTGCTGGTGTTTATGGCGATGTTTATCGACGTCCACCTGCTGGTGCAGCTTCCTGCGCTACAGGGATCGCTCAACGGGGTAGAGCACCTCTCCCAGCCCGCCCTGTGGCTCACGGCTATCGGCCTGTCGCAGGTGATCAGCAACGTGCCGGCGACCATTCTGCTGCTGAACTACGTCCCAGCCAGCCCGCTGCTGGCCTGGGCGGTCAACGTCGGTGGTTTCGGCCTGCTGCCCGGCTCGCTGGCAAATCTGATCGCCCTGCGGATGGCCAACAATCGCCGCATCTGGTGGCGCTTCCATCTTTACTCTATTCCGCTGCTGATCTGGGCCGCGCTGGTGGGGTATGGGTTACTTATTATCAGTTAATGCGAATTTGTCAGTTTTTCCTGGCAAATGTATAGCAACCTCCTAACTTTAGATAACGGCGCACGTGTCGCGCCGTTCATCGACAGGACAGTTGCAACGCTATGGCTGATAACGAAAAGAATCCTGACGCAGCTCAGGAAGAGAACAATACCGCTCGGAAAGATCAAAACACCGATCAAAACACCGATCAAAACAAGACTCAAAACAACGAACGTAAGCGCCCCGGCAAGAAGCCGTTAATCATTCTGGGCGTAGTCGTTGTGGTGATGGTGATTGTGGCGCTGGTGTGGTGGTTGATGACCCGCAACCAGGAGACCACCGACGATGCCTTCACCGAAGGCGATGCGGTTACCATCGCCCCCAAGGTGGCGGGCTACGTGACCGAGCTGCGGGTGAAGGATAACCAGCGGGTGAAGAAGGGCGATCTGCTGGTGCTGATCGACCCTCGGGATGCCACCGCCCAGCGTGATCAGGCTCAGGCCCAGCTTGGGCTGGCTACCGCCCAGCTGCATCAGGCGCAGGCCCAGCTGGCACTTTCGAAAGTGCAGTACCCCTCTCAGCGTGATGAAGCGCAGGCGCAGGTGCTCAAGGCCAAGGCTGACTTAGCCAATGCGGAAGCCGCCTATCGCCGCCAGCGCGGCGTCGACCCGCGCGCCACCACGCAACAAAACATCGACAGCGCCAACGCCCAGCTGCGCAGCGCTCAGGCCCAGCTGGCCAGCGCCAATGCCCAGCTTGAGGTCGCAAGCCAGATTAACCTGCAGATCCGCCAGCAGGAGACCAACGTCGAAGCCCGTGAGCAGCAGGTTGAGCAGGCCCGTGCCCAGCTGGCAAACGCGAACCTTAACCTCTCCTATACCGAAGTACGCGCCCCCTTTGATGGCTTCGTCACCAAGCGTAACGTGCAGACCGGGACTCTGGTGCAGGCGGGTACGGCGCTCTTCTCGCTGGTCTCGCCTGACATTTGGGTGGTGGCGAACTTTAAAGAGTCGCAGCTGGAGCGGATGCGCCCCGGTAATAAAGTCACTATCGGCGTGGATGCCTACCCGGATCTGGAGCTGGAAGGACATATCGACAGCATCCAGCAGGGGAGCGGCTCGCGCTTCTCCGCCTTCCCGTCAGAAAACGCTACGGGTAACTTCGTGAAGATCGTTCAGCGCGTGCCGGTGAAGATCGTCATCGATAAGGGCCTTGACGCTAACCAGCCGCCGCTGCCGCTGGGGCTGTCCGTGGAGCCGAAGGTGACCCTGGAATGACCGATCACAGCCATGAGAGCTGGCGTCCCGCCAGTAACCCGTGGGCGGTGGCGATTGTCGTCACCCTCGCGGTGTTTATGGAGATCCTCGATACCACTATTATCAACGTGGCGCTGCCCCACGTCGCCGGCTCGCTCTCGGCGAGCTACAGCGAATCCACCTGGGTGCTTACCAGCTACCTGGTGGCGAACGGCATCGTGCTACCAATCTCGGCCTTTTTGAGCCGCGTCTTTGGCCGCAAGCGCTTCTTCCTCATCTGTATCGTGATGTTCACCGTCTGCTCGTTCCTGTGCGGGCTCGCCACCGAGCTGTGGGAGATCATCCTGTTCCGTATCCTGCAGGGCTTCTTCGGCGGGGGGCTACAGCCGACCCAGCAGTCGGTGCTGCTCGACTACTTTAAGCCTGAGGATCGCGGCAAGGCCTTTGGCCTCTCGTCAATTGCGATCATCGTTGCTCCGGTGCTCGGCCCGACCCTCGGGGGCTGGATCACCGACAACTACTCCTGGCGCTGGGTCTTCTTTATCAACATCCCAGTGGGAATCGTCACCGTGCTGGCCATCTATCAGCTGCTGGAAGATCCACCCTGGGAGCGCAAATCGGAAGAGAAGCTGACCATCGACTGGACCGGCATCGGCCTGATTGCGCTGGGGCTAGGCTGTTTGCAGGTGATGCTTGACCGTGGCGAAGACGACGACTGGTTCGCCTCGGGCTTTATCCGCACCTTTGCCGTGCTGACTTTGATTGGCATCATCGGGGCGATCTACTGGCTAATGTACGCCAAAAAGCCGGTGGTGGATCTGCACTGCATGAAGGACAAAAACTTTGCCGTCTCCAGCCTGCTGATGGCCGGGATGGCGATGATCCTCTACGGCAGCTCGGTGGTGATCCCCCAGCTGGCGCAGCAGGATCTCGGCTACACCGCGACCTGGTCCGGGCTGGTGCTCTCGCCGGGGGCGGTGTTAATCGTACTCACCATCCCGCTGGTGCTGAAGCTGATGCCGGTGGTGCAGACCCGGTGGATCATCGCCTTCGGCTTTACCTGCCTGGCGGTGGCCTTCTTCTGGTCGCGCAATCTGACCCCGGACGTTGATTTTGAAACGCTGGTGCTGTTCCGCAGCGCGCAGTCGATTGGTCTTGGCTTCCTGTTTGTGCCGCTTACCACCATCGCCTTTGTCACCATTCCGCGCCAGCTCAACGCCGACGCCGCCGCGCTGTTTACCATGTTCCGTAACGTCGCCGGATCGATCGGTATTTCGCTCTCAACCGCCGCCATTACCGAGCGCGCTCAGGTGCACAGCGCCTATTTAAGCGCCCATACCACGCCCTTTAGCGAACAGTTCCAGCTGGCGGTGCGCGAGACGGCCGAGGCGATCCGCAACTTCACCACGCTGCCGGGGGATCCGCTCGGTCTGGCAACCGGGCAGATGTACCGAACCATGATCGAGCAGTCGCGCTTTCTCGCCTACGTTGATGTCTTTACCATCCTCAGCGCCGTGGCGTTTTTACTGATTCCGTTTTGTCTTCTGCTTTCGCCGATCAAGAGCGAAGGCAGCGCAGGAGCACATTAACATGCACAGGATACATACCCCGACGCTGTCGTTACTCACCCTGCTGCTGGCGGGCTGCGCCGTGGGGCCAGACTATCAGCAACCGGTGCCGCCTGCGGTGAGCCACTGGAACGACGCCGGGGATAAAACCGTGCCGTCGCAAACCTCCAGCCAGGCGGTGAATCCGCGCTGGTGGACGACCTTTAACTCGCCGCAGCTCAACAGCCTGATCGAGCGGGCGATCGCCGGGAACCTCTCCCTGCAGCAGACCGTGCTGCGCATTGCTGGTGCACGGGAACAGATCAACCAGGCGGGCGGGGCCTTCCTGCCGGCGGTAAACGGCAATCTTCAGGCCACCCGGCAGCAGCTGGGCCTGGAGGGGGAGCTGAAATCCCATGACGTTTACGGCCAGCTGCAGGACGTCGACCCAGAGATAAACAACGCCCTTGGGGTGCTCACCCAGCCGGTGAATCTCTACCAGGGCAGCTTCGACGCCCAGTGGGAGCTGGATCTGTGGGGCAAAGTACGCCGCCAGGTCGAGGCAGCCAATGCCCAGCAACAGGCGGCTATCGAGCAGCGCAACGACGCCCTGGTGTCACTGGAGGCGGAAGTGGCGCGCGCGTGGCTCCAGCTGCGCGGGGCGCAGAGCATCCTTACCACCATGAATACGCAGATCGACACCGCAAAGGAGACGCTTAGCCTGACCGAGAGTCGCCAGCGCGGCGGTCTGTCGCCGCAGCTGGACGTTGAGAACGCTCGGGCACAGCTCGGCAACCTGGAGGCGCAGCTGCCGCAGTACCAGGCCCAGGAGCAGCAGGCGATGAATGCCCTGGCCATTCTGATCGGCAAGCCTCCCGGTGCGCTGAATGCGGAGCTACGGTCGGTGCAGCCCCTGCCGAAGCTGCCGGATATCATCCAGACCGGCATTCCCTCAACCCTGGCTCGCCGTCGACCGGACGTGCGTGAAGCCGAAGCCAACCTGCACGCGGCCACCGCGCAGATCGGCGTCTCGGTGGCGCAGCTCTTCCCGAGCCTGACCCTGAGCGGTCAGTTTGGCCTGCGCAACAGCGAAACCGACTGGCTGACCGACTGGAGCAGCCACTTCTATAGCTTCGGGCCGCAGGTGTCGATTCCCATCTTCCAGGGCGGACGGCTGGTCTCCAGCGTCAAGCTGGCACGCGCGCAGCAGGGCGCAGCGGCGCTTAACTATCGCCAGACGGTGCTGAGCGCGCTGGGTGACGTAGAGAACGCGCTGGTCAGCTACCGTACCGATCAGCAGCGCGAAGCCGGGCTGAGCAAAACCATTGAGGCGTTGCAGAGCGCGTTCGATCTCGCCAGCGACAGCTATCGCCAGGGGATCGCCACCTTTATCGACGTGCTTGATGCCCAGCGCCAGCTGGCTCAGGCCGAGCAGCAGCGCGCCCAGGCGCGAGTGCAGAGCAGTCTCGATCTGGTGGCGCTCTACAAGGCGCTGGGAGGCGGCTGGGAGCCGTACCAGACCGTACAGCTGCCGGACTACCCGGTCTTTGGCGAGGCGACGCGCGGATAAAGTTCAGAGGATTGGGCAAGAAACGCGCAGGATCCTCACATTCGCGATCCGGCGCGTCGGAGTATAACTACTGAACACTCACTGACACCCTAAGGAGCGTTCTATGCGTTATCAAAAACTTGGCAATACCGGTCTCTTTGTTTCCGAGCTGTGCCTGGGCACTATGACCTTCGGCGGTGAAGGCGGCATGTGGGGCAAGATTGGACAGCTGCGGCAGAGCGAGGCTGAGAGGCTGGTGGGCGATGCCCTCGCGGCGGGCATCAACTTTATCGATACCGCCAACGTCTACTCGGAAGGGCGCTCGGAAGAGATCACCGGCCAGGCGCTGAAAAACCTCAAGATCCCCCGTGAAGACGTGGTGGTGGCCACCAAGGTGTTCGGCGAAACCGGCACCGGCGGGGTCAACTCGCGCGGCAGCTCCCGCTACCATATTATCGGCAGCGTCAAGGAGAGCCTGCGCCGTCTCCAGCTGGATCATATCGACCTCTACCAGCTGCACGGCTTCGATCCGGCAACGCCTATCGAAGAGACGCTCTACGCCCTGGATAACCTGGTTCAGCACGGTCACGTCCGCTATATCGGCGTGTCTAACTGGGCGGCGTGGCAGATTATGAAGGCGCTGGGCATCTCCGAGCGGCTGGGGCTGGCCCGCTTCGCCTCGCTACAGGCTTACTACACCATCGCCGGGCGCGACCTTGAGCGTGAGCTGGTGCCGATGCTGCAAAGCGAAGGGGTGGGGCTGATGGTCTGGAGCCCGCTGGCGGGCGGTCTGCTCAGCGGCAAGTATGACCGCAGCGGCAGCGGAGAGGAGGGTGGTCGTCGACTGGCGTTTGACTTCCCACCGGTAGAGAAAGAGCGCGCCTTCGACTGCGTAGACGTCATGCGTAACATTGCCGACAGCAAAGGCGTGTCGGTGGCGCAGATCGCTCTGGCGTGGCTGCTACATCAGCCGGTGGTAAGCAGCGTGATTATCGGCGCAAAACGCCCGGATCAGCTGGCGGATAACATTGCCGCGACGGAGATCCGCCTGAGCGAAGAGGAATTGAAACAGCTTGATGCGGTCAGCGCCCTGCCGCGTGAGTATCCAGGTTGGATGCTGGAGCGGCAGGGGGAATATCGCCGTAATCAGCTGGCATAAACATGCCCGGTGGCGCTTCGCTTACGCGGGCCTACAAACCCACACCGTGCCTACCGTAGGCCGGGCAAACGCAGTGCCGCCCGGCATTTGCAGCTGGCACAGCAGTAAAGTGGCAATAAAAAAGCCCGGCGATTGCCGGGCTTTTTACTGGCTTAAACAAACTTAGTTCAGACGAACCGGCATCCCGGAACGGTTCTGAATCGCCTGCTCAACGACGCTCTGGTCGGCGTCCGGCTGGCTGGTGATGCTCTGCACGCTCTTGGTCAGCGCGATCGGCACAATCTCTTTGCCGTCAAACTGCGCTTCGGTAGTAGAGAGCGGGTTGTGAACCTCAATGTAGCGGCTACCGTCTGGCTCTGTGGTAGCTTTTACCGGCTCATCGATAAACTGTACGCGAGTACCGACCGGCACGTTCTGGAACAGGAACTTGATGTCGTCGTTACGCAGACGCACGCAGCCGTGGCTCACGCGCAGGCCGACGCCGAAGTTAGCGTTGGTGCCGTGAATAGCATACAGGCGGCCAATGTACAGGGCGTAAAGACCCATCGGGTTATCCGGACCGGCAGGCACTACCGCAGGCAGCGGGTTACCGGCGGCAATGTACTCCTGGTGCATCTTCGCAGTAGGCGTCCAGGTCGGGCCCGCTTTCTTACGCTCAACCTTGGTGGTCCAGTTAATCGGGGTATCTTTACCCAGCTGGCCGATACCGATCGGCAGCACGATCACGGTGTTGGTGCCTTTCGGATAGTAGTAGAGGCGCATCTCGGCGCTGTTGATCACAATCCCTTCATGCACGGTATCCGGCAGGATCAGCTGCTGAGGGATGTTCATCACGCTACCGCCCTTCGGCAGGTAGGGGTCAATACCTGGGTTAGCTTCCATCAGGTTAGAGAGCCCCATCTGGTACTGGGCCGCGTAGTACTCCAGCGGCTGGCTGTTGTTCTCTGGCAGGGTGATGACCTGGTTCTGGCCAATCAGACGGCTACCATCGGTCGGCAGCGGATAGGTTACAGCAGACGCGGATTTGCAAAACCCTACTACAGCGAAAGCCGCCGCTAAAATTGTTGTTAATTTCATATTCATGGTATGCGAGGTTTCTGTGCCACAGGCCGTTTAGTTAAGAATGCTCAAAAGGATGGGAGCGCATTATATGTGCATTCCCACGCGCATGGAATTGAGATGTGTACGAAATCACATTTTTTTCTCTCACCCTAGTGTAGCAACTGTTCACACCTGCGCGATTTCAATTCGGAATTGTGGCATAATGCAGAGTTTGTCACACATTTTCAGGATAACACCGTGTTAGTTACCAGCAACGTCACCATGCAGTTTGGCAGTAAGCCGCTGTTTGAAAATATTTCCGTCAAGTTTGGCGGCGGCAATCGTTACGGCCTGATTGGGGCGAACGGTAGCGGAAAATCCACCTTTATGAAGATCCTCGGCGGCGACCTTGAGCCGACGCTGGGCAACGTCTCCCTCGATCCGAACGAGCGTATCGGTAAGCTGCGTCAGGATCAGTTCGCCTTTGAAGAGTTCAGCGTGCTCGACACGGTGATCATGGGTCACGGCGAGCTGTGGGAAGTGAAGCAGGAGCGCGATCGCATCTACGGCCTGGCCGAGATGAGCGAAGAGGACGGCTATAAAGTGGCCGATCTCGAAGTGCTGTACGGCGAGATGGACGGCTATTCCGCCGAGTCCCGTGCGGGCGAGCTGCTGCTCGGCGTCGGTATTCCGGTAGAGCAGCACTACGGCCCGATGAGCGAAGTGGCTCCCGGCTGGAAGCTGCGTGTGCTGCTGGCTCAGGCCCTGTTCTCCGATCCGGACATTCTCCTGCTCGATGAACCGACCAACAACCTGGACATCGACACCATTCGCTGGCTGGAGCAGGTGCTGAACGAGCGTAACAGCACCATGATCATCATCTCGCATGACCGTCACTTCCTGAACATGGTCTGCACCCACATGGCGGATCTGGACTACGGCGAGCTGCGCGTGTATGCGGGCAACTACGACGAGTATATGACCGCGGCGACCCAGGCGCGTGAACGCCTGCTGGCCGACAACGCCAAGAAGAAAGCGCAGATCGCTGACCTGCAATCCTTCGTCAGCCGTTTTAGCGCCAACGCCTCGAAGTCCCGTCAGGCGACCTCTCGCGCCCGTCAGATCGATAAGATCAAGCTGGACGAGGTGAAAGCCTCCAGCCGTCAGAACCCGTTCATTCGTTTTGAGCAGGATAAGAAGCTGTTCCGTAACGCGCTGGAAGTGGAAGCCCTCACCAAAGGCTTCGATAACGGCCCGCTGTTTAAGAACTTCAACCTGCTGCTGGAAGTGGGCGAGAAGATTGCCATTCTGGGTGCTAACGGCGTGGGTAAAACCACTCTGCTGAAAACCCTGGTGGGCGATCTGGCACCGGATAGCGGCACCGTGAAGTGGTCAGAAAACGCCAAGATTGGCTACTACGCGCAGGATCACGCCGCCGACTTTGATAACGATCTGACCGTCTTCGACTGGATGAGCCAGTGGAAGCAGGAGGGGGATGATGAGCAGGTGGTGCGCAGCTTCCTGGGTCGTCTGCTCTTCAGCCAGGACGATATCAAAAAGCCAGCGAAGGTGCTCTCCGGGGGCGAGAAGGGCCGTATGCTCTTCGGCAAGCTGATGATGCAGAAGCCGAACATCCTGATTATGGATGAACCGACTAACCACCTGGATATGGAATCTATCGAGTCGCTGAACATGGCGCTGGAGATGTATCCGGGCACGCTGGTCTTCGTCTCCCACGACCGTGAGTTTGTAAGCTCTCTGGCGACCCGCGTGATTGAGATCACCCCTGAGCGCGTCGTTGACTTCAGCGGGAACTATGAAGACTACCTGCGCAGCAAAGGTATCGAATAATTTCCCGTCGTCTTTCGCGCTACAGGTGTGTTGGCTGCACCTGCTCACCCCAGTCACTTACCTGTGTAAGCTCCTGGGGATTTACAGGTTTGCCGCCTTCCTGTAACGCGAAATACTTAGGGAAATTGGGCTATGAGAATGCCCGGTGGCGCTGACGCTTACCGGGCCTACATTTTACAATCTACATTTACCACGTTTGCATTATCGTTTACGCCATGCCCAACGCGCGCTTGCCGTGCTCGTTTAAATCCGCAACCGTAAATCGGTTCTCCCACGTCGCTTCATAATCCTCACGCGGGAAATCGCCCGGCGATACGCCGTTCTCTAATGCCACCTTTACCTTGCGCGCATAGGCGAGGTTCTTTTCGCACAGCGGCGCGGCGGGAATATACATCACGTTGCCCCAGCCCTGCTGATCCTCTACCGGTGCCACGGAGTGGATGACGTCGCAGTGCCACCACACCGAGTCCCCGGCCTCCAGCGCCGGAATGCTGGTTAACGCCTCGATCAGCAGCGGATGCCACTTCTCGGAGATGGGCAGCACGCGCCCTGGCGCTACGCCGCACAGCTCATCTTCCGGCACGTCGTCCAGCAGCGGACGCAGCAGAACGTAGGCCATCGCCTCGGGGATCGGCACCACGTGCAGCAGACCCTGGCCCGGCAGCATATCCGACAGCGCCGTCCAGCCCTGGAAGGTGCGGAACACCGAGCACTTGGTGGTGTTATCCACGGTGTACTCTTCCACTTCGGTGCGGTGCGCGGCGTGCCACGGATCGTAGCTGTCGATATCGCCGTTAAACACCGAGGCGAAAACCTGCTGATAGGCCGGCAATAGCCAGCGCTCCAGCGCCCCGGAATCGGTGTGCGCGCCCAGCCCTTTAGAGGTGGTGCCCGGTGGACGACGGCGAATGCGGTCCGGATAGATCACGCTAACATCCGGATCGAACCACTGCTTGCCGTCGCTCTCAAAGGTCCAGAGACGGTTTAGCAGGGACTGCACCTGCGCCATCTCGCTGCTCTGGCGGGCCTGCATCTGCGCCTGCGACCAGTAGATGGGATAGATCTCCGGGCGTGAGGCCTCCAGCGTACCAAAGAAGCTGTCCCCCGGTCCTTTATAGACGTCGTCGAAACGGTTCTGGTCGAGGTAGGCGAGCATGGATTGATCCCAGCCCAGCGCCTGCTCGCGCGGGAAGTGGCCCTTAATCACCGCACAGCCCCGACGCTTGATAGCCGCACGCTGCGCCTCGCTGACGCGGCCGCTCTTCACATCCTCAAAGGGGATCACCGGCCAGACCGACTCGCCTTTCGCTTTCAGGGCGTTGATCTCGGCTACCTGAGCGGCAATGCGCTCCTCAAGGCGGTTAAAGACAGCCTGCACGTCACCAATCTGCGCCCGCAGGGCCTGTTTTACCTGACGAATCGCCGCCTTATGGTCGGCAGGCAGCGTTTCGCTTGCATACATTTCAGTCATATCACCCTCTCGCATCTTTCATTCGAAAGTATCTGGCTTACATATGCTAATTTAAGTTAAAAAAAAGTTAATGCAAGTTTAAAAAGATGATGGGGTGCACAAAAGAGAGAAGAGGGTGACGCCAGCCGCGAGGGTGCTGGCGTAGAGGTGCTTAGGCGTTGAAAGGCGGGGTGGCGTCGAGTACGGCCTGGATCACGTTCAGCGCGCCCTGCTGGTTGTTATCGTCGGTCTGGAAGTTGGCAATGGCTTTGATGGCCTCGCCAGCGTTACCCATCGCAAAAGAGAATTTCGCCATGCGCAGCATCTCGGCGTCGTTGCCGCTGTCGCCGATGGTGACACAGTCGCTGGGCGAAAGCTGCCAGCGCTTGAGCAGGCGGGTGATGCCGTTGGCCTTATGCAGGCCGGGGATGATCAGATCCACAAAGCCGAAGCCGCTGGTGACCGGTTTCATGATGCCGTCGAGGGAGACGTGCAGGGCATCCACCAGCTGCGGGATCTCGCTGTCCGGCAGGTTGAGGGAGAACTTAAACATCTTGTCGTCGATCTCGCGATAGTCATCCACCTGCTTCAGGCGGTGATAGTGGTGCGACATCAGCTCGACAAACTCCGGCGGCGCGCTTTTACTGACGTAGGCGCTCTCCAGACCGCAGGCGACAAAGTTCAGGCCTTCGCTCTTGAGCAGCTCGCCCAGCACGATCTGGTACTCGTGGCGGGTCAGCTCGCCATGGAAGATCTCTTTGCCGTGCTCGTAGACCAGCGCGCCGTTTTCGGCCACAAAAGAGATGTCGTCTTTGATTTCCGGAAAGAAGGAGATGAGCTGGTAGAACTGGTTGCCGCTGGCGACCACAAACTCAATGCCGCGTGCCTGAAGCTCACGGAACTGGCTGAGGAAACGGCTGCGGTCGTAGGCTTTGGCATCATCAAGGAAAGTTCCGTCCATGTCAGTGACGATAACTTTTACGGTCATACGTTATGCTCCCAGGGTAAAAACAGTCAGGAGCATTCTAGTAATGATGTGAGCAAATGCACACATTTAATTTCATACGAAAGCTGACAGTAGGCCCGGCAGGCGGTCCGCCGGGCGTTGCTGGTTACAACGTGTGCTCGGTTCTCGCGATAATATCGTCCTGCGCATCCGGCGACAGGGCGGTAAAGAACGCCGAGTAGCCCGCCACGCGCACTACCAGATCCCGATACTGGTCCGGGTGTTCCTTCGCCGCTAGCAGCGTCTCGCGGGAGACGATGTTGTACTGGATATGCCACCCTTTGCGTACTTCAAAGAAGGTGCGCAGCAGCATCATCAGCTTCTGCCGATCGCTGTCATTCTCCAATGTGGCCGGGTTCAGCTTCTGGTTTAGCAGCACGCCGCCGAGAATCGACCCCACCGGCAGCTTGCCGACGGAGTTGATCACCGCCGTGGGGCCGAAACGATCCGTTCCGGAGGCCGGGCTGGCTCCCTCCGCCAGCGGGGTCATGGCTTTACGCCCGTCCGGCGTGGCCATGGTTGCTGCACCAAAGGGCACGTTGGCCGAAATGGATGAGGTCCCCGCGTAGTAGTTGCCGCCGATGGGGCCGCGACCGTAGCGCGGATTGTGATACTGCTTCAGCTCGTCAATATAGGTCTGGTAGGCGCGGTTCAGCAGCAGATCGACGCTGTCATCGTCGTTGCCATACTTCGGCGCGCCGTTGATTAAGCGCTGGCGCAGCTGCTCGTAGGTCAGGCCGCCGAAATCTGCCGCCAGCGCCTCGGCGAGCTGCTGCTGGCCGATAACGCCCTGGTCGAAGACCAGCTTTTTCACCGCCGCCAGGCTGTTGCCGAGGTTAGCGATCCCTACCTGTAATCCCGACACCCAGTCGTACTTCGCGCCACCCTGTTTAATGCTCCTGGCTCGCTCGATGCAGTCATCTACCAGCGCCGAGCAGAGAATATCGTGAACGTTCTCCTCCAGCATGGTGTCTACCACGTACTCGATCTCAATGGATTTGCGAGTGTAGTAGCGGATCTGCGCGTCCCACGCTGCCATTACCTCGCTGAAGTCGGCGAAGTTACTTTTAGACAGCGCCTGCTCCTGGGGCAGGAATACCTTGCCGCTGGTGGCATCGCGACCGCCCTCCAGCGCGGCGAGCATCACCCGGGCGAAGTTGATAAAGCTCATTCCGGTGCAGCGGTAGCCCCACTTGCCGCCGACGGCGGTCTCGATACAACCAATCGCCGCGTAGTCATAGGCATCCTCCGGCGCGATCCCTAGCTTAATGAACTCAGGGATCACAATCTCGTCATTATTAAACGCGGGCATGCCGAAGCCGCAGCGGATCACCTGGACACAGGCGTCGAGGAAATCGTTGCTCATCCCGGCGTGGTAGCGCACGCTCAGGTTGGGCTGAGTCGAGCGCAGGCGCCCGCAGGATTCGAGGATGGCATAGGAGAGTGGATTGACCGCATCCAGCGCCTTGCCGTCGACCCATTTCTGGCCGCCAATGGTCACGTTCTGATACAGCGGGCTCCCGGCTGACGCCTTCGAATGTGAGCCGGAGCGGATCTTGTTCACCTCCAGCAGCTTCAACCAGCAGCCGTGCAGCAGCTCAATGGCCTGTTCCCTGGAGAGGGTCTGATTCAGCTCGACGTCGCGGCGATAGTAAGGATAGAGATACTGATCCATACGGCCAAACGAAACCGAGTGGCCGTTGGACTCGATCTGCAAAATCAGCTGGATGAAGTAGCAGAGCTGCAGCGCCTGCCAGTAGGTTTCCGGCGGACGATGGGCGATGACGTCGCAGTTCTCGGCTATTTGCAGCAGCTCATCCCGGCGGCTGACGCGTTGTTCGTCGCTGGCCATCTCACGGGCGAGGGCGGCAAAGCGGGTGATATGGTCGCTGACCGCATGCAGAACAATATCAATCGCCTTCAGGAACTGCTCCCCGTGCAGATCCTCCAGCACGGTGAGGTTGATGCGCGACCGGCGCTCGGCCACCTTCTCGCGCAGGCCATCGAGACCCTTCTCCAGCAGCAGCGGGTAGTTGACCGCCAGGTGCGCATCGCCAGAGGTCATATTGCCCTCGGCCTTGATGATGCCGGTCGCCAGCAGGGCTTTCTGCTCGTCGGTAAACATACCGTAGCAGCGATCCTGTACCGTCTGGCCGCGCCACCACGGGCAGATCTCATGCAGCACGCGCTTGTTCTCTTCGCTCACCGCAAAGCCCGCGCCGGGGCGATCGGCCAGGTCGTCAATCTCCTTTTCGATCCACGACACGGTGTACTCGGGGAAGATAGGCGCGGCGCGAACTTCGCTCGCCTGGTTGCCGATAATCAGCTCGTCATGCTTGATCCAAATTGTGCGCTCGGCAAGATGGTGGGCGAGGGCCAGCGCCCGGCGTACCGGGATGGGCTTATCGAGGTGCTGCCGGTAGGCCTCGGTGTAGTGCCGGGCGCGCTCGGTGCAGACCGGGGGCTTAACAATGTGTACCAGCGCATCTTTATGCGCCTGAATGCGGCGGGTCAGGGTATCAAGACGTAACTCGGTCATAGCATTATCCTCGTAGGGTTGCGGTCAGGCCATACTCGCGGGCGGACGCTTCAGCGAAGGCCAGCAGGGCGGGCGCGTCGAGCGGCTTATCGGGCGCGGTATAGGGCTGATTCAGCAGGTGATATTTGTTGATGCCCAGGGTGTGATAGGGCAGAAAGTGGATCTCCTCGACGCCAAGTTCGTCGGCGGCAAAGCGGGTAATTGCCGTGATGGAGGCCTCATCAGCGTTAAAGCCGGGGATCAGCGGCACGCGGATAATGAGCTGTTTGCCCCGCGCCGCCAGCCGTTTCAGGTTCACCAGCACGCGCTTCGCCGAGCCGTCAGTCCAGGTTTTAAACACCCTGCTGTCGACGTGCTTGAGATCGGCAAGAAAGAGATCGACAGAGGAGAGAGACGGTTCGATGTAGCCCCAGGGCACGTGCAGGCAGGTTTCAACCGCCGTGTGAATGCCGTGCTCAACGCTGGATTTCAGCAGCGCGGCGCTGAGCGCCGGCTGCATAAAGGGTTCGCCGCCGGAAAGCGTGATCCCGCCCCCACTGCACTGGTAAAAGGGTTTATCCCGCAGCACGATGGCCATAATCTCCTCCACCGGTTGGGTTTCACCGCAGACGGTAAGCGCCTGGGTGGGGCAGCAGTTTTCCAGCGCAGTAAGATGCGTCTCACTGAGCTTTTCCCGATGGATCAGCAGGCCGTTGAGCGCCCGGTCAATCACGCCCGGCGCCGCCTGTTGGCAGAGATCGCATCCGGCCAGGCACAGACGGGCATCAAAGAGTACCTCACGCGTCAGGGCGCGACTCTCCGGGTTTTGGCACCAGCGACAGGCCAGCGAGCAGCCTTTCAGGAACACAACGGTGCGAATGCCGGGGCCGTCGTGGGTGGAGTAGCGCTGAATATTGAAAATCATAATCTGCCCTCATGTTTCATATGCAGATTAAATTACTTTCGAATGAAAGTTGTTTTGACGCGTGTCAACATATTGGCAGGTTGAATTAGATAAGTTTTAAACCATGCTTAATCTCTCACTTTGAGGAGTTCATATGGAACTGTACCTGGACACCGCCGACGTGGCGGCAGTAAAACGGCTGGCCCGCAGCTTCCCGCTGGCCGGGGTCACCACTAACCCGAGCATCGTCGCCAAAGGCAACATGCCGCTGGTGGAGCTGCTGCCTGCCCTGCACGATGCCCTGGGCGGAAAAGGACGGCTCTTTGCCCAGGTATTAGCGAGCAACGCCGAAGAGATGGTGGCCGAGGCGCATACGCTGCGCGGAATCATCCCCGATATCGTGGTGAAGGTGCCGGTCAGCGCGGAAGGGCTGGCGGGGATCAAGCTGCTGAAAGCCGAGGGGATCCCGACCCTCGGAACGGCGGTGTACGGCGCGGGGCAGGGGCTGCTGAGCGCCCTGGCCGGGGCCGAGTATGTGGCACCCTACGTTAACCGTGTGGATGCCCAGGGCGGAGACGGTATTCAGACGGTGACGGATCTGCAGCGTCTGCTGACCCTGCACGCGCCGGGCTCGAAGGTGCTGGCGGCGAGCTTTAAGACGCCGCGTCAGGCGCTGGAGTGTCTGCTGGCGGGCTGTGAGGCGATTACCCTGCCGCTGGACGTGGCGGAGCAGTTTATCGCCGCCCCGGCGGTCGAGGCGGCCATCGTTAAGTTTGAGCAGGAGTGGCAGACGGCGTTTGGCCGGACGGGAATCTAGCCGTTATCCGCCGCACACCTCGCACTGCGGGTTGCGCATTAGCTTCATCTCGCGGAACTGACAGGTCATGGCGTCGTACAGGACAATTTTTCCGGCGGCGCTCTGGCCAAACTTCGTCAGCACTTTGATCGCCTCCATCGCCTGCAGCGCGCCAATCACCCCGACCAGCGGGGCCATCACCCCCGCCTCAACGCAGGTCAGCGCCGTATCGCCAAACAGGCGGCTCAGGCAGCGGTAGCACGGCTCTCCCTCCTGCCAGGTAAAGACGCTAATCTGCCCCTCCATGCGGATCGCCGCCCCGGAAACCAGCGGAACCCTGGTCTTGAAGCAGCCAGCATTGAGCTGGTTGCGGATCTCAACGTTATCGGTGCAGTCCAGAACCAGATCGTGAGCGGCAATCTGGGCGTGCAGCGCCTCGCCCTCTAATTGAGCATTGAGGGTGGTGAAGCTCACTAGCGGATTGATGCGCGCCAGCGACGCCCGCGCCGAGGCGACCTTCGGCTGGCCAATTGTTGCGTCGCTATGCAGGGTCTGGCGCTGCAAATTTGACAGCGACACGGTGTCGAAGTCCAGCAGCGTCAGGTGACCGATGCCCGCCGCCGTCAGGTATTGGGCGGCAGCGCAGCCGAGTCCGCCAAGGCCCACCACCAGCACGCGGGAGGCCTTCAGCGCCTCCTGCCCGTCAAAATCGAAGCCGCGCAGGACAATCTGCCGGTTGTAGCGCAGCATCTCGCTATCGCTCAGCTCGACGGCCATCACAGCCCCCCAAACAGGTGGTTAAACGGCTCGATCTCTACCCACTCCCCTGGCTCGACGCTGCCGCGCTCGCGCTCCAGCACGATAAAGCAGTTGCCCTGGCTAAAGGAGCTGAAGATGTGCGATCCCTGGTGGCCGGTGGTGCTCACCTGCAAATTCCCCTCGGCGTCGCGCGCAACGATGCCGCGCTGGAAGTCGAGACGTCCCGGCGCTTTCTTCAGCCGGGTGGCGGCGCGGACCCGCAGGCGCGGGGGCAGGGCGCTGCCGGGCTTGCCGCTCAGGCGAGCCAGCAGAGGCTGCACCAGCTGATAGAAAGTAAGCGCCGCCGAGACCGGGTTACCCGGCAGGCCGCAGAACCAGGCGCGGCTGAGCTTGCCAAAGGCAAAGGGTTTGCCCGGCTTGATCGCCAGCTTCCAGAAGGCGATCTCCCCCAGCTCTTCCAGCAGGGTTTTGGTGTAGTCCGCTTCGCCCACCGAGACGCCGCCCGAGCTGATCACCACGTCGGCCTGCTGGTCAGCGGCAATAAACGCCTCGCGCAGCCGGGCGGGATCGTCCGGAATGATGCCGAGATTGATCACCTCGCAGCCGAGCTGCTCCAGCATGATGTGCACCGCCAGCCGGTTGGTATCGTAAATCTGGCCATCGCCCAGCGGCTGGCCCGGCAGCTGGAGCTCATCGCCGGTAGAGAAGAGAGCCACCCGCACTTTTCGCACCACCTCAACCTCGGGAATGCCGAGAGAGGCCAGCACCGGCAGCTCGGCTACCGTCAGGGTAGTGCCCGGCGCATAGACCACCGCGCCCTGAGTAATATCCTCCCCTGCGCGGCGAATGTGCTGTCCCGGACGTACGTCACCGGTAAACAGCACCCCGGCGTCGCTCTGCTCGGTCTCCTCCTGCATCACCACCGCATCACAGCCCGGCGGGATCGGCGCACCGGTCATAATGCGGATGCAGCTCCCCGCTGGCCACTCGCCGTGGTGCGGTTGCCCGGCAAAGGCTTTGCCCGCTACCGGCAGCGGCACGCCTGCCTGCAGCGCATCAAGGCGCACGGCGTAGCCATCCATCGCGGCATTATCGAAGCCCGGCACGTTGAGCGGGGAGACAATCTCCCGCGCCGTCACCCGGCCAAAGCAGGCGTGTAGGGGCAGCGTTTCGTAGTCGGTGAGGGGGGTAATGTGCGACAGCATCTGAGCGAGCGCCGCGTCAAGCGGGATCAGCCCGGCGGTATGGTCCATGAGTTCACTCCTGGGAGGGCAATCTGGGAAATCAATGCGCCATTATGGCAGAAAACCGGGCCAGACTGTATGTACCCATTATGTGCCATTGCCGCGTAGGCTCTTTACATCACCGTTTCGACTTTCTATATTCAAAATTCGTATCAAACTGCGGCGACAATAATGATATTTATAGAAAAAGCTGCCAGACGAGCAATGAATAATGACTAAGCCGCCAAATCACCTGCAAGAAAATAGCTCCGTGCTGGACGTCAGCAACCTGAACATTCGTTTCGAAAACGAAGGTCAGGTGACGCAGGCGGTGCGCGATCTGTCGTTCAGCCTGCAACGCGGCGAGACGCTGGCCATCGTCGGGGAATCCGGCTCGGGCAAATCGGTCACCGCCCTGGCGCTGCTGCGTCTGCTGGAGCAGCAGAGCGGGGCCAGCGTCCACTGTGATGGGATGCGGCTCCAGCGGCGCAATTGCGAGGTGGTGGATCTCAACGCCTTAAGCCAGGCGCAGATGCGCGGCGTGCGCGGGGCCGATATTGCGATGATTTTCCAGGAGCCGATGACCTCCCTCAACCCGGTGTTTACCGTTGGGGAGCAGATCGCCGAGTCGATCCGCCTGCATCAGAAGCTGGGGCGCGAAGCGGCGCTGGCAGAGGCGAAACGGATGCTGGAGCAGGTGCGCATTCCTGAGGCCGACGCGATCCTCGATCGCTACCCGCACCAGCTCTCCGGCGGGATGCGCCAGCGGGTGATGATCGCCATGGCGCTCTCCTGCCGTCCGGCGGTGCTGATCGCCGACGAGCCGACCACCGCCCTGGACGTCACTATACAGGCGCAGATTTTACAGCTTATCAACGTGCTGCAAAAAGAGATGGCGATGGGGGTGATCTTTATCACCCACGATATGGGCGTGGTGGCGGATATTGCCGACCGGGTGCTGGTGATGTACCAGGGCGAGGCGGTCGAGACCGGCCCCGTGGAGGCGGTTTTCCACAGCCCGCAGCACGCCTACACCAAAGCGTTGCTGGCGGCCGTGCCTAAACTGGGGGCGATGAACGGCAGCGATCTGCCTCGCCGTCTGCCGCTGGTGAGCAAGGATCGTCCCGATCAGCATGAGGCTGAGATCGAGCAGGATACGGTGGTCGACGGGGAGCCGATCCTCCAGGTGCGCGACCTGGTTACCCGCTTTGGCCTGCGCAGCGGCATTCTCAATCGCGTGACCCGCGAGGTCCGCGCGGTGGAGCATGTCAGCTTCGACCTTTGGCCTGGCGAAACGCTGGCGCTGGTAGGGGAGTCCGGCAGCGGAAAATCCACCACCGGACGGGCGCTGCTGCGGCTGGTGGAATCCCAGGGCGGGTCTATTCTGTTTGAAGGCAAGCGGATCGACACCCTGCCGGACAGCAAGCTGCAGCCGCTGCGGCGGAATATCCAGTTTATCTTCCAGGATCCTTACGCCTCCCTCGATCCGCGCCAGACGGTAGGCTACTCGATTATGGAGCCGCTGCGCGTGCACCGGCTGATGGGGGAGGAGGATGCCCAGCGTCGTGTCGCCTGGCTGCTGGAACGAGTAGGGCTTAAGCCCGAGCACGCCTGGCGCTATCCCCATGAGTTTTCCGGCGGCCAGCGGCAGCGCATTAGCATCGCTCGCGCGCTGGCCCTCGATCCCAAAGTGGTGGTCGCCGACGAGGCGGTTTCCGCCCTGGACGTCTCTATCCAGGCGCAGATTATTAATTTGCTACTCGATTTGCAGCGGGAGATGGGCATCGCCTTTCTGTTTATCTCCCACGATATGGCCGTGGTGGAGCGTATCAGCCATCGGGTCGCAGTGATGTACCTCGGACAGATCGTGGAGATCGGTCCCCGGCGCGCGGTGTTTCAGAACCCGCAGCACCCCTATACGCGCAAGCTGATGGCCGCCGTGCCGGTGGCCGAGCCGGGGCATCCTCGGGCGCAGCGCGTGCTGCTCTCCGACGATATGCCCAGCAATATCTATAAGCCGGGTGATGATTCACACCGCGTGGAGCTGCACAGCGTCGGGCCTGGCCACTATGTTGCCCGCTCGACGCCCGGCAGCACGCAATCTCGTTTTTGATCGTTAACAGGCAGGGAACTTCAGGAGAATAAGATGACACAATTTGTTGCGCGTAAATGGCGTCTGGCGCTAGGCGTTGCCGCCGCGCTCGCCGTGGCACCCGCCTTCGCTGCCAAAGACGTGGTGGTGGCCGTCGGGTCGAACTTCACCACGCTCGATCCCTATGACGCAAACGACACGCTCTCCCAGGCGGTAGCGAAGTCGTTCTATCAGGGGCTGTTTGGTCTTGATAAAGAGATGAAGCTGCAAAACGTCCTTGCCGAGAGCTACACCGTCTCTGACGACGGGCTGGTCTACACCATCAAGCTGCGCAGCGGCGTCAAGTTCCAGGACGGCACCGACTTTAACGCCGAGGCGGTAAAGGCCAACCTCGACCGCGCCAGCAACAAAGAGAGCGGGCTGAAGCGCTATAACCTCTATAAAAATATCGCTAAAACCGAGGCGGTGGATCCCACTACGGTGAAGATCACCCTCTCGCAGCCCTTCTCGGCGTTTATCAATATTCTCGCCCATCCGGCCACGGCGATGATCTCCCCCGCCGCGCTGAAAAAGTATGGCAAAGAGATTGGCTTCCATCCGGTGGGCACCGGCCCTTACGCGCTGGAGACCTGGAACCAGACCGACTTTGTGAAGGTGAAGAAGTTTGCTGGCTACTGGCAGCAGGGGCTGCCGAAGCTGGATACCATCACCTGGCGTCCGGTAGTGGATAACAACACCCGCGCGGCGATGCTCCAGACTGGCGAGGCGCAGTTTGCCTTCCCGATCCCCTACGAGCAGGCCGCCGTGTTGAAGAAGAATCCCAAGCTGGAGCTGGTTGCCAGCCCGTCTATCATGCAGCGCTACATCAGCCTCAACGTAACGCAGAAGCCGTTTGATAACCCGAAAGTGCGCGAGGCGATTAACTACGCCATCAACCGCCAGGCGCTGGTGAAGGTGGCCTTTGCCGGCTACGCCACCCCGGCCACCGGCATCGTGCCGCCCTCCATTGCCTACGCTCAGAGCTACCAGCCGTGGCCCTACGATCCGGCTAAGGCAAAGGCACTCCTGAAAGAGGCGGGCTACCCGAACGGGTTCACCACCACGCTGTGGTCCTCCCATAACCACAGTACCGCCCAGAAGGTGCTGCAGTTTACCCAGCAGCAGCTGGCCCAGGTTGGCATCAAAGCGCAGGTCACGGCGATGGATGCCGGGCAGCGCGCTGCCGAAGTTGAGGGCAAAGGGCAGAAGGAGAGCGGGGTGAGAATGTTCTACACCGGCTGGTCGGCGTCCACCGGCGAAGCGGACTGGGCGCTGTCGCCGCTGTTTGCCTCGCAGAACTGGCCGCCAACCCTGTTCAACACCGCGTTCTACAGCAATCCGCAGGTCGATAAGGATCTCGCTGCCGCGCTGAAGACCACCAGCAACGAGGAGAAGGCGCAGCACTACAAGGCGGCGCAGGATACCATCTGGAAAGAGTCGCCGTGGGTGCCGCTGGTGGTAGAGAAATTGGTTTCGGCACACAATAAAGATCTGAGCGGTTTTTATATCATGCCGGATACCGGCTTTAGCTTTGACGACGCAGACTTAAAATAGTCGTGCCTGGCCTCCGTCCAGCGCGGCGGGGGCCAGCAACAGGGTAGAAGATGCTTAACTATTTTTTTAAACGCCTGCTCGGCCTGATCCCCACGCTGCTGATTGTGGCGGTGCTGGTGTTTCTGTTCGTGCATATGCTGCCGGGGGATCCGGCCCGGCTGATTGCCGGACCCGAGGCCGACGCGCAGGTGGTGGCGCTGGTGCGCCAGCAGCTGGGCCTCGACCAGCCGCTGTGGCAGCAGTTCTGGCACTACATCACCAACGTGCTGCAGGGCGACTTTGGCATGTCGATGGTCTCTCGCCGTCCGGTAGCGGAGGAGATCGCCAGCCGCTTTATGCCCACCTTCTGGCTTACCATTGCCAGCATGGTCTGGGCAATGCTGTTCGGCCTCGCCGCTGGCATTGTCGCCGCCGTGTGGCGCAACCGCTGGCCGGATCGCATCGGCATGGCGCTGGCAGTCACCGGCATTTCGTTTCCGGCCTTTGCCCTCGGCATGCTGCTGATGCAGGTCTTCTCCGTTGAGCTGGGCTGGCTGCCCACCGTAGGGGCGGACAGCTGGCGGCACTACGTTCTGCCGTCGGTCACCCTCGGCGCGGCGGTAGCGGCGGTGATGGCGCGCTTTACCCGCGCCTCCTTTGTTGACGTGCTTAACGAGGACTACATGCGCACCGCGCGCGCCAAAGGGGTGAGCGAGAAGTGGGTGATCCTCAAGCATGGCCTGCGAAACGCCATGATCCCGGTGGTGACCATGATGGGCCTGCAGTTTGGCTTCCTGCTTGGCGGCTCGATTGTGGTCGAAAAAGTCTTTAACTGGCCCGGCCTTGGTCGTCTGCTGGTGGACTCGGTGGAGATGCGCGACTATCCGGTGATCCAGGCCGAAGTGCTGCTCTTCTCGCTGGAGTTTATTCTTATCAACTTAGTGGTGGATATGCTCTATGCCGCCATTAACCCGGCTATCAGGTACAAGTAAGGATGCGACTTTTAAACTGGCGTCGCCAGGCAATATTAAATGCCATGCCGGGGATCAAACCGGCACGTATCCGTACGCCTTGGCACGAGTTCTGGCGGCGTTTCCGGCGTCAGCCGATGGCGATGACCGCAGGGCTGTTCGTGCTGCTGCTGATTATCGTTGCCGCCCTCGCGCCGTGGATCGTGCCCTTTGATGCCGAGAACTACTTCGACTACGACCGGCTCAATGACGGGCCGTCGATGGTGCACTGGTTCGGCGTTGACTCTCTCGGGCGGGATATCTTTAGCCGCGTGCTGGTGGGGGCGCAGATCTCGCTGGCCGCCGGGGTGCTGGCGGTGCTGATTGGGGCCGCGATTGGCACGGTGCTCGGCCTGCTGGCCGGGTACTACGAGGGCTGGTGGGATCGCATTATCATGCGCATCTGCGACGTGCTGTTTGCCTTTCCCGGCATTCTGCTGGCGATTGCGGTGGTGGCGGTGATGGGCAGCGGCATGTCCAATGTGATTATCGCCGTGGCGGTCTTCTCGGTGCCTGCCTTTGCCCGGCTGGTGCGCGGCAACACGCTGGTGCTCAAGCAGCAGACCTTTATCGAGTCGGCGCGCAGCATTGGCGCCAGCGATGCCACGATCCTGTTCCGCCATATTCTGCCGGGAACCATTTCGTCCATCGTGGTCTACTTCACCATGCGCATCGGCACCTCGATTATCTCCGCCGCCAGCCTGTCGTTTCTCGGTTTAGGCGCGCAGCCGCCGACCCCGGAGTGGGGAGCGATGCTCAACGAGGCGCGGGCGGATATGGTTATCGCCCCACATGTAGCGCTCTTCCCAAGCCTGGCGATTTTCCTCACCGTGCTGGCCTTTAACCTGCTGGGGGACGGCCTGCGCGACGCGCTGGATCCAAAGATCAAGGGCTGATGGTGGGCATGGCATAGGTTTGTAGGCCCGCGTAAGCGAAGCGCCACCGGGCGTTATTGTGCTGACGCTGCACCGCCGGGCGGCACTGCGTTTGCCCGGCCTACGGTGGGCACGGTGTGGGTTTGTAGTTTGTAGGCCCGCATAAGCGAAGCGCCACCGGGCATTATTGTGCTGACGCTGCACCGCCGGGCGGCACTGCGTTTGCCCGGCCTACGGTGGGCACGGTGTGGGTTTGTAGTTTGTAGGCCCGCGTAAGCGAAGCGCCACCGGGCATTCTGTGCGCGTTGCCACAAAAGCGTAAACTCACGGTAGTTGCTTTCCCCTGCGGTCTCGGTTTGCGGGCATCATATCCGCAGAACGATGCGTTAAGGGGAAAGCAATGCGCGATGAATTACTGACGTTTTTGGCAAATCAAACTGACTTTTTCGATCCGGAAAAGCTGAGCGAGGTGTTTACCGCCAGCTATTTGGCGCAGCGCTTTTCGCTGAAGAGAAATACCGCCAGCCACTATCTGAACCAGCTCGTTGCCCAGGGCGTGCTGGTAAAGATCAACACCCGCCCGGTCTACTTTCTGCATAAAAAAAGCTTCAGCCAGCAGTTCTTTCCCCTTGCCGCCAACGAGTATGACAGCGTTGCCCAGCTGCTCGACGACGGCGGGCCAGAGCCGGAACGGCCTGATCACTTTTCGCTGCTTATCGGTCACGATGAGAGCCTAAAAAAGCCCATAGAGCAGCTTAAAACCGCGCTCTTTTATCCGGACGGTGGCCTGCCGCTGCTGATTACCGGCGACAGCGGCACGGGCAAAAGCTACATGGCCAATCTGATGCACGAGTTCGCCATCTCCGAGGGGCTGCTGGCGGACGATGCGCCTTTCATCAGCTTCAACTGCGCCCAATATGCCAGCAATCCGGAGCTGCTGGCGGCTAACCTGTTTGGCTATGCCAAAGGCGCATTTACCGGGGCACAGACGGATCGCCAGGGAGCCTTTGAGGCGGCCAACGGCGGGATGCTATTCCTCGACGAGGTGCACCGGCTCAACGCCGAGGGGCAGGAGAAGCTCTTTACCTGGCTGGATCGCAAAGAGATCTACCGGGTCGGAGAGACGGCGCAGGGCCGCCCGGTTTCCACGAGGCTGGTTTTCGCTACCACCGAGGAGCTGCACAGCACCTTTTTAACCACCTTTTTGCGGCGTATTCCCATCCTGGTGACGCTACCCGATCTGCAAAGCCGCTCCCGGCAGGAGAAGGAGGCGCTGATCCTGCTCTTTTTCTGGCAGGAGGCGAAAAAACTGGCGGTGCGCCTGGCGTTAACCCCCCGGCTGATGCAGGTTCTGAACCACTTCGTCTACCGGGGCAACGTCGGCGAGTTGAAGAACGCCGTGAAGTACACGGTGGCGGCGTCGTGGGCCAAGCAGCGGGGCGGTGAGGAGCTGGTCGTGGGCATTCAGCATCTGCCGGAGAAGATTGCCGCGGCGATCCCCGCCTCTGGCGATCCGCTGGCGGTGGAGGAGAACCTGATCGTCGAACCGCAGACTAGCCTGGTGTGGCTTCTGCGCTCCCGGGATCCTACCCGAGGCGTGATCTACGACGCCCAGTGTCAGGTGCTGGCGCTCTACGAGCAGTGGATGAGCGGCCACGCGGACTGGGAAGAGGCACGTAAGCGCATGGGGGAGGCGATCGAGGGGCTTTTCGACCGGCTCATTTTCGATAATCGCGACGCCACCGACTCGCCGATGCTGCTCCTGACCACCCAGCAGGTGCGCGAGGAGTTCTACCGCCTGGAGAAGCAGTTCAACATTCAGTTTAACGGCAACTGTATCTACGCCCTGAGCCACTATCTGGTACACCGCTCGCGGAGCACGCCCTCTCGCCTGAGCCAGGAGCGGATCCGCAGCCTCGACGACTTCCTCGCCCAGAAGTACCCGCTGCTCTACCGTTTTTGCCAGGCGATCATTACCGCCCTGGCGCAGAAGCTGGATATTGAACCGCAGCGGATCGATGCCCTGCTGCTGGTGCTGTGGCTGCATCAGTCCGGTGCCGTCAGCCAGCCGCACGTCACCCGCGCGGTGATCCTCGCCCACGGCTATGCCACCGCCAGCAGCATTGCTAACGTCGCCAATCGCCTGTTAAAAAATCACCTGTTTGAATCCTTTGATATGCCGCTGGACGTTACGCCGGAGGCCATTGCCCGCCAGGTGATGGACTACATCGAGAGCAATACCCTGGCCTCGGGCGTCATCATCCTCGTCGACATGGGATCGCTCAACGCCATCCACCACCATTTCCAGCGCCGGGTCGCAACGCCGGTGGCGATTGTTAACAACGTCTCCACCAGCATGGCGCTCTACGTGGGCGAGCGGATTTTACGCGGCGATATGATTGAAGATATCGCCCGCGAGGTCAGCGGCGATCTGCCGGTTGAGCATCAGATCTTCTGGCCGCAGGCAAACCGCCCCCGGGTGATCCTGACCACCTGCGTTACCGGCCTTGGCGCGGCAACCAATCTCTGCGCGTTGCTGAAGGCCAGCATTCCGGAGACGTTAGGCATTGATGTCATCGCCTGCGACTACGACACGCTCAGCAACGGCCAGGAGAGTGCGCTGGCGTTTAATCGCTACGAGATGCTGGCCGTGGTCGGCACCTTCGACCCGCACCTGCCCGCCGTGCCGTGGATCTCGCTGGATTCGCTGATCGCCGGGGACGGTCATGCCCAGCTGATGCGTATCTTTGGCGATATTGCTACGTCAGAGCAGATTGGCGAGATCAACAATCTGCTGCTGAAGAATTTCTCTCTGCGGCGGGTGATTGAGTCGGTTACTATTCTCGACACCAGCAAAGTGCTTAACCAGGTGGAGCAGTTTGTCCTGCGCTACGAGCATCTGGCTGGTTGCCAGATCCCTAACGACCGCAAGGTGGCGCTCTACGTGCACATCAGTTGTCTGATAGAGCGGCTGATCCGTAACGCCTCTCCTGCCAGCTATGCGGGACGGCAGTGTCCGGAAAGCGAGCTGGCCGATATCAAGCAGGCCTTTAGTGTCATTGAGAGCAGTTATAGTGTCAAAATCCCCGCTGTAGAACTTTGTTACATCCATAATATTCTCACCCTGGAAACAGAATTTATTCAGCAAGATCAAGAGTTTTAATTTTCTCGCTCTCCTGTCGTGGCGCATTTTACCGTGCGCCACTTTTTCGTGGCACGCCGGTTGCAATATCACGGGTAGTGGAACGCATTTTCGAGGACAGGATGAAACGACACTACATATTTGCCAGCCATGGCACCCTTGCCCGGGGCGTGCTCGACTCTGTTGAGCTGATCCTCGGTAAACAGGCGGATATTTCGACGCTCTGCGCCTACGTTGAGGAGCAGCGGGATTTAACCGAGCAGGTCTCGGAGTTAATGCAGCGGATCCCTGACGAAGAGGAGGTTGTGGTCATCACCGATATCTTCGCCGGCAGCGTGAATAACGAATTTGTTCGTTTTTTGCAGCGGCCCCGTTTCCATCTGGTGGCGGGCCTCAATTTGCCGCTGGTGATCGATCTGCTTATCTCCAGCGACGAGCCTGATACCGGCAAGCTTATCGAGGAGGCGTTAATAAGCTCCCGGGAGAGCATTCAGTACTGTAACTACACCATCTCCAGCGCAATGCAGGCGGATAAAGATTTTTAAGAGGGAGGAAACAGGATGATTACATTAGTGCGGGTAGACCATCGTTTATTGCACGGCCAGGTGGCGTTCTCATGGACGCAATATGTCGGCGCAGACTGCATTCTGATTGCTAACGACAGCGTCCCCAATGACGAACTGCGTAAAACGACTATCAAGCTGGCTAAGCCGCCGTCGGTGAAGCTGGTTATTAAGAATATCGCCGACTCGATAGAAGCCATTAAAAGCGGCGTTACCGACAAATATACGCTGTTTATCGTCGTGGAGTCGGTCGAGGACGCCTGGCGTTTAGCCCGGGAGATACCGGAAATAAAAAGTATCAACCTGGGTGGAATAAAGGCCAAAGAGGGCAGCAGAAATATCTCGAAGGCGGTGAATCTGCTGCCTGACGAAATAACCAGGCTCAATGAACTGGTGGGGCAGGGGGTTGAAATTGAGATCCGCCAGGTCCCCAACGATCGCAAGCAGCTCATAACGGAATGTTTGTAATTCCTGAGGATTAACTATGGTAGAGGCACTTTTACTCGGACTGGTGGCGTTTATCGCCCAGTCGGAATATGCCCTGGGCACCTCGTTACTATCCCGGCCCATTGTCACCGGCTTATTAACCGGGCTGGTGCTGGGTGATGTCCAGACGGGCATTATCATGGGCGCGACGCTGGAGCTGGCCTTTATCGGCTCCTTCTCCGTGGGCGCATCCATTCCGCCGGACGTCGTGACCGGCGGCGTGCTGGGCGTAGCGTTCGCCATCACCTCCGGCGCCGGGACCGAAACGGCGCTGCTGCTGGGGCTGCCCATCGCCACCCTGACGCTGGTGTTAAAAAATGTCTATCTCGGGATGTTTATCCCAATGCTTAATCAAAAGGCGGATGCCTATGCCGATGAGGCCGACACCCGAGGCATAGAGCGGATGCACCTGATCGCCGGGTTTGGCCTGTCGCTGATGCTCGCCACGGTGGTGACCGTCTCCTTCCTGGTGGGCAGCAGCGCGGTGAAGTCCCTGCTGGATGCTATCCCAGAGTTTATTAAGCACGGCCTGAGCGTGGCGACGGGCATCATTCCGGCACTGGGCTTTGCCATGCTCGCCCGGCTGCTGATCAACAAAAAGGTCGCACCTTACTTTTTCCTCGGCTTTGTCCTGATGGCCTACCTGAAAATTCCGGTCACCGGCATTGCGATCCTCGGCGCTATCGTGGCCGTGATCATGGTCAACGTCACCGCCTTTACCACGCCTCGCGCCACTACAGAGCAAGGAGTCAGCCATGACGACGAAGATGATTTCTGAAGAGACCCTGCCTGACGTGCAGGATGAGAAGGTCATCACCGCCCGGGATCTGCGCCGCGTCTTCTGGCGCTCCTTCCAGATGGAGTTCTCCTGGAACTACGAGCGGCAGATGAACCTGGCCTTTGTCTACACCCTCATTCCGGTGCTGAAAAAGCTCTATCCGCAGAAAGAGGATCTCAGGATCGCCCTGAAGCGTCACCTGGTGTTCTTTAACACCACGCCGCATATCGTCACCCTGCTGCTGGGTATTACCACGGCGATGGAGGAGAAGAACAGCCAGCAGAAAACCATCGATGCCGGGGCGATTGATAACGTGAAGGCGTCGCTGATGGGGCCGCTGGCGGGATTAGGCGACTCCTTTTTCTGGGGAACGCTGCGCCTGATCGCGACCGGGATCGGCACCAGCCTGGCGCTGCAGGGCAGTATTCTCGGGCCGATCCTCTTTCTGCTGGTGTTTAACGTTCCGCACATCCTGGTGCGCTGGTTCTTTACCCGCTGGGGCTACGTGCTCGGTACCGGGGTGCTTCAGCGTGTTCAGCAGAGCGGCATGATGGAGAGCCTGACCTACGGCGCATCGATAATGGGGCTGATGGTGGTGGGGGCGATGACCGCCTCGATGATCAACATCACTATCCCCATCAGCTTTGGCGCGGGAGAGGCGAAGACCGAGGTGCAGGACATTATCAACAACGTCATGCCCTGCCTGCTGCCGCTCATCAGCTTCGGCATTGTCTACTGGCTGCTGGGCCGCAGGGTAAAACCGCTCACCATCATCGGCGGGATGGCGCTGGTTGGCATTTTCGGCTCGTGGATTGGCCTGTTCTAACTGGAGAAACCTATGTTACCTACCATGATGTTACCAACCATGATGACCTATATCGAAGAGGAGCCCGCGGCGCTGGAAAACATCCTCCGCGAGCATCGGCACAGCCTGGCGGCAATCGAGGCCTTTGCCCGCGAGCGCCCGGTGCAGCGCCTGCTGCTGCTGGCGACCGGCTCCTCGTTTAACGCCGCCCTCTGCGCGCGGGACCTCTTCGAGCGGCGCTACGGCCTGCGCGTAGAGATTAAAGAGCCGTACAACTTTGTTCACTATGAAACTGTCGATCCGCACACCGATCTGGTGATTGCGGTTTCCCAGAGCGGCAAGAGCGCCTCGACGCTGGCGGCGATGGAGAAAGTGCAGGCGGTGGGGCTGCCGGTATTTGCCCTGACCTCGGATCCGCAAAGCCCCATCGGCCAGGGCAGCGATTACGTGCTGGATATCAATACCGGCATCGAGCAGGTGGGCTTCGTCACCCGGGGCTTCAGCGCCACGGTGCTGAACCTGCTGCTGATTGCACTCACCCTCGCCCGAGCGCAAAACCAGATTACGGATGAGGAGGCGCAGGTCACGCTGCATCAGCTCAGCCAGATCGCCGCCGCCATTCCTCAGGCGATAGCCCAGACGGAGGCGTTTTTTGATCGCCATCAGGCCGCCTTACAAAGCGGGACGCGTTTTGTGGCTATCGGCTACGGGGCGCTGACCGGCGTGGCAAAAGAGTTTGAGACCAAGTTCACCGAAACGGTTCGCGTGCCGTCCAGCGGCTTTGAGCTGGAGGCCTACATGCACGGGCCCTATCTGGAGGCCAACGCCCAGCACGTGATGTTTTTTATTGAGGATGCGCCAGACAGACGCCTGCGAGCGCTGCGGGACTACATGGCGCCAGCGGTAAACCAGACCTTCCTGGTGACCCTGAGCGATGAGCAGGATCCCCAGACGCTGGCCCTCAACGTCCCGCTAGAGCATGACCTCGCCTCGCTGCTGCTGATTGTGCCGATGCAGGTGCTGGCCTGGCGAACGGCGTGCGCCAAAGGGATCGATCTGTCGGTGCGTATTTTTGATGACTTTGACCGCGTATTAAAAAGTAAGATCTAATTAATCAGGAGAGAAAATATGTTGGGGTTTAATCAGGACGAGTACCTGACGAGTGCTCGTGAGATCGTTGCTGCGCGTAAACAGGCTGAGCAGGCCGCTGATGAGATATTTCAGCAGGAATATGATGCGTTATTTTTTGCGTCGGTCGGCGGCTCTCTGGCACCGATGATGGCTATTAACGCCTTTGCCAAAGAGATGACCACGCTGCCGGTTTATCTTGAGCAGGCCGCGGAATTAATTCATACCGGGCATAAGAAATTAACTAAGCAGTCGGTGGTGGTCACGCTCTCTAAATCCGGTGATACCAAAGAGTCGGTAGAGCTTGCCGAGTGGTGTAAGGCGCAGGGGATCCGCGTCGTTGCCATTACCAAAAACAGCGACTCTCCGCTGGCCAGCGCGGCAGGCTGGCATATTCCGATGCGCCACAAAAACGGTGTGGAATATGAGTATATGCTGCTCTACTGGTTCTTCTTCCGCCTGGTTAACCGTAACGGTGAATTTGCCGACTATGACCGTTTTGCCAGCCAGCTGGAGTTATTACCGGAGAACCTGTTACAGGCGAAAATAAAGTTCGATCCGCAGGCGGATGAAATCGCGCGTAAATACCACACCAGCGACTATATGATGTGGATTGGCGGCGCGGAGATGTGGGGCGAGGTCTATCTCTTCTCAATGTGTATTCTGGAGGAGATGCAGTGGAAGCGAACCAAATCCGTCACCTCTGCCGAGTTTTTCCACGGCACGCTGGAGTTGCTGGAGAAAGACGTTCCGCTGTTTCTGGTGAAGGGGGAGGGGAAATGCCGGGCGCTGGATGAGCGGGTAGAACGTTTTGCAGCGAAGATCACCGACCATCTGGTGGTTATCGATCCGCGTGACTATGTTCTTGATGGGATTGATGATGCGTTTCGCGGGATCCTGGCCCCCTGCGTAGCGTCAACGCTGCTGGTGGATCGGCTGGCGGCCCATTTTGAGCACTACACCGGCCACAGTCTGGATATTCGCCGCTACTACCGGCAGTTCGAGTATTAATCGCACTAACGCCCGGCGGCAAATGCATGCCGGGCGTTTTGTTACGCCTTAAACCCGGGTACCCCACAGGTCGTATTCGTCGGCGTTTTCAACCTTCACGCGGACAACGTCGCCCGGCTTCACGTTGGTTTCGCCGTTGAGGTAGACCGCGCCGTCGATCTCCGGTGCATCGGCCATGCTGCGGCCAATCGCGCCCTCTTCATCGACTTCATCGATAATCACCAGGATCTCACGGCCCACTTTCTCCTGCAGACGCTCGGCAGAGATCTGCTGCTGCAGCTGCATAAAGCGGTTCCAGCGTTCCTCTTTTATCTCTTCCGGCACCTGATCCGGCAATTCGTTAGCGGTCGCACCTTCCACCGGGCTGTATTTGAAGCAGCCCACGCGGTCCAGACGCGCTTCAACGAGGAAGTCGAGCAGCATCTGGAAATCTTCCTCGGTTTCGCCGGGGAAGCCGACGATGAAGGTCGAGCGCAGGGTCAGCTCAGGGCAGACTTCACGCCACTGCTTGATGCGGGCCAGCTGGCGATCCACCGAGCCTGGGCGCTTCATCAGCTTGAGGATGCGCGGGCTGGCGTGCTGCATCGGGATATCCAGATACGGCAGGATCTTGCCTTCGGCCATCAGCGGGATGACGTCGTCAACGTGCGGGTAGGGGTAGACGTAGTGCAGACGCACCCAGACGCCGAGCTTCGACAGCTCTTCGCACAGGCTGACCATGCTGGTTTTTACCGGCGAGCCGTTGTAGAAGCCGGTGCGGTGCTTAACGTCAACGCCGTAGGCGGAGGTGTCCTGCGAGATCACCAGCAGCTCTTTCACGCCCGCATCAACCAGACGCTTGGCCTCAGCCAGCACGTCGCCAATCGGACGGCTGTCGAGATCGCCACGCATGGACGGAATAATGCAGAAGGTGCAGCGGTGGTTGCAGCCTTCGGAAATTTTCAGGTAGGCGTAGTGGCGCGGGGTCAGCTTGACGCCCTGTTCCGGCACCAGGCTCAGGAACGGGTTGTGCTTGGGTTTTGGCACGTAGTGATGTACGTGCTCAAGAACCTGCTCATAGCTGTGCGGACCGGTGATCTCCAGCACCTTGGGGTGTACTTCGCGGATCTGATCCACTTTTGCCCCCAGGCAGCCGGTGACGATCACCTTGCCGTTCTCATTCAGGGCTTCGCCAATCGCTTCCAGCGACTCCTGCACGGCGCTATCGATAAAGCCGCAGGTGTTAACGATCACCATATCGGCATCGTCATAACGCGGCACCACATCATAACCCTCGGTGCGCAGTTCGGTAAGAATGCGTTCGGAATCCACCAGGTTTTTCGGGCAGCCCAGGGAGACAAAGCCAATACGCGGTTGTTGTATGCTCATACGCTCACAAAGTAAACAGAAGAAAAAACCGGGCGATTTTACACGGGTTTGCGGCGACTCTCTACTGCTAACTCAATTGCTTAGAGTTTGTGAAGGTTGTCACACTGTAAAAATTGTTAAAGCCTGGATAAATATTGACCCAGCGCATAATTTTGCACAAAAAATGAGCTTATGCTTAATTTGTGATTAGGCCGACAAGGGAGGATCTAGCATGACCGTTGACAGACAGAAACGAAGCCTGCTGAGAAAACTTGCAAACGCCAGCATCGATCTTGCGGCGTACGTCCAGCTCAGAAAGGCGAAGGGTTACATGTCAGTCAGCGAAAGCAACTATCTGCGTGACAGCTTTTTTGAATTATCAACACAAATACGCGGCCTGGAGCGGCATGCTTATGTCGTGCCGGATGCCAGAGAACGTGAAGCGCTGTGCCGGGCAGAGGGAGCACTCTCCGCTGCGGGTATCTGCTTAATGAGTGGGCACCATGACTGCCCGAACTACATTGCTGTAAACGTAGAGACGCTTGATCGCTGTCTCAAAACCCTCAACGTATGTATTCAGAACCTTAGCGAGCAAGCACCGCTGGTTATGGAATCCTGAATCCCCGGGGGAGGCGACTCCCCCTTCTGCTTAAGCTTTTGTAAAACCAGGCGCGCGCAACGCTCCGCTGGCTACGCTTTATGCCAGAGACCCTGAAAGGAGTGCCCTATGCGCCGTAACGTCCCAATCTTTATCCCCGCGCTGTTTCTCTCCGCCTCGGTTTTTGCCGCGCCTGCGCCGGTAAAGGTCGACGTGCTGCAAACCAAACTCGATCATCCCTGGTCGCTGGCCTTTCTGCCCGACGATAAGGGCATGCTGATTACCCTGCGCGGCGGCCAGCTGCGCCACTGGCAGGCGGGAAGCGGACTGTCCGATCCCCTCTCCGGCGTACCGAAAGTGTGGGCCAACGGCCAGGGCGGTCTGTTTGACGTCGTGCTGGCCCCGGATTTTGCCCAGTCGCGTCGGGTGTGGCTGAGCTACGCCGAAGCGGGCAATGACGGCAAGGCCGGAACGGCGGTAGGCTACGGGCGATTGAGCGACGATCTCTCCCGGCTGGAGGCATTTAAGGTGGTCTTCCGCCAGACGCCTAAGCTCTCTACCGGCAACCATTTTGGCGGACGACTGGTCTTTGACGGCAAGGGCTACCTCTATATTGCCCTCGGTGAAAACAATCAGCGTCCCACCGCCCAGGATCTCGACAAGCTCCAGGGGAAAATGGTGCGTCTGACCGATCAGGGCGCGGTGCCAAACGATAACCCCTTCGCCAGTAATGCCAACGCACGCAAGGAGATCTGGTCCTACGGCATCCGTAACCCGCAGGGGATGGCGATGAATCCGTGGACCGACGCGCTATGGCTCAACGAGCACGGACCGCGCGGCGGCGACGAGATTAATATCCCGCAGAAAGGCAAAAACTACGGCTGGCCGCTGGCGACCTGGGGCATCAACTACAGCGGAATGAAAATCCCCGAGGCGAAGGGGGAGATTGTAGCCGGAACCGAGCAGCCTATTTTCTACTGGAAAAACTCTCCAGCGGTCAGCGGCATGGCGTTCTATAACGCGTCGACCTTCCCGCAGTGGCAGCACAAGCTTTTCATCGGTGCGCTGAAGGACAAGGACGTGATTGTGATGAGCGTGAACGGGGATAAGGTCACCGAGGACGGGCGTATTATGGGGGATCGCAACCAGCGCATCCGCGACGTGCGGGTTGGCCCCGACGGCTACCTCTATGTGCTCACCGACGAGTCCGACGGCGAGCTGTTAAAGGTGAGTCCGGCTGGGGCACAATAAGAGGGGATCAGGTCACCGGGATCATCACCACTTTGCGGAAGGCGGGGCGCTCGCTGAGGGCGTCATACCAACGCTGGATATGCGGACGTGGGGTCCACGTCAGGCCCACGTTCCACAGGTTGTAGACGAAAGGCGCAACGGCGATATCCCCGAGGCCAAACTCCTCGCCGGAGAGCCAGCTTGAGGTCGCCAGCGCGTTATCCAGAATCTCAAATAGCGGCTCGCAGGCGGCAATGCCCGCCTCAATCACCGCCGGATCGCGTTTTTCCACCGGGGTGCGGACCAGGTTCATTAAAAGCACCCGGTGAGCCGGGGAGAGCGTGCCGTTGGCCCAGTCCATCCACTTCTCAGCCTGCGCGCGGGCGGCGGGCGGCTCAATCCACAGCCGGCCCTGGCCATACTTCGCTGCCAGGAAGCGCACGATGGTATTTGACTCCCACAGCACGCTATCGGTCTCATCGTCGCGGAACAGCGGCACCAGCCCGTTGGGATTCAGCGCCAGATACTCCGGGCTGTGGTTGAGGCCGTGCTCTAGCCCCGCCAGAATTTGCGTATACGGCAGCTCCAGCTCTTCCAGAGTCCATAAGACTTTTTTAACGTTAGTCGAGTTGTTCCTGCCCCACAGCGTGATCATACAAACTCCTTCTTCTCGTCAGCAACCGGGCGCTGTTATCAGCACCTTATGGCTGACATAGTGGGATAAAGTGAACATTCAGGCAACGGATAACAAAAAAATCCCACTCGCAGCAGCATGGGAATGTGATTTTGCGTAAACTTAAAAAAACTTTACCAGCTGGCGGTTTTCTTCACGGCTTTTGTACGTTACTACTCACCGTTTAGCGCGTAGCGGTGAGCTAACGCGGTTTTTTAGAATGGATACTCGGGTGGCCTTTATGACGCATTTTTCTCTGTCCCTCCGCGGCCTGGCTACGGCCTCGGCGCTTGTGGTTCTTTTTTCTCCCTCTCTGTTTGCCGCCGAGCAGGTTGCGGCCCCGGCAGCACCTGCGGTTGATGCCCGAGCGTGGATCCTGATGGATTACGCCAGCGGTAAGGTGCTGGCGGAAGGTAACGCCGATGAGAAGCTGGATCCGGCCAGCCTGACCAAGCTGATGACCAGCTACGTCACCGGCCAGGCGCTGAAGGCAGGGAAAATTCACCTCAATGATATGGTCACCGTGGGGAAAGACGCGTGGGCGACCGGCAACCCGGCCCTGCGCGGCTCGTCGCTGATGTTCCTCAAGCCTGGGGACCAGGTCTCGGTAGCGGATCTCAATAAAGGCGTCATTATCCAGTCGGGGAACGATGCCAGCATCGCCATTGCCGACTACGTGGCGGGGAGCCAGGATGCCTTTGTCGGGCTGATGAACAACTATGCCCAGCGGCTGGGGCTGACCAGTACTACCTTTAAAACGGTGCACGGTCTCGACGCGCCGGGGCAGTTCAGCACCGCTCGCGATATGGCCCTGCTGGGCAAGGCGCTGATCCACGACGTGCCGGAAGAGTACGCCATTCATAAAGAGAAAGAGTTTACCTTCAACAAGATCCGCCAGCCGAACCGTAACCGCCTGCTGTGGAGCACGAATCTCAACGTCGACGGGATGAAGACCGGCACCACCGAAGGGGCGGGCTACAACCTGGTGGCTTCCGCCACGCAGGGGGATATGCGGCTCATCTCGGTGGTGCTGGGCAGTAAAACCGATCGCATTCGCTTCAACGAGTCAGAGAAGCTGCTCACCTGGGGCTTCCGCTTCTTTGAAACCGTGACCCCAATCAAGCCCGATGCTACCTTCGCCACCACCCGCGTCTGGTTTGGCGACAGCAGCGAGGCGAAGCTCGGCGCAGGCGAAGCGGGCTCGATCACCATTCCCAAAGGGCAGCTGAAGAACCTGAAGGCGACCTGGAAATTAAACGACCCGCAGCTCACCGCGCCGCTGAAAAAAGGCCAGGTGGTGGGTTCCATCGATTTCCAGCTTAACGGTAAATCCATTGAGCAGCGTCCGCTGATCGTTATGGAGCCGGTAGAAGAGGGCGGGTTCTTGAGCCGGATGTGGGATTTCGTGCTGATGAAACTCCACGGCTGGTTCGGCAGCTGGTTCTCATAGCCCAGCCGCCGCATGCTTTAGTAGAGCAGGGCGATGTCCTGCGCTTTTGCCAGCGCAATGAGGCTATCGTCAGGACGGACGTCGCTGGCGATAGCATCGAACTGGCTTAGGTCGCCCATGCAGGCCGGGCGCACTTTGCCAAACTTGCTGTGATCGACCACCAGCACATGATACTGCGCCCGGCTCATCGCCCAGTGCTTTACCGGCAGCTCCTCAAGGTTAAAGCAGGTTGCGCCCATCTCCGGATGGACGCCCGCCGCGGAATAGAAGGCCAGATCGGGACAGAGATTGTTTAGCGTCTCTTTAAAGTTGAGCGGGTTGAAGATGCCGTTGCTGGCATGGAACTCCCCGCCGCAGAGAATAGTCCGGCAGAGCGGCTTCTCCTGCAGCGCGAGAAAGGTATTCAGGGCATAGCAGACGGCGGTGAAGGGCAGCTCGTCGCTGATGGCGTCGATAATCCACGGCGTCGTGGTGCCGCAGTCGAAAAACACCATCTGGTGCGCCTGGACTAGGGTTGCCGCATGGCGGGCAGCGAGGCGCTTCTCCTCTACCAGGCGCGTTTTCTGATCGCTCAGCAGATAGTGGCTGGCGGTGCGCGGCTCCAGCACCAGGTAGCCCCCCAGCAGTACCACCGGTGCGCTTTTGGCGTTCAGATCGCGACGAATGGTCATTTCAGACACGCCAAGCAACGTCGCAGCCTCTTTCAGATGCAGCTTGTCGCTCCGCTTCAGGGCCTGCAGCAGCTGGCCGATCCTTTCGTCACGTTTCGTTTCCATAGATCCCCTGGCGCAATATCCTTGGCACATTAGTAAAACCCTGCCTGAGGCAGGGCGTCCAATATTACCTGCGCGGCCAGGTTAAGTCACCCACGCACCCAGCCTTTGCGGATAGGCAGAGCAAAACAGCGGCGGTAGACGAGGTGCAGGACCCGGAGCACGCCTCTTCCGCAAACCTGCCAGAGCATCTGCGCGGCCAGGCAGCCGCTGAGGGCGATCAGCAATCCGCCCAGCATATCCAGCGGCCAGTGAATGCCCAGGTAGACGCGTGACCAGGCGATGCTCAGCGCGATAGCCAGCAGCGCGCAGCCAGACCAGAGCCGATGCCAGAACAGAAATGCCAGCGCGAAGGTAAACGCCACCGTGCCGTGATCGCTGGGGTAGGAGTAGTTCGCCGCATGATGTAAAAAATTATAGCCCACGTTCTGGGCAAAGGGCCTGTCGTGGGGGAAGAGGTGACCTATCAACCAGGAGAGGCTCATGCTCACCGCCAGCGCCATTGCCGTTTTGATCACCAGCTGGCGCTGGGCGCTCACCCGATTGTGTGGCCCCCAGAGCCACAGCGCTGCCGCCAGCAGCGGCAGCAGGGTAATCAGATCTTTGGCGACATAGATTGCCAGGTCGATCAGCCAGGACGGGGAGTCGGGGGTGGCGTTCAGCCAGTAAAAAAGCGTGTGGTTGAGATTTTCCAGCATGGGGTGCCGTCACTCCTGTTGACTATTAAAAAGGGCATCCATTGTGCAGCGTCGACCTTAAACGAACCTTAAGCTAGTAAAGGGTATTAAACGTGCGCTGCCACAGAGAATTCACTACCGCCAGCGCGACGTTTTCACTACACTCTGCGCGATCTTAAGGATAAAGAGGCTACATGCAAAATCGTTCATCTTCCAGAGGCCGTTTAGGCCGCCAGGCACTGATGTTTCCCCTGTGCCTGGTGCTCTACGAGTTCTCCACCTATATCGGCAACGACATGATCCAGCCGGGGATGCTGGCCGTGGTTGCGCAGTACCATGCCGGCATCGAGTGGGTGCCGACCTCCATGACCGCCTATCTGGCCGGGGGCATGTTTTTACAGTGGCTGCTTGGGCCGCTGTCGGACCGCATTGGTCGCCGTCCGGTGATGCTCACCGGGGTGGTGTGGTTTATTGTCACCTGCCTGGCGACGCTGCTGGCGCAGAACATTGAGCAGTTCACCATCCTGCGCTTTTTGCAGGGGGTGAGCCTCTGCTTTATTGGCGCGGTGGGTTATGCCGCTATTCAGGAGTCGTTCGAGGAGGCGGTGTGCATCAAGATCACCGCCCTGATGGCGAACGTGGCGCTGATTGCTCCCCTGCTTGGCCCGCTGGTGGGGGCTGCCTGGGTAAACGTCGCGCCGTGGGAGGGGATGTTTATTCTCTTCGCGCTGCTGGCGGCCATCGCCTTCTTTGGCCTGCACCGGGCGATGCCGGAGACCGCTACCCGTCTTGGGGAGAAGCTCTCCCTGAAGGAGCTGGGCCGGGATTATAAAGCGGTATTGAAAAATGGCCGTTTCGTGGCCGGTGCGCTGGCGACGGGCTTTGTCAGCCTGCCGCTGCTGGCGTGGATCGCCCAGTCGCCGATTATTATTATCAGCGGTGAGGGGATGAGCAGCTATGAGTACGGCCTGCTGCAGGTGCCGATCTTCGGGGCGTTGATCGCGGGTAATCTCGTGCTGGCCCGGATGACTTCGCGGCGCAGCGTGCGGTCACTGATCATCATGGGCGGCTGGCCGATCGTTGCCGGACTGCTGCTGGCGGCCGTGGCGACGATGGTTGAATCCCATGCTTACCTGTGGATGACCGCCGGACTGAGCCTCTACGCATTCGGTATCGGCCTCGCCAACGCCGGGCTGGTACGCCTGACGCTGTTTGCCAGCGACATCAGCAAAGGAACGGTATCCGCCGCCATGGGCATGTTACAGATGACGATATTTACCGTCGGCATCGAGCTGAGCAAGCACGCTTACCTGAGCGGTGGGGAAGGGCTGTTTAGCCTCTTCAACCTGCTCAACGGCCTGCTCTGGCTAGGACTGATGATGATCTTCCTTAAGGACCGGTCGGTGGGGCGCTCTCTGAACGGCTAGCGGCGCTCTGGTCCGGCTTCGCGACCGCCCGGGCCACGATAACTGCAACCACCATCAGCCCCAGCACCACCATCATGGCGCTGCGCAGGCCGTAGTGCTCGCCCAGGAAGCCCAGCAGCGGCGGTCCCACCAGAAACGCCAGGTACCCGGTTGTCGCCACCACGCTTACGCGGGTTGCGGCGTCCGGCCCGGTGTCACTGGCGGCGGAGATGGTTAGCGGGAAGCCAAGGGAGGCGCCCAGGCCCCACAGCAGAACGGAGACGCCTGCCACCCACGCGCTATCGACGAAGATGATCAGCGCAATCCCCAACCCGCCCATAATCGCACTGGCCCGCACCACCGTGACGCGGCTATAGCGATCGATAAACCAGCCGCCGGTAAAGCGTCCGACGGTCATGCCGAGAGTAAAGCCGGTGTAGATCAGCGATCCCGAGGTGGGGGTAAAGCCGTGGCCGTCCACCATCAGCAGCGGTAGCCAGTCGTTGGCGGAGCCTTCGGCAAAGGCCATCGCCAGCACCACCACACCGATCAGCAGCAGCTGGGTATCACGATAGAAGGGACGACCTTTCTGCTTTTTCTGCGTGTCGCTGGCGTCGTTACGTCCGGTGCCGTCGGGGATCGCGGTGATGGCGATCAGGATGGGTACGATGGCCACCAGCGCCGCCAGCAGAACGTGCAGCGTGGCGGTCACGCCCCATGCGGTGAGCGTCATGCCGATACCTGCGCCCACTAGCGTGCCGAGGCTGTAGAAACCGTGCATCATCGGCAGCACGGTTTTGTTCATCTTCTGCTCCACCACCGCGCCTTCGATATTAATCGCTACTTCGGCTGCCCCCAGGCTGGCTCCAAATAGCGCCAGACCAACGGCAAACAGCAGCGGTGAGGCGAACCACAGGGCAAGACTCAGCACCGTCATGCCCAAAACCGATACTGACATGCTGGCGCGGATGACGTTGCGGGTGCCGAAGCGCTTGACCAGCCATGCGGAGGAGAGAACGCCGCTCATCGAGCCCACGGAGAGGCCAAACAGTACCGCGCCCATCTCCGCAGTGGAAACCGACAGGATGTCGCGAATGGCTGGCGTGCGCGTAGCCCAGGAGGCCATCAGCAGCCCAGGGATAAAGAAGAAGGTAAATAGAGCCCAGAGACGGTGGTTAAGTGCAGAGCGAGAAGAGGAGGTCATAGCGTCTTATCTATCGTTATGGTTTTGGCGTCGGTTAACAGTAGCAAGATTTGGCGAGGAATGCAGGAGGAAAGGTGGGGGGAGGTCAATACGTAGGCCCGGCAAACGTAAGTGCCGCCGGGCGGTTTAGCGAGTTTTATCGAGCTTGTGTGCAATGAGCATAATGACAACATAAGCAGCAATTCCGCCAGCCAGCACTATTAAGGGATCCACTATTTGCATTATCCCTTCATTAGTAAAACCGGTATAAAAAATCCCGAATATAGTCACCGTCAGGATAAGCGTGGCGAAGACTTCTGACGTAAATTTGATAGCTAATTTTAATATTTTCGATAGCACGAAATTGATCCTTTGCTCTCCATAGTTTCATCTCCAGATAGATGTTGACTAACTTTTGCTCCGGGAGGAAACGCCGGGCGGCGCTGCGCTTGCACCGGCCTACAAAAAATATTCTACTCCCCAGAAAACAAAAAACCCATCAACCTTGAACCAAAGATGGCGGGGTTGATGGGCTCCACAAAATGGGGACATCAAAGAAAAGCAGTGGCACTAGTTATGACTGGCACTTCTATAAAAAGTTCGCGTGATGCCAGAAATTTTTTGCGCAACCACCTATCTTCAGAGTTATCCGAGGCCGGGCCAGATGATGATGATCAGCGTCCCCGCCAGGGTCAGCAGCACGTTGGCGATGGCATAGGTGCCAGCATAGCCGAGCGCGGGGATGTTGCTTCGCGCGGTGTCGCTGATGATCTCCATTGCCGGGGCGCAGGTGCGGGCTCCCATCATCGCGCCGAAGAGCATGGCGCGGTTCATCCGCAGCACGTAGGCGCCGAACAGGAAGCAGATCACCACCGGCACCAGACTTACCAGCAGCCCGGCAACCAGCATCTGTCCACCCACTGCGCCAAGGCCGTGGCCGATGCCGCTCCCGGCGCTCAGGCCAACGCCAGCCATAAACACCATCAGGCCAAACTCCTTCACCATGTTCAGCGCCCCCTGTGGGATGTAGCCAAAGGTCGGGTGGTTGGCACGCAGGAAGCCGAGCATGATCCCGGCAAACAGCAGACCCGCCGCGTTGCCGATGCCAAAGCTAAACGAGCTGAACTGGAAGGTGATCATGCCGATCATCAGGCCGACGATAAAGAAGGCGCAAAACGCTAGCAGATCGGTGACCTGGCTGTGAATCGAGATAAAGCCGATGCGGTCGGCGATGGTTTTTACTCGTCGTGCGTCGCCGCTCACCTGCAACACGTCGCCTTTGTTGAGCACGATGCTGTCGTCAATCGGCATCTCGATTTGGCTGCGGATCACCCGGTTCAGGAAGCAGCCGTGATCGGTAAGCTTGAGCTGGGCGAGGCGGCGGCCCACCACGTTGTGGTTCTTGACCACGATCTCTTCTGTGACGATGCGCATGTCGAGCAGGTCGCGGTCAAAGACCTCTTTGCCGTTACGGAAGCTAGGGTCGAGACGGGCATGGGCGTCAGGGTAGCCCACCAGCGAGATCTCATCTCCCATCTGTAAAACCGCATCGCCGTCCGGGGTCGCCAGAATGCCGTTGCGGCGAATACGCTCGATGTAGCACCCGGTCTGACGATAGATACCCAGCTCGCGCAGGTTTTTACCGTCAGCCCAGGCCACCAGCTCCGGCCCAACGCGGTAGGCGCGGATCACCGGAAGATACACTTTGCGGTTAGCGTCGTTGTCGAGACCGCGCTCGCGGGCGATCTGCTGGGCGCTGGTCTGTAGGTCCTGATGCTGTAGCTTCGGCATATAGCGCGCGCCAAAGATCAGGCTAACCAGCCCAATAAGGTAGGTCAGGGCGTAGCCGAGGCTCAGGTTATCGAGGGCGGAACTCAGCTGGTCGCTGGCCATCCCGGAGTGGCGCAGGGTATCTCCCGCGCCCACCAGTACCGGCGTAGAGGTCATCGACCCCGCTAGCATCCCGGCGGTGAGGCCGATATCCCAGCCAAACAGCTTGCCCAGCCCCAGCGCAATCAGCAGCGCGCTGCCGACCATCACCAGCGCCAGCATCAGGTAATTTTTGCCGTCGCGAAAGAAAATCGAAAAAAAGTTGGGCCCGGCTTCTACGCCTACGCAAAAAATAAACAGCATAAAGCCGAGATTCAGGGCGTCGGTGTTAATGGCGAAATGCTGCTGGCCTAATAATAGCGAAACCACTAAAACGCCAATGGAATTACCAAGTTGTACCGAGCCTAGCCGTAATTTTCCCAGGCACAGGCCTAACGCCAGCACCACAAATAATAACAGTATGTAATTCCCATTTAACAAATCTGCGACGTTTATATTCACGGAGGCTAACTTCTTGTTTACTAGTAAGCTGTTGAAAGAAATGGTGATTTACGCTAATGTTTTACTTACGTCAGTGGACCTCTATGTCACGCTGCTGCAAAACAAAACAATGACCGCAAAACAGATCAGGCCGCTAGTTTAATCGTATTAAGAAACAACGGCTAGTTAAGAATCGCGCATTCGCGTGGGTGCTTTTTTGGCAAGGATAGCCACACTGCTTTATCAAACCGGACGTTCCTTTGGGGCGAAGAAATGTTCGATAGAGGCGATGTCAGGAGGATTATTTGAAGTCTAAACGTGGTTGGGCGGGCGCGCTTTGCTGCTTCCTGCTTTTTATTGTGGTCTACCTGTCGCATATATTAAACGTGAGAGGGGCCTTTCAGCCTGCCAGCCATCCCGAGCTGGGGCTGCTCTTTTTTATCATTCCCGGTGCGGTGGCCAGCTTTGTCTCGACTAAACGTCGGGTAGTGCTGCCGGTGGTAGGCGCAATGCTGGGGGCAACGTTCTGCTTTGTGCTGATGCTGCTCTTTCTGACGCCGATACGTTCAGTCTGGCAGGAGATGGCGTGGCTGTTTAGCGCGGTGTTCTGGTGTGCGCTTGGCGCGCTCTGCTATCTGTTCATTCGCAGCCTGTTGGGAAGACGGGGGCGCAGCTAGCGCCCCCAGGCGTGCTTACTGCTCGGCAAAGAGGCCCAGATGCGCTTTAGCATAGGCTTCAAAGTCGGTGCAGCCGCCGATGTGCTTCTGATCGAGGAAGATCTGCGGCACGGTTTCAACCGGCTTGCCAACGGTCTTTTCCAGATCGGCTTTGGTGATCCCTTCCGCATGAATATCGACATAGCGATAGCTAAAGTCGTCACGCTCGGTGCTCAGTTTATCTGCAAGTTCTTTTGCGCGTACGCAGTAGGGACAGCCGGGGCGTCCAAAAATTACAGCGAACATACTCTCTCCTTAACGTTAAGCCAGACAGCGAATAGGGCTATCATGCCGATTACCTCAGGTAATAGAAAGAAGGTTTTACCTGTCGTTTCGATGCCATCAGGCTATGTTTCGCCACAGCAGGACGACGCGATAAATCCCGTTCATCCTGCGCCTCGCTGCGTGTATGATAGTGATGCGGCTGCGACACCGTTATTGTAGAGAGGTGCAGGGTGAAAATTGCCATATTGTCCCGGGATGGAACGCTCTATTCATGTAAACGGCTGCGTGAAGCAGCGGTACAGCGGGGCCACACCATCGAGATCCTCGATCCGCTCTCCTGCTATATGAACATCAGTCCGGCGGCCTCGTCGATCCACTACCAGGGCCGCCAGCTCCCTTACTTTGATGCCGTGATCCCACGCATCGGCTCCGCCATCACCTTCTACGGCACGGCGGCGCTGCGCCAGTTCGAAATGCTCGGCAGCTACCCCCTCAACGAGTCCGTGGCTATCACCCGTGCCAGAGACAAGCTGCGCTCGCTGCAGCTGCTGGCGCGCCAGGGGATCGATCTGCCGGTGACCGGTATTGCCCATTCGCCGGATGACACCAGCGATCTTATCGACATGGTCGGTGGCGCACCGCTGGTGGTCAAGCTGGTGGAAGGCACTCAAGGCATCGGCGTAGTGCTGGCGGAGACGCGCCAGGCGGCGGAGAGCGTGATCGACGCCTTTCGCGGTCTCAACGCCCACATTCTGGTGCAGGAGTATATTAAAGAAGCCAAAGGGTGCGACATTCGCTGCCTGGTGGTGGGGGATGAGGTGGTGGCGGCCATCGAGCGGCGGGCGAAAGAGGGGGATTTCCGCTCCAACCTGCACCGCGGCGGCGTGGCAACGGAGGCTAACATTACCCTGCGCGAGCGAGAGATCGCTCTGCTGGCGGCGCGCACGCTGGGGCTGGAGGTCGCCGGGGTCGATATTTTACGCGCCGATCGTGGGCCGCTGGTGATGGAAGTGAACGCCTCGCCGGGTCTGGAGGGCATTGAGAAGGCCACCGGGGTGGACATCGCCGGGCGGATGATCGCCTGGATCGAGCAGCAGGCCACCCCCGGCTTTTGTCTGAAAACGGGCGGCTAGGCGCTTTTCCGGCAGTATAAATGGTATACAGGGCGTTTTTTGCGTAAGCTATGCCCGCAAATTTTTTTACAGAGGTCACCCCCTATTATGGATTCACTCGTCGTACCCAGTCTGGACACCTTGCGTCATTGGCTTGACGAGCTGGGCATCAGTTTTTATGAGTGTGACACCTGCCAGGCGCTACACCTGCCGCATATGCAAAACTTTGACGGCATCTACGACGCCAAAATCGATCTGGTTGATGATATTGTTCTCTTCTCAGCGATGGCAGAGGTCAAGCCCACGGCGCTGCTGGCGCTGGCGGCCGATCTCTCTGCGATTAACGCCAGCTCGCTGACGATTAAAGCCTTCCTCGACATTCAGGATGATAATCTGCCGAAGCTGGTGGTGTGCCAGTCGCTGTTCGCCGCCCCTGGCGTGAACCTGAAGCAGTTTGCCTGGTTTATGCGTCACAGCGAGGAGCAGGTCTCCATGGTGATCCTCGAAGCCTGCGCGCAGCAGCTGCTGTTTAATGCCGAGGAAGACGAGGCCGTTGCTGGTGAAACGGTGCGCAATTTTCTTCACTAAACCCTAACGACATTAGCGCAGTCGCTGCCATAGCGGCTGCATTCTTCCCCGCTTTTATTCTGCATTTTCTGCCTCCCACCAGTTTTATTCACCGCCATGATGGCGCTATCGGGCTATCGTATAGACAAATAGTGAATAAAAAATTGATAAAACCCGGTTTTTAACCTGACCTATAGCCTCTAACCCTGGCTACAGTTATTCTTGCGCTGCTTTAAAAAGCTTGCAGCGTCTGCCGGGTGGCGTCTCATACCCGAAGCTGTGCAGAGTGATAAAGTATGCACGATTCTTGCATATCTTTAATGCGTACATTTAGTTCGTCTATTCACGAACTTTCCAGAAGGAATGAGATATGACCACCCTGAATAAAAAATGGTTGTCCGGTCTGGTAGCAGGCGCGCTGATGGCGGTCTCCGCCGGCACGCTGGCAGCCGAGCAGAAGACGCTGCACGTCTATAACTGGTCTGACTATATTGCCCCGGACACGGTGGCAAACTTTGAAAAAGAGACCGGTATCAAAGTGGTTTACGACGTGTTTGACTCCAACGAAGTGCTGGAAGGCAAACTGATGGCGGGCAGCACCGGCTTCGATCTGGTTGTGCCCTCCGCCAGCTTCCTGGAGCGCCAGCTGACCGCAGGCGTGTTCCAGCCGCTGGATAAGAGCAAGCTGCCGAACTGGAAAAACATGGATCCAGACGTGCTGAAGATGGTGGCCAAGCACGATCCTGAGAACAAGTACGCGATGCCGTACCTGTGGGCAACCACCGGCATTGGCTACAACGTCGATAAGGTGAAAGCGGTGCTGGGCGACGTGCCGGTGGACAGCTGGGATCTGGTGATGAAGCCGGAAAACCTTGAGAAGCTGAAGAGCTGCGGCGTCTCCTTCCTCGATGCCCCGGAAGAGATCTTCGCTACTGTGCTGAACTACCTGGGTAAAGATCCCAACAGCAGCAAAGCGGACGACTACACTGGCGCGGCCACCGATCTGCTGCTGAAGCTGCGGCCAAATATCCGTTACTTCCACTCTTCCCAGTACATTAACGATCTGGCCAACGGCGATATCTGCGTGGCGATTGGCTGGGCAGGGGATGTCTGGCAGGCGGCAAACCGCGCGAAAGAGGCGAAAAACGGCGTTAACGTCTCCTATATCATCCCGAAAGAGGGGGCGCTGGCCTTCTTTGACGTCTTCGCCATGCCGAAAGATGCCAAAAATAAAGAGGAAGCCTACCAGTTCCTCAACTACCTGATGCGTCCGGACGTTATCGCCCACATCAGCGATCACGTCTTCTATGCTAACGGCAACAAAGCCTCCGTGCCGCTGATCAGCGCTGAAGTTCGCGAAAACCCGGCGATTTTCCCACCGGCGGACGTCTTCGCCAAGCTCTTTACCCTGAAGGTGCAGGAGCCGAAAATCGATCGCGTGAGAACCCGCGCGTGGACCAAAGTGAAGAGCGGTAAATAAGACCGTATCCGGTGGCGTTCGCGCCACCGGACATCAGGCACCGTTTTAGTGCATTTGCACCCGTTTATCTGTATGCCGGAGAGCATCCCGTGAATGACGCAACCCCCCGCCCACAGGCGAAACCTCGTAAGGCGCTGACGCCGCTGCTGGAAATTCGTAACCTGACCAAATCGTTTGATGGTCAACACGCCGTGGATGACGTCAATCTGACTATCTACAAGGGTGAGATTTTTGCCCTGCTGGGCGCGTCCGGCTGCGGGAAATCAACCCTGCTGCGTATGCTGGCAGGTTTCGAGCAGCCTACCACCGGGCAAATTATGCTGGACGGCGTTGACCTGGCCCACGTGCCGCCCTACCTGCGCCCCATCAATATGATGTTCCAGTCCTACGCGCTCTTTCCGCACATGACCGTAGAGCAGAACATTGCCTTCGGCCTGAAGCAGGACAAACTGCCGAAGGCGGAGATAGCTAGCCGGGTCGCGGAGATGCTGGGCCTCGTACACATGAGCGAGTTTGCCAAGCGTAAGCCGCACCAGCTCTCGGGCGGTCAACGTCAGCGCGTGGCCCTGGCCCGCAGTCTGGCGAAGCGGCCTAAGCTGCTGCTGCTCGACGAGCCGATGGGCGCGCTGGACAAGAAGCTGCGCGACCGGATGCAGCTGGAAGTGGTCGATATTCTTGAGCGGGTAGGGGTGACCTGCGTGATGGTGACCCACGATCAGGAAGAGGCGATGACCATGGCCGGGCGTATCGCCATTATGAACCGGGGCAAGTTTGTGCAGATCGGCGAGCCGGAGGAGATCTACGAGCATCCAACCACCCGCTATAGCGCAGAGTTTATCGGCTCGGTGAACGTCTTCGAAGGGCTGCTGAAGGATCGCCAGGAGGATGGTCTGGTCATTGACTCGCCGGGGCTGATGCATCCCCTGAAGGTCGATGCGGATGCGTCGGTGGTGGACAACGTGCCGGTCTACGTGGCCCTGCGCCCGGAGAAGATCATGCTCTGCGACGAGGCCCCGGCCGACGGCTTCAACTTTGCCGTGGGTGAAGTGGTGCATATTGCCTACCTCGGCGATCTCTCGATCTACCACGTTCGCCTCAAGAGCGGACAGATGATCAGCGCCCAGCTACAGAACGAACATCGCTACCGCAAAGGCCTACCGACGTGGGGCGACGAAGTCCGCCTCTGCTGGGATGCCGACAGCTGCGTTGTGCTAACGGTTTAAGGAGCGGTGATGAGCACATTAGAACCCCCGGCCCGCGTGGAAAAAACGTCCCGCTTTACTCTCTGGCTGGCGCGGATGCAGATGAAGCACGGGCGCAAGCTAGTGATAGCGCTGCCCTACATCTGGCTGTCGCTGCTGTTTTTACTGCCGTTTCTGATCGTCTTTAAAATCAGCCTGGCCGAGATGGCGCGGGCGATCCCGCCCTATACCGATCTGATGGAGTGGGCCGACGGCCAGCTCTCGATCACCCTTAACCTGGGGAACTTCCTCCAGCTCACGGACGATCCGCTCTACTTCGAGGCCTACCTGCAATCGTTACAGGTGGCGGGCATCTCGACGATCTGCTGCTTGCTGCTGGGCTACCCGCTGGCTTGGGCGGTGGCGCACAGCAAGCCGTCGACGCGCAACATCCTGCTGTTGTTAGTGATCCTGCCGTCATGGACCTCGTTCCTGATCCGCGTCTACGCCTGGATGGGGATCCTGAAAAACAACGGCGTGCTGAATAACGTCCTGCTCTGGCTGGGAGTCATCGACCAGCCGCTGACTATTCTGCACACCAATCTCGCGGTCTATATCGGCATTGTTTACGCCTACCTGCCGTTTATGGTGCTGCCGATCTACACCGCCCTGACGCGCATCGACTACTCGCTGGTTGAAGCCTCGCTGGATCTCGGTGCCCGGCCGCTGAAGACCTTCTTTAGCGTGATCGTACCCCTGACCAAGGGCGGGATTATCGCGGGATCGATGCTGGTGTTTATCCCGGCGGTGGGCGAGTTCGTGATCCCGGAGCTGCTCGGCGGCCCGGATAGCATCATGATTGGCCGCGTGCTGTGGCAGGAGTTCTTTAACAACCGTGACTGGCCGGTGGCCTCGGCGGTCGCCATTATCATGCTGCTGCTGCTGATTGTGCCGATCATGTGGTTCCATAAACATCAGAGCAAAGCGACGGGAGACCACGCATGAACAATTTACCGGTAGTGCGTTCCCCGTGGCGGATCCTGATCCTGGTTCTCGGGTTTACCTTCCTCTACGCGCCAATGCTGATGCTGGTGATCTACTCGTTCAACAGCTCGAAGCTGGTGACGGTGTGGGCCGGGTGGTCTACCCGCTGGTATCGCGAGCTGTTTCACGACGACGCGATGATGAGTGCGGTAGGGTTGAGCCTGACCATTGCCGCCTGCGCGGCCACGATGGCGGTGATCCTCGGGACCATCGCCGCCGTGGTGATGGTGCGATTTGGACGCTTTCGCGGCGCAAACGGCTTTGCCTTTATGATCACCGCCCCGCTGGTGATGCCCGACGTGATCACCGGCCTGTCGCTGCTGCTGCTGTTTGTCGCTCTGGCTCACGCTATTGGCTGGCCTGCGGATCGCGGGATGCTCACCATCTGGCTGGCGCACGTGACCTTCTGTACCGCCTACGTGGCGGTGGTGATCTCCTCCCGCCTGCGCGAGCTGGATCGCTCCATTGAGGAGGCGGCGATGGATCTCGGTGCCACCCCGGTGAAGGTCTTCTTTATCATCACTCTACCGATGATCATGCCGGCGGTGATCTCCGGCTGGCTGCTGGCCTTTACCCTGTCGTTGGACGATCTGGTGATCGCCAGCTTCGTCTCCGGGCCGGGAGCCACAACGCTGCCGATGCTGGTCTTCTCCAGCGTGCGCATGGGGGTAAACCCGGAGATCAACGCCCTGGCGTCGATTATCCTCGGCGTGGTGGGCGTTGTTGGTTTTATCGCCTGGCTTTTGATGGCTCGTGCAGAAAAGCAGCGAACGCGCGATATCCAGCGTGCAAGGCAGGGCTGATCCCACTACTATTTGCTGAGGTCATGGGTCACTGATGCCGCGTCGATCGCGGCATCGTTTCGCAGGGAAGGCTACGCCGTGGGATTTTTCAATAAAACGCAGCAGGGTCATGCGCGACTTAACGTGCCGACGCTGGTTCAGGTCGCGGCTATCGCTATTATTGCGATGCGCTGCCTCGACCTGCTGCTGCTATTTAACCTGCTGGGGCTGCGCGGGACGCTGGACTTTATCCACCGCAGCGCCCAGACCTGGAACCTGACGCTGATTTTCCTTGGCAGCCTGCTGCTGCTGTTCCTTGAATTTCTCTGCGCCTTCTCGGTCATTAAAGGTCGCAACTGGGCGCGCTGGCTCTATCTCCTGACCCAAGTGGTGGCCGCAGGCTACCTGTGGGCGGCCTCGCTGGGTTACGGCTATCCGGAGCTGTTCAGTATTGCCGGTGGCTCGAAGCGGGAAATTTTCCGCTCGCTGGTGATGCAAAAGCTGCCGGATATGCTGGTGCTTGCCTTGCTGTTTATCCCATCCCCCTGCAGACGCTTTTTCCGCTTCCAGTAACGGTGGTACAATCCCCGCCCCGCAAAAAAGAAGGTTTCTATCATGCAGTGCGCCCTTTATGACGCCGGTCGCTGTCGCTCCTGTCAATGGATCGACCAGCCGGTCCCGCAACAGCTTGCCAGCAAGACGGCGAGCCTGCATGCGCTGCTGGACGGTCTGCCGGTCGCCGAGTGGTGCACCCCGGTCAGCGGCCCGGAGCAGGGGTTCCGTAACAAAGCCAAGATGGTGGTGAGCGGCAGCGTGGAGAAACCGCTGCTGGGGATGCTGCACCGCGACGGCTCGCCGGAGGATCTCACCGGCTGTCCGCTCTATCCGGCGTCGTTCTACCCGGTCTTTGCCGCCCTGAAGCCCTTTATTGCCCGGGCGGGCCTGACGCCCTATAACGTGGCGCGCAAGCGCGGGGAGCTGAAGTACCTGCTGCTCACCGAAAGCCAGCTCGACGGCGGCCTGATGCTGCGCTTTGTGCTGCGTTCAGAGGCCAAGCTCGATCAGCTTCGCGCCGCGCTGCCTGCGCTGCAGGCCGAACTGCCGCAGCTGAAGGTGATCTCGGTAAACATCCAGCCGGTGCATATGGCGATTATGGAGGGGGAGCAGGAGATCTGGCTCACCGACCAGCGGGCGTTGGCGGAGCGCTTTAACGGCGTGCCGCTGTGGATCCGCCCCCAGAGCTTCTTCCAGACTAACCCCAGCGTGGCGGCAAGCCTCTACGCCACCGCCCGCGACTGGGTACGGGCGCTGCCGGTGAAGCACATGTGGGACCTCTTCTGCGGCGTAGGCGGCTTTGGCCTGCACTGCGCGACGCGGGAGATGACGCTGACCGGAATTGAGATCGCCCCGGAGGCCATCGCCTGCGCGAAACAGTCTGCTGAAGAGCTGGGTCTGCACAATGTGCATTTCCAGGCGCTGGATTCCACCGCATTTGCCACGGGGCAGGGGGTGGTGCCGGATCTGGTCGTGGTGAACCCGCCGCGGCGTGGCATCGGCAAGCCGCTGTGCGACTACCTGAGCGCAATGGCTCCGCAGTGGATTATTTACTCCAGCTGCAATGCTGAAACGATGGCGAAAGATATTCGCGCGCTGCCAGGATACCGTATTGAACGCGTGCAGCTATTCGATATGTTCCCGCATACGGCGCATTATGAAGTATTAACGTTGTTGGTGCGAGAAGGGTAATAAAAAGGCCGGGTGGCGAGCGTCACCTGGCCTTTTATACATTTGGGTCTCTCTGCTGCTTTTAATCACTTGGCTATAAAGTTCTCCAGCCTATTTTATTCATGGTAAATAGTGGCGCATCCTATTCAGGAGGTGAATGAATAATAAAAGGCAATAGCATTTTAAAACAAAACATAGAAAAACTCAGCGCGTAAAGTATCCGTATATTTTTTATAAGTTACAACGTTCATTAAAATGTTAGCCACTTATTATTAGCGGTAAGCGTAATAAGTCTCCCGTCAGGGCAGGCATGGCATCGATATTAAATAATACGGATTTTATTATTCGCGCAGGAGCAACGCCTGAAGCATGAGCGACAATTACGCGGCCCGGCAGGGCGATGAGATTATTCACGCCTCCGTCTTTGCCGATATCACCAGTGTGCTGGCTGAAGGCATGGCGTATGCCGCCGTCGGCTCGGCCGTGGCAGCGGCGGCCACCGTGGCGGCTCCGCTGCTGGGCACAGGTGCGGTCGCCGCAGGCGTTGCCCCGGTCGGCTCCGGCTGTGTGTTAAGCGGCATCATCGGCGGCATGCTGGCGAACGTGGCGGGCATCACGGATGACATCACGCAGGCGGCGGCGGGGCTGGGGGACAGGCTCTTTCCGCCTTCCCCGGCGGGTAACATCGTCACCGGCTCGCCGGACGTGCTGATTAACGGCCTGCCGGCGGCGCGGGCGGCAGGCAGGCTCACCCCGGCGGAGATGCCGGACCCGGCGCCGCAGTCACCTGCCAGCTTCGCCGACTACGGCGGGATGCTGCTCGCTGCCGCCGGACAGATGGGCAGTGCGATGTGGCAGCCCACCGTCGCGTCCGCCGCCCCGGGCACCACGCCGCTGGAAGAGGACCGGGTGCTCTGCGACAAACATTCAGGGCCTCAGTATCTGGCGGAGGGGTCTGACAGCGTGTTTATCAACGGCCAGCCCGCGGTGCGCACCGGGGACCGCACCACCTGTGAAGGCACCGTCTCGGGCGCATCACCCAACGTCATCATCGGCGGCGGGACGCTGCGGGTGCGGGATATCCGCAGCGGAAAGGTGCCGGGACTGACCCTGGCGATGGTGGCCCTGTCGCTCATCCGCGGCCGCCCCGGCACCATTCTGAAAAACATGCCCTGTGCGCTGGCCGCCGCCGGGGGCGGGATGCTGGCGGATATGGCCGTTAACGCGGTCTTCGCCTCCCCGCACCCGGTGCATGCCGCCACCGGGGTGAAGGTGCTTAATGACGACAGTGAGCTCGACTTTGCCCTGCCGGGGCGCTTTCCCCTGCGCTGGCAGCGGAGCTATAACAGCCTGACCACCCGCGGGGGGCTGTTCGGTCCGGGCTGGGCGACCGCGTTTGACGCCTGCCTCACGCTGCATGAGGGGGAGGTGACCTGGTATGATGAGACCGGGCGCGAGCTGCGCTTTGCGCTTCCCCCGCCTGACCAGGTGCTGTACAGCATCAGCGAGGGGGTGATGGTCCGCCGCAATGCGCACGGCGACGTGGTGATTGCTGACGACGACGGTGCCGTCTGGCGGCTGTTTAAGCCCGTGCGCGCTGACCCAAACCTGCTCCGTCTCGCCTCGCTCAGCGATGAGTACGGCAACGCCCTGGAAACGGGATGGGATGAGCAGGGCCGCCTGGTAAGTATCCATGACGAGCCCCGGGCCATCGACGTCACCCTGCACTATGAGGATGAACGCTTCCCGCAGCGGGTCACCGCCGCCACGCACTCCGGCGGGGAGAGGACGTGGCCGCTGATGCGCTGGCGTTACGACGCGCGCGGTCAGCTGGCTGCCGCCACCGACGCCGCCGGGATGACCACGCGGGAATACCGCTACAACGACCACGGCCTGCTGGTCTGGCACCGCCTGCCGGGCGGCCTGGAGAGCGAATACCGCTGGCAGATGTTCGACCACTGGCGGGTGGTGGAGACCCGCACCCGCACCGGCGACGGCTGCCGCATCGCGTATGACCTGGATGCCGGGCTGACCACCGTCACGCAGTACGACGGCCGGACGCGGCGGCACTACTGGAACGAGCAGAAGCTGATTACCCGCTTTGTGG